>FWPV01000068.1_pt1 | contig 370338 bp, 343 predicted proteins | sample 2228371 | NCBI WGS metagenome assembly FWPV01 (sample SAMEA103939776, study PRJEB20133) | metagenome | reverse complement strand
TCCAGCATGCGCAGCACTTGCGAGACTGAGAGCCACTCCGGCAAGGATTACGCGCACCCACATGCTAGTAGCCCCCATGACGCATAACGTTTGAGCTGAGCGGACGCCAGCGGTATGGCGCCGCGAGGTGGATCATAGACAACGAGAGCCTCGCGGCGCCATGCCGATGGAGGTCCGCGCTCGAGCGAAGGGTTAGGCGTCATTTGCGAAGTGCCTGCGCAGCGCCTTCTAGGGCAGGCATAAACCGACCACGCGAAGCAAACGCCAGGATAGCGAGGGAAGCAAGGACGACGAGGAACAACTGTCCATCCGAGGCGTTGCAAGAGGATTCACCGTCCGTGCCAAATACGCGATGAAGAACGTGCGGGAAGTCTGGATACCAGAGACCGACACGCCAGCTAAGGCTGGACCAAACTAGCGTGATTAAACCGGCCAGCGCCGCTGTGATGCTGAAGGTGACAAGTGCCAACCAAACTCTGCCTCGAAGGACGCAGAGCGCGACCAAGAGCGCGGTAGCTACCACCGGGAAGAGGAGTTCCGCAACAAGGCCCGTGGAATGGGGATAGACGAGCGAACACGAACAACCGGCGGGAACGGAGAGGACGAGCGCGACGACGAACAGCAGGAAGTACCTCATGACGCCTAACGTGAAGGTGACCGGCACGTTGCGGCAAGGGGCCGCACGGTGCACGATTTCCAACGGCGCCGTGCGGCCCCTTGCCGCAACGTGTCCGAGTCGACCGACAAGTTAGACCGCATTCCCACGAGCGATTCTCCTTTCGGCAGCGGCTTTCAATATCGGCCAGGTTGACGCCAGCCAATCCCTCGCCTGTTGGGAACCCTCGCGCTCGGCACGATTGAGAAGCTCCTCCGCGCGACGAAGGTCAGCGAGCGAGGAATTCTTCATGGCGGAGCGATGCATCTCCTGGGCCAAGTGAAACGTCGCCTCGATGTCACCGGCCTCGACCTTTGCTTCCAAGTCGGCCACGTAGCCAGCGTGGGCCGCGTCAGCTTCGGACTCGTAATCTCGAATTCCAATCTTCGCGTTCGAGTTGAGATCCACAAGGTGGAAGACAAGACGGCCAAGAGCTTGCTCCGCTTCGTCCGGCGGCAGTTCCTTGAAATATGAGACCTCAGGACGCACCCCATCGAAGCTCTTGGATCGAAGCTCCTTCGTCTCCCCCGACGGGACGGAATGGAAGATGATCTCCCCCCGCTCTTCGTCGTAGTGAATCAGCAAGTCTCGCTTTTCCATGGCGATTCCGATGCGGTCTAACGTGAAGGTGTGCGGGGCTCGCGCAGCGAGCATCCGTCACCATCGTCATGTTCCGTTTCGGCCCACAACATCTCTTGGCGCTTATTGGTTTGCGTCACAAACCCCTCCCTTTTTTTGTAGCTACTCACGTAGCTGTGTCACTGCGTCCGTACCAAGAGCTCGCTCTTGTCCGCGCGCTGTGGCGCAGCTACGCAAGCTAGCAGAAAAACGGCGTTTTATAAACGGCCCTCAGCGGTGTTAGCGCCACTGTTTTAGCCGTAAATCGGAACGTAATGTAGACCGCAGGGCGGTGCCGGCCATATCTTGGGCTTGCGGTCTAATCTGGCAGACCCGGCAGGTGTAAGTGCTTGATGGCAAAGAGCTTTCTCCCTGTTTGTTGTTTAGTAGTCACTACTAAAAGTGACCGACAAACCCTGCAGTACTCCTTGGATTCTAGGGAGAGATTGCCCCTGGGCCTATCCCCCAAAGGGGGGATCCAATGTCTGCTTTGGCGCGATGACTCAAATGTCTGCAGTTGGCCGAATCCAGCCGCCGTCCAAAGCACGCATATCGAACACGACCAGCTTGCAAGCGCCCTCGGTCATACTTCCTACGGGCTCCCCGCCTTGGGGCGCAGCGGCAACAAGGAACAAGCGTGCAATCTGCCAGTGACCAGTGGTTCGACGAGGCGTATTACCAGCGCTATTACTTCGACCAGAAGACCCGCGTGGTGGACCCCGGCCATCTGGAGCGGCTGGGCACCTTTGTGTGCAGCTACCTCAAGTACCTGCGCGTGCCGGTGCGGCGCGTGCTGGACGTGGGCTGCGGCATCGGGTTATGGCGCGAGATCGTGGCGCGGCATTTCCCGGACGCAACCTACCACGGCGTGGAGTACAGCGAGTACCTGTGCGCGCGCTACGGCTGGGAACGCGGCTCGGTGGTGGACTACCGCAGTGAGCAGCCCTATGACCTGGTGATCTGCCAGGGCGTGCTGCCCTACCTCAGCGCGGCCGACCTGAAGCTCGCGCTGCGCAACCTGGCCACGCTGTGCCGCGGCGCGCTGTACCTGGAGGCGGTGACGCGCGAGGACTACGAGCGCAACAGCATCGACGACGAGATGACCGACCCGCGCCTGTTCCGCCACCGCGCCGAGCTGTACCGGCGCGGGCTGGCAGAGGGGTTCACCGAAGTCGGCGGCGGCGTCTGGCTGAGCCGCCGGGCTGACGTGCCGCTGTTCGAACTGGAATGCCTGGGCGGACGCTGAGCGGTGCGCCCGCGGCAGCGATCATTCCCCGCCACCACCATCACCACCCCCAAAGAGATCCTGGAATTTCTGCGCGGAATCCCCCGCGCCTGCGCCCCGGCCCATGGGCGTGGCCTTGGGGTACTCCTCCGCAATCCGGTCTTCCCAATACGTCGTCGGGTTGGGCGCGCTGCACAGCCGGCGGAAGACTTCCTGCGGCACCTGCTTGTAGGCCAGCACGGTCTTGCTGTCCCAGTGCAGGTCCAGCTGCTGCGTTTTCTCGTCGTAGTCCGCGCGGCGGATGCGGCCGCTGGTGAAGGTCTTGCTCTGCATGGTCTGCTCCGCGTCTGGCGTGTGAGGGGAATGGTAGCCGGGCACGGGCCGCACGGACAGGGCAGGAAGACAGGGCACGCGGCGCGCTAGCATGGCCCCATGCCCCGCCCGCTCGTCCTCTTCGGCGCCTTCGACCGCCACAACTTCGGCGACCTGCTGTTCCCGCACCTTGCGGCGGCGCTGCTGCCGGGGCGCGAGCTGGTCTACGCCGGGCTGGCGGCGCGCGACCTGCGGGCGTATGGCGGCCATGCGGTGCGCGCGCTGCCCGAAGTGCTGGCCGCTGCGCCGGCGCAAGGGCTGGACCTGCTGCACGTGGGCGGCGAGATCCTCACGACCAGCGCCTGGCAGGCAGCGGTGATGCTGCAGCCGGCCACCGAGGCGCCGGCCATCGTGGCCTACCTGCAGGCGCGCCCCGACGAACAGGCCGAGTGGGTGCGGCGCACCCTGAGCACGGACGCGCCGGCGCCGTATCTGCTGGACCGCAGGCGCTGGCCGGCGCTGCGGCGCGTGGCGGTGCACGCGGCGGGCGGCGTGGCGCTGGCGGCCTGCACGCCGGAGCTGCGCGCCGGGGTGCAGGCGGGGCTGCGCGCCGCCGATGCCGTGAGCGTGCGTGACGCGCACACGCTCACCGCATTGCAGGCGGCGGGCATCATCGCGACGCTGCAGCCCGACGCGGCGGTGCTGGTGCCCGCGCTGTTCGGCACACGGCTGCAGGCGCAGGCGGCGCAGGGCGAAGTGGCGGCGCTGCGCGCGCGCTTTGCCCGGGGCTACCTGGCCGTGCAGTGCAGCGCCGATTTCGGCGACGACGCGACGCTGCAGGCGCTGACGCAGCAGCTGCAGCGCGTCGCAAACGAGACGGATCTGGGCCTGGTGCTGTTTCGCGCCGGGGCCGCGCCCTGGCACGACAGCCTGCTGGTGCTGCAGCGCCTGGCCCTGCGGCTGCCGGCGGCGCAGGTGCAGCTGTTCGGCTCGCTGGACCTGTGGGACATCGCCGCGCTCGTGGCGGCCAGCGCCGGCGTTGCAGGCAGCAGCCTGCACGGGCGCATCGTGGCCACGGCCTGCGCGCTGCCGGCGGTGAGCCTGCGTACGCCCGTGCAGGATGCGCAGCAGGGCAAGACCGCGGCCTGGGTGCAGACCTGGGAGGACGGTGCGCCGGGCAGCGTGGTGGACGTGGCCGACCTGGCCGCGGCGCTGCACGCGGCGCGGGCCGTGCCGGCGAGCGTGCGCCGGCAGCGCGCCGACGCGCTGGCCGCACGGGCCCGCCAGGGCTGGGACGCGCTGCGCGCCGTGCTGGACTGAGCGCAGGCTCAGCGTGCCGGTGGGGCGGGGGAAGACGTCGCGGCCGATGTGGTGGTCGATGGCGCAACGGACGTTGCCGTCGATGGCGCCACGACGGCCATGGCGGCGGCGGGTGCGCCCTCAGGCGCGGGGGCAGCGGCGGCCAGCGGCGCGGCGTCGATGCGGGCCTGGTTGGCGCGCGCCAGCTTCGCGACGGGGGCGCCGCTGGCGGCCCCCACCTCGTAGCGCAGCGTGGCCGCCCCGGGCGTGAGGCTGAGCTGCAGCGGCACGCTGAGGCCGGCGAGTTCGGCCAGCTCGCCCGCGGTGGCGCGGCGCAGGCCCGGCGCCACGGTGGCGGCCAGCTGCGCCTGCAGCGCCCCGCTGTCGAGCGCGAGCGTGGCCTCGCCGCGCAGGGTGAGGCGGGGCGAGCGCAGCAGCACGTCGCTGCTGCGCACGGCGTCCTGCCCGATGTCCAGCGTGGCGCGCAGTTCGGTGTAGGGCGTCTGCTCGCTCAGGCGCACGGTGTCGGCGTGCACCGCGCCGGCCAGGCCGATCTGTTCGCGCGCGGCGAGCAGCCCCTCGGCCACGTCCAGCCCCGCGAGCGTGCCCTGCGTGAGCGCCACGCTGGCGCTGCCCCGCAGTTCCTGGCGCAGCTCGGCCACGGTGTGTCCCGTGGCCTGCACATCGAGCGCCAGGCTGGCCTGGCCGCCGAGCACGGCCTCGCCGGGCCAGGCAGCGGCCTGCAGCGCCCCGAGCTGCACGCCGGCCAGCTGGCCCTGCAGGGCCAGGCGCGGCGTGTCGCCGGCGGCCAGGCGCAGGCCGCCCTGCAGCGTGCCGCCGTAGAGCTGCGCGGCCAGCGGCTCGATGCTGAGTGCGCCGGGCTCGCTGCGCAGTTCGGCCTCGAGCTTGTCCAGGCGCACCTGCCCCAGCGTGAGCGCCTCGCCGCGCAGCCGCCCGCGCAGGTTCAGCGCCTGCAGCGCGGAGAGGTCGAAGGGTTCGTATTCGTCCCGCAGCCATTGCGGCCAGTGGGTGATGAGATGGCGGTCCAGGTCCAGCGCGCCGGCGCTGAGGTCGAAGCGCCAGTCGGGCGTACGCGGGTCCTGCAGTTGCACATGGCCGCTGAGTTCGGTGTCGTCGAGCCGGGTGCTGAAGTCCAGGCGCAGGCGCTGCGCCGCGGGCTGCGGCGGCAGCTCGGCCTGCAGGCGCGCGCTGGCGTCGGCCCGCAGCGGGCTGGCCAGCAGGGGGTGGCGGGCGTTCCACTGGCCCTGCAGGCTGCTGAGCAGCAGCATGCGGCTGGCGCGCTCGTACTGCAGCGGGCTGCTGAATTCACCTTCGAGCACGCCGGCGCCGCGCGTGTAGCGCAGGCCGGCCTGCACGCGCTCGCTGTGCCAGGCCTTCACGTCCGCCTCCAGCAGCGGCAGCGTCACGCGGGCGGCCAGGGTTTCGTCGGGCTGGCTCAGGCTGCCGCTGAACTGCCAGCCGCGGGCCTGCCACTGGCTGCGCTCGATCTGCAGGCGGGTGCCGTCGAGCCGGGCCTGCAGCGCCTGCGCGTCGAGCCGGCCCTGGGCCGTGAGGCTGAACTGCTCCAGCGTGAGCTGCTGCAGGGCCGGGCGCAGCGCGAGCGCGCCCCTGAGCTCGAGCGCCAGCCCGGTCCAGGGCCCGGCCTCGCCCAGGGCGGCGGCCTCGAGGTCGGCCAGCGCGAGGCGCTGGGCTCCGCCGTCGTAGAGCAGGTGGCCACCCAGGCGCACGCGCGCGTCGATGCGCGGCGCGCTCGATTCGAGCCGGAAGCTGCTGCGCACGTGGCCGGCGCTGCCGTCGGCCAGGCGGCCGGTCTCGAGCTCCAGGTCGTGCAGCGTGAACGCCAGGCCGGCGGCCGCGTCCTGGTAGTGCAGGGACGAATCGAGCACGCGGATCTTGTCGACCTCGAAGTGCACGTTGTGCAGCTGCCCGGCCGCGGCCAGCAGGTCGTCGAAGTTGGTGCTGCCGTCGGCCTGGCGCTCCACGTTGGCGTGCAGGCCGTCGAGCACGATGCGCTCGACCTGCAGCTGGCGGCGCAGCAGCGGCCACCAGGCGATGTACAGCCGCGCGTTCTCCACCGAGGCGAACTTGCGGCTGCTGTGGCGCTGGCTCAGGCTCATGCGCCCGGTGTCCAGGCCCAGGCGCGGGAAGAAGTTGAGGTCGAGGTCGCCCTCGAGCACCAGTTCGCGCTGCTTGTGCTCGCGCACGTAGTCCACGATCTGCGACTTGAAGTCGTTGGCGTCGAGCAGGTAGATCGCGCTGCCGAGCAGCGCGGCGAACACGCCCAGCGCCACCAGCAGGCTGCCCAGGGCGTGGCGCCAGTGGTCCTTGGCATAGCCTTCGGCAAAGGGGAAGCGGAAGGGCAGGACGTAGGACAGCGTGAGGCCGACGATGCCATACCAGCCCAGCAGCACCAGCTTGAGCGAGCTCTGCGGCGCGGGCGATGGCGGGGCAGCCGGGGCCGGGCTCGGCTTCTTGCGGGTGGCTTTCAGCATGGGGGGGGCGGGATGGCCTGGCCATTCTCGCCCGCGCCCCGCAGCCGAGGTGTAATTTGTCGTAACCGCCTGCCGCGAGCGCGGCAGGCGTTCAGTCGGCCAGCTGCCCGGCCACCTGCTCCAGCAGGCTGAGCACCGGCCGGTCCCAGCCGGCCTTGTGCGCGCCCTGCTCAAAGGTGATGCGGCACTGCCCGCAGCTGGTGACGAAGTGCTGCGCGCCGCTGGCCTCGACCTGCTGGCGCTTGAGCTCGAAGGTGCGCTGGCGCAGCGGTGCGGCGCGCGGGTTGGAGACCACGCCGCCGCCCCCGCCGCAGCAGATGCCGGTGAGGCCGTGGTCGCGCAGCTCCCTGAGCTCGTAGCCCAGCGCCGCCAGCACGCGCCGCGCCGCCGCCTCCAGCCCGCCGCGGCGCACGATCTGGCAGGGGTCGTGGAAGGTGGCCGTGGCCGCGATGGGCTTGACGCGGATGCGCCCGGTGCTGATGAGTTCGTCGAGGAACTCGGTCATGTGCAGGATGCGCACCGGCAGTTCGGCGCCGTACCAGTGGGCCGCCTCCCAGCGCGCGGCGCCGTAGGCATGGCCGCATTCGGGCAGCACGATGGTGTGTGCGCCGATCTGCACGGCGGTGTCGACCAGCGCGCGCGTGAGCTTTTCCTGCAGCGCGAGGTCGCCGTTCTGGTAGCCGATGTTGGAGGCGTCGAAGCCGCCGCGGTGCATGGTCCAGCTCGCGCCGCTGCGGTTGAGGATCTTCGCCGCGTCGGCCAGGGCCTTGGTGTGCTCGCCGAGTTCGGCCGGTGCGGCGGTGACGAGGATGTCGGCGCGCGCCAGGTCGCAGGGGATCTGCACGCCGTGCTGCGCGGCCACCTCGGCCAGGATGTCGGGCAGGTCCTCGCCCGGGGTGGCGGTGCTGCCCCACTGGCGCGCGGCGCGGTCCATGAGGGCCAGGCGGTCGGGCTCCAGGCCGGCCTGGTACATGCCGTGGCGCGCCTCCTTCACGAGCTCGGCGATGTCGATGCCCATGGGGCAGGCCACGGTGCAGCGGCCGCAGAGGTTGCACGAATCGTAGAGCAGCTCCTGCCAGTCCTGCAGCTCGGCGATGTCGGGCGCCTTCACCAGCCCGAGCCGGCGGATCAGGGGCGCGAGCGGGCTGGCCTCGCGCAGGTAGGCGCGGCGGAAGGGTTCGAGCTTGTGGATGGGGGTGTATTTCGGGTCGCCCGTGGTCAGGTAGAAGTGGCAGGCATCGGCGCACAGCCCGCACCTGACGCAGGACTCCAGGTGCAGCGCGGTGGTGACGCCGAAGTCCGCGACGAAGGCGCGGGTGGCCGCGCGCACGCGCTCGTCGTCGGTGAGCGCGCCCTGGCGGTCGAAGGCGGGGCGGGAAGTCGTCGTCACAGTTGCACCCCGCGATGGCTGAAGCGCTGGCCGGTGGCGCCGCGCGAGAAGGGGAACAGCACGGCATGCATGAGCTTGCCGAAGGGGAACCAGATCAGCAGCAGCTCCAGCGAGAACAGGTGCAGCGCCAGCGGCCCGCGGTAGACGGGCTCGGCATGCGCCAGCAGCGTGGCCGAGGGCTCGCCCACCACGGCCATGCCGGTGAGGAAGGGCAGGAAGGTCAGCGTCCAGCTGATCCAGTCGTCGGGGCCGGAGATCGTCCTGAGCACCGGGTCATTGAGGCGCTGCACCAGTGCCAGCAGGAGCGACACGATGGTCACGGCCGCGGCCAGGTACATCACCAGATCGGGCAGCGCCGGCCAGTGCAGGCCCGTGAGGCGCTGCACGAAGGCGATGTGCGGCGCGTAGCCGAAGAAGACCACGGCCAGCCCGAGGTGGAAGACCAGGCCGTTGAGGCTGGCCAGCCAGTGGCCGGTGCCGAAGCCGCGCCGCGGCCGCAGCCCGCGCACGATGCCCTGCAGCGCCCCGATGGCGGGGGGCGGCGCGCCGCGCCGCGGCGCCGAGAGGTCCGGCTGGCGCGGGCGCGCGAGCACGCCCCACAGCCGCCAGCCCGTGCCCAGCACGAACACCGCCAGTGCCAGCCACAGCAGCGGGCCGCGCACCACATCGAGCAAATCCATGAACACCGCTCCCCTTGGACGTTTGCGCGAGCATGAACCTGCGCCCGGCGGCCGTCAAGCCCGCGGCGGCTCCGTAGAATGCCGCGTTCATCCTCTGCCCGGAGCCCGCATGCTGGAGCGCACCTTCCAACTCTCCGCCCATGGCACCACCGTCAGGACCGAGCTGCTCGCCGGCCTGACGACCTTCCTGACCATGGCCTACATCATCTTCGTCAATCCGGACATCCTGGCCGCGGCCGGCATGCCGAAGGACGCGGTGTTCGTCGCCACCTGCCTGGCCGCGGCGCTGGGCTCGCTCATCATGGGGCTGTACGCCAACTACCCCATCGCGCTGGCGCCGGGCATGGGCCTGAACGCCTACTTCGCCTTCGCGGTGGTGCAGGGCATGGGCTACACGTGGCAGATGGCGCTGGGCGCGGTGTTCCTCTCGGGCTGCCTGTTCATCCTCGTGAGCCTGTTCCGGCTGCGCGAGGCCATCGTCAATGCCATCCCGCGTTCGCTGAAGTTCGCGATCTCGGCCGGCATCGGCCTGTTCCTGGCCATCATCGGCCTGAAGAACGCGGGCCTGATCGCCGCGCACCCGGCCACCTTCGTCACGCTGGGCGACCTGCACCAGCCCGGGCCGGTGCTGGCGGTGATCGGCTTCTTCCTCATCGTGGCGCTGGAGCAGCGCAAGGTGCCGGGCGCCATCATCGTCGGCATCCTGGCCGTCACGGTGGCGGCCGTGCTGCTGGGCCTGACGCCCTTTGGCGGCATCGTGGCCGCGCCGCCGTCGATCGCGCCCACCTTCATGCAGATGGACCTGGCCGGCGCGCTCAACGCCGGCCTGCTCACCGTGATCCTGACCTTCTTCCTGGTGGAGCTGTTCGACGCCTCGGGCACGCTGATCGGCGTGGCGCACCGCGCGGGCCTGCTGGACAAGGACGGCAAGCTGCCGCGTCTGAAGAAGGCCTTGCTGGCGGACTCCACGGCCATCGCCGCCGGCGCGGCGCTGGGCACCTCGTCCACCACCGCCTACATCGAGAGCGCGGCCGGCACCGCCGTGGGCGGGCGCACGGGCCTGACGGCCGTGACCGTGGCCGTGCTCTTCCTCGCGGCCATCGTGTTCGCGCCGCTGGCCGGCACGGTGCCGGCCTACGCCACGGCACCCGCGCTGTGCTACGTGGCCGTGCTGATGCTGCGGGGCCTGGCCGAGATCGAATGGGACGACCTGACAGAGGCCGCCCCGGCCGTGGTGACGGCCATCACCATGCCCTTCACCTTCTCGATCGCACACGGCATCGCCTTCGGCTTCATCGCCTATGCAGCGATCAAGCTGCTGGCCGGCCGCGCGAGGGAGCTGCCGCCCATGGTGGCGGCGATCGCGGTGGTGTTCGTGCTGAAGTTCGCATTCCTCTGAGCCCGGGCCGGCACCGCCGGCAGGAGGCCGGCGGACTGTCCGGGTTCATGACTTCACGTCCCGCGGGGAACGGAAGGAGGCGCCGGGCCCCCACCATTCCTCGATGGCCGTGCGCGCGAGTTCCTGGTGGGCAGCATCGTCACCGAAGGCGAGCAGGTCCAGCCACGCGCACACGACGGCCTCCTGCGCGGCATCGAGCGAGGCCAGGCGGGGCGGCTCGCGGTCCGGCGGGCGCAGGGAGATGAGCAGCGCCTCGGTGGCCATCGTGTACTCCTGCAGGTGGCGCAGGGTGTAGAGCATGAGCAGCGGCAGGTAATGCCGCCAGGAGGCCGCGTCCAGATGGGCCAGACCCCACCAGTGGCGCTCCAGGTAGTCGTCGGTGGGGACGTCCAGCGCGGGGTCGTAGGGTTCGGGCAGGTCGTAGCTGTCCAGGGCGTTGCCGCCGCGCAGCGAAAGGACCGGGTGCGCCTGCAACTCGCGGGCGAATGCGGCCTCGACACGGCGCACCAATGCCGGCAGCGGCCCGGACGCGGGGATGTCCATCATGGCGCCAGCGGAACGCACTGCCCGTGGTAGCTGCGCTTCCAGCGTGTGAAGCGGTGGCTCAGGCCGCCGAAGAGCACCACGGCTGCGTGGTAGAGGCGGCGTGGCGCGAAGCCGTCGCGCGTCATCAGCTCGAGGAAGATGCGGTCGGCCACGCGCCTGGGCACGGCGAGGTTGATCTCCAGAAACTGGTAGAGCACGTCGTGCACGAGCGAGGCGTAATAGGTCTTGGGCTTTTTCGTGCAGTGGCTGGGCGCACCATCGGGCGTGCCCAGCAGGATGTCGAACAGCGCGTATTTGGGCGTGCAGCCATCCCAGGCGTAGCCGGCCGGGATGCGCAGGTCGCCGTTGGGGTGCAGCTCCAGGCGGCAATGCCCCTGGCGGTCGAGGAAGGCGTGGCCCTCGTTCCAGCCGGGCGGCAGGTGGTGCCGGATGTTGTAGACGACGTCCTCGTCCAGCACGTAGACCCAGTCGAGCGCGCTCATGACGGCGCCCCTCGTGGTGCGGGCGCCGGGACGTGGTGGGGCATGGCGGATCTCCCGGTGGTGCGCAATGCGGTCTGTTTCATAGCAGGGCCAGGGTGTGCTGGCAGGGCCGGCCGAAGTAGAACTGCTGCAGCACCTGCGCAAACACCGGCTCCTGCGGCGCGACGGCGGCAAACAGCGTGGCGCAGGAGCGCAGCTTCATGGCATCGATGCCGCCCAGGATGTCCTCGGCGCTCATGCCCGGATGCGCCAGCAGCAGCGCCAGGCCTTCGCGCAGGCGGGCGCCCAGCACCGGGTGCTGCACGTAGGCGAGCGCCTCGGCCCGGTCCGCGATGCCGTAGTGCTGTGCCATGCTGCTGTGCCCCAGCCCGCGCAGCTGCGGAAAGACGAACCACATCCAGTGGCTCCGCTTGCGGCCCGTGCGCAGTTCGGCGCAGACCTCGTCCCAGACCGGGGCCTGGGCGTCGAGGAAGCGCTGCAGGCCGTCCATGCCCGGCCCTACTTGCGCCAGAAACCGCCGGTGAAGAGCACCAGCACGCTGAGCAGCTCCAGCCGCCCGAGCAGCATGGCGAAGGACAGCACCGAGAGCTGGAAGGGACCCAGGCCGCCGAAGTTGCCCGCGGGGCCGACCTCGCCCAGGCCGGGGCCGATGTTGTTGACGGTGGCCACGACGGCCGAGAAGGCGGTGACGATGTCCAGGCCGCTGACGAGCAGCAGGAAGGTCAGGCCCATGGTGGCGGCGCCGTAGATCAGCATGAAGCCCAGCACCGAGGTCATGACGGAGGAGGGCAGGACCTGCCCGCCCAGCGTCACGGGGTTGACCACGCGCGGGTGGATGATGCGCACGAGTTCGCGCCGCGCCTGCTTGATGAGCAGCACCATGCGCACCATCTTGATGCCGCCGCCCGTGGAGCCGGCGCAGGAGACGAAGCAGCCCAGGAAGAGCAGCAGCACGGGCGCGGCCACCGGCCACTGTGCATAGTCGGTGGAGGCGTAGCCCGTGGTGGTGGCCAGCGAGATCACGTGGAAGGCGCTGGTGCGCAGGGCGGCCTCCCAGTGGGGCGCGGTGCCGTGCGCCAGCAGCATGAGCGTGACCACCGCGATCGAGCCCAGCAGCACGACGGCGTAGGTGCGGATCTCGCGGTCGGTGGTGATGGGGCGCAGGCTGCGCGAGCGGATGACGACGAAGTAGCGCACGAAGCTGATGCCCGACAGCGCCATGAAGACCATGGCCACGCCCTCGATGAGCGGCGAGTTCCAGTGGCCGAAGCTGGCGTCATGCGAGGAGAAGCCGCCCAGGCCCATGGTGGAGCACATGTGCATGAAGGCGTCGGCCCAGCTCATGCCGGCCCAGCGGTAGGCCAGCAGGCAGGCGGCGGAAAAGGCGAAGTACACGCTCCAGAGGCCGCGTGCGGTCTCGGCGATGCGCGGGGTGAAGCGGGTGTCCTTCATCGGGCCCGGGGTCTCGGCCTTGTAGAGCTGCACGCCGCCCAGGCCCAGCAGCGGCAGGATGGCCACCACCAGCAGCATGATGCCCAGGCCGCCGATGAGCTGCAGGAAGCAGCGCCACACGTTGACCGACACCGGCAGCGCGTCCAGCCCCTGCAGCGCGGTGGCGCCGGTGGCGGTGAGCGCGCTCATGGCCTCGAAGTAGGCATGGCTCCAGCCGATGCCGGGCACGGTGTACCACAGCGGCACGGCCGCAAAGGCCGTGAGCACCACCCACACCAGGTTGACGAGCAGGAAGCCGTCGCGCGGCATGAGTTCGCGCCGGTGCCGGCGCGTGGCCAGCCACAGCAGCCAGCCGCTGCCCAGGGTGAGTCCGCCGGTGGCGGCCCAGACGTTGCGCAGGTGGTCGGCGTCCTCGGACCAGGCCCAGGCCAGCGGCACGAGGAAGGCCAGCGAGAAGGCCATGAGGATGCGCGCGAGCAGCGCCAGGACGGGCAGGAACATCTGCATGGCAGCTTCCCTAGCCGAAGAAGGTGGCCGTCACCTGGAACAGGCGCTCGACGTCACGCACGAGGCGCTTGTGGGGGATGAAGATGACGATGTGGTCGCCGTCCTCGATCAGGGTGTCGTGGTGCGGCATGAGCACCTCGCCCTTGCGGCCCTCGCCGCGCACGATGACGCCGATGCGCGCGCCCTCGGGCAGCTTGATCTCCTCGATGCGCCGGCCCACCAGGCGCGAGGTCTTGACGTCGCCGCGCGCAATGCCCTCCAGCGCCTCGGCCGCGCCGCGGCGCAGGCTGTGCACGGCCACCACGTCGCCGCGGCGGATGTGGGTGAGCAGCTCGCCGATGACGGTCTGCGCCGGCGAGATGGCGATGTCGATGGTGGAGCCCTGCATCATGTCGGCGTAGGCGCGCCGGTTGATGAGCGACATGACGCGGCGCGCACCCAGGCGCTTGGCGAGCATGGACGACATGATGTTGTCCTCGTCGTCGCTCGTGAGCGCGAGGAACAGGTCCATCTCGCTGACGTTCTCCTCCATCAGCAGGTCCTCCTCCACCGCGTCGCCGTTGAGCACGAGCATGCTGCTGGGCAGCTGGCTGGCCAGGTAGTCGCAGCGCTTGGCGTTCTGCTCGATGAGCTTGACCTCGCACTGGCCCACCAGGCTGCGCGCCAGGCGCAGGCCGACCTTGCCGCCGCCGGCGATCATGACGCGCTGCACAGGCTGGTCCAGGTTGTGCAGTGCGGCAAGCACCAGGCGGATCTGGTCAGCCGCAGCGAGCACGAAGATCTCGTCGCCAGGCAGCACGCGCGTGCCGGGCTCGGTGTCCATCTCGGTGTCCATGCGGTAGAGCGCCACCACGCGCATCTGCGCCGCCGGCAGGCGATCGCGGAATTCGGCGATGGTGCGGTTGGCCAGGATGCTGCCGCCGGTCACGCGCACCGCGGCCAGGCACACGCGCCCTCCGGCAAACTCGAGCACCTGCAGCGCCTCGGGGTAGTCGATGAGCTGGTGGATGTAGCGCATCACCGACTCCTCGGGGCAGATCACCTGGTCCACCGCGAAACCCTGCTTGGACATGAGCGCGTCGCCCTCGATGAACTCGGGCGAGCGCACGCGCGCGATGGTCACCGGCACGTTGAAGACGTCGTGCGCGACCTTGCACACCACGAGGTTGGATTCGTCGAGCGCGGCGCAGGCGATCACCATGTCGGCGTCCTGCGCGCCGGCCTCGCGCAGCACCGAGGGCTGGATGCCGTTGCCCACCACGCCGCGCAGGTCCAGCCGCTCCTCGAGCTGGCGCAGGCGCGCCGGGTCCTGGTCGATGACGGTGATGTCGTTCTGTTCGGAGGCCAGGCTCTCGGCCACGCTCTCGCCGACGCGGCCGGCCCCCAGGATGATGATGTTCATGCGTGCAGTGTCGGAAGATGTGTTGCTCAGGCGGCCGGCTCGCGGCGGCCGGCACCGTCGTACAGGTCCAGGCAGCGCTCGAACCAGGCGTGCACCACGTCGTCGGGCGCGAGCAGCGCATGGCGGCTGCTCACGCGCGCCCACTGGAAGGCGCCGAAGGCCAGGTAGTCGGCATAGCAGGGCTGCGCGCCGCCGATGTAGGGGCTGCTGCTGCCCAGTGCCAGGCGCAGGGGCTGCAGCGAGCGGCGGAAGGCCTCGAGGCGCTCCTCGCGCCCGGCCTGCACCTCCTCCAGCGTCTGCTTGTACATCTTCTCGCGCGAGGCGCGGAAGTAGGCCTGGTCGGCCGCATCGAGGCTGTCGTGCACGTCGAGCAGGATCTGGCGCGCGATCTGCGCATGCAGCGTGGTCTGCACCCAGAACTGGAAGAAGTGCATCAGGTGACCGTCGCTGCCGCCGGAGATCAGGCGCGGGGTGCCGGGAAAGGCCGCATCGAGGTGCTCGGCGATGGCCCAGCTGTCGGTGACGCGCACGCCGTCGTGGGCGATGGTGGGAATGGTCAGCTTCTCGCCGGGCGCGATGTCGGCGATGGCGGTGAACAACACGTCGCGCACCTCGAAGGGGATGCCCTTGTGCAGCAGGGCCAGGCGCACGCGCCAGCTGTTGGGGCTGAAGTGCGCGCCGCGCGCGTTGACCAGGTCGTAGAGGATCATCGTCCTTGCTCCTTGTTCTTGTTGCCGTTGCTTGGCCGGGCCGGCACTCAGGCGGCCAGGCTCTTGTACACGCCGCAGCCCAGGTGGATGTCGCCGCAGCGCATGACGTAGGACATCTTGGGCTGCAGGCTGTCGGTGGTCGGGTTGCGGAAATCGTATTCGACCCAGCCGCCGCCGCCCGCGATGCAGGCCCGGATCTTCTCCACCAGCGCCGGCCCGTCGATGCCCGGCACGTCCTGCATGCGGGTGCCGATCTTCGCGGGCTGGCCGCCGAAGACGCGGTAGACGCCGCTGTCGTCGATGCCGAAGAGGTAGAGGTCGCGGTCGATGAAGGGGCCGCCGGCCGCGTTGAAGTCGGCGTAGGCGGCGCTGCCGCGGCTGCGGTAATGCGCCAGCGCACGCCCGATCATGGCCACGGCCTCCTCGGCCGTGCCCTGGCGCAGGCGGAAGGCGGCCACGGCATCGGCGAGCTTGCCGGCGCGCTCCTGCAGCGCCCGGGCGGACTCGGCCGCGCCGTCCACCATCTGCGCGTTCTGCTGCGTGATCTGGTCCAGCCCGGCCAGGGCCTGGGAGATCTCGGCCAGGCTGGTGCTCTGTTCGCTGGCGGCCTGCGAGATGCTGCCCATGCGCTGCGCGACCTGGCCGATGCCCTCGAGCACCTCGGCCATGGTCTGGCTGGCCGCGCTCATGCGCTGCACGCCGTCGTCCACGCGCGCGCCCGACTCGCTGATCAGCGCCTTGATCTCGCGCGCCGCCTCGCCGCTGCGCTGCGCCAGCGTGCGCACCTCGGCGGCCACCACGGCAAAGCCCCGGCCCTGCTCGCCGGCGCGCGCGGCCTCCACGGCGGCGTTGAGCGCGAGAATGTTGGTCTGGAAGGCGATGGCGTCGATCACGCCCACGATGTCGTGCACCCGGCGCGAGCTGTCCTGGATGCCGCCCATGGACTGCACGGCGGCATTCATGGCGTCGCGGCCCTGGGCCGTGATGCCGTGCACGCGGGTGGCCAGGCGGTTGACGTCCTGTGCGGTGCCGGCCGTCTCGCGCACGGTGTCGGTGAGCTGCTGCACGCTGGCATTGGTCTGCTCCAGGCTGGCGGCCTGCTGCTCGGTGCGGTCCGACAGCGCGCTGTTGCCCTGCGCCAGCCCCTGGCCCGAGTAGGCCACCAGGGCGGTGTTGCTGCGGATGTGCGCGACCATGGCCGACAGCGCATGGTTCATGGCCTCGACGGCCTGGCCCAGCGCGGCCAGTTCGTCGCGGCCGTGCACGGCCTGCTGCGTGGTGAGGTCACCCGCGCGGCTGCGCTCGAGTGCCTGCTGCAGCTGCTGCAGCCGCGTGGCCGTGTGGCTGCGCAGGGCCAGCAGCAGGTACAGCGCCGGCAGGCCGGGCAGCAGCGGCAGCCAGGGCGCGCCGGCCCAGGCCAGGGCGAGCGCCGCAGCCAGCAGCAGGGCGAGCAGCAGCAGGCTGCTGCCATGCGAGAACTGCGCCAGCAGGCGCACGCCGGGCCGCAACCAGACGGAAGGCAGAGGCGATGGATCGGAATTCATGGGGCTCGGGTGGCTGCATGGGAGGCCGTCGACGCGGCTCGCCGGTCCATCATAGTTCAGGCTCGCCGGCGCTCAGCGCGGCGCCTCCGCGTCACCGATCGCATCTCGCGCCCGCGGTGCCGGCCGGCCGCCCCAGCCGTAGCAGAGGTGGAAGCGGAAGTGCGCGACCGCGCGCCCGGCGTGGCGCTCCTCGATGCCCTGCACCGGCTCGCAGCGCTGGAACAGGCCCTCGCCCACCGGCAGCTGGAAAGGCTGCTGCGACCAGTCGAGCAGCACGGCACTGGCGCCCGGCGGCAGGGGGCCGGCCTCCGCCAGCAGCGGCCCGCCCGGCGTCGCCAGCACGTGCACGGGCAGCGGCCGCGCATACCAGGCCAGGCGGCTGGCCTGCACGCGCCCCTGCACCGCCAGGCGCGGGATGTTGTGCCGGTAGGCCAGCTGGCGGGCCCAGGTGCCGGCCGCCTCCCAGCCGTAGAAGTTGGCGAAGGGGTTGCTGGCCTCGGGCTCGCTGGCGTCGGCCCCCGCGCTGGACAGCCAGGGCGGCCCGGCCAGCAGCAGGAGCAGGTACAGCACCAGCGTGGCCAGGCCCTGGGCCACGGCGCAGCCCGCGACCACCGCGCGCTGCCCGCCGGCCCACAGCGCGGCCAGGCCCACGCCGGCGAACGGGGCGAGTGCGGCCCAGCCCGGGGCGGGGGTCAGCGTCAGGCCGGCGCCGCCGCCCGAGAGCACGGCCAGCACGAGCAGCGGCAGGGCGAAGAAGGCCAGCAGCCAGGCCTGCGCACGATCGATCTCGAAGCCGCCGCGCACCGCGTGGCGCAGCCCCGTGATGCCCCACAGCAGCAGGGGATACATGAGCAGCTGCACCAGCAGGAACAGCAGCACCCGGGCAGCGCCCCAGTCCCCGCCGAGGGCCGCCTGGGCCTGGCGCAGCGCCAGCTGCCAGGAGCCGCCCTCGTGCAGCAGGTTCCAGGCCAGGTTGGGCAGCGCCAGCAGCAGCATGACGAGCAGCGCGAGCCAGGGTCCGCGCTGGCGCAGCAGGCCGGGGCCGTGCGTGGCCAGCAGCACGCCGGCCACCGGCAGGACCGCCAGGGCGGCGAAGTCGCTGGCCAGCACGGCCAGGCCCAGCAGGGCGCCGAGCAGCAGCCAGTCCTTGCGGCCGCGCGGGCCCAGCGCATCGAGCAGGCGCAGCGTCTGCCACAGCAGGGCCACGGTGCAGAGCATCAGCAGGCTTTCGGGCAGCAGGGCGATGCCCAGCAGGTGCGGCAGCGGGCCAGGCTGAAGGCGCCCACGGCCCACAGGCCGGCCTGCGCGGCCGTGCCCACGGCCGGCACGAGCAGGGTGTGCAGGCGCTGCGCGATGTCGTGGATGAGCAGCGCCGTGAGCACCCACAGGGCCTGGGGCAGCAGGCGCAGCAGGCCCTCGGGCAGGTCCAGCGCGACCAGCGGCCATTGCAGCCAGGCCACCAACGGCGGATGCGCGGGATAGCCCGGCGCCAGCCGGTCTGCCCCCAGGGCGTACTGCGCCTCGTCGGCGCTGAAGCCCAGCATCCAGCCCAGCAGGACATGCAGCAGGCTGTGACCCAGCAGGAGCAGGGCCAGCACGGAGGCTGGGCGGTGGGAGGTGAGCATGGGCGAGGCAGGATTGAGCGCAGTCTAGCCCAGCACGGCCACGCTAAACTGGACTGCAGAGCCCTCCCATGCCCGCCGCCCCCACCTCCCCCCTTGCCTGCACCGCCGTCGACCCCTGCCGCTGCCCGCTGTGCGGCCAGCCCAACGGCTGCGCCAACGAGCGCGAGCGCGCGACCGGCGCACCCCAGCCGCCCTGCTGGTGCACCACCGTGCGCTTCGCGCCAGAGTTGCTGGCGCGCGTGCCAGCGGCGGCGCAGGGCCGGGCCTGCATCTGTGCGGCCTGCGCCGCGCAGGCGCCGGCCTGAGGCCTGGGGCCTGGCGGGCTAGCGGGCCCCGTCGATGAGCCAGCGCATCAGGGTCTCGCACTCCTCCAGGCTCATGCGCTCGTGCGCGGCGATGTGGCCGAACAGGCCGCCTTCGCGCAGCTTGTCGGCCAGCCGGCGCGGCGCGTCGGGCTGGCCGCGGTAGCGCGCGTAGTCGGCCGCGAGCTGCGCAATGGTGGGCGCGCCGCGCCGCGGCGGGTCGCCATGGCAGGAGTAGCAGCCCTTGTCCAGCGCCATCCGGGAGCTGGCGTGCACGGGCGCCGCCAGGGCCGCTCCGAGCAGGAGGACCGGCAGGCGACAGCTTGCCAGCGCCATGGACAGGAAAGAAGACATCGGTACCGTCATGGTGCCAGCATAGCGCGGCGCCTGATAGCATGCGGGGCATCTCCCCCCACGCCCCACAGCCCATGTCCCGCACCCACGAAGAACAGCGACAGGCCCTGCGCTCGACCTGGATCAGCGTCTGGGTCAACGTGGCGCTGGCCAGCGCGCAGGTGGTGATCGGCATCTACGCCCGGTCGCAGGCGCTGGTGGCCGACGGCATGCACACGCTCTCCGATCTGGTGGCTGACGCCGTGGTGCTGGTGGCCGCACGCCATGCGCACGCCGCGGCCGACGCCAACCATCCCTACGGCCATGCCCGCTTCGAGACGGCGGCGGCGCTGGCCATCGGCCTGATCCTGGTGGCCACGGGGCTGGGCATGGTCTGGTCCGCCGGCGTCAAGCTGCAGGGCGGCGAGGCCCTGGGGCCCGTGCACCCGCTGGCGCTGGTGGCGGCGCTGCTCACGCTCGTGGCCAAGGAAGGCCTGTTCCGCTACATGCGCCGCGTGGGCGAGCGGCTCAAGTCCTCGATGCTGATCGCCAATGCCTGGCACGCGCGCGCCGACGCCGCTTCCTCCCTCGTGGTGGCGGTGGGCATCGCGGCCAACCTGCTGGGCTACCACAGCATGGACGCGGTGGCCGCGCTCATCGTGGGCCTCATGATCGTGCGGGCCGGCTGGAACTTCTCGGTCGAGGCCTTCCACAGCCTGACCGACCACGCGCTCGACCCGGAGGAAATCGCGCGCATCCAGGCCACCGCGCAGGCCGTGGACGGCGTGCGCGGCGTGCACAACCTGCGCACACGCCGCATGGGGGACTGGGCAGTGATCGACATGCACGTCGAGGTCGATCCGCACGTCTCGGTGTCCGAGGGGCATTACATCGCCGAGCAGATCAGCGCGCAGGTGAAGTCTGCGCACCGCGTGGCCGAGTGCACGGTGCACATCGACCCCGGTCCGGTGCGCGGCCTGGCCCGCCTGCTCGCCCTGCCGCCACGCAGCGAGGTGCAGGCGCTGGCCCAGGCCGTGCTGCCCGGGGCGGCCACGCTGCAGCTGCACTACCTGGACCACGGCCTCGAGGTGGAGGCCACCCTGGCCGGCCCGGCCACAGTCGAGGAGCTGGCGCGGCTGGAGGGCGCGCTGCAGCAGGCCCTGGCCGCGCAGGCCCGCGTGGCGCGCGTGCGCGTGCGCAGCGGGACGGGCGCAGCTGCGGCGTGAGCGCGCCGGCCACCCTGCCCGAGCTGCAGGCGCGCTACGGCCCGCGCTACCGCTGGCTGCTGCTGCTGGCGGTGATGATCGGCGCCATGGCGGCCATCATGTCCTCGACCATCATCAACGTGGCCGTGCCCGACATGAGCCGCCACTTCACGCTGGGGCAGGAGCGCGCGCAGTGGGTCAGCTCGGGCTTCATGGTGGCGATGACGGTCTCCATGCTGACCACCCCCTGGCTGCTGGGCCGCTACGGCTACCGCCGCACCTATGGCGCCTGCATGGGGCTGCTGCTGGCCGGCGGCGTGGCCGGGGGCTTCAGCAACGACTACACGCTGGTGCTGCTGGCGCGCGTGGCCGAGGGCCTGGCCGCAGGCGTGGTGCAGCCCATCCCCGCGATCATCATCCTGCGCGCCTTCGAGCCGCACGAACAGGGCCGCGCCAGCGGCATCTTCGGCATGGGCGTGGTGCTGGCCCCGGCGCTGGGCCCGAGCATCGGCGGGCTGCTGGTGGACTGGTTCGGCTGGCGCTCGATCTTCTTCATGGTCGTGCCCTTCTGCCTGCTTTCGCTGTGGCTGGCGCAGCGCTTCGTGCCGACCACGGCGCCCGGTGGGGTGGCCGCCAGCCGCACGGGTGCCCCGCTGGACTGGCGCGGCCTGCTGATGGTTGGTGCCGGCACGCTGTGCCTGCTCAACGGCCTGGTGCAGTGGCATGCCGGCGCCGCCGGCCCGGCCACGCTGCTGCTGGCCGGCGCGGCCGCGCCGCTGGGGGCCTTCTGGCTGCGCGCGCGCCGGCTGGGGCGCACGGCCGCCGCAGGCGGACTGGCGCCGCTGCTGAACCTGGCGCTGTTCGGCAGCCGGCCGTTCGCGATGGGCAGCGTCGTGGCCTTCATCTACGGCATGGCGCTGTTCGGCTCGACCTACCTGATCCCGGTGTTCATGCAGCTGGGTCTGGGCCTGTCGGCCTCCTACGTGGGCACCATCCTGCTGCCGGCAGGCTTCGTGCTGGCCGGCACCATCGCCCTGGCCGGCCGGCTGGCCGACCGCTACCCCGCGCACCTGCTGGTCAGCATCGGGGTGGCGCTGCTGGCGGCCTCCTTCGCGCTGCTGGTGACGGTCAACAGCGGCACGGCCATCGTGCTGCTCGTGGCCGTGGCCACGCTGGGGCGCATCGGACTGGGCTTCATCCTGCCCTCGCTGAACCTGGGGGCCATGCGCGGGCTCGATGGCGCGCTGATCCCGCAGGGCGCCAGCGCGATCAACTTCATCCGCATGCTCGGCGGCGCCGTGGGCGTGAGCCTGTGCGGGATCGTGCTCGAGTGGCGCCTGGCCGCGCACGGCGCCAGCCTCGCGGGGGCGCAACCGGACGCGGCCCGGCTGGCCGCCTTCGACGAGTCCTTCCTGCTGCTGGGCGCGCTGTGCGCGCTGGCGCTACTGGCCTCGTGGCGGCTGCGCCCGCGACTGCCGGCCGGCTGAGCGCGCTCAGGCCAGCGCGGCCTCCAGCGCATCGGCGAACATCGCGGCCACGTCGAAACCGGTCTGGTCGGCAATCTCCTGGAAGCAGGTCGGGCTGGTGACGTTGATCTCGGTCATGCAGTCGCCGATGACGTCCAGCCCCACGAGCAGCAGGCCGCGGCGGCTGAGCACGGGGCCGATGCCCTCGGCGATCTCGCGGTCACGCGCGCTGAGGGGCTGCGCCACGCCCTTGCCGCCGGCGGCGAGGTTGCCGCGCACCTCGCTGCCCTGCGGGATGCGCGCCAGGCAATACGGCACGGGCTTGCCGCCGATGATGAGCACGCGCTTGTCACCCTGCGCGATCTCGGGCAGGAACTTCTGCACCATCACGGTCTGCGCGCCGTCGCGGTTGAGCGTCTCGATGATGGAACCCAGGTTCAGGCCGTCCTCCTTCACGCGGAAGATGCCCATGCCGCCCATGCCGTCGAGCGGCTTGAGGATGATGTCGCGCTGCCGCGCGTGGAACTCGCGGATGGCCTGGGCGTCGCGCGTGACCAGCGTGGGGCCGATGTACTGCGGGAACTCGAGGATGGCGAGCTTCTCCGGGTGGTCGCGCAGCGCGCGCGGCCTGTTGAAGACCTTCGCGCCCTCGCGTTCGGCCTGCTCGAGCAGGTGGGTGGCGTAGAAATATTCGCTGTCGAAGGGCGGGTCCTTGCGCATGAGCACGGCGTCGAAGTCGCGCAGCGCGGCCAGGCGCTGCGCGGGCGCCAGCGGCGTCTCGTGGAACCAGCGCTCCTCGTGCCCGGTGAGCGTGATGTGGCGCACATGCGCCTGCACCTGGCCCCCGCTCTGCCACAGCAGGTGCCGCGGCTCGCAGGCCGCGATGCGGTGGCCGCGGCGCTGCAGCTCGCGCATCATGGCGTAGGTGCTGTCCTTGTAGGTCCTGAAGGATTCGAGGGGGTCGGCGATGAAGAGGATGTCCATGTTCAGTGCTCCGGCACGCTGCCCACACCGGTCTGATCCGGGCGGCGGCGTCTGGGCCGAGTCTCGCATGAAATCCCCGGCCGCCTGGCCGTGGGGTCTGCCGGCTCAGATCTCGATCTTCGAGCCCAGCTCCACCACCGCGTTGTTCGGCAGGTTCAGGAACTGCGCTGCCGCACTGGCGTTGTGGTGCATCTGCGCGAACAGCTTCTCGCGCCAGCGCGCCATGCCCCGCCCCATGGAAGGGATGACGATGTCACGCGAAAGGAAGTAGCTCGTGGTCATGGGGTCGAGCTCGCAGCCCTGGGCACGGACCTGCTCGAGCGCGCGCGGCAGGTCGGGGTCGTTCTTGAAGCCGTAGTGCACGATGACCTGCCAGCAGTCGTGGCCCAGGGACTCGATCTCGATGCGCTTGTCCAGCCCGATCCAGGGCACCTCGTGGCTGCGCACAGTGACGAAGAGGTTGTTGCGGTGCAGGACCTTGTTGTGCTTGAGGTTGTGCAGCAGGGCATTGGGCACGTTGCCCGGCTCGGCCGTGAGGAAGACGGCCGTGCCCTCCACGCGCGCCGGCGGGCTGATGAACACTGCCTCCAGGAAACTGGGCAGGTCCAGCGCGTCCTGGCGCAGGGCGGCGTTGAGCTGGGCGCGGCCCTGCTGCCAGGTCGTCATGAGCAGGAAGATGGCGCCGCCGATGGCCAGCGGGAACCAGCCGCCCTCGAACAGCTTCATGAGGTTGGAGCTGAAGAAAGCCAGGTCCACGAGGAAGAAGATGCCGGTGGCGGCCACGCACAGCGCGAGCGGATAGTTCCAGCGGTAGCGGATCACGAAGAAGGTCAGCACGGTGGTGATCAGCATGTCCAGCGTGACGGTGATGCCGTAGGCCGCGGCCAGGTTGCTCGAGGATCGGAACAGCAGCACCGCCAGCACGATGGCGACGAACAGGGCCCAGTTGACGAAGGGCATGTAGATCTGTCCGGTGTCCTTGATGCTGGTGTGCAGCACCTGCAGGCGCGGCAGGTAGCCGAGCTGGATGACCTGCTTGGTGACGCTGAAGGCGCCCGAGATCAGGGCCTGCGAGGCGATCACGGTGGCCATGGTGGCCAGGCCGACGAGCGGCAGCAGCAGCCAGTCCGGCGCCATCATGAAGAAGGGGTTCTTCACGGCCTCGGGCTGGGCCAGCAGCAGCGCGCCCTGGCCGAAGTAGTTCAGCGTGAGCGCCGGCATCACGACGGAGAACCAGGCCAGGCGGATCGGCCGCCGGCCGAAGTGACCCATGTCGGCATAGAGCGCCTCGCTGCCGGTCACGCACAGCACCACGGCGCCCAGGATGATGAAGGTGATGCCCGGGTGGGCGATCACGAAGCCCAGCGCATGGTGCGGGCTCAGCGCCCACAGGATGCCCGGGTGATGGGCGATGTGGGCCACGCCCAGCAGCGCGATGGACACGAACCAGACCAGCGTGATGGGGCCGAAGAACTTGCCGATGCCCGCAGTGCCGTTCTTCTGCACGGCGAACAGGCCGAAGAGGATGACCAGCGTGAGCGGGATCACCGCCGACCTGAAGGCCGGCGACACCACCTCCAGGCCCTCGACGGCCGACAGGACCGAGATCGCCGGCGTGATGACGCCATCACCGTAGAACAGGCAGGTGCCGAAGATGCCCACCACCAGCAGGCGCCGCCGCAGCACCGGGCGGTCCTTGACCGATTGCGAGGCCAGCGCCAGCATGGCCACGAGGCCGCCCTCGCCGTTGTTGTCCGCGCGCAGCACGAGGCTGACGTACTTGAGCGAGACGATGACCGTCAGGGTCCAGAAGAAGATCGAGAGGATGCCGAAGACATTGGCCTGCGTGAACGGCACGTGGCCGGAGCCGAAGACCTCCTTGAGGGCATAGAGGACGCTGGTGCCGATGTCGCCATAGACGACGCCGATGGCTCCCAGGGTCAGTGCGGCAAGCGAGGATTTGGAGGTGGACACAGGGGGCCCCGCTTTCAGCGGCGGGGTTGCATGACACGCGTTGCCGCCATTGTGCGCCCGTCCTGCGCCGCCCGCCAGCCATGGGGCACTGCGGCACGGGGACAGCCCCCGCTTTGTTGCGCCGCAGCAACCAGGGACTTACTCGTAGACCTCGGCCTCGGGGTCGGTGGCCTCGAGCTCGTAGCTGGCCGCCACCATGGCCAGGCGCGCGATCACGCCGTACATGTAGAAGCGGTTGGGCGCGCTGGCCCCGGGCTTGACGCCGGGCTGGGGCAGGTGCGTGCTCTGGGCGAAGGCCAGGGGCACGAAGCTGGAGCCCGGGGCGTTGAGGTTCTCGTCCACGCCGCGCTCGGCGTGGATGCGGTAGAAGCCGCCGACCACGTAGCGGTCCATCATGTAGACCACGGGTTCGGCCACGGCGTCGTGCATGCGCTCGTTGGTCAGCACGCCTTCCTGGATGATGACTTCGTTGATGGCCTGGCCGTCCTTGATGACGCTCATCTTGTTGCGCGTGCGGCGGTTCAGGTCCTCGAGCTCCTTGGCGTCGCGCACGGTCATGATGCCCATGCCGTAGGTCCCGTTGTCGGCCTTCACGACGACGAAGGGCTTGTCCTTGATGCCGTACTCCTTGTACTTCTTGCGGATCTTCGTGAGCAGCGCGTCGACGTTGCTGCTCAGGCACTCCATGCCCGTGCCCTCGGCGAAGTTGACCTCGCCGCAGCGGTTGAACATGGGGTTGATCAGCCAGGGGTCGATGCCCAGCAGCTTGCCGAAGCGCTTGGCCACCTCCTCGTAGCTCTGGAAGTGCCGGCTCTTGCGCCGCACGGCCCAGCCCGCGTGCAGCGGCGGCAGCAGGTACTGCTCGTGGATGTCCTCCAGGATGCCGGGGATGCCGGCCGAGAGGTCGTTGTTGAGCAGGATGGTGCAGGGGTCGAAGTTCTTCAGGCCCAGGCGGCCCCGGGTGCGGATCACGGGCTCCAGGGTCACGGTCTCGCCGTCGGGCAGCTCGACGGTGGTCGCCTTCTTGATCTCGGGATTGATCGAGCCGATGCGCACGTTCAGGCCGGCCATGTGGAAGATGCGCCGCAGCTGCGCCACATTGCTGAGGTAGAAGGTGTTGCGCGTGTGGTTCTCGGGGATCAGCAGCAGGTTGCGCGCCTCGGGGCAGATCTTCTCGATGGCGGCCATGGCCGCCTGCACGGCCAGCGGCAGCATCTCGGGCGTGAGGTTGTTCCAGCCGCCGGGGTAGAGGTTGGTGTCCACCGGCGCGAGCTTGAAGCCGGCGTTGCGGATGTCGACCGAGGTGTAGAACGGCGGCGTGTGCTCCATCCACTCCAGGCGGAACCAGCGCTCGATGGCCGGCATGGAGTCGAGGATGCGCTGTTCGAGTTCGTTGATCGGGCCGTTCAGGGCCGTGATGAGATGGGGAACCATGCAACCCTCACGATAGTTGTGCAGGAGATTCTAGGGCGGGAAGACGCGCGCCCGCACTATCGCCGCGATAGGCAACGACAGACAGCAGCAGGCTCAGCTGCGGACTTCGCCCTCGCCCAGCACCACGTACTTGAGCGAGGTCAGGCCCTCGAGGCCCACCGGGCCGCGCGCGTGGAACTTGTCGGTGCTGATGCCGATCTCGGCGCCCAGGCCATACTCGAAGCCGTCGGCAAAACGCGTGCTGGCGTTGACGATCACGCTGCCCGAATCCACCTCGCGCAGGAAGGCCTGGGCGTGCATGTGGTCGCGCGTGAGGATGGCGTCGGTGTGGTGGCTGCCGTACTTGTTGATGTGGGCAATGGCCTCGTCGAGGCCCTCGACCACCTTGACGGCGATGATGGGCGCCAGGTACTCCTCGTACCAGTCCCGCTCGGTCGCCTCCCTGAGGGCCGCGCCGGGGATGCCTTCGAGGATGGCCCAGGACTCGGGGCAGCAGCGCATCTCCACGCCCTTGGCGGCATAGACGGCGCCGATGCGCGGCAGGAACTCGGCAGCCACGCCGCGCGCCACCAGCAGGCTCTCGGTGGCGTTGCACGGGCTGTACTTCTGGGTCTTGGCGTTGTCGGCCACGCGCACGGCCATCTCGAGGTCGCAGGGATCGTCGACATAGGTGTGGCAGTTGCCGTCGAGGTGCTTGATGACCGGCACCTTGGCCTCGCGGCTGATGCGCTCGATCAGCGACTTGCCGCCACGCGGGATGATCACGTCCACGTACTCGGGCATGGCGATGAGTTCGCCCACCACGGCCCGGTCGGTGGTCTGCACCAGCTGCACGGCCTCGGCCGGCAGGCCGGATTCGGCCAGGGCCTGCTGCACCAGCTTCGCCAGCGCCTTGTTGGAATCGATGGCTTCCGAACCGCCGCGCAGGATGCAGGCGTTGCCGCTCTTGATGGACAGGCTGGCCGCCTCGATGGTGACGTTGGGCCGGCTTTCGAAGACCATGCCGAAGACACCGATGGGCACACGCATCTGGCCCACGCGGATGCCGCTGGGCTGCTGCTTCATGCCGATGACCTCGCCGATGATGTCGGCCATGGCCGCGAGCTGCTCGCAGCCCTGGGCCACCGTCTCGATGACCTTCGGCGTCAGGCGCAGGCGGTCCACCATGGGCTCGGCCAGGCCGGCCTGCGCGGCACGCGCGAGGTCTTTCCCGTTCTCCAGGCCCAGGTTGCCGGCGTTGGCGCGCAGCAGCTCGGCCAGGCGGCGCAGGGCGGCGTTCTTGCGTGCGGCGCTGGCCTTGGCCATGTGGGCGGCGGCGGCGCGCGCCTGCCGGCCCAGGGTCTGGGTGTAGGCGGCGACGGTGGATTCGGGCGCGTTCATGGCGTCATTTTCTCACGCCGGCCTGTGCGCCGACAGTGCCCACCGCACACAGCCCGCACAGCTGCAGGGCCAGGCGCTGCAGGGCCTGCCAGCCGTCGGCGGGCCAGTCCGGCACCTTCAGGCCCTTGACGATGCCGTCCACCAGATGCGCGGCGTGCAGCAGCTCGGCCAGCATGGCGGGCGTGAGCCGCGGCAGCACGCGCTCGTAGAGCCGCTCCTTGATGCCCCAGACGCGCTGCTCGCGCAGGGCCATGGGCAGTGGCCGGCCCTCGGCGATGGCATCCTTGACGCGCTTGAGCGCGCGGATGTCCTCGGCCAGCGTGTAGTGCACCAGCACCTCGGCCTCGCCCTCGGCCTTCAGGCCGTCGAGCATGCGCTGCACGCGTGCCGCCTGGCCACCCAGCACGGCCTCGGACAGCTTGAAGACGTCGTAGCGCGCCACGTTGAGCACGGCACCCTCGACCTGCTCGAAGCCGAGCTCGCCCTGGGGGTAGAGCAGGCCGAGCTTCTGGATCTCCTGGTGCGCGGCCAGCAGGTTGCCTTCCACGCGGTCGGCGAAGAACTGCAGGGTGCGCTGGCCCTCCTCGCCGCCGGCCACGCGCTGGCCCTGCGCCCCCAGGCGCTGGGCGATCCACTGCGGCAGCGCGCGGCGCTCCACCGGGTCGATCTGCACCGTGACGCCGTAGCTTTCGAGCGCGCCGAACCAGGCCCCGGTCTTCGTCTGCTTGTCCAGGCGCGGCAGCAGCACCAGCGTGAGCGTGCTGTCGTTGCCCTGCGCCGCCTCGGCCAGCTGCTGCAGCGCCACGCTGCCGTCCTTGCCCGGCTTGCCCGAGGGGATGCGGACCTCGACGATCTGCTTGTCGGCAAACAGGCTCAGCGAGCCACCTGCGGCCAGCACCACGCTCCAGTCGAAATGGGCACCGGCCACGGTATGGACGGTGCGCTCGGTGTAGCCCTGGCTGCGCGCCACGGCGCGGATGGCGTCGGCCGCCTCCTGCTGCAACAGCGGCTCGTCGCCGTGGAGGGTGTACAGGCTCTTCAGCCCGCGTTGCAGGTGGGCCTGGAGCTGAGCTGCGGGCACTTGCATCGGCGTATCCCTAGTTCAGGCGCGGCAGCGCCTCAGGGGGGGTCATAGATTTTTCACGGCCGCCAGGCGCCGCATGATCTGCTGCACCATGTCGGACTGCATGTTGCGGTAGAGCAGCTGTTCCTCGGCCTCCTTGGCCAGGGCAAACGCTTCGTCGTAGCTCTGGGAGCGCTGCTGCAGCAGCTCGGTGGAAGGAATCAGCTCCTTGCCCTGGGGCGTGCGCAGCCGGAAGCGCAGGCGCAGGCGCAGCTGCACCTCGCGCACCTGGCCGGTGGCACTGACGCCGACCACCACCTTCTCGCGCTGCTCGCCCAGGAAATCGAGGATGACCTGTGCGTCCTTCTGGGCCGCCGCGTCGGTGATCAGCGCCACCTTGCCGGTGGCCCCCAGCTGGCGACGCAACTCGATGCCCAGCGGCGAGGTCAGCGGGACCCCGGCATACAGTGAGCTGAAGGCGAATTCGGGTGGCTCGCGCAGGGCAAAGCCGCAACCGGCCAGCAGCGCCACGCTGCCCCACAGGAGCAGGCGCGCGGCCCAGCCGCGCCGCGCCTGCGCGGCTGCGGGCCGGGGCGAAGCCGGTGTCCGCATCACAGCACCACGTTGACCAGGCGGCCCGGCACCACGATGATGCGCTTGGCTGGCACGCCCTGGGCCTGCACGGGCTCGCTGGCCAGGGCGATGGCCTCGATGGCTTCCTTGCCCGCGCCCGCGGGCACGCGGATGGCGCCACGCAGCTTGCCGTTGATCTGCAGCACGAGTTCGACCTCGTCCTGCTGCAGGGCCGATTCATCCACCTGCGGCCAGGGTGCATCGAGCAGCTCGCCCAGCACGCCGGCATAACCCAGCTCGCTCCACAGCACGTGCGTGATGTGCGGCGTCGCCGGGTAGAGGCAGCGCAGCAGGATGCCGAAACCCTCGATCAGCGCGACCCCGGCGCCCGGCGTGCCGGCCGCCTTGAAGTCCTCCAGCGCGTTGAGCAGCTTCATGGCGCCCGAGACCACGGTGTTGTACTGCATGCGCTGGTAGTCGTAGTCCACCTGCCTGAGCACGCTGTGGATCTCCAGGCGCAGGGCCTTGGCTTCCCGGCCGAAGCTCACGTCCTTGAGGCTCTTCACGCCGGCCACGCTGGCGTTGGCCGCGTCCTTGTCCATGCCGGCGAGCTTCACGCCGAAGTTCCAGACCCGGCGCAGGAAGCGGTAGGAGCCCTCGACCGCGGCGTCGTTCCACTCGAGCGTGGCCTCGGGTGGCGCGGTGAACATGGTGTACAGGCGCGCGGTGTCGGCGCCGTACTTCTCGATCAGGTCCTGCGGGTCGACGCCGTTGTTCTTGGACTTGGACATGGTGCCCACGCCCTCGTAGTCGATGGGCGTGCCCGCGGGCAGGTTGCCGACCGCGTTCTTCAGTTTCGCGCCGACGATCTTGCCGCCTTCGTCGAGCACGTGCTCGACGTCGTGCGGCCAGAAGTACTCCTTGCCGCCATTGTCGGTGCGGCGCGAGTAGATGTGGTTGAGCACCATGCCCTGGGTCAGCAGCCTGGTGAAGGGTTCGTCGACCTTGACCAGACCGAGGTCGCGCATGACCTTGGTCCAGAAGCGTGCGTACAGCAGGTGCAGGATGGCGTGCTCGATGCCGCCGATGTACTGGTCCATCGGCATCCAGTAGTCCGCACCGCCGGCCACCATCTTCTCCGGATTCGTCGGATCGCAGTAGCGCATGAAGTACCAGGACGAGTCCACGAAGGTGTCCATGGTGTCGGTCTCGCGCCGTGCCGGCTTGCCGCAGCAGGGGCAGTCGACCTTCAGGAAACTCTCGCACTTGTTGAGCGGGTTGCCGGAACCATCGGGCACCAGGTCCTGCGGCAGCACCACGGGCAGGTCCTTCTCGGGCACCGGCACCGGGCCGCAGGCCTCGCAGTGGATGATGGGGATGGGCGTGCCCCAGTAGCGCTGGCGGCTGATGCCCCAGTCGCGCAGGCGGAAGGTGGTCTTCTTCTCGCCCAGGCCCCGGTCGGCCAGCAGCGCCGCCACCTTGTCGACCGCGGCCCTGTAGGACAGGCCGTCGAGCACACCGGAGTTGACGCACACCCCGCGCGCCTTGTCGGCATACCAGTCGGCCCAGGCGGCGTCGGAGAAGGTCTCGCCCGGGACGGCCACGACCTGGCGGATTGCGAGGCCGTACTTCTGCGCAAACGCGAAATCGCGCTCGTCGTGCGCGGGCACGCCCATGACGGCGCCGTCGCCATAGCTCATGAGCACATAGTTGCCGACCCAGACCTCGACCGGGTCCCCCGTGAGCGGGTGCCGGACGTAGAGGCCTGTCGCCATGCCCTCTTTTTCCTTGAGGGCGAGTTCGGCCTCGGTGGTGCCACCCTTCTTGCACTCTTCGACGAAGGCAGCCAACCTCGGGTTCGACTTCGCGGCGTGTACGGCCAGCGGATGCTCGGGCGCCACGGCGCAGAAGGTCACGCCCATGAGGGTGTCGGCGCGCGTGGTGAAGACGTACATGCGGCCATCGCCAATCAGCCGGCCATCCTCACCCTGGATCTCGTGCGTGAACGCAAAGCGCACGCCTTCGCTCTTGCCGATCCAGTTCTCCTGCATCAGGCGGACCTTGTCGGGCCAGCCGGTCAGCGTGGCCTGGTCGTTGCCGATCTGCACGTGCTGCAGCAGCTCGTCGGCATAGGCCGTGATGTTGAGGTAGTAACCCGGGATCTCGCGCTTCTCGACCAGCGCGCCCGTGCGCCAGCCGCGGCCGTCGATGACCTGCTCGTTGGCCAGCACCGTCTGGTCCACCGGGTCCCAGTTCACGACCTGGGTCTTGCGGTAGGCGATGCCCTTCTCGAGCATCTTGAGGAAGAGCCACTGGTTCCACTTGTAGTACGTCGGGTCGCAGGTGGCGACCTCGCGGCTCCAGTCGATGGCCAGGCCCATGGCCTGCATCTGGCCCTTCATGTAGGCGATGTTCTCGTAGGTCCACTTCGCAGGGGGCACACCGTTCTTGAGCGCCGCGTTCTCGGCCGGCAGGCCGAAGGCGTCCCAGCCCATGGGCATGAGCACGTTGTAGCCGTTCATGCGCAGGTAGCGCGTGAGCATGTCGTTGATGGTGTAGTTGCGCACATGGCCCATGTGCAGCTTGCCGCTGGGGTAGGGCAGCATGGAGCAGGCGTAGAACTTCTTCCTGCCGGCCTGCTCGGTCACGCGGTAGGCATCACGCGCCACCCAGTGGCTGTGAGCGCTTCTCTCGACGTCGAGGTGGTTGTACTTTTCTTGCATGATCACTTGAGTCCGAGCACGTCGAACATGTCGTACAGGCCCGCCCTGCGACCGGCCAGGTAACGCACGGCGCGCAGGCTGCCCTGGGCATAGGTGACACGGCTGGAGGACTTGTGCGTGATCTCGATGCGCTCGCCGGTGCCGGCGAACAGCACGGTGTGGTCGCCCACGATGTCCCCGCCACGGATGGTGGCAAAGCCGATGCTGGAGGGGTCGCGCTCGCCGGTGTGGCCATAGCGCTCGTAGACGGCGCAGTCCTTCAGGTCGCGGCCCAGCGCACCGGCGATCACCTCGCCCATCTTGAGCGCCGTACCCGAGGGCGCATCCACCTTGTGGCGGTGGTGCGCCTCGATGATCTCGATGTCGTAGCCCGTGTCCAGGGCCTTGGCGGCCAGCTCCAGCAGCTTGAGCGTGACGTTCACGCCCACGCTCATGTTGGGCGAGAGCATGATGGCGATATCCCTGGCCGCGGCCGCAATCTCGGCCTTCTGCGCCTCGGTGAAGCCGGTGGTGCCGATCACCATCGCCACACCCAGCTCACGGCAGACCCGCAGGTGCGCCATGGTGCCTTCGGGCCTTGTGAAGTCGATCAGGGTACGCGCGTGCTGCAGTCCGGCTTTCAGATCCGCGGTGATGGCCACGCCGCTGGCGTGGCCCAGAAATGCGGTGGCGTCGTTGCCGATGGCCGGGCTGCCGGCCAGGTCCAGGGCACCGGCGAGCCGGCAGTCCTCGGCCGCGTGCACGGCCTCGATCAGCATGCGGCCCATGCGGCCGGAGGCGCCGGCAATCGCGATCGGATGGGAAGTAGGTGCGGTCATGATGCAGTGGGAAAAATCAGCGGGGTGCCGGTTGCGACGGCGACTCCAGCGGCGGGTAGCTGGCCGGCAGCGGGGGCAGGGGCCCGGGCTCGGCCTTCGGCGCGGGCGCCGGGAACTTCGCCAGTTGCTCGGGCGTGGCCTCCAGCGCGGGCACCTTCACGTCACGGCCACCGCGATCCAGGGTGGAGACGAATTCGGTCTCGCTGGGCAGGGGATCCGCCTCGAAACGTTCGAGCACGTCGTCCTTGAAGAACACCGTGACGCGGCGGGCCTGCGGCTCGGCACCCTGGCTCCTGAGCGTGAACACGTAGTCCCAGCGGTCGGCGTGGAAGACGCTGGTCAGCAGCGGCGTGCCCAGGATGTCGCGGACCTGGATGCGGCTCATGCCCGCACGCAGCACCGCGACCTGCTCGCGCGTGACCACGTTGCCCTGTACCACCGGCACCCGGTAGGGCGTCAGGAAGCTGCAGGCCGACAGGCCGGCGCAGAACAGCAAAGCCACACCCAGACGGGCGGAACCGCGGTAGAAATTGAACATGAAAGGGGCGCTAGCGATATGATCGGCCCATTGTAGCGGCTGGGGTCATGGCGACCCTATGGCCGGCCCGCCCCGCCCGCCCAGGAACCACGCCCCATGAACACCATTGACGAACTCAAGAGCACCGGCCTGAAGGCCACCCTGCCGCGGCTCAAGGTGCTGGAGATCTTCCAGAAGGGCACCCAGCGCCACATGAGCGCCGAAGACGTGTTCCGCGTGCTGCTCGAAGAGCGTTCGGACGTCGGCCTGGCCACGGTCTACCGCGTGCTCACCCAGTTCGAGCAGGCCGGCATCCTGACCCGCAGCAACTTCGAGGGCGGCAAGGCGGTCTATGAGCTCAACGAAGGCCAGCACCACGACCACCTGGTCTGCCTGGACTGCGGCAAGGTCGAGGAATTCTTCGACCCCGAGATCGAGAACCGCCAGAACGCCATTGCCAAGTCGCGCGGCTTCACGCTGGCCGAGCACGCACTGAGCCTGTACGCGCACTGCACGAAAAACCCGTGCCCGAATCGGGGCAACAAGTAGGTTGCCCCAAAGCGCCGCCATGCCGGCGCGCGGGAGAATGGCTGTTCAGCCTGCGTCGTCCATGGCCTTGCGGTGGCGTTCGACGAACTCCTGGTAGGTGTCGATGCCGCGCAGCTGCAGGATGGTGTTGCGTACCGCCGCCTCCACGAGCACGGCGAGGTTGCGGCCGGCCACCACCTGGATGATCACCTTGCGCACCGGGATGCCCAGCACGTCCTGCGTGAGCGGTTCGTAGGGGATGCGTTCGTAGTCGCGCTCCAGGGTCTCGCGGCGCACCAGGTGCACGATGAGCTTGAGGCGCATCTTGCGCCGCACCGCGGTCTCGCCGAAGATGGCCTTGATGTCGAGCAGGCCGATGCCGCGCACTTCCAGCAGGTTGCGCAGCAGTTCGGGGCAGCGGCCCTCGATGGTGTCCTGGTTCACGCGGTACAGGTCCACCGCGTCGTCGGCCACCAGGCCGTGGCCGCGCGAGATCAGCTCCAGGCCCAGCTCGCTCTTGCCCAGGCCCGATTCGCCGGTGATCAGCACGCCCAGGCCCAGGATGTCCATGAGCACGCCATGCATGGAGGCGCGGTCCGCGAAGTGGCGCGAGAGGTAGCTGCGCAGCACGTCGATGGTATAGGCCGAGGACTCGGGCGTGGAGAACATCGGGATGTTCGCGCCTTCGCACATGGCCAGCAGCGCCGGCGGCGGCGTCTGGCCGTCGGCCAGCACCAGCACCGGCGGCTCCAGCGTGACGATGCGCGCCACCCGGCGCTCGCAATCGCCCGGACTGGCGTTACTGAGGTAGGCGACCTCGCGCTCGCCGAGCACCTGCACACGGTAGGGATGGATGTAGTTGAGGTAGCCGACCAGATCGGCACCGGAGCGCGCGGCCCTTACCGCCACCTCGTTGAAGACGCGCTCGGAGGCGCCCAGTCCGGCCACCCACTCCCACCTCAGCCGGCCCCGGAACTCCTCGAACAGGACCTCGGCGCTGACGGCGGTGGGTCTCAACTCAGGCTCCGGCGGGCATCAGGCCAGCTGGGCCGACTGCCAGCCCGCAATCAGGCCGTGCAGTTCGTCGACCGTGGCTGCGCTGCCCAGCCGGGCGCGCAGGCTGGCGTCGCTCAGCAGCTCGGCAATCTCGGAGAGGATTTCCAGGTGTTTCTGCGTGGCCGCCTCGGGCACGAGCAGGAAGATCAGCAGGTTCACCGGCTGCTCGTCCGGGGCGTCGAAGCCGATCGGCTGTGCCAGCTGCAGCACCGCTGCCATGGGAGCCTTCAGGCCCTTGATCCGGCCATGCGGGATGGCCACCCCGTGTCCCAGGCCGGTAGAGCCCAGGCGCTCGCGTGCAAAGAGGCTGTCCGTGACCAGGGCACGGTTGAGGCCGTGCAGGTTCTCGAACAGCAGGCCGACTTCCTCGAAGGCTCGTTTTTTGCTCGTGGCTTCGACATGCACAAGCACTTGTGCTGCCGGCAGGATGGACGCAAGACGGTTCATGATGGCGAGAGGCGATTATGCACAGAAAAAAGCCGCGGGGCGAGCCCGCGGCCTGTTTGCCATCCGGCCAGGGTCTTACATCAGGCGCTTGGGGGCGTCGTGGTGATGGTCCTGCAGGCGGTCCTTGTGGCGCACCACCTGACGGTCGAGCTTGTCGACCAGCTCATCCACCGCGGCGTACAGGTCCTCGTGGGAACTTTCCGCAAACAGGTCGCTGCCCTTGACATGGATGTTGCATTCGGCACGTTGCCTTTTCTCCTTCTCCTTCTGCTTCTCCACCGTGAGGAGCACCTTGACGTCGACTACCTGGTCAAAGTGCCGGGTGATCCGATCAAGCTTGGTCGTGACATAACTGCGCAGGGCTGGGGTGACTTCGAGGTGATGACCGCTGATCGTCAGGTTCATGAGTAGCCTCCTGTTGCTCTCGGGTTTGAACTTCCGTCCGCACCGGCAAGCCCGTATCAGGGCCGGACTTGCGCACTGCAGACGGTTTCACTATGCGCCCGGCCCCGTTGAAATGCAATGCCTTTTGCTTGATGCCGCGCAAGTTTTTCCGCTCCTGCGAGCCCTGGCGCCCATTCGTCGTCCGGGGTCTTGCCGGCACCGGCCGACGGCGTCACAATGCCGAAGTTGCCCGGCCAGCCGACGTGACTTTTTCATCCCCAGCAGCCTGCTCCGTTGCCTCGAGCGCGCCAGCCCCTGCGTCCCCGGTGCCATAATCGCGGCATCGCAATTTTCCAAGAGTGCTCCGTGGAAACCTACCCCAGTCGGTAGCTTTCGACTCCCTCAGTGGCATCGGGGGGTTGAAAGCGTCAACCCGAATCCCAACCCGAACGCCAGATGCAGTATTCCTGAGGGACTGAGCCATGCTCAACATCTTCACGCTCGCCAACGGCCGGCTCTTCCAGGAGGAGATCGAGTCGCTGGAGGAGCTCTCCCGCTTCCAGCCGATCTGGGTCGACCTGGAGTCGCCCACCATAGAGGAAAAACGCTGGGTCAAGCAGTACTACGGCCTGTCGATCCCGGAAGACGTGATGGACGAGGACATCGAGGAGTCTGCCCGCTTCTATGAGGAGGACAACGGTGAACTGCACATCCGCAGCGACTTCCTGATCGCCGACGAAGCCGAACCGCGGAGTGTCCGCGTGGCCTTCATCCTGAACCAGCACAACACCGGGTTGCGCAGCTGCGGCGTGCTGTTCTCCATCCACGACGAGGACCTGCCCGTCTTCCGCCTGCTGCGCATGCGCGCGCGCCGCGCGCCCGGCCTGATCAGCGACGCCAAGGAGGTGCTGCTCAAACTGTTCGACGGCGACGCCGAATACTCCGCCGACACGCTCGAGGGCATTTACGACGAACTCGAGCAGGCCAGCAAGCTGGTGCTCTCGGGTGATGTCACCGATGCGCTGGCCGGCGAGGTGCTGGGCGCGATCGCGCGGCAGGAGGACCTCAACGGCCGCATCCGGCGCAATGCCATGGACACGCGCCGCGCGGTCAGCTTCATGATGCGCAGCAAGATGCTCAACCCCGAGCAGTTCGAGGAGGCGCGCCAGATCCTGCGCGACCTCGACTCGCTGGACTCGCACACCGCCTTCCTCTTCGACAAGATCAACTTCCTGATGGACGCCACCGTCGGCTTCATCAACATCAACCAGAACAAGATCATCAAGATCTTCTCGGTGGCCAGCGTGGCGCTGCTGCCGCCCACCCTGATCGCCAGCCTCTACGGCATGAACTTCCAGTACATGCCCGAGCTCTCGCAGAAGTGGGGCTATCCGTTTGCGCTGGTGCTGATGGTGGCCAGTGCGCTGGTGCCGATGTGGTACTTCCGCAAGCGCGGCTGGTTGAAGTAGCACACCCCCAGGCTGCGCGCACTTCGTGTCGCTCCGCCCCCTTTGCAGGGGGCAACGCCAGTAGCCGGGCAAAGCCTGTTCCACGGCGCTCACCCGAACAAGCCCGTCGGGCGGTGCGTTACTTCAGTTCACGCACGAACTCGTCGAGGATCGCCAGGGCGTAGCGGCTGGCGACGTCGCTGACGAACTTCGGGAAGTCCACGTGCGCGGTATCGTCGGCGCGGTCCGAGATGGTGCGCACGGCGGCGAAGGGGATGGCGTAGTCGTGGCAGACCTGGGCCACGGCGGCGCCTTCCATTTCCACCGCCAGCGGCGGGTGGCCGGCGTCGCTCAGCGCGATGTGCAGGGCACGCGCTTCCTCGGCTGCACTGACGAAGCGGTCGCCGCTGGCGACCAGACCATGGTGCACTGCCGCGTCCAGACCCAGCTGCTGCAGTCCTCCGCGGGCCGCCCGGATCAACGCCTGCGACAGGGCGAGGTCACAGGCAAAGCGCTCGCGAGCGTAGAGGGGAATCTGGTACCGCGGGAACAGCGGCGAGGCGTCCATGTCGTGCTGCACGAACTCCTGCGCGACCACCACGTCGCCCACCTGCACACCGGGGCCTATGCCGCCGGCCACGCCGGTGAAGACCAGGCGCCGCGCACTGAACGCTTCGATGACGGTGGTGGCCGTGGTGGCCGCGGCCACCTTACCGATGCGCGACAGGGCGAGGACCACGGGCTGCCCGTGCAACTCACCCTGCCAGAACTCGCGCCCGGCGCGGGCCACGCGACGCGGCTCGCGCAGCAGGTCCAGCAGACCCTGCTGCTCCTCCGCCAGGGCGCTGAGGATGGCCGTGGTCATCGCGGGTGACTGCGGCCGCTGCGGATCATTTCTGGTCGCGCAGTTCGCGGCGCAGGATCTTGCCCACGGGGGTCTTGGGCAGCTCGGCGCGGAACTCGATCACCTTGGGCTGCTTGTAGCCGGTCATGTTCTCGCGGCACCAGACGCGCACCTGCTCCTCGTCCAGCGCGGGATTCTTCTTGACGATGACCAGCTTGACGGCCTCGCCGGTCTGCGCGTCGGGCACGCCCACGCAGGCGCACTCGGCCACGCCGTCCAGGCGTGCCACCACGTCCTCGACCTCGTTCGGGTAGACGTTGAAGCCGCTGACCAGGATCATGTCCTTCTTGCGGTCGACGATGCGGAAGTAGCCACGCTCGTCCATGATGCCGACGTCACCGCTCTTGAACCAGCCGTCGGCCGTCATGACCTTGGCGGTCTCGTCCGGGCGCTGCCAGTAGCCCGCCATGACCTGCGGGCCCTTGATGGCGATCTCGCCGGGCTGGCCCTGGGGCACATCGCGGCCCTCATCGTCAATGATCTTCATCCATGTGCCGGGAATCGGCACGCCGATGGTGCCGGTGAATTCGGTGGCAGTCACGGGGTTGCAGCTCGCCGAAGGGCTGGTCTCGGACAGGCCGTAGCCCTCGCAGATCGGGCAGCCGGTCTTCTCGAACCATTTCTGCGCCACGGCACCCTGCACGGCCATGCCGCCGCCCACCGAGACCTTGAGGTGGCTCCAGTCCACCTTGTTGAAGTCGGGGTGGTTGGCCAGGCCGTTGAACAGGGTGTTGACCGCCGGGAAGGTGTGGAAGCGGTGCCTGGACAGCTCCTTGAGCACGGCCGGCAGGTCGCGTGGGTTGGGGATGAGCACGAGCTTGGCGCCGGTGCGCATGGACAGCATCATGCCCACGGTGAAGGCGAAGATGTGGTACAGCGGCAGCGCGCAGATGCCCGTGGACTGCTCCCCGGCGGGGATCTTCTTCATGGCCGGCTCGTTCCAGAGCTGGGACTGCAGCACGTTGGCGATGACATTGCGGTGCAGCAGCACCGCGCCCTTGGAAACGCCGGTGGTGCCGCCCGTGTACTGAAGCACCGCCACGTCGTCGGGGCTGATGCCGGGCTGGCGCAACGCACCGCGCTCGCCCCTGGCGATCGCCTCGTTAAAGCGCACCGCGCCCGGCAGGTTGAAGGGGGGCACCATCTTCTTGACCTTGCGCACGACGAAGTTGACCAGGGTGCCCTTGAGCAGACCCAGACGGTCGCCCATGGCGCACAGCACCACGTGCTTGACCGGCGTGGCCGCGATGCACTTCTCCAGTGTGTGGGCGAAGTTCTCGATGATGACGATCGCCTTGGAGCCCGAGTCCTTGAGCTGGTGCTCGAGTTCGCGCGCGGTGTACAGCGGGTTGACGTTGACCACCACGTAACCGGCGCGCAGGATGGCAGCCACCACCACCGGGTACTGCGGCACGTTGGGCATCATGATGGCCACCCGGTCGCCCTGGGCCAGGCCCAGGCCCTGCAGGTAGGCGGCAAAGGCCCGGCTCAGGCGGTCGGTCTCGCCGAAGGTCAGTTCCTTGCCCATGAAGCTGTAGGCCGGGCGGTCGGCATACTGGCGGAAGCTTTCTTCCATCAATGCCACCAGCGAGGGGTAGGGCGAAGGCGGCAGGTCGGCCGGGACGCCTTCGGGGTAGCTCTTGAGCCAGAGTCGTTCGCTCATCACCTTGTCTCCTGTCTTGGTCTGGTTTGTTCGAGGCGAAAAAAAACCGTGCCGGGTATTCCGGCACGGTCGTGCTTTTTTCCCGTCTCCGGGATTATGCCTGCTCAACCCTTGAGCGCGCCCAGGACCTCGTCCAGCATCTTCTTGGCGTCGCCGAACAGCATGCGGTTGTTTTCCTTGTAGAACAAGGGATTGTCCACGCCGGCGTAACCCGAGGCCATGGAGCGCTTCATGACGATGGAGGTCTTGGCCTTCCAGACCTCCAGCACCGGCATGCCGGCGATCGGGCTGGTCGGGTCATCCTGCGCGGCCGGGTTGACGATGTCGTTGGCGCCGATGACCATGGCGACGTCGGCATCGCCGAAGTCCTCGTTGATCTCGTCCATCTCCATCACGATGTCGTAAGGCACCTTGGCCTCGGCCAGCAGCACGTTCATGTGGCCCGGCATGCGGCCGGCCACCGGGTGGATGGCAAAGCGCACGTTCACGCCCTTGTCGCGCAGCGTCTTGGTGATCTCATAAACGGTGTGCTGGGCCTGCGCCACCGCCATGCCGTAGCCTGGCACGATGATGACGCTCTTGGCCTCGCGCAGCATCTCGGCGGTCTCGGCCGCGCTCACCGGCACGACCTCGCCTTGCGGCTGGGCCGCCTCACCGGACTTGGCCGGGGCCGCACCGCCGCCGGAGCCGAAGCCGCCGGCGATCACGCTGATGAAGTTGCGGTTCATCGCGTTGCACATGATGTAGGACAGGATGGCGCCGGAAGAACCCACGAGCGCACCGGTCACGATCAGCAGGTCATTGGACAGCATGAAGCCGGTGGCCGCAGCCGCCCAGCCGGAATAGCTGTTGAGCATGGACACCACCACCGGCATGTCGGCGCCACCGATGGCCATCACCATGTGGATGCCGAACAGCAGCGAGATGACCGTCATGATGATCAGCGGGGTCATGCCCTCGGCCACCGTTTCCGCCTGGATGAACTCGCGTCCGAACCAGATCACCACCAGCAGGCCGGCCAGGTTCAGCCAGTGGCGGGCCGGCAGCAGCAGCGGCTTGCCGCCGATCTTGCCGTTGAGCTTGCCGAAGGCGATCAGCGAGCCGGAGAAGGTCACCGCACCGATCAGGATGCCGACGTAGATCTCCACTTCGTGGATGACCTTCTCGGCACCGGCGAGCTGGATGGAGGTGTCGACATAGCTGGCGAAACCGACCAGGCAGGCGGCCAGGCCGACCAGGCTGTGCATGAGCGCGACCAGCTCGGGCATCTGCGTCATCTTCACCACCCGGGCGGCGTAGAGGCCGATGCTGCCGCCGACCACCAGCGCAGCGATGATCCACGGGATGCCGGCTGCGCTGACACGCGGGCCGAACACCGTGGCCAGCACGGCCAGGGCCATGCCGACCATGCCGAACAGGTTGCCGCGACGCGAGGTTTCAGGGTTGGACAGGCCACCCAGGCTCAGGATGAAAAGAATGGCGGCACCGAGGTAGGCCACCGTAGCGAGACTTTGGGACATGATCGTCTTTCCTTTCTTCTCGTTCTTATTTGCGGAACATGGCCAGCATGCGGCGGGTCACGGCGAAGCCGCCGAACATGTTGACGGCCGTCAGCACGATGCCGGCAAAGGCCAGCCAGCGGATCAGCGCGTCAGGGCGGCCCGCCGTGCCGGCCTCCGGCGGCAGGATCTGCACCAGCGCGCCGATGGCGATGATGCTGGAGATGGCGTTGGTCACGCTCATCAGCGGGGTGTGCAACGCCGGCGTCACATTCCAGACCACCATGTAGCCGATGAAGCAGGCCAGCACGAAGACCGTGAAGTGGCCCAGGAAGGCCGCCGGCGCGTAGGCGCCGATGAACCAGAAGGCCACCGCCGCCACGGCGAAGATGATGGCCAGCGTCCTGGCCGGTAGCGGGCCGCTGCTGCCATGGCCGTGGCCACCCTTCTTCTCGGCCACCGGCGCAGCGGCCGGCTTCGGTGCGGGCGCGGGCGCCTGCTTGAGCGGCGGGGCCGGCCAGGTGATGGCGCCGTCCTTCACGACCGTCAGGCCGCGGATGGCATCGTCTTCCATGTTGACGTTGGCGACGCCGTCCTTGGCCTTGCACAGTTCCTCCGCGAGGCGGAACAGGTTGGTGGCGTACAGGGTCGACGACTGCTTGGCCAGGCGCGAGGCCAGGTCCGTGTAGCCGATGATGGTCACGCCGTGCTTGACCACGGCCTTGCCCGGCTCGGTGAGCTCGCAGTTGCCGCCCTGCTCGGCCGCCATGTCGACGATCACGCTGCCCGGCTTCATGGACTGCACCATCTCGGCGGTGATGAGCTTGGGCGCCGGCTTGCCCGGGATCAGGGCGGTGGTGATGATGATGTCCACCTCGCGGGCCTGCTGGGCGTACATGGCGCGCTGCGCGGCCTGGAAGCCTTCGCTCATGACCTTGGCGTAGCCGCCGCCGCCCGAACCCTCTTCCTCGTAGTCCACCTTGACGAACTCGCCGCCCAGGGACTTGACCTGGTCGGCCACCTCGGCACGGGTGTCGTTGGCACGCACGATGGCACCCAGGCCGGCGGCCGTGCCGATGGCGGCCAAGCCGGCCACGCCGGCGCCGGCGATGAATACCTTGGCCGGCGGCACCTTGCCCGCGGCCGTGATCTGGCCGTTGAAGTAGCGGCCGAAGGCATTGGCCGCCTCGATGACGGCGCGGTAGCCGCTGACGCCGGCCATGGAGGTCAGGGCATCCATCTTCTGGGCGCGGCTGAGCGTGCGCGGCAGCGCGTCGATGGCCAGCACCGTCGCCTTCTTGGCAGCAAGCTGCTGCATGAGCTCGGGGTTCTGGGCCGGCCAGATGAAGCCGATCAGGGCACCGCCCTCGCGCATGAGCGCCACCTCGTCCGTGCTGGGGGGGCGCACCTTGAAGACGATGTCCGAAGCCGCCCACAGCGCCGCGGCGCCGCTGATGATCTCGGCACCGGCCGCGCGGTAGGCGTCGTCGCTGAAATTGGCAGCGTCACCCGCGCCGGACTCGACGGTCACCTGGAACCCGAGCTTGACGAGCTTCTCCACCACCTCGGGCACCGTTGCCACCCGCTTTTCACCCGGGAAGGTCTCCCGCGGCACGCCGATGCGCTGTGCCGGCTGAGCTGTACCAGCTTGCATAAATCAACTCCTGAACATGATTTTCATGACGGTCACGCAGGCTCGGCCCTACAGGGCTGCCCGCACGCGGCAAGCTTAACTGAGAAACTCATGCCGCCAGGGAATAAGCTCTATAACAATTTCGGCCACGATCCATAATGCATGCATATGAATTTGCGATGGAAACCCAGCGTCACCGTGGCCGCCATCATCGAGCGCGACGGCCGCTTCCTGCTCGTGGAAGAGGAGACGCCCGAAGGCCTGAAGCTCAACAACCCGGCTGGCCACCTGGACCCCGGCGAATCACCCGCCGAGGGTTGTGCCCGTGAGGCGCTGGAGGAGACCACCCACCGCTTCACGCCCACCCACCTGCTGGGCATCTACCTCTCGCGCTTCCGGCGCGGCGATGCCGAGGGCGACCTGGAAGACATCACCTACCTGCGCTTCGCGTACACGGGCACGCTCGGCGAGGTGGTGCCCGGCCGGCAGCTCGACACCGGCATCGTGCGCACGCTCTGGCTCACGCCGGACGAGATCCGTGCCAGCGCCCCGCGCCACCGCAGCCCGCTGGTGCTGCGCTGCATGGAGGATCACCTGCGCGGCCAGCGCCACCCGCTGGAGCTGGTCTACACCGACCCCACGGTGCAGCTGCTGCATCGCTGATGCTTAGTGGCGCACGGACCGGCGGCGGCCCGCCGGGACGCGGCAACACGGGATAATCGGGCGCATATGAGCAAGTCCGCAAAACAGCGCGTGGTGGTCGGCCTCAGCGGCGGGGTGGACTCTGCCGTCACGGCCTGGCTGCTCAAGCAGCAGGGCTACGACGTCGTCGGCATCTTCATGAAGAACTGGGAGGACGACGACGACAGCGAGTACTGCTCGTCCAACGTCGACTTCGTCGACGCGGCCGCCGTGGCCGACGTGATCGGCATCGAGATCGAGCACGTCAACTTCGCCGCCGAGTACAAGGACCGCGTCTTCGCCGAGTTCCTGCGCGAATACCAGGCCGGCCGCACGCCCAACCCCGACATCCTGTGCAACGCCGAGATCAAGTTCCGCGCCTTCCTGGACCATGCCATGCGCCTGGGCGCCGGGATGATTGCCACCGGTCACTATGCCCGCGTCCGCCTGAACGAACGGACCGGCAAGCATGAGTTGTTGAAAGGCCTGGACCCGTCCAAGGACCAGAGCTACTTCCTGCACCGGCTGAACCAGGCGCAGCTGAGCAAGACACTGTTCCCTGTGGGCGAGCTGCACAAGACCGAGGTGCGCCGCATCGCCACCGAGATCGGCCTGCCCAACGCGAAGAAAAAGGATTCCACCGGCATCTGCTTCATCGGCGAGCGTCCCTTCCGCGAGTTCCTCAACCGCTACATCCAGAAGGAGCCGGGGCCGATCCGGGACGGCACACCCGCGCCCGGCGACAAGGCCTACGGCCGCGTCATCGGCCAGCACGTGGGCCTGAGCTTCTACACCCTGGGCCAGCGCCAGGGCCTGGGCATCGGCGGCGTCAAGGCCAAAGGCGCACAGAAGGGCGGTGGCGAACACGCGCCCTGGTTCGTCGCGCGCAAGGACATGGACAAGAACACGCTGTGGGTGGTGCAGGGCCACGACCACCCGCTGCTGCTCTCGCACACGCTGCACGCGCAGGATGCGAGCTGGGTCGCCGGCGAGCCGCCCGCGCCCGGCGCGATGGCGGCCAAGACACGCTACCGCCAGGCCGATGCGCCCTGCACGCTGGCCGGCGTCGCGGCCGGCACCTTCCGCCTGGTCTTTGCCGAAGCGCAGTGGGCGGTGACGCCCGGGCAGTCGGCGGTGCTGTACGACGGAGAAGTGTGTCTGGGCGGTGGCGTGATCGACGCCGCGGGGTAGGGCTGCCAGCCTGCCGGAATCGCGCCGGGCGTCAGCCCATGCGCGCCAGCAGCGCCTCCAGGTCCTTCATCATCACCGACAGGTCGGCCTTCTGCTCGTCGTCGGGCGCGAGCTTGTGCTCCAGCTCCTGCGCCATGAAGCAGACCGTCATGCGCAGGTAGGTGCTGTCCAGCGCCTTGCGCACGGCGGAGAACTGCTGGCCGATCTTGAGGCAGTTCTCGCCCTCCTCGATCATGCGCTGGATGCCGCGCAGCTGGCCTTCAGCGCGGCGCAGGCGGTTGAGGATCTCGGCGCGCGAGTCGGCATCGGTCAGCGCGGTGGGTGCGCAGGCCGCCTCGGGCGGCGCCTTGGCAGCGGCGGTCTTGCTGGCAGCAGTCATCGGCTGCTCACTTCAGCCGCTGGCCGGCAGCGTCGAAGACGGCCACCCGCACGGGGATGGCCTGGCTCACGCTGCTGGCCACGGTGCAGAAGGCCTCGAACTGCTCGAGCACGCGGTCCAGGTGCTGCAGCGTGGCCGCAGCCACGCCGAGCTGCAGCCGCACGTCGAAACCCTGCACGCGCAGCCGGTTCTCGGCGTTGCGACCGATCTCGGCCGTGACCTCGCAGGCAATGGGCTCGGGCGCCTGCTTGAACTTGCGCAGCGCGAACAGCAGCGAGTCCGACAGGCAGTTGCCCACCGCCGCAGCCAGCAGCTGCACAGGCGTGGGCCCGCTGCCGGCGCCCAGCGGCGGCTTCTCGTCGCCGATGAGCGCGGGCACGCCGGGGCCGAAATCGATCTCGAAGCGGTAATCCTGCTGCTGGCGCAGCACGACGCGCGGCGCGGTCTCGCTCATGGCGCTCTCCCGGTGATGGTAGGTCTTACTTGGTCTTGCAGACGTCGCCGCCTTCGGGCACACCCAGCTTCTTGAACAGGAAGGCCGGCGGGCAGAAGCCGGTGAAGCCGGACTGGAACAGGTTGAAGCCGGCAAAGGCGGTCACGGCCAGGAACCACTTGCTGACGAAGATGGGGCTGCCCTCGACGCCCAGCGCCAGGGTGAGCATGACGACAAAGCCGGCCATGATGCGGATGTAACGTTCGACGGTCATTTGAGTACTCCTTGTGAGTCAGTGGGGGGAAACGGAAAGGGTGGGCAGGCCGTCCTGGGCCTCGTGGCGCTTGCGGTACAGCGCGTAGTACAGCACAGGGATCACCACCAGCGTGAGCAGGGTGGAGACCAGGATGCCGAAGATCAGCGCGATCGCCAGGCCGTTGAAGATCGGGTCGTCCAGGATGAAGAACGCGCCGATCATGGCGGCCAGGCCCGTGAGCGCAATGGGCTGCGCGCGCACGGCGGCCGACTGCACCACGGCGTCGCGGAAGGCCATGCCTTCGCGCACCTGCAGCTCGATGAAGTCCACGAGCAGGATGGAGTTGCGCACGATGATGCCGGCCAGCGCGATCATGCCGATCATGGAGGTGGCGGTGAACTGCGCGCCCAGCATCGCATGCCCGGGCATCACGCCGATGATGGTCAGCGGGATCGGCGCCATGATGACCAGCGGCGTGAGGTAGGAGCGGAACTGCGCCACCACCAGCAGGTAGATCAGGATCAGGCCCACGCCGTAGGCGGCGCCCATGTCGCGGAAGGTCTCGTAGGTGATCTGCCACTCGCCGTCCCACTTGATGGCGTACTGGCGGAAGGTGTCTTTGGGCTGGCTGATCCAGTACTCGCCCATTTCGCCGGTGCCCGGCAGCGCGGCGCCGGCCAGGCGGTCGCGGATCGCGAACAGGCCGTACAGCGGCGAGTCGAGCTGGCCGCCCATGTCGCCGAAGACGTAGCTCACGTTGGCCAGGTCCTTGGTGAAGAGCGGCTTGTCGATCACGCCGCGCTCCACGCGCACCAGTTCCGACAGCGGCACCAGCTGGCCGCTGGCCGCGCGCATGGGCAGGGCCAGCACGTGGTCCAGACCGATCTGCCGGTCGCGCGGCAGCTGCAGGCGCACCGGCACCGGGTACTTGGACTGGCCGTCGTGCAGCCAGGCGGCATCCGCCCCCGAGAGCGCGGCAGCCACGGCTTGGGCCACGGCCGAGACCGGGATGCCCAGCGATTCGGCGCGCTGGCGGTTCACGCGCAGCCAGGCGCGCGGCGCGTTTTCCTTCAGCGAGGTGTCGATGCCGATGATGTCGGGCGTCTCGCCATAGGCCTTGGCAATGCGCGCAGCCAGCTGCTGGCGGCCGGCCTCGTCGGGGCCGTAGACCTCGGCCACCAGCGGGCTCATGACGGGCGGGCCCGGCGGCACCTCGACCACATTGACGCGCGCACCGTGGCGCGCGCCGATCTCCTCCAGCGCCGGGCGCAGGCGCTGCGCGATGGCGTGGCTCTGGTCGTCGCGGTGCTGCTTGTCCACGAGGTTGACCTGCAGGTCGCCCTGCTCGGCCTCGGCACGCAGGTAGTACTGGCGCACCAGGCCGTTGAAGGTGATGGGGCTGGCCGTGCCGGCATAACCCTGCAGGTCCTGCACCTCGGGCTGCTGCGCCAGGAAGGCCCCCATCTCGTGCAGCGCGGCGGCGGTGTCCTCCAGCGGGGTGCCGGCGGGCATTTCCACCAGCACCTGGAATTCGCTCTTGTTGTCGAACGGCAGCATCTTGAGCACCACGCCCACGAAGGACGAGGGCACCAGCGTCAGCGCCACCGAGACCAGCAGCGCGCCCAGGATGCCGGCCAGCAGCAGCCAGCGCCGGCGCGCGCTCTCGAGCAGCGGCGACAGGATGCGGGTGAAGACAACTTGCAGCTTCGCGCCGATACCACCCCCCTGCGCGCCGCCGTGACCGGCCACCGGGCCGTGGCCGGCCTCGTGCGACTTCATGAGCTTGAGTGCCAGCCAGGGCGTGACGGTGAAGGCGATGGCCAGGGAGATCGCCATGCCCAGGCTGGAGTTGATCGGGATCGGGCTCATGTAGGGGCCCATCAGGCCGCTCACGAAAGCCATGGGCAGCAGCGCCGCGATCACGGTCAGCGTGGCCAGGATGGTGGGGCCGCCGACTTCATCCACCGCACGCGGGATGATCTCGCTCAGCGGCACGTCGGGCGTGAGCTGCTGGTGGCGGTGGATGTTCTCCACCACCACGATGGCGTCGTCCACCAGGATGCCGATGGAGAAGATCAGCGCGAACAGCGAGACCCGGTTGAGCGTGAAGCCCCAGGCCCAGGATGCGAACAGCGTGGCCATGAGCGTGAGGATCACGGCCGCGCCGACGATCACCGCCTCGCGCCGGCCCAGCGCCAGCCCCACGAGCAGGATGACCGAGCCGGTGGCGAAGGCCAGCTTCTGGATCAGCTTGTTGGCCTTCTCGGCCGCGGTGGCGCCGTAGTCGCGCGTGACGCTGGCCTCGATGTTCCCCGGGATCACCGTGTTGCGCAGCTGCTCCACCGTGGCGCGCGCCGCGCGGGCCACGTCCACCGCGTTCTCGCCCGGCTTCTTGGTCACGGTCAGCGTGACGGCCGGGTAGACCTGGCCGGCCGCCGGCACGTCTGCTGCGCCCTCCGGCGCGGCCTTGCCCATGGCGGCGCCCGGCGTGAACCAGACATAGCGCTGCGGCTGCTGGGCGCCAGCCTCGATGCGCGCCACTTCGCGCAGGTAGACCGGCGCGCCCCGGTGCACGCCCACCACCACCTCACCGACGTCCTTCGCGCTGCGCAGGAATTCGCCGGTCTCCACGGTGAGCATGCGGGCCTGCGCGGCCTTGGGGTCGAGCACGGTGCCAGCCGGGGTGCCGAAATTCGCGGCCGCCAGCGTGCGCTGCAGCGAGAGCACGTCCACGCCGCGTGCGCGCAGGCGCGTCGGGTCCAGCCAGACGTGCACTGCGCGGCCGGGGCCGCCGAGGGTCTGGATCTCGCGCGTGCCGGGCACGCGCTTGAGTTCGGTCTCCACCACGTGCGCCACGCGCTCGAGCTCGTGCGCAGGCAGCGCCTCGCGGCCCCACAGCGTGACGGCCAGCACCGGCACGTCGTCGATGCCCTTGGGTTTGACGATGGGGCTCAGCGTGCCCAGCCCGGCGGGGATCCAGTCCTGGTTGGCATTGAGCACGTCGTACAGGCGCACCAGCGCCTCGGTGCGCGGCACGCCCACCTCGAACTGCACGGTGAGCACGGCCAGGCCCGGGCGCGAGACCGAATAGGTGTGCTCGATGCCGGCGATCTGTGCCAGCGCCTGCTCGGCCGGGCGCGCCACCATGTTCTGCACGTCGGTGCTGCTGGCCCCGGGGAAGGGGATCAGCACGTTGGCCATGGTCACGTTGATCTGCGGCTCTTCCTCGCGCGGCGTCACGAGAACGGCAAACAGGCCCAGCAGCAGCGCCACCAGCGCCAGCAGCGGCGTGATGGCGTTGGCCTGGAAGGCAGCGGCGATGCGGCCGGAGATGCCCATGCGCCCGTCCTGGGCCGGGGTCTGTGCTTGCGGGTCCTGCATGGCGGGCCTTCAGCGGTTGTTGGTGGCGGTGGCACCGGCCAGGCCGGCGCGCACGGGGTCGAGCGCCACGCGGTCGCCGGCGTTCAGGCCGGCGGCGATCTCCACGCCCTCGCTGCCATGGTCGGCGCCCAGGCGCACGGCGCGCAGCACGAAGCCGCGCTCGGTGGCCACGTAGACGGCGGTCAGCTCGCCGCGGCGCAACACGGCCTGGGCCGGCACCACGGTGCGCGTGACCTGGCCCCCGACAAAGCGCACGCGCACCTGCTGGCCCGGCAGCAGGTTCTGCGCATCCCGGGCCGAGAGGTCCAGCCGCCATTCGACGGTCTGCGAGACCGGATCGGCCGCCGGCATGGCGCTGCGCGCGACCGGCCGCACCCAGCGGGTGGCGCCGTCGGCGTCGCCGAGCTGGACTTCGATCACCTTGGCCTGACGGGTGGTCTCGGCGAGCGAGGCCGGCACCTGCACCACGGCACGCAGCGGCTGCGGGGCGTAGACGGTCAGCAGGGGCTTGCCCGGCGTGGCCAGGTCACCGGCTTCCACATGGGTCTGCAGCACCCAGCCGTCGTAGGGCGCGGTGACGCGGGTGTGACCCTGGTAGAGCGCCGACTGGCGCGCGCCCGCGGCGGCCTGCTCGCGCCCGGCCTGCGCCGCCTTGAGCTGGGTCTCGGCCGCGTCCAGTGCGGCCTGGCTGATGAAGCCGCGGGCCTGCAGGTCGCGCGTGCGCTCGAAATGGGCCTGGGCATTGCGCAGTTCGGCCTCGCTCTGGGCCACGCCGGCCTGGCTGCGCTGCACGCCGGCAGCGGTCTCGCGGTCGTCGATGGTGGCCAGCAGCTGGCCGGCCCGCACCCGGTCGCCCATCTTCACGGCCAGCGTGACGATGCGGCCCGAGGCCTGGGCGGAAATGGTGCTCTGCTTGACGGGCTGGATCACGCCGTCGATGTCATACCCCGTGGCGACGGCGCGCGCGCCGATCTGCGCCGTGGGCACCTGCAGGCCGGATTGCGCCTGCGCCGCGCCCACTGCCAGTGCGGCCAGGGCGGTGAACACGAGACTTGCACTGAAGGATTTCATGGGTATCTCCATATACTGCCGGCAGTATATCAAAATACTCCCAGGGGTACAAGAAGGCCGCCCACGAAGGCAGGGGTGGCCCAACCCGCAGGATCAGACCACAGACGGGGGTCAGGGGCAAGTCGGGCTCAGGCCCTCGATCCACTCCCGCACCAGGGCATTGCCCTCGGCATGAAAGACGTGCCGGCCCAGCTCGGGCATGGCCACCCGCGGCGGCTCCGTATTGAGCCGGTAGTTGCTGAGCCTGAAGTAGAGGAAGGAGGCGTCGGCATCCCCCGGCGTCACGTCATAGGTGAAACGGTTGTTCTGCTGCCCGCCGTTGGGGGCCTTGCAGATCCCGCGCTGTAGCGGGTCGGTCACGGCCAGACCCAGGAACAGGCCCGTGTTGCTAGCCCGCCCCGTGCTGTTGTGGCAGGAGGAGCAGTTCACGTCCAGGTAGGCGTTGACCCGCTGCGCCAGCGGCTGCGCCGCATCGTTCCAGACCGGCATCTGCGGCGCCGGGCCTGCAAAGCTGCTGAGCAGCTGCAGCGCCACCAGGTAGTCGAGCTGGTTCACGTTGCCCGCCGCATAGGCATAGGCCCGGTTCAGGTTGTTGGCCTGCGGGCCCAGGGCCTCGAAGCGGCGCGTCATGGCGTTGGTCGCATGGCAGTCGATGCACTGGCTGTCGGTCGGCACCTGGTAGACGAAAGGCGTGCGTACGCCCCCGGGCGTCACCAGCTCGACGTTGAGCGTGCGGCCGGTGCGCAGCAGCGTGGCGTCGCGCTGGTCCTCGTCCCAGACATAGGTCACGGCGCCCCACTGCCCGCTGGGCTCGCGCACCATGAGGCGGGTCTCGATGAGGCGGTTCGCGCCCAGGTCCAGCGTCTCGCCGCCCTCGACCTGCGCCGTCTGCGCCGCGCCGAGGTAGCCCGGCGTCACCGCCACGGCCCTGGGGTAGTAGAAGGTCTTGGTGACGACGGCGCCGACCGGGAACTGCAGCGGCCCCTGCTCCGTGTAATTCATCTTCGTGCCCCCCGGCAGCCACAGGGTGCGGAACTTGTGCGAGTAGTCCGAGAACAGCGCCGTGTTCAGCGCATAGGGCACGACGCCCTGCTGCAGGCGCAGGGCCTGGCCGTCGCTGAGCAGGTAGTTCCAGGCCGAGAGCTTGGTGGGTGCCTGCGCGGCCGCATGGATCACCACCCCCGCGGCCGGCGTCGTGCCCGCGGGGGCCGTCGCACTGTCCCCACCCCCGCCGCAGCCACCCAGCACGAGCAGCACGGCAGCGCCGCCCGCAAGCAAGGCTGCCCGCATGGAAGTGGTGAAGGAGTGGAACGTCATGGTCGCCTTTCGCCGTGCCGGCATCCGGCAGCCCTGTACTTTTTCAGGATAGGCGCGCGCGCGGGGCGCCGCATTGCGATATGTCAATCCGGCGCGTAGTCGCGCCCTGGCCGGCGCTCAGCGACCGAACTGCACGACCAGCAGCAGCGCGCCGATCAGCAGGGGCTGGTGCAGCAGGTACCAGCTCAGGCTCCAGCGCCCGACCCAGGCCAGCGCGGCCAGCCGGGCGCCCGGGGGCAGGGCCAGGCGCACCGTCCAGCCCCGCGCCTGCGCGAGCCGGCCCGCCGCCACGCCCCACCAGACCACGCCCAGCCAGGGCAGCAGCGGCACATGGTCCTCGGTCACGGGCTTGCGGCCGATGAAGCCCAGCCAGTTCAGCGCCGGCTGGTCCAGCACGGCCAGGCCCGCGTAGGCCGCATGCAGCGACGGGGCCAGCCAGCCCAGCACGATGGCTGCCAGCCCCGCGGGCCAGAGCCAGGGCCCCCAGGACACCGTGAGGCGGGCGATGAGCAGCATCACGGCCATGCCGTGCAGCACGCCGAAGTAGATCCAGCTGCGCGGGAACATGAACCACGACGCCAGGCTGACCAGCAGCGCGGCCGCCGCGATCTGGCCCCAGCGGCGCCAGAAATGCGCCCAGGACTGGCCGGCCGCCACGGCCATGGCCTGGCCGAAACCGGCACAGAACAGGAACAGGCCCAGGATGCAGGTGCGCTGCACCGTCCACAGCGGGTCGCGGTAGAAATCCTGCCGGATGAAGCCGAAATGGTTGAGGTCGAAGGCGAAGTGGTAGGCCGTCATCCACAGCACGGCAAAGCCGCGCAGGGCGTCGATCCCTCCGAGCCGCTGCCCGGCCCCCGCCAGCCCGTGCAGCGCCGCCGGCCTCATTTCGCAGGCCTGGGCAGCTCCAGCGTGAGCTCGGCCGGCGCATCGGGGCCGGCGGCCAGCACGGCCTGGCGGCCCTGCACCCACTTGAGGATCAGCCGCCCGTCCACCGAATCGCCGACGCGAAAGGGCTTGGCCGGCTTGCCATCGACCGAGATCAGCGCCGCGCCGCTGCTCGCGCGGTCCGCCACCACGCCCAGCAGCACGAAACGCCGGCCGGCCGCAGGCGCAGCAGCCCCGGGCGCGGCCACTGCCACCACGGCACCGCCGCCCAGCGCCCGGGCCACGGCCCGCGCATCGAGGGCCGGCGCCGGCGCGGCCAGCCGCTGCGGCGTCTGCGATGGACGCCCGCCCCCCCAGCCCTGCAGGGCCCAGTAGGCCAGGCTCGCAGCGGCCAGGCCGGAAACGACGAAGGTCAGCCCCCGCACGCGCCACTTGCTGTCATCGAACGATCGCATGGCGGGATTATGATTGACTCGCCCATGACTCCAAACATTCCGCCGCCCATGACCCGATCCTGCACTCCCCGGCGCCGCCGCGCCCTCGGCTTCACCCTGATCGAGCTCATGGTGGTGCTCGTCATCATCGGCGTGCTGGCCTCCCTCATCGTGCCCAACGTGCTGGACCGCGCCGACGACGCGCGCGTCACGGCCGCGCGCACCGACGTCAACAACCTCATGCAGTCCCTCAAGCTCTACAAGCTCGACAACCTGCGCTACCCCACCTCCGAGCAGGGCCTGCAGGCCCTGCTGGCCCGGCCGACCACCGGCCCCGTCCCGGCCAACTGGAAGCCCTACCTCGACAAGCTGCCCAAGGACCCCTGGGGCAACCCCTACCAGTACATGAACCCGGGCCTGCGCGGCGAGGTCGATGTGCTCTCCTTCGGCGCCGACGGACAGGCGGGCGGCGAGGGTCGCAATGCGGACATCGGCAGCTGGGAGTAAGGGCCTCACCCTGCTCGAACTGCTGGTCGTGGTGGCCATCATGGCCGTGGCCACGGCCGGCGTCGGCTTCGTCGTGCGCGACGCCCCGGAGGTCCAGCTCGAGCGCGACGCGCAGCGCCTGGCCCTGCTGCTCGAAAGCGCACGCGCCCAGTCGCGCATGAGCGGCAACCCCGTGCGCTGGCAGCTCACCGAGACCGGCTTCGCCTTCGAGGGCCTGCCCGGCACCACCCTGCCCACGAACTGGCTCAGCCCCGACGTGCGGGCCGCCACGGCCACCGGCCTGCTGCTCGGCCCCGAACCCATCATCGGCGCGCAGGCCGTGCGGCTGGTCTCCCTCTCGCAGCCCGGGCGCAGCCTGACCGTGGCCACCGACGGCGTGCGGCCCTTTGCCGTGCTCAGCCCCTGAGGCCACGCCCGCAGCATGTCCGCCCCGCTCCCCGCATCCACCCGTGCCCGTCGCGCCCGTGGCGCCGCCGGCTTCACGCTGGTCGAGGTGCTGGTGGCGCTGGGCATCGTCGCGCTGGCGCTGGCCGCCGGCATGCGGGCGAGCGCCTCGCTCACGCGCACTGCCGAGCGGCAGTCCGAACAGCTGCTGGCCCAGCTCTGTGCGGAAAACGCGCTCATCGCCCAGCGCCTGGCCAAGCAGATGCCTGCCGTGGGCGACAACGTCACCGTCTGCGAACAGGGGGGCCGGCGCTACGACCTGCGGCTCTCGGTGCGCCCCACGCCCAACGCCAACTTCCTGCGGGTCGAAGCCCAGGTGCTCGACGGCGGGCTGCAGATCCACAGCCTGGCCACGGTGATCGGCCGCTACTGAGCCATGCGCCCCTGCCTGCGCCCCCACCCCGCCCAGGCCCGCCGCTGCGCCGGCTTCACGCTCATCGAGCTGCTCGTGGCCCTCGCCGTGCTGGCGCTCATGGCCGGCCTGAGCTGGCGCGGCCTGGACGCCATGGTCCGGGCGCAGGAACAGACCCGCGAGCACACGGCCGCCCTCTCGGCCCTGCAGGCCGGCCTGGGCCAGTGGAATGCCGATCTGGACGCCCTGGTGGAACTGCCCGACACCCCGGCGCTGGACTGGGACGGCCGCGGCCTGCGCCTCACGCGGCGCAGCGTGGCCACGCCGGGCGAGGGCGTGCTCGTGGTCGCCTGGGCACGGCGCAACGTCGCCGGCGTCGGCTACTGGCTGCGCTGGCAGTCGCGGCCCCTGCGCACCCGCGGTGAACTGGCACTGGCCTGGGCCCAGGCCGCGCAATGGGCCCAGAACCCGGGCGACGAGGAACGCCGGCTCGAAGTGCCCGTCGTCCCGCTGGACCAGTGGCAGATCTACTACTTCCGCAACGACGCCTGGACCAACCCGCTGTCGAGCGATGCCGCCGCCACCCCGCCGCCCGCGGCCACGGCAACGCCGGCCCCGGGCCAGAAGCCGCCGGACGGCATCCGGCTCGTGCTCACGCTGCCCGCGGGCCAGCCCGTCAGCGGCACGCTGACCCGCGACTGGATGCGCGCCACGCTCGGAGGCGGCAAGTCATGAGCACCCGCCTGCGCGCGCGCGGCGCCGCCCTCATCACGGCCATGCTCACGGTCGCCATGGTCGCGGGCATGGCGGCCACGGCCCTGGGGCTGCAGTGGCGCAACGTCGAGGTCGAGTCGGCCGAGCGCACCCGCGTGCAGTCGCTCTGGGTGCTGACGGGCGCGCTCGACTGGGCCCGGCTGATCCTGCGCGAGGACGCCCGCGAAGGCGGCCCCGACCACCTGGCCGAGCCCTGGGCCGTGCCGCTGGAGGAGGCGCGCATCTCCACCTTCCTCGCCGCCGACAAGACCACCAGCGAGGAAGACCTGCTGCAGCAGGTCTTCCTCTCCGGCCGCATCAGCGACCTGCAGGGCCGCCTCAACGTCTACAACCTGGTCGAGGGCACGCGCATCTCCGAGCCCGACTACCAGGCCTTCGCCAGGCTGTTCCAGCTGCTGGGCCTGCCCGAGCAGGAACTGCAGCTGTTGGCCGACAACCTGCGCCTGGCGCGCGACACCCGCCGCGAGGCCGGCCCCGACGCGCTCGTGCCGTTGCTGCCGCAGCAGCTGGGGCAGCTGGCCTGGCTGGGGCTGTCGCCGGCCAGCCAGGCGCGGCTGCGGCCCTACGTCACGCTGCTGCCGGTGCGCACGCCGGTCAACCTCAACACCGCCAGCCCGCAGGTGCTGTACGCCTGCATCGAGACCCTGGACCAGGCGCAGGCACAGCGCCTGGCGCAGCTGCGCCTGCTCTCGCACTTCCGCTCGCTGGCCGACGTCAGCAAGGCCGTCGCGGCAACGGCCGGCCAGCTCAACGAGTCGCGCCACAGTGTGAACTCGAAATACTTCGAGGTCAGCGGGCGCCTGCGGATCGACCAGAAGGTCATGGACGAACGCTCGGTGGTGCGGCGCGACGGCATGAACGTGACCGTGCTGTCGCGCCAACGCGGCGCGCTGGCCCTGGCATCGGCGATACCCGCCCCCCTACAATGACCGGACCCGAGCCGCGCATGAGCACCCTGATCGTCATCCTCCCCCCCGCCCCGCCTTCGACGGCGGCCACCTGCGAGGTGGTGCTCACCGACGAGGAGCGCCGGGTCCTGCGCCACAGCGAGGCGCCACTGGCCGTGCTGCCGCCCGCCAATGGCGCCGAGATCGTCGCCGTCGTGCCGGTGCAGAAGCTCTCCTGGCACCGCCTGAAGCTGCCCAAGGGCACGCTGCAGCGCGGCCCCTTCCAGGAACGCAATGCCCCCCGGCTGCGCAGCGTGCTCGACGGCCTGCTCGAAGACCGCGTGCTCGACGAGCCCGGAGCGCTGCACTACGCGCTCGAGCCCCAGGCCAGCGCCGACGCCCCGGTCTGGGTGGCGGTCTGCGAACGCGCCTGGCTGCAGGCCTGGCTCGGCGCGCTCGAACAGGCCGGCCGCCCCGTGAGCCGCATCGTCCCCGAACTGGCCCCGCCGGGAGACGCCGCAACAGCCCCCGCCTCGATCCACGTGACCGGCTCGCCCGACAGCCCCCAGCTCCTGCTCAGCGGGGCCGAGGGCGTGACCCTGCTGCCGCTGACGGCCGCCACCGCCGCCCTGGCCGGCGGGCCGCCCGGCGAGGGCGCGCCCGGGCCCGTGCTGGCCGAACCTGCGGTGGCCGCCCTGGCCGAACAGCATTTCCAGCGCGCCGTCACCCTGCAGACCCGGCCCCAGCGCGCCGCGGCCGCCGCCCAGTCGGCCTGGGACCTGGCGCAGTTCGACCTGCAGCGCACCCGTGGCACGCGGCTGCGCAAGCGCCTGTCCGGCCTGTCGGCCACGCTGCTGCACGCCCCGCAATGGCGCCCGGCGCGCCTGGCGCTGGTGCTGCTGCTGGCCGTCAACCTCACCGGCGTGCTGGCGCTGGCCTGGAAGGAGCAGGCCGCCCAGGCGGCCAAGCGCGCCGCCATCCTCGAGATCCTGACACGCACCTTCCCCGACGTGCGGGTCGTCATCGACGCCCCGCGCCAGATGGCACGGGCCGTGGCCGACCTGCAGCGCCAGAGCGGCGCCAGTTCCACGGCCGACCTCGAGACCCTGCTCGCCCATTACTCGGCGGCCGCACCCGGCGCCCCGGTGGCCTCGGCCATCGACTTTGCCGACGGCAAGCTGCAGCTCAAGGGGCTCGACCCCGAGGCCGCGCCGCTGGCGCAGGTCGTCTCGCGCCTGCGGGCCCAGGGCTACCGCGCCCGGTGGCAGGAAAACACCCTGGTCATCACGCCGGAGGCCAACCCATGAAGCTGCCCGCCGCCCTGGCACCGTGGCAGGCCCGCTGGGCCGGCCTGCCCGCCCGGGAAAAGACCCTCGTGAAACTCGCCGCGGCGCTGGTGCTGCTGGCCCTGCTGTGGCAGCTGCTGCTGGGGCCGGCGCTGCGCACCCTGGGCCAGGCCGAGGCCCAGGCCCGCGTGCTCGACCAGCAGCTGCAGCAGATGCAGACGCTGCAGGCGCAGGCCCAGGCCCTGCAAAGCCAGCCGGCCATCGCCTATGAAGAGGCGCAGCGCGCGCTCACCCAGGCCACCCAGCAGGCGCTGGGCGGCGGTGCGCGGCTGCAGGTCGCCGGCGACCGCGCCACCGTCAACCTGCAGGGCGCCGAGCCCGAGGCCCTGGCCCAGTGGCTGGCCCAGGCCCGCCTCAACGCGCGCTCCGTGCCGCTCGAAGCCCGGCTCGCGCGCGCACCCGGCGGCAACGGCACGCGCTGGAACGGTGTCATCGTCATGAGCCTGCCCGCGCGCTGAACCCCATGGCCCGCCGCCCGCCTGCTCCCGCCCACACCAGCCCCTGGCGCTGGGCCGCCGCCGGCGCGCTGGCCGGGGCACTGGGCGCCACCGTGGTGTTCGCGCCGGCGCGCTGGCTGGCCGCGGCGCTGCAGGGCGCCAGCGGCCAGAAGGTGCAGTTCGTCGATGCGCGCGGCAGCGTCTGGAACGGCTCGGCCCAGCTCGTGATGGCCGGCGGCGAGGGCAGCGCCGTGGCCGTCGCGCTACCGGGGCGTTTTTCCTGGCAGCTGCGCCCGCGCTGGAACGGGCTGAGCGCGCAGCTGCAGGCCGACTGCTGCACCCCGCGCCCGCTGCAGTTCACGGCCGAACTCGCCGGCTGGGGCGCGGCCCGCCTCACGCTGGCCGATGGCGTCTCGCACTGGCCGGCCGAGCTGCTCGTCGGGCTGGGCACGCCCTGGAACACCGTGCAGCCGCAGGGGCAGCTCGCGCTGTCCACCCAGGGCCTGGGTGCACACTGGGCCGCCGGCCGCCTGGCCCTGAGCGGGCGCGCGCGGCTCGACGCCAGCGACATCTCGACCCGCCTGTCCACGCTGCGGCCCATGGGCAGCTACCGCATCACCCTGCAGGGCGGCAGCGCCGCCACCGTGCAGGTCGCTACACTCGAAGGCAGCCTGCAGCTCAAGGGCCAGGGCCAGTGGGTGGGGCCGCGCTTCCGCTTCGAGGGCGAGGCCAGCGCCGAGCCCGACCGCGTGGAAGCGCTCGCCAACCTGCTCAACATCCTGGGACGCCGTGACGGCCTTCGTTCCATCATCAAGATAGGCTAGGAACCTGTTCACACCAACCGTGGGACCCTCCGAATGAAACCCCTGCGCAACGAACACCCGGCAGCGGCCACGCCGGCTGCCCCCCGCCTGCTGCTGGCAGCGGCAGCGGCGCTGTACGCCACGAGCCTGCTGGCCCAGCCGGCCTCGCTGCCGGCCGAAACCCCGGCCGCCCCCGCGCCGCTCGAAACCCCGGCTCCCGCGCCCGCCGCTGCACCCGTGCCGGCACCGGCACCCGCTCCTGCGGCCGCGCCGGCCGCTGCCCCCGCACCCGCTGTCGTGGCCGCGCCCGAGCGCGCGCCGCGCCGCGGCGAGCCCATCACGCTCAACTTCAGCAACGCCGACATCGAGGCCGTGGCGCGCACCATGGCCACCATCACGGGCCGCAACGTCGTCGTCGACCCGCGCGTCAAAGGCACCATCAACCTGGCCACCGAGCGCCCGGTCTCGCCGGCCGTGGCCTACAGCCAGTTCCTGGCCGTGCTGCGCCTGCAGGGCTACACGGTGGTGAGCACCGCCGGGCTGGACAAGATCGTGCCCGAGGCCGAAGGCAAGCTGCAAAGCGGCGCGGTCTTCTCCGAGGAGGTCGTGCGGGGCAACCAGATCGCCACCCAGATCTTCAAGCTCAACTTCGAGAACGCCAACAACCTGCTGCCCGTGCTGCGGCCGCTGATCAGCCCCAACAACACGATCAACGTCAACCCCGGCAACAACTCGCTGGTCATCACCGACTACGGTGACAACCTGCGCCGCATCGCGCAGATCATCGCCGCCATGGACGTCGCCAGCGGCACCGACGTCGAGATCATCCCGCTGCAGCACGGCATCGCCATGGACCTGGCCCCGCTGGTGCTGCGCCTGCTCGACGCCAGCCGCAGCAGCGCCACCGGCCCCGGCGCCCAGGCCGACACAGCCACCAAGACGACGCTGATCGCCGAGCCGCGCAGCAACTCGCTGATCCTGCGCGCGGCCAACAACGCGCAGCTGCTGCTGGCGCGCTCGCTGATCGAGAAGCTCGACCGGCCCGCCACCGAGAGCCCGACCGGCAACATCCACGTCGTCTACCTGAAGAATGCCGACGCCACCAAGCTCGCCACCACGCTGCGCGCGGCGATCGCGGGCGAGGCGCGCGGCAGCACGGCCGTCGCCGCCGGCGGCCTGGCCTCGCCCATGACGCCCACCGCCACCGGCGGCGCCACCGCCCCCGTGGCCGGCGCGGGCGGCGCCCAGCCCTCCACCGGTGGCCAGATCCAGGCCGACCCGGCCACCAACGCGCTCATCATCAGCGCGCCCGAGCCGCAATACCGCCAGCTGCGCGCGGTGATCGACAAGCTCGACGCCCCGCGCGCCCAGGTCTTCGTGGAAAGCCTGATCGCCGAGGTCAACGCCGACAAGGCCGCCGAATTCGGCATCCAGTGGCAGGGCGCCATCGGCAACAAGGGCGACAACACCATCGGCGTGATCGGCACCAACTTCAGCATCGGCGGGCCCAACATCATCGGCCTGAGCACCAGCACCGGCGCCGTGCAGCCCGGCACCGGCATCAACCTCGGCGCGGTCACCCGAACCGGCGGCGTGTACGTGCTGGGCTTCCTGGCGCGCGCACTGCAGAGCAGCGGGGCCGGCAACATCCTGTCCACGCCCAACCTGCTCACGCTGGACAACGAGGAGGCCAAGATCGTGATCGGCCAGAACGTGCCCTTCGTGACCGGCCAGTACACCAACACCGGCAGCACCACCGGCACGGTCAACCCCTTCCAGACCATCGAGCGCAAGGACGTGGGCCTGACGCTGCGCGTGCGGCCCCAGATCAGCGAGAACGGCAGCATCAAGATGACGGTCTTCCAGGAGGTCTCCAGCGTGCAGGCCTCCTCGATCGGCTCGGCCACGGGCCTGATCACCAACAAGCGCTCGATCGAGTCCAACGTGCTGGTCAGCGACGGCGCCATCGTGGTGCTCGGCGGCCTGCTCTCGGACGAGTTCGCCGGCAACGACGAGAAGGTGCCCGGCCTGGGCGACATCCCGATCTTCGGCAACCTCTTCAAGTCCGAGACCCGCAGCCGCCGCAAGACCAACCTCATGCTGTTCCTGCGCCCGGTCATCGTGCGCGATGCCGCCGCCACCAACAGCCTCTCGCTGGACCGCTACGACAGCATGCGCGCCGCCCAGGAACAGGCCCAGCCCCGCCCCAGCGTGCTGCTGCCCATCAACGAGGCGCCAGTGCTGCCCGAGCGCCCCGCGCCCGGCAACGGCGCGCCGCCGCCGCTGGGCGCGGCCCCCGCAACGCCCCCGGCCGGGGCCGCGCCCGCTGCGCAGGCCCCCGTGGCGCCCGCGGCCCCGGTCGCACCGGTGACCCCGGCCACCCCCGATCCCGCCGTCTACGCGCCCTACTGACGATGAGCCTGCCCGCGCAGTACCCACTGCCCTACGCCTTTGCGCGCAGCCAGCAGCTGCTGCTGGAGGAGCACGACGGCGAACGCACCCTCTGGCTGCACAGCCTGGAGGACGCCGCCGGCCTGAGCGAGGTGCTGCGCAAGTACGAGGTCAGCCAGATCCGCACCGAAGGCCTGGAGCAGCTGCGCCAGCGCATCAGCGCCGCCTACTCGCAGAGCGAGTCCAGCGCGGCCACCGTGGTCAGCGAGGTCGAGAGCGACATCGACCTCTCGCGCATGATGGAGGCGCTGCCCGCCATCGAGGACCTGCTGGAGACCTCGGACGACGCGCCCATCATCCGCATGCTCAACGCCCTGCTCACGCAGGCCGCGCGCGACGGCGCCAGCGACATCCACATCGAGCCCTACGAGCGCAACTCCACCGTGCGCTTCCGCGTCGACGGCACGCTGCGTGACGTGGTGCAGCCCAACCGCGCGCTGCACGCGGCGCTGATCTCGCGCCTGAAGATCATGGCCGAGCTCGACATCTCCGAGAAGCGCCTGCCGCAGGACGGCCGCATCTCGCTGCGCATCGGCACGCGCGCCGTGGACGTGCGCGTCAGCACCCTGCCCTGCGCCCACGGCGAGCGCGCCGTGCTGCGCCTGCTGGACAAGACCAGCAGCAAGATCAGCCTGGAGTCCGTGGGCATGCAGGGCGAGGTGCTCGCGCGCTTCGAGCACCTGGTGGCCCAGCCGCACGGCATCGTGCTCGTCACCGGCCCCACCGGCTCGGGCAAGACCACCACGCTGTACGCCGCGCTGGAGCGGCTGGACACGCGCAGCCTCAACATCATGACGGTCGAGGACCCGATCGAGTACGAGCTGCCCGGCGTGGGCCAGACCCAGGTCAACGCCAGGATCGAGCTGACCTTCGCCAAGGCCCTGCGCGCCATCCTGCGCCAGGACCCGGACGTGATCATGATCGGCGAGATCCGCGACTTCGAGACCGCGCAGATCGCCATCCAGGCCTCGCTCACCGGCCACCTGGTGCTGGCCACGCTGCACACCAACGACGCCTCCAGCGCCGTCACCCGCCTGACCGACATGGGCATCGAGCCCTTCCTGCTCAGCTCCTCGCTGCTGGGCGTGCTGGCCCAGCGCCTGGTGCGCAAGCTCTGCCCGCACTGCCACGGCGAGGGCTGCGGCCGCTGCGGCCAGACCGGCTATCAGGGCCGCACCGGCGTGTTCGAACTGCTGGTGGTCGACGACCACATCCGCTCACTGATCCACGCCCACGCCGCCGAGGCCGATATCCGCACCGCCGCGCTGGCCGGCGGTATGACCCTGATGCGTGACGACGGCGAGCGCCTGGTGCGCGAGGGCATCACCTCGCGCGAGGAACTGCTGCGCGTCACGCGCGACTAGGGCCGGCCCACCCCATGCCCGCCTACAGCTTCGAAGCCCTCACCGCCGACGGCGAGACCCGCAAGGGCACGATGGAGGCCGACAGCGCGCGCACCGCGCGTGGCGTGCTGCGCGGCCAGGGCCTGGTGCCGCTGAGCGTGGAGCCCCTGGCCGCCGGCGCCGGCGCGCCGCGGGCCGCCACCTCGCTGCTGCGCACCACGCTGTGGACCAGCCGCGTCTTCGGCGCCACCGCGCTGGCCATCTGGACGCGCCAGCTCGCCGGCCTGGTGGGCTCCGGCCTGCCGCTGGAACGCGCGCTCACCGCCCTGGCCGAGGAGGCCACGGACGAGCGCCAGCGCCACCTGGTGGCCGCGCTGCGCGCCGAGGTCAACGGCGGCGCCACCTTCGCCGCGGCCCTGGGGCAGCACCCGCGCGAGTTCTCCACCACCTACTGCGCCGTCATCGGCGCCGGCGAGCACAGCGGCAACCTGGGCCTGGTGCTCGAGCGCCTGGCCGACGACCTGGAGCAGAGCCAGGAGCTCAAATCCAGGCTGCTGGGCGCGGCCCTCTACCCGGCCATCGTCACGCTGGTGGCGGTGGCCATCGTCATCTTCCTGCTGGCCTATGTGGTGCCGCAGATGGCCCAGGTGTTCGCCGGCAGCAAGCGCGCGCTGCCCCTGCTCACCGTGATCATGCTGGCGCTGGGCGACTTCGTGCGCAGCTACGGCTGGCTCATGCTGGGCGCGCTGCTGGGCCTGGCCGCGGCGGCGCGCGTGGCCTGGGCCGCCGAATCCTTCCGCGAGCGCTTCGACGCCGTCTGGCTGACCCTGCCCCTGGTCGGGCGGCTGGCCCGCGGCTACAACGCCGCGCGCTTCGCCAGCACCCTGGCCATGCTGGCGGCGGCCGGCGTGCCCATCCTGCGCGCCCTGCAGGCCGCGGCCGACACGCTGACCAACCGGGCCATGCGCAACGACGCGCTCGACGCCCTGGTGCTGGTGCGCGAAGGCGCGCCGCTGGCCTCGGCGCTGGCGCAGAAGAAGCGCTTCCCCGGCCTGGTGGCCATGTTCGCGCGCCTGGGTGAGCAAACCGGCCAGCTGCCCGTGATGCTGGGGCGCGCGGCGCGCCAACTCGGCACCGAGGTGCAGCGCCGCGCCCTGCAGCTCGCCACGCTGCTCGAGCCCCTGCTCATCGTCGGCATGGGCCTGGTGGTGATGCTGATCGTGCTGGCCGTGCTGCTGCCCATCATCGAGCTCAACCAGCTGGTGCGCTGAGCGCCCCCGGCGGCGCGCCGGGCCTCAGCCCGTGGTGGCGATGCGGCCGATCTCGGCCGGGTCGATCTGGAAGCGGCGCGCGTCCTCGCGCAGCCAGCCGCTGCGCTTGAATTCGGCAAACACCCGGCTCACCGTCTCCACCGTCAGCCCCAGCAGGGCGGCGATGTCCTCGCGCGAGAGATGGTGGCATTCCGTACGGCCGTCGTCGCAGGCCGCCTGCAGCAGGAAGCGCGCCGCGCGCGCGTGCGCCGTGCCGGTGGAAAGATCGGTGATCACCGTGTCGGCCTCGTCCACGCTGCGCTGCCAGCGCTTCATCAGCGCCTCGTGCAGGGCCGGGTTGTGCTGTTCCAGCCGGTTCACCACAGGCGCCGGGATGCGGCAGAGGTCGGTCTCGGTCACGGCCTCGGCCGTGTGGTGGTAGTGGCTGTTGACGATGATCTCCAGCCCCGTCACGTCGCCCGCGCGCAGCAGCCGCACGATGCGCCGCGTGCCGTTGGGCGCGTAGTGCACCAGCCGCACCAGGCCGCGGCGGATGGTGTAGACCGCGTCGCCCGCATCCCCCTCGCGGTACAGCACACCCTTGGCCGCCAGCTGCAGGTTGTCGATGGGCTGCAGGATGCCGTCCAGCTCCGCCTCGCTCAGCGTGGAGAACAGCATGGTGCCGCGCACGTCGCAGTGCCGGCAGTCGGAGCGGCCCACCCAGGTGGCGTCGGTGCAGTAGGAATTGCCATTGCGCGGTTTCATTGCATCAAGGATACCTGCTTTGCGCCGCGGGTCGGACAGGTACGCAGTGGGCGAACCGCGGCAATGGGAAATCCCCATTCATCGTACGTCCATGACAAAAGTCAAATTGAAGGCGCTGAGTGACTATTTCACACACCCCGATCACACGCCATCAAGTTTTTGATGTTCATCAATGTTGAACATTTTGTAACTCTCTACATTGAACCTATTAGGCCGTTGGCCTGCACCCGGTTTTTCTTCCTCCTTGGAGATGTTCATGAAACTAAAACGCAAGAATCTGGCCCTGTTGATGGGGGGCTTGGCTGTGGCAGGCGTGGCCTATGCGGCCACTACCTTGGTAATGAAGCCGGAGATCACCCTGAGCGAGGGCGGCAACGGCCACAAGCCCAAGCTGCAGCGGGCTTCCGACGGAACACTGGTCGCCGTCTATGGCGACTCCCCCGCCGGTGCGCAGGACATCTACGACACCAAGGGTGATGCGGAGCGGCCGGCGCGCGACATCTATGCCAAATGGTGTACCCCCAGCAGCACCGTGAGCTGCGACGACGAGAGCCACTGGACCAAGGCCACCACCTTCTGGGGCACGGACGGCAACATCTCGGGCTCGGCCTTGTCCTACAGCATCCAGACGGCATGGCAGGGCGGCGACCCGGTGGCCGCCCGCCTGCCCTATTACGGCAACACCGACAAACCCAACATCAAGACCAGCGGCCCGGTTGTAGCGCTCACCTGGGTCAGTTCCTACTGCCCGGACGAGGACCTGCGCGACGGCGTGGCCCGTAGCGGCAATTACGAGAACCCGAACCAGCGTGCCATCCGCTACATCGAGCGCAACAGCCGCGTGATTCCCTTCTCCTGCACCTGGGTTGCCTACTCGGCAGACAACGGCAAGACCTGGCAGGCCCCGATCCAGCTCAGCAACGGCGAACGCGATGCCAAGCAGGACGCCAGCAGCGGCACCTTTGCGGCACCCAATGCCCGCATCAACATTTCCTGGCAGGAAGACCCCGAAGGCCTGCAGCTCGGCGAAGCCGACGGCCCCGGCGATGGCGCTTCCGGCGCCAACGTGACGGGCGGCACCGACGTCTGGTACACCCACTTCCAGATCAATGTGGCCGATCCCGCGAACCCCACGAATACGTTGGCCGCGTCCCCGCTGACTGCCGGCACCGCCCGCGCACTCGGCTACCGGGTCTCCGACAACTGGGAACTGGAGACCAAGTTCGGCCTCTCCGGCCAGATCGTGAACGTGCGCGCTGCCGACGGCACGGAAGTGGACGGCACGCTGGTTGAGAAGGGCAATGCCGGCGCCGCCCGCCCGAACATCGGCATGGTCGGCACCACCACCGTACTGGCGTGGGAAGAAACCAAGGGCGCCGAAGGCCTGGACGACGGCAAGTTCATCCGCTACCAGAGCTTCGCCTACGCCACGCCGCCCAGCACGCTGGCCGCCAAGGCGGGCTGCATCATCAGCGACCCCAACCGCAATGCACGGCGCGTGCGTTTCCTGACGCAGAGCGCTGCGGATGCAACGGGCGTTGCCCCGGGCACCACCCCCACGCCCGGCGGCATCAATCTGGCCATCTTCTGGAAGGAAGGTGAAGCCGACAAGGGCGGCTCCTCGGACGTCGTGCTGCGCCGTGGCATGGTGGATCCCGCTGTGACCACCGCGACGCAGACTGGCCTGAATCCCAGCCGCTTCGTGCCCGCCGTCAACAGCGCGGCCTGCGCCACCTCCGTCTATGCCGACGCAATCAACAACCTGACCCCCGGCAACGGACACCAGCGTGCCGAGAACATCAGCAGCCGTGCCGCCGTGGCGACGGCCGCCGACAACGGTCTGCTGGATGACACCGAGCGCAACTTCGAGGAAAACGCCCTGGCACACCGCGGCGTGTTGCGTGGCAACGACCTCTGGGTGGGCTACAACTACACCAGCAGTCTGGTGCAGATGTGGGCCGGCTACGACAACTACAACTTCTGGCTGCGCAACTTCACCTATGTCCCGGGCAGCGGTGACAACGGTGGCAGCTGGGCCCTGCCGAAGAACGTGTCCAAGATCACCGACAAGCGCATCAACGTGCGCGAGCCGCGCATCTTTGGCACGCCGTCCAGCAACACGGCTGCCGGTTACTGCGAGAACAACGATCCGACCACGGCCACCGATCCGACCTTCTGCCAGAACCGCAATGTGGTCTATCTGCTCTGGGGTTCCCAGGAAAACGTGTCGCCCTTCGATCCGGATGGTGGCGATGACCTCGGCGTCTACGCCACGGTCAGCATGGACGGCGGCAACACCTTTGCCACCCCGGTGCGCGTTTCCGAAGAAATGGGCAGCCTCTTCGACGACGACGAGTCCGCCTTCGAGACCCAGCCCGTGACCCGCCCGGACGGCACGCGTTTCTACACCGTGTTCAACACCTCCAACGCTCTGACCGGCACCTCTGCCGCCAACTACCGCAGCGGCGACGTGGTGCAAGCCGCCGATCCGGCACCGGCTTCCAGCGACGGCGGCGGTTGCACGACGGGTCGCGGCAATGCTCCCTTCGACCCGACCCTGCCGGCGCTCGCGGCGCTGGGCCTGATCGGCCTTGCTCTGCGCCGCACCCGCCGCGGCGCAGAGGTGCGCTGACCATTGAAGCCGGGATGCCTGCGAAGTTCATCCAGATGCGCAGGCGTTCCGGCCCCGTTTCCTTCACCAGCAAAGAGGAGTAGCCAATGAAGAACTTACCGACCCGCGTGCGGCCCATCGTGGCCGCCGCCCTGCTTGCCAGCGGCAGCATGCTGGCCATCGCCGACCCGGCACCGGTGTTGGCGCTGGGCGAGACGCTCACCGTGACCGGAACCGTGGACGCGGCGCCGACCCCCTGCACGGACAATGGCGGTGGGGCCTGGGACTGCGACAACCTGCGCTCGGCCATCGCCCACGCCAATGGCAACGGCAACGAGGCCACCGCCTACGACAAGATCATCCTGGCCAACGGCAGCACCCACACACTGACCGTCGGTGATGCAGGGTCCACCGAGGCCATCGACGCCCTGGACAACAGCGTCGGCGACCTCGACATCACCGCCCCGCTGACCATCGAGACGGCTGACAACACATTGGCACGCGCCACGATCGAGGGCGACACGGGCTTCAACGACCGCCTGTTGCAGATCAACGCCATCACGGGCCTGACCAATCTGGTGCTGACCAAGGGTCAGGGCGTGCACATGAATGGCGGCGCCATCTATGCCGGCGATCTGGGCAACACCACCATCACCAACAGTCTCATCCACGGCAACTTCGCCAGCTGGGATCAGGTGGACGGCACGGGCGAGGCCCAGGGCAGTGGCGGCGGCATCTATTCCAAGGGGCCGCTGAACATCAATCTGTCCACCCTGAGCAACAACACGGCCTGGACCATCCGGGCCGCTGATTCCGTCAAGATCGGCAACGGCGGCGCCATCTACGCCAGCCAGGCGACCACCATCGTTGGCTCGACCATCGGCGGCGACACCGAGCCGAACCCGGCCGGCGGCTCCGTCGGCACCAACTATGGCAACCTGGCCATCAATGGCGCCGGTATCCAGATGGCCGGCGGCAACAAGCTGGAAGTCCTGCGCAGCACCTTCAGTTTCAACTACGCGGTGAGCGGTGGCGCCATCAACGTGGTCTCGCCGTCGGCCTCGCCTTTCACCGTGACCAACTCCACGATCTCGGGCAATCATGTAACAGACTCCGGCGCCGGCATCAACACCAATGCCAGCGTCTACATCCTGAACACGACGATTGCCAACAACCTCAAGGATTCGGGCAACAAGGGTTCGGGTATCAACCTGGTAGGCGGTACCGCCACGCTGAAGAACACCCTGCTGTCGGGCAACCTGGGCTCGGGTGGCGTCTCTGCCAACTGCGGCAAAGTCGGCTCCGGCACGCTCAACATCCAGACCCAGGGCGGCAACCTGTCGACCGACGCGACCTGCAACCTGACCTACAGCACCGACCAGCAAAGCGTGGCCGATGCACTGCTGGGTCCGCTGGCGCTGAACGACAACACGCTCAACGGTACCTGGACCCACGCGCTGCTGACCGGCAGCCCCGCCATCGACGAGGGAGAGAACAACGGTTGCCCCACCATCGACCAGCGCGGCTACATCCGCCCCTTCGACGCCCTGGTTCCCGGTACCGCAGTCTGCGACGTGGGCGCGTACGAGGTGTATGTCGAGCGGGCCGACCTGTCCATCCTGAGCGTGGCGGCTGTGCCGGATCGCCAGGCCGTGCCCTATGACTCCACCATCAGCGTCGTGCTGCGCAACGGCCTGGGCGGCGCCGCCGCAACAGGGGTGGAGTTGGTGACGACCCTGCCCGGCGGCGTGAGCTACGTCTCCGGTTCGGCTGGCTGCTCTGCCGTCGGCTCGACCGTGACCTGCACCGTTGCCGACATGGCTGCCGGCACCATGACCACCGTCAACATGACGGTGAACGTGTCCAGCCCCGGCAGCAACGTCCTCACGACGGAGGTGAGCGCGAACGAGGTCGATCTGTACCCGACGAACAACACCACCACGATCAATCTGGTGGGCTTGACGGTCACGGACCTCAATGTGACGGCCACCGATGTCACGTTTGGTGCGGGCAGCCAGGGCACGGTCAGCTACACCGTGACAAACCAGGGCAGCGCAGTCGCCAAGAACGTGATCCTGAGCGGCTCCGCCCCGGCGGGGCTGACGGTGGTGTCCACCAGCGATGCAGGCATCTGCACCACCTCCAGCGGTTCGTTCAACTGCACGATCCCCGAGCTCTTGGCCAGCGGCAGCGGCAGCAACACCCGCACCATCAGCGTTACGGTGGCCTCGGCCACGGCGGGCGTCTACACCCTGGCCGGCAACGTGACGGGTGACGTGATCGATGGTGACAGCAGCGACAACTCTGCTGCAGCCACCGTGACCGTCGCCGCCACGGGCGGCGGCGGTGGCGGCTGCGCGATGGGCAACGGCGAGTCGCCGTTCGACCCGACGCTGCCCCTGCTGGCTGCAGCAGGCCTGATGGCCTTGGGCCTGCGCCGCACGCGCCGCGGCTGACCTGCGCCCTTGATCCGGCGTGGTGACACGCCGGCCCCGACAAGCGCCGCCTGGCAACAGGCGGCGCTTTTTCATGGACGGCGCGGCGTGGGTGCGCAGCGCCCCGGCATGACATCGCCTCGGCGACGCTGTTTGTCTATGACAACTCTCCAAGCCGGACATTTTTCACGCTGCTTGTCGCAGCGCGAATACGACTGGGGAATATTGACTTCTATCAAGGTTTCACATCTGCTTACGACCTACACTGAGCAAGTAAATACGGTTACCGGTACCGGTTTATTTGGTGAAAGTCCCGTCATTGCCGACAGGATGCTGGCGGCAATTTTGTTGAATCGGATGGCAACAACCGCATCCAAACCCGCTGCATCAGACCGGTCAGCGCCGATCGAGGTTGAGGGGGTACTGCGGCATGGTGCCATCAGACGCATGCGTCCGCATGCATCTCTATTTTTTGGAGTTATGAATTGATGAAATACACACGCCCCCGGGCACTGCGCGCCAGTGCCACCGCCTTGGCTGTTGCCGGCCTGCTGCTGAGCAGCAATGTGTACGCAGGCAGGATCACCAATTCCAATGAAGATCAGCCGGGACGGTTCTTGGGCGAATGCGGCGCGGTCGCGCAAAACGACCGCACCGCCTGCGTGGGCGCACTGAACCTGGGCAACGTGGACGTCGAGGGCGTGGCGGCCAACGGCGCATCGCTGCCCGGGTTTACCTTCGACGAGGGCACGGGCGTTTACTCCACCCTGACACCCGGCGAGAGCTTTGTCAGTTCGATCAAGACCGCTTTGGGCGACCTCATGGCCAAGCTGACCGGCAAGATCTATCCGGTGGGCGAGCCTGTGGGCATCAAGGCGGTCAACAACGACACTGCCGTCAAGAACGGCAAGCCCGCCAACTGCCTGATCAACACTTCCTTCCTGAGCCCGGAAGACACGGGTGACGCCACCACGGCCTACCTTGACAGTCTCCATCCGAAGCCCGTGGTCTGCTCCAGCCCCTTCCAGACCCACAAGCGCTTCAAGATCGCCATGCAGCCCGCCACGGTGGACCTCGTGGCCAACGGTGCCGAGAGCGACAAGCCCATCGACCTGGTCTTCAACGTGGCGGACGGCGATGGCCTGCAGCCCTACCAGGTGTTCAGCAAGATCAACAACTACACGGGCAAGCGCCTGAAGGGCTACAAGATCGTGGTCGGGCGAGGCACGGAAAGCAGCTTCCAGTCGGCCAGCGAACTCAACATCGCCGACAAGCTCCACATCTCGCTGGGCATCGGCGAAGGCGCCACCAGCGCCGGGGTGCCGGACGGCACCAACCTGTTCGACGCCGAGGAGGGCCTGGCCACCTTCTCGCACGGCCTGTTCGGCGCACCGGACAAGCACTTCGACACCAACGGCTTCTTCGACGACACGACGGCCGGCTTCAACGTCGTGCAGGGTTGTGCAACACCTGGGTTCTGCGGCACCTATCCGAACCCCGGCTTTCCTACCGGCGCCCCCTTGTACGAATCTGACACCATCTACTCGACCAGTGTCCTGACCAGCAACTACACCACGCTGTTCGGCGACTGGCTGCCGAGCACGATGCAGCCCAAGGGCATCTTCTTCGACTTCGACAGCGACCCGACCACCGACGCCGACCTCGTGGCCTGGTGGGACGGCACGAACTGGCGCAAGAACAATGACTCGGGCTTTGCCATCGTCAGCCCCACCGAGTTCAATACCTGGGCCAATGACGCGCGTTATGCCATCGACGACATTGAGGACGTGCTGAATCTGGGCATCAACTACATCGTGAAGGTGGGCGACGGCATCGGCGGGGATTTCACCATCCGCATCATCCCGATCGTCGCGGTTGACCAGGATCCGCCCTCATTTGTTGGCACGACGCCCACCCCGCTGGTGGCCACCACACCGACTCCTGCCGCCTCCAGCAGCAGCGGTGGCTGCACCACCGCGCACGGCCAGTCGCCCTTCGACCCGACGCTGCCGCTGCTGGCTGCGGCCGGCCTGATCGGCCTGGGCCTGCGCCGCGCGCGCCGCAACTGAGCCTCCTGAATCCGGCGTGGTGACACGCCGGCACCGAGAAGCGCCGCCCGGCAACAGGCGGCGCTTTTTTCATGCGCGGCCATCGGCTCTTGATGCAGGTCAACGAAAAACCGGGAGGAGGGGTTAGATTGGAAGTCTGGCCCAGCCAGTTTTTGCCAACTTCAGGAGGACGAGATGAAGCCCATGAAATTTTCCCGCGCCGGTTTGGCCGCGCTCGCGCTGGCGGCCTTGGTCACAGGCAGCCTGAGCCAGGCCGTGGCGCAGACCACGACCCAGGAACGCACCCAGACGCAGACCGAGACCCGCACCCAGACCCAGGAGCGCATCTACGGCAGCCAGCTCATGACGCAGCAGGAACGCAACGAATACCGCAACCAGATGCGCAACCTCAAGACCCAGCAGGAACGTGAGCAGTTCCGACTGGAGCACCACCAGCGCATGCAGGAGCGCGCCAAGGCCCAGGGCAAGACCCTGCCCGACGAGCCGCCCAAGGGCGGCGGCGGCATGGGCCCCGGCCCCGGCCCGGGCGCCGGTGGCGGCCGCGGCCGTTGAGGAAGTGTTTTTTCAGATCAAGGAGATGAGCATGCAATCCAGCAAGATCACAACCCTCGCCAGCGCCCTGCTGGCCACCGCTTTGACGGCCGGCCTGGCCCAGCAGGCCGCGGCGCAGACCGCCACCCAGGACCGCGACCAGCTGCAGCAACGCGACCAGGACCGCACCCGCACCATGACGCCCGGCCAGGGCAGCGGCGACGGCGCCCGCCTGCAGCAACAGGAGCGCGAACGTGAACGCGAGCGGGAGCGCGAAAAGGAACTGAAGCAGAAGAAGGCCGCACCCGGCAATCCGAGCGGTGGCATGGGCGGCGGCGGGGGTGGTGGCGGCCGGGGCCGCTGAGCAGCCTGCGCGGGGAGCAATCCCCTGCCCACATTCTCAGCCTGACAAGGCGCCGCCTGGCAACGGGCGGCGCCTTTTTCATGCGGCGCGGCCAGGACCGGCCCCGTGCCGGCGGGCTCAGATGTTGCAGGTCTCCATGGGCGTGTTGGCAATGGCGTCCCACACCAGCTGGCTGCACCCCATCGACAAGTCCGGACGCAGAAGGCAGGCAAGATCCATGAAAAAAGGCCGGGCACGGGCCCGGCCTTTTCATGGAAGGCGCATTCGCGCCCGTCGTCTTACCTCAGAACCGTCAGGCCACCCGCCCCGGCCGGCACGTAGACGCGGCCGTTCTTGATTGCGGTGCCCACAGCCCCGCCCACCACCTCCTTGATGGCCAGCAGGCTCGGGGTGGCGACGTTGCTCCAGTCGAGCTTGACCACGCCCGCAGCACCGTAGGCCACGTAGAACAGCAGCCGGTCCTGGTCGCTGGTGGTGACACCGCCATTGGCGTCGATGTAGGGCACACCGGCCGGGAAGAACTGCGGCGTCATGTACAGGGCGCCACCGTCGACGTCGGCGTACGGAGACGGCGTGACCACGTCGCCGGCGGTGTCCAGGACTTCCCCGTACTTCTGCAGCTTGAAGTAACCCACCGCAACCGGACGGCACTCACCCACGCCGCCTTGCTTCTCGCTGAGTTTGGTGACCTCGGCCGTCGCACAGATGCCCACCGGCTGGCCGGCCGGCTTGTTCACAGGCTCGTACTCCGCCACGGGCAGGACCAGATCGGCCATTCGGTAGGCCACGAGACCGAAGCTGTCGTAGCTGAAGTAGGCGACGTCACCGACGATGTGCACATCCACGCTCTTGCCGTCGGCGGAACCCCAGGCGTTGTCGTCGTCCGCCTTCAATGGCTCGAAGGTCTTGACCAGCTTGTCGAGCTGCAGGTCGGCGGCGTTGCCGCTGGCCAGGAAGGCCGTCATGTCCACCACCGAGATGCCATAGGCGCCCGCGGCCACCACGGCATAGGTCTTGCCCGTGGCCGGATTGCGCCACAGCTTGACGGTGGCCGCACGGCCCACCGGCGGCTTGCCGTGGGTACCCAGGGAGTCGCCGATATTGGCCACCACGCTCTCCGCGGTACCAGGCGTTTTCGTGATGTCGTAGACGGTGAGGCCGTTGTCGCCGTCAGCCACGATGGCGTACTGGCCGCTGAAGGTCACGCCGTAGGCATGGTCCTGGCCGGTGACACCGCCGATGCTGCCCGATTCGGTGTTGTGCTCGAAGATGTTGCCCGCGGCATCGAGGATGGCCGGCGCGCCCACCTGGGCCGTGCCGTTGTTAACGGCCGCCACATTGATACGGCGCATGCCCAGGCTCTGACTCATCACGTAGGCCTGGTTCGGGTCGCCGGCGAAGGCCACCTTGAACGCATGCGGCGTGGGCATGACGGCTCCCGTGGGGTATTCGCTCTGCAGCGTGTTGGCCACGAGCTTGAGCGTGTCGATGGGGGTGGTGCCATTGGCGATGCGCCAGACGCTCACACCGTGCGGGCCGTCGGCCAAGTAGAGGAAGTTGCCGGCCACCGTAGCGCCCTCGGCGTGGCCGATGGCAATGGGCTGGCCTGCCGAGCCATCTTCAAACGCGCCGGTCTCGTTGGTGCTGACCAGGTTCACTGGCACATCGAAGCGGTTGGCAGGCGCTACACCCGCAGTCGTCAGATCGACGAAGTCGACGAAGCTCACACCGCCAGCCCCCGAAGACTGGACGGCGTCCACCTGCCCGGCAGCGGCCACATTGCGCGCGGCCAGCAGGAACAGGGCCCCGCCATGACCATTGATCTCGCCGGTGGCCAGCATCACCGGCGCATAGTAATTTCCACCCGGTGCCGTGGCCGTCAGGAACCTGGGCAGCGACTCGTCACCCACCGGCTCAGGGGTCATGTCGTAGGACGAGACGAACTCGTAGTCGGGCCAGAAGGTTTTGGGGTTCGTGTTGTTGTTGAAACCACCCGCACCGTTGCGCCACTGCGCGACCGGGTCCTCGGCCCCGCTGACCACCACCAGACCGGCGAAATGGTCAGTGTAGTAGGCGCGGTAGCCTCCGCCCTCGGCCACCACGCGCACGTCCATCACGCCGGCCTCCTTGAGCATGCCCGAGCCAAAGTGCGAGAGGATGCCCTTCTTGTCCACGTTGATCGGCGGCTCGTCGGGGCCATGGGCCGGCGCAGCCGGCACATAGCCTACATAGGCCGGCGCGGCCGGATCGGTCACGTCCACGGCCACCAGTCCGCCCAACGAGTAGGCGACGTAGGCCACGGTCTTGCCATCGTTAGGACCGCCGGAAATCGTGTGGACGTCCAGCGTGCGGGCATTGTAGTAGTACTTGCCATAGCGGTCGAACTGCGCCCACGGATAGCCCGATGCCAGTTCATTCTTGTTGCCGAGTTCCGCGGCCGCCTGCCAATAGGTGGGCATGCCATCGGCATCGATGAAGGGGCCGCCGTCGTAGTTGTCTTCAGGATCAAGATCGGCCCCGGTAGCCAGCAACGTGGCGTTGCAATTGGGCTTCAGGTTCGGGTAGCCGAACCAGTCTTCCTGTGCGCCTGCGGTGCAGTCGGCGTACTTGTTGTAGGCACCCAAGCGGGCCCCAGCCAAGTTAGCCGGGTTGTAGATGCCGACGCCCAGGAAACCCAACGCGGCGTAGAGCTTGCCACCGTGCAGCTTGAGGCTTAGCGGCCCGCCCCACGGGCTTTCGCCGGCGTACTTCAGCGTCCACAACTCCGGACCGCTGATCGCCAGCACGCCATCAGCCGCGGCGTCCAGCAGGCTGCCCAGCGTGGTCTGCTGGATGCCGAAAGAGCCGTTGGCGATAAACAGGCGGTCGCCAGCCGTCGCACCTGCCGTGCCGTCGCTATCTTCGATTAGCACGTCGTTGACCACGCCATTCGTGAGTGGGGTCAGGGGATCGGTTGCGGGCTCGGTGAACACGGCGCCACCGCCGTCCGAGTAGGTGTAGGCAGGGGGCGCATAGTTGACCGTCATGGTGCGTAGATACACCGGCGCGGTCGGGGTGGTGACGTCCACCACACCGATACCCTTGCCCCCCATGGACAGCAGCGCGTAATCCTTGCCCGCATAACCCGTGAGCACCGTGATACGCTGAATGTAGCCGGGCGCGTTCAACTCGACCACGGCATCCTTGCTCATGCCGATCTTCGTGACGGCGAAGCGGTTGGCCATGCTATACAGGGTCCACGGGGTGGCCATCCCGTCTTCGTAATACGCCACCGCCGTGGTGGCGCCACCGATCTGTGCGGCCAGCGTGTCGATGTTGGCCTCGACCTGCAGCGCAGCGCCGTCGCCGCCCGACGAGCCGCAACCAGCCAAGACGAGAGCCGCGGCCGAGACGGTCAGCGCCAAGCCGGCACGCCAGCCTTTCCTCTTCTGTACATGCTTCATGGTCAACCCCTCTGGAAAACTGAAAAAGAAATATCAATTTTCAGACTACGGCCTCAGGAAGGAAGGTGCTTGATGCAGATCAAGAACGTTGCAGTCTCCCGGCCACTGTTACTTCCAGGATCTGCCTTCAGCCCAACTCTTGAAAATTCAGTTCCCCGCCCGCAACGAATTGAGAATTCGCATTGCGCATGCCCGCGACCTCTGCGCTGCGTCCGGTCACCTGTTGTGTGTCGCGGTCTGGATGCCGCCTCCTGACGGCCCACCGAGTCATGGGAAGATACCGCCCGTGACCCCGCCCGACACGCCCCCGCCCCCCACCCTGCTGCAGGAATGCGGGCTGACGCGGCCGCGGCCCGGGCTGCTGGCCTGGCCGCCGGATGCGCACCTGGCGCTGGCGCTGGCGGCGGCCGTGCCGGTGTGGCTGGGGCTGGGCCTGCTGGCGGGGCCGCGCATGCATGCGCCGGCCACGGCGCTGGCCTGGGCCTCCTTCGTGCTGGTGCAGCCGCTGCTCGAAGAGCTGGTGTTTCGCGGCCTGCTGCAGGGGCAGGCGCTGCGCTGGCTGGCCACGCCCGCGGGGCAGCCGCGCCGCCTTGGCCCGCTGACGCTGGCCAACCTGCTGGTCACCGCGCTGTTCGTGGTGCTGCACCTGCGGGCGCAGCCGCTGACCTGGGCACTGGCGGTGGCGGTGCCGTCGCTGGTGTTCGGCCATCTGCGCGAGCGCCTGGGCAGCGTCTGGCCGGCGGTGCTGGTGCACGCGGTCTACAACGCGGGCTTCGGCCTCGCAGCCTGGCTGGCGCGGGCATGAAAAAGGCCCGGGAGACCCGGGCCGCAAATTCACCTTTGGAGATTCAGGCGGCTCAGCCGCCGCAGGTCACGGGCAGGGCGTTGGCGATGGCGTTCCATTCCTCCTGGCTCAGCACGGTGGGCACGTACTGCACGCCCATGCCGATGAGCACGTCGTTGAAGGCGCGCAGGTGGTTGCCGGAGCCGCACAGCAGGTTGTCATAGACCTGCACGATGTCGGGCTCGTCGATGACCTCGGCCTTCTTCTCGTTGATGTCGCGGATGTCCTTTTCCTCGATCAGGCAGCCGACCTTGAGCGCGTCGATCAGGCTGGGCTCGCCCATGGCGACGAGCTGGTCGTAGAGCTCCTGCAGGTCGTCGTCCTCGAACACGCCGGGCGGGTTATTGGCAGCCGGGTCTTCCAGGCCATGGGCCACGAGGCGCAGCCGCACGGCCTCGGTGTGCTCGGCTTCGCTCAGGGAGATCTGGTAGAAGACGTTGTGCCCCCACTTGGCATACAGGGCCACGTAGACGTCGTGCGCCAGTTTTTCCTCCTCGCGCATGAAGAGCAGGCCGGCGATTTCTTCCGGCGACAGGTCTTCCTCGATCGTCGAGCTGGTGGCGGCCGCGCTGGCCGTGCTGGTGCCTAGGGTGGCGACGTCGTCACCGCCGCCGCAGGCCGTCATCAGGGGGGCCAGGGCCGCGCCGCCCAGTGCGGCACCCATGTAGCGCAGGAATTGCTTGCGTTGCATCTCTCGTCCTTCCGTGCGATGCGAGGGCATCGCTGATGGACGTAGGTTAGGGACGGGCCAGCCATAACCAAATGAGATATCTCAAGCGCGGCGGGCCGAATGTGAGCCGATGTAAGCACAGGGCCCCTTCGTAACACCTGCTTACATCCGCGGCCGGCCGGCGGATGATGCAGGGGGCCCGGGCGCTGCGGCGGGCCCGCAGGCCGGGGTCAGAACGGGATGTCGTCGTCCATGTCGTCGAAGCCGCTGGCCGCCTTGGCCGGGGCCTGGCGCGGGGCGGCGCCGGCCGGGGCGCGCGGCGCGGGGGCGGCGGCGCGGCGCGGGGCACCGCCGCCGTCTTCCTCCGGGCCGCCCATGCCTTCGCGGCCGCCGAGCAGCTGCATTTCGGTGGCGATGATGTCCACCGTGTTCTGCTCGTGGCCTTCCTTGTTGGTGAACTTGCCGTACTTGAGGCGGCCTTCGACGTAGACCGGGCGGCCCTTCTTCAGGTATTCGCCGGCGATCTCGGCCAGGCGGTCATAGAAGGTGACGCGATGCCACTGGGTGTCTTCGACGGTCTCGCCGGTGTTCTTGTCCTTGCGGCGGCTGGAGGTGGCCACGCTGACGTTGGCCACGGCCTGGCCCGAGGGCAGGTAGCGGATTTCGGGGTCGCGGCCGCAGTTGCCGACGAGGATGACTTTGTTGACGGATGCCATGGGGTGTTCCTCCAGAGATTCGGGTGATTATGGCTGCTCGGCGCCGCGTTCCAAACTGCTGCCGCGCCCGGGCGCGCGCATGGGCCAGGCCAGCAGCAGCCACAGGCCCATGCCGGCCGCGCTGGCCAGGAACAGGCCGTCCAGGCCGGCGTGCTTGACGAGCCAGCCCCCGGCCGCACCGCCAGCGAACAGGCCCAGCGACTGCAGGGTGTTGTACACGCCCAGCGCCGCGCCGCGCGCCTGTGCCGGGGCGATGCGCGAGACCAGGCTGGGCTGGCTGGCTTCGAGCACGTTGAAGCCGCAAAAGAAGAGGAACAGCAGCAGCGCCAGCGCGGCGATGCCGGGCGCATCGGCCACCCACAGCAGGCCGAGCTGCACCAAGCCGATCAGGCCGATGGCGCCGAGGAACACGGCGCGAAGGTAGCCCCGGCGCTCCAGCGGGAACAGGGTGGTGCCCATGACGACGAAGGAGGCGAGCACGGCGGGCAGGTAGAGCCACCAGTGGTGTTCCTTGGCCAGCCCGGCCTGCACCAGCAGCGCCGGCACCGCGACCCACATGGACAGCTGCACGGCATGCAGGATGAAGACGCCGGCATTCAGGCGCAGCAGGCCGGGGTGGGCCAGCACGTCGGCCAGCCGGCCGCGCGGCACGGCGTGCTGCTGCTTCGGCTCGGGCGGCACGCCCCAGAGGACCAGGGCGATGCCGGCCAGCGCCAGGGCCGCGGTCAGCCCGAACAGGCCCGCCAGGCCGACGGCCGCCACCAGCAGCGGCGCGAGCACGAGCGAGAGCGCGAACATGAGGCCGATGCTGGCGCCCACCAGGGCCATGGCCTTGGTGCGCACCTCGTCGCGGGTCTGGTCGGCCAGCAACGCGGTGACGGCCGCCGACACCGCGCCCGCGCCCTGCAGCGCACGGCCCGCGAGCAGGCCCAGCAGGGTGTCGGCCGTGGCGGCGACAAGGCTGCCGACGACGAACACCAGCAGCCCGGCGACGATGACGCGCTTGCGCCCGAGGCGGTCCGAGGCCAGGCCGAAGGGGATCTGCAGGAAGGCCTGCGTGAGGCCGTAGATGCCCATGGCCAGGCCGACCAGGGCCGGGTCGTCACCGCCGGGGTAGCGCGCGGCCTCCAGCGCGAAGACGGGCAGCACCAGGAACAGGCCCAGCATGCGCAGGGCAAAGATGGCGGCGAGCGACAGGCTGGCGCGGCGTTCGCGCGCGCTCATCGCATGGGCGGCGGGGCGGTCGGACGGGGAGGCGGTGGGTGATGACACGGGATGCACGGGACAGTCGGACACGGCGCCCGGCCACGACGGCGGGCAAAGTGCCGATTGTCCCCGATCCGCGGGCCGGAGCGCCTCAGGCGTTCATGAAGCCCAGATCCCGGGGATAGGCGGGGTAGCCGGCGGCCGCACCGAAATTGACGATGCCGGGCAGCACCGTGGGCATTTCGGCGTCGGTCACGCCGAACCACTTGGCCAGCGTGGCGGCGTACTGGTCCACCGAGGTGCTGGGCAGCAGCCGGCCCTGGCCGACGTGCCACTCGTCCTGGGGATCGTAGATCCGCGAGCCCGCCGGTGCGCCGTTGTGGCGGTTCTGGATGCTGACGGGCGGCGGCGAGCCGTAGAAGGACTTGCCACGCACCGCGCCGCCAACCACGAAGTGGTGGCTGCCCCAGCCGTGGTCGGAGCCGTCGCCGTTGGAGCTCAGGGTGCGGCCGAAGTCCGAGGCGGTGAAGGCGGTCACCTGGTTTTCCACGCCGAGCTCGACCGTGGCGTTGTAGAACGCCGTCATGGCCGCGCTGAGTCGGCCCAGCAGGACCGGCTGCTGGGCGATGAGGTTGTCGTGCAGGTCAAAGCCGCCGAGCGAGACAAAGAACACCTGGCGGCGCGCGCCCAGTCCGCTGCGCCCCTTGATCAGGCGCGCCACCATCTTGAGCTGCTGTGACAGGCTGTCGGTCTCGAAGGGCGTCGCCAGATCCGGCAGCGTCAGCGCACTGGTGATGGCCGCCTCCGCCTCGATCGCGCGCTTGGTGACGGCGTTGTACTCGTTCTCGAGCACATGGCCGCTGGCCTGCTGGATCAGGGTGTTCAGGGCGGCGGGCAGTGCGCTGGAGCCGTAGACCGAGCTGTTCATGGCCGGCTGGATGCGGATGGCGCCACGGCTGCTGACCTGGTATTGCAGGGTGGTGTCGCCGGCGAGGAAGACGGCATTGCCGGAGACCGAGATGCCGGTGAAGAGCGAGTTGCCGTTGAGGCTGGGGTTGGGCGGGATCACCAGATCGCCGATGTTGCCGCCCCAGCCGACCTTGGAGCCCTCGGGCGAGGACGACTGCCAGATGGACTGCTGGTCGTTGTGCGAGAACAGCTGTGGCGGGCGCGGGTAGAGGGTGCGGTTGCTGCTGTCGTACTCGCTGCGGGTCAGGGGCTTGACCAGCGGGCCGACGTTGAGCTGCACCGCGGCCTGCCCGCCGTTGAAGAGGCCGGCCAGGCCGGTCATGGCCGGGTGCAGGGCGTACTGGCGCGTGCGGCCCAGCGGGTCCACCGGCGCCACGGTCGGCGCCAGCAGCGTGGGGGTGAGCGCGTCGCGGGCGATGGCGATGCCGGCGGTGCCGCCGCGGATGGTGCTGTATTCGTTGTAGCTGTCGCTGTCGTAGGTGACGACGGTGTTGGCGTAGTCGTTGCCGCCGAAGAGGAAGACGCAGACCAGGGCCTTGTAGTCGCCGGCCGTCGCGTTGAAGGCGGCGGCATCGCCGATGGCCGACAGGTTCATGGCGAAGGGCAGCGCGCTGCCCAGCGCGAGGCCGCCAGAGCGGCGCAGGAACGCGCGGCGATCGGGGTTCTGGGGGAGGGGCGTACGCATGGTGCGGGGCTTTCTTACTTCTGGATCAGGTATTCGGCACAGGCCATGACCATGAGCACGGCCGCGTTGACGCGGTTGCGCTTGTTGGTGTCGGTGCTGGAGGCCATGCTGCCCACGGTGCTGGTGATGGTGGCCACCGTCGTGGACGACAGCTGGCCGGCGCACAGCAGCAGGTTGAGGCGGTCCACCAGCGCGCTGGGGCTGGCCGGGTCGGGGCTGAGGGCCAGCGCCAGTTCGCGGGTGTAGCTGGCCTTGACCTCGCGCGAGTCGCCCACGCCGCTGCTGATCGCGCTCATGAGGTAGTTCAGGTAGCCGCCCACGCTGGTCTCGTTGACGATCTGGAACTCGGGCACCACCTTGCCGGCCGACAGCGCCGTGCCGGGCGGCACGTAGCCGGGCCGGAAGAAGTTGAACACCGAGGGCGCGCGCAGCGGGCTTTGCCCGAGGGCCGTGCCCGGATTGCTGAGGTCGCGGATCTTCCAGGCGCCGCTTTCAGAGCGGGCGCCGAAGGTGCGCCCCCACTGGACCAGGCGCAGCATGGGTTCGCGCAGCTTGCCGAATTCGGGGGCCGTCAGGCCGGCCGGGGAACGGGCCTCGTCGTCGAACAGGATGGCAGCCAGCACGAAGGCCAGGTCGCCGCGCACGCCGGCGCCGTTGTTGGCGAACACGGCCGCCACGCGCTGCACGTAGCCCGGGCTGGGGTTGCTGGTGACCAGGCGCTGGATCAGCTGCTTGCAGATGAAGGGCGCGGTGTTGGGATGGTTGAAGAGGGTGTCCAGCGCGGTCGCGAGCGCCTGCGCGGCCGGCGTGTTGGCCGCAATGGTGGTGCCCAGGAAGTTGACTTCGAGCATGGAGTGGTTGCGCTCGTCGCTGTGCGTCTGCCGCATGGGCAGGCGCGCGAAGTCCGTGCTGGGGATGGTGCGGTTGTCAATCTGGGTCGGCTTGTTCTGGCTCTGGTCGAGGTCGTAGCCGGTGAAGACGCGCGCCAGGTTGCTGACGTCGCTCGGGGTGTAGGTCTCGATCGGCTGGCCGCCACTGGTCTGTACCGTGCCGTCCGGGTTGAGCAGGTGCAACCCGACGGTGAAGAGCTGCATGACCTCGCGCGCGTAGTTCTCGTCGGGCTGGCGGCCTGAGGAATTTTCCTTGCGGTTGCCGCGGGTGTTGAGGTAGTAGCCCATGGCTACGTTCAGCGTGATGGCCTCCAGCAGGTCGCGGAAGTTGCCCAGGCCGTGGCGCATCAGCGTGTCCCAGTAGTGGGCGATCACGTGGCTGCGCCAGGTGGCGTTGATGCCGCCAAGCGACACGACGAAAATTTCCGACAGGGCCAGCGCCATGCGCGCACGCACGGGCGCAGCGCTCGTCATGAGCTGGCTCCAGATCATGAAGTCGCCGGGATAGGTCTGGTCGTAGTAGTTGTCCGGGTTCTGCGGGTCACCGTAACCATGGTGGTTGAGCCAGCTCCAGCCGGTCACGTAGGAAGCGGCCACCTGCTGCTCCAGCCAGCGGGCATAGCCCTGGGAGCGCAGCGCGGCGATCTCGGCCTCGCTGGCCGAAAACTGGGCGTGCAGCAGGAAGCGTGCGGCCTGCTCGTCCGTGACGGGCGACGGGTAGCTGAAACCGGCGCTCGACAGGGTGACGGTGCGCCCGGCCACCGACACCAAGGGGGGGGCCGAACTGCCGCCGCCTCCGCCCCCGCCGCCACACGCGGCCAGCGAGGCCGCGGCGGCCGCCACAGTGGCCAGCCGGGCCATGCTGACGGCCGTCGCCGTCGCCGGCTCCGGCTGCTCGGCTTCGGCGTCCGCTCGCACCTGCGCCTGCGGCGCATCCATTACGTCTTCATGCATCATCTCGCTCCCGCTGAGGGTGTCGCACCGCACGGCGCGGTTCACCACGGTGGTGGAGCCTAGCGGCCGCGGCCCTGCCCGCCGGGGCCGATTACAGTCATTTACGCTTGCTGTTGCGGCAAAGCCGCAGGGATACAAAGCGGCACAAGTGTTGCTCCCCATTGCTCACGCGGCGGCCGGGTTTTGTGGCACAAGCGGCGCCACACAAGGGCGGGGAGTGCCCGGACCGGCCGACTCACTATCATGGTGGGTTTTGTCCAAGTGGCCATCCCGTGAACCTCAGCCCCAACGATGCCGTACACCCCGCCCCCGCAGGGGAAGGCCGCTACCTGGCCCACGCCCTGCAGCAGCAGGCCATCCACGTGCGCGGGGCACGCACGCACAACCTCAAGAACATCGACCTAGACATCCCGCGCAACCAGCTCGTGGTGATCACCGGCCTGTCGGGTTCGGGCAAGTCCAGCCTGGCGTTTGACACGCTCTATGCCGAGGGCCAGCGGCGCTACGTGGAGAGTCTCTCGACCTATGCGCGCCAGTTCCTGCAGCTCATGGACAAGCCGGACGTGGACCTGATCGAGGGGCTGTCGCCGGCCATCAGCATCGAGCAGAAGGCCACCAGCCACAACCCGCGCTCGACTGTGGGCACGGTGACCGAGATCCACGACTACCTGCGCCTGCTGTATGCGCGCGCTGGCACACCGTACTGCCCCGAGCACGGGCTGCCGCTGCAGGCGCAGACGGTGAGTCAGATGGTGGACGCCGCGCTCGCCCTTCCGGCCGAGACGCGGCTGATGATCCTGGCGCCGCTGGCGCGGCAGAAGAAGGGCGAGTTCACCGAGGTGTTCGAGGACATGCAGGCCCAGGGCTACGTGCGCTTCCGCATCAACGGTCAGGCCCTGAACTTCGACGAACTGCCGAAGCTGAAGAAGACGGAGAAGCACGATCTCGACGTCGTGGTCGACCGCCTCAAGGTGCGCGCGGCCGACGACCACGAGCACGCCGCACTGCGCCAGCGCCTGGCCGAGAGCTTCGAGGCCGCGCTGCGCCTGGCCCAGGGCCGGGCCATCGCGCTGGAGATGGACACCGGCGTGGAACACGCCTACAACGCGCGCTTCGCCTGCCCGCAGTGCCACTATTCGATCAGCGAGCTCGAGCCGCGCCTGTTCTCCTTCAACTCGCCACAGGGCGCCTGCCCCAGCTGCGACGGCATCGGCCAGCAGGAGTTCTTCGACCCGGCGCGCGTGGTGGCCTTTCCTTCACTGAGCCTGGCCGGTGGTGCCATCAAGGGCTGGGACCGGCGCAACGGCTACTACTTCGCCATGCTCGAGAGCCTGGCGAAGCACTACAAGTTCGATGTCGAGGCGCCCTTCGAGGAGCTGCCCCCGGCCGTGCAGCAGGTCATCCTGCACGGCTCGGGCGAGGAAGAGATCCGGTTCAGCTACGTCATGGACTCGGGGGCCTCCAAGGGCCGCAAGGTCGGCAAGACCCACGCCTTCGAGGGCATCATTCCCAACATGACGCGGCGCTACCGCGAGACCGAGTCGGCCCTGGTGCGCGAGGACCTGGCCCGCCTGCGCGGCACCCAGCCCTGCCCGGCCTGCGCGGGCACGCGGCTGCGCACCGAGGCCCGGCACGTGAAGGTCGGCGAAGGTGCGCAGGCGCGCGCCATCTTCGAGGTCAGCCACCTGACGCTGCGCGAGTGCCACGCCTACTTCGACCAGCTGCAGCTGCACGGGGCCAAGGCCGAGATCGCCGACAAGGTGGTGCGCGAGATCCGCCTGCGCCTGAAGTTCCTCAACGACGTCGGCCTGAACTACCTGAGCCTGGAGCGCAGCGCGGAGACACTCTCGGGCGGCGAGGCCCAGCGCATCCGCCTGGCCAGCCAGATCGGCTCCGGCCTCACGGGCGTGATGTACGTGCTCGACGAGCCCAGCATCGGCCTGCACCAGCGCGACAACGACCGCCTGATCGACACCCTGCGGCACCTGCGTGACATCGGCAACAGCGTGCTGGTGGTGGAGCACGATGAGGACATGATGCGCGCGGCCGACCTGCTGATCGACATGGGGCCCGGCGCCGGGGTGCATGGCGGGCGCGTGGTGGCGCAGGGGACCTTCGATGAGGTCAAGGCCAACCCGGACTCGCTCACCGGCCGTTACCTCGCGCGCACGCTGCAAATCCCGGTGCCGAAGCAGCGGCACGCGCCCGGTGCGCAGCAGCTGCACATCCTGGGCGCGAGCGGCAACAACCTGAAGCATGTGGACGTGGCCATCCCGGTCGGGCTGTTCACCTGCGTCACCGGGGTTTCGGGTTCGGGCAAGTCCACGCTGGTGAACGACACGCTGTACAAGGCCGTGGCCCGGCAGCTCTACCGCGCGCACGACGAGCCGGCACCGGCGCAGGCCATCGAGGGCATCGAGCATTTCGACAAGGTCATCAACGTCGACCAGTCGCCCATCGGCCGCACGCCGCGCTCCAACCCGGCCACCTACACGGGCCTGTTCACGGCCATCCGCGAGCTCATGGCCGAGGTGCCGATGGCGCGCGAGCGCGGCTACGGGCCCGGGCGCTTCTCCTTCAACGTGGCCGGCGGGCGCTGCGAGGCCTGCCAGGGCGACGGCATGGTGAAGGTGGAGATGCACTTCCTGCCCGACGTCTACGTGCCCTGCGACGTCTGCGCCGGCGCGCGCTACAACCGCGAGACGCTGGAGGTGCTCTACAAGGGCCGGAACATCGCCCAGGTGCTGGACCTGACGGTGGAAGCGGCGTTCGACTTCTTCAAGGCCGTGCCGGCCATCGCGCGCAAGCTGCAGACGCTGCTCGACGTGGGCCTGAGCTACGTGAAGCTGGGCCAGTCGGCCACCACGCTCTCGGGCGGCGAGGCGCAGCGCGTCAAGCTGGCGCTCGAACTGTCCAAGCGTGACACGGGGCGCACGCTCTACATCCTGGACGAGCCGACCACGGGCCTGCATTTCGGCGACATCGCCCTGCTGCTCAAGGTGCTGCACCAGCTGCGCGACGCCGGCAACACCATCGTGGTGATCGAGCACAACCTGGACGTCATCAAGACGGCCGACTGGCTGATCGACATGGGACCGGAGGGCGGTGCCGGCGGCGGCACCGTGGTGGGCGTGGGCACGCCCGAGGCGCTGGCGGCCAACGCGGCCAGCCACACCGGGCGCTACCTGCGGCCGCTGCTCTGAGCGGCGGCCGCGCGGGCCTGCCGCGTCAGCGCTGCAGGTCCTCGATGGCGTCGATGACGATGGCCGTGCCCACGGCGATCATCAGGATGTCCTGCGCCACGCGCACGTACTCGTAGCCGCGGGGCGGCACGCGCAGGCGCACGCGGACATCGGCTTCGAGCGGGGCATAGGCCACGTCGCGCGGCAGGGGCTGGCCGACGCGCCATTTCTTCGCCTGCCCGGGCGGCTGGCAGCCATTGCCCTTCTTGGCCAGCCCGGGCGGGCAGCCCTTGCCGTTCTTGCCCTGCTTGCGGTTGTAGTCGTACACCGCATCGCGGTCGCGGTCGCCGAAGTAGGCGCCGATGCGGACCTCCACCTGGCCGCCGTTGCGGCGGTCGTCGTAGCGGCGATCATCCCGCCGGTCGTCATCGCGGTCGCGCCGGCGGTCGTCGTCGCGGTCCTCGTAGCGGTCGACACGGCGGTCGCGGTCGTCGCGTGCATGGCGGTCGTCGCGGTCGCGCGTGCTGCGGCTGTCGTAGGGTTCGATCGTGCCGACCGGGCGCTCGGCCACGGCGGTGCAGGCGCTCAGCGCGAGTGCGGCCACCACGGCATACAGGGGGAGGGCTCTGGAGATGCTGGACATGTTTCTTTCCTTTGCGGCCTACGCCGCGTGGGCAGGACTGTAGTGGCCTCAGCCCCGCGCTGTCTGTAACAAGTTGCGCGTGCGCTCGGCTTCGCTGCGGGCCGCCGCTGCGAAGTCGGCACCGGCCGAGGCGTAGAGCACGGCGCGCGAGGAGTTCACGACGATGGGTGCGGTGGTCTCGCCCCCGCTGGCGCGCCAGCCGGCCCTGACCGTGGCCGCGGCGTCGCCGCCCTGGGCCCCGACGCCGGGGATCAGCAGCGGCACGGTCGGGGCGACGGCGCGCACGCGCTCGATCTCGGCCGGGTAGGTGGCGCCCACGACGAGCCCGAGCTGGCCGTTGAGGTTCCAGGGGCCCTGGGCCAGCCGCGCGATGTGCTCGTAGAGCAGCGGCTCGCCCGGCACGCTGGCCAGGCGCTGGGCCTGCAGGTCGTCGCCGCCGGGGTTGGAGGTGCGGCACAGCAGGAAGGCGCCCTTGCCGTGGTACTTCAGGTAGGGCTGGATGGAATCGAAGCCCATGAACGGCGAGAGCGTCACGGCGTCGGCGCCGTAGCGCTCGAAGGCCTCCCTGGCGTACTGCTCGGCCGTGCTGCCGATGTCGCCGCGCTTGGCGTCGAGGATGACCGGCACCTGTGGCGCCACCCGGCGCATGTGGGCCATGAGCCTTTCAAGCTGGTCCTCGGCGCGGTGGGCGGCGAAGTAGGCGATCTGCGGCTTGAAGGCAATCACCAGGTCGGCGGTGGCCTCGACGATGGCGGCGCAGAAGTCGTAGATCTTCGAGGCGTCACCCTGGTAGGCGCCGGGGAAGCGGGCCGGCTCGGGATCGAGCCCCACGCACAGCATGGAGCCGTTGCGCCGCTCGGCGGCGCGCAGCATGTCGAGGAAGGTCATGCCCATATTGTAAGAAGGCGCCCGTCACGGGCGCCTGGCGTGCAGCTACAGGTCCAGCACCAGCTGCGGCGTCTTGGCGCGCGAGCAGCAGGGCGTGAACTGGTCGTTGGCGGCCTGCTCCTCGGGCGTGAGGTAGCTGTCCCTGTGGTCGGGCACGCCTTCGAGCACGCGCGTGAGGCAGGTGCCGCACACGCCCTGCTCGCACGAGACCATGATCTCGACACCGGCCTCGGCCAGGGCCTGGGTCACGGTCTTGTCCCTGGGCACCATGACGATGCGGCCCGAGCTCGCGAGCTTGATCTCGAAGCCGGCATCGCTGTCGGACCTGGCCACCTCGGCACCGAAGAATTCGTAATGCAGCTGGCTTTCGGGCCAGCCGCTCTGGCGCGCCGTGCCCAGCACAGCGTCCATATAGCCCTTGGGGCCGCAGACGTAGAGGTGCGTGCCGGCCGCCGGCGTGCGCAGCAGGGCCGTGAGGTCCAGCTTCTGGGCCGGCTCGCCGTCGTCGAAGTGGAACTGCACGCGCCCGGCAAAGGCCGACTGCGCGATGCGCTGGCGGAACGCGGCCCGCGCGGGTGAGCGCGCGGCGTAATGCATCTCGAACTCGGCCCCGGTGTTGGCGAGGCGCTCGGCCATGCACAGGATGGGCGTGACGCCGATGCCGCCGGCCAGCAGCAGATGTTTCTTCGCGTCGTGGGCCAGCGGGAAATGGTTCTTCGGCGCGCTGATCTGCAGCACGTCGCCTTCCTGCACCTGCTCGTGCATGGCCTGCGAACCACCGCGCGAGGCCGGATCGCGCAGCACGCCGATGAGGTAACGGTGGGTTTCCTGCGGGTCGTTGCACAGCGAGTACTGCCGGGTGATCCCGCCCGGGAGCTGGACGTCGACGTGCGCGCCGGCCGAGAAGGCCGGCAGCGCACCACCCGCGACGGCAACCAGCTCAAAGGTGCAGATGTCCTGCGCCTCCACGGCCTTGCGGGCCACGCGCACCGTAAGGGTCGCTGTGCTGCTGCTCATGGGCTTCCTTCAGGACTGGGCCGCGGCCTGCTCGGCGGCGACGATGCGGTCGATGATCTTGCGCGACTGTACGCCACCGGCGTCGATGTTGAGCATCAGCAGCTTGCGCTCGGGATAGCGCAGCAGGTTCTGCTGCTGGCGCTCCAGCATCTCCAGGTCCTCGGCGAAGATCTTGCCCTGGCCCTCGCGGATGCTGGCTGTCAGCGCCTTGTCCTTCGGGTTGAACTTGCGCGCCATGCCCCAGAAGTAGTGAATGGAGGTATCGGTCTCGGGCGTGATGAAGTCGATCACGCGGGCATAGACCTTCTTGTCGTTGGGCGCGTCGTAGCCGCCCTGGCCCTGCAGCGCCACACCCACCTCGATGATGACGTGGCTGGGTGGCGTGAAGCGGCAGATCTGCCAGCGGTCCACCGTGACGTCGTCGGGCAGGCCGTGGCTGCGCAGCGCGGCCTTCCAGAACGGCGGGGGCAGGATGCCGTTCATGTAACGTGCGGTGGTGACCACATCGCCCTCCACCGTGGTCTTGCAGGGCGTCTCGTCGATCTCCTTCTGGCCGATGGAGGTGCTGTGCACATAGGTCTCGTGCGTGAGGTCCATCAGGTTGTCGATCATCAGGCGGTAGTCGCACTGGATGTGGTACAGCCCGCCGCCATAGGCCCACTCGGGGTGGTCGTACCACTCCAGCACGGGGATCTTGCTCTCGTCGGCCTGGGCCGCATCACCGGGCCAGACCCAGATGAAACCGTAGCGCTCGACCACCGGGAAGCTCCTGATGGCCGGGAAGCCGCCCACGCGCTGGCCCGGCATGTGCACGGTCTTGCCGTCGCAACCCATCTCCAGCCCGTGGTAGCCGCAGACCAGCTTGCCCTCGCAGACATAGCCCAGCGACAGCGGCGCGCCACGGTGCGGGCAGAAGTCCTGCACCGCCGCGACCTTGTTCTCCACCCCGCGGTAGAACACGATGCGCTCGTTGCAGATGGTGCGCCCAAGCGGCTTGTCGTCGATCTCGTTGGGCGTTGCTGCCACATACCAGGTGTTTTTCGGGAACATGTCGGTCACCTCGCTCGGTTGAACATAGTGGGCATCCAGCGCGGATTCCATTCATTCCGCATACTGAATGACATTCATTGTACTGAATGAACGCCGAAAGAGAAGCCCGCCGGATCCGTGAAAACCCTGATTCCGACGGGCGGCTGCCGCTGTCTCAGGCCTCGGCGGCCCCGCGGCCCTTGCGCATCGGCGCCTTGTTCTGGCTGTCGTAGAGGTGCACGAACTTGCGCAGCAGGCGCATGAATTCCTTCTGCTCGGCCGGCTCCAGGCTGCTCATCATGCCCTGGTAGTGCACGCTCACACCCGGCATGAGCTCGAGCAGGACTTCCTCCCCGGACGGGGTCAGCGACAGGCGGCGCTGGCGGCGCGGCAGCACCTCGCGCAGGATCCAGCCCTTGGTCTCGAGCCGCGCCGCGATGTCGGCGGTGGTCGAGGTGTCCAGCGCAATCAGCTGCGCCAGCGTGACCTGGTCGATGCCGGGGGTCTCGTGCAGGGTGCGCAGGATGGCGTACTGGATGGGAGTGACATGCCGGCCATGCACCTCGTGGAACTTGGAGACGGCGATCTGCTGGGCACGGCGGATCAAATGGCCGGGCTCGTCGTAAAGCTCGATGGCGGCGGGGGTGTCGGCAGGCTGGCTCATGGCGGGCACGGTGGGCATCACGGTTGGGCGGATGGACGGATTGTGCGTCAAGCCTGCAACGGCTGGCCATAGCGCTGCAGCACGTGGTAGCGCTGCGCGGCAGCGCCGGTGGATTCCATCAGCACGTAGTCCTGCACGGTCCAGCCCCAGGCCGGCGGCTGCGCGGGACGCTCGGCCGCTGCCGCGTGGCGCGCCAGGGTCAGGTGCGGGCGGTAGGCACGCTCGTCGGTGCGCAGGCCCAGCTGGCGCAGGCGCCGGCCCAGCGCGTCGTGCAGCTGCTGCAGCGCCGCCGGCACCGCCATGGGCAGCAGCACGGCCAGGCCGTGCGGCCACAGTGCAGCCTGGCCGAAACGCAGCTCGAAAGGGGTGAAGCCGCACGCCAGCGCCGCCTGCAGCGCATCGAGTCGCGCGCGCGGCACGGCGCCGAGGAAGTGCAGCGTCACATGCCAGTCGGCCGGCGCATAGCGCACGGCGTCGGCATTCCAGCGCCACTGCGCAGCATGCTCCGAGAGGGCCGCCTGCACCGCCGGCGGCGGGCACAGGGCCAGAAAGAGTCGCGCGGGATCAGGCTGCGGGTTCGTCATGGCAGGCCGGTCCATGGCAAGCACCGGCACAAGGGTTCAGCGCACGGCCGGCAACTGGCCCTGCGGGACCGCCGGGGCCAGGGGCTGCGCCGGGGCCGGCGTGTCCTGCACCTCACGCGCGGACTCGATGAAGTATTCCGTCTCACCGAAACAGGAGGTGGGCACGAACTTGTGCTGGCGGTAATGCAGCACCACGCGCCGGCCTGCGAGCTGGTTGATCCGTTGCGCCACGGCCTCGTCGCGCACGCTGAACTGGAACTTCTCGGGAATCGCGCCCGGCATGGTCACCATGGCGATCTCCCCCTCCCAGGTCTTGCAGATCCAGCCCTTGCGCGAGAGCTTCTGCACGTAGCCGGTGCGCTCGCCCTCGGAAAAGCTCCAGTGCAGCGAGAGCCAGGTCCAGCCGGCGCCCAGCAGCAGCACGGCCAGCAAGAGGGCCAGGAGGAGGGTGAGGAATCGTTTCATCGTGGGTACTCGCCTGTGGTTTCGTTTCAGCTCGGAAAGGGCTCAGTGGGGCGCCAGGCCGCGCACGACTTCGCGCGCCAGGCACAGGTCGGCCCAGGCGCGGGCCTTGTCCTGCGGCGTGCGCAGCAGGTAGGCCGGGTGGTAGCTCACGATGACGGGCACGCCGGCGTACTGGTGCACCTGGCCGCGCAGCTTGCCCAGCGGGACGGAGGCCACATCGGGCACGCTGGGCTGCAGCAGCGACTGCGCGGCAAAGCGCCCCAGGGCCAGGATGATCTGCGGCTGCAGCAGCGCCACCTGGCGGCGCAGGTAGGGCTCGCACTGGAGCACCTCGTCGGGCTGGGGATTGCGGTTGGCGGGCGGCCGGCACTTGAGCACGTTGGCGATGTAGACGCCCTGTGCGCCCGCGCCCCGGCGGTCCAGGCCGATGGCCTTGAGCATGTTGTCGAGCAGCTGGCCGGCCTGGCCGACGAAGGGCTCGCCCTGCAGGTCCTCGTTCTCGCCCGGCGCCTCGCCCACCACCAGCCAGCGCGCGCGCCGGTCACCGACGCCGAACACGGTGTTCCTGCGGCTGCGGCACAGCCCGCAGGCCTGGCAGGACGCAACGGCCTGTTCCAGCGCCTCCCAGTCCATCGCCGCGATCCCGACCGGCAGCGCAGCGGCAAGCTCTGCAACACCTGTGGCCGGGCGCGCCACGGCCACAGGGGCCGCCGGGGCGGCGGCCTCCCACCCTCGAGGGGGGCCGGGGGGGGCGTCGTCCAATGCGCCCGCAGGGAGTGAAGGTCCCCAGACCTTCACTCCCATTTCCTCCAGCATGGCGCGCTGCCGCGCATCGAGTTGCAGACTCATGGCCCGATTGTCGCGCACGGCCTACAGGCGCAGGCTCATGACCACCGCGTCCTCGCGCCGGCCATGGCCGTCCGGGTAGTAGTTCTTGCGCACGCCGACCCGGCGGTAGCCATGCGTCTCGTAGACGGCGATGGCCCGCGCATTGCTCTGGCGCACCTCCAGCCACAGCCACTGCGCCTGCTGGCCGCGCGCCCAGGCCGCGAGCTCGTCGAGCATGACGCGCGCCCAGCCCTGGCGCTGGCGCTCCGGCGCCACCGTGAGGTTGAGCAGGTGCACCTCGTCCACGCCCTTCATGGCGACGAAGTAGCCCAGCAGTTCGCCCCCGCCGCGCAGCAGGCGGGCGTGGTAGGCGGAACGGATCGCATCCTGGAAGTTGCCGCGCGTCCACGGATGGGGGTAGGCCCGCTGCTCGACCTGCAGTACTTCGTCGAGCTGCGCCGGGGTCAGCGGCTCGAAACGGGCTTCGACGGGACGCAGGATGGCACTCATGTTCCTGGGGCGGCGCGGTGCGCGGGGCCCGCCTTGGCGGCGGCGCGCTCCTCGGTGGTCAGGGCCACTTTATCGCGGATGTAATGCGGCAGGGCCTCCTGCGCGGGCACGGCGTTGCCGGCGGCCAACAGCTGCGGTGCCAGCCGCAGCATGGCCGCCGCCGTGGGCAGGACTTCCCAGCAGGGCAGTTGCGGCGGCACCGGCAGACGCTCGCCGTAGGCGGCAAACGCATTGCCGGCCAGGGCCTGGGCCTCGTGCAGTTGCAGGTCCTGCGGCCGGCACAGGCGCTCGGGCGCGCACGCCGTCCAGAGGCGGCCGTCCCAGGCGTAGGGCGCGGCGTACAGCTCGTCCATGCGCGCATCGAGCAGGGCCAGCACGCGCCAGGCATCCGCCTGCGCTGCGTGCTGCGCGCGCGCCTCCTCGGCCACGGCCAGCAGCGTGTCCACCGGCAGCAGCGGCACGCCCGCCCCCAGCCCCAGGCCCTGGGCCACGGCGCAGGCCGTGCGCAGGCCGGTGAAGGAGCCGGGGCCGCGGCCGAAGGCGATGGCGTCGAGTTCGGCGTAGGCCAGCCCGGCCTCGGCCATCAGGGTCTCGATCGCCGGGATCAGTGCGCTGGAGGCCTGCGCCCCGCCGGCGCCGGTGTGCTGCCAGACCTGCGCGCGGCCCGCCTCACTGCGCGTGACGGCTATGGAGATCAGCTCTGTGCTGGTGTCGAAGGCAAGCAGCTTCATTTTTTCTTCTGCACTCCGAAGACGATGCCGGCGGTCACCAGCACCAGGCCGGCCAGCAGGTTCCAGTACAGCGGCTCGCCCAGGAAGACCACCGCGCCCAGCGCCGACAGACCCGGCACCAGCGCCGTGATCATGGTCGAGCGCACCGGCCCGTAGTACTGGATCATGCGCACGAAGGTGATGCCGGAGATCACCACCGAGCCCACGCCCTGGAACACCACCTGGAACAGCACCTCGGCCAGCGGCGCGGCGGCCAGCTGGCTGTGCAGCGCGCCCAGGCCCAGCAGCAGCGCGTACAGCGGCACGTAGGTGAACAGCGCGAACACGGTCACGGCGGTGGTCGCGCGCACCGCATCGAGCGCATGGCGCCGCGCCAGCACGCTGTAGGCGGCCCAGCACAGCGCAGCGGACATGAACAGCAGGTCGCCCTTCCAGACCTCGCCGCCCTCGAAGGCGCTGAGCAGGCTGGCGCCGCCCACCAGCAGGTCACCGCCGACGATGCAGGCCAGGCCGATGGCGCGCGCCGGCGTGATGCGTTCGTGCAGCAGCAGCGCCGCCAGCAGCGTGGTCCACAGCGGCAGGCTGCCCGGCATGAGCACCGAGGCATGCGCGGCCGGTGCATAGAAGAAGCCCGCGTAGGCCAGGATCGCGTAGGCCAGGCCGCCGAAGACGCCGCAGGCGGCCGTGACGCGCAACGCCAGCGGCGACAAGCCGAAGAAGGACGAGGGCCGCGCGGCCGCCCCGGTGGCCGCGGTGGCCGCGGCGGCCGCGGCGGCACGGTCACGCCGCACCAGCCACCAGCCCAGCGGCAGCAGCACCAGGCTGGCGCCGACGATGCGTGCCAGCGCGATGTCCAGCGGCGTGAGCGTGCCGCGCGCCGAGGCGCGCGCGATGACGATGAAGGCGGACCAGATGAGGACGGTGACGAGCGCCGCGCCCAGACCGACCGTGCGGGGCGACAGGCGCCGGAGGAACTGCATGCCCGCATTATCGGTGGCCGGGGGTAGACTTCCGGGCCATGCCCGTCTTCCACGCCTCCCCTGCCGCCCGCCTGGCTGCGGGCCTGCTCGCGCTGCTGCTGGTGGGTGCCGCTGCGGCCCGGGACCGCCTGCCGGCCACGGTGCGCACGGCGCTGGAGCGCGCCCGCGTACCGGCCGACGCCGTCAGCGTGCTGGTGGCGCCCGCGGGCGGCACGGGCCGGCCGCGCCTGAGCCACCGCATCGACGTGCCCATGAATCCGGCTTCCGTGATGAAGCTGGTCACCACCTTCGCGGCCCTGGAAACGCTGGGTCCGGCCTGGACGTGGACGACCCCGGTCTACGTGGAGGGCACGGCGCGCGACGGCACGCTCTACGGCAATCTCTACATCAAGGGGCAGGGCGACCCCAAGCTGGTGGTCGAGCGCCTGTGGCTGCTGCTGCGCCGGGTGCAGGGCCTGGACATCCGCCGCATCGCGGGCGACATCGTGCTCGACCGCAGTGCCTTCGAGGTCGTCGCCCCCGAGCCGGGCGAGTTCGACGGCGAACCGCTGCGCCCCTACAACGCCGCACCCGACGCGCTGCTGCTGAACTACAAGTCGGTGCTCATGACCTTCGTGCCCGACCGCAGTGCCAACGCCGCCCACCTGCAGGTCGAGCCACCGCTGGCGGGCGTGCAGTGGCCCACGCACATCCCCCTGCGCGAATCCGCCTGCGGCGACTACCGGGGTGCGTTGCGCGCGGATTTCTCCGACCCGTCTCAACCACGCTTCGCCGGCCGTTACCCGGTGGAATGCAGCGAACAGGTCTGGCCGCTGGCCTGGCCCGAGCCCGACAGCTACAACGCGCGCGCCATCGAGGGCATGTGGCGCGCACTCGGGGGCGAGCTGCGCGGCCGGGTACGCGACGGCCGCGTTCCCGAGGGGCTGGCACCGGCCTTCGAATTCGCCTCGCCGCCGCTGGCCGAAGTGGTGCGCGACATCAACAAGTACAGCAACAACGTGATGACGCAGCAGCTCTTCCTCACGCTGAGCCTGCAGGCCACGGGCAGCGGCACGCTGGCGGGCTCGCGCGCGCTGCTGCAGGACTGGTGGCGCACACGCTTCGGCGCCGACGCGGTACCGCAGTTCGACAACGGCTCCGGCCTGTCGCGCGAGGACCGCGTCACGGCCCGCGCGCTGGGCCAGCTGCTGCAGTACGCCTGGGCCTCGCCGCGGATGCCCGAGCTGCTGGGCTCGCTGCCCATCACGGGCCAGGACGGCACGCTCAGGCGCATGCGCAGTGCCGCCAACGGCAGCGCGCATCTCAAGACCGGCAGCCTGCGCGACGTCACCGCTGTGGCCGGCTTCGTGCACGCGCCCGATGGCCGGCGCCAGATGGTGGTGATGCTGGTCAACCATCCCAACGCCCGCGCGGCGCGCACGGCCGTGGATGCGCTGCTCGAATGGGTGCTGCAGCCTGCGCCCACCGCCCCCACGCAGGCACAATGAGCGCATGACGCCCGAGCACACCGCACCGACGGTCACGCTGCCTCAGCCCGCCCCCCTTGCGGCCGGCACCGCGCCCGCGCTGCTGCGCATGATCCACCGCGTGCGCGTGGGCGGCTCGGTCATGGGCTTTGCCATCCTCGCCTCGCACCTGCACGGGCAGGGCTACGGCGCCCTGGGCTGGCTGCTGCTGGCCCTGCAGTTCTTCGTCTACCCGCACCTGATCCACTGGCGGGCCCGACGCGCGCCCGACCCCTTCCGCGCGGCGCTGCACAACTTCCTGCTCGACGCCTTCATGCTCGGACTGTGGTCCGCGGCGCTGGGTTACCCGCTGTGGATCAGCTTCACCTTCTTCACCAGCAACCTGGTCTCCATCACCCTGTACCGCAGTTCGGCGACGACCCTGCTGCTGACGCCACTGCTGTTCTTCCTGCCCGCGCCGCTGGGCCTGGCGCTGTGGCACGGCCCGCTGGCCCCTGCGACAGGCGCGCTGACCACGGCGCTGAGCATCGCCGGCCTGCTGGTCTTCCTGCTCATGGTCTCGCGCATGACCTACCTGCGCACGCTCAAGCTGCGCGACACGCGCGAGGCACTGCGGCGCAGCGAGCAGGCCCTGCACAGCACGAACGAGGCGCTGCAGCGCAAGATCGACGAGATCGAATCGCTGCAGGCGCGGCTGAGCGAACAGGCCAACCGCGACCCCCTGACCGGCCTGTACAACCGCCGCTACCTGGACAGCACGCTGGAGCGCGAGCTGGCGCGCTGCCAGCGCGAGGGCCAGCCCCTGAGCCTGATGCTGATCGACCTCGACCACTTCAAGCAGATCAACGACCGCTGGGGCCACCAGGCCGGCGACGAGGTGCTGCGCCAGCTCGCGGCCATGCTGGGCACCCAGGCCCGCCTGGCCGACGTGGCCTGCCGCTACGGCGGCGAGGAGTTCCTGCTGCTGCTGCCGGGCATGGAGCTGGCCGCCGCGCGCGAGAAGGCCGAGCACTGGCGCCGCTCCTTTGCCCAGGCGCGTATCGCCTTCGGCGAGTTCAGCCTGCAGGCCACGCTGTCCATCGGCATCGCGAGCTACCCCGGGCACGGCACCTCGGCGCAGGCCCTGATCCGCAGTGCCGACCAGGCGCTGTACCGCGCCAAGACCGAAGGCCGCAACCGCGTGGCGGTCTGTGAGGCCACCTCCCTCCCTGCCTGACATGCCCTGGACCGACTTCATCGGCTACGTGGCCGCCAGCCTGACCACGCTGAGCTTCCTGCCGCAGGCCCTGCACACCTTCCGCACGCGGGACGTGCGCGGCATCTCGCTGGGCATGTACACGCTGTTCGCCGCCGGGGTGGCGTTGTGGCTGGTCTATGGTCTGCTGCTGGGCGCCTGGCCCATCGTCGCGGCCAACGCCGTGACGCTGGCGCTGGCCCTGGCCATCCTCGTGATGAAGCTGCGCTTTCGCTGAAGCGCGCCTGCCCCGGAGCGCTTCAGCTGGCAGCGGCGCGCTGCAGGCGGTCGCGCACGCCGTCCCAGTCCCCGCCCGGCGGTGGCTGCTCGACCCAGATCAGGTTCACGCCCCGGGCATCGAACTCGCGCAGCACGGCGAACAGCTGCTGCGCGGTGGCGACGGCGTCGTCGGGCATGCGCCAGTACAGCACCTTGGCCGAAGGCACGCGCAGGATGCTGCGCGCATAGACGGCGATCGTGGCCTGGCCGCCGTCGAAATCCGGACCCAGCACGTCCAGCGCCGTCTGCAGGGCTTTGCCATCCATCAGGCGTACCCTGGCGTTGGGCGCGTAGTGCGCCTCCAGCGTGCCTGAGGCCCGCGGCGCAGGCGCCTCGAGTTCGTCGCGCTCCAGCAGGCGCAGCCCGCTGGCGTCCTGCACCTGCGCGCGCGTGATGCGGCCCGGGCGCAACAGCACCGGCGCGCCGCGCGTGCAGTCGATGATGGTGGACTCGATGCCGACCTCGCAGGGCCCGCCATCGAGGATCAGCAGGCCGTCGCCGAACTCGCCCTGCACGTGCGCGGCCGTGGTCGGGCTCACGCGGCCAAACTTGTTGGCGCTGGGGGCGGCGACGCCGTGCACGCCAAGCTCGCGCGCGGCCAGCAGCAGCGCATGCGCCAGCGGGTGCGCCGGGCAGCGCAGGCCGATCGAGTCCTGCCCGCCAGCGGCGGCCGCACCCACTTGCGGGCGGCGCGGCAGGATCAGCGTCAGCGGGCCGGGCCAGAAGGCCTGCATGAGCCGGCGCGCGAAGTCCGGCACCGCCTGCGCGAAATGGTCCACGTCGGCCGCCTCGGCCACGTGGACGATCAGCGGATGGTCACTGGGCCGGCCCTTGGCGGCAAAGATCTTCGCGACGGCGGCCTCGTTGGCGGCATCGGCACCCAGGCCGTAGACGGTCTCGGTCGGCAATCCCACCAGCGCGCCGTCGCGCAGGGCCTGCGCCGCCGCGGCGATGGCCGCCGGGTCACGTCCGTCGAGGATCATGAGGGGCGGCCCTCCCGATCAGAAGGGCTCGATGCCCAGGATCTTCGCGGCCGCCAGCGCCGTGGCGCGCACCTCGTCCACCGTGCGGCCGGTGATGTTGAGATGGCCCATCTTGCGGCCCTTGCTGGCCTTGAGCTTGCCGTAGAGGTGCAGGTGGGTGCCCGGCAGGGCCAGCACCTTGTCCCAGGGCGGCACGTCGTTGAAGTCGAGCCAGATGTCGCCCAGCAGGTTGAGCATGATGCTCGGGCTGTGCAGGCGCGGCTGCACCAGGTGCAGGCCCGCCAGGGTGCGCACCTGCAGGTCGAACTGCGACTCGTCGCAGGCATCGATCGTGTAGTGGCCGCTGTTGTGCGGGCGCGGGGCCATCTCGTTGACCACCAGCGAGCCATCCTGCAGGATGAAGAACTCCACGCAGAGCACGCCCACATAGCGCAGGCCCTCGGCAATCGACCGGGTGGCTGCGATGGCCTGCGCCGCCGCCTCGGCCGGTACGTTGTCCTCGAACACCTCGGTCACGGCCAGGATGCCGTTGCGGTGCAGGTTGCGCTGCACGGGGAAGTGGACCATCTGGCCATCGGCGCCGCGCGCCACGATGACCGAGCACTCGGCCGCCAGCGGCAGCATCTTCTCCAGCACGCAGGGCACCTGCCTGAGCTCGTCCCAGGCCGCGGCGAGTTCGGCACGCGTCTTCACGCGCACCTGGCCCTTGCCGTCGTAGCCCAGGCGGGACGTCTTCAGGATGCCCGGCAGCAGCGCATCGCCCACGGCCGCGAGCTGTTCGGCCGTCTCGATCACGGCGTGCGGGGCCACCGGCACGCCGCAGCGGGTGAAGTGCGCCTTCTCCCTGGCACGGTCCTGGGCGATCGCCACGGCATCGGCGGCCGGCGCCACCGGCCGGTGCGCGCCCAGGGTGATCAGGGCCGGGGCCGGCACGTTCTCGAATTCGGTGGTGATGGCCGCGCAGCGCTGCATGAGCTGGGCCAGGCCCTGCTCGTCGAGGTAGGCGGTCTGGATGTGGTGGTGGCTCACCAGCCCGGCCGGGCTGGCGGCATCGGGATCGAGCACGGCCGTGAAGAAACCCATGCGCTGGGCGGCGTGCACGAACATGCGGCCGAGCTGGCCACCGCCCATGACGCCGAGCGTGGCGGGCTGGCCGGCCACCAGGGTGCCGGGGAGGATGCGGCCGGGGAGTTTGCTGTCGCTCATATGGCCGGGGGCAGGTGCATGCCACGTGCGGTGGCGGTCTGCTCGGCGCGGTAGGCCTCGAGCCGGGTGCGCAGGGCCGGATCTTCGTTGGCCAGCATGGCGACGGCGAACAGCGCCGCATTGGCGGCGCCGGCCTGACCGATGGCGAAGGTGGCCACCGGGATGCCCTTGGGCATCTGCACGATGCTGTGCAGGGAATCCACGCCCTGTAGGTGCTTGCTGGGCACCGGCACGCCCAGCACGGGCACCGTGGTCTTGGACGCCAGCATGCCCGGCAGGTGGGCCGCGCCCCCGGCGCCGGCGATGATGGCCTTGAGGCCACGGCCGGCCGCGCTTTCGGCGTAGGCGAACATGTCGTCCGGCATGCGGTGCGCGGAGACCACCTTGGCCTCGTGACCGATGCCAAAGTGGTGGAGAATCTGGACTGCCTGTTGCATGGTGTCCCAGTCGGAACTGGAACCCATGACGACACCGATGAGTGTTTTCATCCCTGAATTTTACTTTTTTGCCCCGGGCGGACCCAAATGATCGACATCACCACCGAAAACTTCGAAACCGAGGTCATCCAGGCCTCCATGTCCGTGCCCGTGCTGGTGGACTTCTGGGCCCCCTGGTGCGGCCCGTGCAAGGCGCTCGGCCCGGTGCTGGAGAAGCTCGAGGCGGCCTACGAAGGGCGCTTCGTGCTGGCCAAGGTCAACTCCGACGAGCAGCAGGAGCTTGCCGGCGCCTTCGGCATCCGCAGCATCCCGACCTGCGTGATGATGATGGGTGGCAAGCCCGTGGACGGCTTCATGGGCGCCCTGCCCGAAGGCAAGCTGCGCGAGTTCCTGGACAAGCACCTGCCTGGCGAGGGCCAGCTGCAGGCCCGGACCGAGGCCGACGAGGCCATGGAAGACCTCGAAGCCGGCGACCTCGAGGGCGCCATCGCCCGCATGGCCCAGGCCCTGCAGGCCGACCCGGCCAACGACGAACTGCGCTACGACCACGTCAAGCTGCTGATCGGCACCGGCCATCTGGATGAGGCCGCAGCCGCCCTGGCCCCGGCGCTGGCGCGCATTCCGGTGCCGCTGCAGTTCGAGGCCCTGCAGCAGTGGCTCAATGCGCTCGAGTTCGTCAGCAGCGATCCGCGCGGCCAGTGGCCGCTGGAGAAGTTCGATGAGCTGATCGCCGCCAACAAGCGCGACTTCGCGGCCCGCTTCGCCAAGGCCCGCGTGCTGATGGCGGCCAACGAATGGGTTGCCGCGCTCGACGAGCTGCTGGAGATCATCATGCGCGACAAGAAGTGGGACGACGAGGCCCCGCGCAAGACTTTCATCGCCATCCTGGAGCTGCTCACGCCGCCCAAGCCCAAGGCGCCCGGCCCGGAGGTCAGCGGCAAGAGCGCCGGCGGCATCGAACTCGCGGGCCACGCCACGGTGGAGCAGGACGAACAGGCCGCGCTGGTCTCGGCCTACCGTCGCCGGCTCAGCATGGCATTGAACTGAACTGAAGCTCCCCCGGGTGCCCTGGTTCTGTTCCTCGCCTGGCTCAGGTCGTCAGGCGGGTCAGCGCCTCGCGGTACTTGGCCGCGGTCTTCTCGATCACCTCCGCCGGCAGCTTGGGCGCTGGCGCGGTCTTGCCCCAGGGCTTGCCGTCCACGGTGGCGGTCTCCAGCCAGTCGCGCAGGAACTGCTTGTCGAAGCTCGGCGGGTTGGCACCCACCTTGTAGCCCTCCACCGGCCAGTAACGCGAGGAGTCGGGCGTGAGCACCTCGTCCATCAGCACCAGGGTCCCGTCCTTGTCCAGGCCGAATTCGAACTTGGTGTCGGCGATGATGATGCCCTTCTTCAGCGCGATCTCGGCCGCGGCCTTGTAGATGGCAATCGAGATGTCACGGATCTTCGCAGCCAGCTCGGGGCCGATCATCTCCACCGTCTTCTCGAAGGTGATGTTCTCGTCATGCTCGCCGACCTCGGCCTTGGCGGCCGGCGTGTAGATGGGCTCGGGCAGCTTGCTGGCGTTCTGCAGAGCGGGCGGCAGCTTCACACCGCAGACCGACTGACTGGTCTTGTACTCGGCCCAGCCACTGCCGGCCAGATAGCCGCGCACCACCGCCTCGACCGGGATGGGCTTGAGGCGCTTGACCAGCATCGCGCGGCCCCGCACCTGGGCCACTTCCTCGGGCGTCACCACGCTCTCGGGCGCCTGTCCGGTCAGGTGGTTGGGGCAGATATGCCCCAGCTTGTCGAACCAGAACAGCGTCATCTGCGTCAGCAGCTCGCCCTTGCCGGGGATGGGCTCGCCCATGATGACGTCGAAGGCGCTGATGCGGTCGGAGGCCACCATGAGGATGCGGTCCTCGCCCACGGCGTAGTTGTCGCGCACCTTGCCGCGCGCGAGCAGCGGCAGGGACTTGATGCTGGAGGTGTGCAGGGCAGCGGTCATGGCAGGCTCTGGAAAAGAAAAGCCCGGCGCGACTACGCCGGGCCTGTGATTATCGCAAGAACGGATCAGTTCACGACCTGGGCCAGTTCGCCCCGGGCGTACTTGGCCGCCATGACCTGCAGGCCCTGGCCCTTGATCTTCGCGCCCTGGCCTTCGCAGCCGAACTCGAGGTAGCGCGCCTTGCAGACCTGCTTGGCGGCTTCGCGCGCGGGCTTGAGCCACTCGCGGGCGTCGAACTTGTCCGGGTTCTCGGCCAGGAACTTGCGCACCGCGCCGGTCATGGCCAGGCGGATGTCGGTGTCGATGTTGATCTTGCGCACGCCGTACTTGATGGCTTCCTGGATCTCCTTGACCGGCACGCCGTAGGTTTCCTTCATCTTGCCGCCGTACTGGTTGATGAGGGCCAGCAGCTCCTGCGGCACGCTGCTGGAGCCGTGCATCACCAGATGGGTGTTGGGGATGCGGGCGTGGATTTCCTTCACGCGGCTGATGGCCAGGATGTCGCCGGTGGGCGGGCGGCTGAACTTGTAGGCGCCATGGCTGGTGCCGATGGCAATCGCCAGTGCGTCGAGCTGGGTGGCCTTGACGAACTGGGCGGCCTCCTCGGGATCGGTCAGCATCTGGCTGTGGTCCAGCTTGCCTGCGGCGCCGATGCCGTCTTCCTCGCCGGCATCACCCGTCTCCAGATTGCCCAGGCAGCCCAGTTCGCCCTCGACGGTGACCCCGACCTTGTGCGCCATCTCGACGACCCTGCGCGTGACGTCCACGTTGTACTCGAAGCTCGCCGGCGTCTTGCCGTCTTCCTTGAGCGAGCCGTCCATCATGACCGAGCCGAAGCCCAGGTCGATGGCCCCCTGGCAGATCGCCGGGCTCTGGCCGTGGTCCTGGTGCATGACCAGCGGGATGTCCGGGTAGGCCTCGACGGCAGCCTGGATCAGGTGCTTGATGAAGGCCTCGCCGGCATATTTGCGGGCACCGGCACTCGCCTGCAGGATCACCGGGGCGCCGGTTTCCCGGGCCGCTTCCATGACGGCCTGGACCTGCTCCAGGTTGTTGACGTTGAAGGCCGGAATGCCGTAGCCGTTGGCCGCCGCATGGTCCAGCAGCTCACGCATCGAAACGAGTGCCATGAGATATCCCCAGGGAAGTTGGTAACGGGTTGGTAACTGCCCGCATTTTACCGCCGGGGTCCCCCGCAAAGCGGCTGCGGCCCGCCGCGGACCCCCGGGCACAAGCCAGGGGCACGCGGTGGGCCGCAGTGTCTCAGGAAGAGACGTCGGTGCCTGCCTCCGGGCTCAGGCCACGCGGCAGATCTTCAGCATGTTGGTGCCACCGGGGGCGCCCATGGGCTCGCCGCAGGTGATGACGTAGATGTCGCCACTCTGCACGATGCCGCGGTCCTTGAGGTACTTTTCGGCCTGGGTCAGTGCGGTGTCACGGTCGGCGCTGGTGTCCATCAGCAGCGGCGTGACGTTGCGGTACAGGGTCATCTTGCGCTGCGTGCTCACCTTCGGGGTCAGCGCGTAGATCGGGATATGGATGCGGTGGCGGCTCATCCACAGCGGGGTGGAGCCGGAATCCGTCAACGCGACGATGGCCTTGGCGCCCAGGTGGTAGGCCGTGAACAACGCGCCCATGGCGATGGACTGGTCGATGCGGGTGAAGGTCTTGCCGCTGAAATCGGCGTCGAGCTTCACGTCTTCTGCTTGCTCGGCGGCCTTGCAGATGCTGGCCATCTCGACCACGGTCTCCAGCGGGAACTTGCCGGCAGCCGTCTCGGCCGAAGTCATCACCGCGTCGGAGCCGTCGAGCACCGCATTGGCCACGTCGCTCACTTCGGCGCGCGTGGGCATCGGGTTGTTGATCATGGACTCCATCATGTGGGTCGCGGTGATCACCGTTTTGTCCATCGCGTGCGCCATCTTGATCATGCGCTTTTGCAGCGCCGGAACGGCGGCATTACCCACCTCGATGGCGAGGTCGCCACGGGCGACCATGATGCTGTCGCTGGCGCGCAGGATCTCCTCGAGTTTCGGGATCGCCTCGGCGCGCTCGATCTTGGCGATCAGCAACGGCTTGTGGTTGTACTCGGCGGCAGCGACGTTGCACAGCTGGCGCGCCATTTCCATGTCGGTGGCATTCTGCGGGAAGCTCACGGCCACGTAGTCGGCCTGGAAGCTCATCGCGGTCTTGATGTCCTCCATGTCCTTGGCGGTCAGGGCCGGTGCGGTCAGGCCGCCGCCCTTCTTGTTGATGCCCTTGTTGTTGGACAGCTCGCCACCCTGGGTCACCTTGCAGTGCACGGCCTCGCCCTTGACGGCCTCGACCTGCATGATGATCAGGCCGTCGTTGAGCAGCAGCACATCGCCGGCCTTCACGTCCTGCGGCAGTTCCTTGTAGTCCAGGCCCACGCCCTTGATGTCGCCCGGCTCGGTGCGCGTGGCATCGAGCACGAACTTCTGGCCGGTTTCCAGCTTGACCTTGCCTTCGGCAAACTTGCCGACGCGGATCTTGGGGCCCTGCAGGTCGGCCATGATGGCCACCTCGCGGCCGGCACGGGCTGCCGCCTCGCGCACCATGCGGGCGCGGTCGATGTGGTCCTGGGCCTTGCCGTGGCTGAAGTTCAGCCGCACCACGCTGACACCAGCGCGGATCATCTGTTCGAGCAGGGCCGGGTCGCTGGAAGCAGGGCCCAGGGTGGCAACGATCTTGGTTGCACGTCGCGTCATGTAACTTTTCTCCATGTAATTAAGTTTCCATTTTGGCACGAAATTGATTACATACGTGCATCAAGATGAAACGCCCCCAAACAGCGCCTGTGCCTTATGGATGCCGAAAATCCGCTTATCCCTGCGCGCGCTTTTGCAGGATCTCGAAGGCCGGCAGGGTCTTGCCCTCGAGCACCTCCAGGAAGGCGCCGCCGCCGGTGGAGATGTAGCCCACGTCCTCGTCGATACCGTACTTGGCAATCGCCGCCAGCGTGTCGCCGCCGCCGGCGATGGAGAAGGCGCTGCTCTGGGCGATGGCCTTGGCAATTTCCTTCGTGCCGTTCTCGAAGGGCGCGAACTCGAACACGCCCACCGGGCCGTTCCACACGATGGTGCCCGCGGCCTTGAGCTGCACGGCCAGCTTTCTGGCGGTCTCGGGGCCGATGTCCAGGATCAGGTCGTCGTCGGCGACCTTGTCGGCGGCCTTGATTTCGGCCTTGGCATCGGCCTTGAATTCCTTGGCGGTGACGACATCCACCGGGATCGGCACTTCGGCGCCACGCGCCTTCATGGCCTCGATCACGGCCTTGGCTTCGTTGACGAGGTCGGGCTCGGCCAGGCTCTTGCCGATCTTCAGGCCGGCGGCCAGCATGAAGGTGTTGGCAATGCCGCCACCGACGATGAGCTGGTCCACGTTCGCGGCCAGGCTCTTGAGGATGGTGAGCTTGGTGCTGACCTTGGAGCCGGCAACAATCGCCACCAGCGGGCGCTTCGGGGCGCTCAGGGCCTTGGAGATGGCGTCCATCTCGGCCGCCAGCAGCGGGCCGGCGCAGGCAACCCTGGCGTACTGGGCGATACCGTAGGTGGAAGCTTCGGCGCGGTGGGCGGTGCCAAAGGCGTCGTGCACGAAGATGTCGCACAGGGCGGCCATCTTCCTGCTGAGGTCCTCGGCGTTCTTCTTCTCGCCCTTGTTGACGCGCACGTTCTCGAGCATGACGAGCTGGCCGGGGGCGACTTGGACGCCATCCACCCAGTTGGCCACCAGGGGGACGTCGCGGCCCAACAGCTCGGCCATGCGTTGGGCGACCGGGGCCAGGCTGTCCTCGGGCTTGAATTCGCCTTCGGTGGGGCGGCCCAGGTGGGAGGTGACCATGACGGCGGCGCCGGCGTCCAGCGCCATGCGGATGCACGGCAGGCTGGCGCGGATGCGGGTGTCTTCGGTGATGGCGCCGCTGTCGTCCTGCGGCACATTGAGGTCGGCGCGGATGAAGACGCGCTGGTTCTTGGCCTGGCCCTGCTCGCACAGGGTCTGGAAGCGGAGGAAGTTCATGAGGGTCGCGGCTGGAAGTTGAGTTGAAGAAGCGGCGGCAGGGCATGAAACCCGCCTGTAACCCGCAATTCTAGGTCGCCCCCACGGGCCCGCTTCACCAGCCCAGGCCCAGGCGCAAGGGCAGGTAGACCGCCATGCCCGCCACGATGGTGCCCAGCACGGCATAGCTGCTGCGCCGCTTCCAGAAGTACCAGGCCAGGCCGGCCGCCACCGCGAAGAGGCGCGCATCGCGCCAGCCATCGATGAGCTCGCCGTGGCTCATCACCATCTCGGGCACGATCACGGCGGACAGTGCGGCAATGGGCGCGTATTGCAGGCCGCGCTGGGCCCAGTGCGGCAGACTCCAGGGCTTGCTGGAGATGAAGAAGAAGGAGCGGGTGATGACCGTCACGGCGGCCAGTCCCCCGATGACCGCCAGCGTCCAGAGATCGGTCTCGTTCACCGCGGCTCCCTGCCCGCCAGCGGCGACTTTTCCAGCAGCAGGGCGATGGCCACAGCCGCGGCGATCGCCACCACGATGTTGAGCTTGAAGGGCAGGGCAAAGGCGGCGACCGCCGCGGCACCGGCCACTCCGGCCGAGACCACGCGCAGCCGGCTGCTGGCCAGCGAGCACGCCACGCCCAGCAGCGCCAGGATGCCGGCAAACCCCAGCCCCCAGTGCGCGGGGATGGAGTGCGCCAGCGCAATGCCGAGCAGGCTGGCCACCTGCCAGCTGCCCCAGTTGGTGGTGCACCCGCCCAGCAGGTAGGCCAGCTGTGCATGCTGCTCGGCCGCAGTCTGCGGCGGCTGCTGGAACTGTCGGGTGAACATCACGTAGCTGAGGTCGGCCGTCAGGTAGCCCACGGCCAGGCGGGCCGGGCGCGGGAGGTGCATGAGGTAGGGCCGCATGTGGGCACTGAAGACCACGAAGCGCAGGTTGACGCAGAAGCCGGTTGCCAGGATCACCAGCATCGGCGCGCCGACCGCAATCAGGGGAATGGCGGCCAGTTGCGAGCTGCCGGCATAGACCAGCAAGGTCATGGCCACCGATTCGAGCACGCTCATGCCCGACTTCACCATGGCCACGCCGGTCATCATGCCCCAGGCCGCCAGCCCCGGCGCGACCGAGGCCATCTCGCGCAGACCGCGCTGGTAGTCGGGATGCCGGATCAGCTGGCGCAGGGCACGCATGGCAGGCTGCCGGCCGCTCAGGCGGCGTCGAGCACGGTGCCCACCTGCAGGGGGAAGCCGCGCAGGAACTCGTGCGCGGGCAGGCGCTTGCCACCGGCACGCTGCAGCTCGCTCAGACGCAAGGCCCCGGAACCGCACTGCACCACGACGCCCGCGTCATCGGCCGCCAGCACGGTCCCCGGGATGGCCGCAGGCCCCGGGGCCTGCGGCAACACCTCGCAGCGCCAGCATTTGATCACCTCGCCCTGCACGCTGCTGCTGGCCCCGGGAAACGGGTTGAAGGCGCGCACGCGGCGGGCGATCTGCAGCGCCGGCTGCGTCCAGTCGATCACCGCCTCGTGTTTCTCGATCTTGTGTGCATAGGTCACACCGGCCTGCGGCTGTGGCACGGCCTGAAGCCCGCCCCGGGCGGCAAGCTGCAGCGTCTCGACGATCAGGCGCCCGCCAAGTTCGGCCAGCCTGTCGTGCAGGCTGCCGGTCGTGTCCTCGGCCGTGATGGGGATCCTCTCCACCCGCAGCATGGCCCCGGTGTCCAGCCCTGCATCCATCTGCATGATGGTCACACCGGTCTCGGCATCGCCTGCTTCGATGGCGCGGTGGATCGGGGCCGCGCCGCGCCAGCGCGGCAGCAGCGAAGCGTGGATGTTCAGACACCCCAGGCGCGGCAGGTCCAGCACCCACTGCGGCAGGATCAGGCCATAGGCTGCCACCACCATGACGTCGGGGCGCGCGGACTGCAGCGCCGCCCGTGCCGCCGCGGCATCCTCGGGATACTTGCCTTCGAGCCGCAGGCTGTGCGGCTGGGCAACGGCGATGCCGTGCGCCAGCGCGAACTGCTTGACCGGCGAGGGCTGCAGCTTCATCCCGCGGCCGGCCGGCCGGTCGGGCTGGGTCAGGACCAGGGGGATCTCGAAGCCGGCCGCATGCAGTCTTTCCAGCCCCACCCGGGCGAACTCGGGCGTGCCGGCAAAGACGACTCTCAACGCTGCGCCTCCCGCTGGGCCTTGAGCATCTTGGTCTTGATGCGGTTGCGCTTGAGGGGTGAAAGGTATTCGACGAAGACCTTGCCCATCAGATGGTCCATCTCGTGCTGGATGCAGATGGCCAGCAGGCCGTCGGCCTCGATCATCTGCTCGCGGCCTTCGCCGTCGAGCGCGCGCACATGCACGCGTTCGTGACGTTCGACACCGTCGTAGATGCCGGGCACGGACAGGCAGCCCTCGTCGTTGACCTTCGTCTCCGGACTGGCCCAGATGATCTCCGGATTGATCAGCACCAGCGGCTGGTCCCGCCCCTCGGACACGTCGATGACGATCAGGCGTTCATGCACATTGACCTGGGTGGCCGCCAGGCCGATGCCATGGGAATCGTGCATGGTCTCGAACATGTCGGCAATCAGCTGCCGGATGCGCGCGTCGACGCCCTGCACCGGCTTGGCCACGGTGTGCAGGCGGGGATCGGGAAAACAGAGTATGGGGAGCAGAGCCATAAAACCTCGCGGATGTCGTTATTTTCGCCACTTTTCCCGGCCCAGACTGCAACGGGGGGTAAAAATCATTGCCCAATCAAGGGCTTGGGCGCAAAATCGCGCGTGATTTATTAAGATTTCCGGGGTCCGCGGCTGTTCTGACCGCACCCGGATCGAGCCGGGGGCACCGTGAAACAACACTCCAAGACAACCTGCATGATGAGGGTCGGTTCCAAACTTTCCATGGCCGCAGCGGCCGCCCTCGGCACCAGCCTGCTGGCCCTGCCCGCCTGGGCACAGAAGTTTCCCAATCTTCCGATCACGCCCGAGCAGACCAGCACCGCGCAGAAGGTGGCCGCAGCCGGCGTCCCGCTGTCCGAACTGGCGCCCGGCGCCCCCGACAGCTATGTCGTCAAACGCGGCGACACGCTGTGGGACATCTCCAAGGTGTTCCTGCGCAGCCCGTGGCGCTGGCCGGAGCTCTGGGGCATGAACCTGGAGGACATCAAGAACCCGCACCTGATCTACCCTGGCCAGGTGCTGTACCTCGAGAAGCGTGATGGTCGCGCCCGTCTGGTCGGCAGCCGCAGCCTGTCGGATGACGGCGGCACGGGTGCCCTCGCCGGCGGCGGTGCTGCAGACGCCCAGGCCGGCTCCGGCGTAGTGCGCCTGTCGCCACGGGTGCGCTCCGGCCCGGCCCGCGATCCGCTGACCACCCTGCAGACCAGCGCCATTGAGCCTTTCCTGGCCGAACCGCTGATCGTCGAGGAGAACGAACTGGCCGCAGCGCCCCGCATCGTCTCGGCGGGCGAGAACCGCGTGGTGTTCGCCCGCGGCGACCGGGTCTATGCGCGCGGCCCCGCCACGGAGCCGCTGCGGGACGATCAGCCCAAGGTCAAGATCTACCGCATCTTCCGCAATGCCACCCCGCTGAAGGACCCGGACACGGGCGAGGTTCTGGGCTACCAGGCCGAGTTCCTGGGCAAGGCCTCCCTGGTTCGCAGCGAGGGCAGTGAAGAGGTGCGGGCCCAGGACGGCAGCACGCGCAGCACCCCGGTTCCGGCCACCATCGACATCCTCTCGGCCAACTCCGAGATGCAGGTCGGCGACCGCATGGTGCCCGAAGCGGAGCGCGAATTCCTCAATTTCGTCCCGCGTGCCCCGGCCGCTTTCACGGGGGGCCGCGTGGTCTCGATCTACGGCCGCAATTCCGTCGCCTATGCCTCGCAGAATCAGGTGGTGGTCATCAACCGCGGCCGCCGTGACGGCATGGAGAGCGGCCATGTGCTGGCCATCCTCAAGGACGGCCAGCGCGTCGTCGACACGACCGACCCGTCGCGCACCATGCTCAAGCTGCCCAACGAGCGCAACGGCCTGCTGATGGTGTTCCGCACCTTCGAGAAGCTGTCCTACGGACTCGTGCTGGACATCTCCGAAGGCGTGCAGGTGGGCGACCGCCTGGCCTTGCCCCGGTAAGGCACCCAGCCTCGCCTTGCCCGTAGCGCCATGGAGCGCGACGAACTTGCCGCCTGGTTGCGCCTGACGCTCACCCCGGGCGTCGGCAACGAGACTGCGCGCAAGCTGCTCACGGCCTTCGGGTTGCCGCAGGACGTTTTCCGCCAGCCCGCCCCGGCCCTGCGGGAGCTGACCGGTCCGGCACTCGCTGCGGCCTTGTGCGCCCCGCCCGCCGAACTCGATGCCGCGGTGGACACGGCCTGGGCCTGGCTGCAGGAACAACCCGACGCGCGCGCCGTGGTGGCGCTGGGTGACCCGAGTTATCCCGCAGCGCTGCTGGCCATCGAGGACCCGCCCCTCCTGCTGTACGTGATGGGCCGGCTCGACCTGCCACTGGAGCCGCAGCGCAGCGTCGCCATCGTCGGCAGCCGCAACCCGACGCCCCAGGGCCAGCTCAATGCCCGCCAGTTTGCACAGGCCCTGCGCCAGTCCGGCCTGACCATCGTCTCCGGTCTGGCCCTGGGCATCGATGGTGCTGCCCATGCCGGCGCGCTCGACGGCCTGCCGCCGGACGCCCCCGTGCTGGCGACCGTGGCCATCGTCGGTACCGGCCTCGACCGTGTCTATCCCAAGAGCCACCATGCGCTGGCCCATCGCATCGCGCAACACGGCCTGCTCGTCAGCGAGTACCCGCTGGGCACGCCACCCCTGGCCGCCAACTTCCCGCGCCGCAACCGCCTCATCGCCGGCCTGTCCAGTGCCACGCTCGTGGTCGAGGCCGCGCTGCAGTCGGGCTCCCTCATCACCGCCCGGCTCGCCGCCGAACAGGGCAAGGAAGTGCTCGCCATCCCCGGCTCCATTCACTCCGCACAGGCGCGCGGCTGCCATGCCCTGATCCGCCAGGGCGCCAAGCTGGTCGAGTCGGCCCAGGACGTGCTTGAAGAGCTGCCACACATCGGCGCGTCCGTGGCGCCTCCTGTCGCCACCCCGGAAGCTTCGGTGCCCCGGGATGCGGGCGATGCCCTGTTGCAGGCGCTCGGGCTGGACCCGGTGGGTCTGGATGCGCTGCAGGCCCGCACCGGGCTGCCGGTTGATGTCCTGCAGGCCCGGCTGATGGAGCTGGAACTCGAGGGCGCCATCGCACGCCTGCCGGGCGGCCGGTTGCAGCGCCTGGTCCGCAGCTGATCCGTCCCCGGGTGCCGACACGGATCGGCTCGCCGGGCAACACCGCCTGAAGCGCCGGCCATTTTTCCGCTTGCCAGGCTGCTTTCTGCGCTATATTGGCTCCATGTTTGAAGTGCTTGTGTACGTGTACGAAAACTACTGGCACGGCGAAGCCTGCCCCGAGTTGCCCCAGCTGGAACGCAAGCTCAGCGCCATCGGCTTCGATGCCGACGAGATACGCGAGGCACTGCAATGGCTGGATGGCCTCAATCTGGCGGCGCAAAGCACGCTCTGGCTGGCCGATAGCGCTGACAGCGCCGTCAGCCCCGATCTCCACGGCACTTTTTCCGCCGCCCCATCCCCTGGCAGTATGCGCGTCTATTCCGTCGCCGAACAGGATCGCCTGGGAGCAGACTGCCTGGGCTTCATCAGCTTCCTGGAAACCGCCGGCGTGCTGCCGCCGCCCATGCGCGAGATCGTCATCGACCGGGCCATGGCCGTGCGGGCCGAGCCGATCGACCTGGACGACCTGAAGATCATCATCCTGATGGTGTACTGGAGTTTTGGCGAGGAACCCGACGCCCTGATCCTCGACGAACTCTGCGACGACGGCGCCGAACGCATCGCCCACTGAACGGACGACCGAGGCGGGCGCTGGTCCACGGCCGCGGAGCGGCCACGGTGGCTTCAGCCGACCAGCCTCTCCGGATTCGCCTCAAGCTTGGTCAGCGCATCGCGCGTAGCGCGCACGGTCAGCGTTTCTTCTTCCTGCGGCAGCAGCAAGCCTGCCTGGAGATAGGCCGCCAGACGCCCGGCCTGGATCAGGTAGCTGTGGCCATTGCTGGACGCAAACAGGTTCAGGTGCTTGCGCTCGCTGCGCCAGACGAACTGCACCTGGTTCACCCGTCCGTTGTGGTCCAGCGTGAACCAAGCGCCCGGCTGAAGTTCCTGCGCCCAGGCCACCATGGCGGGCGTGGGCTTGGAGCCGCCGTTGGTCACCACGTCGATGCTTGAGGCGTCGATCCCCAGCATCATCTCGATGCTCTCGGCATCCAGCGGCAGGTCACCCAGACCGTCCTCGCTGACGAAATCCTCAAGGTTGGCCAGGCGCTGCGTCATTGCATCGATCTGGGCCTGGGGAATGGCCTGGGTCTTCGACATGAAGGCATCGGCCATCGTGTCGCTGACGATCTTGATATGCGCGTCCTGGTCGGCCTGCGCCATGCCCAGCAGGGCCATGCCCGAGCGCAGGCGCTGCAGCAGCTGTGGCAGGTCCTGGATGACCCGCGCGCGGTCATTGCGGTTGGGCTTGGCACTGGCCGACCAGAGCAGATCGGCGGCAGCCTTCTTCAAGGCCACGGTCTCCGCATCCTTGGGGCCCTTGCGCACGGCCGACACGGCCAGCACCTCGGCCCAGACCTTGAACAGGAAGGTGCGGATCTCGTCGCGCACCGGGATGTCCTTGAGCAGGTTGCGCAGTTCGATGGTGTACTGGATGGTCAGCGTTTCCTTCTGCTCGACCTGCTGCGCCACGCTGACGACCTTCTGCGTCTTCTCCTTGCCGGTCAGGAACTTGGCCAGGAATTTCTGGAACTCGTCATAGACGATCTGGAAGACGCGCTTGCCGGTCTCGGGGTACTGCTCGATGACCTGCACGATGCGCTTGATCTCGGCTTCCAGCGCGCTGCCATTGATCCCCGAGGCATCGAAACCCAGCACACACGAACCCATGCGGTCGATCAGCTGGCGGGCCGGATGGTTGAGCGTGCCGAAAAACTCGGGTTCGGCCAGGGCCACGCGCAACACCGGCATCTGCAGGCGCGCGAACCAGACCCGGATGGCCGGCGGGATGCGGTCCTCGGAGAGGATGGCCTGGAACATCAGCGCCACGATCTCGATCGTGGCCTTCTCGCTCTTGGTCTCGGCCTTTTTCTTCAGCTCGTCGGTCTTCTCGCGCAGCTGCTCGGCCACCCGGATCACGCCTGCCGGCGTGTAGTCCTGGTAGACGGTGCCGCCGGCAGCGACCGCACCGCTCTCGCGCACCGGGCGTTCGGCAATGGCCGCCGCCAGTGCCGGCGAGGGCGGATGCGCCGCACTGGCCCCGAACTCGCCACCACCCTGCCCCACAAAGATGCGCTTGATCTGGCCGAACATGCCCTGGGCGCGACTGCGTGTACGCGCCAGCGGCGTGGTCTGCGTCATCAGGCGCGTTTCCTCGTGCGTGCCATAGGTCGAGGGCTGCCCCTGGGCCGCCAGGGCCTGCTGCATCTGGGCCGGTGTCTGCCCGGCCACGCCGGGAATGCCGGCAGCACCCGGCCCCGTGGCAACGCCGGTGCGCGCGGGCGACATGGCAGGGCCACCCGCCTCGTCCCAGCCCAGCCGCCCCCCGAACAGGGAACCGGCCGGCCGGGCCATGGGCATGCCAGATGCCGGCGCAGCGGGCGCACCGGGCATCCCAGCGCCGCCCAGCGGAGCCGGGGCACTGACCACCGCCGCGCCTCCACCCGGTACGGGCCGCGCGGCGCCATGGCCGGCCGCAGCCTGAGCCTGGCCCGGAGCCCCCCGGTAGGCCGCCGGTGCACCCGGATATGCGGGACCACCCTGCGCAGGCGGATAGGGGGCCGGGCCTGCGCCCCCTCCCGGGGCAAGGCCGCCCGGACGGGTCGGCGGTGCCATGCCGCCAAAGCCGCTGGGCTGAGCAGCAGCGGGATAGGCGCCGCCATAGGCTCCCGGATCGCCCGCATAGGCGGTCGGGCTCCAGCCGCCGGCGTCACCCTGGAACTGGGCATCGGCCGCCGCGGGATCCTGCGGCGGGGGCGGTCCCGGCGGTCGCGGCCGGGACGGGTTCACGCTCGCACGCCTGACACGATCCTTGAAATCGATGGAAGGCATGACGCCCTGCTGCACCAGGAATTCGTTGGCATTCTTGTAGGCGGCCTTCAGGCGCTCGATCAGGTGCTTCTGCACCACCTCGTTGACCATGGGCCAGGAATCGCGCGGCATCCCGCACGCACTCCATTGCTCGACCATGAGCAGGATCAGCACCTCGGGGCGCAGGATGTCGTGGCCGTCCAGATCGTCGCGGCTCTCCAGGAACTTGACGCGCACCCGCAGGTCATCGAGTTCACTGCTGACCTTTTCCGTCACGGCCATCACCAGGCGGGAGGCCAGGATCTTGTTCTCCACCACGTCGGTGCCGACCAGGGACAGGCCGCCGTCCTCCAGCGAGAGTTCATCCTTCTTGGGCGCGCTCTTGGTCTGCGGCTTGAGCGCACCTTCCCAGACCTTCATGGTGCCGTCGATCCAGGCCGGCCGGAGCTTCTGGTAGAGCATCCAGGCGTCACGCCGGCTCTGCATCTCGCGCGACGGAGCGGCCTCGTTCATCAGCGTGCTCAGGCGCTCGTCCACGACACCGGCGAGTTCGACCATCGCCCGTCCGGCCTCGGCGACAAAGCGCTGGCGCGTCTTCTCCGACACCTGCATGCGCTGCATGTACGAAAGCTGGGTGGCCATATTCGGACGGTGGGTTCTTTAGACGACGGCCCCTGCGTTCGGGTCGCCCGGATCCGCGTCATCACGCCGCGAACCGGACTTGATCAGGTCTTCGCGCTTGACGCCCAGCCACATCGCGATCGCCGCGGCCACGAAGACCGAGGAATAGATGCCGAACAGGATGCCGATCGTCAGTGCCAGGGCAAAGTAATGCAGGGTCGGGCCGCCGAACAGCAGCATGGACAGCACCACCATCTGCGTGCTGCCGTGGGTGATGATCGTGCGGCTGATGGTGGAGGTGATGGCGTTATCGATGACGGCCACGGGCTCGAGCTTGCGCAGGCGGCGGAAATTCTCGCGGATACGATCGAAGATCACCACCGACTCGTTGACCGAATAGCCGAGCACGGCCAGCACGGCGGCCAGCACCGCCAGCGAGAACTCCCACTGGAAGAAGGCGAAGAAGCCCAGGATGATGATGACGTCGTGCAGGTTGGCGACGATGGCCGCGACGGCGAATTTCCATTCGAAGCGCAAGGCCAGATAGATCATGATGCCGACCACCACGAACCCCAGCGCCAGCAGGCCGTCGACCGCCAGCTCGTCACCGACCTGGGGGCCAACGAACTCACTGCGCCGCAGGGTGGCGCTGGCGTCGTCCGTCTTGAGCTGCGCCATCAGGCGGTCGCTCTGCTGGGCCGAACTCACGCCCTGCTGGGCGGGCAGGCGGATCAGCACATCGCGCGAAGTGCCGAAGTTCTGAACCTGCACGTCGGTGTAGCCCAACCTGGTGACGGCATTGCGCACCGTGGTGAGGTCGGCCGGCTGCGCGTAGCTGACTTCCATCAGCGTGCCGCCGGTGAACTCGACCGACAGGTGCAGGCCCCGTGTGGCCAGAAAGAAGACGGCCGCCAGGAACGTGACGACCGAGATGATGTTGAGCACCAGCGCATGCCGCATGAACGGGATGTCGCGCCGGATCTTGAAGAATTCCATCGTGTTCTTCCCTTATTCCGTCCCGGCCGGTACCTGCCCGTCGGGGCGCCAGACGGTACCGATCGAGACGGTCCTGAGCTTCTTGCGGCTACCGTACCACAGATTGACCAGGCCGCGCGAGAAAAACACGGCCGAGAACATGCTGGTCAGGATGCCCAGGCAGTGCACCACGGCAAAGCCGCGCACCGGGCCGGAACCGAAGGCCAGCAGGGCCAGGCCGGCGATCAGGGTGGTGACGTTGGAGTCCAAGATGGTGGACCAGGCGCGGTCATAGCCGGCATGGATGGCCGCCTGCGCCGAGGCGCCGTTGCGCAGCTCCTCGCGCACCCGTTCGTTGATCAGCACGTTGGCGTCGATGGCCATGCCCAGCACCAGGGCCATGGCCGCCATGCCCGGCAGCGTCAGGGTGGCCTGCAGCATGGACAGCATGGCCACGAGCAGCAGCAGGTTGACACCCAGCGCCAGGCTGGAGAAGAGGCCGAACAGCATGTAATACACCGTCATGAAGACGGCCACGGCCACGAAGCCCCAGGTCACGCTGGCGAAGCCCATGGCGATGTTCTCCGCGCCCAGGCTGGGGCCGATGGTGCGTTCCTCGATGATTTCCATGGGCGCGGCCAGGGAGCCGGCCCGCAGCAGCAGCGCCGTGTCGTTGGCCTCGACCGTGCTCATGCGCCCCGAGATCTGCACCCGCCCACCGCCGATCTCGGTGCGGATGACCGGCGCCGTGACCACCTCGCCCTTGCCCTTTTCGAACAGGATGATGGCCATGCGCTTGCCGACGTTCTCGCGCGTGACGTCCTTGAAGATGCGCGCCCCCTTGCCGTCCAGCGTCATGTTGACGGTGGGCTCCTGGGTCTGGCTGTCGAAGCCGGGCTGGGCATCGGTCAGGTTGTCGCCGGTCAGCACGACCTGCTTCTTGACGATGACCGCCTGGCCGTTGCGGTCCAGGTAGCGTTCGGCGCCGAAGGGCACCGGCCCGCTGCCGGCCTCGGCGGCACGGCCCTCGGCACTTTCGTCCACCAGGCGCACTTCCAGCGTGGCGGTCCGGCCCAGGATGTCCTTGGCCTTGGCGGTGTCCTGCACGCCGGGCAGCTGCACGACGATGCGGTCCAGGCCCTGCTGCTGGATCACGGGCTCGGCCACGCCGAGCTCGTTGATGCGGTTGTGCAGGGTGGTGATGTTCTGCTTGAGCGCCTGCTCCTGGATGGCGCGGGCCGCCACCGGCTTGATGGTGGCCAGGAGCCGCAGGCCGCTGCCGTCGGCCGCCTCGGTCAGCTCGAGATCCGCAAACTGATCGAGGACCACGCGCCGCGCCGCCTCCAGCGTGGCGGCATCGCGCAGGCGCAGTTCGATCGTCTGGCCGTTGCGGGCAATGCCGCCATGGCGCACGTTCTTCTCGCGCAGGGCGGTGCGCAGCTCGCCCGACAGGGCCTCGATCTTCTGCGTCAGGGCCGACTGCATGTCGACCTGCAGCATGAAGTGCACCCCACCGCGCAGGTCCAGGCCGAGGTACATGGGGGCGGCATGCAGCGTCGACAGCCAGCCCGGGGTACGCGACAGCAGGTTCAGGGCGACGATGTAGGGCGGATCGGCCGCATCGGGCACCAGCGCGCGCTCGATGGCGTCCTTGGCCTTGAGCTGGGCGTCGGTGCTGTCCAGGCGCACGCGCAGGGAGCCGGATTCCAGGCTGATCGCCTCCGGCGTGATGCCGGCCTCACGGAGCGCCTGCTCCACGCGCGCCTGCGTGCCGGTGTCGACCTTCAGGACGGCCTTGGCGGGCGAGACCTGCACGGCCGGTGCCTCGCCAAAGAAGTTCGGGGCCGTGTAGAGCCCCCCCAGCAACAGCGCGATCACGATGATCGCGTATTTCCACAACGGGTAACGGTTCATGATCGCCTAGCGGGCTGCGTGTCTGCTTGGTATTACTTCATCGTGCCCTTGGGCAGCACCTGCACCACGGCCTGGCGCTGGAGCTGGACTTCCACACCGGAAGCAATTTCCACACCAATGAAGTTTTCGCCCAGGTTGCTGACCCGGCCCAGCATGCCGCCGGCCGTCACCACCTCGTCGCCCTTGGCCAGGGCCTCGACCATGGCACGGTGCTCCTTCTGCTTCTTCATCTGGGGGCGGATCATGATGAAGTACAGCACCACGAACATCAGCACCAGGGGCAGCATGCTCATGAGCGAGTCCTGCATGCCACCACCGGCAGCGGCGGCAGGGGCGGTTTGGGCAAAAGCGGAAGAAATAAACACGGGCAACTCCACGTCAGGGGTTCAAGAATGAAACTGCCGGCCCGGGGCGAACTGCTCCAGTCCCTACGGGCAGGCAACTGCCCATTGTACGGGCCTGAAACCGGCCGGGCGATGGCCCCCGGCCAGCTCAGGTTTCAGGCCGCCGCGCGCCAGGCCTGCAGGCGTTCGGCCCACACCCGGTGGGCCGCGGCCAGATGCCGCGCCTTGACGTGGCCATAGCCCCGGATCTGCTCCGGTATGCGGGCGATCTCGACTGCAGCCGCATGGTTGCCGGCGTTCAGGCCCGCGAGCAGCTCCTCGATGCAGGCGCAGTACTCGCCGATCAGGGCCCGCTCCGCACGACGTTCCCCGGTGCGGCCAAAAGGGTCGAAGACCGTGCCCCGCAGGCCCTTGAGGCGCGCCAGCAAGCGGAAGACCCACCCCATGGCCGGGCCAAAGGGACGCTTCACGAGCTCACCCTTGGCGTTCTTGCGGGCAAGCAGCGGTGGCGCGAGGTGGTAGTGGAGCTTGTACTCACCTTCGAACATGGCGCCGATGCGCTCCAGGAAGGCCGGGTCGCTGTGCAGGCGCGCCACCTCGTACTCGTCCTTGTAGGCCATGAGCTTGAAGAGGTAGCGCGCCACCGCCTCGCTCAGTACCGTCTTGCCCAGCGGCGCCTCGGCCGCCTGCACCTGCTGCACGAAGGCCCGGTAGGTCTCGGCGTAGCCGGCATTCTGGTAGCCCGTCAGGAACTCGACGCGCCGCGCCACCAGGCTGTCCACGGTCTCGCGCGGCCGAAACTGCAGGGCCTGCGCCGGCGTCAGCAGGGCCTGCACGCGGGCCCCATCGTGCGCGGCCTGGCGGCCCCATTCGAAGGCGGCCTTGTTGGCGTCCACGGCCACGCCATTGAGCTCGATGGCGCGCAGCAGCGATGCCCGGCCCAGCGGGATCCAGCCCTTCTGCCAGGCGTAACCCAGCAGCATCGGATTCACAAAAATCGAGTCGCCCATGAGCCGGGTGGCCATGGCGTCGGCATCGAACACGCCCATGCCGTGCGCGCCCACCGCGGCCGTGATGTCGGCCACGCACTGCTCGGCCGGGTTGCGCCAGTCAGCGTTCTTCACAAAAGCGGCGGTGGGCGTGCTGTGACCGTTGAGCGCCACGCGCGTACGGCCCTCGCGCATGCGCAGCGTGGTTTCCTTGCCCGCCGTCACGATGGGGTCGCAGCCCAGGATGAGGTCGGCCGCCGCCATGCCCACGCGGGTGGTGCGGATCTCGTCTGGGGTGTCGGCGATCAGCACGTGGCTCCAGGTGGCCCCACCCTTCTGCGCCAGGCCCGCCGCATCCTGCGTGACGATGCCCTTGCCCTCGAGGTGCGCCGCCATGCCCAGCAGCTGGCCGATGGTGATGACGCCCGTGCCCCCCACGCCGGCCACCACGATGCCATAGGCCGTGGTCGCCGTCGGAATGACCGGCTCGGGCAGGGCGCCCAGCGCGTACGGCGAGCTGGCCTGCCCCTGGGCCTTCTTCTTCAGCTGCCCGCCCTCGACCGTGACGAAGCTCGGGCAGAAGCCCTTGAGGCAGGAAAAATCCTGGTTGCAGCTGCTCTGGTTGATGGTGCGCTTGCGACCGAATTCGGTCTCCAGCGGCTCGACCGAGAGGCAGTTGCTCTGCTGGCCGCAGTCGCCGCAGCCCTCGCAGACCAGCTCGTTGATCACCACGCGCTTCGCGGGCGTGGCCAGCGTGCCGCGCTTGCGGCGGCGGCGCTTCTCGGTGGCGCAGGTCTGGTCATAGATGATGACCGTGCAGCCCTTGAGCTCGCGGAATTCGCGCTGGATGCGGTCCAGTTCGTCACGGTGCTCGATCGCAATGCCCGCGGGCAGGCCGTGCACGCCCTGGTATTTCTCCGGCTCGTCAGTCACGATGGTGATCTTCGCCGCGCCCTCGGCCCGCATGCTCTGCGCGATCTGGATCACGCTGTGGCCTTCGGGCCGCTCGCCCACCGGCTGGCCACCGGTCATGGCGACCGCATCGTTGTAGAGGATCTTGTAGGTGATGTTCACGCCCGCCGCGATGGCCTGGCGCACGGCCAGCAGGCCGCTGTGGAAATAGGTGCCGTCGCCCAGGTTCGCAAACACATGCTGCTCGCTGCTGAAGGGCTGCTGGCCCACCCAGGGCACCCCCTCGCCGCCCATCTGCGTGAAGCCGATGGTGTTGCGGTCCATCCAGGTCGCCATGAAGTGGCAGCCGATGCCAGCCAGGGCGCGCGAGCCCTCGGGCACCCGGGTGCTGGTGTTGTGCGGACAGCCCGAGCAGAACCAGGGCATGCGCTCGGCCGCCGGGCCACCCGCCACCAGCGCCTGCATGGATCGCTCCTTGGCATCGAGCACGGCCAGCTGCGTCTCCACGCGGGCCGCGATGTCGCTGCCCGCGGGCAGCAGGCCCAGCTTCTTCAGGCGCCCCGCAATGGCGCGCGCGATCATGGCCGGGCTCAGGTCGGCATTGGCCCGCAGCAGCTCGTGTGCGGACGGGTTGGCCTGCGACCATTCGCCGCCGCCGTGGTCGCCCTCGTCGAACTTGCCCAGGATGTTGGGGCGCACGTCGTCGCGCCAGTTGTACAGCTCTTCCTTGAGCTGGTACTCGATGAGCTGGCGCTTTTCCTCCACCACAAGGATTTCCTGCAGGCCGGTGGCGAAGTCGCGCGCGCCCTGCGCCTCCAGCGGCCAGACCACGGCCACCTTGTGCAGGCGGATGCCCAGGGCACGGCAGGCCGCATCGTCCAGGCCCAGGTCCAGCAGGGCCTGGCGCGTATCGTTGTAGGCCTTGCCGCTGGCAATCAGACCCAACCTGTCGTTGGGCCCTTCGATGACGTTGTGGTTCAGGCGGTTGGCACGGATGTAGGCCAGGGCCGCATACCACTTGTGGTGGAACAGCCGCGCCTCCTGGTCCAGCGCGTGGTCGGGCCAGCGGATGTGCAGCCCGCCCGGGGGCATCCCGAAGTCCGTCGGCAGGCGGACCTGCACGCGCTGCGGGTCGATCAAGGCGCTGGCGCTGGACTCCACGATCTCCTGGATGGTCTTCATGCCGGCCCAGACACCGGCGTAGCGGCTCAGTGCAAAGGCATGGATGCCGAGGTCCAGGATCTCCTGCACAGAGGCCGGGAAGAACACCGGCAGGCCGCAGGCCTTGAAGATGTGGTCGCTCTGGTGTGCCGCCGTGCTGCTCTTGGCCACGTGGTCGTCCCCGGCCACGGCAATGACACCGCCCCAAGGCGTGGTACCCGCCATGTTGGCGTGCTTGAAGACGTCGGAGCAGCGGTCCACGCCCGGGCCCTTGCCATACCAGATGCCGAACACGCCGTCGAACCTGTTGGTCCCCGCCGGCGCAAAGCCCAGCTGCTGCGTGCCCCACAGGGCCGTGGCGGCCAGCTCCTCGTTCACGCCGGGCTGGAAGACGATGTGCTGCGCCTGCAGGTATTTCCTGGCGTTCCACAGCGCCTGGTCGTAGCTGCCCAGGGGCGAGCCGCGGTAGCCGCTGATGAAGCCGGCCGTGTTCCGGCCCGCGAGCTGGTCGCGCTGGCGCTGCAGCATGGGCAGCTTGACCAGGGCCTGCACCCCGCTCATGAAAGCGCGGCCATGGTCGAGCGCGTATTTGTCGTCGAGGGTGACGGTCTCCAGGGCCTTGTGGATAGATTCGGGCAGGGGGGCGTTCATGCGGGGTGAGTCTCCGGGCGACCGTCGGGCGGCTGTTATTGCGGGACAGTGTATGCCGCCAGGCACGATAAGTCTTTGCTTTCCATGCCTCGATATGGCTGTGTTTTGAAAGGATCTTGCGCAAAAATGTCACTCATGGAAACACTCGACAAATTCGACCTCGCCATCCTCACCGAATTGCAGGCCAACGCCCGCCTGACCAATGCCGAACTGGCCTCCCGCGTGGGACTGTCCCCCGCGCCCTGCTGGCGCCGCGTGCGCGCCCTCGAAGCCCAGGGCTACATCAAGGGCTACCACGCCGAACTCGACCGCCAGAAGATCGGCCTGGGCGTGCTCGCCTTCGTGCGGCTGGACGCCGAACGCAACACGGGCGACGCCACGCGCGAGCTCGAGGAGGCGGTGCGCCAGCTGCCCGAGGTGGTGGCCTGTCACTACATCAGCGGCACCGGCACCTTCGAGCTGCAGGTGGTGGCCCAGGACCTCGACAGTTTCTCGCGCTTCGCGCTGCAGAGCCTGATCAACATGCCCAACGTCAAGGACCTGCACACCAGCTTCTCGCTGGGGGAGGTCAAGGCCAGCCGTACACTGCCGCTGGGGCATCTGCAGGCGCCGGCACCCAGGCCGGCGCCGCCCGCCCCCAAGTCACGCCGGAGCACACGATGACCCCCTCCCGTCGCACCCTGTTGGCCGCACTGGCGCTGCTGGCCGGCGCCACCCGCGCCCAGCCGGGCCCGGTGATGCAAGCGCCCCCGCTGCCGCTGCGCAACCTGCTGATCGAGGTGCGGCAGGACGACGGGGAGAGCCGCAGCAGCGAGCGGGTCACCGCGGAGGTGCACACGCGCGTGCAACCCGGCCACACCGGGGTGCAGGCCGGCATCGATGCGCGCAGCCGCCAGTCCGAACGCAGCGGCCGCGCGCAGCAGCAGGTGCTGGTGCTCAACGGCCGGCCCGCCGCCCTCATGCTGGGCCACAGCGTGCCGCTGCGCCTGCGCCAGATCGTCACGCAGGGTGGCGTGCGTCGCCTCGTGCCCGGCACGGTCTGGCTGCAGGCCGGCACCGGCTTCACCGCCACGCCGCTGTGGGATGGCGGCGACATGGTGCACCTGGAACTCGCCGCGAGCCAGGGCCGCCAGCCGCTGACCGGCGGCAGCGCCAGCACCCACACCACGCTCCTGCTGCCCCTGGACGAATGGATGACGGTGGCCGAGAGCGACGACACCCTGGACGACCGCCAGGGCGCGCTGGGCCTGGGCGGCGGCGGGCGCGAAGAGCGCAGCCGCTCCATCCGACTGCGTGTTCAGGTGCGCATCAGCCTGCGCTGAGCGCACAAAAAAAACGGCCCCCTAAGGGGCCGGTCAAGAGAGCAGGAAACCCGGTTCCGGTACTGATCAGCTGCCGATGCGGCCGCCGTCGTTCTTGGTGATGACGATGGTGGCCGAGCGCGGGCGCTGGCCGGCGCCGTAGCCGGCATTGCTGGGCCACTGGCTCTGGTACAGGCTCGGGTCACCGATGTTGGCCTGCGCCGTGCCTTCGCCCGGGTGCTGGATGTTGACGAAGATGGCCTTGCCGTCCGGCGTCTCGCACAGACCGGTGATCTCACAGCCCTTGGGGCCGACCAGGAAGCGCTTGAGCGTGGCGGCCGTTGGGGCCTGGCCCACGTAGGTGGTCACGTCGAGCGTCGTGGTGTCGGCTTTGGTATGGGTCAGGGTGCGCGCCGCGCCGTCGCCCACGGTGCCGGGAATGGCGGCCAGCATCATGCAGTTGGTGGTGTCGGTGTAGCTGCCGTCATCGGTCTGGATCCACATGATGCCGGTCGTCGGGCTGAACACCAGGCCGTCGGGGCTGGACATGTCCTGGTCATCGGTCAGGTTCGACAGGTTGACCAGGCTGGTGTTGGCATCGGCCTGGGCGCCGAAGACATAGATGTCCCAGGTGAAGCTGGTGGCGGCGCTGCCGGCCGCGCCTTCCTTCATGCGCAGGATGTGGCCGTTGACGTTACCGTTGTTCGTACGCACCGGGTCGGTCTGCGGGTCAGTGTAGGCACGCGGATTGGCGCTGTCGACCAGCATCTGGCTGCCGGTCGGCTCGACGCGGCGGTTGCTGTTGTTGGTCATGGTGAAGTAGACCTCACCGGTGGTCGGGTGCACACCGCACCATTCGGGGCGGTCCATCTTGGTCGCACCGACAGCGTCGGCCGCGAGACGGGCGTTCACGCAGACATCGGCCTGGTCGGCGAAGTCGTAGGGCGCGTAGTTGGCAATGTCGGCGTTGCCGATGGACAGTTCGACCCAGTCGCCGGTGCCGTCGCTGTTGAACTTGGCCACGTAGAGCTTGCCGTCGTCGAGGTACTTGTCGCCCATGGCGATGCGGCTGAGCGGGTTGGCATCGGCCGCGTCCCAGTTGGCGGTGGAGACGAACTTGTAGACGTACTCGCCGCGCGAATCGTCGCCCATGTAGACCGCCAGCGGCTGGCCGGCCACCGGGTTGCTGAAGGAGGCGCTTTCGTGGGCGAAGCGGCCCAGCGCGGTGCGCTTCCTGGCCAGACGGGTCTGGTCGTAGGGATCGATCTCGACGATGTAGCCGAAGGTGTTGAGTTCGTTGCGATAGTCGTCGCTGCCGTCGGTGGAGCTGCCCAGCTTGCTGATGTTCCAGCGCGCGTACTTGTCGGCAACACCGCCGGTTTCCCAGCCATGGCGCGAAGCGGCGCCTTCGCCACGGCCGTAGCGGTTCAGCGAGGTGACGCTCTTGTCACCGCGCGCGGCGTTGTCGCCCACGACGCGGGTGAAGTAGCCGGCCCAGTTCTCCTCGCCGGTCAGGAAGCTGCCCCAAGGCGTCTTGCCGGTGCCGCAGTTGTTCAGCGTGCCGCGACCGCGGGTGCCGTCGATGGAGTACTTCGTGACCATCAGGGCGTTGCCGCGGGCCGGGCCGGAAAGCTCGACCTCGCTCAGCGGCGTGAGGCGGAAGTTGAACGCGGAATCCTGCATATAGCCCCAGGCAGCGCCGGTCTTCCTGACCTCGACCACGGAGATGCCGTGCAGCGGGACTTCCTTGTCCACCTCGGCTGCCGGGCGCGGCAGCGTCGAGGTGCCGCCGTCGGCGTGGATGAAGAAGGAGCTCTTGGCCTCGTCGGTGGTGGCCTCGTGGTTCACGGCCAGCAGGCCACGATCGGTCGAGGTGGTGGAAGGCTGACCGGAGGCGCTCAGGCCGAACCACTCCATGCCGTCGTGGTGGTCGCCCGCGCGGTTTTCCCAGTCGGTGTCGAGACCCGTGTTCAGGAATGCCGGCGTCGTGGCTTTCAAGGGATCGCCCAGCGCGTAGATCACGCTGGCGGTGTAGCCCGCCGGCACCACCACGCTGTCGAGCAGGCTCTTGCTCACAGCCGTGAAACCCAGTGCAGAGACCAGGGGCGACGTTGCGGGGGCGGCAGCCGTCGTGCTGTCACCACCGCCGCAGGCGGTCACGCCCAGGCCGCCGAGCACGGCCGTGCCGACCGTGCCCACGCTGCCGCGCAGCAGGCCACGGCGGCTCAGGCGCGCCTGCAGCACCGTGTCGAACGTGGGGTTGTTGCTGGTGTTGGAATCTTCGTCATTGAAATCAATCTTGTCGCTCATCGTGCTTTCCTCAAATGGTTGTCTGGTGTGCGGTTCACAAACCCATGGCAACGATAGGGATCGGCCATGACACTCCCATGAAGCGACGATGAAATTTCAATGACAAAGGGCCGCATGGTGCGGCCCTCCTGGTTGCGTTGCGCGGTGCGCCAACGCACAAGTATTGCGTCGGGGTCTACCTGGGCCACAGCACCCACAGGCGCAGCGGCTGCTTGAGCCGGCCGGCGATCTGCGAGGCCAGCGGGCCGGTGCCGACGAAGTAGTCCGCACGCACCGCGCCCGTGATGGCGCTGCCCGTGTCCTGCGCCATCACCAGGCGCTGCAGCTGCAGCTGCGGGCCGGCCGAGGCCAGCCAGACCGGCGTGCCATAGGGGATGCTGCCCGGATCGACGGCGATCGAGCGGCCGGCCGTCAGCGGCACGCCCTGCGCGCCCTGGGGGCCGACGAGGGCGTCGGCCTCGGGCAGGGGCTGCTCCTGGAAGAAGGTCACGCGCGGGTTGGCCCACAGCAGCTCCTGCACGCGGCCCGGGTTCTGGGCCACCCACTGGCGGATCGAGGGCCAGGAGGCGTCGCGCACCTCGCGCTGCTGCTGCAACCAGCCGCCCACGCTGCGGTAGGGCTGATCGTTGGTGCCGGCGTACCCTATGCGCACCATGCGCTGGCGGCCGTCGGGTTCGGTGATCTGCAGCCGGCCCGAACCCTGGATCTGCAGGTTGAGTGCCGCCACGGGGTCGGCCAGCCAGGCGATCTCGCGCCCCCTGAGCGCCGCCTGCGCCTCGGGCAGGGTGTCGATCTCCTGGCGGCTGTACCAGGGCCGGCGGCGGTGCAGGTTGGCCGGCGGCTGGTACAGCGGCACGCGGAAGTCGGCCGTGGGCAGGCGCGAGGCCTCGACCACGGGCTCGTAGTAGCCGGTCAGCAGGCCCACGGCTTCGCTGGAGTAGGTCTCGACCCGGTAGGGCTGCAGGCGCTGGACCATCCAGTTGCGCTTGTCCTGCTCGCTGCCCAGGCTGAGGCGCCGCACGTCGGCGCAGAGCGCGGCCAGGGCCGTGCCGGGGCGCTGGCAGCTCAGCAGCCAGGCGCTCCAGGCCTCGCCCAGGACGTCCTCGCCCAGGCCCGGCAGCTCGTCCCAGCCCACCGGGGTCCAGCGGCTGCGCGGCTGCTGCAGCGGCACCGCCGTCGGGGCAGGTGCCGGGCTGTAGGCCACGGCCGGGGCGCTGCCCGGCCCCATGCTGCTGTCCTGGGGTTGCTGGTAGGGCACGCTGCCGCAGGCGGCGAGCATTCCTACAATGGCGAGACAGAAAATTCCGTAGAGGTTGGGGTATCGCTTCATGGTCCTGATTTTGCTTGAATCGCTCGCCGCACTGCTGCTGCTGATCCTGATCGTCTGGTGGACCATGTTCTCCGGCCGCAAGAAGGGGGAGCTGCCCGGCGCCGCCGAGGCGGAAAAGACGCCCCCGGCGCCCGGCAAGCGCGACGAAAGTCCGTGAACAGGTCCTAGGCGTCGCGCAGCAGGTTGGCCAGCTCGACAGCCGACTTGACTTCCATCTTGTCGAACACGCGGGCGCGGTGGACTTCCACCGTGCGCACGCTGATGTCGAGCTGGTCGGCGATGCGCTTGTTCGGCAGGCCCTCGACCACCAGCTCCATCACGGCGCGCTCACGCTCGGTCAGTTCGGCCAGGCGCTGGCGCAGCCGGGCCCGGGCCTGCTGCGCGTGCACGATGGCCGCCGAATGCCTGAGGGCCTGCTCGACGCGGTCGACCAGCGCGTTGTCGGAGAACGGTTTCTCGCAGAAGTCGAAGGCGCCGCGCTTGACGGTGGCCACCGCGGTGGGCACGTCGGCGTGTCCGGTGAGGAAGATCACCGGCAGCGCCTGGTGCAGGCCGCGCTCGACCAGTTCCTCGAACAGGGCCAGCCCGCTCATGCCGGGCATGCGCACGTCCAGCAGCAGGCAGCAGGGCCGCGCGGGCACGAAACCGCGCTCGAGCATGGTCAGGAAGGACTCGGCACTGTCGAAGTCCTGGCTCACCAGGCGGCGCGAGCGCAGCAGCCAGGCCAGGGCCTCGCGCACGCTGGCGTCGTCGTCGACGATGAATACGGAGGCGTCAATCGCAGGTTGCATGGCGCAATGTTAGAGCACGGGCGCCGCCACCCGGCTCACCGGCAGGGTGAAGGTGAACACGGTGCCCTGGGGGTGGTTGGGCTCGAAGGCCAGCGTGCCGCCATGCTGCTCGATCACGGTGCGGCACAGGCTCAGCCCCAGGCCCATGCCCTCGGCCTTGGTGGTGAAGAAGGGCGTGAACAGCTGCTCGGCCACCTCGGGGGCGATGCCCGGGCCGACGTCGGTGACGGAAAACTCAAGCCAGCGCCCGCCGTCGCGCGGCAGCCGCCGCAGCCCCAGCCGCAGCACGCGGCGGCGGATGGCGGGATCGTCCATGGCCTGCATGCCGTTGCGCGCCAGGTTCAGCAGCACCTGTTCGACCATGGTGCGGTCACACCACACCTTGGGCAGCTCGGGCTCGACCCGCAGCTCGATCTGCACGCCGAGCTTGCGCGCCTGCAGGTTGACCAGCGGCAGCACGGCATCGAGCAGTGCCTGCGGCGCGACCGGCTCTCGGGCCTGGTCGCGCCGGCGCACGAAGTCGTGCACGCTCTTGATGACCTGGCCCGCGCGCCCGGCCTGCTCGGCGATGCGCCGCATGGCCAGCTCGATGTCGGCCTGCGTGTGCGTGCCCTGCGCCAGCAGGTTCAGGGTGCCGTTGGCGTAGCTGGACATCGCCGCCAGCGGCTGGTTGAGTTCGTGGCTCAGCAGCGAGGCCATCTCGCCCACCATGGCCAGGCGCGCCGTGGCCTGCAGCCGCTCCTGGCTGGCGCGCGAGAGCTCCTCGATGCGGCGCTGCTCGCGGATGTCCAGGCAGGCGCTCATCCAGCCGGTCTGCACGCCCTGGGCGTTGATCAGCGGCGCCTCGATGATGAGCACCGGAAAGCGCGTGCCGTCCTTGTGCATGAAGACCGACTCGAAGCCCTCGCGCGGCGGTGCGTTGCCGGCCAGCCGGACCTCCTGGCGCTTGCGGTATTCCTCGGCCAGTTCGGGCGGCCAGTAGGGCGCATTCACGCTCTGACCCAGCAGTTCCTCGGCGGTGAAGCCCACCATCTGGCAGAAAGCCGGGTTGACGTAGGTGATGCGACCCTGCAGGTCGCGCGCGCGCAGGCCCGTGACCAGCGAGTCCTCCATCGCCTTGCGAAAGGCCAGCGCGTCGGCCAGGTCGCGCTCGGCCTTCAGGCGCCGGCGCATGTCCTTGCCCAGCAGCACCAGGATGGCGATCAGCGCGAAGGACATGGCCGTCACCAGCGCGGTGAGCACGTTGGGAAACAGGTCCGGGGCGGCGCGCCAGCTGTCCAGGCGCAGCACCAGGGTGGTGCCGGGCAGGTCGAGCAGATGCTGGGCGGTGAACACACGCTTGGAACGCTGCTCGGCGCCGCGCATGGCCAGGCGCGTGCCGTCGCCCTCGGTGAAGGACACCACCTGGCTGCGCGTGAACTGGCGCGCCAGGTCATCCAGCAGGTCCTGCAGGGAATAGGTGGCGACGAGGTAGCCCATGACCACGCCGGCGCTGGCCAGCGGCAGGCACAGCTCCATGACCTCCAGCCCCAGGCCATCGGTCAGGGGCAGGAAGTAGCTGCCCGAATAGGCCGGGCCACTGATGCGGCGCGCCTGCGTGCAGGCCTGGCTCACCTCGGACTGCACGCTGTCGCGCCCCAGGCGGTCGAACACCGGCGGGCGGTAGGGCGTGCCGGCCTGCACCAGGATGCGCTGGCTGCTGTCGCGCCATTCGACGCGCAGCAGCTCGCGCCGCTCGCGCAGCAGGGCGGTGGCGTCCCGGGTCCAGATGGCGGCGCTCGGATCGTTGAACTGCAGGGCCTGCAGGCTCTGCAGGTTGCGGGTGAGCGTGCTGCGGATGTCGGCCACCGCGTCGGCCGCGTCGCGCTCCAGCCGGCTCTGTACCTGGCTGGCCTCGTAGCGGCCGGCGAGCCACACCAGCGTGCCCAGCAGGGCGAAAACCAGCCCGGCCAGCGCCGACCACAGCGCCCGGCGCCGCCAGATCGGCGGGGCCTGGGCCGGCATCCTGGGGTCCGCGCTCACAGGACGCGGTGCTCCAGCGCCGGCAGCTGGCGGCGGTACTGCTGCAGCCGCGCGATGTCCAGCTCGGCCAGGACCACGGCCTCGCCCTCGGCCTGCTCGGCCAGCACGCGGCCCCAGGGATCGATGAGCATGGCCTGGCCCCAGGTGTGGCGGCCGTTCTCGTGCCGGCCGCCCTGGGCGGCGGCGGCGACGAAGGCCAGGTTCTCGATGGCGCGCGCGCGCAGCAGCACCTCCCAGTGCGCCTGGCCCGTGGTGTGGGTGAAGGCGCTGGGTACCAGCAGCAGGTCGGCCCCGGCACGCGCATGGGCCCGGTAGAGCTCGGGGAAACGCAGGTCGTAGCAGATGCTCAGGCCGATGCGCCAGCGGTGGCCGTCGCGCGACGGCAGCTCGAAGCTCACGGGGCGCGTGCCGTGGCGCAGGGTGCGCGCCTCGTCATAGCGCTCGCGCCCGTTGTCGAAGCAGAACAGGTGCATCTTGTCGTAGCGCGCCACGCAGGCGCCCTGCGGGTCGTAGGCCAGGCTGCTGTTGTAGGCGCGCAGGTCCCCCGGCTCGACCGTGCCGGGCGCGGCCGCCATGGGCAGGGTGCCGCCGACGATCCACAGGCCGAGCTCGCGCGCCGCCGTGGCGAGGAATTCCTGGATCGGCCCCCGCCCCGGTGGCTCCTGGAAGGCGAGCTTGTCGGTGTCGTGCCGGGCCAGCAGGCAGAAATATTCGGGCAGCACGGCCAGTTCCGCGCCGTCGCGCGCGGCCGTCTCCAGCAGCGAGCGGGCCCGCGCCAGGTTGGCGGCGAGATCGGTGCCCGAGACCATCTGGAGGGCGGCCACCTTCATGGCGTGTTTTCCTTCGGCGGCTCGGGTGCAGCGGGCTCGATGCGCACCATCTGCGGATCGCTCCAGGTCCCGGTGATGCGGAACTGCTGCGTGGCCGACTCGATCAGCGGGCGGCGCAGCAGCACCTGGGCCAGGAAGGAGCCCAGGCCGACGGCCGGGTTGATCCAGGTGGCGATCAGCGAGGCGGTGCCGGCATTGATCTCGGGCACCACCACCACCTTGAGCTCCTGCGTCTCGCGTGCCAGGTCGGCATGCCCTTCCATCAGCACGGCGGCGTTCACGCCCTTCATCTGCAGGTTGTTGCTCATGGCCACGCCCTGCTCGATGCGCACGTCGCCGCGCACGAAGTCGAAGGAGAAGCCCTCGCTGAAGACGTCGCGGAAATCCAGCGTCAGGCGCCGCGGCAGGGCCTGCAGGCTGAGCACGCCCAGCAGCTTGGCGATGCCCGGCTCGGCCTTGAGGAACTGGCCGGCCTCGACGTTGATGTTGAAGCTGCCGCCCAGGCTGGGATAGTCCAGCGCCATGGGCGAGCCCAGCCAGCTGACCTGGCCGGCCATGCGACCCTTGCCACGCCGGATCAGGCCCGGCATCTGCAGCCGCTGCAGCAGGCCGCCGGCGTCGGCGATGTCGAGCTGGAAGTTCATCACGGTGCGGCGCCGCTCGCCGTTCGCGCGCGGCAGACCGGCGGCTTCGTCGGCCCCCAGCACGGCCCAGTTGCCGCTGGCGCTGAACCGGGCCTCCGGCATGCCGAGGTTGAGCTTGGTCAGCCGCCATTCGCGCGCGCCCCCGTCGCGCCGGGCGCCGCGGTTGACCGCCTCGACCTCCAGGCGCCCGAGCTTCTTGCCGCCGAGTTCCATGTTGTCGACCACCACGTCCAGCGCCGGGATGCTCACGGGCTGCTGGTCGAGCAGGGTCTCCACGCGCTGCGCCTGCGCCTGCGCGAGCACCAGCCGCGCCAGCCGGGCATAGAGGCTGCCGGCACGCGCATCGGACGACATGCGGTATTCCAGGTAGCCGCTGAGCTCGCGCGCATCGAGGTTGGCCCGCCAGGTGGCGCCCTCGCGCGTGCCCCCGGCGATGAACTGGTTGAGCCGCTGCCCGCCCACCACCAGCTCGGCCGTGCGCACCACCAGGCTGGTCGGCAGGTAGGCCTGCAGGGCGGGCGAGGCCAGCGGCGCGGGCTCGGCCACCGCCACGCCGGCGGGCTGCGGCCGGGCCAGCAGGCCGCGCCAGGCATCGATGTCCAGCCGCTCGAAATTGATGCTGGCCACCACGCCCTCGGCCGGCATGGGCACGGTCTCGCCGGGCGCCAGACCCACGCCGGCCGTGCCGCGCAGCACGCGCGGCACGCCGCCGGAGCGGTCGCGCACGTAACGCACCGCCACCAGCTGGCCCAGCTCGAAGCTGAGCTGGTCCTGCAGGGGTGCTGCGCCCTCGGCCGCGCTTTCCAGCCCGCTGCGGATGCGCAGGGGCAGGGTGGCTTCGGCCGTCTTGACCAGCGGTGCCGGCAGGTTCATGGCCAGGCCCTGCAGGCTGGAACTGAGCTCGAATTCCGGCACCCCGGCGCGCAGGCCGAACTGGGCCGTGTAGCGGGTGCTGCCGCTGAGCTGCTGCGCCAGCTGCGCCACCGCGCCGAGTTCGGTGGCCTGGCGCAGGCCCAGGGCGGTGACGGTGCCCTGCACGCGCAGCGGCTGGACCTCGCGGCCGGGTGCGCCGGTGATGGCATCGGGCACGGCGATGGTGCCGCCCTCGGCTTGGACGTCGCCGCCGAGCAGCCGGGCCTGGACCCCGGCCAGCGCAAAGCCCTGCTCGCTGAAATGGACCACGCCGCGCGCGCGCGTCAGCCGCGGCAGCTGGGGGGCCAGCTGCAGCTCATTGCCGGCCAGCCGGAGCTGGCCCCGGGCCGTGGACTGCGCCAGCGTCTTCAGGGGCAGCTGCAGGGCCAGCTGCAGTTCGGCCGCGCCGCGCGCCGTGGCCCGGCCCAGCACCCGGCCCAGCATCGCATCGAGCGGCGAACCCCGAACCACGCCCTGCAGGAAATCATCAAGCGGCCCCTGCGCCTGCAGGTCCACCAGCACCTTGGGATGCGTCAGGTCCGGGATGCGGGCCTCGCTGCGGACCAGGCGCAGCCCCGGGGCACCCTCGATGGCGCTGCTGACGTTGCGCAGCTGCAGGCTGGCATGGTCGAACACCAGCTCGCCCTGCAACCCGGCCAGGGCCGGCCAGGGCAGGGCCTGCGGCTGCAGGAAGCGCGGCACGTAGGCAAAGCGCGCATCCTGCACGCTGGCGGTGATGCGGAACTCGCCCTGCTCCGGCCGGGTGTAGGGGAAGTCGCGCAGGTCGCCACGCACGCGGAAACGGACCCCCGCCGCCCGGCCCTGCGTGACGGCCTCGCGCACGTACTGGCGCACCTGGGAATTCATGGCGCTGGGCAGGTAACGGTGCACCTGGGCCAGGTCGGCGCGGCTGAGGCTGCCCTGCAGGTCCAGCGTGCCCGGACCCTGGCCCGGCACGCCCTGCCACTTGAGCTGCCATTCCCCCTGGGCATGGGCGTTGGCAAGACGCGCATTGGCCAGCTGCAGGCTCCACTGCGCACCCTGGTGGCGCCACTGCACGTCGGCCGCAAGCTGGTCGAGCGCGATGCGGGGTTCGTCGAAGATGCCCGGCAATTCCAGATGCCCCTGCTGCACCGTCACGCTGGCGCGCCCGCCGTCCTGGGTGAGGTCGAAATTCAGGCTGAGCCCGTCAACACCGGGCGTGCCCGCAACGGGCACCGCATCGGGCGTGGCTGCCGGCTGCGCAGCACGTGCCGCCACCGCCAGGCGCCGCAGCTGGCCCTTGGCCGCATAACGCTCTGGGGCCTCGAGGGGGCCCTGCCAGCGCGCCTGCAATTGCTCGACCTGTCCCCGGGGGGCATAACGCAGGAGGGCTTCATGGAGGTGCCGCTCCAGCGGCAACCGTTGCGCCAGCTGCGCCACGGCCTGCAAGTCCACGCCCTGCACCTCGAGTTCGCCGCCGGGGGCGGCCGCGGCGCCGTGGGCATGACGCACGCGCAGGTCGCCACCGGGCCAGTGCAGGCCGTCGACCGTGTCGAACTGCAGGCCGCGGGTTGCCAGCTCGAAGTAGGTGTCCGACAGCCGGCCGGTAAAGCGCCCGGTCAGCGTCTGCAGCTCCAGACGTGGCAGATCCCGGCCCAGCTGCACGCCGATCTGCCGCAGGGCCACGTCGGCCGCACCGCCGGTGATGCGGCCCTGGTCGACATCGACCCAGGCCCGCAAGGCCCCGCTGCCGCCGGCCACCTCCAGGGGCAGCGGCAGATGGCGGCGCAGTTCATCCACGTTGACGCGTTCGAACACGGCGTAGAGCTGGCCTTCCCAGCGCTGCCACAAACCCGCCCGGGTCACCAGCAGCGGCTGGCGGAAATCACCGCGCAGGCTCAGGCGCCCGCCCAGCTCGGCCGGCGGTGTGGCATCGAGCCGCAGGGCATGGGTGCGCGCACCGCTGCGCAGCAGCAGGTCGACCTCGTGCAGCGCCAGCGGCGGCGCGCGGCGCTGCTCGTCGTGCCACTGCAGGGTGCCGCCCCGGATCAGCACCTCGGTCTGCGAGAACAGCCAGTCGGCGGCACCGCCGCCGGCCTCGGAAGCGGCCGGGATCTCGAGTCCGGCCACGAAGATGCGGCCGTCGGCGGCTCGGCGCACGCTGAGCTCCGGGCGTTCGATGGCCAGCTGCTCGAAGCCCAGGTTCCAGAGCGAGCGCGGCGACAGCGTCGCCAGCACCTGCGGCAGCTGCAGCGCCACGCGGCCCTCCTGGTCCAGCAGACGCACGTCGCCGAGTTCGAGGGTGGGGAAGAGATGGTCCTGTTGCGCGGCGATGCGGCCGATGCGCACCGTCACGCCGAGCGCCGCACTGGCCCGGCTTTCCAGCTGCGGGCGAAACTCGCCGATTCGCGGCACAATGAGCAGGTGAAGGATCGCCCAGGCCAGCGCGAGGACCAGGCCGGCCCCCAGCAGCAGCCACAGCAGCCCACGCGTCGCTCGCGCCATGACTTTCAGCGGCAGAGACGGACGGCGGGGGGAATCATCCATTTTGAACCTTGGAAACGCGACAGGAATTATGACCCGCAACGAGGCGTCCGGCCTGATGCAAGTCGCCGGGCAAGCGCAGACCGGACCTGCGGCCCCCGCTGAACATTCGCGTTTCGTACAGCGCATCCGCCGCCGCTATGCGACGCTGCTGCCGCTGCTGCCGCCCGGACAGCCCGACGCGCCGTCCCTGCAGGCGCTGTACGCCGCCTTGCGGGAATCCGGCCACGACGTCTCCGCCGCACTGCGCGTCACGCGGCAGCTGGTGCTGGAGCGGCTGGCGGTCCTCGACTGCGAGCAGCAGGTGCCCTTGGACGACGTCACCCGTGCCATGACGACTCTGGCCGAGTTCGCGCTCGACATCGCCTGCACCGAGACCCTGCGGGTGCTGGACGAGAGCCACGGCATGCCGCTGACACCGGCCGGCAAGCGCGCGGTGTTCTGGATCCTGGGCATGGGCAAGCTGGGGGCCCGCGAGCTCAACGTCTCGAGCGACATCGACCTGATCTATGTCTACGACCAGGACGGCGAGACGGCCGGAAGCGCCGAGGGGCGTGGCCGCATCTCCAACCACGAATACTTCGCCAAGGCGGTACGGGCCATCTCCGGACTGCTCGGCGACACCACCGAGCACGGCTTTGTCTTCCGGGTCGACCTGGCGCTGCGACCCAACGGGAACTCCGGCCCGCCGGCCGTCTCGCTCGGCGCGCTGGAGGAGTATTTCCAGGTCCAGGGACGCGAGTGGGAGCGCTTCGCGTGGCTCAAGAGCCGCACCGTGGCGCCCCGGCAGCAGCTGCAGGACGGCTCGGTCATGCAGCTGCGCAACCTCGTCATCCCCTTCGTCTTCCGCCGCTACCTGGACTACAACGTCTTCGACTCGCTGCGGGTGCTGCACCGGCAGATCCGCGAGCACGCCGCCAAGCGTGCGGCCGGCCACCCCGAGCGCAGCAACGACGTCAAGCTCTCGCGCGGCGGCATCCGCGAGATCGAGTTCACCGTGCAGCTGCTGCAGGTGGTGCGTGGCGGCCAGTTCCCCGAGCTGCGCACGCGCCCCACACTCGATGCGCTGCCGCGCCTGGTGCGCGCCGGCCTGATGCCCGAGGGCACGGCGGCGGCGCTGGCCGCTGCCTACGAGTTCCTGCGCCGCGTCGAGCACCGCATCCAGTACCTCGACGACCAGCAGACCCACGTGCTGCCCACGCGCGACGAGGACCTGGCCTGGATCGCGCACTCCCTCGGTTACGACAGCCCCTGCCCCTTCCTGTCGCAGCTCGACGCCCACCGCGAGGTGGTGGCCATGGAGTTCGACATCCTGCTCGGCGGGGCCAAGGAGTGCAAGGGCTGCAACAACGGCAATGGCAAGAATGGCGGCAACGGCCCGGCCACCCCCGACCTCGACGACCTGCTCGCCCAGCTGCCGCCGCGCCTGCGCGAACGACTGGGCGAGTGGCGCACGCACCCGCGCGTGCTGGCGCTGCGCGAGGAATCGCGCGGCCGCCTGATCCGCCTGCTCGCGCGCACGGCCGAATGGCTGCGCGAGGACCGCGCCCCCGAGGAAGCCGCGGTGCGGCTGATCGACTGGATGGAACCGCTGCTGCGGCGCGAGAGCTACCTGGCCATGCTGCTGGAGCGCCCGGCCGTGCACGAGCGCCTGCTGCGCCTGCTGGGCTCGGCACGCTGGCCGGCGCGCTACCTGCTGCAGCACCCGGGCGTGATCGATGAACTGGCCAGCCGCACGATGATGGGCGAGCGCTTCGACCCGGCCACCTTCGAGGCCGAGCTTGACGCGCGCCAGCGGGCCCTGCAGGCCGCCGGTGACGATGACGAGGAATCGCTGCTCAACCTGCTGCGCCGCGCCCACCATGCGGAGGTCTTCCGCACCCTGGCGCGCGACGTCGAGGGCGTGCTGACCGTGGAGCAGGTGGCCGACGACCTGAGCGCGCTGGCCGATGCCGTGCTGCGCATCACCACGCGCTGGTGCTGGGCGCGCCTGAAGAGGCGGCACCGTGACGCGCCGCAGTTCGCCATCATCGGCTACGGCAAGCTCGGCGGCAAGGAACTGGGCTACGGCAGCGACCTGGACATCGTCTTCGTCTACGAGGACGAGGCCGAGGAGGCCCCCGAGGTCTATGCCCTGCTGGTGCGCAAGCTGATCAACTGGCTCACAGTGAAGACCGGTGAAGGCGATCTCTACGAGATCGACACCGCGCTGCGCCCCAACGGCAGTTCAGGGCTGCTGGTCACCACCTTCGAGGCCTACGCCAACTACCAGCAGCAGCGCGGCAGCAACACCGCCTGGACCTGGGAACACCAGGCCATGACGCGGGCGCGCTTCGTGCTGGGTGACGACGCGCTGCGCCAGCGCTTCGACGCCGTGCGCGAGTCGGTCATCCGGGCCCCCCGCGATGCGCAGGCCCTGCGGCAGGAGATCGTGGCCATGCGCGAGAAGGTCAGACTGGCCCATCCGGTGCCCGACGAGCGCTTCGACGTCAAGCACAGTCCGGGGGGCATGGTCGACGCCGAGTTTGCCGTGCAGTACCTGGTGCTCTCCCAGGCCGCCCGGCATCCCGAGCTCGTGGCCAACAGCGGCAACATCGCGCTGCTGCGTGCGGCCGAGGCCGCTGGCCTGCTGCCGGCGGGCGTGGGCACGGCCGCCGCCGCCGCTTACCGGGAATTGCGCCGCGTGCAGCACCGTGCGCGGCTGAACGAGGAGCCCACCCAGGTCGATCCCCGGAGCCTGGCGGCCGAATGCAACGCCGTGCTGGCCCTTTGGGCTGCGGTGTTCCAACCGGCCTGAACGGCCGCCGGACCGCGGCGCGCCCTCAGGACGTGCTGCGGATCCTGCGCACCAGCGCCGTGGTGGAGTAGCCCTCGACGAAGGGCAGGGCCAGGGCCCGCCCGCCCCAGGACTCGACCAGCGCCGTCTCGGGCAGCTTGCGCATGTCGTAGTCACCGCCCTTGACCAGGATGTCAGGACGCACCTCGCCGATCAGGGCCTGCGGCGTGTCCTCGTCGAACCAGGTCACCAGGTCGACGGCCGCCATGGCCGCCACCATGGCGGCGCGGTCCTGCTCGTTGTTGAGCGGACGCTCCGGCCCCTTGCCCAGGCGGCGCGCCGAGGCGTCGGTGTTGAGCGCGACGACCAGGCTGGCGCCCAGCGCGCGCGCCTGTGCCAGGTAGATGGCGTGTCCACGGTGCATGACGTCGAAGACGCCGTTGGTGAAGACCAGCGGCCGCGGCAGGGCCGCCAGGCGTGCGGGCAGCCCTGCACGCGGGCACAGCTTGTCGAGAAAGGCGGGCAAATCGTGGGTCACTTCAGGCATGGGCCGCATCCTAGCAGTCGCCCGCTTGCGGGGCCCCGAAAGCGGGGAATCGGCCGGCTTTCGCCCCCAATTTCGGCCCCATCGGACAAGGTGGCGGGCGCATAATCCGCCCTGCCCATGCTGCCCAAACTCGTCGCAGTCAGCATCGATTCGATCCGGGTCGGTGAGCCCCTGCCTTTCGCCCTGATGGATGCGGAGGGCACGCTGCTGGCCGGCAAGGGCTACGTCATTGCCTCGCGCAGCGAGCTGCAGGCCCTCGTCGGCCGTGGGGTCTCGCTGTACATCGACGTGGCCGACTCGGAGGCGCACCACCGCGCTTTCGTAGGCCGGCTGCACGAGATGGTGCTCAAGGACTCGACCCTGGGCCAGATCGCCGGCGCACAGATCTCGCGTGCCGACCTCGACAGCGGCCGGCTCGACCCGAACCCGGCCGAGGGCCCGCCCGACTGGATGGACTACCAGGTCCAGGCCAACAGTCTGCTGCGCGACAGCAGCGCCCCCCAGTTCCTCCAGCGCCTGATCCGCCTGCAGAAGCAGTTGCGCCAGCAGGCGCAGGGCAATGCCGACGGCGCGCTGTTCGCGCTGTTCCACCTCTCGGCCAGCGAGCTGCGCATGTACAGCGCCACCCACGCCATGCTCGTCAGCGTGATGTGCGGCCTGGCGGCGCGCGAGGTGCTGAACTGGCCCGCCGAGCAGGAACAGGTCCTGTGCCTGGCGGCACTGACCATGAACCTGGGCATGACCGACCTGCAGGACAAGCTCGCGCAGCAGCTCACGCCGCCGACTCCCGAGCAGCGCAAGGTCATCGACCAGCATGCCGAACGATCGATCGAGCTGCTGCACAGGATCGGGGTCAGCGACACGGCCTGGCTCGAGGCCATCCGCTACCACCACAGTGTGCCGGCGGGGCCGCTGGCCACCAAGTCCGAAGGCCAGCGCATGGCACGCCTGATCCAGCGTGCCGACATGTTCGCGGCGCGCCTGGCGCCTCGCGCCTCCCGCGTGCCGACGTCACCGGCGGCGGCCATGCAGGCCAGCTATTTCGACGAGAACCGCCAGGTCGACGAGGCCGGCGCGGCGCTGATCAAGGCCGTGGGCATCTATTCGCCGGGCTCCTTCGTGCGCCTGAACACCAATGAGATCGCCGCGGTGATCCGGCGCGGGGCCAACACGACGACGCCGCGCGTGGCAGTGCTGATCAACCGCGAGGGCCTGCCGGTGGTGGACCCGGTGATCCGCGACACCAGTGTGCGCGAGCATCGCGTGGTGGCGAGCGTGCCGCACCGCGACGTGCGCATCCAGCTCAATCTGCCGCGCATGCTGGCCCTGACGGCGCTGCCCGCCTCCTGACGCAGCGCGCGCCGCGCGGGCACTGCGTCGCCAGCCACCTCAGGCGGCGCTGGGGGCGGGCGCCGCAAGTTCCTTGCGGAAACGGTTGAGTTCCTGCACGCTCTGGAAGCTGCGCCCGAGCAGCAGGCTCAGGTTGTGCAGGATGCGCTCGACCACCTTGCTCTCCCAGGCGGCATCGAAATCGATCTGCTTGTCGAGCCAGTGCTCCAGCCACTCCGGGTTGGGCAGGCGGCTCTGGATGGTGTCGCGCGGAAACAGGGCCTTGTTGACGTGCAGGTTGGTCGGGTGCAGGGCCTGTGCGGTACGCCGCGCACTGGCCATGAGCACGCCGACCTTGGCAAACGCGGTCTTGGCCTCGGCGCCAAAACGGCCGATCGCACGGCGCATGTACTTGAGGTAGGCACCGCCATGGCGCGCCTCGTCCTGGCTCAGGGTGGTGTAGATGTGCTTGATCACCGGCTCGGTATGCCATTCGGCGGCGCGGCGGTACCAGTGGTTGAGGCGGATTTCGCCGCAGAAATGGAGCATCAGCGTTTCCAGCGGGGGCGCCGGATCGAAATCGAAGCGGATGTCGTGGAGCTCCTGCTCGGTCGGCACGAGCTCGGGGCGGAAGCGGCGCAGGTACTCCATCAGCACCAGCGAATGCTTCTGCTCCTCGAAGAACCAGATCGACATGAAGGCCGAGAAGTCGCTGTCGTCCCGGTTGTCACGCAGGAACATCTCCGTGGCCGGCAGGGCCGCCCATTCGGTGATGGCGTTCATCTTGATGGTCTGGGCCTGCTCGTCGCTGAGCCGGCCGGCGTCGAAGCGGTCCCAGGGGATGTCCTTCTCCATGTCCCAGCGGACAGCCTCGAGTTGCTTGAAGAGTTCGGGGTACAGCATGGCTTCCTTCGTCGGTCGGGGGCCATTCTAGGCAGACCCCGTGACAACCGTCTTACAGGAAGGCCGGACACCGCATGACGGGCAGGGATTTGCCCGCCACCCGCAATCACCGGGGTGCCGTGTCGGCAAAGCTGGGACGCAGCGCCAGCTTGTCCAGCAGGCGCACGAGATTGGGGTGCGCTTCGCGCCAGGCGATCCGGGGGAACCGGAAGTCCAGGTAGGCCAGGGCGCAACCGGTGGCGATGTCGGCCAGACTCAGGTGGATGCCGGCGCAAAACGGCTTGTCACCGAGCCCCTTGGCCATGGCGGCCAGGCTGGCGTCGATCTTGCCGAGTTGGCGGTCGATCCAGGCCTGGCTGCGCTGGGCGTCGGTACGCTTGTCCCAGGTCGCCTCCATGCGCGCGAGCAGCGCGGCATCCATGATGCCGTCCGCCAGTGCCTCCCAGGTCTTGACCTCGGCACGCTCCCGCCCGACCGCGGGAATGAGCTTGCCCACCGGCGACAGTGTGTCGAGGTATTCGACGATGACACGAGAGTCGAAGAGGGCCTCGCCGCCTTCCATGATGAGGCAGGGGACCTTGCCCAGGGGATTGGCCTCGGAAATGCGGGTCTGATCGGACCAGACGTTCTCCAGCACGTAGTCGTAATCGAGCTTCTTCTCGGCCATCACGATCCGCACCTTGCGCACGTAGGGGCTGGTGTCGGAGCCGATCAGCTTCATGGGTTTGCGGGCATGTTCCATGCGGTGAATTTTACTGGCCCGGGGGGTATCCACCGCCTGCCTGCACCGAGCGCCGGCCCACTACAATCCGGGTATGACCTTCTCCTCCATTTCGGCCCTGTCCCCGCTCGACGGCCGCTACGCTGCCAAGCTCGTCCCCCTGCGCCCCTTGATGAGCGAGCAGGGCTACATGCACCGGCGCGTCCAGGTCGAGGTGGCCTGGTTCATCGCCCTGAGCGACGCCGGCTTCGCCGAGTTCAAGCCCCTGTCGCCCGGCGCCCGCACCTACCTGCTCAACCTGGTGAAGAACTTCTCCGAGGCCGACGGCAACGCGATCAAGGAGATCGAGAAGACCACCAATCACGACGTCAAGGCCGTCGAGTACTGGATCAAGTCCAAGTTCGAGGCCCGGCCGGAGCTGCAGAAGGCCAGCGAATTCGTGCACTTCGCCTGCACCAGCGAGGACATCAACAACACCAGCCATGCGCTGCAGCTGCGCAGCGCCCGCGACACGGTCGTGCTGCCGGCGCTGGACAAGCTGCTGGTCAAGCTGCGCGACATGGCCCAGGCCTACGCCGAGGTGCCCATGCTCAGCCGCACCCATGGCCAGACCGCCAGCCCCACGACGGTAGGCAAGGAGATCGCCAACGTGGTCGTGCGCCTGCAGGCGGCCTGCGACCGCATTGCCGCGGTGAAAATTCTGGGCAAGATGAACGGCGCCGTGGGCAACTACAACGCCCACCTGGCCGCCTGGCCCGAGTTCGACTGGGAGGCCTTCTCCCGCCGCGTCGTGGAGACGCCCGAGCCGCTGGGGCTGGGCCTGAACTTCCAGCCCTACAGCATCCAGATCGAGCCGCACGACTACATGGCCGAGCTGTTCGATGCCATGGCACGCGCCAACACCATCCTGATCGACTTCTCGCGCGACATCTGGGGCTATGTGTCGCTGGGCTACTTCAAGCAGAAGCTCAAGGCCGGCGAGATCGGTTCCTCGACCATGCCGCACAAGGTCAACCCGATCGATTTCGAGAATGCCGAAGGCAATCTCGGTCTGGCCAATGCGCTGCTGCGCCACCTGAGCGAGAAGCTGCCGATCTCCCGCTGGCAACGTGACCTGACCGATTCCACCGTACTGCGCAACATGGGCGTGGCCATCGGCTATGCCGTGCTGGCCTACCAGTCGCTGGCCACCGGCCTGGGCAAGCTCGAACTCAACCGCGAGGCCCTGGCGGCCGATCTCGACACCTCCTGGGAGGTGCTGGCCGAGCCGATCCAGACCGTGATGCGCCGCTACGGCGTGCAGGGCGCCTACGAGAAGCTCAAGGAGGTCACCCGCGGCCAGACCGTCACGGCCGAAGACCTGCACCGCCTGATCCGCAGCCTGGAGATTCCGGAAGCGGACAAGCAGCGCCTGCTGGCCATGACGCCGGGCAGCTATACGGGCAAGGCGGCGGAGTTGGCAAAAAGAGTGTGACCCCCTGAGCAGCTGGCGCCGCTTCCCCCTGGAAGGGGGACAGCGCCAGTGGCCCGGCAGTGCCGGTTCCACGGCGCTCCCCGCAACTTCCCTTCTGGCGCTCCATGGCCCTCAAATCCACGGTCTTCAAGGCCAACCTGCAGATCGCCGACATCGACCACGGCTACTACGCCGACCATGCGCTGACCCTTGCACGCCATCCGAGCGAGACCGACGAGCGGATGATGATGCGGCTGGTGGCCCTGGCGCTGCAGGCACACCAGCTGCAGGCGGTCTGTGATGGCGACGGCACGCTGGGCTTTGGCGCCGGCCTGTCGGACCCCGACGAACCCGACGTCTGGCTGCGCGACTACACCGGCCGCACGCGGCTGTGGATCGAGGTCGGCCAGCCCGAGGAGAAGCCGCTGGTGCGGGCCTGCAGCAAGGCCGACGCCGTGATGGTCTACGCCTTTGCGCATGCGGCCGACATCTGGTGGCGCGGGATCGAGACCAAGCTCACGCGCCTGGACCGGCTGCAGGTCTGGCGCGTGCCGAGTGAAGCCGCGCAGGCCCTGGCCAGGCTGGCCGAGCGCAGCATGCAGCTGCAGGCCACCATCCAGGAAGGCGTGCTGATGCTGGGCAACGACCGCCAGCACGTGGACATCGAGCCCCAGCGCTGGAAGTGAGGGCGCGGCCGGCCGTCAGCGGCCGGCCTCGGGCGCCCCGGACTGCGCCGCCCGTTCGGCATAACGGTTGAAGCGCCAGGCCTGCCCCTGCACGGTGATGCGGCGCCATGTCTGTCGCTTCTGAGTCGGCCGCATCTCGGTCCACAGCTGCACCTCGTCGAAGGTGCGGCCACAGCCCTTGCAGACGGGATCGCCTTGGCTGGTCGAGCAGATGGCGATGCAGGGAGTATCGGGCGTCGTGTCGTACCAGGCCAGCCACGCCTGCATAGCTGCCTCGGGCAGGGCGGATTCGTCCACCTCGTGCGCACCGAAATACACCATCCGCGCGTAGACCTCGGCCAACGCCCGCACCGGCGGCGCCAGCGTGACGCCGTCGGGCGACGGCGCCTGCGCGCGCCAGTGGTTGATGGCCGCTTCGATGTCGGTGATGTGGATGCCTGCCATGCGGTGCCGGGGGGAAGGGAGTCGGATCATAGCGTCATCGGACCCGTCCGCCCCGGCGCCGCCTGCTGCCCTCCAGGCCTGCCGGCCAGGAGGGCACGGCCTGACGGGTGCTATGCTCTTCTGCCATGAAACTTCTGGCGAAATGGCTGCTCAGTGCAACGGCACTGCTGGCGGTGACCCACCTCTATGCCGGGGTCGAAGTCCAGGGCTTCGGCGCCGCACTCGTGGCCGCACTGGTCATCGGCCTGTTCAACGTCTTCCTGCGTCCGCTGCTGGTCCTGCTCACCCTGCCCGTGACGCTGCTGACGCTTGGCCTGTTCCTCTTCGTCATCAACGCGGTGCTGTTCTGGTCTGCGGCCAGCCTGCTCGATGGCTTCCAGGTGCAGGGTTTCGGGGCGGCGCTGCTCGGCTCGCTGCTGTATTCGCTCTTCAGCCTGGTGATCGATTCAGCGCTCGAGCGCCTGTTCCCGAAGCTGTAGCTCCACCTCACGCCGGCGGGTATCGATGATCGACGCCTCGATGTGATCGCCCTGCGCCCCGGAGCGTGCCAGTTCCTGTGCGGCGCGCAGGCGATGGAGTGCCGCCTCGTAGTCCAGGTACGCGGCATGCACCTCGGCCTCGGCGCGCACCGCGCGCAGGGTCTGGCCCTGCGCAGTGTAGGCGGCCGCCAGCAATTGCCAGGCCTGGGCATCGCGCGGCCTGCTGGCCAGCCAGAGCTGCAACTGCTCGGCCGCCTGCCGCGCCTGGCCGCTGCGGGTCTGGGCCCGCGCGAGCAGGAACAGGCGCGCGCGCCCTCCCGCCGCCTCGGGCCGGTTCGCCAGCGTCAGCAGCCTGTCGCGCGCCGCCTTGGCATCCCCTTCCGCCAGCAGCAGTTCGGCTCCGAGCAGCTGTGCCTGCCGTGCAGCCTCTGTGTCCTCCTGCACCAGCGCCAGCAGCCGGGCCTGCAGCGCGTGGGCGCGATCGAATTCGCGCATGCCCGATGCCGCCAGCACACCGGCATAGAGCACCCCGGCCTGCCGGGCCGCATGCGGCCCGGCCGATGCAGGCGTTTCGGCTTCGGCCAGGGCACTGCGGCGGCTGTCGACGCCGGGATTGGCCAGCATGCGCGCACGCGCAGCCAGCATGGCATGCACCACGGTCAGGCCGGGTGGCTGCGCCTGTGCCAGCAGCTGCTGGCGAGCCTGCATGTCGGCGATGCGCTCGGTGGTCAGCGGATGGCTGCGCAGGTAGGCAAAGCTGCCGCTGTCGTTGAAGCGGTTGGCCTGCTGGAGCTTCTCGAACATGCTGACGAAGCCCTGGGGTGAGTAGCCGGCCTGGGTCATCACGCTGTAGCCCACGCGGTCGGCCTCGCGTTCCATGTCGCGCGAGAAATTCAGCTGGCCCTGGACGGCCGCGGCCTGCCCCCCCGCGATCATGGCGCCGGCCGCGTCCGGATTGCTCGAAGCAGCCAGCGCACCGAGGATCATGGCCCCCAGCAGCCAGGGTGCCTGATCACTCTGCCGGCTGATGATGCGCGCGATGTGGCGTTGTGTGACATGGCTGAGTTCGTGCGCGAGCACCGAGGCCAGTTCGTCGGCACTGCTGACTGCTGCGATCAGCCCCAGATGCACGCCGAGATAACCGCCCGGCAAGGCAAAGGCATTGAGGGTCGGGTCCCGCCCCAGGAGTACCGCCCAGGCAAAACGCTCCTCCAGTTCGGTGGACAGCTCGCCGCGTTGCCGCGCGGCTTGTGTGAGACGTTGCCAGATCCCCTGCACGTATTCCCCGAGGATGGCGTCGTCCAGATAATCCGGCGAGCGGTAGAGCTGGCGCACGATGCGGTCACCCAGTCGCCGCTCCGCACTCACGCTCATCTCGAGCCCGTCGCCCAGTGCCGGCAGCTGCGCGGCAACCTGCTGCGGCATGAGCTGGGCCGCCGCCAGCAGGCTGGTCAACAGAATGTGCCGACGTCTGTTCAAAATGAGTCCAGCGGCACGAATCCGCGCACCTCGGCGGTCCGGGCATCGAGCAGCACGGTCCAGAACGACTCGCGGGCCACCATGGGCAGATAGACCAGCGTGTCCTCGGCCTGCCCGGTGGCTGCAACGCGGGCCTCGATCAGTTCGGCCTGGTCGGCAAAACGCTGGTGCAGATCAGCCATCGGACGCGCGGCCTGCAGCACACGCTCCCTTGCCTGCGCATAAGGCAGCCACAGATCCGGCCGGGCACTCAGCAGCAGGCCCTGCAACGCCGCCAGAGTCGCTTCGCTTTCCTCTTGGGCGTTCCGGAACTGCCTCAGAGCCAGCAGCGTCGGGCCCGTCACCGGTAGCGCCGACACCTCCTCGGGAACACGGTCCAGCATCTCCTGGGGTACATCCACCGCATGCACGACGCGGAAGCGGTCGTACTCGAAGACCAGATGCACGGGCCGTGCCGCGAACACGGTCCACAGGCCATAGCCCAGTGCGGCCAGCTGGATCAGGCCCACGACGGCAAGGTCGCGCACGAGCTCGGACCGCGGCTTGCGCAGGTTAAAGACTGCCAGGGTAATCAGGGGGCCGAGGATGACATCGACCGCGACCACGATCAGGAACAACGCCCGGCCGCCGGATGTCTCGCGATAGGGATGCGGATACCAGAGCACGAACACCAACAAGGCTGCCAGCAGGGCAATCACCATGCTGATGCCCAGGTGCAGCCCGCTGGCCTGCAGGCGGGCGAACCAGGGATTGGCACTCATCCGATACATGCCCGTATGATGCATGGCTTCTGTAGTGGTTTCGTAAAGCCTGCATTTTCCATGAGTTCACTTACCCATTTTGATGCCCAGGGCCAGGCCCACATGGTGGATGTCGCGGCCAAGGCCAGCACCCATCGCATCGCTGTGGCCACCGGCCGCATCGAAATGCTGCCCACCACGCTGGCACTGATCGAATCCGGGACGGCCAAGAAGGGTGATGTGCTGGGCATTGCCCGCATTGCCGGCATCATGGCCGCGAAGAGGACGAGCGACCTGATCCCCCTCTGTCACCCGCTGGCACTCACGCGGGTCGCGGTCGAGTTCTCCGTGCATCCGGCCGCAGGGACAGCGCCACCGCACGTGGTATGCAGCGCCACGGTCGAGACCGTGGGCCCGACGGGCGTGGAGATGGAAGCGCTGACGGCTGTCCAGGTTGCATTGCTGACCATCTACGACATGTGCAAGGCCGTGGACCGGGGCATGGTCATGACCGCGGTGCAGCTGCTCGAGAAGCACGGCGGCAAGTCGGGCAGCTACAAGACCCACGGCCGGGTCTAGGCCGCCTTCTCAGATCCATCCCAGCTCCCGACCCGCCCTGCCTGGGGCGGCCTCAGCCGGGTTAGGGAAGTCCGACTTCCAGGAGCACGGGATATTTTTCCTCGGCCAGACTCTGCCAGTTCGCGCGGATCACCCCGTAGGCCTTTGCCCCGTGCAATGCACGGATCACCTGCAATTGACGGTGCGCTTCCGCGCCTTGGCCATTCAAGGCCAGGGACAGGGCGTAGCGGTTCTGCGTGGCCGGCCATGGATAGCGCATGGCAGCCTTCCGGGCTGATTCGATGAGTTCCGGCGCCATACCCGGCCTCGGTTCGATCCGGCCTGCGGTCAGCAGGCCACCGAGCTGGGTCAGGAGCGCCGGATCGGGTTGCACATGATCCTGCGGCGTTTTGCCCAGTCGTAGCGATTCGAACCGCACCACTCTGAAATCCTCCTCGATCCGGATGTACTCGAGCACCGTTCCCCCCGCAACCGCCGAAACCAGTGCGACGCCCAAGGCGGCCGCTGTGGCTCGGACATGCAGTATGGCCTTGCCCCCTGTCGTCGGCTCAAGCGCCCCCAGCAGAAACAGGGCCGGCGCCAGGAAATAGGCATAGGCATGCGGGAACTCCAGCATCGAGTGCACCGCCACCGGCAAGGCTGCACCCACACAGTACCAGTGACCGATGTTCGTGCAGCGCCGCAGCCGACGCCACAGCCAGATGCCGCACAACCCCAGCAGCAACAGTGTCAGTGGTACGCCGACCCCAAGGGCAAGATCCAGCACGAGGTTGTGGGCATAGGTATAGGGCTCGCTCACGGTATGGCCGCTGACGACCGCATTGTGGGCAGCGGATACCTCGCGCAGTCCCCAGCCCGTCCAGGGTCTCAAGGCCACCGCCTCCAGCAACTGCGGCCAGACCACAAGGCGCAGCCCGGGCTGGGTATTGATCTGCGCATTCGGCGCGTAGTGCCCGCCGCCACTCATCCAGACCGGCCAGCCCAGATAGAGCAGCAGGAAGACCACGTAGGCGGACACCAGCATCCACGGCGACATGCGCAGCCTCATGCGGCGCAGGCCCGCCAGACACCAAAGCAGCAGCGTGGTCATGCCGAGCACTCCTGTGCGCGACTCGGTCGCCGCCAGGCCGATGGCCAGCAAGAGAAACAACAGCGCCGCGCTCAGCTTGCCCAGGCGTTGCGTTTGCTGCAGCAGGATCAGGCTTGCCAGCCCCATGAGCAGCAACGTGGCCAGCTGGTTCGGCTGGCCAAGGTTGCCCCCGGGGCGCCTGAGTTGCGTCATGCGGCTGATCCAGCTCGCATTTGGCCAGACATCGAGCGCCTGCACCAAGGCGATCATGACCGAGGCGATGGCCCCGACCAGCAGGGTCCAGGCCAATGGCGCAAGAGCCGTTGCCAGCCCCGCCTCGCCTGGCCGATTCCCGTTCTGGCCGACACCGTGGCCCAAGCCCCAGGCACACCCGGCCAGTGCGAAATACAGGCCCAGCACAAGGGCATCCCCGCCATAGCCGATCTGGCCCCAGGCCCATTGCCACGCCACGAGCACGGCCAGCCCCGGCCACAGCAACAGCGATGCCGGCACGGCAATGGTCGCGGGTGCGCCAGCCGTGCGCCCCCGTTGCGCCATCGTGCTGCCCAGCGCCAGCAACAGGACACCGAAGAATACCAACGCCTCGCTGTGCCAACTGACCCAGGGCAGGATGTGCAACGGTTGCAGCCAGCTGCCCAGCAGCAGAGCCATAGCCGTGAGTGCGAGCAAGCTAGTTTTCATGAACGCAAAAGGAAACGCCCCTTGCGGGGCGTTTCCTCAACACTCGGTCCGATCAGGATCAGACGCCGCGGCACGAACCCGGCAGGAACTTGGCCGGCACGGTCGTCACGGCGGTACCGCCGTTCAGAGCCGTACGGTTGCCGCAGACCCAAGCCGACAGCGGAGCGCTGGCAGTGATGGCGGCGCCACCGGCAGCGGTGGGCACCAGGCTCACGGTGCGGGTGTCGATCTGGTCAACGCTACCTGCATCGCCAAAGCCCTGGGCCGTCACGATGATGCCACCGTTGTTGTCGGTGGCCACGCTGGCAACGTACTTGGAGGTCGCGGTGGAGCTCTCGCAGCCCCAGTTGCCGGCGGTCGGCAGGCTGGCAGAGTTCAGAGACTGGAACACTTCGGTGATGGAGGTACGGCAGGCGGAAGAAGCGAGGATCACTTCGGACAGCTTGGCACGCTTGGTGTAGTCCTGGTAGGCCGGCAGGGCGACGGCAGCCAGAATGCCGATGATCGCCACGACGATCATCAGTTCGATCAGGGTAAAGCCCTTTTGAATGGAACGCTTCATGTATAGCTCCTAGGTTAAGAAAATGGATACAGCGGGGCTGTATGCCCTAGATCAGCAGGTTCCGTGCCAGCCCCTGCGACGTGAACTATTTGGCCTTTTCAGGACAAAACGACCGAAATGCCCCCTTGGACAGGCCCATATCGTTCAATTCGGACCCCCGATATGACATTTTTGTCCGACATTCCGTGTCACTTGATACAGACTGATCGAACCTGCTTGAGGTCCGTCATGCCCAGCATGATCTTCTCCATGCCGTCCATCTTCAGGGTGCGCATGCCGGTTTCGACGGCTGCGGCAAAGAGTTCGGCCACCCGGGCACGCTCCTGCACCAGTTTCTTGACGGCGTCGTCGGCGATCAGCAGTTCGTGCAGGCCAATGCGCCCCTTGTAGCCGGTCTTGTTGCATTTGTCGCAACCCGCCGCCTTGTAGAAGGTCAGCTTGCCATCCTGGCCGTACTTGTCGACCCACTCTTCGAACAGTTTCTGCGATTCGCCGCTGAAGTCCGCCTTCCAGGCCTTGGTGTGGCGCAACTCGTCGGCGTATTCGGCGATGAAGGCGTTGATCTCCGAAGTGCCGGGGTGGTAGGCCTCCTTGCAGTCGCACAGCTTCTTGGCCAAGCGCTGTGCCAGGATGCCCAGCAGCGCGTCAGCGAAGTTGAACGGGTCCATGCCCATGTCCAGCAGACGGGTGATGGATTCCGGCGCCGAGTTGGTGTGCAGGGTGGAGAACACCAGGTGGCCGGTCAGCGAGGCTTCCACGCCCATGGACACGGTTTCCTTGTCCCGCGATTCGCCGACCATGATGATGTCCGGATCGGCGCGCAGGAAGGCGCGCATGACCAGCGCAAAGTCGATGCCGGCCTTCCTGTTGATCTGCACCTGGCGCAGGCCCTTCTGCGTGATTTCCACCGGGTCCTCCGCCGTCCAGATCTTGGTCTCGGGCGTGTTGAGGAACTTCAGGATCGAGTGCAGCGTGGTTGTCTTGCCCGAACCGGTGGGGCCACAGACGTAGAAAAGGCCATAGGGCTTGCTGACGGTCTTTTCCAGCCGCTCGCGGTTGTGCGGCGTCAGGCCCAGTTTTTCCAGCGGGATGGGCTCGCCGGCGGCCAGGATACGCATGACCACGTCTTCCACGCCACCGGCCGAGGGAATGGTGGCGACCCGCAGCTCGATGTCCAGCGGGCCGTATTTCTTGAACTTGATCTTGCCGTCCTGCGGCTTGCGACGCTCGGAGATGTCGAGGTCGCACATGATCTTCAGGCGCGTGACCATGGCCTGGCGGAAATGCGCCGGAACCTCGATGTAGGGCACCAGCGTGCCGTCGATGCGGAAGCGGATGCCGGTCTTGAGCTTGCCCGGCATGGGTTCGATGTGGATGTCCGAAGCCTTCTGGGTATAGGCGTCGACGATGACCTTGTTCACGAACTTGACCAGTTCGTTGTCAGCCGCGGCCGACTCCAGCGATTCGTCATTGCCTTCGTCGTCGAGCGGGCCGCCGCTCATGTCTGCCAGCAGCTGGTCGATGGAGGTTCCGTCGGCCACCGCCCCGAAGAGCTGCTCCAGGGTCTGCTCGAACTCGGCCTGCGTCGTCACGCGGTAGGCGAACTTGTGGATGCGCTGGAACACCTGGGGCACCACGCGCGCGCCCCGGGTGGCCTCCGGGTCCAGGCACATGACCACCAGGCCCTCGGGCGAATCCTCCAGTGGAATCCAGCCCTGGCCCTCGGAGAACTCGCGCTTGAGGGAGCCGTGCAGCATCTCCGAGCGGATGCGTCCGGCATTGAAGGGCTCGTACGGAACGCCGAAGAATTTCGCCAGCGAGGGACCGATCTGCGCCGAGGTGATCTGGTGCTTGCTCATCAGCAGGTGCTCGATCGGCTGTCCCTCGCGGCGCGCCTCCTGGATGCAGTCCTGCAGCTCGGTGGCACTGAGCAGGCCGTCGGTCACCAGGCCGTCGTATTTGGTCGCCTTGCGGCGCTGCGTCTCGTCCACCCGCTGCATGCGCTGGCGGATCGCCGTGGCCAGCGTCTTGCTGAGCTGGTTCACGCCCTTGACCTCCAGCTCACCAAAGGGGACATCGTTCTTGTTGTTGATGACCTGCAGCACGCCATACAGGTTGCCGCCCTCGATGATCGGGGCCACCAGCATCTGCTTTGTCCGGTAACCGGAACGCTTGTCAACCTCCTTCAGGAAGGTCAGCTGCGGATGGATCTGCCTGAGCGCCTCTTCATCGTAGACATCGGCCAGGTTCAGCAGCTTGCGGCTGAAGGCCACATAGCCGGCAATGCTCTGCGGGCTGATGGGCAGCTTGAGGTCGCGGCTGCTGTTGAGACCGGTCTTGATCTTGGAGACGATGGAGCCATCGTCCTCGCTGACGGCGTAGAGCGTGAGCCGGTCGGCATTGAAGAGCTTGCAGATCTCGGGGCTGACCTCGAGCATGATCTGCTCGATGTTCTCGGTTTCGTGGATGCGCACCGCCACCTGCTGCAGCTGGCGATAGAACAGGACCTCGAAGGTCTTGTCGCGCTGCTCCGGCGACAGCTTCTGCGATTCCAGGAAGGCCTGCTCGCTCGATTTGCCACCACCCGGCGGCTTCATGACTGCACTCATAGTTCAAACTCCTGCCCTGCCTGTAGCCAGCGGATGTCGTGGACCTCGATGGCACGGCCTGCGCGGCTGCGCTCCAGCTGGCCAATCTCCGACATGATCAACTCGGTTTCGGCCGGCTTGGTGTGCGTGATGTAAATGGGATATTGCCTGCCCTGGGCGATACAGTCCAGTTCGCTGGCGAGCACATCCGGGGACAGATGCAGGCTGGTGGCCGCCAGCTGGCTTTCGCGGCTGCTGAAGGCCGTCTCGATGACCAGCATGCTGACGGGCATCTGGTTGATCCGCGCCCAGAAGGCCGGGTTGCGCTCCGTGTCGCCCGTGAAAACCCAGCACGCGGCCCCGGAGGTCACCGCATAGCCGACAGCCGGCACCGTATGCACAGCGGGCAACACTTCGACCGTCTTGCGACCGAGCTGCAGCTGCTGGCCGATCCGGATCTCCCGGAACCGGATGAACGGCGATCCGGCAGTGGGCAGCCGCGTGAAATCGGGCCAGATGACGTCATTGAAGATATGGGCCCGCAGTGCCTCGATGGTGCCGGCCAGGGCATGGACCTGCAGCGGCGTCGTGCGCCGGGCGGCGATGGCGTCGACCATCAGCGGCAGCGCCGCCACATGGTCCAGGTGCGCATGCGTGAGCAGCACGTGTTCGACGCCCAGCATTTCGTCGAGCGTCAGGTCTCCGACGCCGGTACCGGCGTCGACCAGCACATCCCCGTCGATCAGAAAGGACGTGGTGCGGCAGTCCCTGGCGATGGCGCCTGAGCAGCCCAGCACTCGGACCTTCATGACCACTCCTTCACTATTGCGCACAGCACGGCATGCAGGCGCTGCGCGAACCGTCAGCTCTGGATGAACTGCATCTTGGTGCCCGCCAGCTCCAGCATGTCGCCACTCTTGAGGGCCACAGGCTCGTTGCTGATCGGAGCCCCATTGAGCGTGGGGATCCCGGCCCCCTCGACATGCGCAACCACAAACCCATGGGCCCGACGCGAGATCGAGGCGACGGCCACACCCGGTTTACCCACCGTGGTCACCACCTTGGTGAGGGGCACTTCGCGCCCCGAAGCGGTACCGGAGAGAACACGCAGCACGCCGTTGAGTCCACCCGCCTCGGCGGGGGCCGGAGGCGTCTCGCCGGACTTGAAGACCATCGTCTTGTCGTAGGCCGGCGCCTCGGCTTCGTTGACGAACTTGATCTTGTATTTGCCGACCTCGATGGTGTCGCCATTCTGCAGGGCCTGCTTCTTGATGGCCTTGCCGTTCACGTAGGTGCCATTCGTGCTGTTGAGATCCTCAAGCACGACGTCGCTACCCGTCATCTGGATGGCCGCATGTTCGCCGCTGACGGCGAGGTTGTCTATGACGACATCGTTGTAAGGACGCCTCCCCAGAGTGGTCCGCTCCTTGGACAACTGGACTTCCTTGATGACAACACCGTCGATCGAGACGATCATTTTCGGCATGCCCTACTCCTGTTCCTGTTTTTTATAACTATACCTACGTTATTTTCCCAGCAATCTGGCCATCAGGCCGCGCTTTTCGACAGCGGCTTCCACCTGAACGAGCAGGACCGTGATATTGTCCCGCCCGCCCTGGGCATTGGCCGCATCAATCAGGGCCCGGGCGCGCTGATCGGCCGGCTGGGGCTGTTCAAGGATTCTCGCGATCTCCGGGTCCCGGACCAGATCCGACAGGCCATCCGAGCACATGAGGTAAAGATCGCCGGGCTCGACCGGGTATTCGTTGACCTCCAGCAGGACCGTGGGATCGACTCCCAGGGCCCGCGTGACGAGATTCTTGTTCGCCGACATGGCTGCCTGCTCCGGCGTCAGCAGGCCGGCATCGATCTGCTCCTGCAGCAGGGAGTGATCCCGGGTAATCTGGACAAACTCGCCCTGGCGCAGCCGGTAGCAACGCGAATCTCCAATGTGGCCCACCACGAGGTTTCCATCATGAAAGACGCCGGCCACCAACGTGGTGCCCATCCCCGAATATTGCGGGTTTGCACCTGCAGCCCTGAAAACCGCGTGATTGGCATTGTCGACACAGATCTCCAGAGCGCGACGGATGTCCTGGAGAGTGGCGGATTCGCCGGCCTCGACCAGCCAGCGACGCATTTCCTCGTGGATGAAGCTCGTCGCCATGCCGCTGGCAACCTCTCCGGCGTTGTATCCCCCCATGCCGTCGGCCAGCACGGCAAGGCCGGTATCCTCGTCATACGACACCGCATCTTCGTTGTTTCCGCGCATCAGGCCCGGGTCGGTTTGGGCACAGAACCGGTAAATCATGGCTTCGGGCTTCATGGCCTAGACTGAAACGATGGGATCACTCGCCATGACGCGGGCAATGCGGGGATGGTGTCTTATGCTGGCTGGCAATGCGCGCACGGCTTCGTGCTCTGCGCGGGCCCGCCGCCGGTGATCTTTGATGGTCAATGCTGTTGCCAATCCGTGCCTGCTCAGGTCTGTGGTTTTTATCGCCGGCCCAGTGCGGCGCTGGCCTTGCATGACGCACGAAAGCCGCTGGCGCCCACCGAGCCAAGTGCCGACATTATCAGAGCGTACTGCCCCCGGCAAGGCAGTGAGCCGGCAGTGGATGTCGTTTTTACGCCAAGCGCCAAGCCTGCCAGTCCACACGGCCTGTGCATGCGCCACGAAAAACCCCGGTGCGCCAGGGGCGGACCGGGGCGGGGCGGGGCGTCGTGTCGAAGTCGACTTGTCGCGCTTGCTCAGGCGTCAGCCGGGGCCGCCTTGCGGGGCACAAGCTTGCCGATCGCCAGCACCAGCAGCGCGCCCACGAGACCCATGCCGTAATGCCAGACCTTGTCCTGGGGCAGATAGGCCACCAAGGCCGGGTCGGTATGCGCCATGGTGCCGGCAATCCAGCCCAGCAACATGCCGCCAATGGTGATGATCATGGGGAAACGATCCATCAGCTTGAGCACCAGCTGGCTGCCCCAGATGATGATGGGGATGCTGACCAGTAGGCCGAAGATGACCAGCGGCAACTGATGGTCGCCGGCACCCTGGGCCGCACCGGCGATGGCGATGACGTTGTCCACGCTCATCACCAGATCGGCCACGATCACGGTCTTGACCGCACCCCAGAGCTTGTCACTGGCCTGGATGTTGCTGTGTTCATCCTCATCCTCGGGCAGCAGCAGCTTCACGCCGATCCAGATCAGCAGCAGGGCGCCGACCAGCTTCAGGTAGGGCACCTGCAGCAGGGTCAGCGCAAAGGCGATCAGGATGACGCGCAGGATGATGGCACCCGCCGTACCCCAGAGGATGCCCTTGGTACGCTGATGCGGCGGCAGCTGGCGGCAGGCCAGGGCGATGACGACGGCGTTGTCTCCGCCAAGCAGGATGTCGATCAGAATGATCTGTCCTACGGCGACCCAGAACTGGGCGGTCATGAATGCTTCCACGGCGTTCTTTCTGTGTGTCTGGCGCCATTGCGTGGCGCCAGAGGTCGGTTAAAAAATCAAGCCCGATTGTCCGGGGGGGGCCATCGGGCTTGATATTGTGGAAAACCGCAATTATTGACCGCGCTCAATTTTGTCGGCGGTCAGCGGCTATTCCCGGATCAGAGCAGGGACTTCAGCAGTCGCCCCATCTCGGACGGATTGCGCGTGATCTTGAAGCCGCACTCTTCCATGACCGCCAGCTTGGCATCGGCCGTGTCGGCACCGCCGGAAATCAGCGCGCCGGCATGCCCCATGCGCTTGCCGGGGGGCGCCGTGACGCCGGCGATGAATCCGACCACGGGCTTCTTCATGTTCGCCTTGCACCAGCGCGCGGCCTCGGCCTCGTCCGGGCCGCCGATCTCGCCGATCATGATCACGGCATCGGTGTCCGGGTCGTCGTTGAAGGCCTGCATGACGTCGATGTGCTTGAGGCCGTTGATCGGATCGCCGCCGATACCGACGGCGCTGGACTGGCCCAGACCGATCTCGGTCAGCTGCGCCACCGCTTCATAGGTCAGGGTGCCGGAGCGCGAGACCACGCCGATGCGGCCCTTGCGGTGGATGTGGCCGGGCATGATGCCGATCTTGATTTCTTCGGGCGTGATCAGACCGGGACAGTTGGGGCCCAGCAGAAGGGTCTTCTTGCCACCGGCCGCTTCCTTGGCCTTCATCTTGTTGCGCACCATGAGCATGTCGCGCACCGGGATGCCTTCGGTGATGCAGATCGCCAGGTCCAGGTCAGCCTCCACGGCCTCCCAGATCGCGTCGGCAGCGCCGGCCGGCGGCACGTAGATCACGGAGACGGTGGCACCGGTCTGCTTGGCAGCCTCCTTGACGGAGGCGTAGATCGGCACGTCGAAGATCTTCTCGCCGGCCTTCTTCGGGTTCACGCCCGCGACGAAGCAGTTCTTGCCGTTCGCGTACTCGATGCACTTCTCTGTATGGAACTGGCCGGTCTTGCCGGTGATGCCCTGGGTGATGACCTTGGTGTTCTTGTTGATGTAAATCGACATGATGTATTCCTTCGCGCTGTATGCCGTTAGGCAGCCTTGACGGCAGCGACCACCTTCTGGGCGGCTTCGGCCATGGTGTCGGCACTGATGATGGGCAGACCGGACTCGGCCAGCATCTTCTTTCCCAGGTCCTCGTTCGTTCCCTTCATGCGCACCACCAGCGGCACGCTGAGGTTCACGGCACGGCAGGCCGTGATGACGCCGGTGGCGATGGTGTCGCACTTCATGATGCCGCCGAAGATGTTGACCAGGATGGCCTTCACCTTGTCGTTCTTGAGCATGATCTTGAAGGCTTCGGTCACCTTCTCGGGGGTGGCGCCACCGCCGACGTCCAGGAAGTTGGCCGGCTCGGCGCCGAAGAGCTTGATGGTGTCCATGGTGGCCATGGCCAGGCCGGCACCGTTGACCAGGCAGCCGATGTTGCCGTCGAGGCTGATGTAGGCGAGGTCGAACTTGGAGGCCTCGATCTCGGCCGGGTCTTCCTCGTCCAGGTCACGCAGGGCCACGATCTCGGGATGGCGGAAAAGGGCGTTGGAGTCGAAGTTGAACTTGGCGTCCAGGGCGATGATGTTGCCCTTGCTGTCGCGGTTGAGCGGGTTGATCTCGACCAGCGAGGCGTCCGTCTCCATGTAGCACTTGTAGAGCTTCTGGCAGACGTCGACGAACTGGGCCACGGAGTCGGCCGGCATGCCGATGCCCTTGGCCAGTTCGGCACCCTGCGCGGCGGTCAGGCCGGTGAGCGGATCGACGAAGATCTTGACGATCTTCTCGGGCGTGGCGTGCGCCACTTCCTCGATGTCCATGCCGCCTTCGCTGGAAGCGATGAAGGCCACCTTCTGCGTCGCGCGGTCGGTCACCACGGACAGGTAATACTCTTTCTGGATGTCGGCCCCGTCCTCGATGTAGAGGCGACGCACCTTCTGGCCTTCGGGACCGGTCTGGTGGGTCTTGAGCTGCATGCCCAGGATCTCGCTGGCGCGCGCCTTGACATCGTCGATGGTCTTGGCCACTTTCACGCCACCGCCCTTGCCGCGGCCGCCGGCATGGATCTGCGCCTTCACGACCCAGACCGGGCCGCCGAGCTTCTGCGCGGCTTCCACCGCCTCCTGCACCGTAAATGCCGGGATGCCGCGCGGCACCGGCACGCCAAAGTTGCGCAAGATCTCCTTGCCTTGGTACTCGTGGATCTTCATGAGGGCTCTCTCAGGAAATGGTGTTTTTGGTCTGGTCGTCCTGGCATGCAGGCGCCGCTAGCGGTTGCCGCTTCCGGCAGCCCCTGAATGTATCATGGTGCTCTGCACAAAACCTTGCTTGCTTGATAAGCGGCGTCTTATACGTTCACACCATGACGCGACTCAAAGTCTTCATCGACGGGGAAGCCGGAACCACCGGCCTGCAAATCCGCGACCGCTTGCACACCATGCCCCAGATTGAACTGGTGAGCATCGCGGCGGAGCGACGCAAGGACCCGGCCGCCAAGCGTGAGCTGCTCGCGGGCGTGGACCTCACCATCCTCTGCCTGCACGACGAGGCCGCCGTCGAGACCGTGGCCCTGGTCGACGAGCTGGAGAAGGCCTCTGGCCGTCCCGGCCCGCGGATCATCGACGCCTCCACGGCGCATCGCGTTGCACCGGGCTGGACCTATGGGTTTGCGGAGCTGACCCGCGCGCAGGCCCGGGCGATTGCGCAGTCACGCCGTGTCGCCAACCCCGGCTGCTACCCGACTGGCGGCATTGCGCTGCTGCGCCCGCTGGTCGACGCCGGCCTGCTGCCCCCCGACTATCCGGTGGTGATGTCGGGCTACTCGGGCTATTCGGGCGGCGGCCGCCAGATGATCGAGGCCTACGAGGTCACGAAGACCGCTCCGCCGCTGGAGGTCTACGGCCTGGGTCTGACCCACAAGCATCTGCCCGAGCTGCAGCACTACAGCGGCCTCACGCGCCGGCCCATCTTCGTGCCCACGGTGGCCAACTTCTATGCCGGCATGATCGACCAGATCGGCCTGCAGTTCGACCTGATGCAGGGCGTCACGCGCACCCGGCAGCTGGAAGATGCGCTGCGCGCCCATTACGCCGGCAGCGAGTGGGTCAGCGTGGTGCCGCCGGCCGCTGGCGGCCGGCTGGAGCCCACGGCCCTCAACGGCACGGACAAGATGGAACTCAGCGTCTACGGCAACGACAGCCTGGGGCAGGCCGTGCTGGTGGCACGTCTGGACAACCTTGGCAAGGGCGCCAGCGGCGCTGCGGTACAGAACCTCCGGCTGATGCTCGGACTGTAGTCAGTCGAGTTCATCCTCCAGGCTGCTGCCCAGCACCACCCGGCGCACCACCTGGGCCGAAAACCCCCGCCCCAGCAGGAAACGGGCCTGCCGTGCGCGCTCCTGCGGCGTAGTCGGCGGGTTCTCGAACTTGCGCCGCCAGACTTCGCGGGCACGTGCCAGTTCGCTGTCCTTCAGACCCGCCAGGCTCTGCTCGATCAGCTCCCGCGCCAGCCCCTTGTCCTGCATCTCCTGGCGCAACCGTGCGGCGCCCAGCTGACCGGCGCGGCGGTGCAGCAGGGATTCGGCGGCGCGCTGCTCGCTCAGAAAGCCCCGGGCTTCGAGTTCGTCCAGCGCCTGCGCCAGCGTGCCGGGGGTCTCTTCGAAGGCCCTGAGCTTGCGCTCGAGTTCGCTGCGCGTGTGCTCGCGCCGGCTCAACAGGCGCAGGGCCCGGCCCTTGAGGCTGGGCTGGAAGGCCAGCCTGGCGCCGGCCCCAGCCCGCCGATCGTCGCCGTCAGCCACTTTTATACTGCTGCTTCGACTTCCTCGCCGCGCTGCGGGATGCCCAGCGACTCGCGGACCTTGTTCTCGATCTCGAGGGCCAGCTCGGGGTTCTCGCGCAGGAACTCGCGGGCATTGTCACGGCCCTGGCCGATCTTCTCGCCGTTGTAGGCGTACCAGGCGCCGGACTTCTCGATGATCTTGGCATTGACGCCCATGTCGATCACCTCGCCCTCGCGGCTGATGCCCTCGCCGAACAGGATGTCGAACTCGGCCGTCTTGAACGGCGGTGCAACCTTGTTCTTCACCACCTTGACCTTGGTCTCGTTGCCGATCGAGTCCTCGCCCTTCTTGATGGTGCCGGTGCGGCGGATGTCCAGGCGCACCGAGGCGTAGAACTTGAGCGCGTTGCCGCCGGTGGTGGTCTCGGGGCTGCCAAACATGACGCCGATCTTCATGCGGATCTGGTTGATGAAGATGACCATGCAGTTGGTCTTCTTGATGGTGGCGGTCAGTTTGCGCAGGGCCTGGCTCATCAGGCGCGCCTGCAGGCCGGGCAAGGAGTCGCCCATCTCGCCCTCGATCTCGGCCTTGGGCGTCAGCGCCGCCACCGAGTCGATCACGATCAGGTCCACGGCGCCGGAGCGCACCAGGCTGTCGACGATCTCGAGGGCCTGCTCGCCGGTGTCGGGCTGGGAGATCAGCAGGTCGGGCAGATTCACGCCCAGCTTCTGCGCGTACTGCACGTCCAGTGCGTGCTCGGCGTCGACGAAGGCGCAGGTGCCACCCATCTTCTGCATCTCGGCGATGACCTGCAGCGTCAGCGTGGTCTTGCCCGAAGATTCCGGACCGTAGATCTCGACCACGCGCCCGCGCGGCAGACCGCCCACGCCCAGTGCGATGTCCAGCCCCAGCGAGCCGGTGGAGACGACCTGGATGTCCTCGATCTTCTCGCCCTCGGCCAGGCGCATGATGGTGCCTTTGCCGAACTGTTTCTCGATCTGGGCCAGCGCGGCCTGCAGGGCCTTGGCCTTTTCGCTGTTGGCGGCGTTCTTGACGGGTGCGTCCATGGGGTACTCCTTGACATCCTCGGGTTGACGGCTCATCCAGTGTCTTTAACCACAGGCTGGATGCTTGACCAGTACTCTAACGCCCACATATCTCCCGGTAAAGCGAATATTTGGTAATTTTGGTTTACCATTTTCCGATGACCGAGATTTCCCCTGTGTCCGACGACCGCTGGCGCCAGACCCATCTGGGGCGCCTGCTGGGCCACGCCATGCGCCGCTTCGACGCCCGCGTGCTGCACCTGATGGCGCTCGACCCGGAAGTCCCCTTGGCCCTGTCCAACCTGGCCGCACGTGGCCAGGTCAGCGCCGCCCATGTCCACATCACGCGCCATCTGGCGCTGGAGGGCTCGCGCCTGCAGGAGCTCGCGGAATCGGCCGGGATGAGCAAGCAAGCCATGGGCAAGCTGGTCGACCAGTGCGAGGCCTGGGGCCTGGTGACGCGCACGCCCGACACCCGCGACGGGCGTGCCAAGCGGGTGTGCTTCACGCCCGCAGGGCTGGCCTGGCTGCACGGCTTCCAGCGCGCCGTGCTGCAGGCCGAGGCCGAACTCAGGCAGGCCGTGGGCCCCGAAGTGGCCACCGTCATCGCGCTGGGGCTGGAGGCCTATGCCAGCACCTAAAATGTCTGCACAACAAGCCAGCCGGCGGACACGGACCGCAGGCGGCACAGGAGACACGCATGCGGATACTGATCGCCGAGGATGACCAGGTGCTGGCCGACGGCCTGCTGCGCACGCTGCGCAGTTCAGGCGCCGCCGTGAACCATGTGGCCAGCGGTACCGAGGCCGATGCCGCGCTGATGACCAACAGCGAATTCGACCTGCTCATCCTCGACCTGGGCCTGCCGAAGATGCACGGTCTGGAGGTGCTCAAGAAGCTGCGCGCGCGCGGCTCGGGTCTTCCGGTGCTCATCCTGACCGCCGCCGACAGCGTGGAGGAGCGCGTCAAGGGGCTGGACTACGGCGCCGACGACTACATGGCCAAGCCCTTCTCGCTGCAGGAGCTCGAGGCCCGTGTCCGCGCCCTGGTACGCCGCGGCATGGGAGGCGCCAGCAGCCAGATCAGGCACGGTCCGCTGATCTACGACCAGGCCGGGCGCGTGGCCACCATCGACGGCCGGATGGTCGAGCTCTCGGCGCGCGAACTGGGCCTGCTGGAAGTGCTGTTGCAGCGCACCGGCCGCCTGGTCAGCAAGGACCAGCTGGTCGAGCGCCTGTGCGAGTGGGGCGAGGAAGTCAGCAACAACGCCATCGAGGTCTACATCCACCGTCTGCGCAAGAAGATCGAAAAGGGCCCGATCCGCATTGCCACCGTGCGCGGACTCGGCTATTGCCTCGAAAAGATCCCTGGTTGAGCGTGCTGCGTCCGGCGTCGAGCGCAAGACATACGCCACGCCCAACGTGCAAGGCCTGACGCCAAACGACCATGAAACTCTTCCAGCGCGAACAGCGCTCCCTCTTCGGCGAGATCCTGGACTGGATGCTCACGCCGCTGCTGCTGCTGTGGCCGATCAGCCTGGTGCTGACCTGGCTGGTGGCCCAGGGCATCGCCGGCAAGCCCTTCGACCGCACGCTGGAATACAACGCCAATTCGCTCGCCCAGCTGGTCGCCGTGAACCGCCAGCATGTGCAGTTCAACCTGCCCCTGCCCGCGCGGGAGCTGCTGCGCGCCGACGACACCGACATGATCTATTACCAGGTGCTGGGCACGCGTGGCAACTACCTCAGCGGCGAGCGCGACTTCCCCCTGCCGCCCGAGGGCGAACGCATCACGCCCGGCGAGGTCCGCCTGCGTGACGACGTGTTCCACAACCTGGACGTGCGGGTGGCCTACATGTGGGTGGCGCTCGACCCCGAAGGTGCGCAGCTGGCCCTGGTGCAGGTGGCCGAGACGCTGGACAAGCGATCCCTCCTGGCCGCCGAGATCATCAAGGGCGTCATGCTGCCGCAGTTCGTCACGCTGCCGCTGGCCGTGCTACTGGTCTGGCTTGCGCTCGTGCAGGCCATCAAGCCGCTCAACCGTCTGGAAGAGCGCATCCGCGCCCGCCGCCCCGATGACCTCAGCCCGCTCGACACCCTGTCCGTACCGCTGGAGGTCGCGCCACTGGTGTCCTCGGTCAACGATCTGCTGCTGCGCCTGAAGGACTCGATCGCCACCCAGAAGCGCTTCCTGGCCGACGCCGCACACCAGCTCAAGACGCCGCTGGCCGGGCTGCGCATGCAGGCCGACCTGGCGCAGCGCGAGGGCACCAGCACCGAGGAGCTCAAGCAGTCGCTGCGCCAGATCGGGCGCGCCAGCATCCGGGCCACCCACACCGTCAACCAGCTGCTGGCGCTGGCGCGCGCCGAAGGCGGCACCACGGCCATGAGCCGCCAGCCCTGCGACATGGCGCGGCTGACCATGGAAGTGGTCCGGGACTGCGTACCCCGCGCCATGGACAAGCACATCGACCTCGGCTACGAGGGCGCCGAGCCGGGCACGCCCGGCGTCTCGCTCGACGGCAATCCGACGCTGCTCAAGGAGCTCGTGCGCAACCTGCTGGACAACGCCATCAACTACACCCCGTCGAGCATCGACCAGCCGGCGGTCATCACCGCGCGGGTGCTGGCCGATCCTTTCGGCAAGATCATCGTGCTTCAGGTGGAGGACTCGGGGCCCGGGATCCCGGCGGCCGAGCGTGAGCTCGTGTTCCAGCCCTTCTACCGTGCGCTCGGCGTCGACGTGGACGGCTCCGGTCTGGGTCTTCCGATTGCGCAGGAGATCGCCCACCAGCACCGCGCCACCATCAGCGTGGAAGACACGCGCCCGGGCCAGACGCCGCCCGGCGCGCGCTTCACGGTCCGCTTCAACGTCGGGCCGGCGCTGGCACCGGCCTGAACGGCGCTGCGCAGCTATTTGCCACAGCTGCGCAGCGGCTTGTCGCCCAGCGCCGGCCTGAGCTCCTCCAGGCGCGGGCGTACAGCCTCGTCGACCGCGGGAACCCGGAGCAGCATATGGCGGACCTCCGGGCGCTCCTGCAGCACGCGCGCGGTGCGCACGCCGCGCTTTTGCAGGGCGGCAAGTTCGGCGTTGGCCTGCTCCTCGCTCTCGTACAGGCCCAGCGACAGGCCGGGCTCCAGCGCGGGGTTGTTCAGCGGTTGCAGCTTCAGGTTCATCTTCAGCAGCTCGGTCCGCTTGCGGGCCAGCGCCGTGGCATTGGGGAACTTGCCCATGTAGACGATCCAGCGCGCCGGCTCGGTCACGGTCTCCATCGCCCACGCACCCGCCGGCAGGGCCGCCTCGGCAGCCTGGCGCACGGCCTCGGCCTGAGCATCGTCGAACAGGCCGGCCTGCAGGCACTCGGGCAGCTTGGGTGGCGCCAGTGCAGCCTGTTCGGCGCGACGTGCCTCGTCGGTGCCCAGGATGCGGATGGCCTCGGGGCGGATCTGCTGCTGCAGCCGCTGGGGCTCGGACTGCTCCGGCGGGGCCCAGCCGTAGGGACGCAGCATGCCCTGCGACCAGGCGAAATAGCCCGCATTGAGCAGGATCAGCAGCAGGACAAGCAGGCGCAACATGTGGGGCCGCAGGGTGATCAGGGATTTGGTCGGACGCTGACTTCGGCGCTGCTGATTTTCTGCAGCCCGGAGGAAGTATGCACCAGCAGCGCGCCGCCGGCATCGACGCCGCAGGCCTCGCCTTCGCGACCATCGCTCAGGCGCACGGCGCGCCCGGCCAGCACGTCACGGGCCCGGAACAGCGGCAGGAAGGGCGCCAGGCCCTCGGCCTCGAAGCGCTGCAAGGCCTGTACGAGCGGGGGCAGCACCCGCAGCAGCACGGCCGGGGCGTCGACGCCGGGTTCGAGCTCCTGCAGCCAGGCCGGCGGGGTCGCCAGGCCGGCGGCGGCGCGCGGGGCGATGTTGAGGCCCACGCCGATGACGGCGTAGCGGGACTCGCCCAGCTGGGCAGTCTCGATCAGGATGCCGGCGAGCTTGCGCTCCTGCCACCAGAGGTCGTTGGGCCATTTGAGCCGCACGTCCGGATGCAGGCTCTGCGCCAGGCTCACGCCCACGGCAAGCGAGAGCCCGGACCAGTCACTCATGCGCAGGGGCAGGCCCAGCGAGAAGGTCAGCACCTCTCCGGGCTGCTGCCCGCTGTCCCAGGCCCGGCCCAGGCGCCCGCGGCCGCCGCTCTGCGCCTCGGCCACCAGCAGGGTGGGCTCGAGACGGCCGGCGCGTGCGCGCCGCATGAGTTCCGTGTTGGTGGAGTCGATCTGCGGCAACAGTTCGACCGTGAAGCCCGGCAGCCAGGGCGCCACCGCCTCCCAGATCGCTTCGGCGGGCCAGTGCAGCATGGCCGCCTCTTCAGTGCCTGGCCTTGTCCTTCTTGGACTTCTTGTCTTTCTTCTTTTTCTTCGCCGACTTCCCGGGCTTTTCGTCCTTGGGCGCCAGCAGGGTGCCGCGGCAGTTCTTGCTGCCGCACCAGCAGGGATATTCGGCCTTGAGTTTCTTCGTGTAGGGCTCGTCGATGATCAGGCCGTAGTCGTAGTTGAGTTCCTCACCCGCCTTGATCTTGCGCAGGGACTTGATGAAAACGCGGCCGCCGACCTCGTCGGCCTCGCAGTTCGGGTCGCAGGAATGGTTTATCCAGCGCGAGGAGTTGCCGCCCACCTTGGCATCAATGACGTGGTCCTCGTCGATATGGAAGTAGAAGGTGTGGTTCGGGTCCTTGGGATCGTGCGGATGCCGGCGCAGCGCCTCCTCCCAGTCGATGACCTCGCCCACGTACTCGATCAGCGTCTCGCCCCTGGGAATGTCCTGCACGGCAAACACGCCCTTGCCATGCACGCCGGAGCGTCGGGTCTGGATACGGCGACCGGGGGCTGAAACGGGATTCTTGGACACGGCTGAAAAATTTGGTAATGTGAACTCGTATGGGCGCGCGTGCGCGTGCCCGCGTGTGCGCGTACGCGCGTGAGAAACGGATTGTAGTCAGATGAAAACCCTGGTCATTGCAGAGAAGCCTTCGGTCGCACAGGACATCGTGCGTGCGCTCACGCCCGTGGCCGGCAAGTTCGAGAAGCACGACGATCATTTCGAGAACGACAAGTACGTGGTCACGAGTGCCGTAGGCCACCTGGTGGAGATCCAGGCGCCCGAGGAATACGACGTCAAACGTGGCAAGTGGAGCTTCGCCCACCTGCCGGTGATCCCGCCGCACTTCGAGCTCAAACCCATCGACAAGAGCAAGACGCGACTGAACGCCGTCGTCAAGCTCGCCAGGCGCAAGGACGTCGACGCCATGATCAACGCCTGCGACGCGGGGCGCGAGGGCGAGCTGATCTTCCGCCTGATCCAGCAGTACGCCAAGGTCAAGCACCCGGTCAAGCGCCTGTGGCTGCAGAGCATGACCCCGCAGGCCATCCGCGACGGCTTTGACGCCCTGCGCAGCGACAAGCAGATGCTGCCCCTGGCCGACGCCGCGCGCAGCCGCAGCGAGGCCGACTGGCTGGTCGGCATCAACGGCACGCGCGCCATGACCGCCTTCAACTCCCGCGATGGCGGCTTCTTCCTCACCACCGTGGGCCGTGTGCAGACGCCGACCCTGGCCGTGGTGGTGGAGCGCGAGGAGCAGATCCGCAAGTTCGTCAGCCGCGACTACTGGGAAGTGCACGCCATCTTTGGCGCCCAGGCCGGGGACTATCCGGCCAAGTGGTTCGACCCGAAGTGGAAGAAGACCGAGGACGATGCCGAGAAGAAGGCCGACCGGGTCTGGAGCGAGAGGGAGGCCCGGGCCATTGCGGACGCCGTGCGCGGCCAGACCGCCACCGTGAGCGAGGAGAGCCGGCCCAGCACCCAGGCCTCGCCCATGCTGTTCGACCTGACCAGCCTGCAGCGCGAGGCCAACGGCAAGTTCGGGTACTCGGCCAAGACCACGCTGGCGCTGGCGCAAAGCCTGTACGAGCGGCACAAGGCCCTGACCTACCCGCGGACCGACTCGCGCCACCTGCCCGAAGACTACGTGTCGGTGGCCAAGCAGACCTTCGAAATGCTGGCCGACTCGGGCCTGAAGCACCTGGCACCGCACGCCGCCACCGCCCTCAAGGGCGGCTACGTCAAGCCCAACAAGCGCATCTTCGACAACGCCAAGGTCAGCGACCACTTTGCCATCATCCCCACGCTGCAGGCCCCCAGCGGCCTGTCCGAGGCCGAACAGAAGATCTACGACCTCGTCACCCGCCGCTTCATGGCGATCTTCTTCCCGAGTGCCGAGTACCAGGTGACCACCCGCATCACCCGTGCCGCCGGCCACAGCTTCAAGAGCGAAGGCAAGGTCCTGGTCAAGCCGGGCTGGCTGGCGATCTACGGCAAGGAGGCCGAAGACGAGCTGGCACCCGGCGAGGGCAGCAGCAAGACCCTGGTGCCGGTACAGCCCGACGAGAAGGTGAAGACGAACAGCGTCGAGCCCAAGGGGCTGAAGACCCGCCCGCCGGCGCGCTACTCCGAGGCCACCCTGCTCTCGGCCATGGAAGGCGCGGGCAAGCTGATCGAGGACGACGAGCTGCGCGAAGCCATGCACGAGAAGGGGCTGGGCACGCCCGCCACGCGCGCGGCCATCATCGAGGGCCTGCTGGCCGAGAAGTACATGCTGCGCGAGGGCCGCGAGCTCATCCCGACCGCCAAGGCCTTCCAGCTCATGACGCTGCTGCGCGGCCTCGGCGTGGAGGAACTTTCCAGGCCCGAGCTGACTGGCGAATGGGAATACAAGCTCTCCGAAATGGAGCACGGCCGGCTCTCGCGCGAGGAGTTCATGCGCGAGATCGCCGCCATGACCGAGCACATCGTCAAGAAGGCCAAGGAGTACGACCGCGACACCGTGCCCGGCGACTATGCGACGCTGGCCACGCCCTGCCCGAACTGCGGCGGCGTGGTCAAGGAGAACTACCGCCGCTACACCTGCACGGGCAAGAGCGGCAACAGCGAAGGCTGCGGCTTCTCCTTCACCAAGATCCCGGCCGGCCGCGCCTTCGAGCTGGCCGAGGTGGAAGCTTTCCTGCGCGACAAGAAGATCGGCCCGCTGGAGGGGTTCCGCTCCAAGGCCGGCTGGCCCTTCACGGCCGAGATCGCACTCAAGTACAACGAGGAGGAGAAGAACTGGAAGCTGGAGTTCGACTTCGGCAACGAGGACGAGTCCGAGACGGGCGAACTGGTCGATTTCTCCGGCCGGGAGGCCCTGGGCCCCTGCCCCAAGTGCGGCGGTGCCGTCTATGAACACGGCAAGAACTACGTCTGTGAGAAGAGCGTGCCCACCGCGGCCCAGCCGACGCCGAGCTGCGACTTCAAGAGCGGCCAGATCATCCTGCAGCAGCCCATCGAGCGCGAACAGATGGTCAAGCTGCTGGCCACGGGCAAGACCGACCTGCTCGACAAGTTCGTCTCCATGCGCACCCGCCGCCCCTTCAAGGCCTTCCTGGCCTGGAGCGCCGAAGCCGGCAAGGTGAGTTTCGAGTTCGAGCCGTCCAAGTACCCGCCGCGCAAGACAGCGGCCAGGCCGGCTGCCGGTGCGGCCGCCAAGCCCGCCACGAAAAAGGTGGCCGCGAAGAAAGCGCCGGCGAAGAAGGCCGCCGCCAAGACGGCCAAGGCGCCGCGCAAGGCCGCGACCGGCCTGACCCCGAGCAAGGAACTGGCCGCCGTGATCGGGGCCGAGCCGGTGGCCCGCACGGAAGTGATCAAGAAGCTGTGGGACTACATCAAGGCCCAGGGCCTGCAGGATGCCAAGGACAAGCGCACCGTCAACGCCGACGCCAAGCTCAAGCCGGTGTTCGGCAAGGACAAGGTCACGATGTTCGAGATCGCGGGCATCGTCGGCAAGCACCTGGGCTGAGGCCGTCGCCGGCCGCCCCGGCCTGCGGGGGCCCGCCGGCTCAGCGCATGAAGCGGCCGCCCCGACCGATGATGGTCAGGTCGGTGTACCTGGAGCCCGCGTGATCCCGCGGGCTGTAGCTGACCTCGAAGCCGCCCAGGTTCAGGTCCCGGATCGACTCCAGCCCGGAAATCAGCGATTCGCGCGTGAGGGTGCGGCCAGCACGCCGCGCCCCTTCCACGAAGACCTTGGCCATCAGGAAGCCTTCCATGCTGGAGAAGTCGAATTCCTTGTCGCCCAGCTCCGTCATGCGCTGCTGGTACTCCCGCACCACCGGCAGCGACGGCGTGTAGGGAAAGGGCACGACCTGCGAGATCACCACCCCCATGCCGGCCTCGCCGAGCTCGTCGGCCAGGGCCTTGGCGCCCACGAAGCTGACGTTGAAGAACTGGCCACCGTAGCCGCGGGTGCGGGCCTGCCGGATGAACTCGGCACAGGCCTTGTAGGCGCCGATCTGCACCACGGCCTCGGCCTGCGTGGGCAGGATCGCGTTCAGGGCCGCACTCACGTCCACCGTGTTGCGCTCGAAGGTGGCCGTGGCCGCAGGCTTGAGCTGGCGGCGGGTCAGGGCGCGCGTCACGCCTTCCAGACCGGCCTTGCCATAGGCGTCGTTCTGATAGAAGACGGCGATGCGCTTCATGCCCAGCGTGGTCAGGTGCTGGACGATGCGCTCGGTCTCGTCGAAGTAGCTGGCACGCACGTGGAACACGTATCGGTTGAAGGGCTCGCGCAGGCCCTGGGCACCGGTGAACATGCCCACGATGGGCACCCTGGCCTCGCTGATGACGGGCAGGGCCGCCAGGCCCGTGGGCGTCCCCACCGAACCGATCAGGGCGAACACCTTGTCCTGCTCGAGCAGCCCCCGCACGGCGGCCACGGCGCGGTCGGGCTCGTAGCCGTCGTCCCGCGTGAGCAGGCGCAGCGTGCGGCCATTGACGCCGCCCTGGTCGTTGACGGCCTTGAAGTAGGCCTGGATGCCGACATTGAGCCGTACCCCGAGCTGGGCCGCCGGCCCGCTGAGCGCAGCAAACTGGCCGACCACGATCTCCTTGTCGGTGACGCCGTTCTCGGCATGGCCGGTGCTCCCGGCGACCAGCAACAGCGACACCAGCAGTGACTGCACGAGTCTCATCGCTCATCCTCCTTGACGCCACAGGCGCAACCTGTGTCCGGGCCATCATAGGAGGAATTGAGCCGCAAGCAAAGCGCGAGGCCCGGACATGAAACAGGCCCATACCCTGGCGGGCATGGGCCTGTGGGCCTGAAAGCAGCCGTCTCTTACCGGGCCACCACGCGCGCCATCTCCAGGCACTTGTTGGAGTAGCCCCACTCGTTGTCGTACCAGGCCACGACCTTGATGAAGGTCTTGTCCAGCGCGATGCCGGCCTCGGCGTCGAACACCGAGGTGCAGACCTCGCCGCGGAAATCGGTGGCCACCACCTTGTCCTCGGTGTAGCCCAGCACACCCTTGAGGGCGCCCTGGCTCTGGGCCTTCATCTCGGCGCAGATCTCCTTGTAATCGGCCTCCTTGCTGAGCTCGACGGTCAGGTCGACCACGGAGACGTCGGAGGTCGGCACGCGGAAGGACATGCCGGTGAGCTTCTTGTTCAGTTCGGGGATGACCACGCCCACGGCCTTGGCCGCACCGGTGGAAGAGGGGATGATGTTCTCCAGGATGCCGCGGCCGCCGCGCCAGTCCTTGTTGGAAGGGCCGTCCACGGTCTTCTGCGTCGCGGTGGCGGCGTGCACCGTGGTCATGAGGCCGCGCTTGATGCCCCACCTGTCGTTCAGCACCTTGGCCACCGGAGCCAGGCAGTTGGTGGTGCAGCTGGCATTGGAGATGATGGCCTGCCCGGCGTAGGTCTTGTCGTTGACGCCAAAGACGAACATCGGGGTGTCGTCCTTGGACGGGGCGGAAATGATGACCTTCTTGGCGCCGGCGGCCAGGTGCTTCTCGGCGCTGGTCCTGTCCAGGAACAGGCCGGTGGATTCGATGACGACGTCGGCGCCGACGTCCTTCCACTTCAGGTTGGCCGGGTCCCGCTCGGCCGTCAGACGGATCTTCTTGCCGTTGACGATCAGGTAGTTGCCTTCGACAGAGACCTCACCCTTGAAGCGGCCGTGCACGCTGTCGTACTTGAGCATGTAGGCCAGGTAGTCGGGTTCGAGCAGGTCGTTGATGCCCACGATCTCGATGTCCTTGAAGTTGGCGACTGCCGAACGCAGCACGTTGCGGCCGATGCGGCCGAAGCCGTTGATGCCTACCTTGATCGTCATGATGAGCCCTCTGTGAGTGGTTGAAAAATCCGGATCCGGAATCAGCGGCGTGCCAGCACGGCGCGCACGGTGTCGGCCACGTTCTGCTCGGTGAAGCCGAAGTGCCTGAACAGCACCGGCGCCGGAGCCGACTCGCCGTAGGTGTCGAGGCCGACCACGGCCGCGCAGCCGTATTTCCACCAGCCGTCGCTCACGCCCATCTCCACGGCAACACGCGGCAGGCCGGCGGGCAGCACGGCCTGCTTGTAGGCCGGTTTCTGCTGGTCGAAGGTGGTCGTGCTGGGCATGGACACCACGCGCACGGCGATCTTCTGCGCCGCCAGCAGCTCCTGCGCCTTGAGGGCCAGCTGCACCTCGGAGCCGGTGGCGATGATGACCGCCTGGGGTTTTTTCTTCAGGCCCAGGTCGGCCGGTTCGGACAGCACATAGGCGCCTCGGCTGATGTCACCCAGATCCTTCTTCGGCGCGTAAGGAACGTTCTGCCGGCTCAGCAGCAGGGCCGTGGGCTTGCTCCGGTTCTGCAGGGCCACGGCCCAGGCCACGGCGGTCTCGGCGGTATCCCCGGGTCGCCAGACATCCAGATTCGGGATCAGGCGCAGCGAGGCGGCGTGCTCGACCGACTGGTGCGTGGGACCGTCCTCGCCCAGGCCGATGGAGTCGTGCGTGAAGACGTGGATCACGCGCTGCTTCATCAGCGCGGCCATGCGGATGGCGTTGCGGCTGTAGTCGCTGAAGGTCAGGAAGGTGCCGCCATAGGGGATGTAGCCGCCGTGCAGGGCCACGCCGTTCATGATGGCGGCCATGCCGAACTCGCGCACGCCGTAGTTGATGTGGCGGCCGCCCACGCCAGCGGCGTTTTGAATCACATGGCCCTCGGCGTCGAAGCGCAACGCGGGGGTGTGGCTGGTGTTGGTCAGGTTCGAGCCGGTCAGGTCGGCCGAGCCGCCGAGCAACTCGGGCAGCGCTGCGGTAAAGGCTTCGAGCGCGATCTGGCTGGCCTTGCGCGTGGCCATGGTCTCGGCCCTGGTGTGGGCCGCGACTGCGGCATCCACCGCCACCTGGGCAAAGTGTTTCGGCAGGTCGCCGGCCATGCGGCGCCTGAACTCCGCCGCCAGCTCCGGATGGGCCGCGGCGTAGGCGGCGAAACGCTCGTTCCAGCGGCTCTCGCTGTGCTGGCCGCGCGCACGGGCATCCCAGTCGGCATAGACCTCGGCCGGGATCTCGAAGGGGCCGTGCGTCCAACCCAGGGCCTCGCGCGTGAGCCGGATCTCGTCCGCCCCCAGCGGCTCTCCGTGCGCCTTGGCGCTGTTGGCACGGTTGGGGCTGCCCTTGCCAATGCTGGTCTTGCAGACGACGAGCGTGGGCTTGTCGGCCGATAGCCGGGCCTGGGCGATGGCGCGCGACACGGCCGCGGCGTCATGGCCGTCGACCGGGCCGATCACGTTCCAGCCATAGGCGGCGAAACGCTGGGCCGTGTTGTCGATGAACCAGGGCGTGACCTGGCCATCGATGGAGATGCCGTTGTCGTCGTACAGCGCGATCAGCTTGTTCAGCTTCCAGGCACCTGCCAGCGCGGCGGCCTCGTGGCTGATGCCTTCCATCATGCAGCCGTCGCCGAGGAAGACGTAGGTGTGGTGGTCGACGATCCTATGGCCCTCGCGGTTGAACTCCCGGGCCAGCAGCTTCTCGGCCAGGGCCAGGCCGACGGCATTGGTCACGCCCTGGCCCAGCGGGCCGGTGGTGGTCTCGACCCCCGGGGTGTGGCCGGTTTCCGGATGGCCGGCGGTCTTGCTGCGCAGCTGGCGGAAGTTCTTGAGCTCCTGCATCGGCAGGTCGTAGCCGCTGAGGTGCAGCACCGCATACAGCAGCATGGAAGCGTGCCCGTTGGAGAGGACGAAGCGGTCGCGGTCGGCCCACAGCGGATTAGCGGGGTTGTGCTTGAGATGCTCGCCCCACAGTGCCACGGCCATGTCCGCCATGCCCATGGGCGCGCCCGGGTGCCCGGAGTTGGCTTGTTGCACTGCGTCCATCGCCAGCGCGCGGATCGCGTTGGCCATCTGTCGGGTATTTGCCATGTCGGTCGGCTCCGGGAGGGGGTCAGGGGAAACCCGGGATTTTACCGGCCCCCTCCCTGCCCGCCGGGCCGCGGCACACATGCTCTACAGTGCGGGCTGTGCGCGACGCCCTTTCCATCCCCGCCCTGATCCTGGCCGCCGGCCGCGGCGAACGCATGCGGCCGCTGACCGACACGACCCCCAAGCCCCTGCTGCCGGTGCAGGGCAAGCCGCTGCTGCAATGGCATGTGGATGCGCTGGCCGCAGGCGGCTTTGCCGACATCGTCATCAACACCGCCTGGCTGGGCGAGCAGATCCCGGCCCATTTTGGGCCTGCGCCACGCAGCAGCTGCGGACAGGCGCTCTCCATCGCCTACTCCCATGAGGGACTGGATTTCGGGGGTGCGCTGGAGACGGCCGGCGGCATTGCCCGGGCCTTGCCGCTGCTGGGCGAGCTGTTCTGGGTGGTGGCCGGCGACGTCTACGCCCCCGGCTTCGGCTTCAGCCTGCAGGCCGTGCAGGACTTCGTGCGCAGCGACAAGCTGGCGCACCTGTGGCTGGTGCCCAACCCGCCGCACAACCCCGCCGGCGACTTCGGCCTGGCGCCCGACCCCGGCACCCCGGGGCGCCTGCTGGCGCTGAACCAGGCCGCCGTGAAGTACACCTACAGCACCATCGGTCTGTACCGGCGTGCGCTGTTTGCGCCCCCCTGGTGCGACATCCCGCCGGGCAACCCTGCGGGCCTCAAGACCCCGCTGGCGCCGTTGCTGCGCGCGGCGATGGACAATCAGCGCATCAGCGCCGAGCTCTACGCCGGCGCCTGGACCGACGTCGGCACGCCGCAGCGGCTGGCGCAACTGAACCAGACCGAGACCCCATGAACGCCAACGCGCCCCTCTACGCCCAGCGCCGCGCCCGCCTTGCAGCCCAGCTCGGCCCCGACGCCGTGGCCATCGTGCCCACCGCCCCCGAGCGGCTGCGCAACCGTGACAGCGAATTCCTGTTCCGCTTCGACAGCTATTTCCATTACCTGAGCGGCTTTGGAGAGCCCAACGCGTGGCTGCTCATCCGCAGCGATGGCCACACCACGCTGTTCTGCCAGCCCAAGGACCTGGAGCGCGAGATCTGGGATGGCATCCGCCTCGGCCCCGAGGCCGCCCCCCATGCGCTGGGCGTCGACGCCGCCTACCCGGTGACGGAACTCGACCAGCGGCTGCCCAGGCTGCTGGAAAACCAGGCCACGGTCTGGTACCCTTTTGCCACCCATGCCGGCCTCGAGGGCCGCATCGACGGCTGGCTCAAGGCGGTGCGCGCGCGCGCGCGCCATGGCGCCCTGTGTCCCGAGGCGCAGCGCGACCTGTGCGCGCTGCTTGACGAGATGCGCCTGATCAAGGATGCGTACGAGCAGGACGTGATGCGCCGCGCAGCGCGCATCAGCGCCGGTGCCCACATCCGGGCCATGCAGCTGAGCGCGCGCATGCTGCGTGCCGGCGAGGACGTGCGCGAGTATCACCTCGACGCCGAACTGCTGCACGAGTTCCGGCGCCACGGTTCGCAATACCCGGCCTACGGCTCCATCGTGGCCGCCGGCGCCAACGCCTGCGTGCTGCATTACCGCGCCGACAACGCGCCCATCCGCGACGGCGAGCTGGTGCTCATCGACGCCGGCTGCGAGCTCGACGGCTACGCGAGCGACATCACGCGTACCTTCCCGGCCAACGGCCGCTACACCGGGCCCCAGCGCGCGCTCTACGAGCTGGTGCTCGCGGCCCAGGAGGCCGCCATCGCCGCCACCCAGGCGGGCGCGCGCTTCAACGACCCGCACGAGGCCACAGCGCGCGTCCTGTCGCAAGGCATGCTGGACCTCGGCCTGCTCGACCGCGACCAGCACGGCACGCTGGACGACGTGCTCGAGCACCGCCACTACTTCGCTTTCTACATGCACCGCACCGGCCACTGGCTGGGCATGGACGTGCACGACTGCGGCAGCTACGTCGAACCCTCCGAACTCGGGCAGGTCAGCGAGCGGCGCGATCCGCTCAGCGGCGAGACCATCCGCAACCGTCCCAGCCGCATCCTGCGCCCCGGCATGGCGCTGACCATCGAGCCCGGCCTCTACGTACGGCCCAGCGAGGGCGTGCCCAGCCAGTTCTGGAACATCGGCATCCGCATCGAGGACGACGCCATCGTCACCGCCAGCGGCTGCGAGCTGATCACGCGCGACGTGCCGGTGCATCCCGACGAGATTGAGCACCTGATGCGCGGCTGAGTCCCTGCCCCGGGTTTTCCCTGAGCAGATTCCCGTTTTTGCAGGGAATAGGCGCCCTGTTTTGCTGCTCTCTTGCACATGTTCCTGACTTCCGAGGCCCGCTACAACCAGTGGGTACGTGATCACTACCGCTTTCTCATGCGCAGCGCCTGGGCCCTGACGGGCTCGCGCGCGGTGGCCGAGGACGTGGTGCAGGACTGCTACACCAACGCCTGGAAGTGCCGCGAGCAGCTGCGCGACGCCACCCTGGTGCGGCCCTGGCTGTTCCAGATCATGCGGCGCAGCATCTTCCGCCATCTGCCGCCGTGCACCCAGTCCCTCGAGGACAGCGACGTCGAGCAGTGGGGCGCCGCGCCCGACGCCGGCATCGACAACCGGCTCGACGTCGTCAAGGCCCTGAACCGCATTGCCCCCATCCACCGCGAGGTGCTGGTGCTGCACTACTTCGACGACATGCCCACGGCACAGATCGCCGAGGCGCTGGAGATCGCCCCCGGCACCGTGCTGTCGCGCCTGTCCCGCGCACGGGAGGCGCTCAAGTCCGCCATGACCGCCCCCGCCCGCGCATTGCACAAGGATGGCGTGGAGCCGGTGGCCAGCAATGTCACGGCGCTGCGCAAAAGCTGAGGCCCCGAGCTCCCATGTCACACCCCCTCCTTGAAGACGACTTCGACCTCCGTGCCCGCGCGGAGCTGTCCCTGGCCTATGAACCGGGCGACGTCCCTGCCGCACTGCTGCGCCGCACGCCCTGGCTGGCACGGCGCTGGGTGCAGTCCTGCTGCGTGCTGGCAGTCATGCTGGGCACGGTGCTCGGCGTCGTGTTGAGCATGCGCCCGCCGCACCTGGTGCGCGGCGCCATCGAGCACGAGTACTACGAGCGCACCCTGCGTGGCAGTTTCATGGAGGCGCCCACGCTGCTGGCACATCTCGGGCTTGAGCAGAACCGCCCGGTTCCGGGCTACCCCCAGCTCATGCGCCCCTGCGACATCGACGGCCTCGTCGCCTACCACCTGACCACCTTCTTCGAGAAAGGTGGCCTGGTGACCGTCTTCGCCTTCGACCAGCCGGTGTCCCTGCGCGAGGACTCCGGCTGGTGGCGCGACGTCTACTGGCAGGTGGTGACCGGTCGCGACGGCCGGCCGCTGGTGCTGGTCTCCGAGAAGAAGAAGGCCCTGCAGGTCGCGCAGGCCGTCTTTTCCCGCCCGCCGGCCTGAACCCGCCGGCTTTTCTGATCCACAACAACGACAGGAGACAAGATGAACGAGGAAGACAGTGAACCCTGCGCAGCGGCCAGGCGGCAGTTTGTCGCTGCGGCTGGCACCTTGCTGGCCGCGGCCCTGGTCGCCGGTCACGCCGCTGCGCGCAGCCCCGAGGCACGGCCCAACAGGCTCGTGATCCAGGTCAGCGACAACGATCCGGCAAAGTGGTCGCTGGCGCTGAACAACGCCCAGAATGCCATCAACGAGCTTGGTGCTGGAACCGTGGCGCTGGAGATCGTGGTCTTCGGCCCCGGTATCGGCATGCTCAAGAGCGACTCGCCGGTTGCCACCCGCATTGCGGCGGCGCTGCAGGGCGGCATGCAGATCGTGGCCTGCGAGAACACGCTCAAGGCCCAGAGGCTCACTCGCTCGGACATGCTTCCGGACATCGGCTACGTGCCTGCGGGTGTCGTCGAGCTCATGCGCAAGCAGCAACAGGGTTTTGCCTATATTCGGCCCTGACGCTTTTGGCCATAATCCATCACTCTTTTCGTCAATCCGTATTTAAGGAACTGATATGCAAACACGTCGCGAGACCCTGAAACAGAGCGCTGCAGTGGCTGGCCTGCTGGCTGCCAGCGGCATGATGCCGCAGCTGGCTGCGGCCTACGAGAAGGCGGCCTTCGAAGCCAAGACCGCGGCCGAAGTGGCCAAGGCCCTGGGTGCTTCGGCTCCGGTGCAGAGCGCTGACGTGACCATCGGTGGTCCGGACATCGCCGAAAACGGCGCCGTGGTGCCGCTGTCGGCCAGCACCACGCTGGCTGGCGTGAAGCGCATGCTGATCCTGGTGGAGAAGAACCCGGCCGCGATGGTGGCGATGTTCAACGTGACGGACGCTGTGGAAGCCAACTTCGCCACGCGCGCCAAGATGGGCCAGTCCTCGGACGTGTACGCCGTGGCGATCATGAACGACGGGCGTGCGCTGTACGCCAAGAAGGAAGTCAAGGTCACGCTGGGCGGCTGCGGCGGTTAATCGACTGCGACGCGCTATCCACCGATTCAACACAGATTTAGGAGTATCAAAATGGCAGATCCGATGCGCATTCGCGCCCAAGCCGCTGGTGACAAGGCCACCGTTCGCGTTCTCATGAGCCACGAGATGGAGTCCGGCCAGCGCAAGGACTCTTCGGGCAAGGTGATCCCGGCATGGTTCATCAGCGAGGTGAGCGCCTCGCACAATGGCAAGGTCGTGATGACGGCCGAGTGGGGCCCTGCGGTGTCGAAGAACCCGTTCATGCAGTTCGTGGTCAAGGGCGCGAAGGCCGGCGACAAGATCAGCGTGAGCTGGAAGGACAACAAGGGCGACAGCCGCACCGACGAAGCAACGGTGTCCTGAGAATTTCAACCAAGCGAGAGGTGACAATGAAAAACGCAAAGACCTGGGCCGTCCTGGCACTGGCTGCGCTGGCCGCTGGCCAGGCGCTGGCACAAAAGAGCGCGGCCGACGGCATCGCCGAATACCGCGCCCTTCTGGCCGACGGCAACCCCGCCGAACTGTTCGAAGCCAAGGGCGAGGACCTCTGGAAGCAAAAGCGCGGCCCCAAGAGCGCCTCCCTCGAGCAGTGTGACCTGGGCAAGGGCCCGGGTGTGGTCAAGGGCGCCTTCGTCGAACTGCCGCGCTACTTTGCCGACACCAAGCGCGTGCAGGACCTCGAATCCCGCCTGGTGACCTGCATGGAGACCCTGCAGGGCTTCAACGCCGCCGAGATCGCGAAGACGCCCTACGGACGCGGCGAGCAGGCCAACGTGACGGCGCTGGCCACCTGGATCTCCGCCGAGTCCCGCGGGATGAAGTTCAATCTGCCCGACAGCCACCGCGAGGAGAAGGTGATGTACGAGGTGGGCAAGCGCCTGTTCTTCATGCGCAGCGGCCCGCATGACTTCTCCTGTGCCTCCTGCCACGGCGAAGATGGCAAGCGCATCCGCCTGCAGGACCTGCCCAACCTGACCAAGAACCCGGGTGACGGCATCGGCTTTGCCGCCTGGCCGGCCTACCGCGTCTCCAACGGCCAGATGTGGAGCATGCAGCTGCGCCTGAACGACTGCTACCGCCAGCAGCGCTTCCCCTATCCGCATTTCGGCAGCGATGCCACCATCGCCCTGGGCGTGTACATGGGTGTCAACGCCAAGGGCGCCGAATCCATCGCGCCCGCGATCAAGCGCTGAGAAACGAGGAGAACCATCCATGAAGAAACAGATGAAATACATTGCCCCGCTGGCGGTCGCCCTGAGCGCCGCGCTGGTGGCCGGCTGCGCCAACATGCCCAGCACCGCCGAGCTCGACAAGATGACCGACGACATCGTCAAGGCCTCGTTCCGTGACCAGGGCATCGCCAAGGTCGACCGGCTGGTGCTCGACGACGCCAACCGCGAGTGCATGAAGGCCGACGTGGCCGGCAAGCCCATCGACGAGAAGACGGCCAAGGCCATCGAGGCCGCCAACTTCGCTGCCATCAAGTGGCCGGCCGGCGGTCATTACATCGGCGACTGGAAGGAGGGCGAGAAGATCGCCCAGAGCGGCCGCGGCATGACCTGGACCGACGACGCCAAGACGGTGAATGGCGGCAACTGCTACAACTGCCACCAGATCAGCAAGGAGGAGATCTCCTTCGGAACCCTGGGTCCGAGCCTGTACAACTACGGCAAGCTGCGCGGCGTGAAGGACCTGTACGCGCCCGAGTCGGCTGCCATCATCCAGTACACCTGGGGCAAGATCTGGAACGCGCGGGCCTACAATGCCTGCTCCCAGATGCCGCGTGCGGGTCACAAAGGCATCCTGACCGAGGATCAGGTCAAGCACATCATGGCCCTGCTGCTGGACCCGAACTCTCCCGTCAACAAGTAAGCGGGTGTACCAGCCCTCTCGCCCCGGCGAGAGGGCTTTTTTTCTTCTCACGATCAGCATGCCCATCGTGCAGCGTTTGCGATGGACTGCTCCTCGTCACGTCATTGGGAACCCCATGAATCGCCTGTACTCCTTGTGGTCCCTGCTGTCCCTGGCAGCGCTGCTGCTCGGCGTGGCCCCGGTCCATGCCCAGTCGCAGCTCATCCTGGCCATCAGCGAAGGCACCTCCGGCGGGCTGGACCATGCCCGCGTGATCGCGAAATACCAGGACCTCGCCAACACCATCGGTGGTGCGCTCAAGACCCAGGTCAGCGTGGTCTTCGCGCGGGAATTTGCCACACTTGAAAGCGGCATCCGCGACGGCCGCTTCGATTTCGTCATGGCGCGGCCGAGCGACTACCCGGCCCGCGGCATGCGCGACCATGGCTACCGCTACGTCGCCAACGCACGTCCCGACGGCCAGTGTCTGATCGTCGTGCCCAAGGACTCGCCGCTCAAGACCCTGGATGATGCGCGTGGCAAGCGCTTCGTCATGCCCGAAGAGGTGTCCTACATGTCACGCTTCTGCCGCGCCGAGTTGCGCGATCGCGGCATCGACCTGGCCAAGGAAAAGCTGCAATACGTGCGTGAGCAGGGCGCCATCACCTTCTACATGAGCAACAACTTCGCCGACGTGGGCGGCATCGCCTCCTATTCGGGTCCAGCGAAGAAGCTCGTGCAGGACGGCTTCCGGATCCTGCACCGCAGCATCCCCCAGCCCTATTTCCCCCTCGTTGCCCACGAGAAGTTTCGTACGGAGCAGATCAAGGCTATCCAGGCTGCGCTGATGGCGCTGCCGGACAAACCGGGTGGCGCGGAGATCCTCCAGCGTATCGGCATCACCGGCTTCGACACGTCGGCTGAGACGCAGATGCAGGCGTTGCTGGGCTGGCTGGAAAAGTAGCCTATCCCGGCAGTTGTCAAAAGCAATTGGCCCCTTCGCCCGGTAAACACTATCATTCTTTGGAATTGATTTGTTTTTACTATGTAAAGAGGCGTTTCATGGCCAACTTTGCCCGTGCCAACCTGCCGACCCTGAAGAAGACTGCCAGCTACTACGTGCTGCACATCACCGTGGCCGCCGCCGTGGCCTATGGCGTCACCGGTGACCTGCTGATCGCCCTCACGCTGAGCCTGCTCGAGCCCACAGTCCAGGCCGTCGCTTTCTTTCTCCACGAGAAGGCTTGGGAGCGGGCCGGCCGACCCAGGCAGGAAGGCGGCAATCCTGTTCCCGTCCGTCCCTGATCAAGACGCTGCCGCACTGCAGTTTTGCCTAAAAGTAAAAGGCGAAGCACCTTTGCTCCCGGATTCCGCTAGCGGGCAAGGTGCTGGCCCGGGTCTACAATCCGCAGCTTACGAGAGCTGACTGATTGGCTGTGATTGCTGATTCAGCCAATTTGCTTTCAGCAGGAGAACGTATCCATGTCCAGCACGACCCAGACGTCGAACGACAAGCGCGAGCAATTGCGCCGCGCCGCCCTCGAGTACCACGAGTTCCCCACCCCCGGCAAGATCGCCATCGCAGCCACCAAGCAGCTGGTCAACCAGCACGATCTGGCCCTGGCCTACACCCCGGGGGTCGCCATGCCCTGCGAGGAAATCGTCAAGGACCCGGCCGCCGCCTACAAGTACACGAGCCGGGGCAACCTGGTCGGCGTGATCACCAACGGCACGGCCGTGCTGGGCCTGGGCGACATCGGCCCGCTGGCCTCCAAGCCGGTCATGGAAGGCAAGGGCGTGTTGTTCAAAAAGTTTGCCGGCATCGATGTCTTCGACATCGAGATCGACGAGAAGACGGACCTGGACAAGCTGGTCGACATCATTGCCGCGCTGGAACCCACCTTCGGTGGCATCAACCTGGAAGACATCAAGGCGCCGGACTGTTTCTACGTCGAGCGCAAGCTGCGCGAGCGCATGAAGATCCCGGTCTTCCACGACGACCAGCACGGCACGGCCATCGTGGTGGCCGCGGGCCTGCTCAACGGCCTGAAGGTCGCCGGCAAGGACATCCAACAGGTCAAGCTCGTCACATCAGGCGCCGGTGCCGCTGCGCTGGCCTGCCTGGGCCTGCTGGTCAAGATGGGCATGCCGCGCAAGAACATCTGGGTCACGGATCTGGCGGGGGTGGTCTACGAGGGCCGCACCGAGCTGATGGACGAGGACAAGCGCCAGTACGCACAGAAGACGGATGCGCGCAAGCTCGCCGACGTGATCGTCGACGCCGACATCTTCCTGGGCCTGTCCGCCGGCGGCGTGCTCAAGGCCGAGATGGTCAAGCGCATGGCACCGCGCCCCATCATCTTTGCGCTGGCGAACCCGAACCCGGAGATCGATCCGGCCGAAGCCAAGGCCGCGCGTGACGACGTCATCATGGCCACCGGCCGCACGGACTACCCGAACCAGATCAACAACGTCCTGTGCTTCCCCTACATCTTCCGGGGCGCACTGGATGCACGGGCCTCCACCATCACGGACGAGATGGAGATTGCCGCGGTGCGCGCCATGGCCGAGCTGGCCCAGGCCGAGCAGAGCGAGGTGGTGGCGGCGGCCTATGCGGGCGAGAAGCTCTCCTTCGGGCCCGAGTACCTGATCCCCAAGCCCTTCGACCCGCGCCTCATGATCAAGATCGCGCCGGCCGTGGCGCAGGCTGCCATGGACAGCGGCGTGGCCCGCAATCCCATCGCGGACATGGATGCTTACCGCGAGCGGCTGCAGGCCTTCGTCTACGCCTCGGGCACGACCATGAAGCCCATCTTCATGGCCGCCAAGAAGGCGACCAAGAAACGCGTGGCCTACGCCGAGGGTGAGGAAGAGCGCATCCTCCGCGCCGCCCAGATCGTGGTCGACGAGGGCATCGCCCGCCCGACCCTGATCGGCCGGCCGGCCATCATCGCCCAGCGCATCGAGAAGTTCGGTCTGCGCCTCAAGGAGGGGCAGGACTACGATGTCGTCAACGTGGAGTACGACGATCGCTACCGCGATTTCTGGCAGACCTACCATCGCATGACGGAGCGCAAGGGCGTGACGGTGGCGATTGCCAAGATCGAGATGCGCCGCCGCCTCACGCTCATTGGCGCCATGCTGCTGCACAAGGGCTACGTGGACGGCCTGATCTGCGGCACCTGGGGCACCAACGCCATGCACCTGCAGTACATCGACCAGGTCATCGGCAAGCGCCCGGGCGTCAACACCTATGCCTGCATGAACGGCCTGCTGCTGCCCGACCGCCAGCTCTTCGTCGTCGACACCCACGTCAACTACGACCCGACCGCGGAACAGCTGGCCGAGATCACCATCATGGCTGCCGAGGAGATGATGCGCTTCGGCCTGCAGCCCAAGGCCGCCCTGCTGAGCCATTCCAACTTCGGCAGCAGCAGCCAGCCCAGCGCGCTCAAGATGCGCCAGACCCTGGAGTTGCTGCGCGTGCAGGCACCCTGGCTGGAAGTGGACGGCGAGATGCACGGCGATGTGGCGCTCGACGCCGTCGCCCGCGCCGCGCTGATGCCCAACAGCACGCTGACCGGCTCGGCCAACCTGTTGGTCATGCCCAACATCGATGCCGCCAACATCGCCTACAACCTGCTCAAGACGGCTGCGGGTGGCAACATCGCCATCGGCCCAGTCCTGCTAGGCGAGGCCAAGCCGGTGAACATCCTGACCGCCAGCACCACGGTGCGCCGCATCGTCAACATGACTGCGCTGACGGTAGCCGACGCCAATATCCGCTAATCCAGGCAAGGCCTGCGCCGGCAGTGGTTACCCACTGCCCAAGCTTGCACGCCAGCCGGGGGCTGCTTATTCGTTAAGCAGCCCCTTGCTTTTTCCGGCCGTATCGGCGACACTCTCGGGCTTGAATCTTTCGGGTAAACCCGGAGATCGATAAGAGGTTCATTTCATGGCACGTCGCTTGGGCATCAAGTTGGTACTCACTGGCTTTTTGCTGGCGGCAGCCTGGGTTCCCACCCTGGTGCAAGCCAGAGGCCCCCAGGCTGATGACGTGGCCATGACGGTGTCAGTGGCGGATCTGCCACGCCAGGGTGTGGAAACCTACCGCCTGATTCTTCAGGGCGGCCCGTTTCCCTACGAAAAGGACGGCTCGGTTTTTGGCAACCGTGAGCGCTTGCTCCCGGCCCAGAAGCGCGGTTATTACCGCGAGTACACCGTCCGCACCCCTGGCGCGCGCAACCGCGGTGCCCGCCGGATCGTCTGCGGCGGCCCGCCCAAGACTCCGGATGCCTGTTATTACACGGCCGATCACTACGCGAGCTTTCGCCGGATCGTGCCGTAACTGGATTTAGTGTTATTCAAGAAAGTGACGCGGGGATGGATACACCACTTCGTACTGTGAGAACCAACATCGTTCAGTCGATCCGTGCCTTCCGGGTATCGGACCTGCAGGAGGCTGCCCAGGCCCTGGGCCATCACTTCCTGTATGCCAACCTGGCGCAGGCGCAGTCCAAGCAGGACGTGCTGGACCTGATTGCCCAGCAGTTCATGCTGCCGGCCAACGTGGGCAAGAACTTCGACGCCCTGTATGACTGCATGACCGACCCGCTGCACAAGTCGGGCCAGCAGCCCGGCTTCATTGCCGTGCTGGAACACATCCCGGCCAACGCGAAGTTCGACAAGGAGGCGCGGGAGCAGCTGCTCGACATCTTCCGCGATGCGGCCGACTACTGGAGTGACCGCAAGGTCCCATTCCGGTGCTTCTATTCTTTTCTGTAGCCCGTTCTGCACAAACCAGCCAAGCAGAACGGGCGAACGAGGCTAAAGCGGAAGCCCCCTCCACCGGCGAACCGGCCCCCGCAGGCATCGAACTGGCTGAAGAAGGCGGCGAGAAGATGCCGACCGACAAGCTGCTCGACGTATCGCCGCTGGCGCTGCGCATGAGCAGCCCCTTCAACGCGGGGTACTGGCTCACGGCGGCTTGAACAACCAAGCCTCCAGCGGGCCCCGGCCAAGCCGGTTCCGCAGGTGCCCGGGATCAAAGCCACTGCTGTCCAGCAGTGGCTTTTTTCATGCTGGCACGGCTTGGGCCAGGGCCACATACTCCTGCACCGGCACTTCCTCGGCGCGGCGCTGCAGGTCGAAGTTGCCGGACTGGCCTCTCTCCTCCAGCCAGCGACCCAGGGTGTGGCGCAGCAGCTTGCGGCGCTGGCTGAAAGCCACCTGCACGATCTCTTCGAGCCGCCTGACGTCCAGCGGCGCCGGTGCCGCATGCGGCACCATGCGCACCACGGCACTGTCCACGCGTGGCGGCGGGTCGAAGCTCTCGGGCGGCACGAACAGCACGTTCTCCATGGCATAGCGCCATTGCAGCATCACGCTCAGGCGGCCGTAGTCCGCCGTGGCGGGCGCAGCCACCATGCGGTCGATCACTTCCTTCTGCAACATGAAGTGCTGGTCCTCGACGACCGCCACATGGTCGAGCAGATGGAAGAGGATGGGGGTGGAGATGTTGTAGGGCAGGTTGCCGACCACGCGCAGTCGGGGCACGCCGTGCATCTGGGCCAGGCGGGTGAAGTCGACCCTGAGGACGTCAGACTCCACCACTTCGAGCTGGGGATGGCTGCGCAGACGGGCTGCGAGATCGCGGTCGAGCTCGATCACCATCAGCCGCCCGAGACGCTCCACCAGCGGCTGGGTGAGCGCCGCCAGCCCGGGGCCGATCTCGACCATGGCCTGGCCCGGGCGCGGATCGATGGCCCGCACGATGGCGTCGATGATGCCCGCATCGGACAGGAAGTGCTGGCCGAAGCGCTTGCGCGGGATGTGTCTCATGGTCATGAGCCCTCGAGCGCCGCCGGGCCGCCCCAAGGCGCGAGGGCCCCCTCGGGGGGCAGCGCCGCACACGTAGTGACAAGCGTGGGGGTCAACATTTCATTGGGGCGCTTCGCGCAACTCCACGTAGGCGCGCGCGAGCACGTCCCGGGCCCAGTTCGCGTAGACCTCGCCGTACTTCTTCTCGCGCAGCATGTTGCGCACCAGTTCGCGCTGCTCGCGCTGGCTGAGCGTTGCCTGCCGGCGCTCGACGAGCTGGATCAGGTGCACGCCAAAACGCGAGATCAGGGGTTCGCTGATCTCGCCCGGGGCCAGGCGGTTCATGACCTGTTCGAACTCGGGAACGAACTGGCCCGGATTGGCCCAGCCCAGATCGCCCCCCTGGGCAGCGCTGCCGTCCTGCGAGTTGTTGCGCGCCAGCGTGACGAAGTCTCCCTGGCCGGACTGGATGCGGCGCTTGAAGTCGCGCAGCCGGTCGCGGGCCTGGGCTTCACTGAGCTGGGTGCCGGGCACCAGCAGGATGTGGCGCGCGCGACTCTGCGTCACCGTCGCCGGCGGCAGCCCGGGCTGGCGGCGCTCGAGCAGCTTGAGCAGATGGAAGCCGGCGCCGGAGCGAACCGGGCCGGCCACCTCGCCGACCGCGAGGTTGCGCGTGGCCTCAAGGAACAGCTGCGGATAGCGGTCGGCACTGCGCAGGCCGAGCTGCCCGCCGTTGCTGCGATCGGCCGCGTCGGAAAGTTCACGCACCAGGGCGGCAAAGTCCTCGCCGGTACGCGCACGCTGCAGCGCAGCACGGGCCTTGTCCTCCAGGGCCGCAAGCTGCTGCTCGCTCGCGCCCTCGGGCACGGCGACGAGCAACTGGGCCATGTTCACGAGCAGGCTGGCCGGATCGCTGCTGCGCTCCTGCTGCTCGCGCAGGTACTGATCCACCTCGGCATCGCTGACACGCACGCGCGGATCGACCTCGCGTTCCCGCAGCCGTTGCAGCATGAGCTGGTCGTGCAGCTGCTCGCGGAACCGCTTGGGATCGACGCCCTCGCGCACGAGCTGGCGCCGCAGTTGCTCGACCGACATCTGGTTCTGGCTGGCCACCGTCTGCTCGGCCTGGTCGATCGAGGGCTCATCCACGCGGATGCCGAGCTCGCGTGCCCACTGGAGCTGGGCGCGGTCATTGATCAGCTGCTCGAGCACCAGCCTTGCGAGCTCGCGCGGGTCTGGCTGCGGCCGGCGTTGGGCCGCCAGCTGCTGGCGGTAGCGCGCCACTTCGGCGGTGACCTGCAGATTGGTGATCGGCTCGGAGTTGACCACCGCGACGATGAAATCGGCCGCGCGCACGCCGGGCACGAGCACGAGTGGCTCGGATGGCGGGCGCAGGTCCTGGGCCCTCAGCGGGCCGGCATACAGGGCCAGTGCGGCCGGAAGCAGGGCCAGCATCTGGACCGGGAAACGGGAAGGCATCATGGGGTCAATCGTAATTGCTGAAACGGCTGGGCGTCGTGATCTGCTCGCGCAGGTACTGGTAACGGGGGATGTTGCGCTTGAGGGTGGCCAGCGGATCGATGCCGAAGCGCGAGAAACCGACCAGTTCCAGCTGGAACATGATGCGTTCGGTGGAGGTGATCAGGCCGGTCTGCAGACGCTCGAGCACGATGCGGCCGACCCAACAGCCGGCGTCGTACTCGAGGCCGACAATCGAATCGACCAGCTTGCGCTCCTGCAGGCTGTAGTTCAGGCGCGCGACGCTGTACCAGCGCCCCGGCCCCAGGCCGCGGCCAGGCCCCAGGTCCTCGCCCTTGTCGCCCCACAGGTCGTTCAGGGGCCACTGCCAGCCGACGTCAAGCTGCTCGCTCAGGTCACGCTGGAAGCGGTAGGCGACGTTGACCACGCGGTAGTTGCCCGGGCTGTAGCGCGCGCTGACCGTGGAGCGCTCCGACTCGCCGGTCGTCTGGTTGTACTGCACCGTGCTGTCCAGGTACCAGCGGGGATCAATGGTCAGCCCCGCGCCCAGCAGGATGTCACTCACGCCCTTGGGAGAGGGGGTGCCCCCGGGCAGGGTGATACGCTGGTCTTCGAGGCGCAGGCGCTGGGCAATCCCCAGGCGCAGGATCTCGGCCCCGGTGTCCGGATCGAACAGGCGGGTGGTCAGTCCGGCCGTCAGCAGATTGTTGTCGGCGATACGGTCATTGCCGACGAAGGCATTCTCGCTGTAGATGCTGGCGAAATTGAAGTCCAGTGCACCGGAATCATAGTTGGGCAGGTGGTTCTGTTCGACGTAGGGCGTATAGACATAGAACAGACGCGGCTCCAGGGTCTGGCGAAGGGCGTTGCCAAAATAGCTGGCGTCGCGCTCGAACACCAGCCCGGTGTCCAGACTGAAAGTGGGCACGTTGCGCGAGGCCTGCTGCAGGCCGCTGGCCAGCGGTGCGTCGAAGTTGTAGGTCGCGGAATGCAGCTGCAGCCTGGGCACGATGAATCCCGCCGCGCCGATCAGCGGATAGCTCAGCTGGCTGCGCACGTACGTGCGCTCGGCATTGGGCTGCCCGGTGAGCAGCGGGTCGGCCCGGAATGCGGTGTAGTCCGCTTCCAGCGCGATGTCGAACCCGCCCACGGCGGGTTGCAGATAGCGGGCCGTGAGCTGCGGCAGCCGGTCATATGGCGGCACGATGGGGGCCAGCGGATCCTGCAGGGTCTGCCAGGTCAGCGTGCGCAGGCTGGCCCCGAAGTTGCCTTGATTCCAGTTCAGCCCCACGTCGCTGGCCAGCAGGCGCTGGGTGAGCGACGTGATGCCACGGGGGAAGTCGCGCCAGTAGTTGTCGTCGCTGACGCGGTTGAGATTGAGCTTGAGCCCCAGGTCGCCCACCGCCGCGACGCCGGTGTCGATGACGCCGGTGTGCTGGAACGACGTGCCCAGGCGGTCCATGCCGCGCAGCTGGTCACCGGGCATGTAGTCCACCCGCAGCCGGCCACTGTAATCCGCCTCCAGGTAGCGGAACTGCCCCCCGTAGTTGATGCCGCGCTTGCTCATCAGGGTGGGATAGAAGGTGGCGTCGCGGTTGGGGGCGATGTCCCAGTAATAGGGCACGGTCAGTTCGGTGCCGCTGATGTTGTCGACGCCGAAGGTCGGCGCCAGCACGCCCGACTTGCGCTTTTCGGTCAGCGGCAGGCTCAGCGACGGCATGCTCAGCAGCGTGACACCCTTGAAGTCGATGGCGGCCTCCTCGGCCTCGGCGGTCTCGTCCTCGCTGTCGAAGCGCATCGTGGCGGCGCGCAGCAGCCAGTCCGGCAGCCAGTCCGGGCCGGGCTCGCGCGGGCAGGTGGTGTAGATGGCATTGCGCACCACGGTGCGCTTGTCGTCGAGGAAGTCAATGCGGTCGGCCTGGCCATGCGCATCGTTGGACAGCAGCTGGTAGCGGGGCTGGTCGAACTGGCCCTCGAAGGCATCGATCTTCAGGTCCAGCGCCGGGCCCTCGAACACGTTGCCGTCCTGGTTGATGCGCACATTGCCGCGTGCGCGCGCCAGGTCGCGGGCCTGGTCGTACTCGAGCCGGTCGGCCCGGATCATGGTGCCGGCGCGGCGCAGCTGCACCTGCCCCTCGAGCACCATGTCCTGGTCGGGCCGCATCGTCAGGCTGTCGCTGCGCAGGAAGGTCGGAGCGCCCTCGCGCTGCTCCCGGGAGATCGCTTCCGAAAGCTCAGGAGACATCCTCAGTTGCGCGGGCGGCTCCGACGGATCCGCCGCCGGCACCTCCTGGGCACGCGCCCCGGGTCCCTGCCACAGCACACAGGCCAGCAGCGCCAGTGGTTTCAGGACGAGGCGGAAGGGGGGCGACAAAAGGACGGTCCGGACAGGCGGGGAGACGGGGGTTTGTAGAATGGATTATCCATGAGCCTGCCTGCTTCCCACCCCCCCACGCCGGCCACACCCGGCCCTGCCTCCATCGTCTGGACCAGCCCGCAGCGCGCCGCCGCCTTCGCGCACTGGCTGGCCGGCCTCGAAGGCCCTCAGGAGCTCCTGCGCGACAGCCTGCGCCCGGCCTCGGCCGACGCCAGCTTCCGGCGCTACTTCCGCATCGACAGTGCCCGGGGCAGCCGCATCATCATGGACGCCCCGCCCGACAAGGAGAACAGCCGGCCCTTCGTACAGGTGGCCGACCTGATGGCGCAGGCCGGGCTGAACGTGCCGCAGATCCTGGCCTGGGACGAGGCGCAGGGCTTCATGCTGCTGTCCGACCTCGGGGGCCAGACCATGATGCAGGCGATCCGCCGCGACGACGCCGCAGCCAACCTGCCGCTCTACCAGCGCGCCGTCGATGCCCTGGTGCTGTGGCAGAAGGCCACGCGCGCCGACGTGCTGCCGCCCTATGACAGCGCCCTGCTGCGGCGCGAGCTCGAGCTGTTTCCCGACTGGTACCTCGCGCGCCATCGCGGCATCGCGGTCGAGGGCCGGCTGCGCGAGACCCTGGAGAGGATGTTCGCGCTCATCATCGAGCGCAACCTGGCCTGGCCCGGCGTCTACGTGCACCGGGACTTCATGCCGCGCAACCTCATGATTCCGCACGATGCTGCCGAGCCGCGGCTCGGAGTGCTGGATTTCCAGGACGCCGTCCACGGCCCCATCACCTACGACATCGCCAGCCTCATGCGCGACGCCTTCCTCAGCTGGGAAGAGGACTTCGTGCTGGACGTGACCATCCGCTACTGGCAGCAGGCGCGCGCCGCCGGCCTGCCCGTGGGGGACGATTTCGGCGAGTTCTACCGTGGCGTCGAGTGGATGGGCCTGCAGCGGCACCTCAAGGTGGCCGGCATCTTCGCGCGCCTGACGCTGCGTGACGGCAAGCCGCAGTACCTCGCCGACACCCCGCGCTTCATCGCCTACATCCGCGCCACCTGCGCGCGCTACATCGAGCTCAAGCCCCTGCTGCGTCTGGTCGACGAGGTCGAAGGCATCACCGAAGGCAGCGGCTACGCCTTCGGGCGCGTCTAGCCCGCCATCACGTCCCCCCGCTTCGCCGCCATGCCGCGCTTCCATTGCCCTGTCCCGCTCCCTGTGGGCGCCACACTGGCGCTGCCGCCCGGCGCGGCGCGCCATGTGCAGGTGCTGCGCCTGCAACCCGGCGCAGCGGTCACGCTGTTCAACGGGGAGGGCGGCGAGTGCGAGGCCCTTGTCACGCGCATGGGCCGCAGCGACGTCGAGGTACAGGTCGTCTCCCATGCGGCGGTCGAGCGCGAAGCCGCACGGGAGATCCATCTGGCCCTGGGCGTTCCGGCCAACGAGCGCATGGACTGGCTGGTCGAGAAGGCCACCGAACTGGGCGCGGCCAGCCTGCAGCCCCTGCAGGCCGAGCGCAGCGTGCTGCGCGTCAGCGGTGAACGCGCCGACAAGAAACGCCGCCATTGGCAGGGCATTGCGATTGCCGCCTGCGAGCAATGCGGCCGCAACCGCATCCCCCCCGTGCACGCCATCGGCGCCTTGCCTGCCTGGTTGTCGTCGTCGCTGCCGCCGCAGCGCCTGCTGCTGTCCCTGCAGGGCGACTGCGTGCCGCTGGCGCGGCACGCAGCCACGCTCGCCGCCGGTCCCGTGGTCTTCCTCTCCGGTCCCGAGGGCGGCCTCAGCCCGGCCGAGGAGCAGGCGGCGCGGGCGCAGGGCTTCGTGCCCGTGAGCCTGGGCCCGCGCACCTTGCGCGCCGAAACCGCCCCCCTGGCCGCCTTGGCCGCCCTGGCCCTCTGAGACACCCCCGATGAACCGCCCCCTGCTGCTGCTGGCCATCTGCCAGGGCCTCTTCCTCACCAACAACGTGGTGTTCATCGCCATCAACGGCCTGGTCGGCCTGAGCCTGGCACCGCTGGGCTGGATGGCCACGCTGCCGGTCATGGGCTATGTGGTCGGCGGCGCGCTGAGCACCGGGCTGGTAGCGCGCAGCCAGGCGCGCTGGGGCCGCCGGACCTCGTTCCAGATCGGCCTGGGCGTGGCCCTGCTGTCGGCCCTGCTGTGCGCCTGGGCGGCCTGGAGCCACAACTTCTGGCTGCTGGTGGCCGCCACGGTGGTGGCGGGCTACTACAGCGCCAACGGCCAGCTCTATCGCTTTGCCGCCGCCGAACTGGCCGCGCCCAACTACCGCGAGAAGGCGGTCTCGCTGGTGCTGGCCGGCGGCCTGATCGGCGCGATCGCCGGCCCCAACCTGGCCAAGTACACCCGCAACCTGCTGGCCACCCCCTTCACCGGCGCCTACCTCGCCCTGGCGGGGGTGGCGCTGCTGGGTATGGCCATCATGGCCTTCGTGCGCTTTCCGGCGACACCCGGGCGCGCGGGCGGTGCGCGGGACGGCCGCAGCGTCTGGCAGATCGCCCGCCAGCCCCTGTTCTTCGTCGCCGCCGTCGGGGCGGCGCTCGGCTATGGCGTCATGAACCTGCTGATGGCGGCCACGCCGCTGGCCATGCAGGTGTGCGAGTTTCCCTTTGATGATGCGGCCCTGGTGCTGCAGTGGCATGTGATCGGCATGTTCGCGCCGGGCTTCTTCACCGGCCACCTGATCAAGCGCTTCGGCACGCTGACCATCATGGGCGTGGGCGTGCTGCTGAATTTCCTCTGCATCCTGATTGCGCTCTCGGGCGTGGACCTGCACCAGTTCCTGATCGCGCTGTTCCTGCTCGGCGTGGGCTGGAACTTCCTCTTCACGGGCAGCACCACGCTAGCGCTGCAGGCCTACCGGCCGGAAGAGAAGGACCGTGCCCAGGCCGCCATCAACTTCGCGGTATTCGCCGTCATGGCCCTGACCTCGTTCGCCTCCGGTGCGCTGGTGACCACGCAGGGCTGGCAGCTGCTCAACCTCGGCTCGCTGATCCCGGTGGCGCTGACCGGCCTGGCCCTGCTGTGGCTGGCCCTGCGCCGCCAGGCCGCGCAGCCTTCCTGACCGGCTCAGTACCAGCGGTCCAGCCAGTGCTGCAGCCGGGCGAACACGGCCTCGCGCCCGAGTTCGTTGAAGATCTCGTGGTAGTAGCCCTCGAAGCAGTGGGTCTCCACGACCCGCGGCGGCGCCAGCCGCGCAAACTCGGCGCTGCCGCGCGGACTGACCACACTGTCGGCGCCGGCATACATCAGCAGCGTAGGCACCTGCCACCGGGGGGCCGCCTGCAGCACGGCGGCGCCGGCCTCGACCATGAAGCGCGCCAGCCGGCCCGAGATGCGGTCATGCACCAGCCGGTCGTCGCGATAGGCCTGCACCGCCTGCTCGTCGTGCGACAGGCCTTGCGGATCCACGCCGTTGCGGACCCGGAGATTGGGCGCCAGTGCGGGCAGGAGTTCCAGCAGGACGCGGCGCCAGAGCGTGAGCCCGATGTCGAACGCCGGCGAGGACAGCACCAGGCCATCGACCGGCGCCAGGCCCAGCGCCACCATGCGTGCCGCCACCAGGCCGCCCATGCTGTGGCCCAGCACGATCAGGGGCACCTCCCGCGGCAGGCGGGCGCGCGTGCTGGTGAGCACATCGGCCAGATCCTCGACCAGCCGGTTGTCCGAGGGCAGGCCGCCGCGGGCGCCGCCGGACTCACCATGGCCATACTGGTCGTAGCCCCGCACGGCAAACCCCCAGTCGTTGAGCCTGCGGGCCACGTGCTCGTAGCGCCCGGCATGTTCGCCCAGGCCGTGCACGACCATGACGACCCCGCGCAACGGACGGTCCTTCTCGAGCGGCCAGTCCTGGATGGCCAGGTTGTCGCCATCGATGGCCACATAGGTGGTGAGCGTCGACTCTTCCATGAAGGCCGCCTCAGGCGCCCGCCGGCGCCGCTTGCGCCATGTGGGCGGTCACCTGCGCCACGGCGGCCGTGAGCCGGCGGGCGTAGGGCACATGCAGGAACTCGTTGGGTCCATGCGCATTGCTCTTCGGACCCAGCACCCCGCAGACCATCATCTGGGCCTTCGGAAAGCCCCGGGCCAGCATGTTCATCAGCGGGATCGTGCCGCCCTGGCCGATGTAGCCGCAGGGGGCACCGTAGAAATTGCGCGAGGCGGCTTCAAGCGCCTGGCCGAACCAGGGCGCCGTGGCAGGCGCATTCCAGCCCGTGGCCGAGCTCAGGCCCTGGAACGTCACGCGCGCCTGGTAGGGCGCGTTGTCTTCCAGCAGGGTCTTGAGTTCCTGCACGGCCGTGGCGGCGTCCACCAGCGGCGGCAGGCGCAAGGAGAGTTTGAAGGCGGTGTAGGGGCGCAGCACGTTGCCGGCGTTCTGCAGTTCGGGCAGGCCCTCGGCACCGGTCACGCTGAGCGTGGGCACCCAGGTGCGGTTGAGCAGGGCCTGCAGCGGATCGGTGGTCATGGGCAGGGCCGCGCGGCTCTCGCCTTCGCAATCGGCATGGACCCAGGGGAAGCGCCGGTACAGCTCCTCGCCCAGGATGGCCGCGGTGGCGCGGGCCTGGTGCATCCGCTCGGCCGGCACCTCGCAATGGAAGCTGGCCGGCAGCAGCCGGCCGGTCTTGCTGTCTTCCAGCCGGTCCAGCACCTGGCGCAGGATGCGAAAGCTCGAGGGCACGACGCCACTGGCATCGCCCGAATGCACCCCCTCGGTGAGGATCTCCACCTTGAGCACGCCGCTGGCCATGCCGCGCAGGCTGGTGGTGAGCCAGAGCTGGTCATAGTTGCCGGCACCCGAATCCAGGCAGATCACCAGCCCCACATCGCCCAGGCGCTCCCGCAGCGCGTCCACGTAGGGCAGCAGATCGTAGGAGCCGCTTTCCTCGCAGGTCTCGATCAGGCCGACGATGCGCGGGTGCGCAAGCTTCTGGCGCTTGAGCGCCTGGAGGGCAGCGATGCTTGCGTAGACGGCGTAGCCGTCGTCGGCGCCGCCGCGGCCATACAGCCTGCCGTCCTCGTACTTCGGCGTCCACGGGCCGAGGTCCTTGCGCCAGCCGCTGAATTCCGGTTGCTTGTCCAGGTGGCCGTACATCAGGACGGTCTGGGCCGTCACGTCGCCCGCGCCCTCGCCACGGCTGGCGGGCACTTCGAAGAACAGCACCGGCGTGCGGCCTTCGAGGCGCACGATTTCGAGCCTCAGCCCCTCGACCTTCTGCGCCTCGACCCAGGCTGCGGCGTTGCGCACCACGGTGTCGATGTGACCGTGTTGCGCCCATTGCGGATCGAACATCGGCGACTTCGCGGGCACGGCGATGTAATCCTGCAACTGGGGCACGATCTCGCGGTCCCAGGTCTGGCTGATCTCGGCCAGCGCGCGCTCGGGCTCGAAAGCGCTGGCAGGAAGGCGGGCGTTCATGGACAGGCTCCTGGCGGGGCGGCGGTCGCCGCGCCGCTATATTAGGCGATTGCCCGCAGGACCCCAACCGGAGCCCCTCTTGAACCAGCCCCCGAGCAACCCCGCCGAAGAAGCCCGCTACCGCAAGGTGGCCCTGGCCGCCTGCTTCGGCACCTTCATCGAGTGGTACGACTTCCTGACCTTCGCCACCCTGGCCGTGCACTTCGCCGTGCTCTTCTTCCCGGCCGACGACCCGGTGGCCGGCCTGCTCTACAGCCTGGCCACCTTCGGCATGGGCATGGTGGTGCGGCCCCTGGGTGCGGCGCTGTTCGGCTCCTTCGGCGACCGCTACGGCCGGCGCAAGGTCTTCATCGCCACCATCGGCATCATGGGCGTGGCCACCTTCCTCGTCGGGCTGCTGCCCACCCACGCGCAGTGGGGCTGGTGGGCCACCGGGCTGCTGCTGGCCCTGCGCCTGGTGCAGGGCCTGGCCATGGGCGGCGAGATCGGCGGGGCCAATGTCTACCTGGCCGAGCACGCACCGGTGGCGCGCCGCGGCGCGCTGACCAGCGTGCTGCAGTGGATGGGCGGCCTGGGCATCCTGGCCTCGACCCTGCAGATCGTGCTGCTGCAGAGCTGGCTCTCCGAGGCCGAGTTCAGGGACTGGGGCTGGCGCATCCCCTTCCTGTTCTCTGCGGTGCTGCTGCTGGCCAGCATGCGGGCCCGCCTGGCCTTGCACGAGTCCCCCGTCTTCACGGAGCTCAGCCGGGACAAGCGCATCGCCAAGACGCCGCTGCTCGACTGCCTGCGCGACCGCCACACCCTGGGGCGCATGGCGCTGCTGTTCTTCTGCGTCTCCGCCGGCGGCGGGCTGCTGTTCTTCATCTCGCAGGTCTATGCCGCGGTCTACCTCAAGACCGTGGTGAAGATGGACCCGGTCGTGGTGGGCTGGGTCACGCTGGCGGCTACGGCCTGCCTCTTTCCGCTGACCTACGTGGGTGGCGCCCTCTCCGACCGCTGGGGGCGGCGCCCCGTGGTGCTGGCCGGGCTGCTGCTGGGCGTGCTGGCCATCCTGCCGGTCTATGCCGGTCTGCAGCAGTTCTCCGCCTCCCCGCTGATCGTGTTCGGGCTGCTGCTCGTCCTGGTACTGGCGGTGGCCCTGGTGACGGGGCCGCAGACGGCGCTGCTGTCCGAGCTGTTTCCGGCCCGCACGCGCTACACCGCCGTGGGGCTGCCGCACAACCTCGCAGCGGGCTGGATCGGCGGGCTCTCACCCTACATGGTCGCGCTGATCGCCGACAAGTCGGGCAGCGTGCTGCTGGGTCTGGGCTATCCGGCCGCGCTGCTGGCCGTAGCCCTGGTCGTGGGCTGGCTCTTCCTGCCCGAGACCCGCGGCGCCGACCTCAAGGCCTGAGCGGCCACCGGCACTTCAGCGCGAGAACTTCAGCACCGCGGTGCTGGCCAGCAGGTTGGGGGCGAAGCGCACGGTGCGGCCCTCATGGATGCCGAAGCTGTCGAGAATCTGCAGGCCGTTGCGCCGGGCCAGGACCTCGAGATCGGCGTAGGTGCCGACACGGATGTTGGGCGTGTCGTACCACTGGTAGGGCAGGCGGCGGGTCACCGGCATGCGGCCCTGCAGGACGCTGAGCCGGTTCGGCCAGTGCGCGAAGTTGGGAAAGGCGACGATGCCGATGCGGCCCACGCGCGCGGTCTCGCGCAGCACGGTCTCTGTGTTGCGCAGGTGCTGCAGGGTGTCGATCTGCAGCACCACGTCGAAGCTCTGGTCGCCGAACAGCGACAGGCCTTCGTCGAGGTTGAGCTGGATCACGTTGACGCCGCGCTGCACGCAGGCCAGCACGTTGGCGTCACTGATCTCGATGCCGTAGCCGCTGCAGCCGCGCGTGGCCTGCAGGTGGGCCAGCAGCGCGCCGTCGCCGCAGCCCAGGTCCAGCACGCGCGAGCCGGGGGGCACGAGCTGCGCGATCGTCTCCATGGTCACGCGGTCGCTCATGCCAGGACCTCGCGCGCGATGTTGTCGAAATAGGAGCGGACGACGCCCAGGTAGCGCGCATCGTCGAGCAGGAAGGCGTCGTGCCCGTGCGGGGCGTCGATCTCGGCGTAGGACACGTCGCGCCGGTTCTCGAGCAGGGCCTTGACGATCTCGCGGCTGCGCGCCGGGGAAAAGCGCCAGTCGGTGCTGAAGCTCACCAGCAGGAACCTGCAGCGCGCCGCCGCCAGGGCGCGACCGAGGTTGCCGTCGAAACGGCGCGCCGGATCGAAGTAGTCGAGCGCACGCGTGATCAGCAGGTAGGTGTTGGCGTCGAAGTACTCGCTGAACTTGTCGCCCTGGTAACGCAGGTAGCTCTCGATCTGGAACTCGATGTCCTGCGTGGTGTACTGGTAGCCCTCGCGCACGGTACCGGCCACGGCGCTGCGCAGTTCCCGCCCGAACTTCTCGTTCATGACGTCGTCGCTCAGGTAGGTGATGTGGCCGATCATGCGCGCGATGCGCAGCCCGCGCCGGGGGATCACGCCGTGTTCGTAGAAATGGCCACCGTGGAAGTCCGGGTCGGTCACGATGGCACGCCGGGCCACCTCGTTGAAGGCAATGTTCTCGGCCGTGAGGTTGGGCGCGCTGGCCACCACCACGGCATGGCGCACACGCTGCGGGTATTGCAGGGTCCAAGACAGCGCCTGCATCCCGCCCAGGCTGCCACCCATCACGGCCGCCAGGACGTCGATGCCCAGCGCATCGAGCAGCCGCGCCTGCGCGTCGACCCAGTCCTCGACCGTCACGACGGGGAAGTCGGCGCCGTAGATGCGGCCCGTGTCCGGGTTCACGTGCATCGGGCCGGTCGAGCCGAAGCAGGAGCCCAGGTTGTTGACGCCGATGACGAAGAACCTGTCGGTGTCCACCGGCTTGCCCGGGCCGATCATGTTGTCCCACCAGCCCTCGCTCTTCGCCTGGCCCTCGTACACGCCGGCCACATGGTGCGAGGCATTGAGGGCATGGCAGATCAGCACAGCATTGGAGCGGTCGGCATTCAGCGTGCCGTAGGTCTCGTAGGCCAGGGTGTAGCCGCGGATGCGCGCGCCGCTCTGCAGGGGCAGGGCGGCGTCGAAGGTCATGGCCTGGGGCTGGGCGATCAACATCTCTGGCTCAAAAAGCAAAACCCGGCATAGCGTTCAGCCGGGCCGGGTCTCAGGACATCGAAACTCTTGCCTCTTTAGCTGAACTTCGGGACTCCAGGGTCCCGGCGCCCGCAATCGGGTTCAAATCGGCGCTCGCGTTTAGTATAAGTCCTAGACCGGACGGAAGGAGACTCCATGAACGAAGGCAATGAACTGTACGGGTCCGATGCCTATGCGCCGGCGCAGATCGCGCGTCGCATCGAGTCGGTCGGCGTGAGCAAGGCGCTCATGCCGGCGCTGCCGCTGCTGCTGCTGGGGGTGCTGGCCGGCGCCTTCATCGGCCTGGGCGCGATGCTCTTCGCGCTGGTGAAATCCGATGCCACACTGGGCTTTGCCGCCGGCGCCATCGGCGGCGGGCTGGTGTTCGCCCTGGGCCTGCTGCTGGTGGTGGTCGCCGGGGCCGAGCTCTTCACCGGCAACAACCTGCTGGCCATGGCCTGGGCCGACGGGCGCATCGGCACGGCGGCCGTGCTGCGCAACTGGGTGCTGGTGTGTGCGGCCAACTTCGTCGGTGCGGCCGGGCTGGCCGTGCTGGTGTTTGCCAGCGGTCACACGGAGCTCAATGGCGGCGCGATCGGGCAGCAGGTGGTGAAGATCGCGGTGGCCAAACAGGAGCTCTCCGCCACCGAGGCCTTCTTCCGCGGCGTGCTGTGCAACGTGCTGGTGTGCATGGCGGTCTGGATGGCCATGGCCGGGCGCACGGTGGTCGACAAGGCGGTGGCCGTGGTGCCGCCCATCATGGCCTTCGTCGCCGCCGGTTTCGAGCACAGCATCGCCAACATGTATTTCATGCCGCTGGCCATGCTGCTGCAGGCCTTCGGGCCCCAGGCGCTGACCTCGCTGCCGGCGGTGACCTGGGGCGGCATGCTGGGCAACCTGCTGCCGGTGATCGCCGGCAATCTGCTGGGTGGCAGCGTACTGGTCGGGCTGACCTACCACCTCATCTACCGCCGCCAGCCCCAGGGCTGAGCGTCAGCGCGGCTACTCCCAGCCTACCAGCACCAGCACGCCGAGCACGGCGAAGATCGCGGCGGAGACCGCGTGCACCAGCCGGATGGGGATGCGACGCGTGAGGCGTTCGCCCAGCCAGACCACGGGCGCGTTGGCCAGCATCATGCCCAGCGTGGTGCCGGCCACCACGGCCAGCCAGGCCTGGTACTGCACCGCCAGCATGACAGTGGCAATCTGGGTCTTGTCACCCATCTCGGCCAGGAAGAAGGCGATCAGCGTGGTACCGAACACCCCCCAGCGCGGCGCCTGTGCACCATCGTCCTCGTCGTCGATGCGGTCCGGGATCAGCATCCACACGGCCATGGCCAGGAAGGACAGGCCCAGCCCCCAGCGTAGCAGGTCCGGCCCCAGCACGGCCGTGATCCAGGCCCCCAGGGCGCCGGCCAGGGCATGGTTGAGCAGTGTGGCGACGAAGATGCCGGCGACGATGGGCCAGGGTTTGCGAAAACGGATGGCCAGCAGGAGGGCCAGGAGTTGGGTCTTGTCACCCATTTCGGCGAGGGTGACGATGCCGGTCGAGACGAGAAATGCTTCCACCCGCCGATTCTAGGCGCGGTCCTCCTGCGCATTCTGGACGGAACTGGTGCATGAGCCGCACAGGCATGGCGCACCTTGGCCTGCTTATTGCTTGAATTTGGTGCGCATCGACCCAAAGCGGTTCTTTGCACCAACTCGCTGCATTTCTTTGGAGACTACAACATGGAAGCACTAAAACAGGGCGCAGATGCCCTGTTCATCCTGCTTGGCGCCATCATGGTCCTGGCCATGCACGCCGGCTTCGCCTTTCTGGAGCTGGGCACCGTAAGACGCAAGAACCAGGTCAATGCGCTGGTCAAGATCCTGGTGGACTTTTCGGTGTCCACCGTGGTCTACTTCCTGGTCGGCTACAGCGTGGCCTACGGCACCGGCTTCCTGGTCGAGGCCGAACAGCTGGTGGCAAAGAACGGCTATGACCTGGTCAAATTCTTCTTCCTGCTGACCTTTGCCGCCGCCATCCCGGCCATCATCTCGGGCGGCATTGCCGAACGCGCCAAGTTCTGGCCGCAACTGATCGCCACGGCCGTCATCGTGGGTTTCGTCTATCCCTTCTTCGAAGGCATCGTCTGGAACCAGCATTTCGGCATCCAGGCCTGGATCCTGGCCACCACGGGCGCCGAATTCCACGACTTCGCCGGCAGCATCGTGGTCCACGCCGTGGGCGGCTGGATCGCCCTGCCCGCCGTGCTGCTGCTGGGCGCGCGTTACAACCGCTATCGCAAGGACGGCGGCATCTCGGCCCATCCGCCGTCGAGCATCCCCTTCCTCGCACTCGGTGCCTGGATCCTGACCGTGGGCTGGTTCGGCTTCAATGTCATGAGCGCGCAGACGCTGGACAAGATCTCCGGCCTGGTGGCCGTGAACTCGCTGATGGCCATGGCCGGCGGTACTCTGGCCGCGCTGCTGCTGGGCAGGAACGACCCCGGCTTCGTGCACAACGGGCCATTGGCCGGCCTGGTGGCCGTCTGCGCCGGCTCCGACCTCATGCACCCGATGGGGGCGCTGGTCACGGGCGGGGTCGCCGGCGCCCTGTTTGTCGTCATGTTCACGCTGACGCAGAACCGCTGGAAGATCGATGATGTGCTGGGCGTCTGGCCGTTGCACGGCCTGTGCGGCCTGTGGGGCGGCATCGCCGCCGGCATTTTCGGCAGCCAGGTCCTCGGCGGCCTGGGCGGCGTCAGCCTCGCCGCCCAGCTCATCGGCAGCATGCTGGGGGTGCTCTGGGCGCTGGCCGGCGGCTTTGCCGTCTACGGCGTATTGCGGCTCACCCTGGGACTGCGCCTGAGCCAGGAACAGGAATTCGATGGCGCTGACCTGTCGATCCACAGGATCGGTGCCACCCCCGACCGCGAGGTCAACTGGTGAGCCGCGGCCGGCCCGGGTGTCGCAAGAATGTCTACAGACCGGGCCCGCCGCATCTCCGGATTATGAAATTTGCTGGTTTTCTGCTTGACATCGCGCATAATGGTCGCGTACTGCTGCAAACCGGTGGTATGTGTTTGCGGTGATTGGTCGGTTTTCGTCAGCTAGAAGTCTTGCTGCTTCGTTGCGCGCGCTTTTCGGACTCCATCGCCTTACCTGAGTCTTTTTGAGGAGTCCTTAGATGGGCAACAAACTTTACGTGGGCAACCTGCCCTATTCCTTCCGCGACGAAGATCTGCAGCGCGCCTTCTCCGCCCATGGCACCGTCACCAGCGCCAAGGTCATGATGGAGCGCGACACCGGCCGCTCCAAGGGTTTCGGTTTCGTCGAGATGGGCAGCGATGCCGAGGCGCAGGCCGCCATCGCCGCACTGCACGGCCAGCAACAGGGCGGCCGTGCCCTGGTCGTCAATGAAGCCCGTCCGATGGAAGCCCGCCCGCCCCGCAGCGGTGGCGGCGGTGGCTACGGTGGTGGTGGTGGCGGCTACGGCGGCGGCGGTGGCGGTGGCGGCGGCTACGGTGGCGGCCGTCGCGAAGGCGGCGGTGGCGGCTACGGTGGTGGCCGCGGCGGCTACTGAGCCCTGACCCCCTTCCCAAAGGACCCCATGCGGGTCCTTTTTTCATGGTTTTTCCTAATCCGCCGCCCTCTTGTGTGAATGCGGCTTCCATGTCAATAATGAAAAACATGGCGGCTGGGAGGCCGCCATGGCATTGCGGTGTTCTGTCGAATGCGCATCGTTGACACGAGTTGAGAGCATTTCAGGGACCCTCGCTTCTTATTGGCTTTTCAGGAGTCCCTGCATGGGCAACAAACTTTACGTCGGCAACCTGGCCTACTCGATTCGTGACAACGATCTGGAGCAGGCCTTCAGTCAGTTTGGCGCGGTCACCAGCGCCAAGGTCATGATGGAGCGCGAGACCGGCCGCTCCAAGGGTTTCGGCTTCGTCGAGATGGGCAGCGATGCCGAGGCGCAGGCTGCCATCAACGGCATGAACGGCCAGCCCCTGGGCGGTCGCAGCATCGTCGTCAACGAAGCCCGCCCGATGGAGCCCCGCCCGCCGCGCACCGGCGGCTATGGCGGCGGGGGCGGGGGAGGTGGCTATGGCGGAGGCCGCCGTGAAGGCGGCGGCGGTGGTTACGGCGGCGGGGAAGGGGGCGGCGAGGGTGGTTTCCGCAGTCCCTACGGCAATCCCCGCGGCGGCGGCGGCGGTCGTCGCGGCTATTGAGACACCGATCGCATGACCCCGGAGGGCCCCGTCAGGGGCCTTTTGTTTTGGACCTCTGGCGCGCGTTCAGAACTTGTCCGGGCGCAGCACCGACACGTCCGCAAAGAACAGCGTCAGCCCGTAATGCGGCGCATAGCTTGCCAGCACATGCTCGGCGATGGCGTCGGCCACGGCCGGCTCGCAGATCACCTTGAGCTCGATGGTACGGTCGGCCTCCCAGCGGCCTTCACGGGTGGAATGTGCACTGCCGCCTCGCACGTCGTGCACGGTGTAGCCGTGCGCACCGGCCTGGCGCACATCGGCCACCAGCCTTTTTTCCAGCGCGGCTTCGGCAATGATGACCAGCAGTTGCTTGGGGTGTTTGATCATTCCGGCTCCTTCAGCTCAGGCGCTGCGCCAGTGCGTGGTACAGCGGTATGCCGAACACAATGTTGAAGGGAAAGGTCACGCCCAGTGCCGCCGTGATGGACAGCGCGGCGTTGGCCTGCGGCACGGCGATACGCATGGCGGTGGGTGCTGCGATGTAGCTGGCGCTGGCCGCCAGCGTCGCCATCACGGCCACGCCACCCAGGCTCAGGCCCAGCAGCTTGCCCACCAGGGCCCCGGCCACGGCCAGTACGGGGGGCGCCAGCAGGGCGAAACCGACCAGGCGCAGGCCATGCTGGCGCAACTCGCCCAGACGCCCCCCGGCCACCAGGCCGAGCTCGAGCAGGAAGAGCGCGAGCACCCCCTTGAACGGGTCGATGAAGACGTTGCGGATCGAGGCCGTGCCGGCTTCCCCCATCACGGCCCCGATCAGCAGGCCGCCAACGAGCAGCAGCACCGACTTGCCGAAGAAGACATCATGTGCAAGCTCCTTCCAGTCGACCTTGCCGCCCCCCTGGCTGCCCAAGCGCGCCAGCAGGATGCCGGCCACCAGGCCCGGCGCCTCCATTAGCGCCACCCACAGGGCGGCATGGGGCTCGACCTCGACCCCGCGGCGCTGCAGATAGGACATGGCAACGGCAAACGTCACCACGCTGACCGAACCATAATGTGCGGCCAGGGCCGCGCTGTCGAGCCGGTTGAGGCCGAGCCGGCGCAGCACCGGCACCAGCACGAAGGGAATCGCAAATCCGAGCGCCAGGCAGGCGGCGACCTGCGGCGCGAGGGCCGTCAGGGACTGCTTGCTCAACTCGATGCCGCCCTTGAGCCCGATCGCCAGCAGCAGGTAGATGGACAGCGTTTCATACAGCGCCTCCGGCAGGCGCAGGTCGCTCTTGAGCAGCCGTGCCACCACACCCAGCAGGAAAAACAGGACCACGACGTCGATCATGGCGTGATCATGCCAGCCCGGGCATTTCCCCCCGGCATGCAAGGCCGTCAGGACGGTGGGGCACGGTGCTTGCGCGGCCGTCCGGCCAGCAGGTGGTCGAACACGGGGTCGGGCAGCAGGCGCAGCAGCCTGGCCACCAAGCCCATGGGCCAGGGGATGACGCGATAGCTGCTCCCGGCTTCGATCACGCGACAGGCGCGCTGCGCAAAGGCTTCGGCCGACATGAGAAATGGCATGCCGTAACGGTTCTGGCGGGTCAGCGGGGTGTCGACATAGCCCGGGCTGATGCACACGACCTTCACGCCGCTGCCGCGCAGCTCGCCGCGCAGGCTTTCGCAGTAGCTGATCACCGCCGCCTTGCTGGCGCAGTACGCGCCGTGCCCGGGAAGGCCACGGATGCCGGCCACGCTGGCGATCCCCACGAGCCGCCCGCTTCCGCGCGCACGCATGCCCGCGATGAAGGGATGGAAGGTGGCGGCCAGACCGAGGTTGTTGACGGCAAAGGTGCGCGCCATGACGTCCAGATCCGCGCGCTCGGCCGTGTCCATGCCCAGACTGATGCCGGCATTGGCCACCACCACATCGGGAAGGTCCTGTTCGGCAAGACAGGCCCGGGCGGCCGCCACGATGCTGTCGATGTCGGCCACATCGGCGGCATAGACGCGGCAATCGTCAGGCCCCAAGCCATGGGCGTTGGCCCAGGCCTGGATCTCGGCAGCGCGGCGCGCCACCAATGCCAGCCGGTAACCCTGCCGATGGAACTGCCAGGCAAGGGCCTGGCCAATCCCGCTCGATGCCCCGGTGATGAATGCCAGGCGGCGCATGGGGCAGCTAGCGTTCCGCGGGCGGCTGCAGCACCCCGCGCACGCGGCCGCGCATTTCCATGACCTGGTCGAAGTTGCTGAACTCCATGCTGTCGGCCGTGATGCGGTCGTTGCCGCGCACCAGCTCCACCGGCTTGTGCGACTTGATGCGCTCGTCGGCGAGGAAGGCATGCAGGAATTCACCACTGAAACTCACGCGCGGCAGCGGCCGGCCGGATTTGTCGACCGTGGGCTCGCGGACCACCCGGGCGTCGCCGATGAGTTGCACTTCGGTCGTATCGTTGTTGGTCAGGGCACGCTGGGCCGTCGCCGTCGTCAGGCGGCCGTCGGCACTGAAACTGCGGATGCGCACCTGCTCGATCTCCAGGAAATCGGTGTCCGGGTAGTGTCGCGCCACCGCACCGAGGATCTCGCTCTTGAGGCGCCCTGTCCTGTCGAAGGTCTTGACCGAAAAACCCTCCATGATGGAGTCGGGATCCTGGCGCGGGGGCTGGACCGCCGCGGGCGATGCGTACTCCGGCGTGCTGCGTACCAGCCAGTAGCTGCCCAGCGCCATCAGCCCCATGAGAAAGACGGGCAGGTACAGCGACAACCGGTCCCAGCCGCGGCGCAGCAGCCGCATCACGACAGCGTCTCCTGCAGCAATCCGGCGTAGCGGCCGGTCGCCACCAGCAGCAGGTCACAGAATTCACGTGCCGCGCCATGGCCTCCCTGGGCCTGCGTGACATGGTGGACACGGGCCTGCACCTCGGGATGGGCCCGGGGCGGGGCACAGGCCAGCGTGCAGCGCTGCAGCACGGGCAGATCCGGCCAGTCGTCGCCGATGGCCGCGGCCTGCGACCAGTCCAGGCCGAGCGTGCGCAGGGTCTGCTCCGCGGCCGGCCGCTTGTCCTCGGTCCCGTAGTGCACATGCTGGATGCCCAGGGCCTGCAGGCGCACCCGCAGGGCCGGGCTGTCGCGCCCGGTGATCACCACCGGCATGATGCCCGCGCGCGCGAGCAGCTTGAGGCCATGACCATCGAGCGTGTTGAAACGCTTGAGCGTCTCGCCCGCTTCGCTGATGTAGAGGCCACCATCGGTGAGCACGCCGTCGACATCGAAGAAGGCCACGCGCACGCCCTGGGCCCGCAGCAGCAGCTCGGGCGAAAAATTGAGGAACGGCACGCTGCCGTGCGGCACAGCGGGACTCATATCACCTTGGCCCGCATCAGGTCGTTGCTGTTGAGCGCACCGCACAGGCGGCCCGCCTCGTCCACCACCAGCACGCTGGTGATGCGCCGCTGCTCCATGAGCTCGGCTGCCTCGACCGCCAGTGCGCCGCTGGGAATGGTCACCGGATCGGGATGCATGAGTTCGGCCGCCGTGGCGTTGCGCACCTCGATGCCCTTTTCCAGCAGGCGGCGCAGGTCGCCATCGGTGAAGATGCCCAGCACACGGCCGTCGTCGTCGACGACGGCGGTCGCCCCCAGGCCACGCGCGCTCATCTCGCGCATGACGGTACTGAAGCCGGCCTGCGGACCCACACGCGGCACGTCCGCGCCGCTGCGCATGACATCGCTCACGTGCGTGAGCAGCTTGCGCCCGAGCGCCCCGCCCGGGTGCGAACGCGCGAAATCCTCGGCCCGGAAGCCGCGCGCATCGAGCAGGGCCACGGCCAGCGCGTCGCCCAGGGCCAGCTGGGCCGTCGTGCTGGCGGTCGGGGCCAGATTCAGGGGGCAGGCCTCCTTGGCCACGCCGCTGTCGAGCACCAGGTCGGCATGCCGGCCCAGCGTCGAGGACGGGTTGCCAGTCATGGCGATCAGCGGCACACCCAGGCGCTTGAGCACGGGCAGGATGGCCGTCAGCTCCTCGGATTCGCCACTGTTGGAAATGGCCAGCAGCACGTCGGCGGCAGTGATCATGCCCAGATCGCCGTGGCTGGCCTCCGCCGGATGCACGAACATGGCCGGGGTGCCGGTCGAGGCCAGGGTCGCGGCCATCTTGCGGCCGATATGCCCGCTCTTGCCCATGCCCATGACCACCACGCGCCCCTGCGCCTGCAACATGCGCGCGACCGCCGCGGCAAAACTGGCGCCCAGGTGCTGGCGCAATCCGAGCACGGCGGCCGCCTCGATCTCCAGGGTTTCATGCGCCAGACGGATCACCTTGTCGGCGTCGAACGGCGGGCTCGGAGGCTTGGATGCGGTCATGCCCGGATTCTATCGACCGGCGTACGGCTTGCTAGTATCCGGATATCTATGAGCGCTCTCGAACTGACCCTGGTCTACCTGCTTGCTGCCGTGCTGGGGGTGGTGGTTTTCCGCAGCCTCAGGCTGCCGCCCATGCTGGGCTATCTGGCCGTCGGCGTGGTGATCGGGCCGAATGCCCTGGCGCTGGCGCAGAACTCCGACGGGGTGCGCCATCTCGCGGAGTTCGGCGTCGTCTTTCTGATGTTTGCCATCGGCCTAGAGTTCAACCTGCCGCGGCTGCGTGCCATGCGCCGTCATGTCTTCGGCCTGGGGCTGCTCCAGGTGGTGCTGACCATGGTGCTGACCGTGCTCGGGGCCTATCTGCTGGACCTGCTGCTGCCCGACCTTTGGTCCATCAGCTGGCAGACTGCGCTGGCGCTTTCGGGCGTCATGGCGATGAGCAGCACGGCCATCGTGGTCAAGCTCATGGCCGAGCGGCTGGAGCTCGAGTCCGAGCACGGCAAGCGTGTCATGGGCATCCTGCTGTTCCAGGATCTGGCGGTGGTGCCCTTGCTGGTGCTGATTCCGGCCCTGGGCAGCCCGGCCAACGAGATGCTCACGGCACTCGGGCTGGCCCTGCTCAAGGCCGTGGCACTTCTGGCGCTGCTGCTCATGGGCGGGCAGCGCATCATGCGTCGCTGGCTGACACTGGTCGCGCGCCACAAGAGCAACGAGCTTTTCATGCTCAACCTGCTGCTCATCACGCTGGGGCTGGCGTGGCTGACCGAGCTGGCCGGTCTGAGCCTGGCCCTGGGCGCCTTCGTGGCCGGGATGCTGATTTCGGAGACCGAGTTCAAGCACCAGGTGGAGGCCGACATCCGCCCCTTCCACGACGTGCTGCTGGGCCTGTTTTTCATCACCATCGGCATGATGCTGGACTGGCACCTGGTGCTCGAGCGCTGGCCACTGGTGCTCATGCTCATGACGCTCTCGCTGCTGCTCAAGCTGGTGCTGGTCACGGCGCTGACGCGGGCCCTGGGTGCCACCATGGGGGTGGCGCTGCGCACCGGTCTGTACCTGGCGCAGGCCGGTGAGTTCGGTTTCGTGCTGCTGTCCCTCACGCATGAAACCGGGCTGCTCGATGCCACGATGCTCAACCCCATCCTGGCCTCGATGGTGCTGTCGATGCTGCTCACGCCCTTCGTCATCCTGTACAGCAACAGGATCGTGATGAAGCTGGTTTCCAGCGAGTGGCTGCAGCAGTCGCTGCAGATGACCAACATCGCCCGGCAGTCCATCAACACCAGCCGGCACGTCATCATCTGCGGCTTCGGCCGCTGCGGCCAGAACCTCGCGCGCATGCTCGACGCCGAACAGATTCCCTACATGGCGCTCGATCTCGATCCGGACCGCGTGCGCCAGGCCGCCGCCGCCGGCCAGTCCGTGGCCTTCGGGGACGCGGCGCGCCTGCAGGCGCTGATGGCTGCCGGGCTGGGCCGCGCCAGCGCCGTGGTCATCACCTACCTTGACGTCCCCGGCGCGCTCAAGGTCCTCGACAACGTGCGCACCCATGCGCCCCAGTTGCCCGTCATCGTGCGGACCCAGGATGACCATGCGCTCGACCGCCTGCGCGCCGCCGGGGCCACCGAGGTGGTACCCGAAGCCATCGAGGGCTCGCTCATGCTGGCCAGCCATGCGCTGGCCCTGGTGGGGGTACCGATGCGTCGCGTGATCCGGCTGGTGCAGGACCAGCGCGATGCGCGCTACAACCTCCTGCGCGGTTATTTCCGCGGCGCCGACGACACCGACCCCGACGAGCCCGGCCATGAGCGCCTCGCAAGCCTGACCGTTCCCGTGGGTGCGCAGGCGATCGGCCAGTCCCTGACGTCGCTGCTGCAGGATCTCGGGAGCATCCGGATCGTCAGCCTGCGCCGCCAGCATGGCAAGACCGTTGCGCCCGAGCCCGAGTTGCAGATCGAGGACGGCGACACGCTGGTCCTCTCGGGCAGCGCCGAATCGCTGGCGCTGGCGGAAGAGAAGCTGCTGAGGGTCTAGCTGCGCGCGCATCCGTTACGATGCGCGCACACCTCCGGGAACCACCATGCAGGACCGCAACATCAACGAGTACCTCAAGAGCCACATCCGCACCGTGCCCAACTGGCCAGCGCCTGGCGTGCAGTTCCGGGATATCACCCCGCTCCTGCAGGACCCCAAGGTGTTTCGCGTCATGGTCGATGCCTTCGTGCATCGCTACATGGACCCGGGCATGCGGCCCGACGTGGTGGCGGGTCTCGACGCGCGCGGCTTCATCCTCGGTGCGGTCATCGCCTATGAGCTGGCCGTCGGCTTCGTGCCGATCCGCAAAAAGGGCAAGCTGCCGTTCACGACGGTCGAGGAAACCTACGAACTGGAGTACGGCAGCGCCACGGTCGAGCTGCACACCGATGCCGTCAAGCCTGGCGACCGCGTGCTGCTGGTCGACGACCTGATCGCCACCGGTGGCACCATGCTGGCTGGCAAGAGGCTGCTGGAGAAGCTCGGCGCACAGGTCATGGAAGGCGCGGCCATCGTGGACCTGCCCGAACTGGGGGGTTCCGCCAGGTTGCGCGAGTCCGGTCTGGCGTTGTTCACGCTGGTGGATTTCGCCGGCCACTGAAGCCTGAAGCCCGAGCTGGGAGTCAGGGCCGGCTTCGGCGCGATCAGATCAGGTCGCCGTACTGGGTGCGGCTCAGCGGCATGCGCTCTTCCTGTTCCTCGTCCAGCCGCGTTTCCTCGAACTCGGTCGGCGGAAACTCGGTCGGAGCGAAATCGGCTGGCAAGGGCTTGCGCGGCTGAGGCGCCTGTGGCGGTGCCGGCTTCTTGCCAGTGGCCAGGGCCTGCTTGAAGGCACTGACCTCGTCGGCGCGAATGGGTTCGAAGCGCCGGTTGCGATCGCCGGGCACCAGGGGTGGTGTCGGTGGCAACGAGAAATCGACAGCCGCGGGGGCGGCCCGCGCGGCCGCTGCCAGTTCGGCCTCTTCGCGCGGCTTGCGCAGCACGGTTCCGGTGGTCTTTGCCAGCTGGTTGATGCGCCAGTAGACAGCCGTCACGTCGATACGGTGACGCTGGCGTGCATTCTGGGTGATCACTTCCTCGATTTCGGCCAGCTGGCCGATGTGTTCCGCCATTTCCTTCGGCAGATCCATCATGATCAGGTACTGGTTGCCTCGCGAGTCCAGCGACAGCACCTTGTACTTGTAGCTGGAGGACAGCAGGCCCACACGCGCCATCGACTCGCGCACCACGGCGTAGAGCAGCTCGCGCCGCTCCAGCCGCATGCTCTTGCGGTCCAGTGACTGCTCATCCTCGGCCGACAGGTTGGTCGGGCCGGCGTCGGCCTGGCCCAGCACCGGTTCCTGGGCAGGCGTGCCCTTGGCAGGTGTCTTGCGCGAGAAAAAGTTGTCGAGTCGTACCATTTTTTGTTCCGGAAAAACAGGACGCACAGCACGGCGGCCGGTGTCACTTCCGCCATTTTTCATTTTGCAGGTAATTTCCGGCTTTGTCGTGCTTCCTTGCGCAGTGCAGCGTAAATATTTGTTTCCTTACGGACGTCAGGTCACGGCGATGCGTTTGCGTCGGTCCGCTACGCGTGATGCCAGCAGGGCCCCCAGGGCCATGGCAACGGCCAGTGCCAACGCCGGCTGCCGGTTGGAAAGTTCTGCGTGGCGCACCGCCGTCAGCACCCAGACGCGGCTGGCGCTGGTAGCCTGAACGGTGGCGTGGCGCGGCTGATGCGAGAAGAAGCAACCCTCGCCGACGGCCGAGCCCGGTCCGACAATGGCCAGCCGGACCCGGCCCGCCGCATCTTCGTAGTGGACACTGAGGTTGCCGGTTTCGACGAAATAGACGGTGCGCTCGGTGGCGCCCTGGCTGATCACGGTCTGACCCTGCGTCAGGGTCGCAGGCTGCAGGAACCCGGCCAGTTGTTCCCATTGCGCGGGCTTGATGTGCTGGCCCAGTGCCGGCTCGCTGGTGTTCTGCATGCAGGCGGCACTGAGTCTGGCGATTTCCGTCTTGTCGTCCATGGCGTGGCTGCTGTTTTCGGTCGCGACACATTATTGGCTTTTTGCGGGCTTGGCAACTGCGGTCCCGCCCAGGCGGGTCATTTGCCGATGCAGAAGCGCGCGAAGATCTCGCCCAGCAAATCGTCGGATGTGAATTCCCCGGTGATCTCGTTGAGGGCCTGCTGCGCGAGCCGCAGTTCTTCCGCCAGCAGATCCAGCGCCTGAGCCTGGACCCCCAGGTGGGCCCGTGCCAGCTCGAGATGACCTTGCACACGTCGCAAGGCCTGCACGTGGCGTTCGCGCGCGATGTAGATGCCCTCCGGCGCGGCTTGCCAGCCCACGGTTTCCAGCAGGCGCTGGCGCAGCACCTCCAGGCCGGCACCGGTCCTGGCGGACAGCAGCAGCCCTGCGGGCAGGGTGTTCGGTGGCGCTGCGTCAGCCTTGTTCCAGACATCCAGCACGGCGACGCGTTTCGGCAGGCGCTGCGCCAGGGTCATCGCAATGGCCTGGTCCGCGGCCCGGTACTCGGGCTGTTCCAGCCGCGTCAGGTCGTGCAGGAACAGAACGGCATCGGCGCCCTCGATTTCTGTCCAGGCTCGGGCGATGCCGATCTTCTCGACCTCGTCCGTGCTCTCGCGCAGGCCCGCCGTGTCGATCACATGCACGGGCACGCCCTCGATCTGGATGGTCTGCTGCACCTTGTCCCGCGTGGTCCCCGGTATCGGGGTGACGATGGCGAGCTCAGCCCCGGCCAGGGCATTGAGCAGCGAACTCTTGCCGGCATTGGGCTGGCCGGCGATCACCACCTTGATGCCCTCGCGCAGCAGGCTGCCCTGGCGCGCATGCTGCAGGACCGCTGCAAGCTGTTGCTGAAGGTGTTCGAGCTGGCCGTGGGCATCGGCCTTCTGCAGAAAATCGATCTCCTCCTCCGGGAAATCGAGCGTGGCCTCCACCAGCATGCGCAGCCGGATCAGGGCTTCGCGCAGGACGCCGATCTCGCGCGAGAAGGCGCCGTCGAGGGAGCGGCTGGCGCTGCGCGCAGCGGCTTCCGTGCTCGCGTCGATGAGGTCGGCAATCGCTTCAGCCTGCGCGAGATCTATCTTGTCATTGAGAAAGGCGCGCTCGGTGAATTCGCCCGGCTGAGCCAGCCGCAATCCGGACAGGCGTGCCCGACCCGTGGCCGGATCCGTCTCACCGGCGGCTTGCAGACAGCGCGCCAGCAGCAGCTGCAGCACCACCGTGCCACCATGCACCTGCAGCTCCAGGACATCCTCGCCCGTGTAGGAGTGCGGCGCCGGAAAATGCAGCGCGAGGCCGTGGTCCAGCACGACCCCGCTACCATCGCGCAGGGGCAGGTAGGTGGCGTGGCGTGGCAACAGCGCCTTGCCGCACAGCGCCTCGATCAGCGACCCCAACCCGCGGCCACTGACGCGCACGATGCCCACGGCACCACGACCGGGTGCCGTGGCGATGGCGACGATCGGCTGCTGGTGGCGGGAAAGCATGGCGTATCTGCGACGGGGATGCAAAAGGGCCGCTGGTGCGGCCCTTTGTTCATTTGAACTTCGGCAGGTTGAACTGCGGCGGCACACCCATGCGCGTGTTGATGACCCACTGCTGGGCGATCGACAGGATGTTGTTGGTGAGCCAGTACAGTACCAGACCGGCAGGGAAAATGAAGAACATCACGCTGAAGATCAGCGGCATGAACCACATCAGCTTGGCCTGCATGGGATCGGGCGGCGTCGGGTTGAGCGCCGTCTGCAACAGGGTCGTCAGCGTCATGAGGACGGGCAGGATGAAATAGGGGTCCTTGGCCGAAAGGTCGGTGATCCAGAGGATCCAGGGCGCGTTGCGCATTTCCACGCTGGACAGCAGCACCCAGTAAAGTGCGATGAACACAGGGATCTGGATCATGATGGGCAGGCAGCCGCCCATGGGGTTGACCTTTTCCTCCCGGTAGATGCGCATCATCTCCTGCTGCATCTGCTGCGGCTTGTCCTTGAGACGTTCGCGCATCTCCATGATGCGCGGTGTCACGGATTTCATCTTGGCCATGCTGGCGTAGGCCTTGGCGTTGAGCCAGTAGAAGGCGACCTTGAGCAGCACCACCAGTGCGACGATGGACCAGCCCCAGTTGTGCAGAAGGCTGTAAAGCTGGTCGAGCAGCCAGTACAGCGGCTTGGCGAGGATGGTCAGCCAGCCGTAGTCCTTGACCAGCTCCAGCCCGGGCGCCAGCGCCTCGAGCTGCTTCTCCACCTGGGGACCCACGAAAAGGCGTGCCTCGACACTGCGACTGCTGCCGGGAGCCACGACTTCCAGGGGGGTGATCATGCCCACCGCGTACAGGTTGTTGCCGACCTTGCGCGTGAACATCTCGCGCGCGATGCCGTCGGCCAGCAGCCAGGCGCTGGCGAAGTAGTGCTGCACCATCGCGACATAGCCGTTCGTGGACTGCTTCTCGAAGTCGGCCTTGTTCTTCTCGATGTCGCTGAACTCGACCTTCTGGTATTTCTTCGCTTCGGTATAGATCGCCGGGCCGGTGAAGGTCGAATAAAACGAGGAATCGCCTGCCGGCTTGTTTCCATCACGCACCAGCTGCAGATAGAGCTGTGGCGACACGGGAGCGCTGCCGACGTTCTGAACATCGTGACGCACGTCGAGCGCGTAGCTGCCACGCCTGAGGGTGTAGGTCTTCACCAGCTTCACGCCCCCGGTTTCGGGCGACTCGAACTTGACCTGCAGCTCGTCGGCGCCGGCACGCAGTTCCCGCTCGGGCGTGACCAGCTTCATCATCGTCTTGTGGGTCGGAAAGCCCGTCCCGGCGCCGTTGCCGATCAGGCCGGTCTGGGAAACGTAGACGCGCTCGGCGCTCTCGTCGAGCAGCACGAAGTTGCGCGTCTCATCCTCGAGATCGCGATGGCGGAGGAACTCCGCCTGCACCAGGGAGCCGCCCTCGGTATCGAAGGTCAGCTTCAGCACATCGGTGTTCACGAACACACGTTCGCGGGCAATGGCTGGCTGGAGCGCAACGGCCTGGATCTGGCTGCTGTTGCCGCCGGCGGCCTGCTGCATGGCTACGGGTGCCGGCACTTCCCCGACGGTTGCGGCCGACGTCACCTGCGGGTCCTTAGCCGCAGCCGGCTGGCTGGCCGGCGAGGGGAAGAACGTGGCGGGTCGACCATTGTGGATCTGCCACTGGTCCCACAGGAGGACCAGGGAAAAACCAAATATCACCCAGAGGATGGTGCGGCGGATATCGTTCATGAAGACTTCTTTTCTGGGGAAGAGGAAAGCAGACGGGTGAATAGACGCGGTTTCTGGTCGGGCACCGGATCGTGACCACCTTCACACCAGGGGTGGCAACGCAGCAGGCGGGCAGTCATCAGATAGCCGCCGGCCATCGCTCCGTGACGCTGGAGCGCGTCAAGGGCATAGAGCGAACAGGTCGGCTCGAACCGGCAGGATGAGCCGAGCCAGGGGCTGAGCAGGAGACGATAACCCTTGACCAGACCGATCAGCAGCTGGCGCATCATGCAGCCACCTTCATCTTGACGACCTTCGCAAACAGCTGCTCGATCTCGGCGCGTACAGCCTTGCGCAAGGGCTCGGAAGATGCGCTGCGGAAATGCTGGCGGTCGAAAGTGGCGCGGAGGCGGACCAGAAAGGCAGCCTTTGGCAGGCTGGCCCCATGCAGCGTGCCAACGCTGTAGATCTGGCGCTTGATCAGGTTGCGCGTGACGGCGCGTCGTGCCCACCGCTTGGGGACCATGGCTCCGAGCCAGGGACCCTGCGCATCAAAGACCAAGGAAGAACCCTGCTCGGGCAATGGCGTGTCAGAGGGAATGTCCAGGGTCATGCGATGCATGACGAAATGCTCCGTCCGGGCAACCGTAGAGCCGGCCAGCACCGCCTGAAACTGTTCCCGGGTTTTCAGGCGCAGCACTTGCACGGTGCTGCCCTCATGTGCGCTGCAGGGACCCGCTGGAGCAGGGCGTGCCGGGTCGGCCGGGGTCAGACTCAGACCGCCAGGCGCTTGCGGCCCTTGGCACGGCGTGCGTTGATCACGGCACGGCCGCCACGGGTCTTCATGCGGACCAGGAAACCATGGGTGCGCGCACGGCGGATCTTGGAGGGCTGGTAGGTACGTTTCATCTTGAAATCCTAGGAAGGCGGTGAAATTGTTTTTGCTGCCTGGAGACGCGCTCCGGGGAAAACCGCGAATTATCGCAAAATTTCCCAATCCTGGCAATGTGTTGGGTGCTTTTTCACCCGCAGCACCTGAACTCAAAACCGATCGATCGAGATTGTGGATAAATTCTTGATAATCTACAATTCGCGCTCCTGTCTTGCATAACTATCCACAATAATCATCGAGCATGAGCGAGGGACATCACAACAGCCTTTCCGGCTCGGTAGGTCATGAAGCAGGGCAGAGCCTCTGGCAGGCCTGCGTCGAGCAACTGGCCCAGGAACTGCCCGAACAGCAGTTCAACACCTGGATCAAGCCCCTGACCGCCCAGGTCGCCGACGATTTCTCGCGCATCACGCTTTTTGTCCTGAATCGCTTCAAGCTCGACTGGATCCGTGCCCAGTATGCAAACCGGATCACGGCATTGCTGGAAAAAATGTATGGCCAGCCGATTGCTTTAGAGTTAGTGCTTGCACCTCGTGAATCGTCTGTCCGGACTAGATCCAGTGTTCTTGAACCGGAATCCATGGTGACCGAGGAAGCACCGGAAGCGGGTCTGGAGCGAGCTGCCCCGGCCAACCGCAACCGGCTCAATACGGCACTGACCTTCGAAACCCTGGTAGAAGGCACGGCCAACCGCATGGCCCGCGCCGCTGCCATGCATGTGGCCAGTTCTCCGGGTCAGCTGTACAACCCGTTGTTCATCTATGGCGGCGTGGGTCTGGGCAAGACCCACCTGATGCATGCTGTGGGCAACCGGCTGCTGGCCGAGCGTCCGAACGCCAAGGTTCTCTACATCCATGCGGAGCAGTTCGTATCGGATGTGGTTAAAGCCTACCAGCGCAAGACTTTTGACGAGTTCAAGGACAAATACCATTCGCTGGACCTGCTGCTGATCGATGATGTGCAGTTCTTTGCCAACAAAGATCGCACCCAGGAAGAATTCTTCAATGCCTTCGAGGCCCTGCTGGCGAAGAAATCCCACATCGTGATGACCAGCGACACCTATCCCAAAGGCCTGCTGGACATCCATGAACGCCTCGTTTCCCGCTTCGATTCAGGGTTGACCGTCGCCATCGAGCCGCCCGAACTTGAAATGCGGGTGGCCATCCTGATCAACAAGGCCCAGAGTGAAGGTGCCGAGATGCCGGAGGAGGTGGCCTTCTTCGTCGCCAAGAACGTGCGTTCCAACGTGCGTGAACTCGAAGGCGCCCTTCGCAAAATCCTGGCCTATTCGCGCTTCAACCAGAAGGAAATCTCCATTCAACTGGCGCGCGAAGCCCTGCGCGACCTGCTCTCGATCCAGAACCGGCAGATATCAGTGGAAAACATCCAGAAAACGGTGGCCGACTACTACAAGATCAAGGTCGCCGACATGTATTCGAAGAAACGGCCGGCAAGCATCGCTCGCCCGCGGCAGATCGCCATGTACCTGGCCAAGGAACTGACCCAGAAGAGCCTGCCCGAGATCGGCGAGCTCTTCGGAGGGCGCGACCACACCACCGTGTTGCATGCCGTACGCAAGATCGGGGCTGAGCGGCAACAACTGACAGAACTCAACCAGCAGCTCCACGTCCTGGAGCAGACCCTCAAGGGTTGAGGAGCCATCCTGTATCCGAAAACCACGACTGACAACCCTGGGGATAGATCTGGCACAACCGGCTACTTATCCACAGGCGATGCCCATTCCCGCAAGTTATGCGAAACCGGGGTGCATTTCAAAACCGGGCTGCACACACCCATTGAAGAGTGGCAAGTCATTGATAAAAAAAGGGAAAATGGCGCTATCCACAGAAATCGGCGCGCCTTATCTACTACTACTAATTTGAAATAAAGAAATTTAAGAAGAGGTTGACATGATCGTCCTGAAGGCAACGCAAGACAAAGTACTCTCCGTTTTCCAGTCCGTGGCTGGCATCGTGGAACGCCGCCATACCCTGCCCATCCTGGCCAACGTCATGATCCGCAAAACGGGCAGTGCCTTGCAGTTCACCACCAGCGATCTGGAGATCCAGATCCGGACTACGGCCGAGCTCGATGGTGATGCGGGCAACTTCACGACCACCGTAGGTGCGCGCAAACTGATCGACATCCTGCGTACCATGCCGGCGGACCAGACCGTGTCGCTGGAGTCGAGCCAGAACAAGCTCATCCTCAAGGGCGGCAAGAGCAAGTTCACGCTGCAGACGCTGCCGGCCGAGGATTTCCCGCTGGTGCAGGAAGCGGCCAACTTCGGCCCGAAGTTCAGCGTGCCGCAGAAGACGCTGAAGGAACTGCTGGGGCAGGTGTCGTTTTCCATGGCCGTGCACGACATCCGTTACTACCTCAACGGCATCCTTTTCGTGGCCGAGGGCAGGCAGCTCAGCCTGGTGGCGACCGACGGCCATCGGCTTGCGTTTGCATCGGCCACGCTGGACGTGGAAGTTCCCAAGCAGGAAGTCATCCTGCCGCGCAAGACGGTGCTGGAAATGCAGCGCCTGCTCAGTGACGCCGAGGGCGCCATCGAGATGCAGTTCGCCAGCAACCAGGCGAAGTTCACTTTTGCCGGCATGGAGTTCGTGACCAAGCTGGTCGAGGGCAAGTTTCCGGACTACAACCGCGTCATCCCGAAGAACCACAAGAACGCCATCACGCTGGGGCGTCAGCCTTTGCTGGCCAGTCTGCAGCGTACGGCCATCCTGACGAGTGACAAGTTCAAGGGTGTGCGTCTGAACATCGATCCTGGAACGCTGCGGGTGGCGTCCAACAATGCCGAGCAGGAGGAGGCCGTGGACGAGCTGGACATCGACTACAGCGGCGACAGCATCGAGATCGGTTTCAACGTGACCTACCTGATCGACGTGCTGACCAACATGCAGCAGGAGATGGTCAAGGTGGAGCTGTCCGATTCCAACAGTTCGGCGCTGATCACCATTCCCGACGACACAAATTTCAAGTACGTGGTGATGCCGATGCGCATCTGATCCCGTCGTGGGAGGGGAGCATGACCCGCCATGAACCGGGTGTTCATCCCGGGTCTGTCCATTTGAGCGTTTGAGAATTTTTAAAGAAGCAATTCATGAGTGAAGCAAACCAGTCCAGCGCACAGCCGCCCATCGATGCCCACCAGGCTGGCGCATCGGAAGGGTATGGTGAAGGAGCGATCCAGATCCTCGAAGGTCTGGAGGCGGTGCGCAAGCGTCCCGGCATGTACATCGGCGATACCTCGGACGGTACCGGGCTGCACCACCTCGTGTTCGAGGTGGTGGACAACTCCATCGACGAGGCTTTGGCCGGACACTGCGATGACATCGTGGTCACCATCCATCTGGACAACTCGATCAGCGTCGTCGACAACGGCCGGGGTATTCCCACCGGCGTCAAGATGGACGACAAGCACGAGCCCAAGCGCAGCGCGTCCGAGATTGCGCTCACGGAACTGCACGCCGGCGGCAAGTTCAACCAGAACAGCTACAAGGTTTCGGGCGGTCTGCACGGCGTGGGGGTGTCCTGTGTCAATGCGCTGTCCAAATGGCTGCGCCTCACGGTGCGTCGTGAGGGCAAGGTCCACCAGCTCGAGTTTGCGCGTGGCGCGGTGCAGAACCGCCTCATCGAGCAGGTCGGGGGTGTCGATGTCTCGCCGATGAAGGTCATCGACCGCACGGAAAAACGTGGCACCGAGGTGCACTTCCTGCCGGACACCGAGATCTTCCAGCAGAACAACGAGTTTCATTACGAGATCCTGGCCAAGCGCCTGCGCGAGCTCAGTTTCCTCAACAACGGTGTGCGCATCCGTCTCAAGGACGAGCGCAGCAACAAGGAGGACGATTTTTCCGGTGCCGGCGGGGTCAAGGGTTTCGTCGATTTCATCAATGCCAACAAGAAAGTGTTGCATCCCAACGCCTTCCACGCCATCGGGTCCCGCCCGGCTGACAGTTACGGTGGTATTCCCGGGACGGAGATCGGGGTCGAAGTGGCCATGCAGTGGAACGATGGCTACAACGAGTCCGTGCTGTGTTTCACCAACAACATTCCGCAGAGGGATGGTGGTACCCACCTGACCGGACTGCGTGCGGCCATGACGCGCGTGATCAGCAAGTACATCGAGAGCAACGAACTGGCCAAGAAGGCCAAGGTCGAGATCTCGGGCGATGACATGCGCGAGGGACTGTGCTGCGTGCTGTCGGTCAAGGTGCCGGAACCCAAGTTCAGCAGCCAGACCAAGGACAAGCTGGTGTCGTCTGAAGTCCGTGCGCCCGTGGAGGACATCGTGGCCCGGGCCCTGACGGATTACCTCGAGGAGCGGCCCAACGATGCCAAGATCATCTGCGGGAAGATTGTCGAGGCCGCCCGTGCCCGCGAGGCCGCACGCAAGGCGCGCGAGATGACACGCCGCAAGGGCGTGCTCGACGGCATGGGCCTGCCGGGCAAGCTGGCCGACTGCCAGGAGAAGGATCCGGCCCTGTGCGAGATCTACATCGTCGAGGGCGACTCCGCCGGCGGCTCGGCCAAGCAGGGCCGCGACCGCAAGTTCCAGGCCATCCTGCCGCTGCGCGGCAAGATCCTGAACGTGGAGAAGGCGCGCTACGAGAAGCTGCTGACCAGCAACGAGATCGTTACCCTGATCACGGCGCTGGGCACGGGCATCGGCAAGGCGGCCGTGGAAAGCGGCAAGTCCAGCGTCGACGACTTCAACATCGACAAGCTGCGCTACCACCGCATCATCATCATGACGGACGCCGACGTCGATGGCGCGCACATCCGCACCCTGCTGCTGACCTTTTTCTACCGCCAGATGCCCGAGCTGGTCGAGCGTGGCCATATCTACATCGCGCAGCCGCCGCTGTACAAGGTCAAGTCCGGCAAGGAAGAGCTCTACCTCAAGGATGCCTCGGCGCTCGACGCCTACCTGCTGCGCATTGCCCTGGTCGGGGCATCCATCCATACCGGTGGTGATGACGGGACGCTGATCGCGGGCGAGACCCTGGCCGAGCTGGCGCGCAAGCACCAGCTGGCGGAGAACGTGATCGCCCGCCTGCACAACTTCATGGATGCGGAGGCCCTGCGCGCCATTGCTGACGGCGTGATGCTCAAGCTCGACACCGTGGCCGATGCCGAAGTATCGGCCGTGGCCCTGCAGGCCAAACTGGCGGGCGCGGAAGTCGCTGGCGAATTCGACGCCCGCACCGACAAGCCCATCCTGCGCATCAGCCGTCGCCACCATGGCAATGTCAAGAGCAGCGTGATCACGCAGGACTTCGTGCACGGTGCCGACTATGCGGCGCTGGCCGAAGCCGCCAACACCTTCCGCGGCCTGCTGTCCGAGGGGGCACGTGTGATGCGTGGCGAGGGCGAGAAGCAGAAGGAAGAGAAGGTCGGCGATTTCCGCTCGGCCATGGCCTGGCTGATCGCACAGGCCGAGCATGCGACCAGCCGCCAGCGCTACAAGGGCCTAGGCGAGATGAACCCCGAGCAGCTGTGGGAAACCACCATGGATCCGGCCGTGCGCCGTCTGCTGCGCGTGCAGATCGACGACGCGATCGAGGCCGACCGGGTGTTCACGATGCTCATGGGCGACGAGGTCGAGCCGCGGCGCGACTTCATCGAGACCAACGCGCTGCGCGCCGGCAACATCGACGTCTGACAAACCCCTGCTGGCGGCAGGCATTTGCCCTGCCCCGGCCCTGCGGTGGGCGGGTTTCCTGCCACACTTCGCCCATGATCCGACCGACCGCCACCCTTCTTCTGGCTGCAGCGCTGCTGGGTGCGGCGCTGTCTCCCGCCCGGGCGACGGGCACGCCGGCGACCAGCGCCGCCGCACCGGCTGCCCTGCCGGCGCCTGAGGAGCTTTCGGCGCTGGCGAGCGGCTGGACCCTGCGCGGCAGTGGCGTGTTGCGTTTCTTCGGCTTCAAGGCCTATGACGCCCATCTCTGGATGACCGATGCCGGGGCCGGTTTTTCCTACACGCGTCCTTTCGCCCTGGACATCCGCTACGACATGAGCATCAAGGGCGAGGACATCGTCAACACCTCGCTGATCGAGCTCTCGCGCATCACACCGGCCACGCCCGAGCAGCTCCAGGCCTGGACGGCGCTGATGAACACGGTCTTCGTCGATGTCAAGGCCGGTGACCGCCTGGTGGGCGTGCACCTGCCGGGACGCGGGGTGCGCTTCTTCCTGAACGGCCGCCTGCTCGGCGAATCGGCCGATACGGCCTTCAGCGAGGCCTTCTTCAACATCTGGCTCGATCCGCAGACCAAGCGGCCGGACCTGCGCGCGCGCCTGCTGGGCCAGGCGCAGGCTCGCTAGAACGGGCACGCCAGACCGCATAATGGCTACCGCACCGGGCGGGTGTGTAGCCGCCGTGGTGGCACTTGCTATCCGTCAACGGGCTGGCCATGACCGACAAAAAACCTTTCGAGATCGCACGCGAGGCGCTCAAGCAGATCACCGCGCGCAAGCTGGTGCCCACGCCGGTCAACTACCAGGCGATCTACAACGAGATTGCCGGCGTGCCCAACGTGCAACCGTTTCCCGAGGAGCCGCTGCGCCGCATTGCGCAGGCCCTGCCGACCCGCAACCCGGGCCAGGAAAAGCAGCGCAGCCTGCTGGAGTTCGCCATCGGCCAGCGCAACTGGCAGGGCGTGCACAGCGCGCTGCTGGCCTATGCCGGCTTTGGCGGCTCCGGCGCGCAGCCCAGCGATTCGGCGCCCGCACCGCTGACGGCAGCGCCGGCCGTGGCGGCACCGGCCCTGACCAGCGAGTTCTTCGAGCAGGTTGCGCGCCTGATCGAATACACCCAGCCGGCCCTGGGCGCGGACGACGCCCGCTTCCAGGAGCAGACCCAGAAGCTGCTGCAGGCGCTGCGCGACCCGGCGGCCGAGGCCTTCCAGGTCAAGAGCCAGCTGGCCAACTACAGCCACCGCCTCTCCTTCGCCGCCGAGGACCAGGCCGAGGTCCGTCTCACGCTGCTCAAGCTGCTGCACCTGATCATCGAGAACATCGGCGAGCTCAGCCTGGACGACAGCTGGCTCAAGGGCCAGACCGACGCGCTCAGGGAGGCGGCACAGCCGCCGCTCACCCTGCGCCGGCTCGACGACGTGGAGCGGCGCCTCAAGGACGTGATCTTCAAGCAGACCGAGGCCAAGGGGCGGGCCCTGGAGGCGCAGGACGAGCTGCGCAGGATGCTGGCCACCTTCATCGAGCGCCTGTCGCAGATGACCGAGACCAGCAGCAGCTACCAGGGCAAGATGGAAGAGAGCATGCGCCAGCTCGAGCAGGCCAAGAAGATCGAGGAGATCGCGCCCGTGCTCAAGGAGGTCATCGGGGCCACGCGCCTCATGACGAACGAGACGGCGTCGGTGCGCGACGAGCTGCGCAGCATGCGCGAGAAGACCGAGGCCACCGAGGCCGAGCTGGTCAAGCTGCACAAGGAGCTCGACCGCATCAGCTCCCAGGCCCGACACGACACCCTCACCGGGGCGCTCAACCGCCTGGGCCTGGACGAGGCGCTCAACCGCGAGATCTCCAGCGTGCGACGCAAGGACAGCCCCCTGTCCGTGGCGCTGCTGGACATCGACAACTTCAAGAAGCTCAACGACAGCAAGGGGCACGAGGCCGGCGATGCCGCGCTGACCCATCTGGCCACCGTGGCGCGCGAGTGCATGCGGCCGCAGGACACGCTGGCCCGCTACGGGGGCGAGGAGTTCGTCATCCTTCTGCCCGACACCACGCTGGACAACGGCATCGAGGCCATGACGCGCCTGCAGCGCGAACTGACCAAGCGTTTCTTCCTTGCCGGCAACGAGAAGATCCTCATCACCTTCAGCGCGGGCGTGGCGCAGGTGGCCGCCGGTGAATCGGGGCCCGATGCCATCCGGCGGGCTGACCAGGCCATGTACCTGGCCAAGCGCGCCGGCAAGAACCGCGTGATCGGGGCCTGAGTCTGCCGTCCGTTCCAGAACCCGTCCAAGGAGAGCCTGCATGAGCCTGCTGATCGCCGGATTGATCCTTTTCCTCGGTGTGCATTCGGTGCGCATGGTGGCCGACGACTGGCGCACGCGCATGCGCCGGCGCTTCGGTGCCGGCCTCTGGAAGGGGCTGTATTCGCTCGTCGCGCTCGGCGGGCTGGCCCTGATTGCCTGGGGCTTCGATGTGGCGCGCGAGCAGCCCGTGATCCTGTGGACGCCGCCGGCGGGCATGCGCCATGCGGCCTCGCTGTTCACGCTGCTGGCCTTCATCCTGCTGGCCGCGGCCTATGTGCCGGGCAACGGGATCAGGGCGCGCCTGCACCATCCCATGGTGCTGGGGGTCAAGGCCTGGGCCCTGGCCCACCTGCTGGCCACCGGCATGCTGGCGCACCTGCTGCTGTTCGGGGCCTTCCTGCTGTGGGCGGTGTGGAACTTCAGCGCTTCGCGCCGGCGCGACCGCCGCGAAGGCAGGACCTACGTGCCCGGCCGCTTGCGGGCCACGGCGGTGACGGTGGTGCTGGGGGTTGCAGGCTGGGCCGTCTTCGCCTTCGGCCTGCATGGGCTGCTGATCGGGATCAAGCCGTTTGGGTGATCACGCTCCCCCCGGTTGGAAGCTTCTTCGAGGTCATGCAGATCAGCGATAGCGTGGCTGATCAAGCAGAATCATTTTTCCAGCAGCCACTGGATGACGAACTTGGCGGCGAAGCCCACCATGCCGAAGGCCAGGCCCAGGAAAAGCACGAAGGTGCCGAAGCGCCCGGCCTTGGATTCCCAGGCCAGCTGGCCGATGATGAACAGCATGTAGAGCATGAAGGCGCCCACCCCGAAGGACAGGCCGAAGGCCGCGATCTGCTCCTCGCTGTAGCCGAACATCAGGCGGCTCCTGTCTCGGCGGTGCGCTCGGGCAGCGCCGAGGCGTCCACCAGGTCGCGGTAGGCGTGCCAGGACGCGTGGCCCAGCACCGGCATGACGACGACCAGGCCGAGCATGGCGGTGAGCAGGCCCAGCCCGGTCAGGGCCATGATGAGGGCCGCCCACCAAGCCATGGGCAGCGGGTTGGCCAGCACGGCCTCCCAGCTGGTGATCACGGCCTGCAGCACGCTGACCCGGCGGTCCAGCAGCATGGGCAGCGCAACGGCGCTGGAGGCGAACATGGGCGCGGCCATGAGGCCGCCCAGGGCCAGCCAGATCTCGAACAGCCAGTTGTCGCGCGCCAGCACCACGTGGCGCAGGAAGTCCAGCGGCTGCTGGATCGGCACCGGCGACATCAGCGTGATCAGGGCCGCCGACGTCAGCACCCAGCCGGTGCCGGCCAGGCCGAGCAGCAGCCCGAACTGCACCAGCCGCCAGTCCTTGCCGCCGCGGCTGCGGCCGTGGCGGCGCCAGCTCAGCCAGGTCTGCCAGACCAGTGCCAGCGAGGGCCGGCCGCCGTTTTCCAGCGAACGGCTCATGCAGTACAGGCCGGTGGCCAGCACGGGCGCAACCACCAGGAAGCCTGAAAAGGCACCGGCCAGCAGCCAGAAGCGGTTGTAGGCCACGGCCATCAGCAGCATGCCGCCCCCGGCCAGGACCAGGCCGTGGAGCAGGCTGACCCAGCCGCCACGCGCCATGTCACGCCAGCCACGGACGAGCCAGCTCAGCGGTTGCTGCCATCGGATCTGGCGGATGACGGGGGCGGGGGTGGCTTTCATCGGCTCCTGCGCGTGGTGGGTTCAGGCCCCGATGTTACCCCCGCGCGTCAGCTGCGGCGATCGTGGTGCCGGTGGCCGTCGTGGCCGTGCATGCGGCGCGCGGTCCGGGCGTCGAAGGCCTTTTGTTGCGCGGCGTCGAGCTGGGCGTAGAAGGCCCGGGTGGCGGCGTCCCGTTGTGCGATGGCGGCCTCGTGGGCCTTGCGCAGCTCGGCCATGCGGTCCAGGCGCTGTGGCGTGGTGAGCTCGCGCAGCTCGGCGCGGGCGGGCCGCGCCGGGTCGGCCGGCGGCTGCATGGCCGCGAGGTAACTGTCCCAGGCGGCCTGCTGCTCGGGGCGCAGCTGCAGCGTGGCCTTGAGCGCGTCCGCGCGTTCGGACATGCGCGCTTTCATGCGCTCGAAGCGGCCGCCATGGCGTTCGCCATCGGCCCCGGCATGGCAGGAGGCGGGCGAGGCGGGGGTGCCGGGCTGGGCGACCGTGGCGAAGGCCACGCCGGCCATCAGGGTGGCCAGCAGCAGGGGTTTGACGGAGCGTTTCATGGCAGGGTCCTTTCAGGTCGACCCGTCAGGGGCGACGGGATGACTGCAGTCTGCGCGGCGTCCGTGTCCGCTCGATGTGGGGATGCAACGCTTGTGTAAAGAAGGCGCCGAGTTCAGGCCAGCCGGCCGTTCTGGAAGTCCTCCACAGCCTGCATCAGCTGCTCGCGGGTGTTCATGACGAAGGGGCCGTACTGGGCGATCGGCTCGTTCAGCGGCCGCCCGGCGATCAGCAGCGCGCGCGCCGGTGTCTCGCCGGGCAGGCCCTGCAGCACGGCGCCGTCGCCGCGGTTCTCGAGGATGGCCATGCGCAGTTGCGGCACGGCCGTGCCCGCCACGTCCAGCCGGCCGCGGTAGGTGTAGACGAAGGCGTTGTGGCCGGCGGGCAGCGGCTGCACGAAACGCGCGCCGCCGGGCGGGAAATGCAGGTCGAGGTAGAGCGGCTCGGTCGGGTACGCGTCTCCCGGGCGGGCCATGGCGCCGGTCACGCCATGGCTGTGGCCGGCGATCACGCGCACGGTCACGCCCTCGGGCGTGGTGAATTCCGGGATCTCGGCGCTCTGGATGTCGCGGTACCAGGGCGGGCACATCTTGTCGCGCCCGGGCAGGTTGAGCCAGAGCTGGAAGCCCTCCATCACGCCCTGTTCCTGTTCGGGCATCTCGCTGTGGATCAGGCCGCGGCCGGCCGTCATCCACTGCACGCCGCCGTTCTGCAGCAGGCCCTCGTGGCCGGCACTGTCGCGGTGGCGCATGCGCCCGGCAATCATGTAGGTGACGGTCTCGAAGCCGCGGTGGGGATGGTCGGGGAAGCCGCCGATGTAGTCGCCCGGGTCGTCACTGGCGAAGTTGTCCAGCATGAGGAAGGGATCGAGCCGGCGCTGCAGCTCATGGGTCAGCACGCGGGTGAGCTTGACGCCGGCACCATCGGTGGTGGGCTGGCCGGTGACGAGGCGCTCGACGCGGCGCGCGGTGGTGACGACGGAAGTATCCATGCGGAGGATTAGAGCGCAAAGCCGGTGGCTGCGTCGTCACCAGGGTCGTCCCGCGCATGGGGACCGGCCGCGCAGCAGCACGGCCGGGGGCATCGGATCAGGCGCTGCTCTTGTCCTTGACGCTGCAGGTGTTGATGCCCAGCAGCGCATACGGCGGGCACCAGCCCAGCAGGCCGGTGGCCAGCGGGATCACGCCCAGCCAGCCCCACCAGCCGACGGTGCCGGTGGCGGCCAGTGCGATCAGCACGATGCCGGCCAGGGCGCGGATGACGCGTTCGATGTTGCCGATATTGGTTTTCATGGTGGAACTCCTGTGTTGTGGTGCCGGATCATTATTGGAGCGCGGCGATCGGGCGTCAACAGCTACCGTGCGGGCCAGGTCGTCGAGGATGGGGCAGTCGGGGCGTCCGTCGCCGTGGCAGTGGTGCAGCAGCGGCTGCAGGGCCCGCTGCATGGCCTGCATCGCCTCGATGCGGGCCGCGAGCTCGTCCATGTGTTTCTGGGCGATGCGCTTGACGCTGGCGCTGGTGCGGCGGCGGTTCTGCCACAGCGCCACCAGTTCGCCGATCTCGGTCATGGAGAAGCCCAGGTCGCGCGCGCGCTTGATGAAGCGCAAGGTATGGACGTCGGCCTCGCTGTACTGGCGGTAGCCGCTGTCGGTGCGCGCCACCTGCGGCAGCAGGCCCAGCGACTCGTAGTGGCGCACCATCTTGGCCGAGATGCCCGAGAGCTCGGCCGCGCGGCCGATGTTGACGGGCCAGTGCCGCAGTTGCATGCGCACCTCAGGCGGCGACGGTGTAGCCTTCATCGGCGATCGCCTTGGCCAGGGCCTCGCGCGCCTGCTGCGACTGCACTTCGACCAGGTTGCGGCTGCGGTCGATCTTCACCTCGGCCTGCGGGTCCACCTGCCGGATGGCGCGGGTCACGGCCTTCTCGCAGTGGCCGCAGGTCATGCCGGTGACGTTGAAGGTCTGGTTCATGGTCTCGTTCCTTTCGGGCGGTTGGGAAAGAGCATATCCTGAACCTTGCCACCATGGGAAGGTCAAGCGGCGGGCAGCAACCTTGTCTGCAACGCGGTTGTTTCGCGGCCAGGCTTGACCCTGCCATCATGGCAAGGTTCAGAATCCCCGGCATGAACACCACCCCAGCCACCCCATCCCCCGCCACGCTCGACCTGGGCATCGGCGGCATGACCTGTGCCTCCTGCGTCACCCGCGTGGAGAAGGCCCTGAGGAAGGTCCCCGGCGTGAGCAGCGCCGCGGTCAACCTGGCCACCGAATCGGCGCGCGTGAGCTACGCGCCCTCGGAGCAGATGGAGGCCCGCCTGCGCCGGGCCGTGCGCGATGCCGGCTATGAGCCGCGTGCCGCCGATGCCCTGGAGCAGGAAGCCGACGCCTCGCCCTGGGCCGGCTTTGCGCCCGTGGGCCTCGGCCTGGCGTTGTCGCTGCCGCTGGTCGTGCCCATGCTGGGCGACCTGGCCGGCCGGCACTGGATGCTGCCGGCCTGGGTGCAGTTCCTGCTGGCCACGCCGGTGCAGTTCGTCCTCGGGGCGCGGTTCTACAAGGCCGGCTGGCATGCCCTCAAGGCCCTCAGCGGCAACATGGATCTGCTCGTGGCCATCGGCACGAGCGCCGGCTGGGCGCTTTCGGTGTGGCTCTGGCTCAGCGCCGAGGAAGGCGTGATGCCGCACCTGTATTTCGAGGCCTCGGCCGTCGTGATCACCCTGGTGCTGCTGGGCAAGTGGCTGGAGGCCCGGGCCAAGCGCCAGACCACGTCCGCCATCCGCGCCCTGCACGCCTTGCGGCCCGACGTGGCCCACCTGATCGGGCTGGACGGCGAGGTCGACGTGCCCGTGGCCGAGGTGCTCGTGGGCGACCGGCTCGTGGTGCGCCCGGGTGAACGTTTCCCGGTGGACGGTACCCTGCTCGAGGGCCACACGCAGGTCGATGAATCGATGCTCACCGGCGAGCCGCTGCCGGTGCCCAAGGATGGGGGCGCCAGGCTCACCGGCGGTTCGATCAACGGCGAGGGCCGGGTGGTGATGCAGGTCGGCGCCGTCGGCAGCGAGACCGTGCTGGCCCACATCATCCGCCTGGTGGAGGATGCGCAGGCGGCCAAGGCGCCCATTCAGCGCCTGGTCGACCAGGTCTCGGCGGTGTTCGTGCCGGTGGTGCTGCTCATTGCCCTCGTCACGCTGCTGGGCTGGCTGTGGGCCGGTGTTCCGGCCGAGCAGGCCATCATCCATGCGGTGGCGGTGCTGGTGATCGCCTGCCCCTGCGCGCTGGGCCTGGCCACGCCGGCGGCCATCATGGCCGGCACCGGGGTGGCCGCGAAACACGGCATCCTGATCAAGGATGCACAGGCGCTGGAACTCGCGCACCGCGTCGACACCGTGGCCTTCGACAAGACCGGCACGCTCACCGTCGGCCAGCCGCGCCTGCTGGCCTTTGAGGTCGCGCCCGGTGGCGATGAAGCCGCGCTGCTGGCCGCGGCGGCCAGCCTGCAAAGCGGCAGCGAGCACCCGCTGGCGCGGGCCGTGGTCCAGGCCGCGCAGGCCCGCGGCCTCGCGATCGAGGCACCGGACAACGTGCGCGCCGTGCCGGGGCGCGGCAGCGAGGGCGAGGTGGGCGTGGCCAGCTTCCTGATCGGCAGCCTGCGCTGGATGGAGGAGCTGCGCGTGCCCCTGGGCGCGCTGGCCGCGCGCGCCACCGCACTGCAGCAGCACGGTGCCACGGTCTCGGTCATGGTCGAGCGCACGACCGAAGGTCTGACGCTGCGTGCCTTGCTGGCCTTCGGCGACGAGCCCAAGCCGGGCGCACAGGAGGCCCTGGCCGCGCTGCGCGCGCGCGGCATCCGCACCGTGATGATCTCGGGCGACAACCGCGGGGCGGCCGAAGCCATGGCGCGCCGCCTCGGGCTGCGGCCGGAGGCGGGCGAGGTGCTGGCCGAGGTGCTGCCGGGCGACAAGGCCGCCCAGGTCGCGCGGCTCAGGGAAGGCGGACATGTCGTGGCCATGGTGGGTGACGGCGTGAACGACGCGCCGGCGCTGGCCGCAGCCGACGTCGGCCTGGCCATGGGCAACGGCACCGACGTGGCCATGCATGCCGCAGGCATCACCCTGATGCGCGGGGACCCGCAGCTGGTGGCCGCGGCGCTGGAGGTGTCGGACCGCACGGTGGCCAAGATCCGCCAGAACCTGTTCTGGGCCTTCATCTACAACGTGGCCGGCATCCCGCTGGCAGCGCTGGGCTTCCTCAACCCGGTGCTGGCCGGCGCGGCCATGGCCATGAGCTCGGTCAGCGTGATGAGCAATGCGCTGCTGCTGCGCCGCTGGCGGCCGCGCGCTGGCGCCGCCGCGCCTGACTGAGGCTTGCTTGACCTTCATCAAGCCATGCACCGGCCAGCCGTGCCATGCTCGGACCCTACGATCGCAGGAGTGAGGCCATGAACCACGAGAGCATCCGCATCATCCATGACGAACACGCGGCCCTGGCGGCCATGCTGCAGTCCCTGCGCATGCTGGTGCAGCGCGGGCCGGGCAACGAGCCGGCGCAGTTTTTCGACGTGCTGCGCGCCATGCTGTTCTACATCGATGAGTTTCCCGAGCGCCTGCACCACACCAAGGAGACCGAGCTGTTGTTCCCGCCGGTGCGCGCGCGTGCGCCGCACCTGCGCGAGACGCTGGACAAGCTGGACCAGGACCACGCCCATGGCGAGGCCGCGGTGCGCGAACTGCAGCACCTGCTGCTGGCCTGGGAGCTGCTGGGCGAGTCGCGCCGGGCCGCCTTCGAGCAGGCCAGCGAGCGTTACCTTGACTTCTACCTTGCGCACATGCGCACCGAGGAGACCGTCGTCATGCCCGAGGCTGAGAAGGTGCTGACGGCCGAGGACTGGCAGGCGCTCGACGCCGCCTTCGCCACCAATTGCGATCCGCTGACGGGCAGGTACCCGCGTGATCCCGTCTATGACCGGCTGTTCACGCGCATCGTCATGCGCGCACCGTCGCCGATCGGACTGGGCAAGGCCTGAGCCGGCGTCCGCAGCCGCGCGATCCCGCGTGGATGGCGGATGCGGGGCCGGCATGAGACCGGCGTCCTTTCCTCTTCAACCTGGCTTAATCCGGGAGGCCTACATTCCCGTCCTCGGGGCCCTGGGGTCACTTCCTTCACGCACCATGCATCCATTCCTCACATCCGTCCGGGCCGCGCGGGCAGCCGCCGGCCTTTGCGCCCTTCTTCCGTCCCTGGCGCTGGCGCAGACCGCCGCCACGCTGATCCCCTGGGATGCCCGGTCGGCTGCCGGCATCTCCGTCGCCACGGTGGTCGTGCAGCCCGGCCCGACCCGTGACGGCCTGTCCCTGCAGGGCACCGTGGTGCTGCCGGTGCAGCAGAGCGATCTGGTCAGCATGCCAGTGGCCGGGGCGGTACAGGCCGTGCTGGTCGCGCCCATGCAGGCGGTGCGCGCAGGCCAGCCCGTGGCCCGCATCCTGAGCCCCGAGCTGGCGCAGCGGCAGCGCGAATGGCTGCTGGCCGAGGCCCAGGCACGGCTGGCGCGGGACAAGGCCGCGCGCGACGAGCAGCTGTTTGCCGAGGGCATCATTGCCGAGTACCGGCGCAACGAATCCCGGGCCCTGGCGGAGATGGCCGCGCTGACGGCCCGCGAGCAGCGCCAGGCCCTGCGCCTGGCCGGCCTGGGCGAGGCGGTCCTGGACCGGGCGGCGGCCGGCGCGCCCGAGGCCCTGTCGCCGCAGCTCACGCTCACGGCCCCGGTCGCGGGCACGGTGCTCGAACAGCTGGCCACGCCGGGCCAGCGGCTGGAGGCCGGCAGCCCGGTGGTCCGGCTGGCGCGCGGCGGCCGGCTGGCGATCGAGTTCCAGGCCTCCGCCCTGCAGGCGCAGGCACTGCGCGTGGGCGACCCGCTCGCCGTGGACGGGTGCCAGTCGCCGGCACGCATCACGGCCGTGTCGCCGCAGCTCAGCAGCGCCACCCAGTCCGTGCAGCTGCGCGCCGAGCTCGTGCGGCGCGAGGACTGCCTGCGCATCAACCAGTTCGTGCAGCTGCGCTGGCAGGGCGCCGCGGGGCGCGCCGGCGTGCCGGCCTTCAGCCTGCCGGCGGCGGCCGTGGTGCAGCAGGGCGGCCGCCACTATGTCTTTGTCCGCCAGCCCCAGGGCTTTCTGGCCACGGCGGTGACCCTGGGCGTCGGCGGGGGTGCCGAAGTGCAGGTCCTCTCCGGCCTCAAGGCGGGCGATGCGGTGGCCGTGCAGGGGGTGGCGGCCATCAAGGGCGCCTGGCTCGGGCTGGGCGGCGGGGAGAACTGATGCTCGCGCGCCTGATCGCCTTCGCGCTCTCGCAGCGCCTGCTGGTCCTGGTGCTGACGCTGGGCCTGACGGGTGCCGGCATCGTGGCCTTCCGCGGCCTGCCCATCGATGCCTTCCCCGACGTGTCCTCCACCCAGGTGAAGATCATCCTCAAGGCCCCGGGCATGACGCCGGCCGAGGTCGAGTCGCGCGTGGTGATCCCGATCGAGCAGGAGCTGCTCGGGCTGCCGCACCAGACCGTGCTGCGCTCGCAGAGCAAGTACGCGATTGCCGACATCACGCTGGACTTTGCCGACGGCACCGACATCTACTGGGCCCGCCAGCAGGTCAGCGAGCGCCTGGCGGGCGTGATGGACCAGCTGCCGCCGGGCCTTTCGGGCGGGCTGGCGCCCATCACCACGCCCCTGGGCGAGATGTTCATGTTCACCATCGAGGGGGATGCCTCGCTGACCGACAAGCGCACCCTGCTCGACACGGTGATCCGGCCGCAGCTGCGCGGTATCCCCGGCGTGGCCGACATCAACAGCCTGGGTGGCCATGCGCGCGCCTTCGAGGTGGTGCCCGACATCGCGGCGCTGGCGGCGCGCCGGGTCTCCCTGGGCCAGCTGCAGCAGGCGCTGGAGAGCAACAACCGCAATGACGGCGCCGGCCGCCTGAGCAATGGCGAGGAGTCCCTGCTGGTGCGCAGCGACGGCAGCATCCGCACGCTCGACGATGTGCGCGCGATTGCCGTGCTGCAGCGCGACGGCCAGGCCGTGCGCGTCGGCGACGTGGCCCAGGTCCGCATGGGGGCCCTGACCCGCTACGGCGCGGTCAGCCAGGATGGCCGGCAGGAGACCGTGCAGGGCCTGGTGCTGGGCTTGCGCGGGGCCAATGCGCAGCGGGTGGTGAGCGAGGTCAAGGCGCGGCTGGCGCAGATCGCGCCCACGCTGCCGCCGGGCCTGAGCATCGTCCCGTTCTACGACCGCGGCCAGCTGGTCGAGCGTGCCGTGGCCACGGTGTCCAGGGCCCTGGCCGAGGCCATCGTGCTGGTGCTCGTGCTGCTGCTGCTCTTCCTGGGCAGCCTGCGCGCCGCGCTGGTGGTGGCCATCATCCTGCCGCTGTCCGCACTGGGCACCTTCATCCTCATGCAGAAGTTCCAGCTTTCGGCCAACCTGATGTCCCTGGGCGGGCTGGCGATCGCCATCGGCATGCTGGTCGACGCCGCGGTGGTGGTGGTGGAGAACCTCGAGGCGCGCCCGACGGCCCCCGGCAAGCTCCGGCTGCACGATGTCTACCGCGCGGTGCAGGAAGTGGCGCTGCCGGTGACTTCGGGCATGCTCATCATCATGATGGTGTTCGTGCCCCTGCTGACCCTGGAGGGCCTGGAAGGCAAGCTGTTCGCCCCGGTGGCCGTCACCATCGTGTTTGCGCTGCTCACCTCGCTCGTCCTGTCGCTGACGGTCATCCCGGTGCTGGCCTCGTTCTTCCTGCGTGGCGGCCATCACAGCACGCCGCCGCTGGTGCGCTGGCTCGAGCGCGTCTATGCACGGGTGCTGGAGGCGGCCCTGCACCATGCCCGCGCCGTGGTCGTGGCCGCCGGCGCGCTGCTCGTGCTCGCCGCGGGCCTGTACCTGGTGGTCGGCAAGTCCTTCATGCCCACGCTGGACGAGGGCGACCTGATCATGCAGGTTGAGAAGCTGCCGTCGATCAACCTGCAGACCTCGGTGGCCATGGACCAGGCGCTGCAGCGCCGCATCCTGGCCGAGGTGCCGGATGTGCAGCGCATCGTGGCGCGCGTGGGCTCCGACGAGCTCGGCCTGGACCCCATGGGCTTGAACGAGACCGACACCTTCCTCGTGCTCAAGCCGCGGGACGAATGGCGCAGCGAGAGCAAGGAGGCGCTGGTCGACGCCATCCGCCAGGCGGTGGCGGGCTTTCGCGGCATGAACCTCGGCTTCACCCAGCCGATCGAGATGCGCACCTCCGAGATGCTCTCCGGGGTGCGCGGCGACGTGGCCGTCAAGATCTTCGGCAGCGACCCGGACCAGCTCAATGAGCTTGCCCGGCAGGTGCAGCGCGTGCTCACCGGCATCGCCGGCAGCGAGGACGTGGCCACGGTCGAGAACGAGGGCGTGCAGTACTTCCGCGTGGCTATCGACCGGCTGGCGGCCGGCCGCCTGGGCCTGTCCATCGAGGAGGTCCAGAACGACCTGCGCACCCTGGTCGAGGGCCAGCTCGCCGGCACCGTGCTGGTCGACGCCCGGCGCGTGCCCCTGCTGCTGCGCGGCCCCGCGGCCGAGCAGCTGACGCCGGCAGCCTTCGCCCAGCTGCGCCTGCCGCTGGCCGATGGCCAGTCCATCCCGCTGAGCCACGTGGCCAGGCTGGAAACCGTGGACGGCCCCGTGAAGATCGAGCGCGAGAACAGCTCGCGCATGGCGGTGGTGCGCAGCAATGTGCGCGGCCGCGACCTGGTGGGCTTCGTCGACGAGGCCAGGGCCGCCGTGGCGCAGCAGATCCAGCTGCCGCCGGGGGTCTATCTCAAGTGGGGCGGCCAGTTCGAGAACCAGCAGCGCGCCGCGGCGCGCCTGGCGCTGGTGGTGCCGGTGGTGCTGGGGCTCATCATGCTGCTGCTGTTCGCCACGCTGGGGACCCTGCGCCAGGCCCTGCTGGTGTTTGCCAACATCCCGTTTGCGCTCATCGGCGGCGTCGTGGCGCTGGCGCTCTCGGGAGAATACCTCTCGGTTCCGGCCTCGGTCGGTTTCATCGCGCTCATGGGCATCGCCGTGCTCAATGGCCTGGTGATGGTCACGCATTTCAACCAGCTGCTCGCGCGCGGCATGCCGCTGGCCGAGGTGGTGCGCCACGGTGCGCTGCGGCGCCTGCGGCCCGTGCTGATGACCGCGAGCATCGCCGCGCTGGGCCTGGTGCCGCTGCTGCTGGCCACCGGGCCGGGCTCCGAAATCCAGCGTCCGCTGGCCATCGTGGTCATCGGCGGCCTGTTCAGCGCCACCCTGCTGACGCTGGTCCTGCTTCCCATCCTCTTTCGCCGCTTCGGTGTGGCGCCCCAGTCATGAATCCGTCCAGCCCTCCCGAGCCCTCCGCCCCTGCGCAGCCCCATTGCCTCCTGACCCTCGTGCTGCCGCAGGCGCTCGAGGAGGAGATGCTCGACCTGCTGCATGCCCAGTCCGCGCTGCTGCAGGGCTTTTCCATCGTCCACGGCCAGGGGGTAGGCGCCGGCGCACCGCTGGCCACCGTCATGGAGCAGGTCCAGGGCCGCGCACGCCGCGTGCTGGTGCAGGCGGTCATGCGGCAGGAGGATGTGTCGCCGCTGCTGGCGGCCCTGCGCCAGGCGCTGCCTTCGCCCGAAGTCAGCTACTGGGCCGTCCCCCTGGCCCTCAGCGGGAGCCTGGCATGAAGACGCTGCGCGCCGCGGGCCTGGGGGTGCTGCTGCTGGGCGGGGCGCTGCTGGCGTCGGCGCAGGTGGCAGACGAGACCGAATCGGCCTGGGCCCGGCGGCTGGCCTTGCCGCCGCCCCTGCCCACGCGGGCCGTGATCACGGCGCTGCCGCAGGTGCGCGCGGCCCGCGCCGCGCAGGACGAGGCCCTGGCCCGCGGGCAGGGTCTGGAGGCCGGCAGCCACGAATGGACGCTGCGCCTCGGGACCCAGCGGCTGTCGGAGTCCGGGGGCAGCCGCTATCAGGAGAACGACGTCGCCGTCGAGCGCGGCATCCGCTGGGGCGGCAAGGCGCAGGCGGACCGCGATCTCGGTGCGGCCGGCGTGGCGGCCGCCCGGGCCGGCTATGCCGATGCCTGGCACGAGGCCGTGCGCGGTCTCGTGCAGGACTGGTACGCCTGGCAGCGCGTGCGCAGCGCGGCCGGGGTGCAAGCCCAGGCGGTCGAGCTCACCCGGCAGCAGCTCGTGGTGGCGACGCGGCGCGTGCAGGCCGGCGACGCCCCGCGCATGGACGTGCTGATGGCCGAGGCCGAGCTCGGCCGCATGCAGGCCCAGCTGGCGCTGGCCCAGGGTCAGGAGCAGGTGCTGCAGGCGGCCCTGAGCCGGCAGTACCCGGGCCTGGTACTGGAGGCGCCGGCGGACGGGCCGGCGCTGACGCCCGAGGCCCTGCCGTGGTCGGGCGACGGGCCGTACTGGGTGGGCCGCATCCTGGCCGACAACCACGAGATCGAGCGGGCCGAGGCCGAGGTCCGGCTGGCCCGGCTCGAGAGCGAGCGCGCCGGCCTGGACACGCGTCCCGATCCGACGCTGGGCGTGCACGCTGCGCGCGAGCGCGGCGGGGCCGACAACGTGGTCGGCGTCTACGTGGCCATTCCCCTGGGCGGGACCTGGCGCGAAGCCGGGCACCGCGCTGCGCTCGCCCGGCTGGCCATGGCGGAGCAGCGGCTGGCGCAGACGCGCCAGCGCGTCGAGGCCGCGGCCCAGCGCGTGGCGCTGCAGTCCCTGCAGGCCCAGTCTGCCTGGCGGCGCCAGGTGGACGTCGAACAGGCCATGGCCCGGGTGGCCCAGCTCGGCATCAGGGCCTACGAGCTGGGCGAGATGACGCTGACCGAATCCCTGCAGGCCCGCCGCGCCGCCCTGGACGCGGCACTGGCGGCCGAGGCGGCGCGCTGGGATGCCCTGGAGGCGGCCAGCCGCGTGCTGGTCGATGCCCACCAGCTCTGGGCGGCCGACGAAGCGGGGCACTGAGCCCGTCTCTCCATTTCATGGCCGGCGTCCAGGCCGGCGGCGATGCACAATGCCGCCATGAAGCGGCTGCTCAAACCGGGTCTTGTCGTCGCGGCGGTGCTGCTGGGGCTGCTCGTCGTGGCCCTGGCGGCCCTGCAGCACTGGCTGGGCAGCGAGGCCATGCGCCAGCGCATCGAGACCGAGGCCGGCGCGGCGCTGGGCGTGAAGCTGCAGGTCGAGCGCGTCGCGCTCACGCTGTGGCCGCTGCCCGGGCTGGCCCTCGACGGCTTGCGCCTGCAGACGAAACCGGCCCTCACGGCCGCGCGCATCGAGGTGCGCCCGGCCTGGCTGGCGCTGCTGCGGGGGCGCCTGGCGCTGGGAACGCTCCTGGTGCGCGAGGCGCGGCTGCCCCAGCAGGGCATCGACGCCTTGCAGGCGCTGCTGGCCGAACGTGCGCGCGCGGCCCCCGGGCGCGAACTCCCCCTGCACCTGCTGCCGCGGCGCACCGTGCTCGACCGCCTGAGCTGGGTCGATGCGCGCGGCCAGGCCATCGTGCTGCAGGCCGAGGCGCACCTGGATGCTGACGCCTGGCCGCGCGACCTGCAGGCGCAGGTGCTGCAGGGGCGCCTGCAGGGTGCGCGCCTGTCGCTGCAGCGCAGCGACGGGCTGGCCTGGAACCTGGCCGTGCAGGTGGCGGGCGGCACCGTGCAGGGCCGGCTCGAGTTGCAGCCGACCGAACGCCCGGGTGCCGAACTCGCGCTCAAGGGCCAGTTGCGCACGCGCGACGTGGAAGTGTCGCGCCTGACCGCGCCGCAAGCCACCGAGGCCGCGCGCGCGGCCCAGCCGCTGCACGGCCGGCTTGCGGCCGACACCACGCTCACGGCGCGGGCCCGACAGCCCTCCGCACTGTTCGATGCCTTGCAGACGCAATCGAAGTTCACGGTGCAGGGCGCGGTGCTGCACGGCCTGGACCTGGTCAAGGCCGTGACGACCGTGGGCGTGAGCCGCGGCGGCGAGACCGTGCTCGACAGCCTGGCCGGACAGGTGACGACGCGCGGCAAGGCCATCGAACTGCACAACCTGGCGGCCAGCTCGGGCGCCTTGAGTGCCTCGGGCCAGGTCAGCGTGGCACCCGGCGGCCAGCTCAGCGGGCGCGTGAGCGTGGACCTCGGCGGCGCGGTGGGCGTGCCGCTGCTCGTGGGCGGCACGGTGGAGGCGCCCGAGGTAGCGCTGACGGCCGGCGCCAAGATCGGCGCGGCGCTGGGCACCATGCTCATGCCCGGGGTGGGCACGGGCGCCGGCGCCTCGGTGGGTGGCTCGATCGGCGAGGGGCTCAACCGCCTGTTCGGCAAGTAGCGCAGCGGCCCACGGCCGCGGGCCTCATGCCGGCGACGCGGCGCGGAACTCGCTCGGGCTCATGCCCGTGTGCTCGCGGAAGACCCGGCTGAAGTGGGAGGCGTTGTTGAAGCCCCAGGACAGGGCGATGTCGGTGATCGGACGCGACTGCGCCATGGGGTGCTGCAGCTCGCGGATGCAGGCCTCCAGCCGCAGGGACTGGATGTGGCTGGCCAGGGTCTGGTCCTCGTCGGCGTAGGCGTTGTAGAGATGGCGCTTGCTGCAGTTGAGCGCGACGGCGATGCGGTCCACGGTGAGATCGGGGTCGCGCAGGTGCAGGGCGACGTAGCCGCGGATGCGGTCCTTGAGCGCCGCGCGCTGGCTCAGCTGGGTTTCCTGGCCCGAGAGTTCGAGCAGCGACATGCGCACCAGCTGGGCGATCAGTTCGCCGGCGCCGCGCGCGGCATCCGCACTCATGTGCGGCAGCTCCTGGAAGGTGCTACGCATCGTGGTCAGGGCCACGCGCGCGATGCCGCTCTCGCCGCCCACCGGGCGCGCCATCAGGTTCTCCAGCCGCAGGCCGCGTTCGAGCATCTGGGCCTTGGGCAGCATCACGATCAGGTGTTCCACGCGTTCCGGGTTGGCCACGGCGTAGCTGCCCGTGGTGTCGTAGATGGTCCAGGTGCCCGGGGCCACCCAGGCCTGGCGGCCCATCTGCTCCACGCCGGCGCGCCCCTTCATGGGCGCGACGATCTTGAGGTAGCCCTCGTCACTCTTGCGCACCATGTCGGGCGTGCGCACCACGCGGTGGCGGTTGGCCTCGAGCTTGGTGAGCAGGAGGTCGCCGGCACGGGCGCTGGCCAGGTGGCCGTCGAACACGGTGTCGCCGTAGAGATCGGATTCCAGCCCGCCGAACTGCTTCCAGATCCAGTCGCGCCAGACCGGCGCGCGCTCGGCCGGGGCGTAGTCGTCGGTCGTGACGGCCGTCGCGTGCGTCATGGATTCACCCGGCGTGCTGCGTTGCGTGGCATGGTGGGCGGATTATGTGGCCAAGCCGCGTCGGGGCAAACCCGCGCCCTAGGGATAACCCCAGTGTCCTTGCGTAATCCGTCAACTACTTTGTGCACGTTCAGCAAAGCCATGACGCCCGCGGGTTTCTAGCATTGCCTGTCCAATCCCGAAAGTTCCTTTCACTGGAGACAACAATGGTTCAACAGACAAAACGCACCCTGCTCAAGGGCACGGCCGCCGCCGTCGGCGCCGCCACCTTCGCCCCGCACCTGTTCGCGGCCGCCCCGGTCCGCGTGGGCTATGCCATCGCCCGTACCGGTCCGTGGACCGGCGGCGCCCAGGTCAGCCAGGAGCCCAACTACCTGCTGTGGGCCGAGCAGCAGAACGCCGCGGGCGGCCTGAACGTCAAGGGCGAGCGCCGTCCCATCGAGCTCATCAGCTCCGACGACCGCAGCGACATCGAGACCTGCGTGCGCTCCTACGAGAAGCTCATGGGTTCCGACAAGGTGGACCTGGTGCTGCCCCCCTGGGGCTCCAACGCCAACTTCGCCGTGGCCCCGCTGGCCAACCGCTTCCAGTACCCCTTCCTGGCCCCCACGGCCCTGTCCAAGCGCCTGATCGAGATGAAGCTGCCGTACTTCTTCCTGATGCTGCAGCAGCCGGCCCCGATGACCAACGCGCTGGTCGACATGCTCAAGGCCAACGGTTGCAAGAGCGTGGCCTGCATCTATGTGGATGACCTCTTCGGCCTGGAGAACTACGCCGCCTTCAAGGTGGCGCTGCAGGGCACTGGCATCCAGCTGGTCGAGGACAAGAGCTATCCGGGCGGCGTCAAGGACCTTTCGCCCGTGCTGCGCTCCATCAAGGACAAGAACCCGGACGCCTTCGTCGGCTTCACCTATCCGCCCGACACCATTCTGGCCAGCAAGCAGGCCAAGGAGATCGGCTTCAACCCGAAGTTCTTCTACGCCTCTGTGGGCACGGCCTTCCAGCTCTACCGCAACGTCATGACGCCGGCCGGCGCCGAAGGCGTGCTGGGCATGGGCTCGTGGAACAGCAAGACCAGCGCCGGTGCCAAGGCCTATTTCGACGCCCACACCAAGAAGTTCGGCGGCAAGGAGCCCGACCGCTGGGCCAGCGGCGCGGCCTGGGCCTCGCTGGAGATCCTGACCGCCGCCGTGGCCAGGCACGGCCTGGACCGCAAGGCCATCCGTGACTACGTGGCCGGCAACACCCACAAGACCATCCTCGGCGACATCAAGTTCGACGGCAGCGAGAACGTGGGCACGCCGGGCACCGTGGGCCAGTGGCAGAAGGGCGAGTTCGAGGTGGTGTGGCCGCCGAAGGTGGCCACGGCCAAGCTGGCGCCCAAGCCGGTGTGGTGAATCCCCCCCTGAGGCGGCCCTGAGGCCGCCTTCTCCTCCAGGGGACGCCGCCAGCGGTTCAGGCATTGCCGGTTCCGCGGCGGCCCCGATGGAGGCCGGGCCCTCATGGTCCGGCCCTCGTCTCCCTTGACCCCTGTCCATCCTGTTCTCATGTCACTCACTGCCTGGCTAGAACTCATCGCCTCCGGTCTCATCACCGGCGGCATCTATGCGCTGGTCGCCCTGGGGCTGAACCTCCAGTACGGCCTGATGCGCATCCTCAACATCGCCCACGGAGAATTCCTCATGGTGGGCGCCTACCTGACCTGGCTGGTCCAGACCAGCTTCGGCATCTCGCCGCTGCTCATGGTCCCCGTGGCCTTCCTCGTGCTGCTTGGCCTGGGTGTCGTCGTGCATTTCCTGTGCTTCCGCCGGCTCACCGCCACCTCGCCCAACCTCGACGTCTTCGAGGCGCGCGGGCTCATGGTCGCCTTCGGCCTCATGTTCCTGGTGCAGAACTTCGTGTCCTGGATGTGGGGCGGCGACCTGCGCGGCTACGACTACCTGACCGAGCCCGTGAAGTTCGGCGAGGTGCAGTTCGCGGCCAACAAGCTGCTGATCTTCTTCCTGGCCCTGCTGTTCTGCGGCGCGCTCATCGTGCTCATGCGCATGACACTGCTGGGCAAGGGCGTGCGCGCCCTGATGCAGTCGCCCACCGGCGCCCAGCTCATGGGCATCGACACCAAGCGCCTGCACCCGCTGATGTTCGGCATCGGCCTGGGCCTGTCGGGCATAGCCGGCGCGCTCCTGTCCATGGCCTACACCATCACGCCCTACATGGGCCAGCCCTATACCGTGACGGCGCTCATCGTCATCACCCTCGGCGGCTTCGGCAGCATGGGCGGTGCGCTCATCGGCGGCCTCTTCCTGGGCGTGATCGAGGCCCTGGGCATGCACTTCACCAATCCCTCGCTCAAGGCCCTGCTGTCCTACGCGGTGTTCATCGCCGTGCTGCTGCTGCGGCCCGAAGGCCTGTTCACCCGCAAGAGCAGAAAAGCATGACCAGCCGACAATTTCTGATCCGCGACCTGCTCGTGCTGCTGGCCTTCACAGGCTGGGCCCTGGCCCTGCCTTTCTACAGCAGCGAGTTCGTCACCTCCATGGCGCTGACCTGCCTGATGTACGTGGCCCTGTCCTCGAGCTGGGGCCTGTTCTGCGGCAGCACGCGCTACCTCTCGCTGGCCACTTCGGCCTTCTTCGGTATCGGCGCCTACACCACGGCCATCCTGCTGGGGCAGTTCGGCTGGGTGCAGACCATCGCCATCGGCGCGGGCATCGCCGTGGTCGTGGCCGTGGTCATGGGCGCGGCCGTGCTGCACCTGCGCGGCACCTACTTCGCGGTGCTGACCTTCGGCATGACCGAGCTCATCCTGCACGCCGTGACCTACTTCGAGAAGTCGGTCACCGGCACCGTGGGGCGCGTGCTCACCGTCGTGCCCGAACGCGACACCATCTATCTCACCGTGCTGGCCCTGGCCGTGCTGTCGGTGGCGGTGTCCATCTGGGTGCGGCGCACGCGCTTCGGCCTGGCCCTGATGGGCATCGGTGCCGACGAGCAGCGTGCCCAGACCCTGGGCGTGAACACGCGCCTGATCAAGGTGGCCGGCTTCGCGCTCACCGCCGCCTTTGCCGGCGCCGTGGGCGCGGCCATGGCGGTGCGCTGGACCTACATCGACCCGCACACGGTGTTCAACCCTTTCATCGGTTTCCAGACCGTGCTGATCACGCTCATCGGTGGCGTGCTCACGCTCTGGGGCCCGCTGATCGCGGCCATCATCTTCAGCGTGCTGGCCGAATCGCTGCGCCTGCAGTTCCCGCAGATCTACCTGATGTCCCTGGGCCTGCTGCTCATCCTCTGCGTGCTCTACCTGCCGGGCGGCCTGGCCTCGCTGCGCTGGGCGACCTTCAAGGGCTGGTGGAACGACAGCCGCGACTGGGCCCGGGATCTGAAGCGCGAACTGTCGGGCGAGAAGGAGCGCGAGAAGCAGCGCGCCAAGCGCCGCGAGAAGGAGAGCCATTTTGTCTGAGCACCAAACGCCTCTGCTGGAGGCGCACAACGTGACCGTGCGCTTCGGGGGCCTGGTCGCCGTCGATGCGGTCAGTGCCAGCTTTGCCCCGGGCGAGCTGGTGGGCATCATCGGCCCCAACGGCGCCGGCAAGACCACCTTCTTCAACGCCATCTCGGGCGTGCAGGCGCCGACCTCGGGCCAGCTGGTCTGCCAGGGCAGCAACCTGACGGGCAAGGGCCCGCACCGCTTTGCGGCCCACGGCGTGGCGCGCACCTTTCAGACCCCGCGGGTGTTTGCCGACATGCCGGTGCTCGCCAACATAGAGTTCGGCCTGAAGTTCGCCGGCCGGCGCCGCCGCGAATACATCTTCTGGGGCGAGGAGAAGGACGTGCCCTGGGCGCTGCGCGATGCGCGCAGCATCCTGCAGCTCATCGGCCTCTCTGCGCAGGCGGACCTGCCCGCGTCGGCCATCACGCCCTCGCAGCAGCGCCTGCTGGAGATCGGCATGGCGCTGGCCACCCGGCCCAAGCTCTTGCTGCTCGACGAAGTGGCGGCCGGGCTGACCGAGGCCGAGATCGAGGAGATGGCGCGCCTGATCGGCCGCCTGCGCGACGAGCTGGACCTGACCGTGATCTGGATCGAGCACGCCGTGACCACGCTGCTGCGCCATGTGGAGCGCGTGATCGTCTTGCACCAGGGCCGCAAGATTGCCGACGACACGCCGCACAACGTGGTGCGCAACCCCGAGGTGATCGAGGCCTACCTGGGCGACGAGATGGCCGAGCCCGGGACGGAAGGGCAGGACGAGGAGGTGACCGCATGATGTGGTACCGCGATACGCCTTTCGTGCTGGGCGACACCAGGCACGCGCATCTGCAGGTTCGAAACCTGAGCGCCGGTTACGGCGCCTTCCTCGTGCTGCGTGACCTGCGCTTCGAGGTCAAGCCCGGCCTGACCGTGATCCTGGGCCCCAACGGCGCGGGCAAGACCACGCTGCTCAAGGCGCTCATGGGCCTGATCCCGCGCTCCGGCCTGATGCTGCTCGACGGCGAGGACCTGCCCGAGAAAACGCACGAGGTCGTCAAGAGCGGCGTGACGCTGGTCGCCGAAGGCCGCCAGCTTTTCCCGCAGATGACGGTCCTCGAGAACCTCGAGCTCGGCGGCTGGCTCGTGGCCAAGGCCGAACGCGCGCGCCGCATCGAGCAGGTCATGGCCGACTTTCCCAAGCTGCGTGAACGCGCGCAGCAGCTCGCCGGCACCATGAGCGGCGGCGAGCAGCAGATGGTGGCCGTCGCACGCGCCATGATGAGCGCCCCGCGCCTGCTCATGCTCGACGAGCCCTCGCTGGGCCTGGCGCCGCGCATGGTCGACGAGCTGCTGGCCATCGCCCGGCGCATCGCCGATGCCGGCACCACTGTGCTCATGGTGGAGCAGAACGTGAAGAAGGCGCTGGCCGTGGCCGACCGCGGCTATGTGCTGGAGCGCGGCACGCTCGTGGCCAGTGGCCCGGCGCGCCTGCTGGAGCGCTCCAACGTCGTGCGCGAGGCCTACCTCGGCGCCGACGCCGCCGACAAGACCAGCGCGGCCGATGCGGTGCATCGCCGCAAGAAGACCGCCCCCGTTTAACGAACCGATCTAGTCAAGGAGAGAACCATGTCCGACATGTCCATGCTCATCAACGGCCTGAAAGTCACGGCCGAGCGCGGCGCCACCTTCGAGCGCCGCAATCCCCTGGACGGCACCGTGGCCACGCGCGCCCCGGCCGCCTCGCCGGCTGACGCCGTGATGGCCGTCGAGGCCGCCGCAGAAGCCTTCAAGACCTGGAGCCAGACCGGTCCGACCGAGCGCCGCATGCTGCTGCTCAAGGCCGCCGACGCGCTGGAGGCCAAGACACCCAAGTTCATCGAGGCCGTGGGCGCCGAGACCGGCGGCACCGCCATGTGGGCCGGCTTCAACTGCATGCTGGCCGCCGGCATGCTGCGCGAGGCCGCCGCGCTGACCACCCAGGTGGCCGGCGAGGTCATCCCCTCCGACGTGCCGGGCTCGCTGGCCATGGGCGTGCGCCAGCCCGCGGGCGTGGTGCTGGGCATCGCGCCCTGGAACGCGCCCATCATCCTGGGCGTGCGCGCCATCGCCACCCCGCTGGCCTGCGGCAACACCGTGATCCTCAAGGGCTCGGAGAACTGCCCGCGCACCCACCAGCTCATCATCGAGTCGCTGCAGGACGCGGGTTTCCCGCCCGGCGTGGTGAACTACATCACCAACGCCCCGGCCGATGCCGGCGCCGTGGTCGAGGCCATCGTCGCGCACCCGGCCGTGCGCCGCGTGAACTTCACGGGCTCCACGCGCGTTGGCAAGATCATCGCCATGACCTGCGCCAGGTACCTCAAGCCCGTGGTGCTGGAGCTCGGCGGCAAGGCACCCATGGTCATCCTGGACGACGCGGACATCGACGACGCCGTCAACGGCGCGGCCTTCGGCTGCTTCGCCAACAGCGGCCAGATCTGCATGAGCACCGAGCGCATCATCGTGGACAACAAGATTGCCGACGCCTTCGTCAAGAAGTTCGCTGACAAGGCGAAGAACCTGCCGCTGGGCGACCCGCGCAAGCCCGAGCCCGTGGTGCTGGGCTCGGTCATCGGCATGAGCACGGTGGAGCACTGCAATGCGCTGATCGACGACGCCCTGGCCAAGGGTGCCAAGCTGGTCTGCGGCGAGAAGGCCACCAGCACGCTGATGCCCGCCACCATCCTCGACCACGTGACGCCCGCGATGAAGATCTACCACGAGGAGACCTTTGGCCCCGTGAAGTGCATCGTGCGCGTGAGCGGCGTGGAGGAGGCCGTGGCCTGCGCCAACGACAACGAGTACGGCCTGTCCGCTGCGGTCTTCGGTGGCGACATCGCGCGCGCCTTCAACGTGGCCCGGCGTATCGACTCCGGCATCTGCCACGTCAACGGCCCGACCGTGCACGACGAGGCCCAGATGCCGTTTGGCGGCGTCAAGGGCTCGGGCATCGGCCGCTTCGGCGGCAAGGCCGGCATCGCCGAGTTCACCGAGCTGCGCTGGATCACGATGCAGACGACCCCGCGCCACTACCCCTTCTAAGAAGGCTGGATAAATCTACTGCGCGGGCCGATCTTGCACCTGTGATGCTCACCGTACCGTAGTACGGTTGCGCTTCTCGGCGCAACCTCGACCCGCTCGCTACGATTTCTCCGCGCCTTCTTGCCTCAGGACGGCGCGGTTTCCTTTTCCAGCCGGTTCAGATAATGCAGGGCCTGTTCCCTGGTCTCTCCGCACATGGCGGGTGAGGGCGCCAGGCTGCTGCACACCGCGGGCCGCTCGGGGCGGCCGAAGACCAGGCAACGGTTTTGCGCGTCTAGCTGCACGCAGCGCATACCGGCGGGCTTGCCCCCGGGCATGCCGGGAATCGGGCTGGAGATCGAGGGTGCGATGCAGCAGGCAGCGCAGCCGGGGCGGCAATCCATGGGGTGTTGCTATGAAAGTGGTAGCTTGACGCGCCCGCGGCATGCGGTTCGGCGGCTGGGGAATGTCCATGATTGTCGCCAATTTTTTCAGCAGCGGCTAAAATCGGGTCTTACGGCGTCACGGCTCGTGGCGTTCGCCGGCGCAGGATGCGCTCACTCTCCCGGATTTTCCATGTTGTACCCACAAGAATTCGATGTCATCGTCGTCGGCGGCGGTCATGCCGGCACGGAAGCCGCGCTGGCCGCGGCCCGCATGGGCTGCAAGACCCTGCTGCTGACGCACAACATCGAGACCCTGGGCCAGATGAGCTGCAACCCGTCCATCGGCGGTATCGGCAAGGGCCACCTCGTGAAGGAAGTGGACGCGCTCGGCGGGGCCATGGCCATCGCCACCGACGAGGGCGGCATCCAGTTCCGCATCCTCAACAGCTCCAAGGGCCCGGCCGTGCGCGCCACCCGCGCCCAGGCCGACCGCATTCTTTATAAAGCGGCCATCCGCCGCCGCCTGGAAAACCAGCCCAATCTCTGGCTGTTCCAGCAGGCCGTGGACGACCTGATGGTGGAGGGCGATGGCGACGGGGCGAGGGTGGTCGGCGCGGTCACGCAGGTCGGCATCCGCTTCCGCAGCCGTACCGTAGTGCTGACCGCCGGCACCTTCCTGGACGGCAAGATCCACGTCGGCCTGAACAACTATTCAGCGGGGCGCGCCGGTGACCCGCCGGCCGTCAGCCTGTCGGCCCGGCTCAAGGAACTCAAGCTGCCGCAGGGCCGCCTCAAGACCGGCACCCCGCCGCGCATCGACGGTCGTTCCATCGACTTCTCCCGGTGCATCGAGCAGCCCGGCGATGGCATGCCCGGTGGCGTGAACGAGGGTGCGGTGCCCGTGTTCAGCTTCATGGGCAGCACGGCCATGCACCCGCAGCAGCTGCCCTGCTGGATCACCCATACCAACGAGCGCACGCACGAGATCATCCGCTCCGGCTTTGACCGCAGCCCCATGTTCACGGGCAAGATCGAGGGCGTGGGCCCGCGCTACTGCCCCAGCGTGGAAGACAAGATCAATCGCTTTGCCGACAAGGACAGCCACCAGATCTTTCTGGAACCCGAAGGCCTGACCACGAACGAGTACTACCCCAACGGCATCTCCACCAGCCTGCCCTTCGATATTCAATATGCGCTGGTGCGCTCCATGAAGGGGCTGGAGAACGCCCATATCCTGCGCCCGGGCTACGCCATCGAGTACGACTATTTCGATCCGCGCTCGCTCAAGGGCAGCTTCGAGACCAGACAAATCAACGGCCTGTTCTTCGCCGGCCAGATCAATGGCACGACCGGTTACGAAGAGGCGGCGGCCCAGGGCCTGTTCGCCGGCATCAACGCCGCGCTGCAGTGCCGGGGCGAGGGCCCGTGGCAGCCGCGCCGCGACGAAGCCTACCTGGGGGTGCTGGTCGACGACCTGACCACCCAGGGCGTGACCGAGCCCTACCGCATGTTCACCAGCCGGGCCGAGTTCCGCCTGCAGCTGCGCGAGGACAACGCCGACCTGCGCCTGACCGAAACCGGCCGCCAGCTGGGCCTGGTGGACGACGCCCGCTGGGACGCCTACTGCCGCAAGCGCGATGCTGTTTCACGTGAAACCGAGCGCCTCAAGGCCACCTGGGTCAACCCGCGCATCCTAGCAGCGGCCGAGGCCGAGCGGGTGCTGGGCACGAGCATCGAACGCGAATACAACTTTTTCGACCTGCTGCGCCGCCCGGATGTGAGCTATGCCGGCCTCATGTCCCTGGATGGCGGCAAGTACGCGACCGAGGACGTTTCACGTGAAACACTGGGCGACCTGGCCGACACCGTGATCGAGCAGGTCGAGATCGCGGCCAAGTACTCGGGCTACATCGACCGCCAGAAGGATGAGGTCGAACGCGCCGCCCATTTCGAGAACCTCAAGCTGCCGGCCGACCTGGACTACATGGCGGTTTCGGCCCTCTCCATCGAAGCCCGGCAGAAGCTGCAGAAGCACCGCCCGGAAACCCTGGGCCAGGCCTCGCGCATCTCGGGCATCACCCCGGCCAGCATCTCCCTGCTGCTGATCCACCTGAAAAAAGGCGGCTTCAAGGGTTTCGCCAAGCTCGAAACAGCCGAGGCCGCATGAGCGCCGATCTCGCGGCAAGCCTGAAACAGGGCGTGGCCGAGCTCGGCCTGGATCTTTCTGTAGCCCAGCTCGGCCAGCTGCTGGACTATCTGGCGCTGATCCAGAAATGGAACAAGGTCTACAACCTGACGGCCGTGCGCGACCCGGCCGAGATGCTGACCCACCACCTGCTCGACAGCCTGGCCGTGATCCGGCCGCTGCGCCAGCAGTTGCAGGGCAGGGCGCCGGCGGACGGGCAGGGCTTCAGGTTGCTGGACGTCGGCTCGGGCGCCGGCCTGCCCGGCGTGGTCATCGCCATCTGCTGCCCGGAGGTGGCCGTGACCTGCGTGGACACCGTGGCCAAGAAGGCCACCTTCATCCAGCAGGCCTCGATCACGCTGAAGCTGCCCAACCTCAAGGGCCTGCACGCCCGGGTGGAGAACCTCGACGACCATTACGACGTGGTCAGCTCCCGTGCTTTTGCCTCCCTGGCCGACTTCACGAACTGGTCGCGCGAGGCCCTGGCCCCGGCCGGGGTCTGGATGGCCATGAAGGGCAAGCATCCGGCGGATGAGCTGGCGGCCTTGCCGGTGGGGGTGGAGGTGTTTCACGTGGAACAGCTTTCGGTTCCAGGTCTGGACGCCGAGCGCTGCATCGTCTGGATGCGTCTTTCCTCTGCCTAAGTCCTTGCCTCCCGGCGCTTTTGTAATCCCCCCCCCTATCCCCCCAGCCCCCTTCCCACCCCCGCCGGGGCGGGAAGGGGGAGCCCGATTTGGCCTTTGGTCGCCGGCTACGCTTCTACGAGGGGTGAGGTCGCCACCATGGTTTGGGTGCCCACATTTATCGGAGCCGGTCGTAGTCAACGGCTCCGGATCGGTGCGGACCTGGCTGGCAGCTGCGCGCCAGCGACGAGAGGGGGGCAGGTCTGCGGATTTCCGGTTTCGCAAACGGTAGGTTGGCGTAGCCAACCACCGTTAGTGGCGAGCTACTTCCGAGCCGTTCACTACGACCGCAGCCAGGAAAACCAGGCAAACCAAAGGCAGTGGCGACGACCCGCGCCATAGAAGCGTAGCCAGAAAACCAACCACCAAATCCAGGCCCCCTCTCTCGCCCGGCGGGGCGCTGAGCAACGGCGTCGCCGTTGCGCGCCCATGGCGGGGCACAGCCCGCACTCGCAAAGCGAGTGCTTAGGGCGGGGGGAGAGAGTGGGGAAAGCAAAAACCTCCCGCAGGGAACGACTTCGGCAAAAACCAGAGACTTTCTGTTCCACGTGAAACAAAAGCAGGGCAAACCAGCAGCCCAAGCAACCAGAACCGCCAAAAAGCTGCCGTACACTCAACCCTTCCCTCAAGACCCCTCTCCGAGACCCCAACTCCCCATGTTTGGCGTAGCCGATTACGGCGCCTTCGTCGTCACCATCCTGATCTTTCTGCTGATCCCGGGCCCCGGCAATCTGGCGTTGATCACCTCCACCAGCAAGGGGGGCGTGCGCGGCGGGCTGGCGGCCACGCTGGGTGTCATCCTCGGGGACCAGGTCCTGATGTGGGCGGCCGTGGCCGGGGTGGCGGCGCTGCTCATCGCCTACCCGACCGCCTTCAATCTGCTGCAGTGGGGCGGGGCCGCCTACCTGGCTTGGCTGGGGTTGCAGATGCTGCTGGCCAAACCGGGTGCGGCGCCCGTGCTCAACATCAGGACCGGCCACTACCTGAAGCAGGCCCTGCTCATCACCCTGCTCAACCCCAAGGCCATCATGTTCTACCTGGCCTTCTTCCCGCTCTTCGTGGACCCGGCCACCCACCAGGGCCTCTGGACCTTCGGCTTCATGGCCGTGACCATCGCCTTTCTCACCTTTCTCTACGGCCTGGGCATGACCCTGCTCACCCAGCACCTGGCAGGCCACCTGCGCGCCAACCCGTGGGTCGGTCGCGTGTTGCAGAAAATCGCCGGGCTCTGCCTGGTCGGTTTCGGCCTGCGACTTGCTTTCAGCCGCTAATTCAGAAACCTCTAAGGGACGACAACCCATGGCGAAAATCTTTTGCGTGGCCAACCAGAAGGGCGGGGTCGGCAAGACCACCACCACCGTCAACCTCGCGGCGGGGCTGGCCAAGGTGGGGCAGCGTGTGCTGATGGTGGACCTCGATCCCCAGGGCAATGCCACCATGGGTTCGGGGGTGGACAAGCGCCAGCTCAAGCTCAGCCTCTACGACGTGCTGCTGGAATCGGCCAGCATCGCCGAGGCGCGCGTCAAGAGCGAGAAGCTCATCGAAGGCGGCTGCAGCTACGACATCCTCGGCGCCAACCGTGAACTCGCCGGCGCGGAGGTGGAACTGGTCGATGTGGAGCGCCGCGAGAAGCGCCTCAAGGAAGCGCTGGCCAAGGTGGACAGCGAATACGACTTCGTGCTCATCGACTGCCCGCCCAGCCTGTCCATGCTCACGCTCAACGGCCTGTGCAGCGCGCACGGCGTCATCGTGCCCATGCAGTGCGAGTACTTCGCGCTCGAAGGCCTCACGGACCTGGTCAACACCATCAAGCAGGTGCACGCCAACCTCAACCCCGACCTGCAGATCATCGGCCTGCTGCGCGTCATGTTCGACCCGCGCGTCACGCTGCAGGCGCAGGTGAGCGAGCAGCTCAAGGCCCACTTCGGCGACAAGGTGTTCGACGCCGTCATCCCGCGCAACGTGCGCCTGGCCGAAGCCCCGAGCTACGGCCTGCCCGGCGTGGTGTTCGATCCCGCCTCCAAGGGCGCGCAGGCCTTCGTGTCCTTCGCGCAGGAGATGGTGGACCGTATCCGGAAGATGTGAGCGGCCGCCGCGGCGACCGCGCAAGCTATAGATTTGATAGCGTGAAAGCAAGCAATGTACTGATCCTCCCGGGCTGGCACAACTCCGGCCCGGAGCACTGGCAGAGCCGCTGGGAAGCCGCGCACGGCTACACGCGCGTGCAGCAGCACGACTGGGCGCGCCCGCTGCGCGGCGACTGGCAGATCCAGCTCGAGGAGGCCGTGCTGGCCTGCGACGAGCCCGCCGTGCTGGTGGCGCACAGCCTGGGCTGCATCCTCGTTGCGGCCTGGGCCGAACACACGCAGAACCCGGGCCGCGTGCGGGGTGCGCTGCTGGTGGCCCCCGGCGACGTGGCCCGCGACGAGACGCGCGCCGTGCTGCCCAGCTGGTGGCCCATCGCGCGCGCCCGCCTGCCGTTTCCCGCCATCCTGGTCGCCAGCCGCAACGACCCCCGCTGCAGCTTCGAGCTGGCCAGCGAACTCGCGCGCGACTGGGGTGCCGAGCTGGTGGACGCCGGCCATGCCGGCCACATCAACGCAGACTCGAAGCTCGGCGACTGGCAGCAGGGCCACGCCCTGCTGCAGCGCCTGATGCACTGAACCCGAATCCAGAAGACAGAGAGCACACCACATGGTCACCAAGAAACCCAAGGGCCTCGGCCGCGGACTCGAAGCCCTGCTGGGCCCCAAGGTCGACGAGACCCGCCCCGAAACCGCCGCCGAGCGTGAGGCCCGTGAAGGCCAGACCGGCAGCCTCAGGCTCGAGGAGCTCGTGCCCGGCATGTACCAGCCGCGCACGCGCATGGACGAAGGCGCGCTCTACGAGCTGGCCGAATCCATCAAGGCCCAGGGCATCATGAGCCCCATCCTCGTGCGCAAGCTCAACGACGGCCCCAACGCCGGCAAGCACGAAATCATCGCGGGTGAGCGCCGCTTCCGCGCCGCCAGACTGGCCGGCCTGGACAGCGTGCCCGTGCTCGTGCGCGACGTGCCCAACGAGGCCGCCGCCGCCATGGCGCTCATCGAGAACATCCAGCGCGAAGACCTCAACCCCCTGGAAGAGGCCCAGGGCCTGCAGCGCCTGATCCGCGAGTTCGGCCTCACGCACGAACAGGCCGCGCAGGCCGTGGGCCGTTCGCGCAGCGCGGCCTCCAACCTGCTGCGCCTGCTGAATCTGGCCGAGCCCGTGCAGACCCTGCTCATGGCCGGCGACATCGACATGGGCCACGCGCGTGCGCTGCTCTCGCTGGAGCGTGCCGCGCAGATCACCGCCGCCAACCAGATCACGGCGAAGAAGATGTCGGTGCGCGAGGCCGAGAGCCTGGTCAAGAAACTCGGCGCCGAGTTCTCGCTCACGCCGCAGAAGCCCGGCAAGGAGAAGTCGCGCGACTTGAAGCGCGTGGAGGAGGAGCTCTCGGACCTGCTCACCGCCGAGGTGGAAGTTCGCGTGAAGAAGCGTGTCAAGCGCCACGGCCGCGTCGAGGAGATGGGCGAGCTCAGCATCCAGTTCGGCTCGCTCGACGAACTCAACGGCCTGATCGACAAGCTGCGCCGCACGGGCGGCAACTGAACCGGGGGCGGGCATCGTGAACATGCTCGCCCGCCTGCCCTGGCCGCTGCCGGCCCTGCTGGTCTGGGGCCTGTGCTGGGTCGTGCTGCTGCTCCTGCTGCAGTTCGGCCTGCAGCGCGACGACGCCTTTGCCGCCGCCACCGTGCTCGGCGTGCTGCTGAGCCTGGCGGGTCAGAGCGGCTGGCGCCGCCTCTTCATCGGCCTCGGTTTCCCCCTGTCCTTCGTGCTCGCCGCGGGCGTGGCCCTGCCGCCCTGGAGCTGGCTGCTGCCGCTGGCCCTGCTGGCCCTGCTCTATCCGCTGCGCGCCTGGCGCGACGCGCCGCTGTTTCCCACGCCGCCCGAGGCCCTGAACGCGCTGCCCGGTGTCGCCCCGCTGGAGCCCGGCGCGAAGGTGCTCGACGCCGGCTGTGGTCTCGGCCACGGGCTGGAGGCCCTGAGGCTGGCCTACCCGCTGGCCGAGCTGCACGGCCTCGAATGGAGTCGCCCGCTGGCCTGGCTCTGCGCGCGCCGCTGCCCCTGGGCTCAGGTGCAGCGCGGCGATATCTGGAAGGCCGACTGGTCGGGCTACGACCTGGTCTATCTCTTCCAGCGGCCCGAGAGCATGCCGCGCGCCATCGAGAAGGCGAGGGCGGAACTCAAGCCCGGGGCCTGGCTCGTGAGTCTGGAGTTCGAGGCGGTGGGCCTGACGCCAGTGGCGAAGCTCGAGGGGGCGCAGGGGAGGCCGGTGTGGGTGTATCGTTCAAAAATAACGGCTAGTACGTAATCTGCCATCAGAACAGAACGGAGGCATATGTATGAGCGAGAAACTATTCTCATCTCCTCAGATTCAGCGACTTCTTGCACAGGCAGCGTCAAAACTTGAGTCATTAAAAGCGGAAGGACAAGAAGAAAAACTGCGGCTTCTACGAGGGACGATTGAGATCATTAAGAGGAACGCCGAAGCTTTTGACGAAAGCTGCCAAGTGAATATCTCTTGGATTGGCAGCCATTTGCAGTCGGCGTTGGAAATACTAACGAGTAAGTCAGAAATCACGATGACAGAGGTTGATGACCTCTATGGAACACTTTATAGATTCGTCGTTGAATTTGATCTGTCAATCAAAAGTGACTTGTCGCTTGAGCTTAGAAGGTTTCAGAACTACATCGTAGAGAACGAAAATAATTTCTCAGAAGCTACCAAGCGACAAGCTCTATATGCTAGACAAGAGATGCCCATCTCAGTCATGAAGCATCTAATCAGTAGCGACGTAATACAAAACCTGCAAAGCCTAGAAAAAGTATCGCAAGGCATCAAAGATCGGATCGATCAATGGGAGGGCAGAGTCGCTCTCCAAGAAGCTGGTGCGGCAAAACTAGAAAACTCGCTTAAAGAATACAAAACGGCCTTTAACTTCGTAGGACTTCATCAAGGCTTCGACGAACTATCGAACACAAAGAAGATGGAGCTCAGTTCGTCAAAAAAATGGTTGTTGGTATTTGGGCTGTTGTCGGTGCTGCCTTTGTCAATCGAGCTAATTCTTCTATTCTGGAACCGAGATGTTCTAGATGAACTGATATGGGTTTTTGTCGCGACCGCCGTTCCAGCGGTCTCCCTTACGCTTCTCATGATCTATTTTTTCAGGATCGCTCTGAGAAATACCGAAGCCGCCAAGGCGCAGCTACTTCAAATAGAGTTTCGGAAAACGTTGTGTCGATTCATACAAAGTTACGCGGAATACTCACAACAATTGAAGGAAAACAATGTCGATGCTCTGGCGAAGTTCGAAAATGTCATCTTTGCAGGCATTGTCTCGAATGAGGAAAAGCTACCGTCGACGTTCGACGGTATGGAGCAAATTGCGAACATCGTGCGGGCAATAAAAGGAGCGCCCTAAGCAGGCGGTCAAGCTGCGCGAAGCGCACCTTTGGTTTGTCGTGCCGTGCTTCGGATTAACGTAGTTTGAAACACAGACGCTTGGGGTCATAGATGACCCCGCAAGACAGCCCGGCGCCGGCCGCCTACCATCACGGCCTTCGCTTCCGTTTCCCGCTCATGCACCTCCACGCCGACTACTCCCAACGCGTCGTCCTCCACGCCCCCGCGCTGCCCTGGGTCGATGCGCCCGCACCGGGCATCCAGCGCAAGCTGCTGGACCGCATCGGTGACGAGGTGGCGCGCGCCACGTCCATCGTGCGTTATGCCCCGGGCAGCCGCTTTCCTGCGCACACGCACGAGCTCGGCGAGGAGATCCTGGTGCTCGACGGCGTGTTCAGCGACGAGACGGGTGACTACGGCCCGGGCACCTACCTGAAGAACCCCCCGGGCTCGGCGCATGCACCGGCGTCGGCCCCGGGCTGCACACTCTTCGTCAAGCTGCGGCACATGGACCCCGAAGACACGCAGCGCGTGGTGGTGGACACGGCCACGGCGCCCTGGTACCCGGGGCTGGTGACGGGCCTGTCGGTGCTGCCGCTCTCGGAGTTCGGCACGGCCCACACGGCGCTGGTGCGCTGGGCGCCGGGCACGCAGTTCAACCCGCACCGGCATTACGGCGGGGAGGAGATCTACGTGCTCGATGGCGTGTTCGAGGACGAACATGGCCGCTACCCGGCGGGCAGCTGGCTGCGCAGCCCGCACCTGAGCGCGCACCGGCCCTTCAGCCGCGAGGGCTGCACCATCCTGGTCAAGACCGGGCACCTGCTCGCCGCCTGAGCCCGGGGCTGTCTCCATCGGAGAACTTGTGCCGGGCCTCGCGGCGAAATGTGCCGGGCTTGCGCCAGATCAGTGACAAGCGCGCACTTGCTTCCTATGATGAAAAATGTGGGCCATCCGGTCTGCGCTGTTACCCAAAGGAGCCCCCCATGAAGAAACTGAACAAAAAGACCCTCCTCGCCGCCAGCCTGGCACTGCTGGGCGCCAGCGGCAGCCTCATGGCCCAGACCCAGCCCGTCATCGGCTACTGGGTGGACAGCAGCAACCGCATCGTCAAGAACACATGGGGCGAGTGCTGACGTACCAGTTCCTGGACGCCCGCGCTGGCCGTGGCCGAGTGCGATCCCTCGCTGGTGAGCAAGCCGGCAGCCGTGCCGGCCGCTGCGCCGGCTCCCGCGCCGGCTCCCGCCCCTGCGCCGGTGGCGGCGCCCGCACCCGTGGTTACCCCCGCTCCGGCGCCCGCGCCGGTCTTCCGCACCAGCATCACCGAGAAGCCGGTGCGTCTGGAGGGCGCCAACTTCGCCACCGGCTCCAGCCGCCTGCTGGCGGGCGCGAGCCCCAAGCTTGACGAAGTGGTGGCCGCCGCACGCGAGTACCCGGAGATGGACCTCACGGTCTCGGGCCACACCGACAGCACGGGCAATGCCGAGCGCAACCGCGCGCTCTCGCGCGACCGTGCCGATGCCGTCAAGGCCTACCTGGTGGGCAAGGGCGTGGCGGCCAGCCGCATCCGCACCGAGGGCTTCGGTGCCGACCAGCCCATAGCCGACAACCGCACGGCCGCGGGCCGCGCGCAGAACCGCCGCGTCGAGATCCGCTACACGATCCGCGAGGAAGTCCGCGTGCCCGTGACGAACTGATCACGGCGGCGCCAAGCAGAAGGCGGGCCGCGGCCCGTCTTTTTTCATGGGCCAAGGCCGGCCGTGCGGGCCCCGGCCGGTCAGCGCCCGAGCTGGCTGGCGCGCCAGCGTGCGAGCATGTCGGCGGCCGGCTCGGGGCGGCCGAAAAGGTAGCCCTGGTGGATGACGGTGCCGCGCGCGTTGAGGAACTCGGCCTGCTCCACGGTCTCCACGCCCTCGGCCACCACCTTGAGGCGCAGGTGGCGCGCCACCGAGAGCATGGCCTCGACCAGGGCGCCGTCGCTGGGGTCGTTGGGCGCGTCCTGCACGAAGCTGCGGTCGATCTTGATCTCGTGGATGGGCAGTCGCTTGAGGTAGGCCAGCGAGGAGTAGCCGGTGCCGAAGTCGTCCAGCGAGAACTGTATGCCCAGGCTGGCCAGGTAGGCCATCTTCTGCACCACGTTCTCGAGCTGGTCCATCACGATGCCCTCGGTGATCTCGATCACCAGGTCCTCGGCGGCGGCGCCGTTGGCCAGCAGCATGTCCTGCACCACGTGCACGAAGCCGGGCTGGTGGAACTGCCGCGGGCTGACGTTGACCGAGATGGGCAGGTGCAGGCCGTCGCGGCGCAGCTCGCCCAGGTGGCGGCAGGCGGTCTTGAGCACCCAGCGGCCGAGTTCGGTGATGAGCTCGCTCTCCTCGGCGATGCTGATGAAAGCGCCGGGCGCGAGCAGGCCGTGCACTGGGTGCTGCCAGCGCACCAGGGCTTCGGCGCTGACCACATGGCCCTGGGCGTTGACCTGCGGCTGCAGGTACAGGCGCAGCTCGTCGGCCACCAGGCCGCGGCGCAGATCCTGCTCAAGCGCGAAGCGCTTGCTCACGAGCTGCTCCATGCTGGTGTCGAAGAAGGCGGTCTGGCGCGTGCCGGCCTGCTTGGCACGGTGCAGTGCGGTGTCGGCGCGGCGCAGGATGTCCCCCGGGGTGTCGCCTCCGGCGTGCGGCAGCAGCGTGATGCCGATGCACACGCTGATGTTCAGCGGTTCGTGCGGCGGGAGCGTGAAGACCGCGTCCAGCCGCTCGTGCAGCGCCTGCGCCACGCGCAGTGCCTGCGCGCTGGCACCTTCGGTGTCGGCCGTGTCGGTGTAGAGCAGCACGGCGAACTCGTCGGCGCTCAGGTGCGCCAGCAGCTCGTCGCTGCGGTGCAGCTCGTTCAGGCGCGCGGCGATCTGCTTGAGCAGCAGGTCACCCGCGGCGTGGCCCAGCGCGTCGTTGACGGGCTGGAAGCGGTCCACGTTGAGCAGCAGCAGCGCGCACAGCCCCTCGCCGCGCTGGTGGCTGCGCAGCACCTCCTGCAGCTCGGCCAGCAGCTTGTGGCGGTTGGCCAGGCCGGTCAGGGCGTTGTACCAGGCCAGCTGGAAAGCCTTGTCCTCGGCGTGCTTCTGGGCGGTCACGTCGAGCTGCACGGCGAGGTAGTGGGTGATGCGGCCCTGCGCGTCGCGCACCGGTGCCACGTTCATGTTCTGCACGTACGCGCGCCCGCTCTTGTGGCGGTTGGTCATCTCCCCGTTCCAGGCCAGGCCCTGGCTGAGCGTGAACCACATGGAGGCATGGACTTCGGGCGGGGTCTCGTCGGTGCGCAGCAGGCGCGGGGTCTGGCCCAGCACCTCGGCGCGCGTGTAGCCGCTGATCTGCTCGAAAGCCGGGTTGACATAGACGATGCGGGACTCGAGGTCGGTGATGATGACGCTGGCCGGGCTCTGCTCGACGGCCTGCGAGAGCTGGATCAGCCGGGCCTCGGCCTTCTTGCGCGCCGTGATGTCGCGCGTGACGCCCAGCACCTGGGTGACCTTGCCCTGCGCGTCGGGCAGCAGCGTGCTGACCACCTCCACCGGCACATGGTGGCCATCACGGTGGATGTTGACGGTCTCCTTGCTGACGGTGCGGGCGGCCTCGTCGCCGTGCTGCGTGAAGGCCGCCACGCGCTGGGGCAGGGTGACCCGCAGTTCCTCGACCTGCTCCGGCGGCAGCACGTCGGCCATGGACATGCGCTGCACCTCGGCCGGGTGGTAGCCCAGCAGCCGCTCGACCGAGGGGCTGGCGTAGCGGAAGCGGTGTGCCACCAGATCGTAGAGCCAGACCACGTCGCTGCTGTTCTCGGCCAGCAGGCGGTACTGGGCCTCGCTCTCCTTGAGCGTGTGCTCGATGCGCCGCAGCTCGTCCAGGTCCTGCGTGGAGCGCAGCAGGCGCAGGCGCTCGCCGTGCAGGTAGAGCGCGCCGCCCACGGCCAGCAGCGCCAGCGCGCCGGCCAGCACGATCCACAGGCTCTTGATCAGGGCGTTGTGCAGCAGCTCGGCGCGGTCCTGCTTGGCCAGCAGCCACCAGTCGGTGCCCACGATGCGCTGGACCACGCCGTAGGACGGGATGTCGCGGTAATCGATGCCGACGATCAGCTCGCCGGGCGCCACGTGGCCCAGCAGGGCCTGCGTGCTCAGGTAGCGCGAGGCGTTGTCCAGCGGCAGGCGCTTCTTCACGGCGGCGCCGTCCTCGTGGCGCAGGGCGCTGAGCAGCAGCAGCTCGCTGCCGTCCTGGCGGAACAGCACGCTCTCGGCGCTTTGCTGAGGCAGCGGCCAGTCCCGCAGGGCCGGGTGCAGGAATTCGGGCGGGTCCACGTGCAGCACCAGCACGGCCGGCCAGGCGCTGTCGGCTGCCAGCGGGGCCAGGAAGGCCAGGCGCAGGGTGCCGTCGGCATCCCGCCAGGGGCCCACGCGCTGCACCTCGTTGTGGGTCAGCGCCACCAGCGCGCCATGGTGCAGGGTGGGGTCGGCAAACGGGGTCTGTGCGGGCGAGGCCGGCAGCGGGGCTTCCACGGCGTTGCCCAGGGCACGGTGGCCCTCGCTGTCGACGATCTCCATGCGCGTGAAGACCGCGTCGTTGACGAAGAAGCCGTTCATGAACTGGCGCAGCCGCAGCGCGGCGTCGCGTGCGCCGGTCTGGCGCCAGCGCAGCCAGAGCTCGCGCACGTAGGGGCTCTTCTGCGCCCAGCGGGCGTCGTTCAGGCGCTCCTGGTGCCAGGTTCCGATCTCGCGTGCCTTGGCCTGCGAGATGGCCTGCAGCTGGGCGGTGGCGCGCGCCTTCTCCTCGCTGAAGCTGTGCCAGGCCGCGAACGCGACCAGCACCACGATGGCGGCGGCCAGCAGCGCCATGAAGGCCAGCGGGCGCTGGCGCTCGCCGGGCCCGGGCAGCGGCGGCGCGGGCATCTGGCCCAGGCGGCGCATGAGCAGGTACAGCAGCAGCGAGGTCACGGCCACGAAGACCCAGCCCTTGGCCGTGCTGGCCAGCAGGATCAGGACCGGGTCCTGCAGCAGCCATTCCACTGCCCGGTCCGACAGCAGGATCCACAGCGCCGCGAAGCAGGCATAGAGCAGCACGATGGCCCGCGCGCTCAGGCGCGGGTGCGGGGACGCCGGCTCCGTGTTCATGCGGCGTTCACGGGGAGAAGATCTTCCCCGGATTCATGATGTTCTTGGGGTCCAGCGCGCGCTTGATGGCACGCATCATCTCCACCGCGCCGGCGCCGGCCTCGTCGAGCAGGAAGGACATCTTGTGCAGGCCCACGCCGTGCTCGCCGGTGCAGGTGCCGCCCAGGCGCAGCGCGCGTTGCACGAGCTGCTGGTTGAGCTGCTCGGCCGCGGCGCGCTCGGACGCGCTGTCGGGGTCGATGAGGTAGCCCATGTGGAAGTTGCCGTCGCCCACATGGCCGACCATGAAGTAGGGGATGCCGCTGGCCTCGGCCTCGCGCACGCTCTCGACCACGGCCGTGGCCAGCTGCGAGATCGGCACGCAGGCGTCGGTGGTGATGGCGCGGCAGCCCGGGCGCGTCTGCAGGCCGGCGAAGTAGGCCATATGGCGCGCGGTCCACAGGCGGCTGCGCTCCTCGGGGGTGCTGGCCCACTCGAAGGCATTGCCGCCATGCTCGCGCGCGATCTCCTGCACGGCCTCGGCCTGCTCCTGCACGCCGGCGGGCGAGCCGTGGAATTCCATGAGCAGCATGGCCTCCTCGCGCAGGGTCAGCTTGGAATGGCGGTTGACGGCGCGCACCGTGTTGGCGTCGATGAGCTCCACCCGGGCGATCGGGATGCCCAGCTGGATGATCTGGATGGTGGTGCGCACCGCGGCCTCGATGGAGGGAAACGAGCAGATGGCCGCCGAGATGGCTTCGGGCAGGGGGTAGAGCTTGAGCGTGATCTCGGTCATGACGCCCAGCGTGCCTTCGCTGCCCACCATCAGGCGCGTGAGGTCGTAGCCGGCGCTGCTCTTCTTGGCGCGCGTGCCGGTGCGGATGACCTCGCCGCTGGCGGTGACCACCTCGAGGCCCAGTACGTTCTCGCGCATGGTGCCGTAGCGCACGGCGTTGGTGCCCGAGGCGCGCGTGGCCGACATGCCGCCGAGGGTGGCGTTGGCACCCGGGTCGATGGGGAAGAACAGGCCGGTGGTGCGGATCTCGGCGTTGAGCTGCTCGCGCGTCACGCCGGGCTGCACGGTGACCGTCAGGTCCTCGGCGTTGACGGACAGGATGCGGTTCATGCGGCTGAGGTCGATGCTGATGCCGCCCTCGATGGCCAGCAGGTGGCCCTCGAGCGAGGAGCCCACGCCGAAGGGGATCACGGGCACCGCGTACTGGCTGGCCAGCCGCACGGCGTCGGACACGTCCGCGGTGCTTTCGGCAAAGACTACGGCGGCCGGTGGCGGCACCGTGGTGTAGGCCGATTCGTCGCGGCCGTGCTGCTCGCGCACGGCCAGGGCGGTGGAGCAGCGTTCGCCGAAGCGGGCCTTGAGCGCCTCGAGCAGCGCCGCCGGCACCTCCCGCGGGTGGGCCTCGGGCAGCAGATGGGCGCTGGCGGCGGGTGCGTTCATGGGGTCTCCAGAGTGCCCGGCCGCGCGGTCCTGCCGGGGCTGGGGAATAATGTTGTGATTGTGGCGCCGGCACCCGGCCGGCGCAGCCAGCCCACATTCTGATCCAAGGTTGCCATCATGGGAAATCGCCTGACACAGATCGCCACCCGCACCGGCGACAACGGCACCACCGGCCTGGGCGACAACAAGCGCGTCTCCAAGAACAGCCTGCGCGTGCACGCCATGGGCGAGGTGGACGAGCTCAACTCCCACATCGGCGTGCTGCTGTGCGAGGAGATGCCCCCCGACGTGCGCACGCTGCTGGTGGAGATCCAGCACCAGCTCTTCAACCTCGGCGGCGAATTGTCCATCCCCGGCTTCGAGCTGCTCAAGATGGAGGCCGTGCTGGCGCTGGACGAGGCGCTGTCGACCTACAACGAGCAGCTGCCGCGCCTGCAGGAGTTCATCCTGCCGGCCGGCTCGCGCGCGGCGGCGCTCTCGCATGTCTGCCGCACCGTGGCGCGGCGTGCCGAGCGCGCGCTGGTGGCGCTGGGCAACGAGGAGGCCATCCGCGAGGCGCCGCGGCAGTACCTCAACCGCCTCTCCGACCTGATGTTCGTGCTGGCCCGGGTCCTCAACCGCATGAACGGCGGGGATGACGTGTACTGGAAGAGCGAGCGGTTGCAGCAGGGCTGAGCGAGTCTGAACAAAAAACGCCCGCCGGGGCAACCCGGCGGGCGTTTGTCTTGGCGTGTGCAGTGTCAGCGGCGGCGATTCAGCAGCGCATACAGCAGGATCGCGCCAAACGTCGCGGTGCCGATCCCGCCGAGCGCGAACTGGCCGAACTTGAGCGTGAAGTCGCCCGTGCCCAGCACCAGGGTGATGGCGGCGACGATGAGGTTCTTGTTGTCGCTGAAGTCCACCTTGTTGTCGACCCAGATCTTGGCGCCGGCCACGGCGATCAGGCCGAAGACCACGATGGAGACGCCGCCCATGACGGGCAGCGGGATGGCCTGGATCACGGCGCCGAACTTGGGCGAGAAGCCCAGCAGGATGGCCAGCAGCGCGGCGACCACGAAGATGGCGGTGGAATAGATCTTGGTGGCGGCCATGACGCCGATGTTCTCGGCGTAGGTGGTGACACCCGTGCCGCCGGTGCCGCCGCTGACCATGGTGGCCACGCCGTCGCCGATGAAGGCCCGGCCCATGTAGGGGTCCAGGTTGCGGCCGGTCATGGCGGTGACGGCCTTGATGTGGCCCAGGTTCTCGGCCACGAGGATGATGGCCACGGGGGCGATCAGCAGCATGGCGTTGGCTTCGAACACCGGGGCCGTGAAGCCGGGCCAGCCGAACCAGGCGGCATTCATCACCCCGGACAGGTCCATGGGCTTGCCCAGGCCCAGGCCGTTGGTGAGCACGGCGTAGATGATGCTCGCCACGATCAGGCCCACGAGGATCAGCAGGCGCTGCACCATGCCACGCGTGAGCACGGCCACCAGGCCGACGCTGACGAAGGTCACGAGCTGCATCCAGGCGTCGAAGTTGCCTGCGGCCATGTTCTTGACGGGGATGCCGGCCAGGTTCAGGCCGATCACGGCCACCACGGCGCCGGTGACCACCGGCGGCATGAAGCGCTCGATCCAGCCCGTGCCGATGGCCTGCACGATGACGCCGATGAGCGTGTAGAGCGCGCCGCAGGCGATGATGCCGCCCAGGGCCAGGCCGATGTTGGCGTTGGCGCCCTGGCCGCCGTAGCTGGTGGCCGCGATGACCACGCCGATGAAGGCGAAGCTCGAGCCCAGGTAGCTGGGCACCTTGCCGCCGGTGATGAAGAAGAAGATGAGCGTGCCGATGCCGCTCATGAGGATGGCGATGTTGGGATCGAAGCCCATGAGGATGGGGGCCAGCACGGTGGCGCCGAACATGGCGATCACGTGCTGCACGCCCATCACGGCGGTCTGTGGCCAGGGCAGGCGTTCGTCGGGGGCGATCACGCCGCCTTGCGACAGCACCTCGGGGCTCTTCTCGGTCCAGCTGAACAGGCTCATTCTTCTCTCTCCTGGGGGTGACGGTGCCGCGATGCTAAGTGATTTGCCGCGCCGGGCCCAGTCCCGCGCGCGGCAGGGTGAAAATGCGGCAAGATCGGCGTTGTTTTTCAATCCCAGGCAGGAATCCCAGGACCATGATCGCCCTCGACCCCGCGGCCCGTGCCAATGTCCACCTCGTCGACCACCCGCTGGTGCAGCACAAGCTGACCCTGATGCGCAAGAAGGAGGCCAGCACCAGCAGCTTCCGCCGCCTGCTCAACGAGCTGGCCAGCCTCATGGTCTACGAGGTCTGCCGCGACCTGCCCATGCAGGAGGTTCAGATCGAGACCCCGCTGGAGACCATGACCTCCAGGGTCATCGACGGCAAGAAGCTGGTCTTCGCCAGCATCCTGCGCGCGGGCAACGGCATCCTCGACGGCATGCTGTCGGTGGTGCCGGGCGCGCGCGTGGGCCACATCGGCCTGTACCGAGACCCCAAGACCCTGCAGGCGGTGGAGTACTACTTCAAGATGCCCAAGGCCATGGAGGAGCGCGACGTCATCGTGGTCGACCCCATGCTGGCCACGGGCAACTCGGCCGCGGCGGCCGTGGCGCGCCTCAAGCAGTGCCGGCCGCGCTCCATCAAGTTCCTGTGCCTGCTGACCTGCCCCGAGGGCATCCAGACCATGTACCGCGAGCATCCGGACGTGCCGATCTACACCGCGGCCATCGACCGCGAGCTCAGCGACCACGGCTACATCCTGCCCGGCCTGGGCGACGCCGGCGACCGCATCTTCGGCACCCAGTAAGGCGGGCGCCAGGGGGCCGGTGCTAGAGTTGCAGGCTGCAACGTCCTGCCTGAAACCGAGCACCATGAAACCCCCCTACGTACCCCAGCTCCGCCTCTACCGTGACTGGCTGCGCACGCACCGCGGCCTGGACTTCAAGGACTACGACGCGCTCTGGCAGTGGTCGGTGACCGACCTCGACGCCTTCTGGCAGAGCATCTGGGACTGCTTCGGCCTGCAGTCGCCCACGCCGCACAGCGCCGCGCTGGCCGACAACCGCATGCCCGGCGCGCGCTGGTTCCCGGGCGCGCAGGTCAACTACGCCCAGCAGGTGTTCCGCCACGTGGCCATGGCCCAGGCCGCCGGGCTTCCGGCCATCGTGAGCCACAACGAGAAGAGCCTGGCCAGCGGCGCCCATGCGCTGGAGCTGGGCTGGGCCGAGCTGCAGCGCCAGGCCGCCTCGCTGGCCCTGCACCTGCAGGCGCAGGGCGTGCAAAAGGGCGACCGCGTGGTGGCCTACCTGCCCAACATCCCCGAGGCCATGGTGGCCTTCCTGGCCACGGCCAGCATCGGCGCGGTCTGGAGCATCTGCGCGCCCGACATGGGCACGGCGGCCGTGCTCGACCGCTTCAAGCAGATCGAACCCAAGGTGCTGATCGCCTGCGACGGCGTGACCTACGGCGGGCGCGACACCGACCGGCGCGAGGTGGTGGCCGAGATCTGCGCCGCCCTGCCCACGGTGCAGCACCTGATCGTGCAGGCCAACCTGGGCCTGCCGGCCTTTGCCGTGCGCCCCGGTGTGCGCGTGACGCCCTACGAGCAGGCCATCGCGCGCAACGACGCGCAGACCTCGGCCTTCAGGCCGGTGCCGGTGCCCTTCGACCATCCGCTGTGGGTGGTGTATTCGAGCGGCACCACCGGCCTGCCCAAGCCCATCGTGCACGGGCACGGCGGCATCATGGTGGTGGCGCTGGCCTTCTCGCTCAACAGCGACATCGGCTGCAGCTACGCGCCCAACACCTGGGGCGAGCGCTTCCACTGGTACAGCTCGACCGGCTGGGTGATGTGGAACTTCCAGCTCAGCGGCCTGCTCAGCGGCACCACGGTCTGCCTCTTCGACGGCAACCCGGGCGGCAGCACGGTGGACGCCGCAGGCAACAGGCAGGCGCCGGACTGGACCACGCTGTGGCGTTTCGCCTCCGACGTCGGTGCCACCTTCTTCGGCGCCGGCGCCGCCTTCTACGCCAACTGCATGAAGGCCGGCCTGGACCTGCGCCAGTGCGGCCCGCTGGACCGCGTGCGCGCCCTGGGCTCCACGGGCTCGCCGCTGTCCGAGGACGTGCAGCGCTGGGTCAACGCGCAGATGAAGCGCGTGAACCCGACGGCCGGCGGGACGCTGCCCAAGGGCAGCCAGGACGACATCTGGTGGTGCAACATTTCCGGGGGCACCGACTTCGCCGGGGCCTTCATCGGCGGCAACCGCGAGCTGCCCCAGGTGCCGGGCGAGATGCAGTGCCGCATCCTCGGCTGCGCCGTCGAGGCCTGGAGCGAGCAGGGCGAACCGGTGGTGGACGCCGTGGGCGAGCTGGTCTGCACCCAGCCCCTGCCCAGCATGCCGCTGTACTTCTGGAACGACGAGGGCAACAGGCGCTACCTCTCGAGCTACTTCGACATGTACCCGGCCGGCCATGGCCGCAAGCCCGGCGGCGGCGATGCCGGCCCCGAGGCCGGCCCGGTCTGGCGCCACGGCGACTGGCTCAAGATCACGCCGCGTGCCAGCTGCATCATCTACGGCCGCAGCGACGCCACCATCAACCGCTACGGCCTGCGCATGGGCACCAGCGAGCTCTACAGCGCCGTCGAGGCGCTGCCCGAGGTGCTGGACTCCATGGTGGTGGACCTGGAGTACCTGGGCCGCGAGAGCTACATGCCGCTGTTCGTGGTGCTGCGCCCGGGCCAGGCGCTCGACGCCGCGATGAAGGCGAAGATCAACGAGGCCATCAAGACCGCGCTGTCGCCGCGCTTCGTGCCCAACGAGATCCTGCAGGTGGCCGAGATCCCGCGCACGCTCTCGGGCAAGAAGCAGGAGCTGCCGATCAAGAAGCTGCTGCTGGGCCAGCCCATCGAGAAGGTGGTGAACAAGGACGCCATGGCCAACCCGGGCTGCCTGGGCTGGTACGTGCAGTTCGCGGCGCAGTACGCCGCGCGCCAGCCGGAGGCCTGAGCCCGGACGGTTGCCGCAAAGCTGACCGCGATCAAGCGGTGCATGGGCGCACGCCTGGATAATTCCGGCCATGGTCCACACGCCCACGCTGCTGCTGCTCAACATCCTGGTGACGGCCACGCTGGCCGTCTGCCTGGGGGCCGTCGCCTCGCGCGGGCGCCGTGACGGCCTGCTCTGGTGGGCCTGGGGCCTGGGGGCGCACACGCTGGCCTACCTGCTCTTCAGCCTGCGCGGCCAGATCCCGGATCTGCTGTCCGTGGTGCTGGCCAACACGCTGCTGGCGACGTCCTTTGCGCTCATTGCCGAGGGGATGTACGAGTTCCAGCAGCGCGCCCCGCAGCGCGTGCGGGTCTGGGCGCCGGTGGCGCTGATGCTGCTGGCCATCGGCCTGCTGCAGGCCAGCATGCAGGCGCGCGTGGTGCTCAATGCCCTGGTCCTGTCGGCCCAGTGCGTGCAGCTGCTGGGTCTGGTGCTGCAGCGGCGGCACAGCACCCCGGGCCGCGGCCAGTATTTCGTCGTCGCCGGGCTGGCGCTGCTGCTCGCGCTGCTGGTGCTGCGTGGTGCGGGCGCGCTCGGCGGCTGGATGCGGCTGACCAGCATCACCGACTCGAACGCGGTGCAGGCCGCGACCTTCATCTTCGCCACCCTCGGCATCATGCTGCTCAGCCTGGGTCTGGTGCTCATGACCAAGGAGCAGGCCGACGCGCGCAACCGCACGCTGGCGCTGCAGGACGAGCTGACCGGCCTGCACAACCGGCGCTTCATCCAGGAGATCCTGGCGCAGCAGATCGCGCTGGCGCAGCGCAAGGCCCGCCCGCTGGCCGTGCTGATCCTTGACCTCGACTACTTCAAGCGCGTCAACGACACCCACGGGCATCTGGCCGGCGACAAGGTGCTGCGCGACGTCGCGGCCTGCCTGCGTGAGCGCCTGCGCGCGCAGGACATCTGCGGACGCTGGGGTGGCGAGGAGTTCATCGTCCTCCTGCCCGACACCGACGCCGCCGGGGCCGGCGTGCTGGCCGAGCAGCTGCGGCTGGCCGTGGCGCAGACCCGCTTCGAGACCCCGCAGGGTCAGGTGCTGCAGCTCACGGTCAGCATCGGCCTGCATGCGCACGAAGCCGGCTCGGCAGGCGGGCGCGACGAGTTGCTGGGCGCCGCCGACCAGGCCCTGTACCTGGCCAAGCGCTACGGCCGCAACCGCGTCGAACGCGGCTAGGCCGCTGCGCTGCGCTGCAGCCAGGCAGCGAAGGCCGCCAGGGCCGGGCGTGGCTCGCCGCGCTCGGGCAGGACCAGCCAGTAGGCGCGGCCACTTTTGAGCGGGCGCGGGCAGGCCACCACCAGTTCGCCGCGCGCCAGTTCGGGCTCGATCAGCAGGCGCGGCACCAGCGCCAGTCCCAGACCGTGGGCGGCCGCGGCCGCCGTCATCGAGTACAGCTCGTGGCGCGGGCCGGAGAGTGCGTTGGGCGCATCCACGCCCATGGCCTCGAACCACTGGCGCCAGGCCTCGGGCCGCGTACTCTGCTGCAGCAGTGGCAGCGCGGCGAGGTCGCGGGGCTGCAGGCGGCGGCGCCCGCCCAGCAGGGCCGGCGCGCAGACCGGCACCACCTCCTCCTCGATCAGCAGCGAGGCGCGCGTGCCGGCCCAGTTGGCGACCTGCTCGGGCGTGCCGGAATACAGCGCGGCATCGAAGTCCGTATCGGCAAACAGGAAGGGGCGGGTGCGGGTCTCGAGGTGCACCAGCAGCTCCGGATGCCGCGAACCCAGGTCCGGCAGGCGTGGCACGAGCCAGCGTGTGGCGAAGGTCGGCACTGTCGCCAGGGTGATGCTGCCGGCCGTACCCTGGCGCGAAATGGCGTCCAGCGTGTCGCGCTCCAGCGCCTGCAGCCGCGGCGCGATCTGGCGTGCGTAGTCCGCGCCCCCGGGCGTGAGCGCCACACCGTGGCGCGTGCGGCGGAACAGCGCCAGACCCAGATAGGCTTCCAGCGCCCCGATCTGGCGCGAGACCGCGCTCTGCGTCAGCGTCAGTTCCTGCGCGGCGCGGGTGTAGCTCTCGTGGCGGGCGGCGGCGTCGAAGCAGGCCAAGGCTTGCAGCGAGGGGATCTTGCGGCGCATGGTGTGCGAAATATACACAACTGGACCCCCTCGGGTGATCTCCGCTAGCTTCGAATGATGATCAAGTCATGACATGAACGCATATCTGGATGCGGAATTCTCGTTTGCCGGCGTCCCCGCGGGGCCGTACCATGCGCCCAGCAATCAGGAGAACCCCATGGCCCAAGCCACCTTCCACTGGAACGATCCCTTCCTGCTCGACCAGCAGCTCAGCGACGACGAGCGCATGGTGCGCGATGCCGCCGCCGCCTACTGCCAGGACAGGCTGGCGCCGCGCGTGCTCGAGGCCTTCCGCCACGAGAAGACCGACCCGACCATCTTCCGCGAGATGGGCGAGCTCGGCCTGCTGGGCCCCACCATTCCCGAGCCATACGGCGGGCCGGGCCTGAACTACGTGGCCTACGGCCTGATCGCGCGCGAGGTCGAGCGCGTCGATTCCGGCTACCGCTCCATGATGAGCGTGCAGTCCTCGCTGGTGATGGTGCCGATCTTCGAATTCGGCAGCGAGGCGCAGAAGCAGAAATACCTGCCGAAACTCGCCACGGGCGAGTGGATCGGCTGCTTCGGCCTGACCGAGCCCGACCACGGCTCCGACCCCAACTCCATGATCACGCGCGCTCAAAAGACGGCCGGCGGCTACAAGCTCACCGGCGGCAAGATGTGGATTTCCAACAGCCCCATCGCCGATGTCTTCGTGGTCTGGGCCAAGGAGGTCAGCGAGAGCGGTGCCGTCGGCCCGATCCGCGGCTTCGTGCTCGAAAAGGGCATGAAGGGCCTGTCCGCGCCGGCCGTGCATGGCAAGGTGGGCCTGCGCGCCTCGATCACCGGCGAGATCGTGATGGACAACGTCTTCGTGCCGGAGGAGAACGCCTTCCCCGAGGTCCGGGGGCTCAAGGGCCCCTTCACCTGCCTGAACTCGGCGCGCTACGGCATCGCCTGGGGCGCCCTGGGTGCGGCCGAGGACTGCTGGTTCCGTTCCCGCCAGTACGTGCTGGACCGCAAGCAGTTCGGCCGCCCGCTGGCCGCCAACCAGCTGATCCAGAAGAAGCTGGCCGACATGCAGACCGAGATCAGCCTGGGCCTGCAGGGCTGCCTGCGCCTGGGCCGCATGAAGGACGAGGGCACGGCTGCGGTGGAGATCACCTCCATCCTCAAGCGCAACTCCTGCGGCAAGGCGCTGGACATCGCGCGCCTGGCGCGCGACATGATGGGCGGCAACGGCATCAGCGACGAGTTCGGCGTGGCGCGCCACCTCGTGAACCTGGAGGTGGTCAACACCTACGAGGGCACGCACGACATCCATGCGCTGATTCTCGGTCGTGCGCAGACCGGCATCCCGGCTTTCAACTGACGGAAGCGGCCATGAGCGACAAGCCCGCCGCCCTGCCGCACATCAAGGTGCTGGACCTCTCGCGCGTGCTCGCGGGGCCCTGGTGCACGCAGATCCTGGCGGATCTCGGGGCCGACGTGATCAAGGTCGAGCGTCCGGGCGCCGGCGATGACACGCGCCACTGGGGCCCGCCCTTCCTGCAGGATGCGCAGGGGCAGGATACGGCCAACGCGGCCTACTACACCTGCGCCAACCGCAACAAGCGCTCCATCACGGTGGACATCGCCCGGCCCGAGGGGCAGGCGCTGGTCCGCCAGCTCGCGCAGCAGAGCGACGTGCTGGTGGAGAACTTCAAGGTCGGCGGCCTGGCGCACTACGGGCTGGACTACGCGAGCCTGAAGCAGCTCAACCCCCGGCTCATCTACTGCTCGGTCACCGGCTTCGGCCAGGACGGCCCCTACGCCGGACGCGCCGGCTACGACCTGATGGTGCAGGCCACGTGTGGTCTCATGAGCATCACCGGGCGCCCGGACGGCGAGCCCGGCGGTGGCCCGCTGCGCGTGGGCGTGGCAGTGACGGACCTCTTCACCGGCGTCTACGCCGCCACGGCCATCCTGGCCGCGCTCGAGGTGCGCCACCGCAGCGGCGAGGGCCAGCACATCGACATGGCCCTGCTCGACGTGGGCATGGCCATGCTGGCCAACCAGGCCGGCGGTTTCCTCAACACGGGCCAGGTGCCGCAGCGCCAGGGCAACAGCCACCCCAGCCTCGTGCCCTACCAGGACATGCCGACGCAGGACGGCGCCATGCTTCTGGCCATCGGCAACGACGGCCAGTTCGCGCGCTTCTGCGCGGTCGCGGGCTACCCTGAGCTGGCGCGCGATCCGCGCTACGCGACGAACACGCTGCGGGTGCAGCATCGCGAGGAACTGGTGCCGCAGCTGATGGCCATCACGCGCACCCGAACCACGCAGGAGTGGATCGCCGCGCTGGAGGACCATGCCGTGCCCTGTGGCCCGATCAACGACGTCGGCCAGGCCTTTGCGGACGTGCAGGTGCGCGCACGTGGCCTCGTCGTGGCGCAGGCGCGCTCGCCGCAGGCCGTGGCGGCCGAGGGCGTGCCGGTGGTGCGCGGCGTGGCCAGCCCGCTGCGCCTGTCCGCTACGCCGCCGGTGCTGCACCGTGCCCCGCCCACGCTGGGGGAGCACACCGACGAGGTGCTGGCCGCGCTGGGGCTGGACGCCACACGCATTGCGGCGTTGCGGCAGGACGGTGTCGTCTAGCTGGCCGGGCGGCGGTTCACCAGCACGATGCCCGAGGCCACGCCGGCCAGCGCCGCCAGCAGGCTGGGTGTCAGTGGCTCGTGCAGCCACAGCGCGCCGAACAGCAGCGCGAACAGCGGCGTGAGGAAGGCAAAGGCCGAGATCTTCGTGGCCGGGTAGCGGCCCAGCATCCACATCCACACCAGGTAGCTGGCGAAGGCGCCCACCACGGTCTGCAGCAGCAGCGAGCTGAGGCCGAAGGCGCTGAACTGCGTGCTCCAGGTCTCGCCCAGGGCGAACGAGAGCAGCGGCAGCGTGAGGGCGGCGACGCCGACCTGGTAGAGCAGCAGCTTCTCGGCCGGGCAGCGCGCCAGCGCGCTGGCGCGGATGGTCACCGTTGTCAGGCCCCAGGCCAGGCCGCCGGCCAGGGCCAGTGCGTCACCGAGCAGCTGGCGCTGCGAGAGCGGGGCAATGAAGCTCTCGCGCAGGGCGTAGGCCATGGCCGCGAAGGCCAGCGCCAGCCCGGCCCATTGCAGCCGGCGCAGCCGTTCGGCGCGCACCAGCAGGGGCAGCACCAGCGCGACCCAGAACGGCGAGGTGTAGAGAAAGACCGTCAGGCGCGAGGCGCTGGTGTACTGCAGCCCGATGTAGAGGCAGGCGAACTCGGCGGCGAACAGCACGCCGGCCAGCAGCCCGGGCCCCAGCGTGCCGTCGCGGCGCAGCAGCGGCACCCCGCGCCAGCGGCACCAGAGCAGCAGCAGCCCCGTGGCGCCGATGAAGCGCAGCGCCGCCTGGTAGACCGGTGCCAGTTCCGGCAGCGTGGCCTTGACCAGCACCTGCTGGAAGCCCCAGAACATGCAGCAGGCCAGCAGGATGGCGGCCGCCACGCCGTCGAGATGCTCCTTGCGTTGGCTCATCCGAAATCAGAGAGGATGCTCGGCGTAGAAGCGGCCACCGTGGAACAGCAGCGGCGAGGCGTCGGCGCAGTGCGTGCAGCGCTCGACCTCGCCGACGAAGATGACATGGTCGCCTTCCTCGTAGCGGCTGCGGTTGAAGCACTCGAAGCTGGCCGCGGCGCCGTCGAGCAGCGGTGCGCCGGCCACGCCGGCCGTCCAGGTCACGCCGGCCCAGCGGTCCACGTCCTTGGCGGCGAAGCGCTGCGCCAGGGCCTGCTGGTCGGCCGCCAGCACGTTGATGGCGTAGTGCGAGCCCGCACTGAACACGGCCATGGAGCCGGCGGCGCGGGACAGGCTCCAGAGCACCAGCGGCGGGTTGAGCGAGACGGAGTTGAAGGAGTTGGCGGTCAGGCCCACGAGCCGGCCGTTGGCCGCGCGCGCCGTGACGATGGTGACGCCGGTGGCGAACATGCCCAGCGCGCTGCGGAATTCCTGGGGGGTGAAGCTGGGCGCGCGCGCGCGCGGCAGCGGGGCAGAGACGGACATGCAGGCAATTTACCCGATTTGTGCCTCGCGTGACGGGCCCTAGAATGCCGGCATGCGTTTCTGGAAAAGGATGGCAGTGGGTGCCGCTGCGCTGGTCGCCGCGATGTGCGGCCAGGCGGCAGGGCGGCCCTGCGACGAGTTCTATGCGCGGCTGCCGAACGTGAGCTGGGCCCTGTGCCAGGCGGTGGACCTGCAGCCCAGCGAGGGGCGCAGCGTCAAGGGCCGCACCATCTACACGCGCGACATCGCTCATCCCCAGCCGCAGCTGCGCGTGCTGGTCATCGGCGGCATCCATGGCGACGAGCTGTCCTCGGCTTCGGTCGCGCTGCACTGGATCCGGCTGGCGCAGGGCGCGAACGAGCCCGTCCACTGGCGCTTCGTGCCGGCGCTCAACCCCGACGGCCTGTTCGACAAGCCGGCGCGGCGCGTCAATGCCAACGGCGTGGACCTGAACCGCAACTTCCCCACGCCGAACTGGGAGCGCGATGCCGCCTACTATTGGGAAGTCCGCGCGCGCAAGGACCCGCGCCGTTTTCCCGGCCGCCAGCCCCTGAGCGAACCCGAGACGCAGTTCCTGCACGAGGAGATGCAGCGCTTCAGGCCCAACCTGATCGTGAGCATCCACGCGCCCTACGGCATCCTGGACTTCGACGGCCCGGTCACGCCGCCGCGCCAGCTCGGTCGCCTGTACCTGGACCAGCTCGGGGTCTTCCCGGGCTCGCTGGGCAATTACGGCGGCGTGCACAAGGGCATGCCGGTGGTGACCATCGAGCTGCCCAGCGCGCGCCTGACGCCGCGCAACGTCGAGATCCAGCGCATGTGGGCCGACCTGCGGCGCTGGATGGGCATGACGCTGGCCGACGCCGCGGCGGACCAGCCGGTGCAGCGCTGAGGCCCCTCCGGGCCCTTGAAAAGAAAGAGAGAAAGAGGCCGCGTCCATGCCGGAGCAGAAGAACTTTCGCAAGATCGGCTGCGCCGAGTGCGCGGCTGGTGCCGGCCTGGGCTTCGACTTCGCGATGGCCTACCAGCCCATCGTCAACCCGCGCACACGCACCGTGTATGCCCAGGAGGCGCTGGTGCGTGGCCTGCAGGGGGAACCGGCGGGCGAGGTCTTCCGCCATGTCAACGAGGACAACCGCTACGCCTTCGACCAGGCCTGCCGCGTCAAGGCCATCCAGCTCGCGGCCGAGCTGCAGGTCCCCAGCTTCATCAGCATCAACTTCATGCCCAATGCGGTGTACCGGCCCGAGCTGTGCATCCGCACCACCATCGAGGCGGCCGAGACCTACGGCTTCCCGATCCGGCAGATCATCTTCGAGTTCACGGAGAACGAGTACATCACCGACCTCGGCCATGTGCGCGACATCGTGCGCCACTACAAGGAGCGCGGCTTCCTGACCGCGCTGGACGACTTCGGTGCCGGCTATGCCGGCCTGAACCTGCTGGCCGAGATCCAGACCGACCTGATCAAACTGGACATGGCGCTGGTGCGCGGCCTCGATGCCGACCGGCGGCGCCAGGCCATCGTGCGCGGCATGATGGGCATGTGTGCCGAACTGGGTACGCAGGTGATCGCCGAGGGGGTGGAGACGAAGGAAGAGCTCGCCGCCCTGCAGGATCTGGGCGTCGAGCTCTTTCAGGGCTATCTGTTCGCCAGGCCGGCCTTCCGGTCGCTGGCGGACCTGTCGCAGTCACCCGCCTGGGCGGGCTGAGCACAGGCGCTGCGGTTTCAGCGCACCAGCAGCACGGGCACCGAGCAGTTGGCCAGCACCTGGGTGGCGACGGAGCCCATCACCAGGTTGCCGAGGGCGCCGTGGCCGTGCGAACCCATGACCACCAGGTCGAACTTGCCGCTGTCGGCGGCCTTGGCGATGGACTCGCCGGCATGGCCGACCTTCCAGTTGCTCTTGGCGTCGATCCCATGGCGGGTCAGGAACTTGGCCACCGGGCCCAGCACCTTCTCGGCCTCTTCGGCGTAGTACTTTTCAACGACTTCCTTGCCCACTGCGGCGCGCGCGCGGGGGGGCAGGGCGGGCTGCACGGTGAAGATGGTGAAGCTGTTGTCGCCGCTGAACAGGCCCTCGTGGGTGGTCAGGTAGGCCAGCATCTTTTTGGTGTACTCGCTGCCGTCGACGGCCAGAAGAATTTTCATGGTGCTTCCTTTCAGGTTTTTGCGAAGTGTAGCCACTCGCCGGGCCCAGGCCTTGACCGCGGTCAAAAAGAAGGGGTATTACTTACTTCCTGCGCTGTCGCTGCTGCGGCAGCGCAGCCACCACGCCGCGCAGCCAGGCATGCGCGCCGTGGTGCTCCAGCCGGCGGTGCCACAGCGCATCGACGTGGATGGGCGGCACCGTGAACGGCAGTTCGCGCAGCACCAGTTCGCTGCCGTAGCCGGTCACGTGGATGAAGTGGCGTGGCAGCACCGTCAGCAGGTCCGAGCCCGTGACCACGCGCCCGGCCGTGAAGAACTGGTTGACCGTGAGCACCACGTTGCGCTGGCGTCCCAGCGAGGCCAGGGCCTCGTCGATGAAGCCGTAGGGGCGGCCCGAGAAGCTCACCAGCAGATGCCGGGCCTGGCAGTAGCGCTCCAGTGTCAGTTCCTCGTGCGCCAGCGGATGGTCGCGCCGCATCACGCAGACGTATTCGCTCGTGTAGAGCCGCTGGTGCTGGTAGGCCACGCTCTCGCCGGCCTGGGCCTGCGCGGTCAGTCCGGCCAGCACGGCCGGGAAGTAGCCGATGGCGAGGTCGGCGTTTTCCTCCTCCAGCAGCCGGCGCGGGTCGCGCGTGGTCAGTGGCACGACGCGGATGCTCACCCCCGGCGCCTCCCGGTCCAGCACCTGGACCAGCGGCGGGACCAGCTCGGCCGCAGTGGCGTCGGCCATGGCCAGCACGAAGGTGCTGCTGGCGCGGCCCGGCTCGAAGGGGCTGGGCGAGAGTGACTCCTGCAGCAGGCGCAGGGCTTCCTGCACCACGGGCCACAGGGCCAGGGCGCGCGGTGTCGGCTCCAGCCCGTGCCCGCTGCGCCGCAGCAGCTCGTCCCCCAGGGTCTCGCGCAGGCGCCGCAAGGCGTTGCTCACGGCCGGCTGGGTAAGTGCCAGCTTGCTGGCAGCGCGCGTGAGACTGCGCTCCGTCATGATTTCGTTGAACACCCGCAGCAGGTTCAGATCCAGGGTCCGGAAGTTGAAGTCGGCCACAGATGCCCTTCGTTAATTCATAAAATGAATGAATGCTATCAATAATATAAAGTTGAGTCGCAGTGGTGGAAACCCTAATATCGCTGCATTGCAAGCCAGATCGAAAGCACGGAGGAACCATGAACAGCTTTGTCCACGTCGAGTATGCGAGCCAGCATCCCGGTGTCGAGCGCTTTGAGCGCGCCGTCGACACTGCCCGCAATTTCCGCAAGGGCTTCGACAGCACCCGCGGACTGGCAGCCCTGCTGCTGGCGGCCATGGTGTCGGCCCTCGTCGTCGTGGCCGACCAGTTGCTGGACAGCTGGGCCGACGGTCACCTGCTGGCCGCCTGGATGCTGATGTGGGTGGTGGGTTTTGCCGCCCTGGCCCTGCTGGCCCCGACCGCACGCACGCTGGCCCGCCGCATGGTGGGCAGTCTGGACGGCTGGTCGCGTGACGTGGCCCGTCGCCGGGCCGACGCGCGCCTGTGGGACCTGGCGCGCAAGGACGCACGCGTGATGGCCGACATCCAGGCCGCAGCCGGCTGGGCCGAAAGCGCCGAAAGCGGTGCCGCTGCAGACCGGGCCATCGAGACGGCCGTGCGCGTCGTCAACTACCAGCCCTCGGGCCGCGTGTCACGCCTGACCCGCCGCATCTGGAACGAGTGAGCGCAAACGGCTTGCGCAGGTCCGGCCTGCGGACAACCCGGGAAAAGTCACCCCATGCGGTGGCTTTTTCTTTTGGTGGCTACGATGCAGGCACAATAAACTACGCGTGCTGAATGAGTCAGCACCCGGTTGCGCCGTCCTGGCGCTTGGATTCCACCTCAGCCGTTCTTGCTCCGGCAACAAGAGTCACAGCAGCGTGTCTTCTCCCTTCAACCGCAGCCTGTTCACGCAGATGCCGCCGAGCATTGTGATCACCGAGCCCGTTCCGCGCTGGTGGGCCTGGGGCCAGCGCCTCCTGAAGATCGGTGCCCTGCTGCTGCTGAGTGCGGCAAGTTTCTATGCCGGTGTCGCGTACCAGCGCCAGCAGCCCGGCACGGTCGTGACACAGATGACGGCACCTCCGCCGCCGCCCGCGGTCCGCGAGCCATCACCCGCGCCGGGCGTCGCGGCGCCTGCGGAGGTGGCGGCGCCGGCCCCCGACGAGCTGCTGGCCCCGCGTTCGCTCGAGGGTCTGCGGATCGAGTCCCTGGACATCACCCGCGACCCGGGAGCGCCGGGTCAGCTGCGCTATGAGTTCGTCGTCGCCAACGATGGCCGGCTGTATGAAGGGGGGTTCGAGTTCCTGGTGCTGGGCGAGCAGGCGGGAAGCCCGACGCAATGGGTCTTCCCGGCGCAGGAGCAGCGCGCCCGCGGCCCTTTCCGGATGCGCGTTGCGCGCTACCTGAAGACGGGCGGCGTGATCCCCCTGCCTGCGGGAATGCAGCCCCGGGCCATCGTGCTGACGCTGCACGAACCGGCGGGTGTGCGCGCCAGCCGCGGGCGCGTCCTGGCGCAGGCCGGTGAGGCGCCGCTGGCCCAGGCTGGCCGGTAAGCCGCGACAGCTTCACCCGCGACCGCTTGGGTCGGGCAGGCGCTGCAGCCCGGGGCGCCATGTGCCCCGGGTCATTTCTGCAAGCCTGGGCTCAGGCCGACAGCAGCTTCTCGATGCGGGCGCGGGTGTCGCGCAGCGGCTGGGGCAGGCGCGCGTCGATCTGTTCGAACAGCTTGTCGTGCAGCTTGAGCTCTTCGAGCCACTGCTGCTTCTCGATGCGGGTCACGGTCTGGAACTGCTCCGGCGTGAAGTCCAGCCCCTTCCAGTTGAACTCCTCGTAGCTCGGCGACAGGCCGTAGAAGTGCTCCTGTCCCTTGGCCTCGTCCTCGATGCGGTCGATCATCCACTTGAGCACGCGCATGTTCTCGCCATAACCCGGCCAGACGAACTTGCCGTCCTCGTCCTTGCGGAACCAGTTGGTCGTGAAGATGGACGGCAGCCGGCCCCCCTGGGCAGCCACCTTCTCACCGAGGTTCAGCCAGTGCTGGAAGTAGTCGCCCATGTGGTAGCCGGTGAAGGGCAGCATGGCGAAGGGGTCTCGGCGCACCACGCCCTGCTGGCCGATGATGGCGGCGGTGGTTTCCGAGCCCATGGTGGCGGCCATGTACACGCCCTCGACCCAGTTGCGGGCCTCGGTCACCAGCGGCACCGTGTTGGAGCGGCGGCCACCGAAGATGAAGGCGTCGATCGCCACGCCCCTGGGGTTGTCCCATTCGGGGTCGAGCGCCGGGTTGTTGGTGGCGGCCACGGTGAAGCGCGAGTTCGGGTGCGCGGCCTTGGCGCCGGTTTCCCTGGCGATCTGCGGCGTCCAGTCCTTGCCCTGCCAGTCGATGGCGTGCGCGGGCGGCTCACCGTCCATGCCTTCCCACCAGACGTCGCCGTCGTCGGTCAGCGCCACGTTGGTGTAGATCACGTCGCGCTTGAGCGACTCCATGCAGTTCGGGTTGGTCTTGTAGTTGGTGCCGGGGGCCACGCCGAAGTAGCCGGCCTCGGGGTTGATCGCATACATGCGGCCGTCCTTGCCGGGCTTGACCCAGGCGATGTCGTCGCCGATGGTCGTGACTTTCCAGCCCTCGAAGCCCGCAGGCGGCACCAGCATGGCGAAATTGGTCTTCCCGCAGGCGCTGGGGAAGGCCGCGGCCACGTGGTACTTCTTGCCCTGGGGATTGGTCACGCCCAGGATGAGCATGTGCTCGGCCAGCCAGCCCTGGTCGCGGCCCATGTTGGAGGCGATGCGCAGCGCGAAGCACTTCTTGCCCAGCAGCGCATTGCCGCCGTAGCCCGAGCCGTAGGACCAGATCTCGCGGGTCTCGGGGTAGTGCACGATGTACTTGGTCTGGTTGCAGGGCCACGCCACGTCCTTCTGGCCGGGCTGCAGCGGTGCGCCCACGGTGTGCATGGCCGGCACGAAGTCGCCGTCGGTGCCCAGCACGTCGTACACGGCGCGGCCCATGCGGGTCATGAGCTTCATGTTGACGGCCACGTAGGGGCTGTCGGAGAGTTCCACGCCGATGTGGGCGATGTCGCTGCCCAGCGGGCCCATGGAGAAGGGCACCACGTACATGGTGCGGCCCTTCATGCAGCCGTTGAACAGGGCGGGCGTGCCGTCGGCCTTGCCGTACTGCATGAGCGCACGCATCTCGGTCGGGTCGATCCAGTTGTTGGTCGGGCCGGCGTCGTCCTTGCGGGCCGAGCAGATGAAGGTGCGGTCCTCGACCCGGGCCACGTCGCTGGCATCGGAGCGGCACAGGTAGCTGTTGGGGCGCTTGGCATCGTTGAGCCGGGTGAAGGTGCCGGCCTGGACCAGCTGGTCACACAGGCGCTGGTACTCGGCGTCGCTGCCGTCGCACCAGTGGATGGCGTCGGGTTTGCACAGGGCGGCCATGTCGGCCACCCAGGCCAGCAGCCGGGCGTGTTTGACATGGCTCGGGGCGTTGAGGTTGAGACCCTGCATCGCGGGAGAATTCATGGACTAGGCTCCTGGTTGGCGTCGGTTCTTCCGCCGGCCGTGCGCGGCCAGGTGGGAAAAGCCGCAGAATCAGCGCGTCGCCCCGGCGACGGGCTGGTCTGCGGTGCGGGCCATTGTAGGGATACGGCCGGAAGTTACGGCCTGGTTACAGGCAAAACCCATGCAAAGCATGCATAACCATATGCAGGTCTGATGGTGACGAAAGGACGGGTGATGAAGCGAAGGACATGGCTGGCGCAAGCGGTGTGCACAGGGCTGGCCGGCGGCCGGCCCGGATGGGTGCAGGCGGCAGCGCGGGTGCGGGTCGCAGCCGCAAGCGACCTGAAATTCGTGCTTGGCGAACTGCTTCCGGCATTCGAGCGGGAGACCGGCATCGTGGTCGAGGCCAGCTTCGGCTCCTCGGGCAACTTTGCCCGCCAGATCCGGCAGGGCCTGCCCGTGCACCTGTACCTGTCGGCCGACGAGGTCTGGGTGCAACAGCTGGTCGAGGCGGGGCTCACCCGGGCCCTGCCCGGCGGTGTCCGGGATGCCGGCACGATCTACGGCCTGGGGCGGATCGCCCTCATCGTTCCTGCGGCCTCAACGCTGGCGCTGGATGTCGAACTCCGCGGTTTGCGCGCCGGCTGGGACAGCGTGCGCAAGTTCGCCATCGCCAACCCGGAGCACGCCCCCTATGGACGCGCAGCCCAGCAGGCCCTGGTGCAACTCGGTCTCTGGGAACAGGTGCAACCCAGGCTGGTGCTGGGCGAAAACATCGCGCAGGCCACGCAGTTCGTGACCACCGGAGCCGCGCAGGCCGGAATCACGGCCCTTTCGCTCGTGCTGGCGCCGGCGCTGGCCGGGCAGGGGCGCCACCTCGCGCTGCCGGCCACCCTGCACCAGCCCTTGCGTCAGCGCATGGTGCTGTTGCGCGAGGCCCCGGCCGAGGCCGAACGCCTCTACGCCTACCTCCAGACCGCGGCGGCGCAGGCCGTGTTCCGGCGCTACGGCTTCCAGGTCTGAAGCCGACCCGGTGCGGCGGATGGCTCCCACATAATCGGGCCATGGATTTCCAGGCTGCCCGTGTTTCCCTGCTGCTCGCCGCGGCCACCGCGATGCTGCTGTTGCCGCCGGGCCTGCTGCTGGCGCGCTGGCTGGCCCTGACGCCGTGGCGCGGCAAGCCGGTGATAGAGGCCTTGCTGATGCTGCCACTGCTGTTGCCGCCGACTGTGATCGGCTTCTATCTCCTGCTGGCCTTCGGCCAGGGCTCTGCACTCGGGGCCTGGCTGGCCGACACATTCGACCTGGCGCTGGTGTTCAGTTTCGAGGGCCTGCTGCTGGCCAGTGTGATGGTGAACCTGCCGTTCATGGTGCAGCCCATCCAGCGCGCGTTTGCGGCGCTCCCGCAGAGCCTGCGCGAAGCGGCGTGGGTCTCGGGCCTGAGTCCCTGGCGCACCTTCTGGAAGATCGAGCTGCCGCTGGCCTGGCCCGGGCTGCTGGCCGGTGTGGCGCTGACCGTGGCCCACACCCTGGGCGAGTTCGGCGTGGTGCTCATGGTGGGTGGCAGCATCCCGGGAGAGACCCGCACGCTGAGCGTCGCCATCTACGACCGCGTGCAGGCCTTCGACCTCGCGGGCGCCCACAGCATGGCCATCGCGCTGGTGCTGCTCTCGCTCGTCGCGCTGGCCCTGGTGTTTGCCGCCGACCGCCGCCAGGCCGCCGCGCGCACGCTGCAGGAGCGTTGATGGGCAGTCTCCAGGTCCGCCTGCACAACCGCACGCCCATGCCCCTGGCGGCCGAGTTCGAGTGCGCGGCCGGCGAGCTGATCGCCCTGCTGGGGCCCTCGGGCAGCGGCAAGACCTCACTGCTGCGCGCCGTCGCCGGCCTGCTGCGGGCCCCGCAGCTGCAGGGCACGGTCCAGGTCGGTCAGGAGGTCTGGCTCGACAGCGCGCGTGGCATCCATCGCACGCCGCAGCAGCGCCGCGTGGGCCTGGTGTTCCAGCACTACGCGCTGTTTCCCCATCTGACGGCGCTGGAGAACGTGGCCGTGGGCTGCCCCGGCCGGCTGGACATCGAGAACGACGCGACGCTGCGCGGCCTGTTCGAGCGACTCGGGCTCGCGGGTCTGGAGCGGCGCCGGCCGACCCAGCTTTCGGGCGGACAGCAGCAGCGCGTGGCGCTGGCACGGGCGCTGCGGCGCATCACCGGACCCGACGATTTCTCGGTAGCGCATGCCGGGGTGCTGCTGCTCGACGAGCCGTTCTCGGCCGTCGATGCCCCCACCCGCCAGACCCTCTACCGCGAACTCGCCGCTCTGCGCCAGCAGGTGTCCACCCCGATGGTGCTCGTCACGCACGACCTGCACGAGGCGCGCCGGCTGGCCGACCGGGTGGTGATCGTCGATGCCGGCACCACCCTGCAAAGCGGCACGCCGCAGAAGGTGTTTTCCAGTCCGCGCAACGCGCGGGTGGCCGATCTGGTGGGTATCCAGAACCATTTCCGCGGACGTTTCCGGCGTCAGGCGGGCGAACTCGGCGAACTGCTGTGGGAAGACGGCGCCGGCGGCACGCTGGCGCTGCAGGTGGTCGACAAGCACAGGCTGGACGACGGCGTGGCCGTGACCTGGGTGCTGGCCGGCGAACACGTGGACGTGGGCCGACCCGGGACGGCCAAGGCCGACGACGTCAATCGGCTGGACTGTGAGCTGGTGGAAATGCTGGCGCTGGGCGAAACCAGCCTGTGCACGCTGGTGCCCGAAGAACTGCGCGGGGTGCGGCTGACGCTGAACCTGCCTACCGCGCAACTGCGGGGGCTGGCGGCCGGTGTCGGCTCCCGGCTGAAGGTGCAGATCCCGCGGCAGGGGATCCACATCATGCCGCAGCGCACGGGCCAGTAGGACGCGCAGGACGCGCAGGACGCACTGGCCGGCCGCACGCCGGCGGCAGGGTGGCTCAGGCCATGAAGACGGCGATGAAGGCCAGCAGGAAGATCATGAGACCACCCAGCACCGGAATCACCACCGGGATGGAAGGGGTGATGGCTTCGATCGGATCAAGGTCTTGGCTGCCGTGGGACTGGGGCTGGTGGGACATGTTGTTTCCTCGGGTAGGTCGTTACTTGCGAAGGCACTGATTTTACATAGTCGCGGCTGAATTGCGCAGCCTGCCGGGCAAACGCGCAGCGTGACGCAACAGGCTACGGGCGTCAAGGGGATTTCTCGGCGGCGTGGCGGGACTTCCCAGGCCCGGGGGACTGCGTTATTGTCAGGTCGCGCCGGGGCAACGGCCCGGTCGCGCAACCCTGTGGAGGGCACCAGGCATGGGCAAGCGGATCATGAGCGACAGGACGGACGGCACCTTGCTGGCCTCACCCGGGCTGCGCGAGGCGCCCGTGCTGGACCTGATGTGCTCGCACTTCGTGCTGACCCTGGTCGGCCGCCTGGGCGGCGGCTTCAACGCCCGGCGGGACCTGCATGGCGTGCTCGAGCTCACCGGACGCCATCTGGTCTGGCCCTTGCCGGTGTTGCAGCGCCTGCGCGAATTCCTGGCCCGGCGCTGCGCCGGCAGCGAGCACTGGGCCGGCCACGAGGCGCTGGACATGCCGCAATTCCTGGCCCGCTTCGGCGACTGGCGCGGCCCCTACGAGGAGGGCACGCTGTTCTTCTACCTCGACGACTATGCCAAGGCCCAGCCGCGCGACCTGCTGGTCGTGCTCAGCGCCACCGGCGACTGGCTGCGCCAGACGCTCAAGAAGCAGTCCACCCTGGTGCAGAAGAACATCGATGCCCTGGCCGGCCTGCTGCAGCTCAACCAGGCGGAGCGTGCGCTGCTGCTGTACGGCACCCTCACGCGCTACCAGCGCGAACTGCGCAGCCTGCTGGTAGAGTTCAAGGTCAGCAATGCGGCCGAGGCCTATGCCGTGATCGCGGAGGTGGCGGGCGTCAAGGCCGACGAGGTCGGCGAGGCCCTGCGCGCCGGCTCCCGGCTCGAGCGCATCGGCCTGGTCGAGAACCTCATTTCCGAGCACAACATCACCGACCTGGCCGATCTCATGAAGGTCAGCGAAAAGCTGCCGCCGGTGCTCATGCGGGAATACCGCGACCAGGCCGAGCTCATGGCAGTGTTCACGCGGCCGGCGAGCAAGAGCACACTGACCCTCGACGATTTCGCTTTCGTCGCCGACGAGGCCCGGATGCTCTGCGCCCTGCTGCGCAACGCTGTCGCGCGGGGCGAGGCTGGTGTCAACGTGCTGGTCTACGGGCCGCCGGGCACCGGCAAGACCGAACTGGCCAAGGTCGCGGCGCAGGCCGCGGGACTGGAGCTGTTCGAGGTCGAATATGCCGACCGCGATGGCAACTCGCTCAGCGGGCGCGACCGCTACCGCTCGCTGCAGATCGCGCAGGTCTTTCTCAAGGGCAGCGCGCAGGCCGCGCTGCTGTTCGACGAGGTGGAGGACGTCTTCCCGCCCATCTCGAGCGAGGCGGCGCAGCTGCTGGCGCGCGCCGACAAGGCCGGAGCGCCCGGGGTGCCGGGCATCAGCGGCAAGGCCTGGGTCAACCAGATCCTCGAATCGAACCCGGTGCCCACGCTGTGGGTCACCAACCGCATCGAGCACATCGACCCGGCCTTCCGCCGACGCTTCGCCTACCACCTCGAGCTCAAGTCGCCGCCGCCGGGCGCGCGCGAGGAGCTCGTGCGCCGGACGCTCGAGGGGGTGCCGGTCTCGGACGCCTTCGTGGCCCGGCTGGTGGCGCGCCAGGGGCTGACGCCGGCCCAGATCCGCACGGCGGTGCGCTTTGCCAGCCTGGCCGGGTCCGGGGACGCGGCGGCGCAGGAAGCGTTGATCGAGCGCCAGCTGCGCAATGCCGACCTGGCCCTCGGGAGCCGGCGCGAAGGCGCGGGCGTGCGGCCCATGAGCACCCGCTACGACCTGGGGCTGCTCAACGTCGAGAGCCGCTTCGAGGTGCCGCGCATCGTGCAGGCCTTGCAGGCCCGGGGCCATGGCAGCCTGTGCTTCTTCGGCCCCCCGGGCAGCGGCAAGACGGCGCTGGCCGAGCACATCGCCACGGCGCTGGGGCGGCCCCTGCTGGTACGCCAGGCCAGCGACCTGGTCAGCAAGTTCATCGGCGAGACCGAGCAGAACATGGCCGGCATGTTTGCCGAGGCGCAGGCCGAGAACGCCGTATTGCTGCTCGACGAGGCCGACAGCTACCTGCAGGACCGCCGTGGCGCCCAGCGCACCTACGAGGTGACCGAGGTCAACGAGATGCTGCAGGGTATGGAGCGCTACCAGGGGGTGTTCATCTGCACCACCAACCTGTTCGACCGCATCGACCAGGCCGCGTTGCGGCGCTTCACCTTCAAGATCCGCTTCCGGCCTCTGGCGCCCGCCCAGCGGCAGGCCATGTTCGTCGCCGAAGCCCTGGGCGGACAGTCCGCCGGCCTGACGCCGGCGGTGTGTGAGCGGCTGGGCCGGCTGGAGCAGCTCTGCCTGGGCGACTTTGCAGCGGTCAAGCGGCAGGCCGACATCCTGGGCACGGCCTTCGACGCGCAGGAGTTCCTGGACCAGCTCGAGGCCGAACACCGCATCAAGCCCGAGGTGCGCGAACACCGCGGCGTAGGCTTCGTGCAATAGCCACAATTCACAGAGGGTCTTGTTACCGCCAGTGACACCCCCGCCCCCCTTGGACGAAGGGGGGCTGTCAACCGCCGGCCCGCTTGAAGCGTCATAGGCACATGGCGGAAACGGACCGGCCATGCCGGCGAGGCCGGCGGGACGGCCGCTTTCCGCGGCTGATGATGGATGGATGCACGATGCGCAAAGACATGATCAAACTGCCGGAGCAGGGCACCTACAAATGGCAGCTCTTCAAGCAATGGACCGATGAGTTCCGCCAGACCCATGCCGACCATGTGGCCTATATTGCACTGCATCTGGCGGGTGTGCTCGAGCCCTGCCGCGCCAAGTTCGACCGCCTGATGCAGCACCACCGCCAGCAGGTGCGCGACGCGGCCGCCGGTGCGCGCCACCGCCGTGCCATTGCCCGCCTGCAGAACACCATGTCGGCGGCGGCCATGTCCTACGAAAGCAGCTTCCGCCGCCACTGAAGCGGCCCCCCGGCCCCCGGGGGCTTCAGGCGCCTTCGGCCACCACCCGCAGCACGTCGGCGCCGTAGGCCTCGAGCTTCTTCGCGCCGATGCCGCTGATGCCCTGCAGGTCATCCAGCGACTGCGGCCGGCGCCGTGCAATCTCGGCCAGCGTGGCGTCGTGGAAGATCACGTAGGCCGGCAGGTTGTGGGCGCGCGCCACCTCGGCACGCCAGGCCTTGAGGTTGATGTAGCGTACCTGGTCGTCCACCCCGAGCTCCTGCGCCGCCGGTGCCGCGACGGCGCCGCGGCGAGAGCGCCTGGCCGACGGCGCGGCCACGGACACGCGCAACTGCACCTTCACCTCGCCCTTGAGCACGGCCCGCGAACCCTCGGTCAGCTGCAGCGTGTTGAAGGCCTGGCCATCCACCGCCACGGCGCCGATGGCGATGAGCTGGCGCAGCACGGCGCGCAGCTCGCTCTCGCTGGCGTCCCTGGCGATGCCGAAGGTGCTCAGGGTCTCGTGCCCGTACTGGCTGACCTTCTCGGTCTGCTTGCCGCGCAGGATGTCCATGATGTGGCCGGCGCCGAAGCTGATGCCGCTGGCCTGCTGGACGCGGTAGATGCAGGAGAGGAGCTTGCGCGCCAGCTCGCTGCCGTCGTGCACTGCCGGCGGGTGCAGGCAGTTGTCGCAGTTACCGCAGGGTTGCGACGGCTCGCCGAAGTACGCCAGCAGGCGCTGCCGCCGGCAGTCCGTGGCCTCGGCCAGCGCCAGCAGCGCGTCGAGCTTGCCGCGCATGACCTGCTTGAACTCGTCCCCGGCAGGGCTTTCGTCGATCATGCGGCGCTGGTTCACCACGTCCTGCAGGCCATAGGCCATCCAGGCGTCGGCGGCGGCGCCGTCGCGGCCGGCGCGGCCGGTCTCCTGGTAGTAGCCCTCGATGTTCTTGGGCATGTCCAGGTGGGCGACGAAACGCACGTCGGGCTTGTCGATGCCCATGCCGAAGGCGATGGTCGCGACCATCACCAGGCCCTCCTCGCGCAGGAAGCGGTCCTGGTTGCGCTGGCGCACGCCGGCGTCCAGGCCGGCGTGGTAGGGCAGGGCGTTGAGCCCGGCGTCGCACAGGCTTTGCGCCACGTCCTCGACGCGCTTGCGCGACTGGCAGTAGACGATGCCTGCATCACCCGCATGCTCGCGTTCGAGGAAGCGCAGCAGCTGTGTGAGGGCATCCTTCTTCTCGACGATGGTGTAGCGGATGTTCGGGCGGTCAAAGCTGCTGACGAACTGCTGCGCCTGCTCGAGCTGCAGCCGCTCGACGATGTCCGCGCGCGTGAGCGCATCGGCGGTGGCGGTCAGCGCGATGCGCGGCACACCGGCGTAGCGCTCGTGCAGCACGGTGAGCGCGCGGTATTCGGGGCGGAAGTCGTGGCCCCACTGGCTCACGCAATGCGCCTCGTCGATCGCGAACAAAGCCAGCTGGCCGCGCTCGGCCAGCGCATCGAGCTGGGCCAGGAAGCGTGGCGTGGTCACGCGCTCGGGGGCTGCGTAAAGCAGGGTCAGCTCGCCGCGCAGCAGGCGCTTTTCCACCTGCGCGGCCTCCTCGCCCGAAAGGCTGGAATTCAGGAAGGCCGCCTCGACGCCGGCCTCGTGCAGGGCGCCGACCTGGTCGTGCATCAGCGCGATCAGCGGCGAGATGACGACGGTGGTGCCGTGGCCCGCGCGCTGGCGCGCAATGGCCGGGATCTGGTAGCACAGGGACTTGCCGCCGCCGGTGGGCATGAGCACCAGCGCATCGCCGCCGGCCGTCACGTGGCCGACGATGGCCTGCTGCGGTCCGCGGAAGGCGTCGTAGCCGAAGACCTCGCGCAGGATGTCCTGTCCGGGGTGGGTGCTCCTCGCGTTCACGGGCCGACGCTCACATCTGCTCCCAGGGCAGGCCGTCGAAGCGCCAGCCGTTGAGGGTGGAGCGCCGGAAGGCGTCGTCCAGGTCGCCCTCGAAGCCGTGCAGCACGTTGCTGACGTCGGTGAAGCCGTGCTGCGCCAGGGCGTGACCCGCATCCAGCGTGCGCTTGCCGCTGCGGCACAGCAGGACGACCGGGCGCTGCCGGTCGCCACCGGCCTCGCGCGCCACGGCCGTGGCAAAGGCCGCGGGGTTGGGCGTGAGGTCCGGATACTCGTACCACGGGATGTTGATGACACCCGGCGGCCGGCCGACGTAGAGCGACTCGATCTCCATGCGTACGTCGATGAACAGGGCGTCGGGCCGGCTTTGCAGGTAGTCCCAGGCCTCCCTGGGCATCAGATGCTTCATGCCGGCTATTGTCCCGGGTTTTCGGGGGCCGGCGGTCGCCGGCGCCGGGGCTTTCTACAATCGGGGGACCATGAAGCCCATCCACTACACCCGCGCCCAAACCCTGCCCGGCATCCTGGCGAGCCGTATCGCCATCCTCGACGGCGCGATGGGCACCATGATCCAGCGCTTCAGGCTGAGCGAGGCGCAGTACCGTGGCGAGCGCTTCCAGGACTTCCACAAGGATGTCAAGGGCAACAACGAGCTGCTCTCGCTGACCCGCCCGGACATCATCCGCGACATCCACGAGGGTTACCTCGCGGCCGGGGCGGACCTGGTCGAGACCAACACCTTCGGCGCCACCACCGTGGCCCAGGCCGACTACGACATGGCGCACCTCGCGCGCGAGATGAACCTGGCCTCGGCCCGGCTGGCGCGCGAGGCCTGCGACAAGTACAGCACGCCGGAGCGCCCGCGTTTCGTCGCCGGTGCCCTGGGCCCCACGCCCAAGACGGCCAGCATCAGCCCCGACGTGAACGATCCCGGGGCCCGCAACATCAGCTTTGAGGAGCTGCGCGCGGCCTATCACGAACAGGTCGGGGCGCTGGTCGAGGGCGGGGCCGACGTGCTGCTGCTCGAGACGATCTTCGACACCCTCAATGCGAAAGCGGCGCTGTTCGCCATCGAGGAATATTTCGAGCAGTCCGGCGAACGCCTGCCCCTCATCATCAGCGGCACCGTGACCGACGCCTCGGGCCGCATCCTCAGCGGCCAGACCGTGACCGCCTTCTGGCACAGCGTGCGCCATGCCCGTCCGCTGGCCGTGGGTTTGAACTGCGCCCTGGGCGCGGCGCTGATGCGCCCCTACATCCAGGAACTCGCACGTGTGGCGGGCGACACCTACATCAGCTGCTACCCGAATGCCGGCCTGCCCAACCCCATGAGCGAGACCGGTTTCGACGAGACGCCCGAGGTCACCAGCCGGCTGCTGCGCGAATTCGCGGCCGAGGGGCTGGTCAACATCGTCGGCGGCTGCTGTGGCACCACGCCCGAGCACATCGGTGCCATCCATGACGCCGTGGCGCCCCTGGCCACGCGCGCCCTGGGCAGCGTCGGGCCCTTCTACCGCGAAGCCGCCTGAAGCCACGTTGGCCGGCTCATCCCCAGACTTGCTGGGGAAATGGCGCGCACGGCACAATCGGGCTTCCCACCAAGGGGAGTAGTCAAGCAGACAGCCGGGCGTGCATGCCCGCGCAGCCTGCGGGGGTGACGTCAATACGCCGCTGCGAGCCAGCGGCCGGGGCCCCCAGCCACCGGCAATGCAAGCGGGTGGTCCGGCAAGACCTTGCGGGTGTTCTTCAACACTGGCAACCGAGGTCTTGATCATGCAAAGCATTGCGCCACTCTGGCTGTGGATCGTTTTTGTCGCCTTCGTCCTGGCGGCACTCTTCGTCGATTTCGTCGTCCTCAAGAAGCAGGGTGCCCACGAGGTGGGCGTCAAGGAAGCCCTGAACTGGTCGCTCGTCTGGATCGCCCTGAGCTTCCTCTTCAACGGCCTGCTCTGGTGGGCTGTCCATGAAACCTCGGGTTCACGCGAGCTTGCGAACGAAAAATCGCTCGAGTTCCTGACCGGCTACCTGATCGAGAAGAGCCTGGCGGTCGACAACATCTTCGTCTTCCTGATGATCTTCACCTACTTCGCGGTGCCGCCGGCCTACCAGAAGCGGGTGCTGATGATCGGCATCATCGGCGCCATCGTGCTGCGCACGGTGATGATCCTGGTCGGCAGCTGGCTGCTGGCCCAGTTCCACTGGATCCTCTACGTCTTCGGCGGCTTCCTGGTGCTCACCGGCCTCAAGATGTGGTGGGCCGCGGGCAAGGAGGGCAGCCTGGACGACAATCCCGCGCTCAGGCTGCTGCGCCGCGTGATGCCCGTGAGCCGCAGCTTCGACGGCGAGAAGTTCTGGACCATTGAGAACGGCAAGCGCATCGCCACGCCGCTGCTGATGGTGGTGGCCCTGGTGGGCCTGACCGACGTGATCTTCGCCGTCGATTCCATCCCGGCCATCTTCGCGATCACGCAGGACCCCTTCATCGTGCTGACCAGCAACGTCTTCGCCATCCTGGGTCTGCGCGCCATGTTCTTCCTGCTGCAGGCCGTGGCCAGCCGCTTCCACCTGCTCAACTACGGGCTGGCGGTGATCCTGGTCTTCATCGGTACCAAGATGATGCTCATCGACATCTACAAGATCCCGGTGGCGGTTTCGCTGGGCGTGGTGGTGGGCATCCTGGCCGTGACCATGTTCCTCAGCGTGCGCAGCTCGTCCAAGCAGCCGGCGGGCAAACGGGTAAGCTAAGGGCGCGGGCCCGGGTCTGGGCCCGGAGTTCCAGCCCATGCAGATCGAAGAACTGCGCCGGCGCCTGCGCGCGCTCGGCGCCAATCCCCGTCATGAACACCGCGTGCTGCGCCTGTGGTCGCAGGCCTTGCCGCAGACCCATGGCAGCCGGCCGATCGAGAATTTCCTGCCCGCCACGCTGCGCGTGGCGCTGCCCGGAATCGAGCGCGAGCTGGCGGCGCTGGCGACCGTGCATTCGGAACATCCGGGTGAGGACGGCTCGCTGCGCCGCGTCGTGGCGCTGGCCGACGGCCAGCTGGTGGAAAGCGTGCACATGCCGCCGGGCCGCACACCGGCCTTGTGCGTTTCGACCCAGGTCGGCTGCGCCGTGGGCTGCGTGTTCTGCATGACCGGCACCACCGGCCTGGTGCGCCAGCTCGGCAGCGCCGAGATCGTGGCCCAGGTCGCGCTGGCGCGGCAGGCCAGGCCGGTGCGGCGCGTGGTCTTCATGGGCATGGGCGAGCCCGCCCACAACCTGGACAACGTGCTCGAGGCCATCGAGCTGCTGGGCACGGCCGGCGACATCGGGCACAAGAACCTAGTCTTCTCCACCGTGGGTGACCCGCGGGTGTTCGAGGCGCTGCCGCAAGGCCGCGTGAAGCCGGCCCTGGCGCTCTCGCTGCACACCACGCGGGCCGACCTGCGCGAGCAGCTGCTGCCGCGCGCCCCGCGGCTGAGCCCGCAAGAACTGGTCGAGGCCGGTGAAGCGTATGCGCGCGCCAGCGGCTACCCGATCCAGTACCAGTGGACGCTGCTCGAGGGCATCAACGACACGGGCGAGGAGGTCGATGGCCTGGTGCGCCTGCTGCGCGGCAGGTACGCCATTCTCAACCTGATTCCGTACAACGCCGTCGAGGGCCTGCCCTACCGCCGCCCGGATCCGGCCCGCGCACTGGAGCTGGCGCAGCGCCTGCACAGCCTCGGCATCCTGACCAAGCTGCGGCAGTCGGCCGGGCAGGACGTGGACGGCGGTTGCGGCCAGCTGCGCGCGCGGGCCGTGCGGCCCCGTGCGGCGATCATGCTGCGCGTCGCCAGCTGACCCGGACATGAGCGCTCCCCGGCTCGTGGCATGCCTGCAACGTTTCGGCCAAGGGATGCAGTCCATCGCTTGGAGGGTGAAGTGCGCTATGAAAGAATGAGCATCCATTTGTTTTTGCATGAAGGGGAGCGGACGATGAAAAAAGGACTGATCGGCCTGGTTGTGGCCATGGCCGGCATGGCGGCCTATGCCCAGGAAGCGCCCGCCTTGCGGGCCTATGCCAGCGTGGGCTACGGTTATGGCGGCGCGGCGCTGGTGTCGGGCGTCTTCAGCAGCGGGCAGGAGTTCGAGCTCAATGCGGGTGACGGTCTGGTGCTGACCCTGGGGGCGGACTACCGGCTGACGGAGCGCTTCTCGGTCCGGGGCAGCTTCGGCTATCAGTACAACGACATCCGGGCCATCAACGGCAACCTTGAGTTCACGCGCCACCCCGTCGAGCTGCTGGGCTTTTACGCCCTGAACGAACAGGTCCGCGTGGGCTTGGGCCTGCGCAAGGTGGTGGGCGCCGAAGTCAAGCTCACCGATGCGGCCGCCGTCCTTCCCGGGGCCGGCAAGTACGACAGCTCGGTGGGGGCCGTCCTCGAGGGCCAGTATCTCTTCAACACGCCTTCCGCAACCGGCAGAAGCCTGGTGACCGGCCTGAACCTGCGCTTCGTGAGCGAGAGCTTCACGCAACAGGATGATGGCGCCGGCCCCTATGAAAAGAAGAGCGGCAGCCACGTCGAACTGGGGCTGATGTTCTATTACTGATGCGACGTGCTGCGAACCCACGGCGGTGGGTTCGCAGCACCCGTTCCCTTTGCGCGTCGCCCGACGGCTGTCGTTGTTGCTGCAGGTCACGACCGCCTGAACCACGTTCAGTACACGCACCCGGTGCGGGCAGCGCAGACCCCTTAAAATCCCGGCTCTTCCAAGGAGCGTTGCAGCGCGGCCCCGCCGCGTCAGGCTTGGATGTCCCAACGACGCTCACCTGCTTATGTCTTTCCCAGGTGAGCCCTATGAGCCCAATTTCCATCCCGCCCATGAAGCTGTCCGGTCTTGAGCCGCTCGTCATCGGCGCGGACAGCCTGTTCGTCAACATCGGTGAGCGCACCAACGTCACCGGCTCCAAGGCCTTCGCGCGCATGATCCTGGGCGGACAGTTCGAGGAGGCGCTGGCCGTGGCGCGCCAGCAGGTGGAAAACGGCGCCCAGGTGATCGACATCAACATGGACGAGGCCATGCTCGACAGCCAGGCCGCCATGGTGCGCTTCCTCAACCTGATCGCCAGCGAGCCCGACATCGCACGCGTGCCCATCATGATCGACTCCTCCAAGTGGAGCGTCATCGAGGCCGGCCTGCGCTGCATCCAGGGCAAGGGCATCGTGAACTCCATCTCCATGAAGGAGGGGGTGGAAGAGTTCAAGCGCCAGGCCAAGCTGATCCGGCGCTACGGTGCCGCCACGGTGGTCATGGCTTTCGACGAGAAGGGCCAGGCCGACACCTATGCGCGCAAGATCGAGATCTGCGAGCGCGCCTACCGCATCCTGGTCGACGAGGTCGATTTCCCGCCCGAGGACATCATCTTCGACCCCAACATCTTCGCCATCGCCACCGGTATCGAGGAGCACAACAACTACGCCGTGGACTTCATCGACGCCACGCGCTGGATCAAGCACCACCTGCCCGGCGCCAAGGTCAGCGGTGGCGTGTCCAACGTGTCCTTCAGCTTCCGCGGCAACGACCCGGTGCGCGAGGCCATCCACACCGTCTTCCTCTACCACGCCATCAAGGCCGGCATGGACATGGGCATCGTCAACGCCGGCATGGTCGGCGTCTACGACGATCTGGAGCCCACGCTGCGTGAGCGCGTCGAGGACGTGGTGCTCAACCGCCGACCCGACGCCGGCGAGCGCCTGGTCGAGATCGCCGAGACCGCCAAGGGTGCAGCCAAGGACGACAGCAAGAAGAACGAATGGCGCGGCGGAACGGTGGAGCAGCGTCTGAGCCATGCGCTGGTGCACGGCATCACCGACCACATCACCGAAGACACCGAAGAGGCCTACCAGGCCGTGCTGGCCAGGGGCGGCCGCCCCTTGCACGTGATCGAAGGCCCGTTGATGGATGGCATGAACATCGTGGGCGACCTGTTCGGCGCCGGCAAGATGTTCCTGCCCCAGGTGGTCAAGAGTGCGCGCGTGATGAAGCAGGCCGTGGCCCACCTCATTCCCTACATCGAGGAGGAGAAGCGCCAGCAGGAGGCCGCGGGCCAGGATGTGCGCGCCAAGGGCAAGATCGTGATTGCCACCGTCAAGGGCGACGTGCACGACATCGGCAAGAACATCGTCACCGTCGTGCTCCAGTGCAACAACTTCGAGGTCATCAACATGGGGGTCATGGTGCCCTGCCACGAGATCCTGGCCACGGCCAAGGTCGAGGGCGCTGACATCGTGGGCCTGTCCGGCCTCATCACCCCCAGCCTGGAAGAGATGCAGTACGTGGCGGCCGAGATGCAGAAGGACGAGCACTTCCGCATCAGGAAGATCCCGCTGCTGATCGGCGGCGCCACCACCAGCCGCGTGCACACGGCTGTGAAGATCGCGCCGCACTACGAGGGCCCGGTGGTCTATGTGCCCGATGCCTCGCGCAGCGTGAGCGTGGCCCAGGGGCTGCTCAGCGAGCAGGCCGCGCAGTACATCGCGGAGCTCAATGCCGACTACGACAAGGTTCGCCAGCAGCACGCCAGCAAGAAGCAGACACCGCTGTGGCCGCTGGACAAGGTGCGTGCCAACAAGACGCCGATCGCCTGGGACGGCTATGCGCCTACGAAGCCGAAATTCATTGGTCGCCGCGTGTTCAGGAACTTCGACCTCGCGGAACTCGCCAAATACATCGACTGGGGTCCCTTCTTCCAGACCTGGGACCTGGCCGGCCCCTTCCCGGCCATCCTCAAGGACGAGATCGTCGGGACGGAAGCGCAGCGCGTGTTCTCCGACGGCAAGCGCATGCTGCAGCGCCTGATCGAGGGCCGCTGGCTCACGGCCAACGCGGTGCTGGGTCTGTACCCGGCCAACAGCGTGAACGACGACGACATCGAGCTCTACACCGACGAAAGCCGCCACAACGTCGCGCTGACCTGGTACGGCCTGCGCCAGCAGACCGAGAAGCAGGTGGTCGACGGCGTCATGCGCCCGAGCCGTTGCCTGGCCGACTTCGTGGCCCCCAAGGACAGTGGCGTAGCCGACTACGTGGGGGTGTTCGCTGTCACCGCCGGCATCGGCGTGGACAAGAAGGAACAGTACTTCATGGACGACCATGACGACTACTCCGCCATCATGCTCAAGGCCCTGGCCGACCGCCTGGCCGAGGCTTTTGCCGAATGCCTGCACCAGCGCGTGCGCACCGACCTCTGGGGTTATGCGGCGGGTGAGCAGCTCAGCAACGAGGACCTGATCGCCGAGAAGTACCAGGGCATCCGCCCGGCACCGGGCTACCCGGCCTGCCCGGACCACAGCGTGAAGAAGGACATGTTCGCCCTGCTGCAGTGCGAGGAGATCGGCATGGGCATCACCGAGAGCCTGGCCATGACGCCGGCGGCCAGCGTCAGTGGCTTCTATCTCGCGCACCCGCAGAGTACCTACTTCAACGTCGGGCGCATCGGCGACGACCAGCTGCACGACCTGGCCCGGCGGCGCGGCATGAGCGAGCAGCAGCTGCAGCGCCTCTTGGCGCCCAACCTCTGAAGCAGCGGTCTTTACGCAGTTTTACATGTCCGGGCTGGCTTGCGTGGTCCGGACTGTCTACCATCGCGCCTCCGGGGCGTTGAAGAGGCAGGTGCTGCCGCCATGATGCCAGCACCCCCAGAAAGGAAGATGAGATGAGTGACATTTCCGCACCGGCCGCTGCCGGTACCAAGATGCTGTGGGCCGCCGTGGGCGTGCTCGGCGCCGCCGTGGTCGGCCTCGGCGGCGCCCTGTACTACCAGCAGGCCCGCCAGGCGCCCGAAGCCGTGCCCGCACAGCCGGTGGTCGAATCGGCCGCCCCCGCACCCGCCGCCCCGGTGGCCGTACCGGCCGAACCGGCGCCGGCCCCCGTGGCCCAGAAGGCGGCGCCCGCGCCGGCTCCCAAGCCCGTGGCCCCGCGCACGGCCCAGACCGCCCAGCCGCCGGCACCTGCGGCCGCCCCGGTGCCGGCCAAGGCTCCGTCAGCCAAGCCCGTCTGTGTGGACTGCGCCACGGTGGTCTCGGTCACTCCCGTCGAGCGCACCGGCGAGGCCAGCGGCACCGGTGCCGTGGCTGGCGGCGTGCTCGGTGCCATCGTCGGCAACCAGATCGGCCGCGGCACCGGCCGCGACGTGGCGACCGTCATCGGCGCGGTGGCCGGTGGCCTCGCGGGCAACCAGGTCGAGAAGAACATCAAGAAGGTCACGGTCTACGAAGTGCGGCTGCGCATGGACGACGGCAGCACCCGCACGATGGAACTGGCCGAACCCATCGGCGCCGGCACCCGTGTGCGCGTCGAAGGCGTCAACCTGCGCCCGCTGCCGGCCGGCGAGTGATCAGCGTCGTCGGCGCGCCAGCCGCTGGGCCGCGATGAGCGCGCCCAGCCCCAGCAGGCTCAGGGCCAGCAGCAGCCACAGCCCGGCGGTGTAGCCGCCGTCCGGTCGCCACAGTACTCCCAGCAGCAGCGGCGCCGCGGCGCGCGCCAGGGCCATCGGCAGGCCCAGCGCGCCGTTGAGCGTGGCCACGTGCGCGCGGCTCACGTACTCGGCCACGGCCGTGCCCTTGACGATGGTCAGCATCCCGTTGCCCATGCCGAACAGCAGCACGAACAGCAGCAGCACCGCCAGCTGTGCCGGCCCGGTCCAGGGCGCCAGCAGCAGCGCCAGCAGGCCGAGCGGCACGAAGACCGGGATCAGCCGGTTGGTCTGGTGCCGGTCCAGACGGTGCTCGAAGAAGTACAGCAGCAGGCGTCCGAGCACCTGCAGCACGCCGATGCTTGCCGGCACGGCGATCACCCAGGCCTCGGCCAGCCCGTTCTCGCGCAGCAGGCTCACCAGGTGCGCGGGCAGCGCCGCGGTCACGGCCATCAGCAGCACGATGAAGACGCCGATCAGCAGGAAGGGCGCGCTCAGCAGATGCTGGCGCAGCGCCACGGGCGGCGCCCCGGCGTGCCCGTCCGCGTGCGCCAGCGGCGGCGGTGCGCCGCGCAGCAGCAGGGCATGGATGGGCGCGCACACGAGCAGGTGCAGCGCGGCCAGCACCAGCAGCGCCCCCCGCCAGCCCAGCGCCCCGATCAGCCAGGCCGAGAGCGGGATGAACACCGTGCTGGCCAGCCCGCCGAGAAAGGTCATGGTGATGATGGCGCGGCGGAAGCCGTCGGGAAAGCGGCGCGTGAGTACGGCGAAGGCCGGCTGGTACAGCGTGGCCGCCAGGCCCGCGCCCAGCAGCAGCCAGACGGCGTAGAAGCCGGCGCGGCTGTCGACCGCGCTGTGCAGCGCCAGGCCCAGTGCCAGCAGCAGCGAGCCGCCCGTCATCACCACCCGCTCGTGGCCGCGGTCGATCAACCGACCCACCGGCCAGGCCAGCAGGCCCTCGGCCAGCAACGCCAGGCTGAAGCCCAGCGAGACCTCGGCGCGGCTGAGTTGCAGGGCCTGCTCCACCGGCCCGAGCAGCACGGCGAAGGTATAGAAGACGCTGCCCCAGCTGATGAGCTGGGCCAGGGACAGCCAGCCGATCAGGGCCGCAGCGGGGCGCGAGCGCGTAGGCATGCGACTGATTATGATTCAGCACACCTCTCATGCCGGCCCCCGCGGTAGCGCCCCGAACCCTGCTCATGACCCCCGGTCCCGCCACGCTCTCCGCTGCCACCCGGCGCGCCGTACTGCTGCTGTCCTTCGCCACCTTCTCCAGCATGGCGGCGCAGCGCCTGTGCGATGCCATGCTGCCCGAGCTCACGCGCGCCTTCTCGGTCAGCCTGGCGCAGGCGGCGCAGGTCATCTCGGTGTTCGCCGTGGTCTACGGCCTGTGCCAGCTCGTCTATGGCCCGCTGGGCGACCGGCTGGGCAAGTTCCGCATCGTCACCTGGGCCACCCTGTTCTGCAGCGTGGGCAGCGCGCTGGCCCTCTTTGCCGCCAGCCTGGACATGCTGGTCTTCGCGCGCGTGCTGGTCGCGCTGGGCGCAGCGGCCATCATCCCGCTCTCGCTGGCCTGGATCGGTGACGCCGTGTCCTACGAGTTGCGCCAGGAGACGCTGGCGCGCGTGGGCCTGGGCACCACCTTGGGCATCGCCGGCGGGCAGCTGCTCGGCGGCCTGTTCACCGACACCGTGGGCTGGCGCTGGGCCTTCGCCTTCATGACCGTGCTGTTCGGCGTCGTCGGCGCCCTGCTCTGGGTCGAGGGCCGGCGCCAGCGCGCGGGCGTCCCCGCCTGCGTGCAGCAGGCCGGGCCCGGGGGGCGGCCCGGCTTCGTGCAGCAGGCGCTGCAGATCATCACCGGCCGCTGGTCGCGCATCGTGCTCGTGGTCGCGCTGATCGAGGGCGCGGCCGGCTTCGGGGTGCTGGCCATCTGGGCCTCGCACCTGCACCATGAACTGGGCCTGTCGCTCTCGGCCGCGGGCGCCATCGTGGCGCTGTTCGGCCTGGGCGGCATGGCCTACATGGCGCTGGCGCGCTTCCTGATTCCGCGCCTGGGCGAGCATGGACTGGCGCGCAGCGGGGTGATCCTGGTCGGACTGTCGGCGGGCGTGATCGCCTTCACGCCGCTCTGGTGGCCCAGCGTGCCGGCCAGCCTGGTGGCCGGTTTCGGCTTCTTCATGTTCCACAACACCATGCAGACCAACGCGACCCAGATGGCGCCGGCTGCGCGCGGCACGGCGGTCTCGCTGTTCGCGTCCTTCCTGTTCCTGGGGCAATCCATCGGGGTGCTGCTGGCCGCGGCGCTGGTGGGCCTGCTGGGCTCGACGGCCGTGATCGCGCTGGGCAGCGCGGTGCTGGTGGCCGTGGGCCTGTACTTCGCCGCCGCGCTGCACCGGCGGCAGGCGCTGATGCTGCTTGACCAGGCTGCCTGAGGCGGCTGCGCGGGGTCGCTGCGCTCAGCGCCGCACCGGCAGCTGGCGGTACTGCAGCGCCTCGGCCATGTGGGGCAGGGCGATCTGCGCTGCGCCGGCCAGGTCGGCAATGGTGCGTGCCACGCGCAGCGTGCGGTGCAGGCCGCGTGCCGACCAGCCCAGCCGTACCGCGGCGGTGTCCAGGAAGCGCAGCGCGGCCTCGTCGGGCCGGGTGTGGGTGTCGAGCTCCTGTCCGGCCAGAGCGTGGTTGGGCTTGCCCTGGCGGGCGAGGGCGCGCGCACGGGCCGCGCTGCAGCGCGCGCGCACCACTTCCGTGCGTTCGCCGCCCGGCGCCTGCAGCAGCTCGGCCGCCGGCATCGGCGTGACCTGCACGTGCAGGTCGATGCGGTCGAGCAGCGGGCCCGACAGCCGGCCCTGGTAACGCGCCACCTGGTCGGGCGTGCAGCGGCAGGCCTGCAGCGGCGAGCCCAGGTGCCCGCAGGGGCAGGGGTTCATGGCCGCCACCAGCTGGAAGCGGGCCGGGAACTCGGCCCGGCGTGCCGCCCGCGCGATGGTGATGCGCCCGCTCTCCAGCGGTTCGCGCAGGGCCTCCAGCGCCTGCCGCGGCACCTCGGGCAGCTCGTCGAGGAACAGCACCCCGTGGTGCGCGAGCGAGATCTCGCCCGGCCGCGGGGGCGAGCCGCCGCCCACCAGGGCCACCGCGCTGGCCGAATGGTGCGGGCTGCGGGTCGGGCGCCGGCCCCAGTGCACGGGGTCGAAGCGGCCGTCCAGGCTGGCCACGGCCGCGCTCTCCAGCGCCTCCTCGGTGCTCATGGGCGGCAGCAGGCCGGCCAGGCGCTCGGCCAGCATGGACTTGCCCGTGCCCGGCGGCCCCGTAAAGAGAATGCTGTGCCCACCGGCCGCGGCGATCTCCAGGGCACGGCGGGCCGCGGCCTGGCCCTTGACGTCGGCGAGATCGGGCCCGGCCGGCGGCGTGGGCGCAGGCTGTGCGACCCGTCGCTGCCAGGGGGCGGCCGCTGGCGGGCCGGGCAGGAACTGCTGCACCACGTCGAGCAGATGTGCGGCGCCGTAGATTTCCACTTCCGGCACCAGCGCCGCCTCGGCCGCGCTCGCCTCCGGCAACACCAGCCGCGTGGGCACGGCGCGCAACGCCAGCGCCATGGCCAGCGCGCCGCGCACGGGCCGCAGTTCGCCCGACAGGGAGAGCTCGCCGGCGAACTCGTGCCCCGCCAGCCGCGCGGTGTCGATCTGCCCGCTGGCGGCCAGGATGCCCAGCGCAATCGGCAGGTCGAAGCGGCCGGAGTCCTTGGGCAGGTCCGCCGGTGCCAGGTTGACCGTGATGCGCTTGTTGTGCGGAAAGTCCAGCCCGGCGTTCAGGATGGCCGAGCGCACGCGTTCGCGCGCTTCCTTCACCTCCATCTCGGCCAGGCCGACCAGCGTGAAACTGGGCAGCCCGTTGGCCAGGTGGACCTCCACCGTGACAGCTGCCGCGTCCAGGCCCAGCAGGGCCCGGCTGTGCACCAGGGACAGGCTCATGACGCTTTCCTCCACACAACGGTGCAAAGCCGTTGTCATCGATCCGGCTTGTTGCACCGGGATGGTGCATGCTGGATGTTTGTACAGTTATCGTAGCCCAAACCGCACGGCCTGTGGGGGAAAAACGCAGAAATACGTGGGGGAATAAAGCTGGCATGGTCCGTGCTTGATGGGCTGCGTCCCTTTTAACCACCTATGGAGTACGACATGAACCTGAAATCCAAGATCGCCCTCGCTGCCCTGGCCCTGACCGCTGGCACCAGCGCCTTTGCGCAAGTGAGCTACAACGTCGGCGTGGTCAGCGATTACCGTTATCGCGGCATTTCCCAGACCCAGAAAGATCCGGCCCTGCAGGGCGGTGTGGACTATGCCCATAGCAGCGGCTTCTATGTCGGCGCCTGGGGCTCCACGATCAAGTGGATCAAGGAGACGGGTGACGCGAATGCCGTCGATGCCAAGGGCGACATCGAGCTCGACCTCTATGGTGGCTACAAGGGCAGCATCGTCGAGGGGCTGGGCTTTGACGTCGGCTACCTGCGCTACGAATACGTCGGGAACAAGCTCAAGGATGTGCCCGGCTTCGTGAACGCCAATACCGACGAGGCCTACGCCGCCCTGAGCTACGGCCCGGTGACCTTCAAGTACTCCTACGCCTTCTCCAACCTGTTCGGCAACCCGGACAGCGACGGCAGCTCCTATGCCGACCTGTCGGCCACCTTCGACCTGGGCAACGGTTTCAGCCTTGTGCCGCACATCGGCGCCCAGGACATCAAGGGTCCGGCCAGCGCTTACAGCTACACCGACTATTCTCTGACCCTGGCCAAGGATTTCGGCAAGGGCATCACCGGCACGGTCGCCGCCATCGGCACCAATGCCGACGATACCCTCTGGACCATCAATGGCAAGCAAGTGGCCAAGGATACCGTCGTCGTGGGCGTGAAGTACAGCTTCTAAGCCCCCAACCCAACCGGAGGAGAACCCATGAAACTCGTCACAGCCATCATCAAACCCTTCAAGCTCGATGAGGTGCGAGAAGGCCTCTCGGCCATCGGGGTGCAGGGCATCACCGTCACCGAAGTCAAGGGCTTCGGCCGCCAGAAGGGCCACACCGAGCTGTACCGCGGCGCGGAATACGTGGTCGACTTCCTGCCCAAGGTCAAGATCGAGGCCGCCGTGGCCGACGAACTGGTGGACCGCGTCATCGAGGCGATCGAGGGCGCGGCCCGCACCGGCAAGATCGGTGACGGCAAGATTTTTGTCTACAACCTCGAGCAGGTCGTGCGCATCCGTACCGGCGAGACCGGAACGGAAGCGCTCTGAAGCTCCCCACCACCGAAAGATACTGACATGAAAAAACTACTAGTCTCCTTCGCACTGGGGCTGGGCCTGCTGGCCGGCTCCGTGTCGGCCTGGGCCCAGGCCGCTCCCGCGGAAGCGCCGGCTGCCGTCGCAGCGCCGGCCGAGGCGCCTGCAGCCGCGGCGCCGGCCGAGGCCGCTCCGGCCCCGGCACCCGTGCCCAACAAGGGCGACACCGCCTGGATGATGGTGGCCACCCTGCTGGTCATCCTGATGACGATCCCGGGCCTGGCCCTGTTCTACGGCGGCCTGGTCCGCAGCAAGAACATGCTGTCGGTGCTCATGCAGGTCATGGTGACCTTCTCCCTGATCGCCGTGCTGTGGTTCGTCTATGGCTACAGCATCGCGTTCACCGAGGGCAACGCCTTCTTCGGCGGCTTTGACCGGCTGCTGATGAGCGGTGTCTGGGACAACGTGGCCGGTACCTTCGCCAACGGCGCCACCTTCAGCAAGGGTGTGTACATCCCGGAGATCGTGTTCGCCGCCTTCCAGGCCACCTTTGCCGGCATCACCTGTGCCCTGATCGTGGGTGCCTTCGCCGAGCGCATGAAGTTCGCCGCCGTGCTGATGTTCATGGTGCTGTGGTTCACCTTCAGCTACCTGCCGATCGCGCACATGGTCTGGTTCTGGATGGGCCCGGACGCCTACAGCGCCAAGGAAGTGGCCGATGCCATGACCGCCAAGGCCGGCTACATCTGGCAGTCGGGTGCGCTGGACTTCGCCGGCGGTACCGTGGTACACATCAACGCCGCCGTGGCGGGCCTGGTGGGCGCCTACATGGTGGGCAAGCGCCTGGGCTACGGCAAGGAGTCCATGGCTCCGCACAGCCTGACGATGACCATGGTGGGTGCTTCCCTGCTGTGGGTGGGCTGGTTCGGCTTCAACGCCGGCTCCGCCCTGGAAGCCAACGGCTTCGCCGCCCTGGCCTTCATCAACACCTTCGGCGCCACCGCTGCCGCCGTGCTGGCCTGGTGTGTGGGTGAGGCTCTGATGCGTGGCAAGGCCTCGATGCTGGGTGCCGCTTCCGGTGCCGTCGCCGGCCTGGTGGCCATCACTCCGGCCGCAGGCAACGTCGGTGTCGGTGGTGCCCTCATCATCGGCCTGGTTGCCGGCTTCGCCTGCCTGTGGGGTGTCAACGGCCTGAAGAAGATGCTGGGTGCCGACGACTCGCTCGACGTCTTCGGTGTGCACGGTGTCGGTGGCATCGTGGGTGCCCTGCTGACCGGCGTGTTCAACTCGCCGGCCCTGGGCGGCCCCGGCTACGTGGCCGACTGGGTCACCGCCAGCATGGTGACTGCAGCCGACTACTCGATTGCCTCCCAGGTCTGGATCCAGGCCAAGGCCGTGCTGATCACCCTGGTCTGGTCCGGTGTGGTCTCCGTGATCGCCTACAAGATCGTCGACATGGTCATCGGCCTGCGTGTGAGCGAGGAAGACGAGCGCCAGGGTCTGGACATCTCCTCCCACGGCGAGACCGCCTACAACCGCTAAGTGCACCGGGCGACAGCCGGCAGCCCCGGCTGTCGCCCCGAGCAACCAGAAATTTCCAGTTCTCCTCTGGTTCTTCGGCCCGCAAGAGCTACGGCTCGAGCGGGCCTTTTTCATGCCCTGGCTGCGCCCGGGCAGAGACGGAGCCGCTAACATCGGGGGTCTATGGATACAGCCCTGCACCACATCACCGAACGCGTCCGCGCCGCCGCGGCGGACGGCACCCCTCTGCGCATCCGCGGCGGCGGCAGCAAGGATTTCTACGGCCAGTCGCTGCAGGGCGAGCTGCTCGACACCCGGCCGCTGGCCGGCATCGTGAGCTACGAGCCCAGCGAACTCGTCGTCACCGTGCGCGCCGGCACCCCGCTGGCCGAGGTGGAGGAGGTGCTGTCCGAGCGCGGCCAGTACCTGCCCTTCGAACCGCCGCACTATGCGCAGGGCGGCGCCATGGCCACCGTCGGCGGCATGGTGGCTGCGGGCCTCAACGGCCCGGCGCGTGCCAGCGTGGGCGCCGTGCGCGACTACGTGCTGGGCAGCACCCTGCTCAACGGCAAGGGCGAACTGCTGACCTTCGGCGGCCAGGTCATGAAGAACGTCGCCGGCTACGACGTCTCGCGCCTGCTGGCCGGCTCGCTGGGCACCCTGGGCCTCATCACCGAGGTCTCGCTCAAGGTCCTGCCGCGGGCCGTGGCCGAAGCCACCCTGGTCTTCGAACTCGACGAGGCGCAGGCCCTGGCCCAGCTCAACCGCTGGGGCGCGCAGCCCCTGCCCGTCAACGCCAGCTGCTGGCACGCCGGCGCGCTCATGCTGCGCCTGCGCGGCGCCCATGCGGCCGTCGAGGCGGCGAAGAAGACCCTGGGCGGCCAGCCCATGGACGACGGCGCTGCCACCCTGCTGTGGAACGCCCTGCGCGAGCAGACCGCGCCCTTCTTCGAGCTCGCCGAAGGCGAAGCCCTCATGCGCCTGAGCGTGCCCGACACGGCGCCGCCGCTGGGCCTGGGCCCCACCCTCATCGAATGGGGCGGCGCGCAGCGCTGGCTCAAGCTGCCGCTGAGCGCCACCGCCCCGCAGGCGGTGCCAGCGGGCATCCCCGGCCATGCTACGCTGTTCCGCGGCGGTGACAAGAGCGCCGGCGTGTTCACCCCTCTGGCCGCGCCGCTGGACCGCATCACCCGTGAACTGAAAAAGCAGTTCGACCCGGCCGGCATCTTCAACCGCGGCCGCATGTACCCCGACTTCTGAGCAGGATTGGCGAACTCTCCATGCAAACCAACCTCGCACCCGAATACAAGCACACGGCCGACGGCCGGGCTGCCGAAGCCATCCTGCGCAAGTGCGTGCACTGCGGCTTCTGCACCGCCACCTGCCCCACCTACCAGCTGCTCGGCGACGAGCTCGACGGCCCGCGCGGCCGCATCTACCTCATCAAGCAGGTGCTCGAGGGCGAGGCCCCCACGCGCAAGACCCAGCTGCACCTGGACCGCTGCCTCACCTGCCGCAATTGCGAAAGCACCTGCCCCTCGGGCGTGGACTACGGCCACCTCGTGGACATCGGCCGCAAGATCGTCGAGGCCAAGGTCGAGCGCCCCGTCACCGAGCGCGCCGTGCGCTGGGCCCTCAAGGAAGGCCTGCCCTCGCCGCTGTTTGCTCCCGCCATGAAGATGGGCCAGCTCGTGCGCGGCCTCATGCCCGCGTCCCTCAAGGCCAAGGTGCCCGCGAAGCAGGACGCCGGCGCCTGGCCCACGCGTACCCATGCGCGCAAGATGCTCATGCTCGCGGGCTGCGTGCAGCCGGCCATGATGCCCAACATCAACAGCGCCACCGCCCGCGTGCTCGACGCCGCCGGCATCCAGGCCGTGGTCGCGCCCAAGGCCGGCTGCTGCGGCGCCGTGAAGTTCCACCTCAACGACCAGGACGGCGGCATGGACGAGATGCGCGCCAACATCGACGCCTGGTGGCCGCACGTGGAGGCCGGCGTGGAAGCCATCGTCATGAACGCCTCGGGCTGCGGCGTGACCGTCAAGGAATACGGCCACATCCTGCGCGACGACGTGCACTACGCGGCCAAGGCCCGGCGCATCAGCGAGCTGACCCGGGACCTCAGCGAGCTGCTGCCCGCGCTGGTGGAGCCGCTGCGCGGCAAGGTGCGTGCCAAGGCCGGCCAGATCGCCTTCCACCCGCCCTGCACCCTGCAGCACGGCCAGAAGCTGCGCGGCGGCGTGGAGCAGCACATGGCCGCGCTGGGCTTCAAGGTCCACACCTGCCGCGTGGAGCCGCACCTGTGCTGCGGCTCGGCCGGGACCTACTCGGTGCTCAACCCCAAGCTGGCCTACGAGCTGCGCGATCGCAAGCTCAAAAACCTCTCCGAGATGCAGCCCGAGCAGATCGCCTCGGCCAACATCGGCTGCATCACCCACCTGCAGAGCGGCACGGAGATGCCGGTGCGGCATTGGGTGGAGCTGCTGGACGAGGCGCTGGCGGGTTGAGGACCGTACCCCGCAGAATGAAGAACGCCGGGCAAGCCCGGCGTTTTTTTGCGGGAACGGTTGTGCTGGCCGTGCACAAAACGATCAGGTATTCCCCCGTCTGGGGGAGAGGCGGAGACCTAAGCGTAGGCCAGGACTCAAAGGGAGAGACGAGCTCTGGCGCAGTTCAATCCGGGTAGGCGCCCGAGCCGGTTTTCTCCGGCCACGCCGCCCACACCGCCGCCAGCAGGATCAGCGCCCCGCCCAGCAGCGTGCGTGCCTGCAGTTCCGCCGCCCCCATCAGCACCGACGACACGCTGGCGAACACCACCTCGGTGAGCATGACCAGGGCCGTGGTGGCCGCGGGCAGGCGCGCGGCGCCGTATTGCAGGCCCAGGTTGGCGGCGAGGAAGGCCAGGCTGGTGAGCAGCACCAGCCCCAGCCAGCCCGCGGCCAGGGCCGGCGGCGCGGCGACCAGGCCGGAAGGCTGGCCCAGCAGGGCGGTGGCCAGCGCCAGCAGCGCGCCGCCGCCGAACATGGCGAGCATGCGGGCGTCGTCCGGTGTGTCGCGCAGGCGGCGCAGCAGTACGTTCGTGAGCGCGAAGCTCAAGCCGCCCAGCAGGGCCAGCCAGTCGGGCAGGCTCGCGGGCACCGGCCAGGGGGAGCCGGGCGTCTTGAGCACGATGGCCACGCCGGCCAGCGCCAGCCCCAGGCGCGCCAGCGAGGCACGGGTGGGCTGCTCGCCCAGCAGGGCCCAGGCCAGCAGCACGGACCAGGCGGGCATGAGGTAGAACAGCAGCACCACGCGCACCACGTCGCCCACGGTGACGGCCCAGTTGAAGCCCACGTTCGTCAGGCCGGCGGCCACCAGCAACAGCCAGAGCAGGGGGTGGCGCAGGAAGGACCGGCCGCAGCGCGGGCGCCACAGCAGTAGCGCCAGCAGGGCCAGCACGTAGATGCCGAAGGTGGACCACAGCGGGTGCAGGCCGTCGGCCTCCAGCAGGCGGAAGGGGTACCAGGAAACGCCCCAGACGAAGGCGTTGCACACCAGGGCCCAGGCGGCCAGTGCGCTGGTGGCGGGCCGGTTCACCGGCCTTCGGGGGCCTGCGGGCGGCGGCGCTTCCACCAGCGCGCGATGAGCCAGATGGCCAGGATGCCCAGCAGGGCGAAGATGCCGTGCTGGAACTGGTGCAGCACGGAGAACATCCAGTCCCAGTTCTGGGCGCCGTAGTAGCCCAGGTAGACCCAGATCGGGACGCTGATGAGGGCGGCCAGGCCGTCCATCACGAACCAGGTGGCGAAGCTGACGCGCCGGCTCATGCCGGCCGAGAAGAAGACCGGGGTGCGCAGGCCGGGCAGGAAGCGCGCCACGAACATCACCCACTTGCCGTACTTGTGGAAGGCGTCCTGCGCCCTGGCGAAGCGCTCCGGGGTCAGGATGCGGCGAAAGCCGGGCAGCATCTGGATGCGCTGGCCGTAGACCCGGCCGAGGACGAACATCAGGCCGTCACCGATCATGACCCCGGCCATGCCGACGGCGAACATGGTGTGCACGTTGGCGTGGCCCAGGCCGGCGATGACGCCGCCGGTGACCAGGGTCACGTCCTCGGGGATGGGCACTCCGAAGCCGCAGATCAGGAGCATCACGAAGACGGCGAGGTAACCGTATTCGGTGAAGATGGGCATCAGGAGCTGGAAGACTTCCATGGATATCACGGCCGGTCGGCCGGGAGCTTGTTGTGTAAATCCAATCGACGCCGGGTTATAGCACGCCGGGCAATGTCACAATCTTCTCGGTGAGTTCCCGTACCGGCCCGCTTTCCCCCCGTTTTCTCCGCGCATGACCCGTCCCATCCAGGCCCTGATCCATGTCGAGGCGCTGCGCCACAACCTCGCGCGCGCCCGCCAGTCCAGCCCCGATGCCCGGGTCTGGGCGGTGGTCAAGGCCAATGCCTACGGCCACGGCATCGAGCGCGTGTACGAGGGCCTGCGCGGGGCCGACGGCTTTGCCCTGCTGGACCTGGACGAGGCCGCGCGGGTGCGCGGCCTGGGCTGGCGCGGGCCCATCCTGCTGCTCGAGGGCGTGTTCGAGCAGCGCGACCTGGAGCTGTGCTCGCGCCTGGACCTCTGGCACGTCGTGCATTGCAGCGAACAGATCGACATGCTGGCCGTGCACAAGACGCACGTGCCGCACCGCGTCTTCCTCAAGCTCAACAGCGGCATGAACCGGCTGGGCTTCAAGCCCGAGGCCTTTCGCGCCGCCTGGCACCGCCTGAATGCCCTGCCGCAGGTGGACGAGATCTCCCTCATGACCCACTTCAGCGACGCCGACGGCCCTGCGGGCGTCGCACACCAGCTGGCGGCCTTCAACGCCGCCACGCAGGACCTGCCGGGTGAACGGTCCCTGAGCAACAGCGCGGCCGTGCTGCGCCACATGGGCCCGCAGGCCGGCCTGCGCTCGGACTGGGTCCGCCCCGGCGTGGTGCTCTACGGCGCCTCGCCCGACTACCCCGAGCACGGGGCGCAGCACTGGGGCCTGCAGCCGGCCATGACCCTGCGCTCGCGCATCGTCGGCGTGCAGCAGCTGGCCGCGGGCGACAGCGTGGGCTACGGCTCGACCTTCGTCGCACCGCACGCCATGCGCATCGGCGTGGTGGCCTGCGGCTATGCCGACGGCTACCTGCGCGCCAGCCCGGGCACGGTGGCGCAGGGCACGCCGGTGCTGGTGGACGGCGTGCGCACGCGTACCGTGGGCCGCGTCAGCATGGACCTGATCACCGTGGACCTCACGCCGGTGCCCGCAGCCGGCATGGGCGCCGAGGTCACGCTCTGGGGTCGTGCGGGCAATGGCGCCGTGCTCTCCATCGACGAGGTGGCGGCCGCCGGCGGCAGCGTGGGCTACGAGCTGATGTGCGCGCTGGCCGCGCGCGTGCCGGTCACGGTGGCGTGAGCGTCGGCGCATGAAGTACGTCCCCATCCCCGTCGCCATGCTGCCCGTGGGCAAGCCGCTGCCGGTCAACGTGTGGAACCCCGACGGCCTGCTGCTGCTGCGCAAGGGCCAGCCCATCGTCTCCGAGCAGCACCGCGACAAGCTCTACGCCCACAACGCCTCCACCACCGAGACCGAGGCCCAGGCCTGGCAGCGCTCCTACGAGCGCATGGTGCACACGCTGCTGCAGGAGGGTGTGGACGTGGAGGACATCGCGCGCATGCCCATGCCCAGCGCGATCCGCGAGCGCGATTACCACACGGGCGAGCAACTCAGCGGCGGCTGGCTGGACCTGCAGGAGGTGCTGCGCGGCATCCTCTACCAGGGCGGCCTCGCGCTCAACCCGGTGCCGCGGTTGACCGCCATCGAGAACAAGGCGCGCGCGCTGCTCGACGACGATGCCGACGACAGCCTGTTCTGCCTGTTCCAGGCGCTGCAGGACGCCACGCTGGGCTACTGCGCCACGCACGCGCTGCTGTGTTCGGCCATCGTCGAGCTGGCCTCGCGCAGGCTGGGGCTCGACCCCCACCAGCGCCAGGCCCTCATGAGTGCGGCGCTGACCATGAACATCGGCATGGCGCGCGAGCAGGACGTGCTGGCACGCCAGAGCCATGCGCCCACGCCGCAGCAGCGCACCCTGATCCAGGAGCATCCGGGGCACGGCGTGGCCATCCTGCAGGGCTACGGCATCGACGACGCCGAGCAGCTCGACCTCGTGCGCTGGCACCATCAGCCCGACAGCCCCGAGGGCCTGGCGCACACGCTGCAGTCGCGCCGGCTGCTGAGCATGACCGACGTCTTCGTGGCCAAGATGGCGGCGCGGCGCACGCGCGAGGCGCTCTCGCCGCTGGAGTCGGCCAAGTCCATCTACCTGCAGACCGAGAAGGAGGTGACGGCCTCGGTGGGCGCGGCGCTCACGGCCGTCGTCGGCTTCTACCCGCCGGGCACCTACGTGCGCCTGGGCGGTGGCGAGACGGCCGTGGCCGTGCAGCGCGGTGCGCGCGCCAACACGCCCTGGGTCATCGTCATCATCGACCGCAACGGCATGCCCACCTTCAACTACAACTGCCTGGACACCTCGGACCCGGCCCACGCCATCGCCGCGCCCATGGTGTTCCGCAACGGCAAGGTGACGATCAACGCCGATCGCGTGCGCCGCGCGCGCGAGAAGATCCGGCGCTGATCAGGCCAGCCGCAGCGCCACCGCGCCGGCACACACGAGCAGCACGGCCGCCACGCGCAGGCGTCCCGGGCGTTCGCGCAGGAACAGCAGGCCGATGCCGGTGGCGAACACGATCGAGGTTTCGCGCAGCGCCGCCACGCTGGCGATCGGCGCCTGCGTCATGGCCCACAGCACCAGGCTGTAGGCCCCCAGCGTGCCGGCGCCGCCCAGCAGCGCCGTGCGCGCAGCCCCGGGCGGCAGGGGCCACAGCGCGCGCCGGCGCAGCAGCAGGGCCGAGCCCAGCATGAACAGCGCCGTCAGCACGAAGACCCAGCCCGTGTAGCTCAGCGCATGACCCGACAGGCGCACGCCCACGCCGTCGACCAGGGTGTAGAGCGCGATCACGCCGGCATTGCCCAGCGCCGATCGCACCGAAGCCGGGTGGTGGGCGCCGCTGCGCCAGGCCTGGCCGGCCAGCAGGAGCACGCCGGTGCAGATCAGTGCCAGGCCCAGCCAGCCGCCCGGCGTGGGCCATTCGGCCAGCAGCAGCGCGGCCGCCAGCGCGGTCAGCACCGGTGCCGTGCCGCGCATGAGCGGGTAGGCGACGCCCAGGTCGGCGTGCCGGTAGGCGCGTGCCACCAGCGAGAAATACAGCACGTGGATCAGGCCCGAGGCCAGCAGCCAGGGCCAGCTCGCGGGCGCCGGCGCCGGGAGGGCGGGCAGCAGCAGCAGCGCCAGCCCGGCGGCGCCGCACACCACCAGCAGCGAGGCAAGGAACTTGTCGCCGCTGGCGCGCACCACGGCGTTCCAGCCCGCGTGCAGCAGGGCCGAGAGCAGCACGATGGCCATGACGTCCAGGGCCATGGTGGTCTATCGCTTGCGCAAGCCGAGCGCCATGACCGCCCCGACGACGATCAGCGCGCCCGCCACCTGCACCGGGGCGATGGTCTGGCCCAGCAGGCCCCAGGCCAGCACCAGTGCGGCCACGGGCTCGACGTTCATGATGGGCGAGCTGCCCACCACGCCCAGACGCGGCAGCAGCGTGAACATGATGGTGAAGGCCGTGCCGTAGAACAGCGTGAGCCCGGCCAGGCCCCACCAGCCCGCCGGTGCCGTGGGCAGGTGAAAGCCGCCCTGCAACTGCACCGCCAGCAGCGCCAGCAGGCCCACCAGCGCCATGGTGATGGTGGTGCGCAGCCGGCCGTCGACGCGGGCCGCCTCGTGCTGGGTGAAGACCAGGGCGGCACCGAAGACGGCCGCGGCCACGAGGGCGAAGGCCACGCCGGCCCCGATGCGGCTCCACTGCCCGGCCGCGCCCAGGCCCGAGGCGGCGCCCAGCGCGTCGAGCGCCAGGGCCAGCCCGAACAGCAGCACCGGCATCGCGACCAGCACGGCGCGCTCGGGCCGGTGGCGGTAGAACAGCCAGGCGAACAGCGCGGTCCACAGCGGGTAGGTGTTGAAGGTCAGCAGGGCCAGCGCCACCGGCAGCCGCGCCACGGCGGCGTACAGGCACAGGCTCTGCACGGCCACGAGCACGCCGATGAGCAGCAGGAAGCCGCGCTCCCGCGGCGTGATGTGCAGGCCTCCACGCTCCCTCACTTCGTGTGGCTCGCTGCCCCCCGAGGGGGCGTTCGTCGCCTTGGGAGCGGCCCGGCGGCGACTCAGGCGCGGCACGCGCTGCAGCCAGACGAGGGCGCCGACCACCAGCGCCGTGAGCAGGCTGCGCACCGTGACGGCGCTGGCCACGTCCAGCCCGTGGTTGAAGGCCAGCCGTGCGGCCACGTGGTTGGCGCCGAACAGGCAGGCGGTGAGGAGCAGGGTGAGGAAGGCGGCGCGGCCGAGCGCCAGCGGGGCGGTGGACATGGGAGGAGACGGTTCAGTAGAGCTTGCGCACGCGGGCCTGCAGCCGTGCCAGGCCCAGCAGCACGTCGGTGTAGGGCGTGGGCACGCCGGTCAGGGTGCCGAGCTCGCGCACCACCGTGACCAGGGCGTCGAGCTCCACCGGGCGGCCGGCCTCGACGTCCTGCAGCATCGAGGTCTTGAAGGCGCCGAGTTTCTGCGTCACGGCATGCCGGTCCTCGGGCTGCTGGAAGATGGGGATGCCGATGCGCGCGCCGATCTCCTTGGCCTCGAGCATCACGCGCGAGATGAAGTCGCGCACGAGTCCGTCGGCGAGGATGCGGTCGGTCGTGGCGCCGGTCAGCGCGCTCACGGGGTTGACCGTCATGTTGCCCCAGAGCTTGTACCAGATGTCCTTCTGGATCTGCGCCGAGAGCTCGACCTCGAAACCCGCACGCGTGAGCAGCGCCTCGAGCTGCTGCACGCGTTCGGTCTTCTGCCCCGTGGGTTCGCCCAGGATCATGCGGTTGCCGAAGTGGTGCTGCGCATGACCGGGCTCAAGCAGCGCGCAGCTGGCATGCACCACGCCGCCGACGATGTGCGCAGCGGGGATCGCGGCGGCAATCTCGCCCTGCGGGTCGATGGCCTTGAGCCGGGTGCCGGCGTACTGCGCGCCGAAGCCGTCGAAGAACCACCACGGTACGCCGTTCATGGCGGTCAGCACCACGGTCCCGGGGCCCAGCAGCGGGCGGATGTGGCGTGCCACGTCGCTCATGGCGGGCGCCTTGACGGCCAGCACCACCAGGTCCTGCACGCCCAGCGCGGCCGGGTCGGCGCTGGCCTGCACGGCGGCCTGGTGCTCCTGGCTGCCCTCGCGGCAGCGCAGGCCGTGCTGCTGCAGGGCCGCCAGCGTGGTGCCGCGCGCTACGACGCTCACCGTGCAGCCGGCACGCGCCAGCCGGGTGCCGATCCAGGCGCCGATGGCGCCGGCGCCGTAGATGCAGACCTTGCGGTAGCGCGGTTCACTCATGTCTTGGGTCTCCCTGTCGGATCAGTGCGGGGTTTATAACCCGGCGCGGCGCACAGGGGCGTCGCCCCGGTGCCCGGCATCGCCACCGAATGCTGTGCTTGTATACAGTCTTCGGTTAGGATGGCGCATGGCCAAGGAAAAAACCATCTACACCTGCAACGAGTGCGGCGGCACCAGCCCCAAGTGGCTGGGCAAGTGCCCGCACTGCAATGCCTGGAACGCGCTCGTCGAGTCCGTGGCCGAGAGTGCCGCGCCCGCGAAGAACCGCTTTGCCGCGCTCGCGAAAACCGCCGAGGTGGCCGCGCTGGCCGACATCGAGGCGGCCGACGTCGAACGCACGCCCACCGGGCAGGACGAGCTCGACCGCGTGCTCGGCGGCGGCATCGTCGAGGGCGGCGTGGTGCTGATCGGCGGCGACCCGGGCATCGGCAAGTCCACATTGTTGCTGCAGGCGCTCGATGCCTTGCAGCGTGCCGGGCAGAAAACGTTGTACGTGACTGGCGAGGAGAGTGGCGCACAAGTGGCGCTGCGCGCGCGCCGCCTGGGGCTGGACGGCTCGCAGGTGCAGGTGCTGGCCGAGATCCAGCTCGAGAAGATCCTGGCCACGCTGGACGCGCACCAGCCGGCCATTGCCGTGATCGACTCCATCCAGACCGTGTATTCCGACCAGCTCACCTCGGCCCCCGGCTCGGTGGCGCAGGTGCGGGAATGCGCCGCCCACCTGACGCGCGCGGCCAAGGCCGGCGGCACGGCCATCGTGCTCGTGGGGCACGTGACGAAAGAGGGCGCGCTGGCCGGACCGCGCGTGCTGGAGCACATGGTGGACACGGTGCTGTACTTCGAGGGCGACACGCACAGCAGCTTCCGCCTGATCCGCGCCATCAAGAACCGCTTCGGCGCCGTCAACGAGATCGGCGTCTTCGCCATGACCGAGAAGGGCCTCAAGGGCGTGAGCAACCCCAGCGCCATTTTTCTGTCGCAGCACGCCGAGCCCGTGCCCGGCAGCTGCGTGATGGTCACGCTCGAAGGCACGCGCCCCCTGCTGGTGGAGATCCAGGCCCTGGTCGACAGCGGCGGCCCCTCGCCGCGCCGCCTGTCCGTGGGCCTGGACCGCGACCGCCTGGCCATGCTGCTGGCCGTGCTGCACCGCCACGCCGGCGTGGCCTGCCTGGACCAGGACGTGTTCGTCAACGCCGTGGGCGGCGTGCGCATCAGCGAGCCGGCGGCCGACCTGGCCGTGATGCTGGCCATCACCTCCAGCCTGCGCGGGCGCGCCCTGCCCAAGGGCTTCATCGCCTTCGGCGAGGTGGGCCTGGCCGGCGAGGTGCGGCCCGCGCCGCGCGGGCAGGAGCGCCTGAAAGAGGCGGCCAAGCTGGGCTTTTCCGTCGCCGTGGTGCCCAAGGCCAATGCGCCCAAGAAGGCCATCGAGGGGCTGACCATCCACGCCGTGGAGCGCGTGGAGGAGGCGCTGCAGGTGCTGCGCACGCTTGACTGAGCGGGTTTCTACAATCCTGTGCATCTCACGCACAGGAGTTGCCATGTCGAATCTCACCCTCGCCGTCGCCCGTGACCTGATCGACCAGGCGATGGCGCACGCCACCCAGAACTTCAGGAAGCCGGTCTGCGTCTCGGTCTGCGACGCCGGCGGCCTGTTGCTGGCCTTCGTGCGCATGGACGGTGCGCCGCTGCGCAGCGTGGCCATCTCGCAGGGCAAGGCCTACAGCGCGGCGCGCATGGGCGTGAGCACCCAGGCCGTGCTCGAGCGCCTGCACCGCGAGAACATCGAGATCGGCTACTTCTGCGACCCGCAACTCACGGCCCTGCCCGGCGGCTCGCCGCTCAAGGACAAGGACGGCGTGTTGCGTGGCGCCATCGGCGTCAGCGGTCTCACGTCCGCCGAGGACCAGCAGGTCACCGACTACATCGCCGCCAAATACGCCGCATGAACACCGTGCGCCTGCCCTCGGGCGAGCAGGTCTCCGCGCTGGGCCAGGGCACCTGGTACATGGGCGAGGACCGCAGTGCGCGCAAAGCCGAAGTCGCTGCCCTGCAGCTGGGTCTGGACCTGGGCCTGACACTGATCGACACGGCCGAGATGTACGCCGAGGGCGGGGCCGAGGAGGTGGTGGGCGAGGCGCTCCAGGGCCGGCGCGAGCAGGCCTTCCTGGTCAGCAAGGTCTATCCGCACAACGCCTCGCGCCGCGGCGCCATCGCGGCCTGCGAACGCAGCCTCAAACGCCTGCAGACCGACCGCATCGACCTCTACCTGCTGCACTGGCGCGGCCAGTATCCGCTGGCCGAGACCGTGGAAGCCTTCGAGGCCCTGCAGCGTGCCGGCAAGATCCGGCACTGGGGCGTGAGCAACCTCGACCTCGACGACATGCGCGAGCTCTGGGCGGCGCCGGGCGGTACGGCCTGTGCCGCAAACCAGCTGCTCTACAACCTGGGCCGCCGGGGCATCGAGTGGGATCTGCGGCCCTGGCTGCAGCAGCGCGGGGTGCCGGTGATGGCCTATTCGCCCATCGAGCAGGCGCGCCTGCTGCGCCAGCGCGGCCTGCAGGAGTTCGCGCAGCGCCACGGCATGACGCCGGCGCAGGCCGCCCTGGCCTGGCTGCTGGGGCAGGAGGGCGTGATCGCCATCCCCAAGTCGGCCCGCGCTGCGCATGTGCGCGAGAACGCGGCGGCGCGCGACTTCGTGCTCGATGCCGCCCAGCACGCCGGACTCGACCGCCTGTTCGCGCCGCCCGCGGGCCCGTCACCGCTGGAGATGCTCTGAGAGAATGCCGGCATGTCCTTGCAGAAGATCCTGATCCCCATCGGTGGCGTGCTGCTGGTCCTCGGCGGCTACCGGGCCTGGGGCTGGGCGGGCGTGGCGCTGGCCGTGGGCGCCCTGCTGCTGTGGCTGCTGCTGCACTTCACGCGCCTCATGCACATCCTCAAGCGCGCCGCGGCCAGCCCGCTGGGCTACGTGGACAGCGCCGTCATGCTGCAGGCCAGGCTCAAGCCCGGCATGACGCTGCTGCACGTGGTGGCCATGACGCGCGCGCTGGGCGAGCAGATCGGCGAGCCGCAGGTCCAGCCCGAGCAGTTCCGCTGGACCGATGCCTCGGACGCCTCGGTGACCTGCGAGTTCCACGAGGGCCGGCTCGTGCGCTGGGAGTTCCGCCGCCCGCCCCCGGAGCCCACGCCCGATGCGACCACCCGGCCGGGCCTGCCGCCGGCCCCGTAAAATCGGCTTTTGCGCCTTTTGCCCCCATTTTTTCCGGCCCGCCGACGGCGGGCCGACCTACCTAGGAAACCCAGACGATGAGCCCCCTACCGACCTCGATGTCCGACCGCGACGGAAAAATCTGGATGGACGGCCAGCTCGTGGAGTGGCGTGACGCCAGGATCCACGTGCTGAGCCACACACTGCACTACGGCTGCGGTGCCTTCGAGGGCGTGCGGGCCTACAACACCGTCAACGGCACGGCCATCTTCCGGCTGCAGGAGCATACCGAGCGCCTCTTCAACAGCGCCAAGATCCTGCGCATGAAGATCCCGTTCAGCATGGAGCAGGTCAACGAGGCGCAGAAGGAAGTCGTGCGCGCCAACAAGCTCGAGAGCTGCTACATCCGCCCGCTGACCTGGATCGGCGACAAGAAGCTGGGCGTCTCCCCCAAGGGCAACACCATCCACATGATGGTGGCGGCCTGGGCCTGGGGCGCCTACCTGGGCGAGGAGGGCATGAAGCGCGGCATCCGCGTCAAGACCTCGAGCTACACGCGCCACCATGTCAACATCACCATGACGCAGGCCAAGGCGGTCAGCAACTACAGCAACTCCATCCTGGCCAACATGGAAGCCACGGACGACGGCTACGACGAGGCCCTGCTGCTTGACTCGGCCGGCTTCGTCTCCGAGGGCGCGGGCGAGAACATCTTCGTGATCAAGAAGGGCGTGATCTACACGCCCGACCTGTCGGCCGGCGCGCTCAACGGCATCACGCGCAACACGGTGTTCCACATCGCCAAGGACCTGGGCCTGGAGATCGTGCAGAAGCGCATCACGCGCGACGAGGTCTACATCGCCGACGAGGCCTTCTTCACCGGCACGGCCGCAGAAGTCACGCCGATCCGCGAGCTTGACCGCATCGAGATCGGCAGCGGTTCGCGCGGCCCGATCACGGAGAAGATCCAGAGCGCCTTCTTCGACATCGTCAACGGCCGCAATCCCAGGTACGCCCACTGGCTCACGAAGGTCTGAGGAACACACGATGAGCAAACAGACGGTTGAACTGCTGGCCAGTGACCTGAACCACCAGGGGGGCGTGTATTGCCCCAGCCCCAAGGCGGACATGAAGCTCTGGAACAGCCATCCCAAGGTCTACCTGGACGTGGCGCACACGGGTGAGGCCAAGTGCCCTTACTGCGGCACCGTCTACAAGCTGAAGGCCGGTGAGCATTTCGCCGCGCACCACTGACACGCAGGGCCGCGGTATCGCGGCCCTTGTCATTGCGCCGCAATGGATCGGCGACGCGGTGATGACCGAGCCGCTGATGCGCCGGCTGGCGGCGCGCGGTGAGCGCCTCACCGTCGGCGCCCTGCCCTGGGTGGCCCCGGTCTACCGCGCCATGCCGCAGGTGGCCGAGGTCATCGAGTTCCCGTTCGCCCATGGCGGGCTGCAGCTCAAGGCCCGGCGTGCGCTGGCCCGCCAGCTCGCGGGCCGCTTCGACGTGGCCTATGTCTGCCCCAACTCGCTCAAGAGCGCGCTGCTGCCCTTCCTGGCCAGCATCCCAAAGCGCGTGGGCTACCTGGGGGAGGCGCGCGTGGGCCTGCTCACGCACCGGCTGAAGAATCCGCCCAGGGGCCAGCGCCCGCCCATGGTGGCCTTCTACTCCGCGCTCAGCGGGGAGGCCGGCACCGGGGCCGACCGGCCGCAGCTGCAGGTCGATCCCGCGCAGGTGCAGGCGGTGCTGGCGAAGCTCGGGCTCGTGCCCGCCAGCTACTACGTCTTCGTGCCGGGCGCGGAGTACGGCCCGGCCAAGCGCTGGCCGGCGCCGCGCTTTGCCGAACTGGCACAGCAACTCGATGCCCCGGTGCTGATCCTGGGCTCGGGCAAGGAGGCTGCGCTGGGCCAGGAGATCGTGGCGCTGGCCGGCGGAGCCGACTGCCGCAACCTGGCCGGGGCCACCACGCTGGCCGAGGCCTTCGGCCTGATCGCCGCCGCGCGCCGCGTCGTCACCAACGACACCGGCCTCATGCACGTAGCCGCGGCGCTGGACGTGCCGCAGGTGGCGATCTTCGGCTCCAGCAGCCCGCGCCACACGCCGCCGCTGAGCGCGCGCGCGCAGGTGCTCTGGCTCAAGGACGACCCCGGCTACCAGCCGCCGCTGGACTGCGCGCCCTGCTTCGAGCGCGAGTGCCCGCTGGGTCACCTGCGCTGCCTTCACGACATCCGCGCCGAGCGGGTCTTGCAGGCCCTGGCGCGCGACTGACGGCCGCGGCAGGCAAAAAAAAGCCACCTTGCGGTGGCTTTGAAAAGTCCTCGAAAGGACGTCGTTGGGATCCTGAACGCTCCGGTCGCGGGCTCTTGGGCCGCGTCGGCCGGTCGTTGCTTAGACTGTGACAGCAGTACCTGGGAAATATAGCCAGCGGATGGTGTGCCGGCTATCCCACAAATTGGGGATACGACGCCGAAAAGTGTCGCAATCTGGACATTCAGGATGCTGACTCGAGGGCGCGCGCTGCGCCCGGCGGGCCGAACAGTGCCTCGAAGGCCATGTCGAAGGCTTCGGGGCGGGAATCGGAGATGAACAGCCCGAACTGGTCGAGTTCGACCGTGTACATGGTGAAGGCCGCCAGCAGGTTCTGCTCGACCTTGAGGCCGCGGAAGCATTTGTGGCGCGTGACCAGGTCGGCCGCGGGCGGGCGTACGGGTGAGGATGGGATGTGGAGGCTGGCCATGGTGTTTCTCCTGCTGCTGATGCAACCATAGAAACTGTGCCGGCCGGGCGCCAGCCCCCTGAGGGGTGCCGGCGTGCGGTATTTCACGCCAGCGGGACTTTTTACGGCTGTGGCGCGCGCGGCAGTTCCAGCACGAAGCAGGCGCCGCCACCGGGACGCGCCTCGCAGCGGGCGCTGCCGCCGTGGCGCTGGGCGATGGAGCGCACCAGCGCCAGGCCCAGGCCCACGCCGCCGTCGCGTTCGGAAGCGCCGGGCAGGCGGAAGAAGGGCTCGAAGATGCGCTCGCGCAGTTCGGCCGGCACGCCGGGGCCGCGGTCGCAGACGCGCACCCGCAGTTGCGCCGCGTCGGCCTGCAGCGTGAGCGTGACGTCGCCCGGCGCGTGACGGCGTGCGTTCTCCAGCAGGTTGCGCACCGCGCGGCGCAGCAGCCGCGGCAGGCCGCTGAGCTGCAGCGCCGCGGGTTCGGCCTGCAGTTCGAGCCCGGCCTCGACCCGCGCGCATTCCTCGGCACACAGCGCCAGCAGGTCCACGGGCTCGGGCGTGCCCAGCTCGTCCGGGCTGCTGTCGAGGCGGCTGGCCAGCAGGATCTCGTCGATCAGCTGGTCGAGTTCGTGGATGTTGCGGGCGATCTCCGCGCGTACCTCGGGGCCGGGGCGTTCGCCCAGCAGCTCCAGCGCCATGCGGATGCGCGTCAGCGGCGAGCGCAGTTCGTGCGAGGCGTTGGCCAGCAGGGCCTTGTGCGAGAGCAGCAGGGCCTGCACGCGTGCCGCCGCGGTGTTGAAGCGCCGCGCCAGGAAGGCCACCTCGTCCTGGCCATCCTCGGGCAGGCGCTGCGCAAGGTCGCCGTCGCCCCAGCGCGCCACGCCTTCCTGCAGGGCCTCGAGCCGCTGCGTCAGGCGGCGCACGATGGGGTAGGCCCCCACGGCCACGGCCACGGCCACCAGGCCGAACAGCCACAGGGGGTCGAAGGGCGGGCGCCACCAGGGACGGGCCGACGCGGGGGGGCGGTTGCCGCCCGGGCGAGGCAGCTGCACGACCAGGGTCTGGCCGTCGCGCGTGGGGACCTCGAACTCCCAGCCCTGGCCCGGCACGCGGTTGCCGCGGGCCGTGGCGCGGCCGAGCTCGACGCCCTGGGCATCGCGCACGACGATCTCGCGGCCCGGGCGCTGCGCGCGCTCGCGCTCGAGGTCGAGCTGCCAGAGCCAGCCCACCACGAGCGTGAGCAGCACGACGGCCGCGACCACGGCCAGCCAGATGCGCAGGTACAGGCGGTGGGCGTAGGGGGTCCCCATGTCAGTCCTGCTGGCGCGCGAAGACGTAGCCCACGCCGCGCACGGTCAGGATGCGCTTGGGGTTCTTCGGGTCAGCCTCGATGGCGGCGCGGATGCGGCCCATGTGCACGTCGATCGAGCGGTCGTAGGCCTCGAGCTCGCGGCCGCGCACGGCTTCCATGATCTGGTCGCGCGTGAGCACGCGGCCGGCGCGCTCGGCCAGTGCCACCAGCAGGTCGAACTGGTAGGAGGTCAGCTCGCAGGGCTGGCCGCCCACCGTGACGCTGCGCGCGTCGCGGTCGATGGCCAGCGCGCCGAAGCGCAGCGCAGGGGTGGCCGGGGCGGCGCTGGCGGGCTCGCCGCGCCGGCGCAGGATGGCGCGGATGCGCGCCAGCAGCTCGCGCGGCTCGAAGGGCTTGGGCAGGTAGTCGTCGGCGCCCATCTCCAGGCCGATCACGCGGTCGGTCGGATCGCCCTTGGCGGTGAGCATGAGGATGGGCGTCTGCGCCAGGTGGTTGGGCAGGGCACGGATGCGCCGGCAGACCTCGAGGCCGTCGAGGTCGGGCAGCATGAGGTCGAGGATGACGAGCTGCGGTGCCGGCTGCTGCTGCAGCCGCTCCAGCCCGGCCAGCGCCGTCGGCGCATGCTGCACGCTGTAGCCGGACTGCGCCAGGTACTCGGCGACCATGCCGGCCAGACGGTCGTCGTCTTCGATCATCAGGAGGGGCTGGCTCATGCGCAAAGTCTAGCGCCGGCCTGCCCCGGGGGGCGGGCCGGCGGGGGTAAAGATAGGTAAAACGCCGGGCCGCCGGGCCTCAGCGGCGGGCGTGCACGCGCGCGGCCAGCGCCACCAGCAGCAGCACCGGCAGGCCCAGCAGGGCCGTGGAGGTGAAGAACTGCGTGTAGCCGAAGGCGTCGACGTATTCGCCCGAGAAGCCGGCGATGAACTTGGGTGCCAGCAGCATCATGGAGCTGAACAGCGCGTACTGCGTGGCCGAGTAGCTGATGTTGGTCAGGCTGGAGAGGTAGGCGATGAAGGCGGCCGAGGCGATGCCGCTGGAGAGGTTGTCGGCCGAGATCACGAAGATCAGCGCCGTCACGTCGTGCCCGTGCCCGGCCAGCCAGGCGAACAGCAGATTGGTGGCGGCGCTGAGCGCGGCGCCGAGCATGAGCACGCGCATCACCCCCAGGCGCATGGCCAGCGCGCCGCCGACGAAGGCGCCCGCCAGCGTCATGATGACGCCGTAGACCTTGGTCACCGCGGCCACCTCGTCCTTGCTGTAGCCCATGTCCACGTAGAAGGGGTTGGCCATGATGCCCATGACCACGTCGCTGATGCGGTAGACCGCGATCAGCGCGAGGATCAGCGCGGCCTGCCATTTGTAGCGGCGCAGGAAGTCGGCAAAGGGCTCGAGCAGGGCGCCGCGCAGCCATTCGGTGGCGTTGCGCGCCGGCGGCAGCTCGATGCGCGCCGGCTCGCGCGAGAGCAGCACGGTGAGCACGCCCGGCAGCATGCTCGCCGCCATGACCAGGTAGGCCACGGTCCAGGCGGCGTTCTGGTAGCCCCCCGGGCCCGTCTCGGCGCGCGCGGCCAGCCAGAGCACGCCCGCGCCGGCCCAGATCATGGCCACGCGGTAGCCGGTCTGGTAGCTGGCGGCCAGCGCGGCCTGGCGTTCGGCGCCGGCCGACTCGATGCGCAAGGCGTCGAGCGCGATGTCCTGGGTGGCCGAGGCGAAGGCCACGGCCAGCGCGCACCAGACCACGACGGTCAGGCCCTGCGCCGGATCGGCCAGCGCCATGCCCGCCAGGCCGGCCATGATGGCGAGCTGCGAGAGCAGCAGCCAGCTGCGCCGGCGCCCCAGCAGGCGGGTGAGCAGCGGCAGCGGCAGGCGGTCGACCAGCGGCGCCCAGGCCCACTTGAAGCCGTAGGCCAGCCCGACCCAGCTCAGGTGGCCGATGGTGCTGCGGTCGATGCCGGCCTCGCGCAGGCGAAAGCTCAGCGTGCCCAGCACCAGCAGCAGCGGCAGCCCGGCGGCAAAGCCCAGCGCCAGCATGCGCAGCGTGGCCGGCTCCAGGTAGACCCGCAACGTGGCACCCCAGCTGGGCTTGATCGGGGGGGCATCGGGCCTATCTGCGGACATGCGGGAATAATAAGCGCAGCCTTGCGACTGCCCCCGACCCTCTTTCCGGCGCCATGAAACGTTCCCTGCTGCTCCTCGCTGCCGCCCTGGCCCTGGGCGCAAGTCCGGCCAGCGCGCGCGAGGGCGAGGGTGTGGCCGTCGGCAGGAACTCGGTCTTCACGCGGCTGGCGCCGGCGGGCGAGGTCGAGCAGCTGGCCGCCACGCAGTACCGGCAGCTGCTGGAGCAGGCGACGAAGGACCGGGTCCTGGCCGGCGCCGGGGATCCACAGCTCAGGCGCCTGCGTGCCATCGCGGACCGCATCATCCCGCACGCGCTGGCCTGGAACCCGCGCGCGAAGGACTGGACGTGGGAGGTCCACCTGATCCGCTCGCCGCAGGTCAACGCCTTCTGCATGCCCGGCGGCAAGATCGCCTTCTACAGCGGCCTGCTCGAGCAGCTGCGCCTGAGCGAGGACGAGGTGGCCATGGTCATGGGCCACGAGATCGCCCATGCCCTGCGCGAGCATGCGCGCGAGCGCATGGGCAAGAGCGCCGTGACCGAAGGGGTGGCGCGCGTGGGCGGGGCGGTGCTGTCGGCCTGGCTGGGCGTGGACCCGCGCCTGACCGATACCGTGGCGCGCGGCGGCGCCGGCCTGCTGAGCCTGCAGTTCAGCCGCAGCGACGAGACCGAGGCCGACAAGGTGGGGCTGGAGCTGGCCGCGCGCGCCGGCTACGACCCGCGCGCGGGCCTGAGCCTGTGGCGCAAGATGGGCGCGGCCGGCAAGGGCGCGCCGCCGCAGTGGCTCTCCACCCATCCCTCGGGCGCCAGCCGCATCGCCGAGATCGAGCAGACCCTGCCGCGGGTGCTGCCGCTGTACGAGCGCGCGAAAAGGTAAACCACCCCCAGGCTGCGCGCCTGCGGCGCTGCGCCACCCCCCTCCTGTTGCACGGAGGGGGCGACGCCAGTGGCCCGGCAAAGCCGGTTCCACGGCGTCCCGCGCCAGGAGCCTCGGGTGGGACGTTCAGGTACCGCCGACAAAAGGGTTGGTCTGGCGTTCCCGGCCGAAGGTGCTTTCCGGGCCGTGGCCGGGGATGAACACCGTGTCGTCGCCCATGGGCCAGAGCCGCTCGGTGATGCTGCGGATCAGGTCGCCATGGTTGCCCTGGGGGAAATCGGTGCGCCCGATGGAGCCGGCAAACAGCACGTCACCGACGAAGGCGCGCTTCGCCTCGGGCGAATGGAACACCACGTGTCCGGGGGTGTGGCCGGGGCAGTGGCGCACGTAGAGCGTGCAGTGGCCGATCGTCACGGTGTCGCCATCGTGCAGCCAGCGCGTGGGCGTGAAGGGCTCGGAGGCCGGCAGTCCGAAGCGGCGGCCCTGCTCGGCCAGGCCGTCGATCCAGAACTGATCACCCGGATGCGGGCCGATGATGGGCAGGCCCAGCCGGCGCGCCAGTTCGGCCGTGCCGCCGGCATGGTCGATGTGGGCATGCGTGAGCCAGATCGCCTTGAGCGTCACGCCGAGCTGCGCGGCGGCGGCGGTGATGCGCGGCAGGTCGCCACCGGGGTCGATGACGGCGGCCTCCAGGGTCTCGTCGCACCAGACGATGGAGCAGTTCTGTTCGAAGGCGGTGACGGGGACGGTCTGGTACTGGAGCATGGTGGTGCGGTGGCAAATGGGAGGGGTCGGTACGGCCGGGGGTACGCGCTCGTGCTGGTATGCTAGTTGTTACATTGTGCATGGCCTGCAGCAGCAGGCGACACAGGCCCGCCAGGGCGGCCGGCATCCGCCGGGCCGGATCAGGGCGAGGACCAGTACTGGGGAGTCTGGATGGCAGCGCAAGACATGCAGCATGGCAGGGATGCGGCAGCGGAAGACCGCAGGTGGAAGACGGCCGTCTTCGGCGTGGCCGTGATGGCCGTGCTGTGCAGCCTGCTGTGGACCGGCTGGCTGACCGTGGACATGCCGGCGAACCAGTTCCTCGCGCTGCACACCCTGCTGGAGGTGATATCCATCATCGTGTCCATGCTGGGCTTCGGCATTGCCTGGCATGCCTACACGCATGAGCGTCCGGGCAGCATCGTGCTGCTGGGCGTGGTCCTGTTCGGTGCCGCGCTGCTCGACTTCGGCCACACGCTGTCCTATACCGGCATGCCCGAGTTCGTGACGCCCGGCAGCCCCCAGAAATCCATCGGCTTCTGGCTGCCCGCACGCCTGCTGGTGGCGGTGGGCCTGCTGGCCATCGCGCTGCGCAGCTGGGAGCCGCTGGCCTCATCGCACAGCCGCTACGCCCTGGTGGCGGCTGTGCTGCTCTACGTCGCGGGGGTGTACTGGCTCATGCTGGGGCGGCCGGAGCTGGTGCCCGCCCTGTTCGTGCCGGGCCAGGGGCTGACGGGCTTCAAGGTGGGTTTCGAATACGGGCTCGTGGCCCTCTATGCAACCGCGGCCGGGCTCTTCTATCTGCGCAGCCGGCGCCAGGCCGGGCAGCCCGGGGCCCAGGGCGGCGACATCGACCTCTTTGCCGCTGCCGCCATCGCGGCGCTCTCCGAGCTGTTCTTCACCCGCTACGAGCGCGTGACCGACCTCGTCAACGCCACAGGGCATCTGTACAAGATCGTCAGCTACTACTTCCTCTACCGTGCGGTCTTCGTCAACAGCGTGCGCCAGCCCTTCGAGGCCCTGCACGATGCGCTGGAGAAGGAGAAGACCCGCGCCGCCGAGCAGCACGCCTTCGTGCGCACGCTGGACCTGCTGGAGGAGGCCGTGCTCGAGCTCGATCCGCGCGGGCGCATCGTCAGCGCCAACAGCGGCTGGTGGCTGCTGGTGGGCTCGGCGCCCATGCCCGAGGCCGAGTTGCTGGGCCAGCTGCACGAGGAGGACCGCAGCGCCTTCGAGCTGCACTTCATCGGCCTCATGGTGGGCAAGAAGGACGAGTTCCGCGGCCGCTACCGCTTCCAGACCCAGGACCGGGCCGAGCAGTGGCTGGAATGCCGCTTCGTCGTCGAGCGCGACGAGGAGGGCGGAATCGTCGGCGCGCGCGGCGTGCTGCGCGACATCACCAAGAGCTACCTGCAGGAGCGCCACATCACCTACATGGCGCTGCACGACGCGCTCACCGGGCTGCCCAACCGCGTGCTGCTGGAGGACCGCATCCAGCAGGCCATCCAGCAGGCCGCGCGCAACGGCAACCGCGTCGGGGTGTGCTTCATCGACCTCGACCACTTCAAGAACATCAACGACGCCTACGGCCACAAGGCCGGCGACGCCCTGCTGCTGACGCTGGCGCAGCTGCTCAAGGGCTGCCTGCGCGACGGCGACACGCTGGCGCGCTGGGGCGGCGACGAGTTCGTGGTGCTGCTGCCCGACCTGCACAATGCCGAGGCGGTGCGCCAGGTGGCGCAGAAGATGGTGCAGACCATGCAGCAGACCATCACCCTCGAGGGGCTGACCATCAACGCCACCTTCAGCATGGGCATCGCCGTCTATCCCGACGACGAGAGCGAGGGGGACATCGACAGCCTGCTGGCCCAGGCCGACCGCGCCATGTTCTACGCCAAGTCCCAGGGGCGCAACAACTACCAGCTGTTCTCCGACATGTCGACCAAGGGCCTGGGCAAGAAGGAGCTGTACATCCAGACCCGGCTGGCCCAGGCCATCCGCGACCAGCGCATCGGCGTGTGGTACCAGCCGCAGGTGGCGGCGCAACCCGGGCCGGACGGACGGCCCCGCCTGACCGGCATCGAGGCGCTGGCGCGCTGGCACGACCCCGACCTGGGCTGGATCTCGCCCGGCAGTTTCGTGCCCATGGCCGAGAACCTGGGGCTGATCAAGGAGCTCGGCCATCTGGTGTGGCGCCAGTCCTTCGCGCAGTTCAGCCAGTGGCGGCGCAGCCATCCGGCGCTGACGCTGTCGGTCAACATCTCCAAGCGCCAGCTGTTCGCGTCCGACTTCTTCGACCTGCTGATGGCCGACGTCGAGCGCTACGGGCTCGACCCGCGCTCGCTCGTGCTGGAGGTGACGGAGTCGGTGGCGCTGATGGACGTCGAGTTCGCCGATGCCCGGCTGCGCCAGCTCTCGCAGGCCGGCTTCACCCTGGCGATCGACGACTTCGGCACCGGCTACGCCTCGCTGTCACAGCTGCACGAGCTGCCCATCGGCGAGCTCAAGGTCGACATCTCCTTCGTGCGCCGCGTGCACACGGCCGAGGGCCTGCGCATGGCGCAGGGCATCGTCAGCCTGGCGCAGGCGCTGCGGCTGCGCACCGTGGCCGAGGGCGTGGAGGACGAGGCCACCGCGCGCGTGCTGCGCGAGATCGGGGTCGACATGCTGCAGGGCTACCACTTTGCCCGTCCTTGCCCGGCCGTGGAGCTCGAAGCGCTGCCGCTGTTTGCCCCGACGGCTCCCCCCGCATCCTGAGATCGCCGCAGCAATCCAGTCACACCAGTACCCCCGACAACCGGAACCATCAGAAAACCATGAGTGCCTCCCCGACGGCCATGCCCGCCCGCTTCCTTCCCGCCGACGACGCCCAGCGCGACATGCTGCACAACGAGGTGCATGCGCGCCCCCCGGCCCGCATCCGGCTGCCGGCGCTCGTGGTCTATGTGGCCGTGCTCAACGAGGGGGTCTCGCGCGAGCAGGAGCTGGAGCACCTGCGCCGCCTGCCGGGGCGCCAGGACCTTTCGGCCGACCAGCTGCAGGGCAACTTCCTGCGCATGCGCTTCGAGGGCTATACCGTCAAGTGGGAGCGGCACACCGAGTTCACCCGCTATTCCATCGTCCAGCCGCTGCCCGGGCACGCGTGGCTGGGCGCCAGCGATCCCGAGCTGCTGTCTGCGCTGGTGGTCGGGGCCGACTGGCTGCGCGACATCCCGGGTCGCACCATCGTGGCCATCAAGCTGGTCATGGTGCATGGTGACCTGAGCCGGCCCGATGCGACCATGGCGCAGGCGCGCAGCTGGTTCGGCGACCATCCCGTCGTCGCCTCGGTCATGGGCAACAACGGCCACTCCTGGGTGGTGACCGATTTCCAGATGCGCGACAGCGGCTTCGAGCGCCTGCTCGTGATCGCGCCGCCGGGCTCCAGTGAAACCCGCGTGGGCCGCATCTCCCAGCGGCTGCTGGAGCTGGAGACCTACCGCCTCATGGCCCTGCGCGGACTGCCCGTGGCCAAGGGCCTTGCACCCATGCTGGCGCAGGCCGAAGACCAGCTGGCCGACATCACCGCGCAGCTGGAGAACAAGGGGGCCACCGAGCAGGCCCTGCTGGACACCCTCATCTCGCTGGCGGCGCGCGTGGAGCGCGCCACGGCCGAACACGCCTACCGTTTTGCCGCGACCCGCGCCTACAACAGCCTGGTCAGCCAGCGCTTTGCCGAACTGCGCGAGCAGCCCGTGCTGGGCGCGGGCACCCAGACCCTGGGCGAGTTCATGCAGCGCCGGCTGTCACCGGCCATCGACACCGTGGCGGCCACGGCGCAGCGGCTGGCGTCGCTGTCCGAACGCGTCTCGCGCGCCAGCGCCCTGCTGCGCACGCGCGTGGACATCGCCACCGAAGTGCAGAACCAGCAGCTGCTGGAGAAGCTCACCCGCGGCCAGGCCATGCAGCTGCGCCTGCAGACCACGGTCGAAGGCCTGTCGATCGCGGCCATTTCCTACTACGTCGTCAGCCTGCTGCTGTACGGCGTGAAGGCGATCAAGGCCGCGGGCGTGCCGCTCAATGTCGAGATCGCCACGGGCGCGCTGATTCCCCTGGTGCTCTGGGGCGTGTGGCGCACCACGCGGCGCATCCACCAGAAGCTGCACGCACGCGAGTGAGCCGCATCGAACCCGGGGCCGGCTGCAGGGGTCAGCGCAGCACCCCTTCGTAGTGGATGGTCAGGGGTGCATGGTCGGAGAAGCGCTGGGCCTTGTAGACCTCGGCCGTGCGCGCGCCCTGCGCCAGGCCCGGCGTGGCCAGCTGGTAGTCGATGCGCCAGCCCACGTTCTTCGCCCAGGCCTGGCCGCGGTTGCTCCACCAGGTGTAGGCCTCGCCCTCGGTCTCGGGATGCAGGCGGCGGTAGACGTCGACCAGGCCCCCCTCGTCCAGCAGTTTCGTCATCCAGGCGCGTTCCTCGGGCAGGAAACCCGAGTTCCTGAGGTTGCCCTTCCAGTTCTTCAGGTCCATTTCCCTGTGCGCGATGTTGACGTCGCCGCAGAGGATGAACTCCCGCTGCGCGCGCAACTGCTGCAGGTGCGGGTAGATCTCGTCCAGGAAGCGGAACTTGGCCTGCTGGCGCTCCTCGCCCGAGGAGCCGCTGGGAAAGTAGCAGCTGATCAGGGACAGCCGGCGCTGCGGCGTGTCGAAGCGCAGCTCGACATAGCGGCCCTCGGCGTCGAACTCGGGCGAGCCGTAGCCGATGCGCACGTCGCTGGGCTCCAGCCGGGTGTAGACCCCCACGCCCGAGTAGCCCTTCTTCTCGGCAAAGTGGAAGTAGCCCCTCAGACCGGCGAGCTCCTCGAAGCGGCCGGCCACATCCGCGGCCTGGGCCTTGACTTCCTGCACGCAAATACAATCGGGCGCAGTGGCGGCCAGCCAGTCCCCGAGCCCCTTGCTGGTGGCGGAACGGATGCCGTTGAGGTTGAGGCTGCTTAATTTGAACAAGGAATTTCCCATGGCGGACGGTGTGGCAGGCGGCAGGAGCGGGCAGGACGCGCTGGCCCAGGACTTCGTGGCGTTTGCCGTCGAGTGCGGGGTGCTGCGCTTCGGCGAATTCAAGACCAAGGCCGGGCGCATGAGCCCGTACTTCTTCAATGCAGGCCTGTTCGACGACGGCGCCAAGCTGGGCCGGCTGGCCGAATTCTATGCCCGGCGCCTGATCGCCTCGGGCATCGAGTTCGACATGCTCTTCGGCCCCGCCTACAAGGGCATCCCGCTGGGCGCGGCACTGGCCGTGGAGCTGGCCCGGCGCGGGCGCAACGTGCCCTTCGCCTACAACCGCAAGGAGGCCAAGGATCACGGCGAGGGCGGCACCCTCGTGGGTGCGCCGCTCAGGGGCCGGGTGCTGATCGTCGACGACGTCATGTCCGCCGGAACCGCCGCGCGCGAATCCATCGCCCTGATCGAGGCGGCCGGCGCCACGCCGCATGGCGTGGTGATCGCCCTGGACCGGCAGGAGATGGCCACCGAGAACGGGCAGGACGTCCCCTACAGTGCCGTGCAATATGTCCGCAACCGGCTGGGGATGCAGGTCGCCGCCATTGCGAAACTCGATGATTTGCTGCAGTATCTGGAGCAGCACAGCCGCGAGGGGCTGGCCACGGATCACCAGCGGGTGCTGGCTTATCGACAACGATACGGCGTGCAGGAAAGTTGAACATGATGAAGACGGCAGGGAGCGTATTGGCCGGCGTGCTGTGCGCCGGCCTGGTCCTGCCCGTGCAGGCGCAGTCCCAGTCCGGACCCGGCATCTACTCCTGCATCGACGCCAAGGGGCGGCGCCTGACGTCCGACCGCCCCATCGCCGAATGCCTGGACCGCGAGCAGCAGATCCTCAACCCCAGCGGCACGGTGCGCGCCATCGTCCCGCCCTCGTACACGGCCAAGGAGCGCGAGCAGCTCGAGTTGCGCCAGCGCCGCGAGGCGGACGAGCGTGCGCGCCAGCAGGAAGAGCGCCGCCGCGAGCGGGCGCTGCTGCTGCGCTACCCGAACCAGGCCGTCCATGACAAGGAACGCGCCGAGGCCCTCAACTCCATCGCCGTGGTGCGGCAGGCAGCGGTCAATCGCGTGCTCGAACTCATGCGCCAGCGGCGCGAGCTGGACAAGGAGCTGGAGTTCTATGCCAGCGACCCGTCCCGCGTGCCGGCCTTCCTGCGTCGCCTGGTGGACGAGAACGAGCGCAGCCTGGGGGTGCAGGAGCGCTTCATCGCCGAGCAGGATGCCGAGGCCGTGCGCGTCAATGCCCGCTTCGACGAGGAGCTGCAGCGCCTCAAGCCGCTTTGGGCGCTGGCGCAGCAGCCGGCCCAATAGCGGCCCGCCCGAGGGACGGCATCGTGCGCAGCCTGCTGTCAGCCCTGCTGGTCCTCTGCGCCCTTGCCGGCTGTGGTCCCGCGGCGCAACCCACCTACGAACCCGAGCTCAGTCCCCACGGCCAGGCCGAAGACCGCATCTACCGCATCGGCGTGCACCCGCTGCACAACCCGCAGCGCCTGATGGAGGTCTATGGTCCCCTGGTGGACCATCTCAATGCCGCCATGCCCGATGTCGAGCTGCAGCTCGAGGCCTCGCGCAACTACGAGGAGTACGAGAAGAAGCTCTACGCCGGCGAGTTTGCCTTCGCCATGCCCAACCCCTACCAGACCGTGCTGGCGCTGCGGCGCGGCTACCGCGTCATTGCCAAGATGGGCGACGATGCCCAGTTCCGTGGCCTGATCCTCGTGCGGCGCGACAGTCCCGTGCGCGGCGTGCAGGACCTGCGCGGGCGCTCGGTGGCCTATCCGGCGCCCACCGCGCTGGCCGCCACCATGCTGCCGCAGTACTACCTGCACACGCACGGGCTGGACGTCAACCGCGAGGTGCAGAACGTGTATGTCGGCTCGCAGGAGTCCGCCATCGCCAGCGTGCTGCGGGGCCACGTGGCCGCAGCCGCCACCTGGACCGTGCCCTGGGTGGCCTACCAGCAGCAGAACCCGGTGCAGGCGGCGCTGCTGGAGGTGAAGTGGCAGACCGAGCCGCTGGTGAACAACAGCTGGGTGGTACGCGCGGACGTGCCGCCCGACGTGACGCAGCGCTTCACGCGCCTGCTGGTGGGCCTGCGGGACGACGAACAGGGGCGCCGGCTGCTGCAGCGCCTGCCGGCGCAGTCCTTCGAGCTGGCCAGCGACCAGACCTACGCCCCGGTACGCCTGTTCCTTGAGCAGTTCGCCAGCCGGGTGCGGCCGATCGAGCAGTGAGGCCCGTGCGATGAACCCGCTGCGCCGCCTGCTCGCTCCGTTCCGCACCTACCTGGAGCGTTCGATCCGGCGCCAGCTGGCCTGGTCCTTCGGGCTCGTCAGCCTGTGCATGATGGTCGGCACGGGGTATCTGCTGTTTGCCCAGCAGCGCAGCTTTCTCTACGAGCAGCAGGTCCGCCAGGCCACCAACCTGGCCCAGCTGCTGGCCGCCAGCAGCTCCTCCTGGCTCGTGGCGCGCGACCTGATCGGCCTGCACGAGGTCACGGAGGGCTTTTCCCAGACCGCAGACCTCAAGTTTGCCGCCATCATCACGCGCCGGGGCGAGGTGCTGGCCTCCACGCGCTCGGACCAGGTGGGCTACTACTTCAGCGACGCGCTGAGCCGCCGCCTGCTGGAGATGCCGGCGCAGCCGCAGGTGCTGCTGTCGCAGGCCGGGTTGATCGACGTGGCCGTGCCGGTGATGGCCGGCGCGCGCCACATCGGCTGGGCGCGGGTGGAGCTCACGCAGGATTCGACCAACCGGTCGCTGCGCGAACTCGGCCTGGCCGCCCTGGCTTTCATGGTGGCCACCGTGGGCGTGGTGGTGGCCGTCTCGCTGCTGCTGGCGCGCCGCCTGAGCCGGCGCCTGGAGGAACTGGTGCGGGTGGCCGAGGACGCCGGGCAGGGCGGGGGGCGGTTGCGCTCGCGCGACCGCGGTCGCGACGAGATCGGCGTACTGGCGCACGACTTCAACCGCATGCTCGATGCGCTCAGTGACCAGCAGGAAGACCTGGGCCAGCGCAACGCCGAGCTGGCCATGTACAACCAGGTGCTGCAGCAGATCGGCCAGGGTCAGGCCCTGCCAACAGTGCTCGAGGGGCTGGCCCTGCGCGCGGAAACCCTGAGCGAGGACGCGGTCTGCGTCATCTTCCTGCTGGAGCCAGGGGACGGCCGGCTGCGGCTGCAGGCGGCGCCTTCGCTGCGCGGCGGCTTCCGGCAGCGGATCGAGGAGATCGCCCTGGCCGATGCCTGGGGGACCACGGCCCAGGTGGTTGCGCGCGACGAGCGGGTGGTCTCGCCCGACGTGATGGAGGACCCGGCCTGGACGGGTGAGCGCGAACTGGCCCGGCAGTCGCAGATCCGGGCCTGCTGGGCCTTCCCCGTGCGCAGCCGCAGCCGCCAGCTGCTGGGGGTGTTCACGGTCTACCGGCGCCAGCCGGGAGAACCGCAGGAGCGCGACCTACGCCTCATGGAGCGTTGTGCCAACCTGGCGGGCCTGGCCATGGAGCGCAAGCAGCAGGACGACAGCCTGAGGGTGGCGGCCACGGCCTTCGAGACGCAGGAAGGCATGGCCATCCTCGACCAGGAGCAGCGCATCCTGCGCGTGAACCGCGCTTTCGTCGAGATGTTCGGCTACGACGCCTCGGAGGTGGTCGGGCGCAAGGCCGCGCTGCTGCGCTCGGACCAGCATCCGACGGCCTTCTACCTCGATGTCTGGGCGCGGGTGGAGGAGACCGGGGCCTGGCAGGGCGAGATCTGGCACCGACGCAAGAACGGCGAGGTCTTCCCGGACTGGTCCAGCCTCACGGCCGTGCGCGGCGACGACGGCCGGATCAGCCACTTCGTGGCTGCGTTCCTCGACATTTCCGAGCGCAAGGCCGCCGAGGCCGAGATCGAGCAACTGGCCTTCTACGACCCGCTCACCGGCCTGCCCAACCGCCGCCTGCTGCTCGACCAGCTGCGCCATGCGGTGGCGGCCTGCCGGCGCAGCCACCGGCAGGGGGCGCTGCTGTTCCTGGACCTGGACAACTTCAAGAGCATCAACGACACCCTGGGCCACGACAAGGGCGACCTGCTGCTGGCCGAGGTGGCGCGCCGCCTGGCCGGCAGCGTGCGCGAGAGCGACATCGTCGCGCGGCTGGGGGGCGACGAATTCGTGGTCATGCTCGACCAGCTCGACGCCGACCTGGCCGTTGCCGCGCGCGAGGTCGAGGCCGTGAGCCGCAAGCTGCTGGCCGTGCTGCGCCAGCCCTACGAGCTCGAGGGCGTGAGCCACTACAGCAGCGCCAGCATCGGCGTGGCCCTGTTCGGTGAGGACAGCGCCACGGTGGAGGACCTGCTCAAGCGCGCCGACCTGGCCCTGCACCAGGCCAAGTCCGACGGGCGCGACGCCGTGCGCTTCTTCGACCCCGACATGCAGGCCGCCGTGAGCGCGCGCGTGGCGCTGGAGCGCGACCTGCGCCAGGGCCTGGCCAGCGGCGAGTTCCTGCTGCACTACCAGCCACAGATCGACGGCGTGGGCCGCATGACCGGCGCCGAGGTGCTGGTGCGCTGGCTGCATCCGCAGCGCGGCATGGTCTCGCCCGCCAGCTTCATCCCGCTGGCCGAGGAGACGGGCCTGATCCTGCCGCTGGGGCACTGGGTGCTCCAGCAGGCCTGCACCCAGCTCGCGCGCTGGGCGGCCAGCCCGCAGACGGCAGCCCTGACGCTGGCGGTCAACGTCAGCGCGCGCGAGCTGCGGCAGGAGGATTTCGTGGCCCGGGTGCTGGCCGTGCTGCAGGCCACCGGCGCGCCCGCGCAGCGCCTCAAGCTGGAGCTGACCGAGAGCCTGGTGCTCGACAACGTCGAGGACAGCATCGCCAAGATGAAGCAGCTGCAGGCGCAGGGCGTGGGCTTCTCGCTCGACGACTTCGGGACCGGCTTCTCCTCGCTGAACTACCTCAAGCGCCTGCCGCTGGACCAGCTCAAGATCGACCAGAGCTTCGTCCACGACGCGCTGGGCAGCCCCAACGACGCGGCCATCGTGCAGACCATCGTGGCCCTGGGGCGCAGCCTGCGCCTGAACGTCATCGCCGAGGGCGTGGAGACCTGGGAGCAGCGCGAGTTCCTGGCCCGCGAGGGCTGCCACCACGTGCAGGGCTACCTCTTCGGCCGCCCCGGCCCGGTGGAAGACCTCGCCCCGCTGCTGGCCGGGCAGGCGGTCAGCCCGCCAGTTTCTTCCGCAACAGCTCGTTGACCTGCTGCGGGTTGGCCTTGCCCTTGCTGGCCTTCATGGCCTGGCCGACGAGGGCGTTGAAGGCCTTGTCCTTGCCGGCACGGAACTGGGCCACGTTGTCGGGGTTGGCGGCGATCACCTCGTCGAGGATCTTCTCCAGTTCCCCGGTGTCGTTCATCTGCTTGAGGCCTTGCTCCTCAATGATGCGATCAACGAAGTCGGGGTGGTGAGGTTTGCCTTGCATCTGGCCACCAGCCCACAGCAGATCAAACACCTGTTTTGCGGCATTGTTCGAGATGGTGCCTTCGCTGATGCGCTTGATCATCAATGCGAGCGAGTCCGGGCTGACGAGAGCGTGCTCGATCCCGGTTTCCGCAGCGTTGAGCCGGCGCGAGACCTCGCCCATGATCCAGTTGCTCGCCAGCTTGGCCTGGCCGCAGGCTTTTGCCGTGGCCTCGAAGTAGGCACCCATGGCCTTGCTCTGGGTCAGCGTGGTGGCGTCGTATTCAGGCAGGCCGTAGTCCGCCACAAAGCGCGCCGCCATGGCGCGCGGCAGCTCGGGCATCCCGGCCTTCACGCGTTCGACCCAGTCCGGCGCGATCACCAGCGGTGGCAGGTCCGGGTCGGGGAAGTAGCGGTAGTCGGCCGCGTCCTCCTTGGTGCGCATGGCGCGGGTCTCGCCCGTGTCGGGGTCGAACAGCACCGTGGCCTGCTCGATCGCATGGCCGTCCTCGAGCTGCTCGATCTGCCAGCGCACCTCGTAGTCGATGGCCTGCTGCATGAACTTGAAGCTGTTGAGGTTCTTGATCTCGCGCCGCGTGCCCAGGGGTGCCCCGGGCTTGCGCACCGAGACGTTGGCGTCGCAGCGGAAGCTGCCTTCCTGCATGTTGCCGTCGCAGATGCCGATCCAGGTGACGATCTTGTGCAGCTCGCGCGCATAGGCCACGGCCTCTTCCGAGGATCGGATGTCGGGCTCGGTCACGATCTCCAGCAGCGGCGTGCCGGCGCGGTTGAGGTCGATGCCGCTCTGGCCGATGAAGTCCTCGTGCAGCGACTTGCCGGCGTCCTCTTCCAGGTGGGCGCGCACCAGGCGCACGGTCTTCCTCTCGTCACCGAGAAAGAACGACACCTCGCCGCCCTGCACCACCGGGATCTCGTACTGGCTGATCTGGTAGCCCTTGGGCAGGTCGGGGTAGAAGTAGTTCTTGCGCGCGAAGATGCTGCGCGGCGCGATCGTGCTGCCCAGGGCCAGGCCCAGGCGGATGGCGCGCTCGACCGCGCCCACGTTCATCACCGGCAGCGTGCCCGGCAGGGCCAGGTCCACGGCGCAGGCCTGGGTGTTGGGCTCGGCGCCGAAGGCCGTGGGGGCACGGCTGAAGATCTTGCTTTGCGTGGAGAGCTGGGCATGCGTCTCGAAGCCGATCACGACTTCGTAGCCCTGGACGAGTTTGGCAGTCATCTCAATAGCCTCCCGGGGTGCGGAGGTGGAAATCGGTGGCCTGCTGGTAGCGATGCGCCACATTGAGCAGTTTCGCTTCCTGCAGGTGGTTGCCGATCAGCTGCAGGCCGACCGGCATGCCGCCGGCACCGAAGCCCACGGGCAGGCTCATGCCCGGCAGGCCGGCCAGCGAGGCGGGCAGGGTGTAGATGTCGGCCAGGTAAGCGGCCACCGGGTCCTCGCTCTTGTCGCCCAGCTTCCAGGCGACGGTGGGGGCCACGGGGCCGGCGATCACGTCGCATTGCGCGAAGGCCTGCTGGAAGTCGTCGGCGATCATGCGGCGGATCTTCTGCGCCTGCAGGTAGTAGGCGTCGTAGTAGCCGTGGCTCAGCACATAGGTGCCCACCATGATGCGGCGCTTGACCTCGTCACCGAAGCCCTCGGCACGCGTGCGCTTGTACATCTCGAGCAGGTCGGTGTACTGGTCCGCACGATGCCCGAACTTCACGCCGTCGAAGCGGGAGAGGTTGGAGCTGGCCTCGGCCGGGGCGATGATGTAGTAGACGGGGATGGCGAGCTCGGTGCGCGGCAGCGAGATCTCGACCAGTTTCGCGCCGAGCTGCTCGTATTCCTTGAGTGCGGCGTCGATGGCGGCACGCACGTCGGCAGCCAGGCCGGCGCCGAAGAATTCCTTCGGGATGCCGATGCGCAGGCCGTCGAGCGAGTCGGTGAGCGAACGCGAGAAATCCTCAGCGGGCACATCGAGCGAGGTCGAGTCGCGGTCCAGGTCCGGGCCGCACATGGCCGAGAGCAGCAGGGCGCAGTCCTCGGCGCTGCGGGCCATGGGCCCGGCCTGATCCAGGCTGGAGGCGTAGGCGATCATGCCGTAGCGGCTGGCGCGGCCGTAGGTGGGCTTGATGCCGGTGATGCCGCAGAAGGCGGCGGGCTGGCGGATCGAGCCGCCGGTGTCCGTGCCGCTGGCCGCGGGCGCCAGGCGCGCGGCCACGGCCGCGGCGCTGCCGCCCGAGGAGCCGCCGGCCACACGTGCCGTATCCCAGGGGTTGCGCACCGGGGCCGGGCCGTCATGGCCCACGGCCGGGACGGCCACGCTCTCGTTGGCCGAGCCCATGGCGAACTCGTCGCAGCTGAGCTTGCCCAGGGTCACCGTGCCGGCCTGCGCCAGGCGAGAAACGACCGTGGCGTCGAAGGGCGAGCGGTAGCCGGCCAGCATCCTCGAGCCGGCCGTGGACGGGAAATCCTTGGTGACGAAGATGTCCTTGTGCGCAACGGGCACGCCGGCCAGCGCGCCCGCGGTGCCGGCGGCCAGCGCCGCGTCGGCCGCCCGGGCCTGGGCCAGGGTGGCGTCCTCGTCCACAGCCAGGAAGGCGGCCAGGTCCTGGTGGGCGGCCATGCGGCCCAGGAAATGCTGCGCGGCCTCGACGGCGGAGACCTTTTTCTCGCGCAGCGCGCGGGCCAGTTCGGCCACGGACAGTTGGTGCAGTTCGGACATCACTCGATCACTTTCGGCACGAGGAACAGGCCGCGCTCAACGGCCGGCGCGCTCTTCTGGTTGGCTTCGCGCTGGTTCGGCTCGCTGGCGACGTCCTCGCGCAGGCGCAGGGCGGCGGTGCCGCTGACGGCGGCCATGGTGGGGTGGGCCAGGGGCTCGATGCCGGTGGTGTCGACCGCGCGCATCTGCTCGACGATGGCGAAGAAGCCGTTGATGCGCTCGAGCATGCGGCCGCTTTCGGCGGGCTGGAGCTCCAGGCGGGCCAGGTTGGCGATGCGCGAGATGTCGGCGGGGTTCAGGGACATGGCGGATTCCGTTTGAAACCGGGTGTAAAGCCGCGCCGGCAGGGGCTGCCGGGCGGTCTTGGACACAGGGGATACGGTATTATCCCGTCTTTGCAGGGGCCCGGATTCTGCCCGGGTTTCAGGCCCCCTGCGCAACCAGATACACGCGCGTTCCGGACGATGGGGTTCCGGTGCGCCTTCATGCCCTCCGAGAGGATTTTTTGATGCTAGGTGCCTTCCGTCAGTATTTCTCGACCGATCTGGCCATCGACCTGGGAACCGCCAACACCCTGATCTACGTCCGTGACCGCGGCATCGTGCTAGACGAGCCTTCGGTGGTGGCCATCCGCCACGAAGGCGGGCCGCAGGGCAAGAAGACCATCCAGGCCGTCGGCCACGAGGCCAAGGCCATGCTGGGCAAGGTGCCCGGCAACATCGAGGCCATCCGCCCGATGAAGGACGGCGTGATCGCCGACTTCACCGTCACCGAGCAGATGCTCAAGCAGTTCATCAAGATGGTGCAGCCGCGCGGCATGTTCAAGCCCAGCCCGCGCATCATCATCTGCGTGCCCTGCGGCTCGACCCAGGTCGAGCGCCGCGCCATCCGCGAATCGGCCCTGGGCGCCGGCGCCAGCGACGTCTACCTGATCGAGGAGCCCATGGCCGCGGCTATCGGCTCGGGCCTGCCGGTCTCCGAGGCCAGCGGCTCCATGGTGGTGGACATCGGCGGCGGCACCACCGAGGTCGGCGTGATCTCGCTCGGCGGCATGGTCTACAAGGGCTCGGTCCGCGTCGGCGGCGACAAGTTCGACGAGGCCATCATCAACTACATCCGCCGCAACTACGGCATGCTCATCGGCGAGCCCACCGCCGAGGCCATCAAGAAGAACATCGGCTCGGCCTTCCCCGGCAGCGAGGTGCGCGAGATGGAGGTGCGCGGCCGCAACCTGTCCGAAGGTGTGCCGCGCAGCTTCACGATCTCTTCCAACGAGATCCTCGAGGCCCTGACCGACCCGCTCAACAACATCGTCTCGGCCGTGAAGAACGCGCTGGAGCAGACTCCGCCCGAACTCGGCGCCGACATTGCCGACCGCGGCATGATGCTGACCGGCGGCGGCGCCCTGCTGCGCGACCTGGACCGCCTGCTGTCCGAGGAGACCGGCCTGCCGGTGCTGGTGGCCGAAGACCCGCTGACCTGCGTGGTGCGCGGCTGCGGCATCGCCCTCGAACGCATGGATCGTCTAGGCTCCATCTTCGCGAACGAGTAAGCCGCAGGCTCGGCGATGCCACTCGGTACGCTGGACAGGACTCCACCCCCGATCTTCCGGCAGGGCGTCTCCGCCCTGTCCAAGCTGCTGCTGTTCAGCGCCCTGGCGCTGTTCCTGATGGTGGCCGACACGCGCTTTCACCTCACGGGCCCCATGCGCGCGAGCATCGCCACGGCCCTGTACCCGCTGCAGTGGCTGCTGCTGCAGCCGGTGCAGGCCGTGCAGGGGACGGCCCGCTACGTGCAGTCGCTGCACGCGGCGCAGCAGGAGGCGGAGACGGCGCAGTACATGCTGCGCATGCAGGCGCCGCGCGTGCAGCAGTTCGAGGAGCTGGCGCTGGAAAACGCACGCCTGCGCGAGTTGCTGCAGCTGCGCGAACGCGCCATGCCTGGCGGACTGGCGGCCCAGGTCCTGTACGACGCCGCCGATCCCTACACGCGCAAGGTCGTCATCGACAAGGGCCTGGTCCACGGCGTGCAGGCCGGCGCGCCGGTGGTCGATGACGCCGGCGTGCTCGGCCAGGTCACGCGCACCTACCCTTCGGTCAGCGAGGTGACGCTGGTCATCGACGCCGCACAGGCCATCCCCGTGCTCAACACCCGCACCGGCGCGCGCGCCGTGGCCTTCGGGGCACCGAGCCTGCACGGCGGCATCATCGAACTGCGCTACATGGGCGCCAATGCCGACGTCCAGCCCGGCGACCTGCTGACCACCAGCGGCGTCGACGGCGTCTATCCCGCCGGCCTGCCGGTGGCGCGGGTCGAGCGTGTGGAGCGCCGCATCGAGGAGCCCTTCGCGCGCATCCACTGCACGCCGCAGGCGCGCGTGGGCGGTGCGCTGCAGGTGCTCGTGCTGCCGGCGCAGGCCGGGCAGATTCCGCCCCGCCCGCAGCCGGAGCCGGACCAGCCGGCCCGCGCGGCTGCGCGCAAGGGGAAGGCCTCATGATCATGCGTCCCGGCCAGCAGCTGCTGCTGCCCGCCAATCCCCTCTTCATCTGGGGCAGCCTGCTGGGCGCCTTCGGCCTGAACCTGCTGCAGAACATCGGGTTCTGGGGCCGGGCGGCCTGGACGCCGGACCTGCTGGCCCTGGCGCTGGTGTTCTGGGGCGTGCACCAGCCGCAGCGCATCGGCATCGGCGCGGCCTTCCTGTTCGGCCTGCTCATGGACGTGCACGACGGCAGCGTGCTGGGCCAGCATGCGCTAGCCTACACAGTGCTGAACTTCTTCGCCATCTCCATCCACCGGCGCCTGCTCTGGTTCCCCGTGCCCTCGCAGGCCCTGCAGGTCCTGCCGCTGCTGCTCGCCGCCCATCTGGTGGCGCTGGCGGTGCGCATGATGGTGGGCGGCACCTTCCCGGGCTTCGCCATGCTGCTGGCACCGGTCATCGAGGCCCTGCTGTGGCCGGTGGCCACCGTGCTGCTGCTGCTGCCGCAGCGCCGTGCCCCCGATCCCGACGTCAACCGCCCCTTGTGACATGGCCTCCACGCTTGTGGCTTCGCCGCTCTTCGAGAACACTGCGTGTACTGCGCTGCCCCTGCCGCAGGTGAACCCTGCGCTTTGCTTGGGCGTGGGGCTGGTTCGCCTTGGGGCGGCCCGGCGGCGAACCGGCTCGCCGCGCTCGTAGCGTCATGACCGAGCTGCGCAACGTCGAAGCCGACCTGAGCCGTTTCCGCCTGCGCGTGCTGGTGGTCACGGGGGTGGTGGTCGCCTGCTTCGTGCTGCTCTTCCTGCGCCTGGTCTACCTGCAGGTGTTCCGCCACGACGACCTGCTGGAGCAGGCCGAGATCAACCGCACCACCATCGTGCCGCTGCTGCCCACGCGGGGCCTGATCCTGGACCGCAACGGCGTGGTGCTGGCCACCAACTACTCGGCCTACACGCTGGAGATCACCCCCTCCGAGGTCGACAATCTGCAGCGCACCATCGACGAGCTGGCCACGCTGGTGACGATCACGCCGGGAGACCGCAGGCGCTTCCGCAAGCTCTGGGAGGAGACCAAGGGCGTCGAGTCCGTGCCCATCCGCACCCGGCTGACGGACGAGGAGGTGGCCCGCTTCGTCGCCCAGCGCTACCGCTTCACCGGGGTGGACATCCGCGCGCGCCTGTTCCGCCGCTATCCCTGGGGCGAACTGGCCAGCCACGTGCTGGGCTACATCGGCCGCATCAACCAGGCCGAGAAGAAGCTCCTCGAGGAGTGGCCCGAGGAGGAGCAGGCCAACTACCGCGGCACCGACTACATCGGCAAGCTCGGCGTTGAGCAGAGCTTCGAGAAGGAGCTGCACGGCATCACCGGCTTCGAGCGCGTCGAGACCTCGGCCGGCGGACGCGCCGTGCGCAAGCTCGCCAGCAGCCCGGCCACGCCCGGGCACACGGTGGTGCTGTCGATCGACATCAAGCTGCAGCACCTGGTCGAGCAGATGTTCGGCCAGCGGCGCGGGGCGCTGGTGGCGCTCGATCCGCGCAACGGCGAGGTACTGGCCTTCGTGAGCAAGCCCACCTTCGACCCCAACATGTTCGTCGAAGGCATCGACGTCGAATCCTGGCAGGCGCTCAACGAGTCCATCGACAAGCCGCTGCTCAACCGGGCTCTGCGCGGCACCTACCCGCCGGGCTCCACCTACAAGCCTTTCATGGCCCTGGCGGCGCTGGAGACCGGCAAGCGCTCGGCCACCACCGTCATCAACGATGGCGGTTCCTGGGTGTTCGGCGGCCATGTCTTCCGCAGCCATGGCGACGGCGGGCTGGGCCCGGTGGACATGCACCGCAGCATCGTGAAATCCAGCAATGTCTATTACTACTCGCTGGCCAACGAACTCGGCGTGGACGCCATCCACGACTTCATGAAGCCGCTGGGCTTCGGCCAGCTCACCGGCATCGACATCGAGGGCGAGGTGCGCGGCGTGCTGCCCAGCCAGGAATGGAAGCGCAACGCCTACCGGCGCCCCGAGCAGAAGAAGTGGTTCGCCGGCGAGACCATCTCGCTGGGCATCGGCCAGGGCTACAACACCTTCACCATGCTGCAGCTGGCCTCGGCCACCGCGACGCTCGCCAGCGGCGGGCTCAAGCACCGCCCGCGCCTGGTGATGGCCACTCAGGACGCCGGCAGCCCGGACCTGCGGCCCATTGCCGCGCCGCCGCCGCAGCATCTGGGCTACAAGCCGCAGCACGTGGCGGTGGTACGCCGGGCGCTGGCGGCCGTGGCCAAGGAGGGCACCTCGGCGCGCTCCTTCCTCGGTGCCGCCTACGAGAGTGCAGGCAAGACCGGCACCGCCCAGGCCGTGACGATCGGGCAGAAGGACAAGTACGACGCGCGCAAGCTCGAGGAGCACCAGCGCGACCACGCCCTCTACATGGCCTTCGCCCCGGTGGACGACCCGAAGATCGCGCTGGCGGTGATCGTCGAGAACTCCGGCTTCGGCGCCGAACATGCGGCGCCCATGGCGCGCCGCGTCTTCGACTACTGGCTGCTGGGCCAGTACCCGAGCGAGCAGGACCTGGCGGCCGTCAGCGAGGGCAAGGCCGCCACGCCCATCGGCAAGCCGCGCCCGGCGGCCGAGGTGGCCTGGCCGCCGCGCGAACTGGCCGAACGCCTGCCCGCCCTGCAGCCCTGAGGCCCGGCACGCCTCAGGGCTGGCGCAGGAAGGCGTCGTAGCCGGTCTTGAGGATCAGCGCACCCACCACCACGATGAACACGCCGCGCACGAAGCCCGCCCCGTGCCTGAGGGCCAGGCGCGTGCCCAGCAGGCTGCCGGCCACGTTGGCCGCAGCCAGCACCAGCATGAAGTGCCACCAGACGTGGCCTTTGAGGCCGAAGAGCACGATGGCCGCCACGTTGCTGCTCAGGTTGAGCAGCTTGGCGCCGGCCGAGGCGTGCAGGAAGTCGTAGCCCAGCCAGCGCACGAGCAGGAAGACGAAGAAGCTGCCCGTGCCCGGGCCGAAGAAGCCGTCGTAGAAGCCGATGACGGCACCCACGCTGCCGGCGGCCAGCAGCTCCTGGCGGCCCGAGTAGCGCGGCGCGTGGTGGCGGCCCAGCTCCTTCTTCATCAGCGTGTAGACCAGCACGAGCAGCAGCACCGCGGGCAGCAGCTTGCGCAGGAAGTCCGGCGCGACCAGGGTCACCAGCCAGGCGCCGGCCAGCGCACCCGCGAAGGACAGGCCCATGGCCGGCAGCAGCGCGGCCCAGCGCATCTCGACCCGGCGCGCGTACTGCACGCTGGCGAAGGCCGTGCCCCAGACCGAGGCCGACTTGTTGGTGCCCAGCAGGGTGGCCGCATGGGCGGCGGGGTAGGTCGCGAACAGGGCCGGCAGCAGGATCAGGCCGCCGCCGCCGACGATGGCATCGACGAAACCGGCCAGCAGCGAGGCCAGCGTGACGAGGAGGAAGTCCATGGGGAACACAGGGCAGGAAATAAAAAGGCACCGGGGGTGACCGGTGCCTGGGGAATGCCTTCTGCTCTGGAGGGCATCAAGTCTGTCTTGTTCGGATTCTAGTGTGTCGTCCTCGGTTCCTCTCATGTCGCGCCAGCGGCGCGCCTGCGAGTGGTGTGACTGTAGGGCATGCGCACCCCCATGGGGATTGGGGTTTACCCCGGAATCCGGCGCGGCCCGCGCCCGGGCGTGGCATGGATACTGCTTGTCAGAAAGCCTTTGTCAGCAGGATGCCCGAATGCGAGAGAGCGAACGAATCGCCATTGCGGCCCATCTGCATGTCCAGCTGCGCCGCGTCACCGGCCGCGTGACGGACACGGAGTGGATGGCGCAGAGTGTGGAATACGCCGACGAGGTGGTGCGGCTGGCCCGCGAGGCGGCCCGGGACAAGGGCCTGGCCGAGCTTGACGAGCTGGCCGGGCGGCTGGACTCGGCCATGGCGCCGCTGCGCCCGGCGCCACCGAAAAGGAAGGACAGGCCCGAAGCCGTGCGCGAGGCGCCCCAGGCACCGGCACCCACGCCGGAAGAGCGGGCCGCGGAGCTGCAGGCGCGCTACGTCGGCCGGCTGCGCTGAACCCGCCCTCAGCGGACGCTGGCCGCGCTGCGCACCAGCTGGGCGGCGCGCTCGGCCAGCATCAGCGTGGGCGAATTGGTGTTGCCGCTGGTGATCACCGGCATCACGCCGGCGTCGACCACGCGCAGGCCGCGGATGCCGCGCACGCGCAGCTGCGGGTCGACCACGGCACTGGCATCGTCCGCGCGCCCCATCCGGGTGGTGCCCACGGGATGGAAGATGGTGGTGGCGATGTCGCCGGCCAGGCGCGCGAGGTCTTCGTCGCTCTGGTACTGCACCCCGGGCTTCCATTCCTCGGGCTGGTACTTCGCCAGCGCGGGCTGGGCCACGATGCGGCGCGTCACGCGCAGCGAATCGGCGGCCACCTTGCGGTCCTCTTCCGTGCTCAGGTAGTTGGGCGCGATGGCCGGGGCGTCCTCGAAGCGCGGGCTCTTGATCTGCACCGTGCCGCGGCTCGTGGGGTTGAGGTTGCAGACGCTGGCCGTGAAGGCGGGAAAGCCGTGCAGCGGCTCGCCGAAGGCGTCGAGCGAGAGCGGCTGCACGTGGTATTCGATGTTCGGCCAGGCCAGCGACGGGTCGCTCTTCGTGAAGGCGCCGAGCTGGCTGGGCGCCATGCTCATGGGGCCGCTGCGCCTGAGGGCGTATTCCAGCCCGATCATCGCCTTGCCCCACAGGCTGTTGGCCATGGTGTTGAGCGTCTTCACCCCCTGCACCTTGTAGACCGAACGGATCTGCAGGTGGTCCTGCAGGTTGGCACCGACACCGGGCAGTTCGTGCACCACGTCGATGCCGTGCTGCTGCAGCAGCGTGCCCGGGCCCACGCCCGAGAGCTGCAGCAGCTGCGGCGAACCGATGCTGCCGGCGCTCAGCAGCACCTCGCCGCGGGCCGACACCGTGAGCTCGCGGCCCTCGCGCACCACCACGGCGCCGCTGCAGCGCAGGGCCCCGTCGGCGTCGCGCGTGAAGTTCAGGCGGCGCGTGGCGGCCTGCGTCCACACCGTGAGATTGGGGCGGTGCTGCACCGGGCGTAGGAAGGCCTTGGCGGTGTTCCAGCGCCAGCCGCTTTTCTGGTTGACCTCGAAATAGCCCACGCCCTCGTTGTTGCCGCGGTTGAAGTCGTCGCTGGCCGGGATGCCGGCCTGCACCGCCGCCTGCGCGAAGGCGTCGAGCACGTCCCAGCGCAGGCGCTGGCGCTCGATGCGCCATTCCCCGCCGGCGCCGTGCAGCGCGTCGGCGCCCTTGTGGTAGTCCTCGTGCTGCCTGAACAGCGGCAGCACCTTGTCCCAGCGCCAGCTGTCGTCGCCGGTCAGCTCGGCCCAGCGGTCGTAGTCGCGCGCCTGGCCGCGCATGTAGATCATGCCGTTGATGCTCGAACACCCGCCCAGTGTCTTGCCGCGCGGATAGCGCAGCCGCCGGCCATTGAGACCGGCATCGGGCTCGGTCTGGTAGAGCCAGTCGGTGCGCGGGTTGCCGATGCAGTAGAGATAACCCACCGGGATGTGGATCCAGTGGTAGTCGTCCCGGCGCCCCGCCTCGAGCAGCAGCACGCGCTTGGACGGGTCGGCACTGAGCCGGTTGGCCAGCAGGCAACCCGCCGTGCCGGCGCCGATGATGATGTAGTCGAAGGTCGTATCGCTCATCGAGCTGTCTCCCAGTCGTGACACGCAGCGAGTGAAGGGTTTGATTCGCGGGCCACCGCGGAACCGGCTTCGCCGGGCCGCTGGTGGCGTCCCCCCTTGGGGGGAAGGCGGCCTTCGGGCCGACTCAGGGGGGTTACTTTGAAGTCGGCATCGCGAACTCGGCGCCCTTGCCGATGCTCTCGGGCCAGCGCTGCATCACGCTCTTCTGCTTGGTGTAGAAGCGCACGCCCTCTTCGCCGTAGGCATGCATGTCGCCGAACAGCGAGCGCTTCCAGCCGCCGAAGCCGTGCCAGGCCATGGGCACCGGGATCGGCACGTTGATGCCGACCATGCCGACCTGGATGCGGCGGGCGAATTCGCGCGCCGCATGGCCGTCACGGGTGTAGCAGGCCACGCCGTTGCCGAACTCGTGATCGTTGACCAGCTTCACCGCGGTGGCGAAGTCGGGCACGCGCACGCAGGCCAGCACCGGGCCGAAAATCTCTTCCTTGTAGATCTTCATCTCGGGCGTCACGTGGTCGAACAGCGTGCCGCCGAGCCAGAAGCCTTGCTCGCAGCCGGCACCGGCCGCTGCACCCTTGAACGTGCGGCCGTCCACCAGCAGCTTGGCGCCTTCCTTCTCGCCATGGGCGATGTAGCCGCTGATGCGCTGGTGCGCGATGCCCGTGACGATGGGGCCCATCTCGGCGTCCAGTTCCATGCCATTCTTGACCTTCAGCGCCTTGGTGCGCTCGATCAGCTTGGGCATGATCTTGTCGGCCACGTCGCCCACCAGTACCGCCACCGAGATCGCCATGCAGCGCTCGCCGGCCGAGCCGTAGGCCGCGCCGATCAGGCCGTCCACGGCCTGGTCCAGGTCGGCGTCGGGCATCACCACCATGTGGTTCTTGGCGCCGCCCAGGGCCTGCACGCGCTTGCCGTTGCGCGCGCCGGTCTCGTAGATGTAGTTGGCGATCGGCGTGGAGCCCACGAAGCTGATGGCCTTGACGTCATGGTGGGCCAGCAGCGCGTCCACGGCTTCCTTGTCGCCCTGCACCACGTTGAACACGCCATCGGGCAGGCCGGCCTTCTTCAGCAACTCGGCCATGAAGAGCGAGGGGCTGGGGTCGATGGGGCTGGGCTTGAGGATGAAGGTGTTGCCCGCGGCCAGGGCCACCGGGAACATCCACATGGGCACCATGACGGGGAAGTTGAAGGGCGTGATGCCCGCCACCACGCCCAGGGGCTGGCGCATGGTCCAGTTGTCCATGCCGGTGGAGACCTGCTCGGTGTAGTCGCCCTTGAGCAGTTGCGGGATGCCGGTGGCGAATTCCAGGATCTCGATGCCGCGCGTCACCTCGCCCTGGGCGTCGGTGAAGACCTTGCCGTGCTCGGCCGTGATCAGGCGGGCCAGGTCGTCGCGGTGGTGGTTCATGAGCTCCAGGAACTTGAACATCACGCGTGCGCGGCGCAGTGGCGAGGTGTCGGCCCACGCCGGGAACGCGGCTTGCGCGGCGGCCACGGCCTTGTCGACCTCGCTCGCACTGGCCAGCGCGGTGCGGCCGCTGACGGCGCCCGTGGCGGGGTTGAACACGTCCTGGTGGCGGCCCGAGGTGCCGGCGACGACCTTGCCGCCGATGTAGTGGTCAATATTTGCAATGCTCATGGTGAGGTCTCCGGAGTGATGGCCAAGTTTCGGGCAAAAGGGCGTGATTTTCCAATGATTTGTGCCAAACCGCGATATAAGATCCGCAAATATGGCTGGCCAGCAACCCGATCCCCAACTCCTGCGCGCCTTCGTGGCCGTGGCGCGCGAGGGCAATGTCTCGCGCGCGGCCACCCGGCTGCACCTGAGCCAGCCCGCCGTGAGCCTGCAGCTCAAGGCCCTGGCCGAAGGCACGGGCCTGCAGCTCTTCACGCGCACGCCCCACGGCCTGACGCTCACCCCCGACGGCGCGGCGCTGCTGCCGCAGGCCGAGAAAGCCCTGGCCGCGCTGGCCGACTTCGGCGTCGCGGCACAGAGCCTGCACAGCACCGTGCGCGGCCGCCTGCGCATCGGCACCATCCTCGACCCCGAGTTCACGCGCCTGGGTGCCTTCCTCAAGGAGCTGGTGGAGCGCGCACCGCAGATCGAGACTGAGCTGCGCCAGGGCATGAGCGGCGAGGTGCTGGCCCAGATCGGCCGCGGCGAGCTCGACGTGGGCTTCTACCTCGGCCTGCCCGGTGAGCTGGAAGACGCGGGGCCCTACGAGCTGCGCGTGCTCTCCCACTTCCGCTACCGCGTGCTCGCGCCCGCCGGCTGGGGCGAACAGGTGCTGGGCCGCGACTGGAAGGGCCTGGCCGCGCTGCCCTGGATCGCCACGCCCCCGGCCTCGGCGCACCACCGCCTCATGGCCCAGGTCTTCGGCCCGCTGGGTGTGAGCCCGCGCCAGGTGGCGCTGGTGGATCAGGAAGCGTCCATGCTGGACCTGGTGCGTTCGGGCGTGGGCCTGAGTCTGGTGCGTGAATCGATCGCCATCACCGAGGCCCAGGCACGCGGCCTGGTGGTGGCGGACCGGGTGAGCCTGGCGTGCCAGCTGTGCTTCGTCAGCCTGCGTGCGCGGCGGGCGGAGCCGGTGGTGGCGAGTGCGTGGGAGGCCTTGGGGCAGGTGTGGCGGTGAGCCCGCCTACTTCGTCAGATACCCCATCCACTGCCAGTACGTCGCCCCCAGCAGCAGCACCAGCCCATAGCCGATCACCGTGAGCACCAGGCCCGTGCGCACGAAGTCGCGCACGGTGAAGGTGTCGGTGCCATAGGCCACCATGTTCTGCGGCGCGTTCACGGGCAGGATGAAGCCGAAGCTCACCACGAACTGCAGCAGCATCACCATGCCGATCAGGTTCAGCGGGGCGGCATCCGGGCCGCCGGCGATCTGCTGCAGCACGCTGATCATGATGGGGATCATGGCCGAGGCCAGCGCCGTGGCGCTGGCAAAGCCCAGGTGCACCACGATCAGGAACAGCGAGAGCAGGGCCAGGATGACGAAGGCCGAGGCGCCGGCCAGGCCCAGGTTGGCCACGATGATGCTGGCCAGCCAGGCGGCGGCCTTGGTCTGCAGCAGGGCCGTGCCCAGGCTGATGCCGGTACCGAAGAGCACGATGGTGCCCCACGGGATCTTCGGCTGCGCCTGCTTCCAGCCCATGACGCCGATGCCCGGGGTGAACATCAGCGCAATCGCGGCGATGGTGGTGGAGGCGGTGTCGAAAGGATGCAGGATCTTTTCGGTGGCCCAGAAGCCCAGCAGGGTCAGGGTGATGATGAGCAGCCGCTTCTCGGCCCCGCTCATGGGCCCGAGGGCGTGCAGGGCGAGACGGATGGTCTCCTTGCCGCCGGCGATCTCCTTGGTCTCGGGCGGCATCATCCTGATCATCACGAAGTACAGCGCGATGGACATGAGGATGGCCCAGGGCGCGGCGGCGATCAGCCAGTCCAGCCAGGTGATGCTCTGGCCGAAGGCCTTCTCGATGAAGCCGATGGCCACCATGTTCTGCGCCGCGGCCGTCTTCACGCCCACGTTCCAGATCGAGGCCGACTGCGCGGTGGCGATCATCAGCATGCCGGCGAAGCGCGAGCGCTGGTCCACGCCGAAGGCCAGGATGATGCCCATGATGATGGGCACCAGGCAGGCCACGCGCGCCGTGGTGGAGGGCACGAGGAAGGACAGCACGATGCCCACGAGGATGGCGCCGATCAGCACGCGGTTGGTGCGCGCGCCCACTTTGGAGAGGATGAACAGCGCGATGCGCTTGTCCAGCCCGGTGATGGTCATGGCCGCCGAGAGGAAGCAGGCCGCCGCCACCAGGGCCAGCGCGGTGTTGGCAAAGCCGCCCATGGCCAGCGTGAGTGCCGGGCCGGTACCCAGCATGGCCTCGGGCCTGGCCGCATTGGGCGCCATGCCGAGCAGGAAGGCCATGAGGGCGGTGATGAGGGCGGCGCTGATGGCGTAGTCCACCGCCTCCGTCACCCACAGGATGACGGAGAACAGCAGCAGGCCCAGCATGATCTGCCCGGCCACCGGCAGGCCTGCGGGTTGGGGCAGCAGCAGCACCACGATCAGGCCGGCCAGCGCGGCCAGCAGCCCATAGACGTTGACCGATTCGCGCGCGGGCGCGCGGCTGGCCGTTTCACTGGATGCCATGCTGTCTCCTCCGTCTTCCTTGTTGCGGGCGGCTGGCAGCCGGCCGTGACGCATTCTTGACGGGCAGGCGCGCCGGGTCAAGCCGGGCGCCGCCGGGGCTCAGCGCCCGGGCCAGACCGGCTTGCGTTTTTCCCGGAAGGCGGCCTGGCCCTCCTTCGCGTCCTCGGTCAGCGTGAAAAGCGCGATCTGGCTCTCGGTGAAGGCCATGCTCTCCTCGAAGCTCATGGCCTCGATCTTCTTCATGGTGTACAGGCCACGGCGGATGGCCGCGGGCGACTTGTCGAGCAGGCGCTCGAGCAGCCACTGCAGTTTGGCGTCGAGGTCGTCGTCCACGTAGTTGACCAGGCCGTACTCCAGCGCCTCGGCGGAGGTCAGCGGCTCGCCGGTCAGGCAGATCTCGGCCAGCTTGCGCCGCGGGATCAGGTGCTGCAGCACGCTGAGCACCTGGGCCGGGAACACGCCCACCTTGACCTCGGGCAGGCCGAAGGTGGCGTGGCGCGCGGCCACCGCCAGATCGCACATGGCCAGCAGGCCCATGCCGCCGGCCATGCACGCGCCGTTGACGCGCGCGACCAGCGGCACGTTGCTGGCCCTGGCCGCGCGCAGCACGCGCGCCACATGGCCCTGCGGTTCGGAGTAGTCGGTGGTGAAGGCCTGCTCGGCCTGCAGGTCGGCACCGGCGCAGAAAGCCTTGTCGCCGGCGCCGGTGAGCACGATGGCCCGGATCCCGCGCTGGCTCTGGGCGCCCTCGATGGCGCGCGCCAGGGCGGCCAGCACGCTGTGGCTGACCGCATTGCGGCGCGCCTCGCGGTGGATCGTGAGCCACAGCACGGGGCCGCGCTGCTCGGCCAGCAATTCGTCGGTGGCGGGGGTGTCGCTCATGGTCTCTCCTGGGGCGTGCCTGCGATGCCGCTATTGTGTGCGCAGATTGCGGGGGTGAATCCGGCTTACCATGCAGGCCAGCGCAGCACTGCGAAGACCCCGCATGGACGACACCACGCCCCGCATCAGCCGCCTGGCCACGGCGCCGGGCGCGGGCGTCGTGCTGCTGGGGCAATGGACGGCCCAGCGGCTGGCCGAGCCGCGCGTGTGGGCTGCCCTGCAGCGCGACCTGCCGCCCGCGCGCAGCGAGGCCGGCTGGGACCTGCGCTCCGTCCAGCGGCTGGACCACGTGGGCGCGCAATTCCTCTGGAATCACTGGGGCCGGCAGTGGCCGGCGCAGCTCGGACTGCTGCCCGCGCAGCGCGCGATGCTCGAGCGCGTGGCGCGCTACAGCCTGTCCCTGCCGGCACGCCCGCGCCCCGGGCTCGGCGGCCTGTACCTTGCGCTGGGGCGCCAGGTGCTGCGCGTGCTGGGCCATCTGCAGGGCCTGCTGCGCCTCATCGGCCAGCTCTTCCTCGACCTGCTGCGGCTGCTGCGCGCGCCGCGCCTGGGCCCGTGGCGCGATTTCTCGGGCCAGCTGTACCACATCGGCACCACCGCGCTGCCGATCACCGCGCTCGTGGGCTTCCTGATCGGCGTCGTGCTGGCCTACCTCATGGCGCAGCAGCTGCGCCTGTTCGGGGCCGACCCCTTCATCGTCAACCTGCTGGGGATCTCGGTGATCCGCGAGCTCGGGCCCGTGCTGGCGGCCATCCTGATCGCCGGGCGCTCGGGCTCGACGATCACGGCGCAGATCGGCGTCATGCGCGTGACGGAAGAGATCGACGCCATGCGCGTGCTGGGCATTCCGCGCGGCTACCGGCTGGTGCTGCCGCGGGTGCTTGCGCTGGCCGTGGCCATGCCCCTGCTCTCGGTCTGGACCACGCTGGCAGCGCTGGTCGGCGGCATGCTGGCGTCGGACCTGACCATGGGCGTGACGCCGTCCTACTTCTACTCCACGCTGCCCGATGCCGTGCAGGCGTCCAACCTCACGCTGGCCACGGCCAAGTCGGTGGCCTTCGGCGTGCTCATTGCCGTGGTGGGCTGCCACTTCGGCCTGCGTGTCAAGCCCAACACCGAGAGCCTGGGCCAGGGCACGACGGCCTCGGTGGTGGTGTCGATCACCGGCGTGATCCTGGTCGACGCGCTGTTCGCGGTGCTGTTCCGGGACGTGGGCATATGAACGCGGGCATCGATTCCAGGCTCGTGTCGCCGGTGATCGAGATCGAGGGCCTGTCCTCGGTGTTCCGCAGCGGCGGGCAGGAGTTCACGGTGCACCGGGCGCTGGACCTGCGCGTGGAAGCCGGCGAGCTGCTGTCCATCGTCGGCGGCTCGGGCAGCGGCAAGACCGTGCTGCTGCGCCAGATCCTGGGCCTGGAGCGGCCCGCGGCCGGCGAGGTCCGGGTGCTCGGGCGTCCGGCCGCCCACCTGGGCGCGCCCGGGGCGGCCAGCCGCGTGGGCATGCTGTTCCAGCACGGCGCGCTGTTCTCGGCCTTCAGCGTGCTGGACAACATCGCCTTTCCGTTGAATGAGCTGCGCACCCTGCCGGCGGAGCTGGTGCGCGACGCGGCCCTGGTCAAGCTGCAGATGGTGGGGCTGGAGCCGGCCCAGGCGCACAAGATGCCGGCCGATCTCTCGGGTGGCATGGTCAAGCGCGTGGCGCTGGCGCGTGCGCTCGTCATGGACCCGCCCCTGCTGCTGCTGGACGAACCCACCGCCGGGCTGGACCCGGACAGCGCCGATGCCTTCTGTGACCTGCTGCGCGAGCTGCACCGCGAACTCGGACTGACGGTGGTGATGGTCACGCACGACCTCGATACCATCTTCGAGCTCAGCACGCGCGTGGCGGTGCTGGCCGAGCAGCGCGTGCTCGTCAGCGGCGCGCCGCGCGAGGTCATGGTGCACCCGCATCCTTTCATCCGTGATTTTTTCCGGGGCGAGCGTGGGCGGCGGGCCCAGGCCCTGTTGCCGGATGCGCCGCCCTAGGGGTAGAAAGCGACTTATGGAAAACAAAGCACATGCCCTCGCCGCCGGTGCCTTCGTGCTGCTGCTGGCGGCCCTGCTGGTCACGCTGGCCGTGTGGCTCACGCGCGAGAGCGGCACGCACCACCGCTACGAGGTGTCCACGCGCGACGCCGTCACCGGGCTGCAGCCGCAGGCGCCGGTGCGCTTTCGCGGGATCAAGGTCGGGCAGGTTGCCGACATCGGTTTCGATCCGCAGGTGCCGGGCAACGTGCTGCTGCGCCTGGACCTCGACGCGGCCACGCCGGTGACGCGCTCGACCTTCGCCACCCTGGGCTACCAGGGCGTGACCGGCATCGCCTTCGTGCAGCTCGACGACAGCGGCGCGTCGCGCGAGCCCCTGGCGCCCGCCGACCCGCCAGCCCGTATCCCCATGCGCCCGGGCCTGATGGACGAGTTGCAGCGCCAGGGCAGCGCGCTGCTGGGCCAGCTCGAGGAGGCCAGCCGCCGCATCAACGCGCTGCTGGCACCGGCCAACCAGCAGGCCCTGCGCCAGAGCCTCGACGCCCTGGCCGCGGCCGCCGCCGCCGTGCCGCCGGCCATGCAGCGCACCGGCGAGGCCATGCAGTCCGTGCGCGAGGCCGCGGCCGTGGTCAGCAGCAGTGCAGCGCAGGTCCGGCAGGCGGCGGGCGACTATGCCGCGCTGGCGCAGCGCCTGCAGCAGCCCGGTGGCGCGCTGGCGCAGCTGCAGCAGGGCGCCGGCGCGCTGTCGGCCACCGGTCAGGCGCTGCAGCAGTCGAGCCTGCCGCGCCTGGACCGTGCCCTGGAAGAGACGGGCCGCACGGTGCGCCAGCTCGGCCGCGCCGGCGTCGCGCTCGAGGAGAACCCCCAAGCCCTGCTCTATGGCCCGCCCCGGGGGCTGCCCGGCCCGGGCGAGCCGGGCTTTGTCGTGCCCGGAGGCGGGAAATGAGCCCGGTCCTGCGCCGCCTGTCGCCCCTGCTGCTGGCCGCGCTGCTGGGCGCCTGTGCCATGCCCGAGCGCGCGAGCGCCCCCGTGCTGTACGACCTCGGCCCGCCACCGCCCCTGCCGTCCTCCGCGGAGGCATCGCCTGCGGCCACGCCGCTGGCCCTGCGCGTACAGGCCAGCCCGGCGCTCGACAGCCGGGCCCTGCTCTACCGTCTGGCCTATGCCGATGCGCAGCAGCTGCATGCCTACAGCCAGTCGCGCTGGGCCATGACGCCGGCCGAACTGCTGCAGCAGCGCCTGCGCGAAGGCCTGGCCCCGCGCTTCGCCCTGCTGCCGCCGGGCGAGGGCGGGCCGCAGCTGCTGCACATCGAACTCGATGAGTTCAGCCAGCGCTTCACCACGCCCGCGCACAGCGAGGGCCAGTTGCGCCTGCGCGCCACCTTGCTGCAGCGCACAACGAGTGGCGGGCAGCGGATCATGCAGCGCGAATGGCGGCTTTCCTATCCGGCACCCAGCGCCGACGCCGCCGGCGGCGTGCGCGCCTTGCGTGCGGCGAGCGACGCTGCGCTCGCCGAATTGGTGCAGTGGCTGGAACGACCGCACTGAGTGCACCTACACCCTTAAGGGTTGCCCCAGGATGGTGCAAACCCCCATATCTTTCAGTGACCTGAATCAGGCACGCTCCTTGCGGACAGGCAGATATCCATCACCCCTACAGGAGCTTCCTCATGAAACTGGACCGTCGTTCGTTTGTTTCCAAGAGCGTGACTGCCGGCGCCGCCGCCGGCGCGCTGGCCTTTCCCATGGTGGCCAAGGCGCAGCAGACCTTCAACTGGAAGATGACCAGCGCCTACCCCAAGGGCTCGCCCTTCTATATGGACGGCCCGGGCAGTGCCACCGACCTGGCCAAGCGCATCAACGACATGTCGGGCGGCCGCCTCAAGATCCAGGTCTTCGGCGCCGGTGAGCTGATCCCGGCCTTCGAGGGCTTCGACGCCGTGCGCGCCGGCACCGTGGAGATGAACCACGCCAACAGCTATTTCTGGACCGGCAAGACCTTCGCCGCCCAGTACTTCACCGCCGTGCCCTTCGGCCTGAACTTCCAGGGCATGAACGGCTGGCTCTACGACGGTGGCGGCATCGACCTGTGGAACGAGGTCTACGCGCCCTTCGGCATGGTGGCCATGCCCTGCGGCAACACCGGCGTGCAGATGACGGGCTGGTTCAAGAAGGAGATCAAGAGCGTCGCCGACCTCAAGGGCCTGAAGATGCGCATCCCCGGCCTGGCCGGCAAGGTCTACGCCAACCTGGGCGTGGACGTGAAGGTGCTGCCCGGCGGCGAGATCTTCCCGGCGCTGGAGCGCGGCGTGATCGACGCGGCCGAGTTCGTCGGCCCCTTCCAGGACCGCCGCCTGGGCCTGCACAAGGCGGCCAAGTACTACTACACCACGGGCTGGCACGAGGCTGCCACGGTGTCCGAGCTGCTGATCAACAAGGCGGCCTGGGACAAGCTGCCCAAGGACCTGCAGGCCATCGTGCAGAACGCCTCCGCCGCCTGCAACGTCATCAGCGAGGGCTGGTGCCAGAAGGCCAACTCCGAGGCCATGGACGACCTCATCAAGAACCAGAAGGTGATCGCCAAGCCGCTGCCCGACGAGGTCATCAAGGCCCTGCGCGCCGAGACCGAGAAGGTGCTGGCCGAGGCCGTGGCCAAGGACCCGCTGGTCAAGAAGGTGCACGATTCCTACATGGGCTTCAAGGCCAAGTACGACCGCTGGGTCGAGGTCAGCGAAGAGCAGTACCACGCCAAGGTGCGCGGCTGAGTCGAGTGTGCGCCCGCAGCCGGGCGCGGTGTTGAACCTGTTCGCGCCTGAGCCGAAGGCGCGGACAGGCCGGAAAGGTATTTCATGACGAAGAAAGCGATCACCGCTGTTGGGGCGGGGATTGAATCGCTGATCGACATCGTGGGCCGGGCCACCCTCTGGGTGGCCCTGGCCATGATTGCCCTGGTCGCGGTCAATGTCCTGCTGCGTTACGCCTTCAGCTTCGGTTCGGTCTGGGCCCAGGAGCTCGAATGGCACCTGCTGGCCGCGCTCATCCTGCTCGGCATGAGCTATGCCCTGCAGCGCGGCGACAACGTGCGCGTCGACCTGTTCTACGCCCACTATTCCCCGCGCGTGAAGTTCGCGGTCGACGTGGTCTCGGTGCTGCTGCTGCTGGCGATCGCGCTGTACTTCATCAAGCTCTCGCTGGCCTATGTAGACCAGTCCTACTCCATCCTCGAGGGCTCGCCCGATCCCGGCGGCATCCCCTACCGCTGGGCGGTCAAGGCACTGATCCCGCTGGGCTATGGCCTGGTGGCGCTGCAGTGCGTGGGCGAGCTGCTGCGCCTGTTCCGCCAGCGTCGCGAAAACGGGGAGGGCAGCCATGTTTGAGACCCAGACCTATGCCATCCTGATGCTGGTGGGCTTCTTCGCCCTGCTGATGATCGGCGTGCCCGTGGCCACCACGCTGGCCACGGTGGGCCTGGTGTTCGGCTACCTGGGCTTCGGCGACACGCTGTTCAGCCTGCTGCCGGCGCGCTTCTACGGCATCGTGGCCGGCTACCAGTGGATGGCCATCCCGCTGTTCGTCTTCATGGGCGTGATGCTGGAGAAATCCCGCCTGGCCGATGACCTGCTCGACGTCATGGGCCACATCGCCGGCGGCGTGCGCGGTGGCATGGGCGTGGGCATCATCCTGTTCGGCGTGCTCATGGGCGCGACCACGGGCATCGTGGGCGCCACCGTCATCACGCTGGGCCTGCTGACCCTGCCCACGCTGATCAAGCGCGGCTACAACAAGAGCATCGCCTGCGGGGCCATCTGCGCCTCCGGTACGCTGGGCCAGATCATCCCGCCCAGCCTGATCCTGATCCTGCTGTCGGACATCATGCAGCTCTCGGTGGGTACGCTGTTCGCGGCCGCGGTGGGCCCGGGCATGCTGCTGGCCGCGGTCTACATCATCTTCCTGCTGGTGCTGGGCTGGCTCAAGCCCGACCTGATGCCGCCGATCCCGCAGGACGAGCGCGACGGCGTGACGCGCCGCCAGCTGTGGATCCGCTTCTGGAAGGTCGTGGTGCCGCCCATCCTGCTGGTGGTCGCGGTGCTGGGCTCCATCGTCGGCGGCATTGCCGCGCCGACCGAGGCGGCCTCCATGGGCGCCGTGGGCTCGGTGCTGATCACGATCTTCTCCCGGCGCTTCACGCTGAAAGTCCTGAAGGATGTGGCGCTGGAGACCAGCAAGATCACCGCCATCATGATGCTCATCCTGATGCTGGCCCAAGTGTTCGCGCTGGCCTTCCGCGGCCTGCACGGCGAGGACCTGATCACGCGCATGTTCGACCTGCTGCCCGGCGGCGTGAACATGGACATCTGGTTCATGATGCTGCTGATCTTCGTGCTGGGCTTCTTCATCGAATGGATCGAGATCAGCTACATCGCCGTGCCGCTGTTCATGCCGGTGCTGCTGGCCCAGGGCGTGGACCCGGTCTGGCTGGCCATGCTGATCACCGTCAACCTGCAGTCGTCCTTCCTGACGCCGCCCTTCGGCTGGGCCCTGTTCTACCTCAAGGGCGTGGCGCCGCCGGAGGTGAGCATCAAGGACATCTACAAGGGGGTGCTGCCCTTCCTGGCCATGCAGGCCGTGACTCTGGCGCTGGTGTTCTTCTACCCGCAGATCGCGCTGTGGCTGCCCAAGGCCATCGGCTGGTAGCATGACATGACTTTCTGGAAAGGCGCCTGTTGGCGCCTTTCCCTTTCCTGAGGAATTTCGTATGGCCCAATCCGTCTACGGTCGCCGCGGCATCGCGGTGGCGCCCCATTCCCTGGCCGCCGAGTCGGCCGTCGCCGTGCTGCGTGAAGGCGGCAATGCGCTGGAGGCCATGGTCGCCGCCGCGGCCACCATTGCCGTGGTCTACCCGCACATGAACTCCATCGGCGGCGACAGCTTCTGGGTCATCAACGGCCCTGGCGGCCGCGCCGGCGGCATCGACGCCAGCGGGCGCAGCGCTGCTGCCGCCAGCCGCGAGTGGTACGCCGGCAAGGGCGTCACGGGCAGCATCCCGTTTCGCAGCGGCATCGCCGCGCTCACCGTGGCCGGCACGATCTCGGGCTGGGGTGCGGCACACCGGCTCTCGGCGCAGTCGCTCGGCGGTCGCCTGCCGCTCTCCCGCCTGCTCGAGGACGCGATCTTCCTCGCCCGCGAGGGCATCCCCGTCACGCGCAGCCAGGCCAGCACCACCCAGGCCAAGCTGGCCGAGCTCAGGGAGCAGCCCGGCTTCGCCCAGACCTTTCTCACGGCCGGACAGGTGCCGCAGGTGGGGCAGCTGTTCAGGCAGTCACGCCTGGCCGACACGCTGGCGCTGATCGCGCGCAAGGGCACGGACGAGTTCTACCGCGGCGCGCTCGCGAAACAGATGGCGGCCGAGCTGGCCGCCGTGGGCAGCCCGCTCACGCTGGCGGACCTGCAGGCACACCAGGCCGCGCTCGTCGATCCGCTGACGGTGCCCGTGGCCGGCGCGCAGTTGCACAACATGGTGCCGCCCTCGCAGGGTCTGGTCTCGCTGCTGATCCTGGCGCTCATGGAGCGCTTCCCCGGCTGGCAGCAGGGGCCCGAGAGCGCGGCCTTCATCCACGCGCAGGTGGAGGCGACCAAGCTGGCCTTCCGCATCCGCGACCGCTACCTGACCGATCGCGATTTCATGGCCCTGCCGCCGGCCGAGCTGCTGGCGCCGGCGCGCATCGATGCGCTGGCCAGGGAGTTCCAGCCCGACCTCGCCCTGCCCTGGGGCAAGACGGCCAGGCCCGGCGACACCATCTGGATGGGCGTGATCGACGGCCAGGGCCTGTCGGTCTCCTTCATCCAGAGCATCTACCACGAGTTCGGCTCGGGCGTGGTGCTGCCCACGAGCGGCGTGAACTGGCAGAACCGCGGCTGCAGCTTCTCGCTCGATCCGCAGCACGTGAACACGCTGGCGCCGCGCAAGAAGCCCTTCCACACCCTGAACCCGGCCATGGCCCAGCTGGCCGATGGCGGCAGCATGGTCTACGGCACCATGGGCGGCGACGGCCAGCCGCAGACGCAGGCCACCATCTTCAACCGCGTGATGCGCTTCGGCGACCATCCGCAACAGGCCATCGAGCGGCCGCGCTGGCTGCTGGGCCGCACCTGGGGCCAGTCCAGCGATTCGCTCAAGCTCGAGAGCCGCTTCGACCCCGGTGTGCTGGCCGAGTTGCGCGCGCTGGGCCACGAGGTGGAGACCATCGGCGCCTGGGACGAGGGCGTGGGACACGCCGGCATGCTGATCCGGCATGCCAACGGCGTGCTCGAAGGCGGCTTCGATCCGCGCTCCAACGGCGCGGTGGCGGCGTTCTAGCGCGGCCTCAACGGCCGAGGGCCGGAAACAGCTTGACCAGGCCGTCGGACATCACCTCCACCGCCAGGGCGGCCAGGATCAGGCCCATGAGCCGGGTCATGACGTTGATGCCGGTCCTGCCCAGCACGCGCGCGATCGGCTGGGCCAGGGCAAAGCACAGCGCCGTGGCCAGCGCGACGACCACACCGTAGCCCACGAGGGTGCCGAGTTGCATGATGTCCTTGGCCTTGTCGGCGTAGATCACCACCGTGGACATGGTGGCCGGGCCGGTCAGCAGCGGGATGGTCAGCGGCACCACGGCGATGCTGGCCCGTGCGGCCGAACGCTCGGCGGCGTCGTGGATTTCCTCCGCGTTCGAGCGCGCTTCGGCCGGCTGCGCATTGAGCATGGCCAGGGCCGAGGTCAGCAGCAGCATGCCGCCGCCAACCTGGAAGCTGGCCAGCGAGATGCCGAAGAAGGCCAGGATCTGCAGGCCGAGCAGGGCGCTGATGGCAATCACGGCAAAGGCGCTGAAGGACGAGATCCAGATCGTGCGCAGTTTCTGCTCGCGTGTGCAGCCCTGCGTGTAGTGGATGAAGAAGGGCACGATGGCCAGCGGGTTGACGATGGCCAGCAGGGTGACGAGCGGTTTGAAGTCCATGCGGGTCAGCGCCCTCCGGTCACATCCAGGATGCTGCCGGTGGCGTAGCCGGCTTCGTCGGACAGCAGCCAGACGATGGCGCTGGCGATCTCCTGTGCCGTGCCCGGGCGCTGCATCGGGATCTGCCCAGCCAGCCGCTGCGCCCGGCCGGGCTGGCCGCCGCTGGCGTGGATGTCGGTGTCGATGATGCCCGGGCGCACGGCATTCACGCGCACGCCCTCGGCCGCGACCTCGCGGGCCAAGCCCAGCGTGAACACGTCCACCGCGCCCTTGGCGGCCGCGTAATCCACGTACTGGCCGGCGGCACCCAGGGTGGCGGCCACGCTGCTGACGTTGACGATGGCGCCGCCGCTGCCGCCATGGCGCGTGCTCATGCGCCGCACGGCCTCGCGTGCGCACAGCATGGTGCCGTAGACGTTGATCTCGAACATGCGGCGCCAGCGCGCCAGGCTCTGTTCGTCCACGCGCTGCGTGGTGTCCACCACGCCGGCGTTGTTGACCAGGGCCGTCAGGCGCCCCAGCCTGGCATCCACCTTCGCGAACATGGCCAGCACCTGGGCCTCGTCGGCCACGTCGGCCTGCACCGTGAGGGCGGTACCGCCGCCGGCGCGGATCTGGCGCACCACCTCGTCGGCCGAGAGCGAGTTGCTTGTGTAGTTGACGGCCACGGCGTAGCCCTTGCGGGCGGCCAGCAGGGCCGTGGCGGCGCCGATGCCGCGGCTGCCGCCCGTGACGAGGATCACCGGGTCCAAAACCTTCTCCTGCAAGTGTGAGGACGACAAGATACCATTGCCGACGACAAGCACACAGAGCGAGGAGACACGCATGAGCCGCACGGTGGACTATTACTTCGCGCCGCAAAGCCCGTGGACCTACCTGGGCCACCAGCGTTTCTGGACGCTGGCCCGGGCGGCCGGCGCGACGGTCCGCGTGCTGCCGGTGGATCTCGGCAAGGTGTTCCCGGTCTCCGGCGGCCTGCCGCTCCCGAAGCGGGCGCCGCAGCGCCAGGCCTACCGCCTGGTCGAACTCAAGCGCTACAGCGACTTCCTGCAGATCCCCCTGCATCCGCAGCCCCGGTATTTCCCGGTCGGTGGCGACGCCGCGGCCTGCCTGATCATCGCCGTGGACCTGCACGACGGCAGCGAGGCGGCCATGCGGCTCACCGGCGCCATCCTGGCCGCCGTCTGGGCGCAGGAACGCAACATCGGCGACGACCGCGTACTGGCCGAACTGCTGACCGAATGCGGGCTGGACGCGAAGCGGCTGGCGCCGGCCGACAGCCAGGAGGTGCACGAGCGCTACGAAGCCTGCACGCGGCAGGCCATCGAGGCCGGCGTCTTCGGCGCGCCAAGCTATGTCATCGATGGCGAGATTTTCTGGGGTCAGGACCGCCTCGATTTCGTGGCACGCAAGCTGGGCGTGCCGGCCTGACAACATCACGCAAGGAGAAACTTCATGGGACAGTTCATCGATCTCAAGGCCGCCGACGGCTTGCAGTTCCCCACCTACGTGGCGCAGCCCGCGGGCAAGCCCCGCGGCGGCGTGGTGGTGCTGCAGGAGATCTTCGGCGTCAACTCCCACATCCGCGCGGTGGCCGACGGCTATGCCGCGGCCGGCTACCTCGCGGTGGCGCCGTCCACCTTCCACCGCGTGAAGGCGGGCGTGGAGCTGGGCTACTCGCCCGATGACATGAGCGCCGGCATGGCGCTCAAGGCGGCCGTGGAGGCGCTGCCCGCGCCCGGCGTGCTGCAGGACATCCAGGCGGCGATCCGGCATGCGGCTGGCGCTGGCAAGGTCGGCGTGGTCGGCTACTGCTGGGGCGGCCTGCTGACCTGGCGCACCGCCTGCGAACTGGCGGGCGTGAGCGCGGCCGTGCCCTATTACGGTGGCGGCATCACCACCGAGGCCGAGATCGCGCGGGTGCCGAAATGCCCGGTGCTCGCGCACTTCGGCGAGCAGGACCACTGGATTCCGCTGGATGGCGTGGCCGCCTTGCGCAAGGCGCACCCTGCGGTCGAGGTGCACATCTACCCGGCCAACCACGGCTTCAACTGCGACCAGCGCGGTTCATACGATGCCGCGGCCGCGCAGCTGGCGCGCGAGCGCACCCTGGCCTTCTTCGCCCGGCACGTGGGCTGACCATGCGCTGGCCTGTCCGCCTCGCCCTGGCATTGCTGGCCTGTGCCGGCACAGTCGGTGCGGCCGACTACAGCGGCCCGCTGTTCGATGCCCACCTGCACTACAACGATGAAGCGCAGGGACCGCACCCGCTGGAGGACGTGCTCGCGCGCATGCAGCGCAACGGCGTGCGCGCCATCGTCGCCAACAGCCGGCCCAACGACGGCACCCGCTCCCTGGCCGCGGCGCGCGAGCAGACACGCGCGGCCGGCGTGACCGTGGTGCCCTTCATCCGCCTCTACCGCAACCGGGCCGACTACAACAACTGGTTCCGCGACGAGAGCATCTATGCCATGGTGCAGGAGGAATACGCACGCGGTACGGCCGCCGGCCCCTACCGCGGTCTGGGCGAGTTCCATCTCTACGACAGCGCCAATGCCGACGGCCCGGTGGCGAAGAAGCTCATGCGCTTCGCCGAGGACAAGCAGCTGGCCGTGCTGGCGCACGTGGATGATGTGGCCATCGACCGGCTGATGGCGCATGCACCCGGTGCGCGCCTGATCTGGGCCCACACGGGCATCGGCGGCACGCCGGTCGCCCGCGTGCAGGCGCTGATGGAGAAATACCCCAGGCTCATGGGCGAGCTGTCCTACCGCCCTGGCCTGAGCTGCGTCGACGACCAGGGCCGCACTGCGCTGTGCCCGGACTGGCGCGCGCTGATGCTCAGGTTTCCAGACCGCTTCCTCATCGGCTCCGACACCTGGGTCAACCAGCGCTGGCTCTACTACGACGGCCTGATGCAGGAATACCGCCGCTGGCTGGGCGAGCTGCCGCCCGAGGTCGCCCGCCGCATTGCCTGGGTCAATGGTGCGACCCTGTTCCAGCTGGCCCCGCCCTGATGCCCTCGTTCCAGCTTCCCCTGTTCCCGCTGCAGACGGTGCTCTTTCCCGCCGGGGTGCTGCCGCTGCGCATCTTCGAGGTCCGCTACCTCGACCTGATCCAGCGCTGCCACAAGGAGGGCGCACCGTTCGGCGTGGTCTGCCTGAGCCAGGGCAGCGAGGTGCGCCAGCCGCCGCGCCCGGGCGCGGCGGCGGCCAGCCCGGTCGAGGCCTTCCACCCCGTCGGCACGCTGGCACAGATCGTGGGCTTCGAGCGCCCGCAGCCCGGGCTGATGCTGATTCGCTGCCGCGGCGGCCGGCGCTTCCGTCTGCTGCACAGCAGCCAGATGAAACACGGCCTGTGGACCGGCGAGGCCGAGTACCTCGACGAGGATCCGGTGGTGCCGGTGCCGGCCGATCTCGTCCATGTGCGCGACGGCCTGCAGCGGCTGCTGCAGCACATGCAGGCGCAGGCCGGACCCGGCGACGAACTGCCGATCCAGCCACCCCTGCAGTGGGACGATTGCGGCTGGCTTGCCAACCGCTGGTGCGATATCCTGCCGGTGAGCCCGCAGCTCAAGCAGCAGTTCCTGGCCGTGGACAACCCGCTGGTGCGCCTGGAGCTGGTGGCCGACCTGCTGGTGCACCTGAAGATCGGTGGCGAACCGGACGCGGCCGCCACCTGAGCCCTGCCAGCCGGGCGCTGGCGCACGACCCGGGAGCCTGAAATGCAGCGTGTCCTTCTGGCTTTGGCCTTCTCCTTGACCCTGGTGCCGGGCGCACCGGCCGCCGGGGCGGTCGTCTTGTCGCAGACCGTGCTCAGGAATGGTGATGTCGACATCCCGGTGCAGGTCGCGATGCCGGCCGGTCGCGGGCCTTACCCGCCGCTGCTTTTCATCCACGCCAAGCGCGGCATCGACGACAACGAGCGCCGGCACATCACCGAACTGGCGGCCCAGGGCTTCCTGGTGGTCATGCCGGACTGGCAGGCCGGCCGCATGATCGAGCGCTGGCCGTCCGGGCACGATCCGGCCACCGAGGGCGATGTCGAGATGGCGCTGGATTTCCTGCTGCGCCATCCCCAGGCCTGCCGCATGCCGGCCGGCATCGTCGCCCAATCGCGCGGGCCGTATTACGCGATCCGCCTGGCGGCCCGGCGCGGTGGCGACATCGCCGCCATCGCCAGCTATTACGGCCACATGCAGAATCCGAACGCACCGGAGCCGGACCAGCTGTTCCGCGTGGCGCCCGAACTCATGCAGATCACCACGCCGCTGCTGCTGCTGATCGGGGACCAGGACTACGAGGTGCGGCGCATGAGCAACGGCCGCGCCTTCTATGCCCTGTGGGAGCGCGGGGTGCCGGTGGAGCTGCAGGGCTATCCGCTGGCGCGCCGGGCCTTCGATTTCCGTGCCGACCAGACGCCCGAAGAGAAGGTGGCGGCCCGCCACGCCCGCCAGCGCGTGCAGCACTGGCTGCAACGCTGGATGAAGCTCCAGGCCGGCAATCGCTGCCCCTGAGAGCCGGCGGCTCCGGCGCAAGAAAAAAGCCGGGCCATTGCCGGCCCGGCTCGGTGCAGCGGCGGAGAGCCGCCGGCGGCGCAGATCAGAAGCGCCAGCCCAGGCCCACGCCCACGAGCAGCGGGTCCACCTTGAAGGTACCCTGGTTGACGCCACCGAGGAACACATCGGTCTCGATATAGACCTTCTTGATGTCGAAGTTGAAATACAGGTTCTTGCCCACGGGCACGTCCACACCGACCTGCAGGGCACCCCCGACGCTGTCGTTCTCGATCTCCGCGCCCGGCACGGTCAGGTTCACGCTGCTGAAGCGCGTGTAGTTGATGCCGGCGCCGACATAGGGCTTGTAGCCCGGGGCGTCGAAGTGGTACTGCAGCAGCAGCGTGGGCGGCAGGTGCTTGAGGGTGCCGATGTCGGCCCCCACGGTGGTCGAGTGCAGCGTGTGCTTCTGGGGCACGGTCAGGATCAGCTCGGCAGCAAGGTTGGGCGTGAAGAAGTAGGAGATGTCCACTTCGGGGATGACCTTGTCGTTGACGCTCAGGCCCAGGCCGGTGTTGTCGCCGTTGGCGCTGTTCAGATCCACGGCCCGCACGCGCACCATCCACGGCCCTTCGGCCGGTTGCGCCATGGCGGCGCCGGTGGTCAGTGCACAAACAGCCGCGACAGCCAGAAGACTCTTTTTCATGATGTGTTCCTTCGATTAGACAAACGGGGAATCGCCCCGGAACACATTGGAGGCTATTGCGAAGGTGCGGGCCTTGCGGCAGATCAAGCGGCCCGGGCCGGCCGCGGCGAATCTGCAGCAGGTTTGATCGGCGTCAAACCCGGCAGTGTGCTTTCAGCGGCCGCTGCGTTCCAGGTAGCGCTTGCGCCAGAACAGCAGGGCCAGCGCCACGGCCGTCAGGCCCATGGAGGCCATGGCCCACCAGAAGCCGCCGGCGTCGTGGATCAGCGGGATGAAGTCGAAATTCATGCCGAAGATGCCGGCGATCAGGTTCAGCGGCAGGAAGATGGCGGTGAGCACCGTGAGCGTGCGCATGATGTCGTTGGTGCGGTTGCTCTGGGCATTGAAGTGGATCTGCACCGCCGTCTCGATGTTCTGCTCCAGCCGGCGTACGTGGTGCACCACGCGTTCGATGTGCTCCAGCACGTCGCGGCTGCGCACCAGCAGCAGGTCGTGCTCGCGCTGGGCCGCGGCCGACTGCGCCGCCGGCCAGCTCTTGAGCATCTCGATCCAGTCCTGCACCGCGGCGCGCTGGTCCTCGCAGATCTCGTCGAGCTGGTGCAGCGACAGGCGCGCGTCGAGTAGCGCGGACCAGTTCGAAAAGCGCGTGCGCGGGCTCAGCAGTTCGGTCTGCCAGTGGTCGAGCTGGCGCGTGAGCTCACGCCGCAGGTCGAGGAAGCCGTCCACCATCTGGTTGACGATGCGCAGCATCAGGTCGGCCGGGGAAGTGGGCAGGCGGTTGCTGCCGGTGATGCGCTGGTCGCTGGTGGCGGCCTGCAGCAGCCGCGCGGCATAGGCGTCGCGCGCGGCACCGTCGGCCGGGTGGACCGAGAGCAGCACGCGCTCGAACACGGCAAAACCGACCGGGCTGGTGTCGATGTGGCGCAGGATGGCCGGACCACTGCGCCGCGGGGCCGCCCGCAACGGCTGGGCCGGGGTCTCGGATGCGCCGGCAAGCCCCGCGGCCAGGCGCCGGAATACCAGCAGGTCGTACTGCGAGGTGTAGTCGAAATGCGAGGGCAGCTGGGCGTTGAGCAGGTCCGAGACGTGCAGGTCCACCAGCTGCTGCCCGCACAGCGTCTGCAGCAGGGACTGCAGCTGCGGCAGCTGCTCGCTGAACTCCTGCCGGGTGCAGGCGATCCAGAGATGGCCCTGCACGGGCAGGCGCTCGGGCAGGGCGGCCGTTTCGCTGACGCCGCCGGGGCCGATGCTGAAGACGCGCATACCCGGCCAGCCGTTTCTCTTCCTACTTCCGCAGCAGCCGCGCAGCCGCGACGGCAAAGTAGCTCAGCACGCCGTCGGCGCCGGCGCGCTTGAAGGCCAGCAGGCTTTCCATCATGACCGCGTCATGGTCGAGCCAGCCGTTCTGGGCGGCGGCCTTGAGCATGGCGTACTCGCCCGAGACCTGGTAGGCGAAGGTCGGCATGCGGAACTCGTCCTTCACGCGTCGCACGATGTCGAGGTAGGGCATGCCGGGCTTGACCATCACCATGTCGGCGCCCTCGGCGATGTCCATGGCGACCTCGCGCAGGGCCTCGTCGCCGTTGCCCGGATCCATCTGGTAGGTCTTCTTGTCGCTTTTGCCCAGGTTGGCGGCCGAGCCCACGGCATCGCGGAAGGGGCCGTAGAAGGCGCTGGCGTATTTGGCGCTGTAGGCCATGATGCGGGTGTGGACGCAGCGGTTGGCTTCCAGCACGCTGCGGATGGCACCGATGCGGCCGTCCATCATGTCGCTGGGTGCCACGATGTCCACGCCGGCACGGGCCTGGGTCAGGGCCTGCTGCTCCAGGATGGCCACGGTCTCGTCATTGAGGATCTGGCCGGCGGCGTCGATCACCCCGTCCTGCCCATGACTGGTGTAGGGGTCGAGGGCCACATCGGTCATGACGCCGAGTTCGGGGAAGCGCTGCTTGAGCGCCTGCACCACGCGCGGCACCAGCCCCTCGGGATTGCTGGCCTCCTTGCCATCTGGCGTCTTCAGCGCCGGGTCGATGACGGGGAAGAGGGCCAGGGCCGGAATGCCCAGCTGCACGCATTCCTCGGCCACCGGCAGCAGCAGGTCCAGGCTCAGGCGTTCGACCCCGGGCATGGAGGCCACGGCTTCGCGCCGCTGCTGGCCGTCGAGCACGAACACCGGATAGATCAGGTCGTGCACGCTCAGTGCGTGCTCACGCACCAGATTGCGGGAAAAGGCATCGCGGCGCAGCCGACGGGGCCGGCCCAGGGGATAGGGGGCATGGAGGGTCATGACGAAAATTGTGCCCGATTCCTGGTGCGAGGGCCCCCGGCCCGGTCAAATATCACGGTGCCGGCCGAAATTTGCCCCTGGCTTGCATTTGGTAACGGGTTTTGTTAGATTACCTCCCGGACGGTTCGCCGTCCCCCGCTTTTCCTCCCTGAGCGGGGCCTTGATGTGTGACAGCAAAAAAGGCTTGCAACCCCAGCTTCGTGCTGGGGTTTTTTTTTAAACTCCCATCATCCCGCCCTTGCACGCCATGCTCTGGATCAAAGCCCTGCACATCGTCTTCGTCGCCAGCTGGTTTGCCGGCCTGTTCTATCTGCCCCGCATCTACGTCAACCTGGCCATGGTGCCGGCGGAGTCCGTGGCCGAGCGGGAACGCCTGCTGCTGATGGCCGGCAAGCTGCTGCGGTTCACCACGATCCTGGCCGTGCCGGCGCTGGCGTTCGGCTTCTGGCTCTGGCTGGGCTATGGCATCGGCATGGGGCCGGGCAACGGCTGGCTGCATGCCAAGCTGGCGGTGGTGGCGCTCGTACTGGGCTATCACCATGCCTGCTGGCTGCTGTTGAAGAAGTTCCGGCGCGCTGCCAACCAGCGCGGCCATGTCTGGTACCGCTGGTTCAACGAGGTGCCGGTGCTGCTGCTGCTGGCGGCGGTGGTGCTGGTGGTGGTCAAGCCCTTCTGAGCGCGGCGCGGACATGCCGGCACACAAGAGCTCGGCCTGGCCTCTGGGCCTGGCCTATGCGGTCCTCGTGCTGTATGCCAGCCTGTACCCGTTTGCCGACTGGCGCGACCAGGGGCCGCTGCCCTGGGGTTTTCTCCTTGCGCCCTGGCCACAGTACTGGACGGGCTTCGACCTCGTGGCCAACGTGCTCGGCTACGCGCCACTGGGCTTTCTGCTGGCCCTGGGCGCGCTGCGCAGCGGGCAGGGCCGCCGGGCCGTGCTCTGGGCCACGCTGGGCGCCGGCGCCCTGTCCCTGCTCATGGAGACACTGCAGAGCTACCTGCCCGCGCGGGTGCCCTCCAATCTGGACTGGGCGCTCAATCTGGCCGGTGCCTGGGCCGGTGCCGTGCTGGCCACGCTGATGGAGAAGCTCGGGGCGCTGGACCGCTGGATGCGGTTTCGCGCCCGCTGGTTCATCACCGATGCACGCGGCGCCCTGGTGCTGCTGGCCCTGTGGCCGTTCGCCTTGCTGTTCCCCTCGCCGGTGCCGCTGGGGCTGGGCCATGTGTTCGAGCGACTGGAGGCTGGGCTGGCCGAACTCCTGCTCGATACGCCATTTCTCGAGTGGCTGCCGGTGCGTGACATCGAGCTGCAGCCGCTGGTGCCCCTGGCCGAGATGGGCTGCGTGATGCTGGGCGCCCTGATTCCCTGCCTGCTCGGTTTTTCCATTATCCCGGCCGTCGCCCGGCGTCTGGTCTTCGTGTTCGCCGTCTTTGCCACCGGCCTGGGCATGACCATGCTGACATCGGCGCTGAGCTACGGCCCGGTGCACGTGCTGGCCTGGGTCAGCCAGCCGGTGCTGGCCGGCCTGGTGCTGGCGGGGGTGTGGGCCGTGCTGCTGCTGCGTGTTTCGTCCGGCTTCAGCGCCGCCCTGTTGCTGCTGGCGCTGGGGGTCTATCTCGCCATCATCAACCAGGCACCGGCCAGCCCCTACTTTGCGCACACCCTGCAGGCCTGGGAGCAGGGACGCTTCATCCATTTTCATGGCGTCACCCAGTGGCTGGACTGGGTTTGGCCCTACGCCGTGCTGCTGTATGTGCTGGCCCGCCTCTGGGGGCAGAGCGGGGGGACGCCTAAAATCCGGGCATGAGCACGAATCCAGTCCCGCAGCAGGGCGCGGCCAGGGCCGCACAAGCCTCGTATTACGAACGCCATATCTTCTTCTGCCTCAATGAACGCCCGGCCGGTGAGGCTTGCTGCGCCTCTCATCAGGCCGAGGAGGCCTTCAATCATTGCAAGTCCCTGGTCAAGGCAGCGGGCCTGGCTGGCCCCGGAAAAGTGCGGGTGAACCGTGCGGGCTGCCTGGACCGCTGCGCTGGCGGCCCGGTGGCGGTGGTCTATCCGGAGGCGGTCTGGTATTCGTATGTCGATGTCAGCGACATCGACGAGATCGTGGAGTCGCACCTCAAGAACGGCCAGGTGGTCGAGCGCCTGCTGACGCCGCCTCACCTGGGGCGCTGACATGAACGCCCAGACCGAACGCCTGCAGCTTGCAGGGCCGGCTGGCCGCATCGAGGCGCTGCGCGATGTCCCGGCCGATGGGGTGGCCCCGCGCGGGGTCGCCGTGATCGCCCATCCGCACCCCCTGTATGGCGGCACCATGGACAACAAGGTGGTGCAGATGCTGGCCCGTGCCTTCGTGCAGTGTGGCTGGCAGGCCATACGCTTCAATTTCCGTGGCGTCGGCATGACCGAGGGGGCGTACGACGAGGGGCGGGGCGAGGCGCAGGATTTTCTGACCGTGGTTCGCCAGTGTGCCCCCCAGGGGCCGCTGGCGCTGGCCGGGTTTTCCTTCGGGGCCTTCGTCATGAGCCGGGCGCTGGCGACTCTATGGCCGGATCGCACACCCGAGAAGCTGGTGTTCGTCGGTGCCGCGGCCAGCCGCTTCGAGCTTGCCCCCGTACCGCCCGAGCTGCATGAGCGGACCCTGGTCCTGCACGGCGAGCAGGACGACACCGTGCCGCTGGCGGCTGTGATGGACTGGGCGCGCCCCCAGGTCCTGCCGGTCACTGTCGTGCCCGGCGGCAGCCATTTCTTCCATGGGCAGCTGCCCCTGCTCAAGAGCCTGGTGGTGCGCCACCTGACGGCAACGTCCTGAGATGAAAAAGTTATTCCTGTTTCTCTGCGTTCTGGGTTTTGCGGTCATTGTTCCGGCTTCGGCCCAGTCCCTGCCCCAGGTGCCCGAAGTCGGAGCGCGCGCCTATCTGCTGCTCGACCTGACCGCCGACCAGGTGCTGGCATCGCGCGAGGAGGAAGCCGGCATGCCGCCGGCGTCCCTGACCAAGCTGATGACGGCCTACCTGGTCTTCGACGCGCTGCGCGTGGGCAAACTGGAACTCGACGAGGCCCTGCCGGTCAGCGAGCTGGCCTGGCGGCAGCCGGGCTCGCGCATGTTCCTCGAGCCGCGCATGAAGGTGCCGGTGGAGGATCTGCTCAAGGGCTTGCTGGTGCAGTCTGGCAACGATGCGGCCGTGGTGCTGGCCGAAGGCGTCGCCGGTTCGGTCGAGCGCTTCGTCCGCCTCATGAACGAGCAGGCCCAGGCGCTGGGCATGGCGGCAACAAGCTTTCGCAATCCCACCGGCCTGCCCGAGCCGGGGCATGTCAGTACGGCGCGCGATCTCGGCATCCTGGCCACCCGCCTGCTGCGTGACTTCCCCGACCAGGCGCATTTCCACGCCATTCGCAAATACCGCTATGCCGGCACGCCGCCGGCCAACGACAGCAACCGCAACCTGTTGCTGTTCCGGGATCCCAGCGTCGACGGCCTCAAGACCGGCCACGCCGAGGCGGCCGGTTACAGCATGATCGCCAGCGCCCGGCGTGACTTCCCCAACCTCGGCCCGGACGGCACCCCGGGAGCGCGCCGCCTGCTGGCCATCGTGCTGGGCGCTGACAGTGAGAACGCCCGCGCCCGGGAGGCGCAGCGACTCCTGAACTGGGGCTACACCGCCTTCGAGGCCGTGAAGCTATTCGAGGCCAATCAGCCTGTGGTCACGCCCGCAGTCTGGAAGGGCCGCTCGACCCAGGCGCTGCTGGGTCGGCCCCGGGCCGTGGTGGTGGCTGTGCCGGTCGGCAGCGCTGCCGAGCTGCGCGCCCAGGCCGTGCGTCCTGATCCATTGGTGGCTCCCCTGGCCAAGGGGCAGCAGGTCGGGATACTCCGGATATCTGTGGGTGAGCGCACGCTGCGGGATCTTCCCTTGGTGGCCCTGGCACCGGTCGAGGAGGCAGGCTTGCTGGGGCGAGCCTGGGACGCTTTCCGGCTCTGGATCCAGTGATCCATGCGGGCATGGCAGGGCCAGAGCCCGGGCGCTCAAGGCCTAGGTGCCTGCCGTAGGATTGCGGCCGCAGAGCTGACCTGATACACTTGAAGGCTTTTCGGAAATTCCGAAGGGTTTCACGTTTTCGTTTTTTCAAACGTTGAGGGACGTTTTAATAATGCCAACCATTAACCAACTAGTGCGTCAGGGGCGCGAGGTCGAGACGATCAAGTCCAAGAGCCCCGCGATGCAGAACAGCCCCCAGCGCCGTGGTGTGTGCACCCGTGTGTACACCACGACGCCCAAGAAGCCGAACTCCGCCCTGCGCAAGGTCGCCAAGGTGCGTCTGACCAACGGCTTCGAGGTCATTTCCTACATCGGCGGTGAGGGCCACAACCTGCAGGAACACTCCGTCGTGCTCGTGCGCGGTGGTCGTGTCAAGGACCTGCCGGGCGTGCGTTACCACATCGTCCGCGGTTCGCTGGACCTGCAGGGCGTGAAAGATCGCAAGCAGGCCCGCTCGAAGTACGGCGCCAAGCGTCCGAAGAAGGCCTGATCGGGTTTTCAGAAAAGTTAGTCGGTGTTCGTATCGTCTTGCGCGGGCGGTCCGGACGTAGTGACCCGAAGCTCGGAATCGTCCGGGTGGGTCGAGTAAGTGGGAGTCTGAATGGCTCTCGCGGTGCCCGAAAGGGTGCCAACTGAAGCAATGAGGTGAAATATGCCGCGTCGTCGCGAAGTCCCTAAACGTGAAATCCTGCCGGATCCGAAATTCGGCAATGTCGAGCTCTCCAAGTTCATGAACGTGATCATGGAAGGCGGCAAGAAGGCGGTTGCTGAGCGCATCATCTATGGTGCCCTCGAGACCATTGAACAGAAGACCGGCAAGGACCCGCTGGAGCTGTTCACCACCGCCATCAACAATGTGAAGCCGATGGTCGAGGTGAAGTCCCGCCGCGTCGGTGGTGCCAACTACCAGGTTCCGGTGGAGGTGCGTCCGGTGCGTCGTCTGGCCCTGTCCATGCGCTGGATCAAGGAAGCAGCCCGCAAGCGCGGCGAGAAGTCCATGGCGTTGCGTCTGGCCAACGAGATCATCGAGGCCACCGAAGGCCGTGGCGGCGCCATGAAGCGTCGTGACGAAGTGCACCGCATGGCCGAGGCCAACAAGGCCTTCAGCCACTTCCGTTTCTAAGCCGCAACTTTTCCACAGGTGTGCAGGCCCGCCACGAGCGGGCCTTCCCCGTTCATACGAAAGACCATCATGGCACGCAAAACGCCTATCGAGCGCTACCGCAATATCGGTATCTCCGCGCACATCGACGCCGGCAAGACCACCACCACCGAGCGCATTCTTTTCTACACCGGTGTGAACCACAAGATCGGTGAAGTGCACGACGGTGCCGCCACCATGGACTGGATGGAGCAGGAGCAGGAGCGAGGCATCACGATCACCTCCGCCGCCACCACTTGCTTCTGGAAGGGCATGGACCTGTCTTACCCTGAGCACCGCTTCAACATCATCGACACCCCCGGCCACGTGGACTTCACCATCGAGGTGGAGCGTTCCATGCGCGTGCTCGACGGCGCGTGCATGGTGTACTGTGCCGTGGGCGGCGTGCAGCCGCAGTCCGAGACCGTCTGGCGTCAGGCCAACAAGTACAAGGTGCCGCGTCTGGCCTTCGTGAACAAGATGGACCGTACCGGCGCCAACTTCTTCAAGGTCTATGACCAGATGCGCCTGCGTCTGAAGGCCAACCCCGTGCCGATCGTGATCCCGATCGGTGCCGAGGACAACTTCAAGGGTGTGGTCGACCTCATCAAGATGAAGGCCATCATCTGGGACGAGGCGTCCCAGGGCATGAAGTTCGAGTACCACGACATCCCGGCCGAACTGGCTGCTGACGCCAAGAAGTGGCGTGAAGGCATGGTCGAGGCTGCCGCTGAGGCCAGCGAAGAGCTGATGAACAAGTACCTTGAAGAGGGCGACCTGAGCGAGGACGAGATCAAGCTGGGTCTGCGCACCCGCACGATCGGCGCCGAGATCCAGCCGATGCTGTGCGGCACTGCCTTCAAGAACAAGGGCGTGCAGCGCATGCTGGATGCCGTGATCGACTTTCTGCCCTCGCCGGTGGACATTCCCCCGGTGGCCGGCACCGATGAGAACGAGAAGGAAACTTCCCGCAAGGCGGATGACGGCGAGAAATTCTCCGCCCTGGCGTTCAAGCTGATGACCGACCCCTTTGTCGGCCAGCTGACCTTCGTTCGCGTCTATTCCGGCGTGCTGACCAAGGGCGACACGGTTTACAACCCGATCAAGGGCAAGAAGGAGCGCATCGGCCGTATCGTGCAGATGCACGCCAACAACCGAGAGGAAGTGGAAGAGATCCGTGCCGGCGACATCGCTGCCTGCGTGGGCCTCAAGGAAGTGACCACGGGCGAGACCCTGTGCGACCCGTCCGCTGTCGTGACGCTGGAGCGCATGGTGTTCCCCGAGCCCGTGATTGCCCAGGCCGTCGAGCCCAAGACCAAGGCCGACCAGGAGAAGATGGGTATTGCCCTGCAGCGTCTGGCTGCCGAGGATCCGTCCTTCCGTGTCAAGACCGACGAGGAATCCGGCCAGACCATCATTTCCGGCATGGGCGAGCTGCACCTCGAGATCATCGTGGACCGCATGAAGCGCGAGTTCGGCGTGGAAGCCAACGTCGGCAAGCCGCAGGTTGCCTACCGCGAGACCATCCGCAAGAAGGTGACGGAAGTCGAAGGCAAGTTCGTGCGCCAGTCCGGCGGCAAGGGCCAGTACGGCCACGTCGTCTTCACGGTCGAGCCGAATGAGGCCGGCAAGGGCTTCGAGTTCGTCGATGCAATCAAGGGCGGCGTGGTGCCGCGTGAATTCATCCCGGCGGTCGAGAAGGGCGTGATCGAAGCCATCAACTCGGGCGTGCTGGCGGGCTTCCCGGTGGTCGATGTCAAGGTCACGCTGACCTTCGGTTCCTACCACGATGTGGACTCGAACGAGAACGCGTTCAAGATGGCGGCCATCTTCGGCTTCAAGGAAGGCTGCAAGAAGGCCAACCCCGTCATCCTCGAGCCCATGATGGCCGTGGAAGTCGAGACGCCTGAAGACTATGCCGGCAACGTGATGGGCGACCTGTCCTCGCGTCGCGGCATGGTGCAGGGCATGGATGACATGGTCGGTGGCGGCAAGGCCATCAAGGCCGAAGTGCCGCTGTCCGAGATGTTCGGCTATTCGACCACCCTGCGTTCTGCGACCCAGGGCCGCGCCACGTACACGATGGAGTTCAAGCACTACGCCGAAGCTCCGCGCAACGTGTCCGAAGCCATCGTGGCCGCTCGCGCCAAGTAAGGAAACCGCATCCCCGTGAGAACGGGGATGTTTTTTGTTGTCTGCGATCCGGTGCCGCCCTGTTCCCGTGCGGGGCGAAACAGCAACCGGATGCAGACGTAAAACCACCACACGGGAAATGCTCTTTGGAGATTTGAAAAATGGCAAAAGAGAAATTTGAGCGGACCAAGCCGCACGTGAACGTTGGCACCATTGGTCACGTGGACCACGGCAAGAC